>Ga0310695_10000096_pt1 | contig 228856 bp, 187 predicted proteins | sample RumenRJG_04DNA_FD_203882 | JGI IMG/M metagenome (GOLD analysis project Ga0310695, IMG submission 203882) | Bovine rumen microbial communities from Lethbridge, Alberta, Canada - RJG_04 (v2) (version 2) | ecosystem: Host-associated > Mammals > Digestive system > Stomach > Rumen | place: Canada... | reverse complement strand
AAGCGGCTCTAACCTCTTCACGCGTTCTTTTTCTTTTTGTTGTTTCCATAACCATCTTTATTTATATGTTTTCGGGGGCAAAGATACAACTTATATTTTAAACTTGCAAGGAAATGCTGCAAAAAAGAATCAGGGCGGGCCGTGATGGGCCTGCCCTGATGCGTAGTTAAAATTTGATCTTTAGAATCTGAAATATAACAGGTACCTGTCGCTTGTCAGACTTGAATCGGTTAGAAAGCGAGAACAGCGCGAACCAGCATACCGCTGGTGTAGGTCTTAGACTCGTTGCTGAAATTGGCTTCACCATTCCCAGCAACAATTTGGAATTCCACATCGCAGGCTTGAGTATTATCGCTAACGTAATCCGTCGACGACCAGTAATACATCCACTCTTGCAAGCTGGTACCACCAGCGGTAGATAATGCCGTTTGCAGGTTGTTATTCGTATAAAAAAATCCATCATACGTCAGCATATTCTTCCACTCATCCAGGCTGGGCAGTCTCCATGTACCACCAGTGAAGGCGGGCGTTTTTGCTTCGCATGTGGTTTTTGCCGTCGCCCAGTCCATATTGCCACTTTCGTCGGCCAGTGCAATGGCGAGGCCGTTGGAGCCGTTCACGTAGGCAATCATGGCCACTTTAGTCACGCCGGTGGGCAGGGAGGCACCTGCAGCATAATTCTTGCCGTCGCTGCCGATGACCTGACCCACGGCGGGGGTGGTAAGAGTGAGTGCAGGAGGAGCAGAATATTCGTAGGGGCTCTGGGTGAGATAGGTGCCGCCACCGTTCTGGTAGGCTGAACCATTCCAATATACCGTGCCACCGATGGTCACCGTGCCGCAAGTGCCGCCATCGCCCGCACCGATACTATTGGTGGCGCCACTACCCTTAGTGGCCGTCACGCTGGTCACGCCGCTGGTGATGGTGATGGTGCCGCAGTCACCATACAATCCACTGCCGATGCCAACTCCGCCATTTTTGCCTATGGCGGTGACGGTTCCGCCGCTGATGGTAATATTGCCGCACTTAGCCCTGTTGCTATCTGCGCTATAGCCATCGCCGCAACCTATGCCAACACCCCTCCAATTATCATTGATGTTGCCTATGGCGGTGACGTTGCCACCCGTGATGGTGATGTCACCGCACGAACTCGCATTGCCACTGCCAATAGCAGCCGCTGCTGCGCCGCCCTCGGCTGTGATGGTACCGCCAGTGATTTTGATGTTGCCACAGCTGCCCCAATGGATGCCGCCGATTCCACTGCCGTGGGTGCCACCTGTAGAAGCCTTGAGCGAACCAGGGCCATTGATAGTCAGCGTCTTCTCCTCGGGCACGTAGATGCCTGGATAAGTGTTTATGAATCCCTTTACCGTGTTCGTGCCTTCCAAATTGATAGTGGCAGTGCCCGCACAGGTGATGCCGGCATAGTAGCCATCAGTCCATGTACCGCTACCATTTATGTTTGCATCCTTCAGCGTAACGGTGGCACCGTCGGCGATACTGATCTTCACATTGCGGGCCAATGTACCTGTCAGCGTTGCACCGTTCTTGGCTACGTAGTCGGCAGAGAGGAAAGCGAGGTGAGCTCCCTTCGTCATCTGCACTGTGCTCTGGTAGTATTTGCCAGTTTCGAGCGCCACACCTTCTTTCATGTAAAAATAGTCATTATCGGCTGTAGTGGCAGAGATGCAGATATTACCAGTGGCAGCAGGCACAGCAAGATATACTGTCGAGGCGCCTGGGCTCAGCTCGGTAGTAGAGGCCAGCTCGTCACTACCGCTCTTGATTTTTACCTGAGTGGCCTTGAGTTCGGTCTCATTGCTATCCAGTAGCGTGAGTTTCCAGATGGCTATCTGGCTGGCCAGCTTCACGTTGTCGCTGAGTGTGGCCTTGTCGCCATCGACTGCTATGGTCGACTCTCCAGAACGCAAGTCGAGGTTGGAGGCGATATAGCTGAGCGTACCGTCCTGGGCAAGCAGATTTGCGGTGTAAGCCGCTGCAGGTACAGGGTTCTTGTCATTATTCAGTTCTATCGCTGCTGCAGGATAGTAGGCGGTTACGGCCTCGCCGTTGGTGCCGACAGTGATGGTGCCGGTGATGGTGGCAGAGCCATCAGCATTGACAGTCTTAACCTTCACCACATCCATCACCTTATCATGAACCAAGGCAATCTCGTCGTCAACCTTCCATGCCACGGTAATCTTTTTATTCTCGGTGTCCTCTGTGTATTCCGTGCGGGTACCTGCGCCGCTGTTGGGGGCAGCGATGGTGGCGGTGAAGTGCACCTTGCGTCCCTGCTGCTGAGCGGGGCTATTGTTCAGTGCAGTGTCTTCGCTGCTGCAGGCGGACATCATCAAGGCCGCTGCAGCTATCGTAAATAATCTGAATATTTTCATTGTTATATATCTTTTATGAGGTTCAACAGATGTGTTAGGATTAATCGGTAACTACGGGATTAAGTGGGTCGTCTCCACCTTCAAATGATTCGAGCGCATTTACTCCAGGTGCATCCTTAACGGTGACTGCAATGCCCGTTGACGAGATGGCGCTGTCAGTATGGTCAGCGTCGGCCTTGACGTAGTACCATACATAATAGGTGCCTGCGGCAAGGTCAGCAGCTGTAGGCACAGTAGCGCTGAAAACGTCGGTAGCGGTTGGCTTTGTGTTCGTGGTGGTCACCGCATACATCATCGTACCGCCATCAGCCTTACCCTCCGTAACGAGAACTGTTGATGAGCCTGCAAGGATATCAACCTCAGTAGCCGTCGGAGCGGTGGTAACGGTAGCAGCGGACTTAGCCGTAACGGTCACCTTACAGGTAGCTGTCTTGTCGCCTGCCTGGGCGGTAATCGTGGCCTCGCCCTCGGCTACGGCATGCACCGTACCTTGAGTATTATCTGTGGTGGCAGTAACGGTAGCCACAGCGGGATTGCTGCTGGTCCAGGTCACGGTCTTGTCAGTAGCGTCGTCGGGCTTCACGGTAGCCGTCAGCGTGACGTCACCCTCTCCAATGACCAGTGCCAGTTCACTACTGCTGAGTGTCACACTTTCCACAACGATAGCGGCTGTCCATGCTGTGGGCACGCCGTCGTCGCTGTTGGGAGTCATCGGCACCGCACTCTCCAGCACCTTTGGACCTGTAGCCTCAGTTCCGGCCTTACCCAGCCAGTCCTTCGTGCTGTTCTCAGCCGAGATGTCGGTAGCCAGGCACTTCACATGGTTCAGCTTGGCGCAGTCGTAGAACATCTCCTGGTAGCAGTTCTTCTCCAGCTTCGGGGCGGGCAGCTCAGGCGCTTTCTCGATGCCCTTACAGCCGTTGAACATATCCTGATAGCAGCCCTCCGTCAGTGTGGTGGCGGGCAATACGAGCAGACGATCGGTATTGTTCACGAGTTTATCGGCACCTGCGAACAAGCCGTAGAAGGCATTGTTGGCCTCGATGGTTGTCGCGCTCTCCAGATTGTCCTTGCCCTTCAGCAAGCTCATCACGTTACCGTAGATCTCGGTCTTCATCGAGGGGCGGATGTTGATGTACTTCGCACCGCTGTCAACGGCACGGGTCAGGGCGCGAGAGGTAGCACCGCCACCTCCACCGCCACCAAGGGCTGTGTTAGTGCTCCAGAACTGAACGAAATCGCCTTTCGATACGGCAATCTTATACTCACCCTCGGTATTCTTGGCGATGGTCTGTTCTGCACCGCCGTTAATCGAGTAGTGGATATCATTAGCAAGCACAATACCATTATTAAACGTTACGATGATAAAACCGTCCTCGTCGGCTACGAGCGTCAGCGGTGTCGCCTTATCCAGATCCTTCAACTGGTTAGCAGGTATAGCCACTACCTTTACCAAGAAAGAGGCACTCGTAATGTGGTTGGGGTGCTCCGGGTAAGGCATGTTAACGGTAATCGTGGTTTCACCCACATTCAGGGCTGTAATCAGACCGTTCTGGTCGACCGTTGCCACACTTGGATTGCTGGAAGAATACTCCAGTGCCTTTCCGGGAATCTTGGAAACGCCCTGACGGACAGCCGTCTGACCGATCTGCAGGACGATGTCGGAAGTGTTCAACTCTGGTGTTGTCCATGCGGGGTGATCTGATTGCGAGCAGCTATTATCCAGGAAAAGGACTAGCAGCAATACAAGAACAGGAAATAGTTTTTGTTGCATAATTAATGGTTTTAAGTTTAAAATATAAATTTGGTTTCTGCTTGCAAAGGTACTAAGAAATTTGTTAATATTCGTCACCACCCCTTTAAAAATCCTTAAAGGGATGTACTTTTTTTCCAACCGTTCCAAATGCGTGCATGAAATAAAAAATATGGCCGAATGTAGTTGCATATCTCAAAAAGACTTTGTACCTTTGCAGCGGAATCATACAAAAAAGTATATCATAAGATGAATATTACAGCTAAAGAAGGCATTACAGATGCCAGACAACTGGGCACGGGAAAGTATGTCATTCTTGGTGTCCAGCATTTGTTTGCCATGTTCGGCGCTACAGTATTGGTACCGGTTCTAACAGGTCTCTCGGTGTCGTCAACCCTGTTATTTGCAGGTATCGGCACGTTAGTGTTCCACTTTGTAAGTAAGTTGCAGGTACCGGCGTTCCTCGGTTCTTCGTTCGCCTTCCTGGGCGGTTACATGTCGGTGAAGTCGCTGGGCATTGAGCAGGGCATGACGGAGACGTTGGCTCTGGACTATGCCTGTATGGGTGTTTTCTTCGCTGGTCTGTGTTATTTCATAATGGCTGGACTGATTAAGACATTCGGTCTGGAAAAAATCCTAAAGTACTTTCCTCCCCTCGTAACGGGTCCGATGATTATCGCCATCGGACTGGTGCTCTCGGGCAGTGCCATTCAGAACTGCACGACCAACTGGCCTCTGGCGCTGGTGGCTGTGGTAACGGTCATTGCGACGAGCGTGTGGGGCAAGGGAATCATTAAGATCATCCCTATCCTACTGGGTGTGTTGGCAAGTTATACAGTGGCCGCCGTGATGGGCGAAGTGGACTTCTCGTCACTGAATGAGGCTGCGTGGATTGGTCTGCCATTCAGTAGAGAGCAGACGGTACTGGCCGTGTTCGACAATCTGGATTCTACCTTCCTTATCTCGACGATCATCGCTATCGTACCTATCGCCATCGCTACGATCATGGAGCATATCGGTGATATGTGTGCCATCTCGTCGACCGTGGGCAAGGACTTCCTGAAGGAGCCCGGACTGCACCGTACACTGATGGGCGACGGTATGGCTACGGCCTTGGCATCGCTCTTTGGTGCGCCTGCCAACACCACTTACGGTGAGAATACGGGTGTGCTGAACCTGACGAAGGTGTTCGACCCCGCCGTGATACGACTGGCAGCCTGCTTTGCCATCCTGCTGTCGTTCTGTCCGAAGTTTGCATGTCTGATAGGACTGATGCCGGCAGCTACCATCGGTGGTGTGAGCCTGATACTCTACGGTATGATTTCGGCTGTAGGTGTGCGCAACCTGGTGGAGGACAGTGTAGACCTGAATTCATCGCGCAACGTATTTGTGGCCGCTTCGATTCTGGTGATTGCCATCGGCGTAAAATACGGTGCAGAGGATAATGTCAGCGTTGGTCCGATTCATTTCTCAGGATTGGCACTTGCCGCCTTGATAGGTGTATTGCTGAACGCCATCCTACCCGGTAAATTGGGTATGAAGGTGAAGAGCGTTCACGGCAAGGAGAAGTCCTAAAGCGGGATCCACATCCAGAACACAGAGCCTTCACCCTTTCCTTCGGATATCACACCGATGTCGCCGTGACAGGCATCGGTGAAGGCTTTACAGATAGAAAGGCCAAGACCGGTACCCTGCACAAAATCATCGACTTTGTAGAAGCGGTCAAAGATCTTGAGCTGAGCCTCTGGTGGGATGCCGGCACCGGTATCCTCACAGTAGGCATACAAGCCCTCACGCAGCACGCCATCAACGGTTCTATTCTCCGTACGATAGCCCAGCTTGATATGTCCCTGATGGGTATATTTCACGGCATTGGTCACGAAGTTGGTGATGACCTGTGACACACGGTCGACATCCACCTTGATCGGAAGGGTGGTATAAGGATTGTCTTTAATGAACGCCACCCCTGGTTCCTGCACTCTGGGGCGCAACGACTCAAACAATTCATTAAACGACTTGGCAAAATCGACCTCAGCGGGACGGATATCCATGCGGCCAGACTCTAGCGAAGAGGCCGTCAGGATATCGTTGATCAGGCGCAGCAGCATGTCGCAGTTGTTCTTGATAATCTGGATGACTTCCTTTTTCTCCTCCATACCAGTCATCGACGACAGCACTTCTGAGAAGCCTACAATGGCGTTAATTGGGGTACGAATCTCATGCGTCATATTTGCCAGGAACAATGTCTTCATCTCTCCTGACTCACGCGCGCGCTTCGTCTCCTTACGCAACTGATCCTGCTTGCGCATCAGGTCGTTGATGTTTCGCCACACGCCGAAGGCACCCAACAGTTTTCCTTGTTCGTCGAATTCAGGGATACAGTTGATCTGCACCCACTGATTCTCCGTGGAGCTCTGCGTCACCATCGGATACATCTGACCCACATAGACCAGCGGTTTCTTCAGGGCCTCTGAGGGGTTCGACAGGGCCTTGACGAAATCATTTTCCTGATCCACGAAGATCTTCCGCATCTGTTGCAGATTGAACGAACGCACCACGGTGTTCAAGCCATTATAGAACTCTAAGGTCTCACGTTCCAGACTGATGCGCCAGGTCTGCATCTTCGAAGCCTCCAACATGTAGCGCAGCTCGGCCTCGTAATTCTTGATAGCCTCGTTCATCTGCTTCATGCGGGCATCGTTCTCCATCACGTTGAGGTACATGTTACGCTCCTCCGTCACGTCATTAGCCGTCACAGAGATATACAACAATTTTCCGTTCTCATCGTAGATGGGGTGTACGCTGATCTCCAGATACACACGCATGTTACGCTCAGGAATGATGCTCAACGAACAGGCCCAGTAGTCTTCAGGATGCACATGATCGAGCACCTCGTTGAAGGGCATTATATCAAAGAGATTCACCTTCGAGAAAAACTCGTCGCCCGCATCGCTGTCGAAATGACAGATCTCACGCATGATGCGGTTGGCATCTATGAGCCAGCCCTCGGGGGAATAGAACGACATACCGATGATGGAGTTCTCGAAGATCGACTTATAGCGCTCCGACACCAGCTCCACCTCGCGCTCTTTCTGTTTTGTCTCCGTCTCGTCGTTAATGGTGGCGATGATGTTCACGGGCTTGCCGTCCTCATATTCGGCAATGGCGCGCAGATAGAAATCGTGCCAGTCGGGCTCGCCCTGACCTGTATAGTTGTAGTTCCAGCGGTAATGGCATTCGGCCTCCATGTCGGTGCCGTCGCTCAGACGCCGGATGAAGGAGCGGAACTTCTCGCAGTCGTCGGGATGGACATAGTTATAACATACTTCTATACCCACATTATTGCCGAACATGGCCTTGCCGTGGAGGTCGTAAACACGGTTCTCCTTTAAGTCAAGGCACATCACGTGGTTGCCGCTGATATCGAGCGCCATCATCATGGCCTGCTGCTCGTCAAACATGATATTCATCTTCATAGCTCAATTCTTTTCTTTTCAATCACAGAGGCCGTACAAGGTATCGACACCCATACACTTGTGCCCTTACCGTAGTCGGACTGTAACTCGATGGCACCACCCATCTGTTTGGCCAGCAACTGCACGATGGGCAGGTCGAGCCCAGAGCCAATCAGTCCACCACCCTCACGACGTGTGAAATGCTCAAAGATGTGGGGCATCACTTCTGCCGTAAAGCCGGAGCCCGTATCTTCGAGGCGGATTATCAGTTTTCCACCATGATACTCGTAGCTGACGGTAATAGAACCGTTGGTTGTCAACATATTTGAAAGGTTACACAAACGCTGGATAATCATCGACACATGATTGCTGTCGATATCCACCACCAGTTTATTATAGGGCTGTACGATAACCGTCTGCACACCAGGCTTGACGCCTGACAGGCCATTCTGACAATACCCTTCGAAGGCAAAGGCGAAATCCACAGTATCCTTCTTGTATTCCTCCATATTGGCCTCCAGCCGGGAGATGTAAAGGATATCGTTCACCACCAGCAACAGTTCGTTGGTGCTGTTTCTGATCTGGTCGATGAAGAATGGCTCATCGTTCTCGTCGTGGTCGCCGGTGAAGAGTCCCGCATAGCCGATAATATTATTCAGCGGTGTACGTATCTCATAGCTCATATTCGTGAGGAAGGCCTGCTTCAGCAGCTCCGTCTCCTGTGCCTTCTTCGTCTCAACAGCCAAGCGCTGCTCGGTCTCCACCATGTCGGTGATGTCGCGATATGTGCCGAAATAACGCTCCACCTCGCCCTTTTCATTCAGCATAGGTACCATATTGAAGAGCAGCCAAATCTGTCGGCCCTTCTTGTCGCGGATCTCAATCTCGATCGCCTGCACGATGCCGTGTTTTGTCAGGTGATCCATCCTGTTCAGCGCACTGTTCACCGTTCTGCGGAAGCGCATCGTAGCCAGTCGGATACAGCGCAGCTGCGACATACGCAACTTCTTTTTTGTCTCACGGTTAATCAGTTCGAACGTATAGGAGTGGGGATAATAGTTCACCAGCTGCACGCCGCTCACGCTCAAGGCGTAGTCGATATTAGCGATATACTGACGGATGCTGTCGGTACCCTGCTGCAGCTGTTTCAAACTATTCTGCTGACGATGGTAAGAATTCACCATCTCAGAGATGTCGCGGCCCGACATATAGACACCCTCCAGCTCGCCCTGTTCGTTGCGGATGGGGTTGATGGTGGATTCATAATACATCTTTCCCTCCAGGCCGAACTCCTCCAGCCGGTATTCAGGCAGATCAAACTCATGGAAGTCGATGATACTGCCTGTCAGCGTGTTCGTCATCTCGTTCAGGGGTATCTGACTGAAGAAGGGGTTGTTCTTCAGGAGGAAGCTGCCGTCGAGCACCTGTTCGCGAGCCTTGACGCCAAAGGCAGCACAGGCTCGATCGTTAATATCGGTCAGCACGCCGTTCTTGTCGTAGTACAACATATCGAGCAGCGACGAGTTGAAAATGGTATGATAACGCGCCAGCAACTGGTTGATCTTCTGCTGCCGTTTATACTCGTCAGTTACGTCATGCTGAATAGCCATCAACGAGGTGGGCAGTCCGTCGTCACCCCGGCTCATCACCGAGAAGGATATCTCATAATGGCTGCAGTCTGATTCCTTTTTCGCCCTACTCCGTACGCTCACCTTGGCCGTATCCATCTTGCCTTCGCAGATGGAAAATACCAACGAGCGCATCTTATCCACGTCGTCACGATGGAAAAACAAGGCGAAATCGGCAGGGTTATATTCACGCTCATAGTCACCTGCCTCTGACAGGTAACAGAGATGGCGTGTCGTAGGGTCATAGAACCAGAGGCGCAACTTACTGGTCTTCATAATCAGCGCCAGACGTGCCTTCTGTTTCAGATTGTCAACATCTTTATTCATTAACAGGTAAACAGTTGTTTTAGACTAATTTTAGTGGAGCTGGAGGGAGTCGCGCTCGGCCCGAAGGGACGCTTCGCTTGCGAAGAACCCTCACGAGGGTGAGACACCTCAGCGTAACATCGTGGAGCTGGAGGGAGTCGCGCTCGGCCCGAAGGGACGCTTCGCTTGCGAAGAACCCTCACGAGGGTGAGACACCTCAGCGTAACATCGTGGAGCTGGAGGGAGTCGAACCCTCGTCCAAACAGGGAAACCATACGCTTTCTACACGCTTATTCCAGCCTTCGGTTTTCGAGCAGTAGCAAGACCTGGACCACCAACCACTGCCTTAGCTCCTAAAATTTCATCACTGCATCGGAGCCTACAGAGACTATTTCCGATTTAACCTGCGCCGCTGGATCCTTGGATTCGGAACAACATCCTTGGAGCGACGTCTCGTTTCCTCACCTGGTGAAGAAATTAAGCTCTTAATCTACTATACTTCGATTAGGCAGCGAGAGCATACTCATTGTTGCCAATTAATTTTTCCTCAGCTCGGATTATGGAGGGAACCAAGAAGCCTCCGCGTGCTTACATACCATCTCGACCCGCTGTCAAATCCAGTCAACCCCAAGTCGCTATTTGTAGTAGCAAAACGTGCTCACCAGCACATTTCTGGGGACAAAGGTACAAAGAAAAGACATAACTTCCAAATTTTTAACCACAGATTTCACGGATTTCACGGATTTTTTTGTAATTTTGCAGCCGTTTTATAATAATACGCGCGCGAAAGCGTTTATTAATCGTTAAGAACTAAGAACTCAAAAAGAAGAAATGAAGATAAAACACTTATTTGTGGCGGTGGGGATGGCCATCATGATGGTCAGCTGTGGGACACCCAAGAATTACAATTATCTGCAAGACCTGCAAAACGGTCAGCTGATTACCACACCCACCGACGGTACCATCCGACTGAAACAAAACGACCATATCACCATATTGGTAAGGAGCAAGGACCCGGAAATGGGCAACCTGTTTAACAAGGGCATTATCACCAACCTGAAAGCGGGACTGGCCGACCAGAGCCTTTACATGATGGGCTATACCATAGGTGCTGATGGTTGTATCGACATGCCTTCGGCTGGTAAAATCAGTATCGAGGGACTGACGCGCTTCGAAGCCCAGGAGAAGATTCAGCAAAAACTAAGAGACGAGGAACTGCTGAAGGATGCGAACGTGACGGTAGAGCTGACCAATCTGAGTTATACGGTGATGGGCGAAGTAAACAAGCCCGGCAACTACCCTATCGATAAGGATGCGATTACCCTGTTAGAGGCACTTGGCAAGGCTGGTGACATGAACGTATACGGTAAGCGCGACTCCATTGTCGTGATTCGCCAAAACGGCAAGGAGAAAAAAATCTATCAGCTAAGCCTCAACTCGGCTAAAGATATCTTCAGTTCGGAGGCTTACTACGTACAGCAAAACGACGTGATTTACGTGAAAGCCAACGACACCAAGGCTCGCCAGTCGACCTATCCTGGCAACGAGGGTAGAACGCTGAGTTTCTGGCTATCGCTGACCTCAGTGCTCACAGCACTGGCAGTATTCTTGTTTAAGTAAAAAGTTAAAAGTGGAAATGGAATCGAATTTCATTAAGATATGCCTTAAAAAGTGGCGATGGTTTGCGGCATCGGTAGCTACGATGCTGGTGCTTGCCATCCTGTTCTTACTAGTAGTGGCCCCTCGCTATGAGCGTACGGCCACCGTACTCATCAAAGACGAAAACGGCAGTGGCGGCCTCATCAGTTCGATGATGGGCGGCATGGGTATGCTGGCAGGACTGGGTGGACTGGGTATATCGACCAATGTGCTGAACGAGATGGAGATTATCAGTTCGCCTGGCATGATTGACAAGGTGGTAGACAAGCTGGAGATGGGTACACGCTACCAGGCTTACGACGGACTAATGAAGCGCGACCTCTGGCACGAAACACTGCCTATAAAGATTAATTTCCCACAACTACAGAAGGATGAAGGTGCCTACATGAAAATGGATTTACGCAAGGATGGCACATTTACGCTATACAAGTTTCGCAAAAACGGCAAGAAGGTGGATGGTGAGGCAGAAGGCAAAATAGGGACTATGTGTGAGACACCCATCGGCAAGGTATCAGTCATTAAGACAAATGACTTTGATAAGAGTTTTACCGAGGACGACGAGATGACTATCCGCATTACGAAAGAACGCCGCTACGACATCATCGACCGTGTACAAAAGCGTCTGAATATCGGTATGGCAGATGATCAGGCCGAAATTATCAGTATCAGCTTCCAAGATCAATCAGAGGAAAAGGCAGAACTGGTAGTAAACACGCTCATCAAAACGTATCAAGAAGAATGGTTGAAGGATAAACAAGATGAAGCTGATGCCTCAACACAGTTTATCAATGAACGTATTCATGCCATTGAGCAGGAACTGAGTGGGCTCGACACAAACATCGCCCAATTCAGAGGTCGTAACCTCCTACCCGACTACGAGGAGGCCGCCAAGATGTATCTGAAGAATGCGACCATTACCTACGAAGCACAAGTAAAGGTAAACAATTACCTGTATATGCTTGAGCAAATGAGGGACGAGGTAAAGAACATCGAAGGCAAGAACATTGTACTACCTGCAAACTTACTGCCAGACAACCCCAATGTAGCGTTGGAAATAGCAGAGTATAACAAACTGCAGACCAAGCGCAACTCGATGGTAGCCAATAGTAGTGAGAACAATCCATTAGTAAAAGACCTCGACCTTCAATTGAAAGGCATGCGCAATGCGATTATCAACTCGATAGATCAGGGTGTGGCTCAACTGAAAGCACAACAAAAGGGTATTACTCGCGAAGACCAGAAGCTCAAAGGCGAAATGTCGATAGCACCTGAAAAGATAACGAAAATACTGCCAGCCGAACGTCAGCAGAAAATCATTGAGGCACTCTACGTTTATCTGCTTGAGAAACGTGAAGAAAACAATATCACCCACGTGTTTAATGCTCAGAACATGCGACTGGTATCGCCACCTATGGGCGACTGGAAACCAGCCTTCCCCAAGAAGAGTATCACACTGATTATCGCCATTACACTAGGCATGGCACTACCAGCCTTCTTTATCTTTATACTCGGTAGTCTGGGCAGATGGAAGGAAGCGTAAAGTATCCACTGATAGGATTTGTATGGCTTATGCTGTGTCCACTGTTGGCACTACCCTATATTGTATGGGGCATCTACCAGCAGCGTAAGGGCGCTTTTCTACTCTTTTCGCTGCTACTGGGCATTTTCGCTTTCATATCATTCCCATCAGAAGACCTTTATCGCCACTACTTTATATACACTTTTCTGAGTGTGCGTCCTGTTGGAGCCATCACATGGATTGACATCACACTGAACGGCATGATACCCTACGTATACTGGCTCATGTCGCATACTGGCATCACCTTTGGTTGGTTGAGATTCGTAGAACTGACACTGGGGTTTTATCTACTCTCACTGGTATTTCGCTACCTGATGGACCAGCGTCAGTACAATAACAAGGAGCGGTTTATCAGATTTATGCTGCTCTTTCTGTATTTCGACTTTCTTTATACGACAATGGGTGTAAAATTTGGCTTTGCCCTTTGCCTGTATATCTATAGTTTACACCTGTTGATGAATCTACAACAGAGAAAGTCAGGACTTTTCTGGCTTATATTCTGCTGTTGTTGGCACTCATCGTTTGTATTTACAGCACCAGCCGTATTCGTGCTCTACAAGCTGAATCTGAGTCGTACGAAAGCACTTTGGCTTTGCTTTGCATTAGCCATTATCATGCCTATCTTGATACACTTCGCAGGATCGATGTTACTGGGTAGGCGCTTTGATTTCTATTTCTCGAAAAAAGCAGATGACGTGACATCGTATGCTGCGATGACCCCCATCGGACTAGCCCTCTACATCTTACCAAAGTTGACCATTGTGCCACTGGCCATTATCTTATTAAAGAACTATACGGCCAACTCAAAATGGAGCCGAATAGCTCTAGGGTGGTTAGTATTGGCAGTAGCCTTGATGAGTAATGCCGTGACCTTCTACCGCTTCTGGTGGGCATTTATGAGTGTGGGTATTTTTGCCTTCCTGGAACTAGAAATAAAGGTGGAGATTCAGAAAAGAACTTTGCAGTATCTACTACTGGCAGGCGTGGGATTTACCATACTCAATATGACGACTTATCACAAAGAAGTGATGTATTCGCCCTATTACAAATCATTATGGCCTGCGCCACTGGTGCTAAGCCAGGATTACGACAAGCAAGAGGTATATTACAAAATTCAGCATGACGGAGATTTCAGATAAGAGAAAGGTCAAGGTGGCTGTGCTGTATATCTGCACAGGTAAGTATAACCAGTTTTTTGCTGATTTCTATTTATCAGCCCAAAAGCACTTTCTACGTGATTGCGCAGAAGTGGCATATTTCGTATTCACCGACGATATGCAACTATCCAGCGCTCAGGATGTACACCTGATACAGAAGGAGAGCAAGGGATATCCGTATGACTCACTGTTCAGATTCGATATGTTTTTGTCGATCGAGAAAGAACTGCAAGGTTTCGACTATGCCTTTTTCTTTAATGCCAACATGCTTTTTATTGATGATGTAAAAGCTGATTTTCTACCAGAAAAGGAAGGCTTTGCGGCTGTCATTCATCCTGGCTATTATCAGAAACCAGCATGGCGTTATCCCTATGAGCGAAGAAAGGCATCGACGGCCTATATAGCCCCATATCAGGGCAATTACCATTATTATATGGGAAGTCTGAATGGTGGAAAAGTAACAGATTACCTGGCATTTGCACGAATCTGTTCTGCGAATACGCATGAAGATTACGACAAGGGCATTATCGCAGAAGTCATCGACGAATCGCACCTGAACAAATATGCGAGAAGTCATACTCTTAAAGGTATTCATCCTTCGTACGCCTATCCAGAGAATAAGAAGTTGCCCTTCAAGCCGAAAATCATCATCAGGGAGAAGGCGAAATTCGACAGTTATTTCGATACGAGTAAAGGCCGTAGTCACACACTAGCTGGCACCATCAAAAAGGCATCCCATATTTTATGGCAAGGCGTCAGATGGTATCTATACATATAAAAGATGAGCAAAGACAAGATACAAAAGACACTAACAGGCACTTTCTGGAGCATGACAGAAAGATTTGCAAAGATGGGCATACAGATACTCTGTACTTTCATCATTGCCCAGTTTGTGGCACCATCAGAATTCGGACTGGTGAGCATGATGAGTATCTTTCTGGCTTTCTCTACTATCCTTATCGACAGCGGTTTCTCGCAAGCACTGATTCATGAGCAGCATGTAACCCAACAAGATGAATCATCTATCTTTTGGTTTAATATTGCACTAGGGATTGGCATCTACGGTATCTTCTGGCTCATAGCACCACTCATCGCTGATTTCTACAACGAGCCTCAACTAACGGTATTAATACGCGTGGCTTTCTTAGCACTCATTTTCCAGTCGCTCATTGTGGTTCAACAAGGATTATTGTTTAAGGACGTAAACTTTAAAGCGGTTTCCAAGATATCGTTTTGGGCCGTACTGCTTTCTGGTATCGCAGGTATCGTGGTAAGCTACATCAGACGCAACGTCTGGGGACTGATTGTGCAGAACCTGTCGTTTGCCATCCTGCAGACGCTCTTCTTTTGGGTATACAGCAAATGGCGCCCACAACTGATGTTCTCTATCAGATGCGTCAAGAAATACCTGAGATTCTCGATGAATCTATTAGGCAGTAATATACTGGCAGCCATTACAGACAATCTGGCAAACCTCTTTGTGGGAAAAGTCTATAATGCGACTATCCTGGGGCATTACACGATGGCCAACAAGATACCATACCTCACTTCGAGTACTGTCAGTTACGGTATTAAGCGCGTCAGCTATTCTATCATGTCGACCTTTCAGGATGATAATCCGCAACTGGCCAGTTATAGTCAACGCATCGTAGGCACTACTTTCTGGATATTGGCACCTATCATGGTGCTGCTGTTCATATTTGCTGAACCGTTTATAGGAGCGCTTTTCCCTGCAGAATGGGCACCAGCAGCTGTTTATCTACGCTATTTCTGCATAGTGGGCTTTGTGTATTGTTTTTCGGATGTGAATCAAGACATTCTGTTGGTAAAAGGTCGCACGGACATTTTATTTAAACTCGACATCATCCGAAGAACGATCTTTGTAGTTCTGCTGATAGTTGGCGTACAATACAGTGTTGAAACACTGTTGGCATTGATTGCTGGTTATAGCATAGTGAATAGTCTTGTGGTTAGTTATATTGCGGGACGATTAATCGATTGTCCGTTATGGCAACAAGCACGATATGTGGCAACAACACCTTGGTATTATCTGAATAAATATAGGAGAGGAGGCGCATGAAGATTGTAAAGGTGATAGGCGGATTGGGCAACCAGATGTTTCAGCTGGCGCTCTACGAGGCATTGCGAAGGCAATTCCCTGCAGAACGCGTATTGCTGGATCTGCACACCTTTAAGGGCTACAACAAGCACAGAGGTTTTGAGGCCGCAAAGGTATTTGGCATCAACTACCAAGAGGCAACACTGGGTGAGGTGGCACGTATTGCCTACCCCTACCCTAACTTCCTGGCTTGGCGCATCGGCAGCAGACTGCTACCTGCCAGAAAGACCATGCTATGCGAAAAGTCCAATTTTGCTCTGGAGCCAGAGGCACTGAAACACTACGGCGACACCTATTATGATGGCTACTGGCAGCATGAGGACTACTTTATGCATATCAGGCAGGAATTACTGGAGCTGTTTAAGTTTCCTGCTTTCACAGATGAGCGTAACCTGGCTATCGCCCAAGAGATAAATACTACTGCGAGCTGCAGTATCCATATCCGCAGAGGCGACTATCTGACAGACCCGCTGCGCAAGGGTACTACAGGACTAGAATACGTAGCAGCAGCCATCGCCAATATGAAAGCATCGGCTAAGCCTGAGCGCTGGTATGTATTCTCCGACGATATGGCATGGACTCAGGCACACTTATCAGAATGGCTGACGGATGAGCAAACATGCTACGTGGATTGGAATCAGGCAGAACATAGCATCGACGATATGCATCTGATGTCGCTCTGCCAGCATCAGATTATCGCCAACTCGTCGTTCTCATGGTGGGGCGCATGGCTCTGCACTCGTGAAAATCAGACGGTCATCGCCCCCGGCAAGTGGATGAATATGAAGGATGTATGGTCGCCTGTCCCTAAAAGATGGAAGAAAATATGAGGTTTTCGGTTTTGATATCGGTTTATCACAAGGAACAGCCTGCACACCTGCAGCAGAGCCTTGACAGCATCTTCAACCAGACGATGCCTCCGAGTGAAGTGGTGCTGGTAGAAGACGGTCCACTGACTGAAGGGCTTTATGAGGTGATTAGCAGGGCAAAACAATTGCACCCAGAGATGATATCCGTGACATTATCCAAAAATCAAGGATTGGGACTGGCACTGAAAGCAGGATTGCAACACTGCAGCTACGATCTGGTGGCACGAATGGACTCTGACGATATCGCCAAGCCAGAGCGTTTTGCAAAGGAACTGGCCTATCTGGAGGCGCACCCTGAAACCAGTGTAGTGGGCTCGTGGGTAGATGAATTCCAAGACGATATCGCAAAGCCACTATCGATACGCAAAGTGCCAGAGAACCACGAAGCATTGGTACGTTTTAGTCACTATCGCAATCCCATGAATCACCCTACGGTGATGTTTAGAAAAGCCGACGTAGAGGCTGCTGGCAACTATCAGCATTGCGAACTGTTTGAAGACTATGACCTCTGGGCCAGGATGATACAGCAGAGGTATAGACTACACAACCTGCAGGAATCGCTATTGTGGTTCAGATTAACCTCGCAGCCCTTCAGTCAGCGAGGTGGTCTTGGCTACATTGGGCGAGAGATGTATTTCCAAAAAAGGTTGTGGCACATGGGCTATATCAGTTTAGGCAGAATGATACTGAACATGCTGATTCGTACGCTGGTAAGACTGATTCCAAGAAAATGGCGCAAATATAGCTATCTTTTTTTCCTCAGGAAATAATAAATGTAGAAAATGTGCGTTTAATAATAAATAATGTAGAACTAAAAGTTACTGGATGGAGCAAAGCTACTCGTATATTTTTGATGGAATGAATGCTTTTGAGAAGGAGGTGAAGCGCTGGCTTGATTTCCTGCTTGCAAGCATTTGTTTAATACTCTTCTCACCGTTGTTCCTGGCTTGTTATATAGCCGTGAAGCGCGGCCACGATGGTCCCGTCATCTTTAAACAAGAGCGTATAGGGCGCTTTGGCCGACCATTCTATATCTACAAATTCCGTAGTATGACGGTAGATGCAGAAGCAGACGGACCTCAGTTAAGTCAGCAGAAAAAAGACAAGCGATTGACGAAGGTTGGAAAATTCCTTCGTGATCACCATCTCGACGAATTGCCACAGTTATGGAATATCTTCGTGGGCGATATGGCCTTTATCGGACCAAGACCAGAGCGAAAGTTCTACATTGACCAGATTATGGAGCGCGACCCTCGTTACGTCTACCTGTACCAGATACGACCAGGTATCACATCGATGGCCACACTCTATAACGGCTATACCGACACCATGGAAAAGATGCTGAAACGTCTAGAGATGGACTTGGATTATCTGAAGCACCGCTCATGGTGGCTCGACGCCAAGATCCTAGGATTGACGTTCCTTAAAATCGTATTCGGCAGAAAGATTTAATACTTACGAAAGGCGAGCGTGAACATCGGGTTGGAGAGAACCATCTTGTCGCTACTCAGTTCAAGCACCTGAAACGTATCATCAGTATTTGAGATACCATACGGGAGAAGGTCGATGGCATTAGTAACCTTTATATCGCCCGAATCGCGCTCTACAAAATAGGGATTATAGACACGCAACTCACTGCCCTTGTGTTCAAAACTCATCACGATATCCTGCTGATGGCCAGTCGCGTCACGCAGTTCCAGCAGTTTACCCTGAAACGACCAGGTGAGTCCGCTCTCGCGCATATCTTTCCCTTCCATGCTGCTAAAATATGCGGCATGCATCTCCGTCATCTGCCAGAAGCCCTCCAGATGACCGTTGTCTTGATTATCCTTATTACAGCCCGATAGCAACAGGGCTACACCTATTATTATATATAAAGAGAAACGTTTCATCATTTTCCAATTAATCCTGTTTTCGAAATTGTAATTTGTATCCCATAATTATTGCCACGTAACTTGCCTGCATCCATGCCAAAGGCTCCCTTCAAGTGCCAGCCATACTTCATATTGTAATTAGCCTCTGCCAATAAGCTCACGTTCTCTTGAGGATTAGTAGGCAAATAATAATAGGAACCATAACTGCGCTGCCAAGAGAGCAGGAAGCGATAATGAAGTCGAGAAAGCGGATCGCCACTCAAACCCAAATGCCAACCTACGAAACGGTTATGCTCTACCTCTATCTTGCCATCGTCGTTATACAGAGGCGAAAGATAAAGGGGATTACCCATCACCTGTCCCCAGTGTTGCCAACCAGTATAGAGGTGGTGATTATAGTAATTATCGCGACCACTGATTTGATGTCTTACATTGTCGGTCTCATCGTGATACACAGGACCTGCCTGATACTTGGTATGGATATATTCCACCACAATGTTATTGAGCCAAGGGTTACGCTTCAGTTTCAATTCTGCGCCCAGTAACATGTCTTTAAATCCATACCAATAGGTTTTGCCACCACTCTTATTAAAATGAGTCAGCATGGAGTGGTCTTCAAAAAACTGATCAGCATAAACACCAAGGTACCATGTGGGCTGGTCGAGGTTAAAACGCGCCACCCAACTGCCCAGATGATTACCCGCAGTATTCTTAAAGTCGCCATCGGTAACATCGGAACCACTCAGAAAAAGAGCGTTGGTAAATGCCTTGAAACCATGGTCGTTCTCATATTTCTTCTCAACCCCATTCTCATAGAGATAAGATGTGCCCCCAAACTGGGTAGCCATCTCTAGTCCTAATTCAAACGAGATATTCTTAGGGCCAATCTTAAGAAAACCTGCCTTGCTATGATACAATGTGCCCTCGGTATAGCGCTGCTGAGGGGCTACAAAATCTTTCTGCCATTTATTATCAGTAGTCTTACCGTAAGCGATATGACCTTTCAGTGAGAGCCAGTTACGAAGTCCCGGAATAGCCCAGTAGTCAGGCAGGGCGATACGCACCTGAGGCACAGGACGGGCATTGATACCGAGGGTTTGAGAACCTGTGCTCAGTTCCTGATTCTTCAGTTCCATCGGCTGCTCTTTGGCACCAATGGTCAGCACCCCTTTCAACCACCGGCCCTCTACATAAGCCTGCTGAATCACCAATGTACTCGTAAAGCCTGCTGCCACAGCCACATCGACACCATAACCAAAGCCCCATTTCCTACCATTATCGGCAGAAAGTGGGCGGTAGAGTGCACCACGCACGTAGCCGTTAGTTTTCTTTAGACTACTTAAACCATATTTGTTGGCATTGAGCCATAAGGGGGAATGATCGCCTGTACCCAAGGTAGCCTGCATCTCTACCCGGTAGTGCAGACTATCGACAACAGAACGTTCTTGTGCAAAACCAGCAGAAGCAGCGCATACTAACCATAATAAAAGTGCAAATCTCCGCATAATCAATTAAATTACGGGGCAAAATTACAAATAAAAAATGAGAAAAAAGCATTTGTAGGGATTTTCCCCTTGCCGATTAGGGAAAATCCTTTGCAATCCTGCCGAAAATGTGGTTACTTTGCAGCGTGAAAGAGATTATTATTGTTGAACGCTTTAAAATGACTACGGATATGAAGAAGATGTTTTTCGCACTGATGATGATGCTGACCAGCACAATGGCAGCAAATGCAATGAGCTACGAGCAGGCCCGCAATGAGGCATTGTTCTTGACCGATAAGATGGCGTATGAGTTGAACTTAACTGACGAGCAGTATGAGGCAGCTTACGAAATTAACCTGGACTATCTGATGGGTGTAACAGGTCGTGCAGATGTGTTTGGCACCTATTGGGAGCGCAGAAATCTGGATTTGAGCTATATTCTGCTTGACTGGCAGTGGCAGGCTTATATGGCTGCAACCTATTTCTATCGTCCACTCTATTGGGAGGCAGGCTACTGGCACTTCGGCATCTATCGCCGTTATCCGCATCGTGACTACTTCTACTTTGGACGTCCTCACTTCTATGCAACCTATCGCGGCGGACACGCTTGGCACCTGCATGGTACACACGGCTACTACTATGGCCGCAGAGACCACTTCCGCCCTGTTCACAGAGAGCACTTCGGTATGCACGACCGCTGGAACCGTGGTGATTTCAGGAGTTCTCGTCACAGCTCAACCCGCGTGACTGGTCCAAGACACGACAGACGAAGCATTGGCAGTGGTCCCAACAGAGGCATTGAGCGCCGTAACTATGGCGGCATTGAGAACCGTAGCCACAACGGTATTGAGAACCGTAGCCATAGTGGCATAGAGAATCGCAGCAATAGCGGCAGATTTGAAGGTCGCAGAAACTTCGGAGGCACTAATAGCGAAGCACGGAGCCATAGTGGAGGAACACGCAATTTTGGAGGTGGTTCACATAGCAGCGGTTCACGCAGCTTTGGAGGCAGCTCACATAGCAGTGGTTCTCATAGCTTCGGTGGAGGATCGCACGGGGGTGGCGGTTCGCATAGCTTCGGTGGCGGATCACATGGTGGCGGAATGTCACATGGCGGAGGTTCTCATAGTGGAGGATCACACGGAGGACATTTTGGAGGCCGCAGGTAATCCTACAACACCAACTCACGGACCTCTGCATTCATCATCCGCTGAATATCGCTCATTGATTTTCCATAATAGACTGCCTGGATGGCCTTGTTGATGATACCATGGCCTACAGCCAGCACCTTCTTTCCTGGGTATGTCGCCTTGACATAAGCGATGAATTCGCCTGCCCTGGAAAGAAGGTTTTCTAATGACTCAACATTATCAGGCCATTTCTCACCCTTAAGATCTGGAATAAAGCGACCTGTAAAGTCACCCCAGTCGCGCTCACGCAACAAAGGTGTAGTATGTACATCCAGATGGTGGGGCTCAGCCACAATCGACGCAGTATCGATGGCGCGTTTCAAATCACTGGCGATGATAGCGTCTAAAGGACGATCCTGCCACTGCATGCTCAGCTCCCTAGCCTGCTGGATACCATGCTCATTGAGCGCACCTTGCGTCTGACCCTGCATAATTTGATTGGCATTGTCAACCGTTTCACCATGTCGTACTAAATATAATATTGTTGTCATATCCTTCGTAATTGGCTGCAAAAATACAAAAAAAATATAATAAATTGGGGATTCTAGATAGTTTATGCTATCTTTGCAAGCAAAATTAATTAAGAATCATAAAAAATGAAGATATTACAAAGTTCGCTATTTCGCGCAATCTGTGCTATTGCAATAGGTATTCTGCTCATTAAATATCCCGATAACACAGTGACTTGGATGACGGTTGCCATCGGTGTGCTGTTCCTGTTGTCGGGTATCATCTCGGTGATCGTCTATGTGAATGCCCGGAAACACGTTGCAGAATACAAGATCACTGATGCAGAGGGTAATACAGTGGTTGGCACCGACAAGCCCACCTTCCCAATTGTCGGTGTGGGCAGCATCATCCTCGGTGCGATGCTGGCACTGACGCCCAACGTGTTTATCACAGCCCTGATGTATATCATCGGCGGCATTCTAATCCTTGGCGCCATCAACCAGTATATGAATCTTGTCCACAACATGAAATATGGCAAGATCGGTTTCGGCTACTGGGTGTTCCCATCTGTGATTCTGTTGATTGGCCTTTATGTGATCATCAAGCCGATGGCTCCTGCCAGCATGGCGATGCTCGTGTTGGGCTGGTGTTCACTACTCTATGGCGTAACAGAACTGATCAACTCACTGAAGTTCCACGCTGACAGGCGGAAGTTCAAGGAGGCTCAGGAGATTCCTGTGGCAGAGGAAATCATAGAGAAGGTGGAAGAAGAGACAACTCCCACAGAAACACCAAGATTAGAATAAATCGCACTGCTATTATTTCTTCTCCATTTCTTCTATGACCTCTTCTGAGAAGCCCTCAATGTAGGTCTTCAGAATGTTGATACCTGTCTTGTTTTCACGACCCCATGGAATAATCAGGTCGGCAAACTTCTTGGTAGGCTCAATGAACTGCTCATGCATAGGCTTGAGCACTTTCTCATAACGATCGAGCACCATATCAACGGTACGTCCACGTTCTACCACATCGCGACGGATATTACGAATCAGGCGGACGTCACTATCGGTATCTACAAAAATCTTCAGGTCCATCATATCGCGCAACTTCTTGTAGTGCAACGTCATGATGCCCTCAAGAATAATCACGGGTTTAGGTTCGATATGAATCGTTTCTGGCAGACGGTTTGATATAATATAAGAATAGGTGGGTTGCTCAACAGCTTCCCCATTCTTCAACTTATTGATATGCTCGGTAAGCAATTTCCAGTCGAAAGCGTCAGGATGGTCGAAATTAATCAACTTACGCTCCTCTGGTGTCATATAAGTTGTGTCATTATAGTACGAATCCAATGGGATAACAACTGCACAACGAGGTGGCAGGGCTTTGGCAATACGTTTGACGACGGTGGTCTTGCCAGAACCTGTACCGCCTGCGATTCCGATAATAATCATGGGTATTATTTTTTTAGATATACAACTGTGGGCAAGTGATCACTGTAACCATTGAGCCATTTTCCACCAGAGTGGGTACGCAGTGGACTACCACGATATGGACCGTCGTGCTGAATGAGGTATTTACGGCGGAACACTTGATAGCCGTCTAACTGCAGACTATTGGCTGGCTGATTTAATAATGTCGAGGAGAGTATAATCTGGTCGAAAAGATTCCATGCCCCCTGATATGTCAGTGTACCAGTACCAGAGGCCAATACATTCCACCATGGATTATAGAGTTCGCCCTCTGAAACTTCGCTAATTTCACGCTTGGCTCCCAAGCATACAGCCATCGAGGCATCCTGAGGATCATCGTTCATATCGCCCATAATCAGCAGTTTCACAGCAGGATCAGCCTTTATCAAAGAGTCTTTTACCACTTTAAGCTGTGAGCCACCATCCTCTCGACAATATGATGGTGCACCACGCGATGGCAGGTGATTCACAATAATCGTCACATGTTCATTGGCCATTGTACCGCTCACAATGAGGAATCCACGCGTCTGTCGACCGGCATCTTCTTTACGCGTATATATATAAGGTATAAGCTTGACGTCGCGAACACTGAATAATGACGGATTATAAAGCAAGGCACAATCGATGCCGCGCTGGTCAGGACCCTCGATATGAACAAATTTAAAATTACGAGCTTTGAGTGGAGCTTCCTTAATCAGATCCTTTAAGCATTTGGCATTCTCAACCTCGGCCACACCAATAGCTGCACATCCCTCAGGCACGCGATCTGTACCCATTTCAGAAAGTACACGAGACATGTTATGCAACTTATTGACGTATTTCTCGTGCGTCCACTGATAAGTGCCATCAGGTAGGAATTCATAATCATTCTTACCGTTATCGTGACAAGTATCAAACAGATTCTCTAAATTATAAAATCCAATGCTATAAATAGCCTGTTGTTTCCGATTCTTTGCCGTTCCAAGGCATGAGATCAGGAAGAATGTTAGTACTAATAAATAAATCTTTCGCATAGGTCATTCTTATTATGCTTGCAAAAATAACACAATTATTTGAGTAAACAAAGAAAAAAAGGCAAAAATCATCAGTTGAAGCAAAAATAAAGGCAGAAAGTTTGGAAATTCAGAATATTCTTCGTACCTTTGCACCCGCTTTATGCGAAATTAGTATTTATAACATTAATATTTAAATTAAAAAATGAAAAAAGGTATTCATCCAGAAAACTATCGCCCCGTCGTATTCAAGGATATGTCCAACGGCGATATGTTCCTTACGAAGTCTACTGCAAAGACAAATGATACTGTAGAATTCGAAGGCGAAACTTACCCAGTGGTAAAAGTCGAAATTTCAAGCACCTCTCACCCATTCTACACAGGTAAGAGCAAGCTCGTTGACACAGCAGGACGTGTTGATAAGTTCATGAGCCGCTACGGTAAGGCTGCGAAGAAGTAAGATAAAACCGCAAGATTTTAAAGGTGCGTCCTCGGTAGTTGCATATGCCCAGGTTGCACCTTTTTTATTTTATAGTGAAAAAAAGTGAAAACCTTCGTGTTTTCACTTCTTTTTTGTATCTTTGTACCCACGTACTTAACACATATTTATATTACAGAAATGAAAACGATTTATGACTTCACTGTCAAGGACAGAAAAGGCAAGGACGTTTCCTTGAAGGAATACGCCAATGAGGTATTGCTGATTGTAAATACAGCTACGAAATGTGGTTTTACACCTCAATACGACGAACTTGAAAAACTATATGAGAAGTTTCATAGCCAGGGCTTCGAGATCCTCGACTTCCCTTGCAATCAGTTTGGCCAGCAAGCCCCTGGTACCGATGAGAGCATCCATGAATTCTGCAAACTGAACTTCGGCACAGAGTTCCCACGATTCAAGAAAGTTAAGGTGAATGGCGATGATGCAGACCCATTGTTCAAGTTCCTGCAGGAGCAGAAAGGCTTTGCCGGATGGGATATGACCCACAAAATTGCCCCCATCCTCGACGACATGCTTTCAAAAGAGGATCCAGACTACAAGTCCAAGCCATCTATCAAGTGGAATTTCACCAAGTTCCTGATAAACAAGAAAGGACAGGTCGTAGCTCGCTTTGAGCCTACCGAGAATATCGAGACTATTGCAACTCAGATAGAAGAATTACTTAAATAAATGGAAAAAACAAAATGTTTGATTATAGGCAGCGGACCCGCAGGGTATACCGCTGCCATTTATGCTTCACGTGCCAACCTCAATCCCATTGAATATAGTGGCATGCAACCTGGCGGTCAGCTTACCCAAACCACAGAGGTAGAGAATTTTCCCGGCTATCCACAGGGGGTAGACGGCAATCAAATGATGATGGACTTACTGGAACAAGCCCAACGCTTTGGAACAGATGTACGAAGTGGTGAGATTGTAAAGGTAGACTTTTCAAAAGCCCCATACCTCTGTACTGCTGATGATGGCACTGAGATTGAGGCCGACACAGTGATTATTGCAACTGGTGCCTCAGCAAAGTATCTTGGCCTCGACGATGAGCGCAAATATAACGGCCAAGGTGTTTCTGCCTGTGCCACCTGCGATGGTTTCTTCTATCGTAAGAAAACTGTAGCAGTAGTAGGCGGAGGCGATACAGCTTGTGAAGATGCTCTATATCTGGCAGGACTGGCCAAGAAAGTATATCTCATTGTGCGCAAGCCTTTCCTCCGCGCCTCGCAAGTCATGCAGCAGCGCGTGAAAGAGCATGAAAACATTGAGATCTTATTCGAGCACAACACCATTGGTTTGTTTGGTGAGAATGGTGTAGAAGGCGCCCATCTCGTAAAACGTAAGGGTGAGCCTGACGAAGAATTGGTTGACATTGCTATCGATGGTTTCTTCCTAGCCATAGGACACAAGCCCAATACTGATATCTTCAAGGAATGGTTAGATATGGACGAAACTGGCTATTTAAAGAAGATTGACGGAACCCCCAAGACCAAAATACCAGGCGTGTTCGTGGCAGGCGATTGTGCTGACCCAGTATATAGGCAAGCTATTTCGGCAGCAGGATCTGGTTGTCAAGCGGCAATCGAGGCAGAACGTTTCCTCTTGAATCGCTAATATATAATCACTCATAATCATAAGAAAAGGCTCGTTTCACAACGAGCCTTTTCAAGAATAATACTTAAAATAATCTAAATTAATCAACCATAAACCTTAACCATTAAAATCTTTTTCACTGCAAAGATACAGTAAGTTTTTCAAATAGATGTTGAATGTGCGTTTTAATATGTTTAAAATACGTGATTTATCGGATTTTCGACACAAAATAACGGATTTTATACTTTTTAAGGGCAAAAACCAGCATTTTTCTGCTAAAAAACTTGTGAATTCGCAGAAATTATCTAATTTTGCACATGAATAATTAATGATCTCATGACCTCTCACGTACTATTAACCCTCATATTGGTGGTGGTAATAACCATCATTTTCCTCGCAGGACGACGTTTATACCTGCGAAGCTTAAAAGTACGTAGAAGACTACAACTAAGTAACATCTTCACAAATATTACCCATGAGTTATTGACGCCATTAACGGTCATTTCGGCCTCAGTAGACAGAATGCGCAATGAAGACCCAAAATTCAATCACGATTATGATTTGATGCAACTCAATATCCAGCGAATGGTGCGACTACTACAACAGATTCTGGAAACCAGCAAATCAGAAGCTGGCGAACTGAAACTTCTCGTAGCACAAGGCGACGTGATGAGATATATTCGAGAAACGGCAGAAAGCATAGAACCTCTGATTGCAAAAAAGAAGATGAAATATACCATCACTTGTCAGCCTGAGAGCATGATGGGATGGATAGATACCGACAAACTAGATAAAATTATCTATAATCTTCTATCGAACGCTGCCAAATATGCAACGGAGAATAGTGAAGTTACTATAAAAGCACTCACTAACAAGAACTTCGACCATATTATAATAAAGGTGAGCGATACAGGAAAAGGTATCTCACCAGAGATGATGAAGCAGCTGTTTAAGCGTTTCCACGATGGAGACTATCGCAAAAGTCACACAATTGGCACAGGCTTAGGATTGGCATTGACCCAGGATTTAGTTTATCTTCATAAAGGAACCATCGACGTAGAGAGCGAAGTAGGTAAAGGCACCACTTTTACCGTCACAATTCCAATTAATAAAGAAGCATTCTCAACCAACCAAATCGATGAGCAACACAAAATCGATTTTGATGTGCCTAAAAATTCGATTATGGATATTAACGCCATCATACCTGATATTAACGCTGTGCAAATTACGGCGGTACCAGATGATAATCAAGCCCATAAGATTCTGATTGTTGAAGACAATCTTGAATTGCTTATGCTGATGCAACAACTTTTGAAGGCATATTATCACGTTTATTTAGCACGAGATGGAGAAGAAGCCTTTGAAATTGTGCACAAAAATAATATCGACCTGATTATCTCAGACGTTATGATGCCTAAAATGAATGGATTAGAACTGACGCTCAAAATAAAAGAAGATGAGAAACTGAAACATCTACCCATTATCTTGCTAACAGCAAAGACACAAGAGGAAGATGAGCAGCTGGCATTAGAAGCAGGTGCAGATGATTATATTATCAAACCATTCCGCATAAAAGATTTGAAGTTGCGTATCGACAACATTATTGAAAATCGCAAACGCATGCAAATTGAATCTATTTCTCAAGCAGAAAATGAAAAACCCGTAGAAAAGCCGTTGTCGCCAAACGAACAATTTGTCAATCGTGCCCTAGAGTTCGTACATGAGCACTTAGAGGATGAGGATTATGATCGTGATGCCTTAGCTGCAGACATGGGCACCAGCGCCTCTACCCTATACAATAAACTACGCGCTATTACAGGTATGAACGTATCAACCTTTATCCGCGATATTCGCATGAAGGAAGCGAAACGATTAGCTGAGCAGAATCCGACCATCAGAGTCAGCGATTTGGCTTACAGTGTAGGTTTCCACGACCCACGTTATTTCTCTACCTGTTTTAAGAAGCAGTTTGGGATTCAGCCGAAGGAATACCTCGAGAACTTACAGCGGTCAACGCCAGAAAAGTAAGCGCTCCATTCATCATTAATAATTCGTAACCAAAACGATAACCCGTCCACTTAAAGACGAGGCAATCGATGGCGTAGCATATCAATGGTGAGGCGATGCAGATATAAGGCACATATTTATCACGTGGCATTCGCTTAGTTAGCATGCCAAAGGCAAAAAGACCTAACAGCGGACCATAAGTATAGCCACACATGATGTAAATGGCATCTATAATACTCGTGGAATTCAGTAGGCGGAACATCAGTATCAGCACTACAAACAGCATACTGATTACCAAGTGCGCCCTCTTACGGAGTTGCTCATCCCCCGCCCTTCCACGAATATCTACACAATAGCTCGTGGTGAGTGATGTAAGTGCAGAATCGGCACTCGAAAATGCTGCTGCCACGATACCAATGGCAAAAGGTACCATTACTGTCATCCCGCTTTGAGCCACAAAAGCCGGCAATAGGGCATCGCCCGTTTCCTGACATCCCAGCATCACCAGTAATACACCCAGTGACAAAAACAACAGATTGGCAGGAACAAAGGCTACGCCATAGGTACACATATCTTTCTGTGCATCTTTAAGTGTGCTGCACGTGAGATTCTTCTGCATCATGTCCTGATCGAGGCCAGTCATCACAATTACGATAAATACACCACTGAGGAACTGCTTCCAGAAGTTCTGCTTCGACACCCAGTCGTCAAACACGAAAATACGGCTATGGCTATCGTTGGCAATTGCACTCACTGCCTCTGGAATGGTCATATCCAAGATACCCACCACCTTATATATAATAATAAGGAGAGCCGAGAACAGACAAAGGGTCTGGAATGTATCCGTCCACACCAGTGTCTTGATGCCACCGCCACGGGTATAGAGCCATATCAGAATGACCATAGCCGTCACCGTGACAGGAAAAGGCACTCCCCACGACTCGAACACAAAGCTGTGGAGAATCATACAAACCACATAGAATCTTGCCACTGCTCCCGTCATCTTCGACAACAGGAAGAACGAGGCTCCTGTCTTGTAAGCCATTGGACCCAATCGCTGTCCCAGAAAGGAGTAGATGGTTGTCAGATTCAGTTTATAATAAAGCGGTAGGAGGATAAATGCCACTGCTATATAACCAAAGATAAAGCCCAGACATGTCTGCATATAGGTCATATCAATACCTGTTACCATACCTGGCACACTCACAAACGTCACACCTGATATCGAGGCACCAATCATGCCAAAGGCCACCATATACCACGGCGAACGACGATTAGCACGAAAGAAGGTTTCGTTCGTAGCCCTGTGTCCAGTCAATCGGCTAATGCCAAACAAAACCGCAAAATAACCTAATATTATTGCAATAATCCACATAATCGGCTACAAAGTTACACATTTTTGAAAAATTATCATTTATCATTTTAAATTATCATTTAAAAATTGTATCTTTGCAGGCGGATATTACCAATCCTAAACATTGTAATTATGACTAAACAGAAAAAATTTATCCTCCAAGAGAGTGAGATTCCTACACAGTGGTATAACATTCAGGCTGACATGCCCAACAAACCCATGCCGCCTATTCATCCAGTTACAAAGCAGCCATTAGGTGTAGACGATTTGGCGCATATCTTCCCTCGTGAGTGCTGTGTGCAAGAACTTGATACCGAGCATGCATGGATCGATATCCCTGAGGATGTACTTGACAAGTATAAGTATTACCGTTCTACTCCATTGGTACGTGCTTACGCCCTCGAAGAGGCACTTGGTACGCCTGCTCATATCTATTTCAAGAACGAAAGTACGAATCCTTTAGGCTCTCACAAGATTAATTCGGCCCTGCCACAGTGTTATTACGCTAAGCAAGAAGGCACTACCAATGTTACAACAGAGACCGGTGCAGGCCAGTGGGGCGCCGCCCTTAGCTATGCTGCAAAGATATATGGCCTCGACTGCGCTGTCTATCAGGTAAAGATTACCATGCAGCAAAAGCCCTACCGCTCATCTATCATGCGCACCTTTGGAGCTGTTGTTGAAGGGTCACCTTCGATGTCAACCCGTGCTGGAAAAGATATCCTGACGCGCGACCCATTACATACCGGTTCGCTTGGCACTGCTATTTCAGAAGCTGTTGAACTTGCGACCTCTACACCAAATTGTAAATACACACTTGGTTCAGTACTCAACCATGTAGGTCTTCACCAGACCATTATTGGTCTTGAGGCCGAGAAGCAGATGGCTATGGCAGGCGAATATCCAGACATCGTCATCGGCTGCTTTGGTGGTGGCTCTAATTTTGGCGGTATTTCCTTTCCATTCATGCGTCACAATCTGAAAGACGGAAAGACCACTGAGTTTATCGCTGCAGAACCAGACAGTTGTCCAAAACTTACTCGTGGACAATTCCGTTATGACTTTGGCGATGAAGCCGGTTATACTCCTCTACTCCCCATGTATACACTTGGTCATAACTTTAAACCATCAAACATTCATGCTGGTGGACTGCGCTATCATGGTGCTGGTATGATTATCTCTCAGCTTATCAAGGATGGTTTGATGCACGGTGTAGATATTCCACAGTTGGAGACTTTCGAGGCAGGTATGCTCTTTGCACGCACTGAGGGTATCATCCCTGCCCCGGAAAGCACCCATGCCATTGCTGCCACAATTCGTGAAGCCAAGAAGTGTATTGAAACCGGCGAAGAGAAGGTTATCCTCTTCAATCTATCAGGACATGGCCTTATCGACATGCCCAGCTATGAAGCATATATCAAGGGTGATTTGCAAAATTACACCGTCACCGACGAGATGATCGCTGAGAACCTCGCAGAACTCGACAAACAATAACAATAGAAATCCTCGCCAAAAACGAGGATTTCTTTTTTTTATGCGACAAAAAAAATGGAATAATCTCCTATTTGTCGTTAAAAAAGCAATTTGTCGCAACCTTATGACGCAATAATAGAAAAAAATATCCAATAGATTTGTTGCTTTGAGTTAAAATCATTATATTTGCAAGCAGAAACTATAAAAGGATATAAATATGGCACTAGCGGCAATTTTAGAATTTGGTGACAACAAGATGGAACGCTATACCAGGCGCTACTTGGTACAGGATTGCCAATTTGATTTTAACCGATCATATACTGAGTTCGGTCCATCGTGTACACTGAAAGGCAGAACAGTGGAAGTAAGTGTAGTTGCTCCCGGAAAAACTGATTTGAACCTCTTTGAGTGGTTTACATCGCAAAGCATACTTGACGGACGTATTTTGTTCTCAACGACAGCCGACGACAGCAGTTTTTCCGAAGGAAGACAGATGCTCCTTTTTGAGGGAGCACAATGTCTATCTCTATCAGAGGTTTACGATAAGAACACCCAGCGACGCAGAACGATTAAACTTCGCATTATTGCTGAGACATTTACTATCGATGGTATTGTTTTTACTTAAGAATAAGAGTTATGACAAAATTATATTCTAACGAACAGAAAGCGATATTGGTCGTAGACGATATCAATGAAAATACTGTCGTATACAAGCAGAATTGTTTGGATGTGCAGCATTTCCAGTACGATTGTTGTCGTAAGTTAAACCAGGCCGGGAATATTTATGGCCCGATGGAACCCGTTATCCTGAATTTCAGAGTAAAGGTAAATTCATCGCGACATACCTCTTCGTTCTATAATTATCTATCATCAAAATCGCGTGCAAAGTTTTCTATCCTCTTCAATGTCAATTATGGTGACTATAATCGACTGGAAAGTTATGAAGATGGTTTGGTAGTACATGGTTTTGTGATTGGTGTGAAGCAAGCTTTCAGCGGTGGCAAGAATGACGGCGATCAGAATTCTCAGATGATGCTCGATGTACAGGTGCTTGTATCCACTACCATGTATTTAGGAGTTGAAAATAGTATTATGGGCGAGTTTATTAAGTGAAGAGTAATTGACGTAGAATGAAAAAACAATAGATTATGGCAGAATTAGAGTTGACAGTAATCAGAGGAAAAGATGAGAGTGGCAAATCATTGGATATCACCATCAAAACAGGTTCTGAAGCAGTATCTGGCAAATTAACATATAAAACCATTTATTGGGAAAGAAAAACTAGTTCTACTGATTGGGGCGAAGCCAAGCTTCCTGCTGACATCGAATTCGAGTTGAATATGGCTTCCATCTCTTTCAACAAGCAGATGTATAGTCCCAATGAAATCACAGTCAATATTCAATTATCGCCTGTTTGTCCTGCAGACTATGAAAGAAAGGCCTATATTTCCAATAATGACCTGATAGAAATCTTCGCCAATAAGAAGGTGGCAATGAAGTGTGACAGTTTCAGCGTATGTACCGACTATTATGTGCACGACATTATCCCAAGCCGATATCGTGATGAGCAGTACTTAACGCTGAAGATTTACAGCCCCGATAAGGTTATGACGTTAACGCCATACTCTAAGACTTTTATATCAAAGCGTCTGGATAGCGAAATCATAAAGAATGAGATTTCCAAATTTACTCTTCCTTATGACGATGAGAAAACGGTACCCTACAGCGCCTCTAACATGATCCACTTGAAAAAGAATGGAAAGGAGCATATTTTCCCTTACCTTGTACTCTATAATGAGAGTTTCTATGATTTCCTGGCACGTACCACCAACCGCTGGGGTGAATTCATGTATTACGAGAAAGGAAAACTGAATATTGGCTATGAGAAGACCACATTACCAGATAACCAGCAAGACACTATCAGTGGCTATTCAAGTTTGACATGGCATGATTTGACCGAGCTGCAGCCATCGCAAAAGCAAGAGGATTTGGGACCTTACGTACCAGAGGCTATTTACGACAATAATGTGCTGAAAAGCACGGTAAAGAAGGACACCTACGATGTCGTAAAGAATACCATCATGAATGCGTTTGATTCTGATAATGGAGCCGACATATATTGGTTGGGTAAGGTAGGACAGCTTCTTACCAACGATAAGCCATTCACACCATTCTTAACGGAAACGGTCATCAATGACTTCGTGGCCTATGGTCAGACAAAAACCAGAGTTGACAAGAACAATAAAAGAATCAAGGAGAACTACTTTGATAATAAAAGTACGCGAGGTGAAGACCATTATGATGGTGATACTTACAATCAGTTCTCAGAAGCAACTCCGATTGTGAATGCCCAAATTTACAGTACCATTCTTAAGGGTGAGATGAAGGCTGGTAAGAATGCCATCGTAGTGGAATACGACACCGCATGGCCCAACCTGACGTTAGGACAGACTATCAGAGTGGACAAACTCCGTTATATCATCGTAAAGATTGAAGGCTATCAGCCTAAGGTGATTACTCAAGTCAAAGACTACTATGATTATAAGTATCAAACCTCTGAGTTAAGGTATCGTTTTACGGCTATCTGCGAAGATCAAGGCGCCTTCTATCCTGAAGTAATTCCTGCCGGCCATGTGCGTAAAGCAGGTCCTCAGGTAGCTGTCGTTGTTGACGTAGACGACCCTGCACGCAACAACCGTGTACGTGTAAAATACCCGTGGCAGCTAAATAGCTTAATTGATAATGTTAACAAAAATGCAAAAAAGGACGATGACAAGATCAGCTCTTACGAGGGAATAACGGAAAAGCATCTGAAGGGTTACGATGCTTCCGATGCCAGCCCATGGCTGTTCTTCGCCACGCCTTCCGGACCAGTGAAAGCTGGTATCCATGGCCGTCACTATCTGGCAGAAAAGGTACTTATCGACTATGCCGAAGGTAATGTGGAGCGCCCCTTCGTGGTAGGAGCAGTGTCAAAGGACATCCCCAACAAACTTAAAACAAGCTCAGCTGTATTATATGCGCCTAACGGTGAGTCGGTGATAGTACATGAGGGTACTGGCGTGGGTGCCGCTACGTTCATTGCCGGCTTAAACCCTGGTTTGAAGTTGATCAAAGGTTTTGGAACCTTTAATTTCGGTGAGGATTGGAAGTTAAGTGAGAGCTTTGAGGGTGGTATCGACATTGGCGACAAGTATGGTATCTGGAGCATCAAGGGCTCCACCCACGACCGCAATATCTCTATCAAGTCGCCTTGGGGTGATGTGAAGATCGATGCCTGGACGGGTATCACCATCAATGCGCCCAACGGTGATGTAAAAATCAAAGGTAAGAACGTAAGTATAGAGGCAGGTAATAACCTGACAATCACCTCTGGTAATAATATTAAGAACAGGTTCAGAAAACAAGATACTGGCTTTTTTACCAATGTATTAGCAGCGGTAGCCAATAAAGCCGCTCAAATGGCACTCAGTTTTATTGATTTCTCGATTATCAGGTCATTTGTCGAAACGTTTACCAGACCTATCGAGGGTTCGTTGACTATCAAGTCGAACCGTTACTTAAGGTTGGAGGCTGGCCCTGGCAAGACCTACTATCCTGATGCTGCCTACGCAGACAAGAAAGCAGCGCTGACTGCAGCCAAAAAGGAGAGGAAGACTACTACTAATAGTATCTTCTTTGAGACCAACTTTGTGGCCGATATTGATAGATTGCTAGGTAAGTGTAATTCTTTTGCCGAGCGGGCGACTAATCTTTTCTTCAGGAGATATAATCAGGTATGTGAAAAGAAGCTTTTGCTTGATCAGAAAATTGCCGAATTAAAAAATCTTGCTGATAATTCCAAAAAGCCATGCAAGACATTTGAGGAGTTGAAAAATACTATTTGGGGAAACAAAGATGGTCAACAATTCAATGAAAATACACTCGGCTTTACAGAAGATGTCAATATTAATGATGTCCATATGGTATTTGTAGATGGAGAGATCGAAGAAAGAGCTCAAGAAATTACACGTATTGTTGGTTTGCGAAGGACAAAAAGAAGTGAAGTGCTTACAGAATTGAACTTGATGGCAAGAGATATTGCAAAATTATATAGAGTTTCGGAAAAGTCTTTAAGCAATAAAAATGTAGAGAAAGTATTGGCCGATACCAAAGCATATGGCTTTGCAGTCAAAACTATGGATAAAGTCGTCGAAGCTTTCCCCAAGAATGTGATGCAAAGTATATTTGCCATTTCTGACGAATTAAAGAATCTGTCAAGGAAACTGACAGATAATGAGAAGATTAAAATGAAGAAGATGTTAAGTCGTAAGCTTGCCATTGCAATATTGGAAGCTTTGGGATTTAAAGATGAAAACCGTAAGAAGATTGGCAACGAGGTACCACCCAAGCCTACTACAAACGAGGAGTTGGCAAACTCTGACATGTGGGCAAGTTATGTGGCCAGCATCAATACTCTGCCGAAGATTGGCACTGATCCCGGCTCTATCCTTGGCGATGCGACCAAGACCATTGCTGGTGCTGTAGATAGCATCATGAGCATCGTACAATGTAAATCGCAACTCGATGCTTGGAGTGAGGCCAAGAACGGCCAGATACTCTTCTCTTCAGGCAAAGGCACCTTTGAACTGACCGACCATATCCATAAGTATACCAATTTGCGTTCTGAGGGTAATGTAAGGCAGGAAGATGAACCTGACTACAATGGTGTCAGTGAGAAAATCGTTTCTATACGTCAAACATTAAGAAACCTGTAAATTATGGATTATATATTCAACGAATGGAAGAGCGTGCTGGAACAATTCCAAAGTAGCGTCTCAAAGGATTTGGAATCTATCCATCAGCAGAAAGAAGAGGTTCAACAGATGAAGACTGAAATCTTCGAAAAGTTGGACAGTGGATTATACTATCGCGACGAAAACCGCATCGTTATCTCTGCACCAGAGATTATCCTCGGCAACGTAACGAGAAGTGGTGAGCTGATGGGCGAAGAAGGGCGCGTCGTGGTGAAAGGTAACGAAGTTTCACTCGAAGGTGTTGGTGAAGCAGGCACCATCACCAGCCGCGCACCAAGCATCCGCCAGTTAGCCGTTAATCCTGGCATCGATGGTTTAGAAGAGGTAGTATGCGATACCTCAGAGATTGTTTCTCATGCCTGTGACATCGTGATTCAGAGCGACAACGCTACTGATGCCTTCTCGCAGATTCCCGCATCTGCAGGTAAGGGTGGCATTCGCATTCATGCTAACACTAACCTCCACTTGGAGTCGGCTGTCAGCAGTGAGAACAGAAAAACGATCATAGAGAAAACGGTGAGTGCCCTGGATTCTCAGATTAGCGATTTGGAATCACAAATGTCAAAGCAGAAAAGTAAGGTAGACAAAATCTTTTCCAGCTTAAAGGATTTGTATGATAAGGATGAGAAGCTAAACAATGAAGATTTCTTATTGCCCCGTATTAATCTTGAGGACCTGGAAGAAATCCACGAACAGGTTAACGACATGCTGCCCATACTGTACCATACAACAATGGACTTTATCCGTACCATCTCATTGTTGGCAGAGGCCAATCGCAAGAAAAAGGCTCTCAAGACAGAAAAAGACGCTATAAAGGCGGGAGATGACTTTAAGAAGAACTCCACTGGAGCCTCCATGACCATTGTGGCAGAAAGCATCGATGTGTCGACCGCTGATGGTGACGGTAACCTCCACACCAATGCAGAGGCAGGCATCAACGTCCGCACCCCATTTATGGGTATTAGTATGAGAGACGAGAAGGGTGCACTTACTAAGGACAGCCGTTTCGAAGTAAACACTCAGAACGTAGAATTCTCGACAGTCAATCCTACTGGTGAAGGCAAAGAATTCCCCTGTGAGGGCAATGTTACCATTCTGTCGAAGAATATCGATCTGGCTGCTGTCGACTACCAGTTTGCCGACAAGAAGACCAAGGAGAAACAACTCACTGCCGACGGCAAGGTAAGCATCACAGCCAAGACCGTTGAAGTAGGAACCATCAATCCGAAGGATATCGATCGCGATGATAAAGGCAAGTTGACTAAGGGTACCTATACCGCTGAAGGCGATGTTATTATCCGCTCGAAGACCATCAGTATGGAAACGCTCGATTACGAAGTGGCCGACGGCAAGCTGAAGACAAAGACTCTGACAAAAGACAGCAGCATAAAGATGCGCTCCGAGAAGATTGACGTACTCGCAGCCGATGCCGAAGGCAAAGCTACTGGTAGCATCAGTCTGAACGCGAAGGCTGTGGCCATGAAGTCGATGGATGTCGATAAGGAGAAGCTTACCGACTCTGCCCTTGCCGCAGGCAGCACCATGACCCTCGTATCCGAGAAGATGTATCTGGGTGCCAAGTCAAAGGATGTCAAGAGCAAGAAGTTACAGGCCGTTTCTCAAGAAATGGGTATGTTTGCCGACAATACCTTCGAGGCTCAGCAGGGCGATGGCAAGGCTGTGGTACAACTCAGCGACGGCAACACTTCTGTTGGCGGCAGCAAGACGCAGGTATACGGCGACACTACCATCAATGCCAAGACCGAAGTAAAAGGCGAGCTCAAGGCACCAAAGGTGGTTGGCGACAGTGTCGAGGCAAAGAGTGCATTCAAGTCACCTAACATCAGCGACGGCATGAGCGCTGGTGCTGGTGGCGGCGGCGGCAGCCTGAGTGCGAAACTGAAGGCCGAGGATGCACCGAAGGAATAGTTGAAAGTTAATAGTTTAGAGTTAATAGTATTAGAGAAATATGAAACGTTCAATCATCAGTAAATATAACAATCTGAGCGAAAAGCTCACGGGCTATGTAGCCATGATGAATTACCGCTTTTTGAACCTGTGTGTAAAAGCAGAAGAAGTAGCCCTGTTACCCTGCGATGTCACCATTGAGGGTGAAACACTGAAATTTGAGGAGGCAGCCAAAGCCGCCAAGAAGAATGACTACCAGTTTATGGTATTCCCCATCTACGAGGAAGATCTCGTGGCAGTAGGTAAAAGTATCACTGAGGTACATCCAGAGTTTAAACAGGAGATAGAAGAACTTTCTGTTGAGTCATACGACGAGCAAGGGAAGCCCCAGGAACAGCAGGTAAAGTACATTCTTATTACGATGCCCGACGTAGACGACAATCGCTATGACGCGCTGAACAATGCCGCTAAGGTTATTTACGAAGAGTGTAAAGCTCAGATGGAGGCTGCCAACTCCAAGTCGGAGGCCGATCTCGCTCCATTGATCGTAGGAGAGTCAGAAGAGGATATAGATAAACTCAAGAAGGCCATCGACAAGTTGAATAATGAGAAAAACGAGTTACGAGACCAACTGTACAACGAGAAAAAGCAAGAGATTAAGGACGCCTACAAAAGGTGGTTGTCCAGCTATGCAAAGGCAGAAGTTGAGAACTTGGAGATGGAGGATTCTCGCGGTGCGAATGTAGTAACGAGTATGAGAATGACTAACAATAACGAAGATAGCAATTAAAGCTAACAGGATGGAAGTAACAATTACAGAACAAAATGGCAGATTGAAGATAGCGCTCTGTGGCGATTTTGACAACACTGCTTGCGAAGAAGTTGAAAAAGCTTCAGAACAACTCTTTAAGCGGACAGATTGTGATTTAATTGTGGATTGCGAACAACTAAATTACATCTGTTCTACAGGGTTACGTCTTTTGCTTAAACTTTACAGGCATCAACGCAATGCAGGCCGTCGTGCCATCCTCACCCATATGAATAAGGATGTAAGAGATATATTCGACTTTGGAGGCTACCTAACCCTCTATGAGGTGGAATAAACAGTTACAAACTACCAATATTCCCCGCCAAAAACTACAAATATATAGCAAAACTGTATGATTATGAAGATAAAAGCAGACTACGTAAATGAACCGCAGTGGAAGATCTTGACCGTCAAGTCTACTCTGCCTGAAGAACTGAAGTGTTTGGATGAGATGGCCCACAACATGTGGTGGGTATGGAACCACGAGGCTCGTGACCTTTTCCGCGACCTCGACGTGGACCTCTATCATGAGACGAGGCACAACCCCGTGATGCAATTGGAACGCCTGACGTTCCAACGCAAGGAGGAAATCCTTAAGGACAAGGCGCTGATGAAGCGTATCAAGGAGGTTTATGCAAAGTTCCGTAAGTATATAGACGTGAAGCCCGACACCAGCCGTCCCTCCGTAGCATACTTCTGCATGGAGTATGGTATTCATTCTGCCCTGAAGATTTATTCAGGTGGTCTGGGTATGCTGGCCGGTGACTATGTGAAGGAGGCATCAGACTCTAACGTCGACATGTGTGCCGTGGGTTTCCTGTATCGCTATGGCTACTTCACCCAGAGCCTGACAATGGACGGACAGCAGGTGGCCAATTACGAAGCCCAGAACTTCGGCAAACTGCCTTTGGAACGCCAGCTCGACGAAGACGGCAATCCGCTGGTCATCGATGTGCCTTACACCAACTATCAGGTTCATGCCTACGTATGGCGTGTAAATGTAGGTCGTGTAAAGCTGTATCTGCTCGATACTGATAACGAGATGAATTCCGACTTCGACAAGCCAATCACGCACGCACTCTATGGTGGTGACTGGGAGAACCGTTTGAAACAGGAGATATTGCTGGGTATCGGCGGTATGCTGCTACTGAAGAAACTCGGTATTAAGAAGGATATTTATCACTGCAACGAGGGTCATGCTGCGCTCTGTAATCTGCAGCGTCTGTGCGATTATATCGAGGAAGACGGTCTGAATTTCAACCAGGCCATGGAGTTGGTACGTGCCAGCGGTCTCTATACCGTTCACACACCGGTGCCTGCCGGTCACGACTATTTCGACGAGGGTCTCTTCGGAAAGTACATGGGCGGCTATCCAGCCAGACTTGGCATCACATGGGATGAGTTCATCGGCATGGGTCGTACTAATCCTGATGATCACAACGAGAAGTTCTGTATGTCGACCTTTGCCTGCAACACCTGTCAGGAGGTCAATGGTGTGTCGATGCTTCACGGTTGGGTGTCGCAGAAGATGTTCGCGCCTATCTGGACGGGATATTATCCAGAGGAGAACCATGTGGGCTATGTGACCAATGGTGTACACTTCCCCACTTGGGTAGCCACAGGATGGTTAGAGAATATCTACAATAAGTATCTTGATCCCGCTTACATCACAGACCAGTCGAATGAAGAGAAATGGAAGGGTATCTATAACTGTCCCGACGAGGAACTCTGGAACACCCGTATGGTCATGAAGCGGAATCTGGTCTTCTATATTGAAAAGCAGCTGAAAGCTACATGGCTGAAGAGTCAGAACGATCCCCGTCGTATCACCAAGTTGGCGGAACGCTTTAATCCCAATGCGCTGATCATCGGCTTCTGCCGACGCTTTGCTACCTATAAGCGTGCTCACCTGCTGTTTACCGATCTCAATCGTCTGTCGAGAATCGTGAACAATCCGGAGCGTCCCGTGGTGTTCCTCTTCGCCGGAAAGGCTCACCCCGCCGACGGTGCCGGACAGGGTCTCATCAAGCAAATCTTTGAGATTTCTCAGCGTGATGAGTTCCAGGGAAAGGTGATCTTCGTAGAGGATTACGACTTCCTACTGGCTCGTCGCCTTGTATCGGGTGTGGATATCTGGATGAATACCCCAACACGTCCGATGGAGGCTTCAGGCACTTCTGGCGAGAAGGCCGAGATGAACGGTGTTGTCAACCTGTCAGTAAAGGACGGTTGGTGGCTGGAAGGCTATCGTGAAGGTGCCGGATGGGCACTCACCGAGAAGCGCACCTACCAGAACCAGGGCTATCAGGATCAGTTCGATGCTGCTACCATCTACGGCCTACTCGAGAACGAGATCATTCCGCTCTACTACGACAAGGACAAGAAGGGCGTCTCGAAGGGCTGGTGCAAGGTAATCAAGAACTCTATTGCTCAAATAGCACCACACTACACGATGAAGCGTCAGCTCGACGACTACTATTCTAAGTTCTATGAGAAGGAGGCCAAGCGCTTCAAGGAACTCTCCAAGAACGATAACCGCCTGGCAAAGGAGATTGCCCTTTGGAAGGAGACGGTGGCTGAGCGCTGGGATACCATCCAAGTGTTATCATGCGAGTGGGATTTCCCGACGACGGGCGGCATGACCGGTCAGAAGTATCATTTGAAGTATGTCATCAACGAGCAGGGACTTGATGATGCCATCGGTCTGGAAGTGGTGAACATCTTCACCGACAAGAACGGTGAGGATCGTGTGGCATTCGTTGTGCCGCTGGAGGTGACGAAGCACGAGGGCAACAACTATACCTTCGAGGCCACGGTGGAGGCAAAGGAGTTCGGTGAGTACAAGAGTGCCATCCGTATGTATCCGAAGAACAAGAACCTGCCACACCGCCAGGATTTCTGCTACACGAAGTGGCTGGACCTTCCAGAATGATGAAAAAAAATAGGTATAATTGTTTTATTTTCCTAAAAACAATGTAATTTTGCCCCCAAATAGTAAATTATAACAATAACATAAAAAGTTCTAAAATGAAAAAGAAGAATGTTTTGACATGGGCTGTGGCCTTGACCACAGTGACTGTCGGGCTGGTTTCTTGCGGCCTTGACATGCCGAAAGAGACAAAATCATCGTTCGAAACGATGACAGTGAAGAAATCTGACATTGAGTTACCTTACAAGTTCAGTGCCAAGATGAAAGGCCAGAACGATGTGACAGTTACACCGCAGGTCAGCGGACAGCTGATGAAGATTTGCGTGACTGAAGGTCAGCAGGTGAAGAAGGGACAGACGCTCTTTATCATCGACTCCCGCAACGCTCAGCTGGAACTGGAGGCAGCACAGGCTAATCTGCAGGCAGCCCTGGCTCAGGAAAACTCTGCCAAACTGGAGTATGAGTCGAATAAGAACTTGTTTGAGAAGAAAATCGTCAGCAGCTATATGTTGAGCAACTCTGAGAACTCCTACAAGCAGGCCCAGGCTTCAGTGGCCCAGGCCAGATCAGCAGTGAACCGTGCGAAAGTGAACCTCGGTTTCTGCACCATCACGGCAACCGTATCGGGTATCATCGGTGAAATCCCCGTGCGTACTGGTGACCAGGTATCACCTATGACACAGCTGACTATGCTGAGTGGCAACACGACCATGTACGCTGAGTTCTCGGTAACGGAGTCTATTGTCGAGTCTATGGTGAAGGAGGGCATGAAAGCCAACGATGTAGAGAAGTATATCGCTAATCTGCCCCCCGCCACGTTTGTGATGAAGAACGGTACTGAATATCCCCACAAGGGGCGTGTCGTCAGTCTGACTGGTGTGGTCAATGCAGAAACTGGCTCGCTGACCTGCAAGGTATCGTATCCCAATCCCGACGGTCATCTGTACTCTGGTATTCAAGGTACTATCGTCATGCCTTTTGCAGAGAAGTCGGTTATCGTAGTTCCGCAGTATGCCGTGGTACGTCTGCAGGACAAGGCGCAAGTCTTTAAGGTGAAGGCCGACAGCACGGCAACGGCTATCGAAGTGACCACAGAAGACACTGGCAACGGCAAGGACTTTATCGTGACCAGCGGTCTGAATGAGGGTGACCAGATTGTGACTACTGGTGCCAATAATGTAACCGAGGGACAAAAGGTGCTGTATCCAAAAGAAGAAGTGAAAAGTGAATAATACGCTTCCGCATTATGAAGAACAATATATTTATTAATAAGTACGTGATGGCATGTGCCATCTCGATTGTGATAGCGCTGGTGGGCTACATCTCGATGAGCACACTGCCAGTAGAGCAATATCCCGACATTGCACCGCCTACGGTCAATGTCAGCACCAGCTACACCGGTGCTGACGAGAACACGGTGATGAAGTCGGTCATCCAGCCGCTGGAGGAGGCCATCAATGGCGTGAATGATATGACCTATATGACCTCAAAAGCCTCGTCGAATGGTGATGTGGAAATCAACATCTATTTCAAGCAGGGTACCGACCCCGACATGGCGACGGTGAATGTGCAGAACCGCGTGACCCGTGCCCAGGCACTGCTGCCTGCCGACGTGAACAAGGTCGGTGTGAAGGTGGAAAAGCGACAGAACAACATCCTGCGCATCTTCGCCGTGAGGAGTGCCGACGGCAAGTACGACGAAGACTTCGTGTCGAACTATATCGATATCAACATCAGGCCGAAACTGATGCGTGTCACCGGTGTGGGCAATGTGCAGAGCTTGGGTAACACTTACGCCCTGCGCATCTGGCTGAAGCCCGATGTGATGGCACAGTACGGACTGACCCCTAACGACATCTTCGCAGCCATTGGCGGACAGAGCTTCGTGGCAGGTGTGGGTTCCTTGGGCGAACAGTCGGAGAACTCCTACCAGTACTCTATGCAGTATAAGGGTACGCTGAAGACCATCGAGGAGTTCAACAACATTGTGTTGCGCACCAGTGGTGGTGGTATGTTGCACCTGAACGACGTGGCCGAAGTGAAGATCGGTGCCATGAGTTACAACTTCACATCGAACATCCAGGACAAACCGGGTGCCCTCTGCATGGTGTTCGCTGCACCGGGTGCTAATGCCACTCAGGTGAACGCCAGCATCAACAAAACCTTTGAGGAGATGAAGGCAACGATGCCGGCAGGACTGGAGTTCGTGACCCTGATGACCAGTGACGACTTCCTCTTCGCTGCTATCCACAATGTGGTGGAAACGCTGGTTATCGCCATCATCCTCGTGGTGCTTGTGGTGTTCTTCTTCCTACAGAACTTCAAGGCTACCATCATCCCGTCCATCTCTATTATCGTGTCACTGCTGGGCACCTTTGCCGTCGTGTCAATATGCGGCTTCTCGCTCAACATCCTGACGCTGTTCGCACTGGTGCTGGCCATCGGTACGGTGGTGGATGATGCTATCGTGGTGGTAGAGGCCGTCATGGCAAAGATGGAGAGCGGCATCAGCGATGCCCGCGAAGCTACCCGCCAGGCCATGAACGAGGTGTCGGTGGCTGTTGTGTCGTGTACCTTAGTATTTATGGCAGTGTTCATCCCCGTGACCTTCATGCCAGGCACCTCAGGCACGTTCTTCACGCAGTTTGGTATCACGATTGCCTCGTCCGTAGGTCTGTCGTGCATATCAGCCCTTACGCTGTGTCCAGCCCTCTGCGCCATCATGATGCGCGTCACGGAAGGCAAGAAGGAAGGCAAGGGTCTGACCTATTATACCAAGAAAGCGTATGAAGTCAGCTACAACGCCATCTATAATAAATACAGCAAGGCTGTCCAGAAGTTCATCAAGCGCCCCGCCCTGGCTTGGGGTATCTTGGCACTGGCCGCTGTACTGCTGGTGTTCTTCATGAAGAGCCTGCCCTCAGGTCTCGTTCCTCAGGAGGACCAGGGCGTGTTCCTGGTTGAGATACAGGCTCCCGAGGGCTCCACTCTGAAGCAGACCCGTGAGATGGCGAAAGCCGTTGAGGCTAAGGTGAAGAAGATTCCCGAACTGGAGAGTTTCGCTTTAGTCTGTGGTTATGGTATGATATCTGGTGCCGGTTCCAACTACGGTACGATGGTGGTACGTCTGAAGAACTGGGATGAGCGTCCTGGCATGAACCATCTGCTGACGCTCGTCATGTACCGTTTCTACTTTGACTGCCAAGACATCAAGAACTTGCGGGTGATTCCGTTCGAGATGCCTCAGATTCCAGGCTATGGTACCAGTAACGACATCATGCTCATGGTAGAAGATCCCACAGATGGTAACCTGTCGGAGTTTGCCAAGAATACTGAGCAATTCCTGGCCAAACTGTCTGAACGCCCGGAGATAGCCACTGCCATGTCAACATACTCTGAGCGCTTCCCGAAATATCAGGTCAATGTCGATGCCGCCCAGTGCGACCGTGCCGGTGTGACACCTGAAGCCGTACTCAACACGCTGGGAGCTTATTGCGGTGGTGCGTATATCGGTAACTTCAACCAGTTTGGTAAGGTCTACCGCATCATGGCAGCTTCGTCACCCGAGTATCGTCTCGACCCGCAGTCACTGCAAAACATCTTCATGCAGGTGAAAAGCGGCAAGATGACTCCCATCTCCCAGTTCGTCACCTTGAAGCAGATTGTCGGCCCGTCGAATATCGAGCACTTCAACCTGTTCCAGAGCATCACCTGTATCGTGAAACCTGGTAGCGGCTACACCGAAGGCGACGCTCATAAGGCCATTGCCGAGGTGTTCGAGAAGGAGATGCCAAAAACCGCCACGTTCGAGTATAGCGGTATGTCGCGCGAGGTAGAGGAGACTTCCGGCTCTAACGCCACGGCGCTCATCTACGTGATCTGTGCCATCCTGATCTACCTCATCCTGGCTTCTCTGTATAACTCGTGGTTCACTCCATGGGCCGTGCTGTTCAGCGTACCGTTCGGTCTGATGGGAGCCTTCGTGTTTGCCTACCTTGGCTATCTCAATGAAATACCAGGTATGGATAATAACATCTACCTGCAGACGGGTGTCATCATGCTGATTGGTCTGTTGTCGAAAACGGCCATCCTGATTACCGAGTTTGCCACGGAGCGCCGTGCTCAGGGCTTGAGCATTGTCGATGCTGCCTTCGAAGCTTGTAAGGAGCGTCTGCGCCCGATTCTGATGACGGTGGCCACGATGATCATCGGTATGATACCTCTCGTCATCGAGGGAGGTGCCGGTGCCAATGGTAACCGTGCCCTTGCTCTCGGCGTCATAGGCGGTATGAGCATCGGTACCGTTGCCCTGCTCTTCGTCGTTCCTGCCTTCTTCATCATATTCCAGAAACTGCATGAGAAGTTCCAGGGTGCTCCGAAAATGAAAAGTGTTGAAGTAAAAACAGAGGAATAAGTCATGAAAAGAGTTAGTTATATCTTAGTTACTGCAGCCGTGAGTTTCCTGCTCACGGGCTGCGGTATATACAATAAGTACGAGCAAAAGAGCGATACACCAGCTGATGCCTTCGGCACCGACGCAAGCATCCAGGCGGCTACCAGCGATTCTACCATAGCCCGGATGTCATGGCGCGAGTTCTTCACCGACCCGCTGCTACAGGAGCTTATTGAGCGCGTACTGGCCAATAATACCGACCTCAACTCCGCACGCATTGCCGTCGAGAAGAGCCAGGCAGCGCTGAAGGCTGCCAAGCTGGCCTACCTGCCCTCACTGGCCTTCGCGCCTCAGGGCACGCTCTCCAGCTTCGATAACAGTGCTGCCGTGAAGACCTACAATCTTCCGCTGCAGTTATCGATGGATATCGACGTCTTCGGCTCGATCACCAACAAGAAGCGCGCAGCAAAGGCTGTGCTCCTGCAGGCTCAGATGCAAGAAGAGGCCGTACGTTCGAACCTCGTTTCCATCACGGCTCAGCAGTACTTCTTGCTGCAGGTGCTCGACCGCCAACTGGAAGTTCTCATGCAGACCGACAGTCTCTGGAACGAGTCTCTCCAGACCGAACAGGCGCTTTGGGAGAACGGCAAGGCCTATAGCACTGCCGTCAACCAGATGGAGGCATCCTATCTCAGCGTGAAGACGCAGATCGTCGACACCCGCCGCAACATCCGTTCCGTAGAGAATGCTATTTGCAAACTGATGGCTATCAGCCCGCAGCACATCAACCGCCAGAAGTGGGGCAGCTCCACGCTGCATCATGCCGAGGCAATGGGCGATGCTGAAGAGCGTATGTTCAACACAAAGTATCTGAAGATTGGCGTACCAGCCCAGTTGCTGGAAAACCGTCCTGACATCCGCATGGCCAACCACGCCATGGAGGAGGCTTTCTACAATACAGCGGCAGCACGTTCGGCCTTCTATCCCAGCATCACGCTCAGCGGTAGTGCAGGATGGACCAACTCTGGTGGTGGTTTCGTCGTCGATCCTGGTAAGTTGCTGCTGAACGCTATGGCACAACTCACACAGCCCATCTTCGCACGCGGCAAGCTGATTGCGAACAAGAAGATAGCCATGCTCACCGAGGAGGATCTGCAGAAGAAGTATGTGCAGACCGTCATCAATGCCGGTAACGAGGTGAACGAGGCTATGGCCGACTGTATGGCTGCCCGCGAGAAGCATACCTACTTACAGCGTCAGGTGCAGGTGCTCCATGAAGCTTACACTGGCACCCACGAACTGATGGACAACGGTAAGGCCAGCTATCTGGAAGTGCTCAAGGCCCAAGAGTCGCTGCTCGACGCACAACTTGGTTCAGCCATGAACATGTACAATGCAGCCGAAGCCGTCATAGCTCTCTACATTGCCCTCGGTGGTGGTACGAAGTAACTGTGCCCTAGACTATCACAATGGAAAAAGACATTGAAGTAACGCAGGAAGGCACGACGTTGTCGATAAAGTTGGGTAAAAGCCTATCTACAACCAATGCCCCAGCTCTGGTAGAAGAGTTAAAGAAATACTCTGGTCAGAGCTTTAATAAAATAACATTTGATGCTACTCAGTTGTTATTCCTTTCCAGTAGTGGTATCCGAGCCATCGTCTATGCCAAGAAATACCTCTTGGCAAAAGACGATAGCGCTGACGGGCAAAGCCAAGAATCAGAACTGGTGTTCATCAATTGTGCCAAGATTATTAAAGACACCCTCGATCTCGTCGGTTTCTCCTCTTCTATCAAGTATGTGAATATTATGGATAATAAAACGATGCGCCAACAGAAGAGCCTTGAAGATTTCGCCGCAAATAACGATGTGGTGTTATATAACATGCGCCTCGGAGCAGACGATGAATAAAACGATGAGTGGGTAGCCGAATGGCTACCCACTTGTTTTATCTTGTCAGACTGGATAATTTATCGCCCAGTTCCAAATTACGCTTCGTTAATCTTTTATTCGTTTCCTTCAACCGTTCAATCTCAGCTATCAGCGACGCTTTCTCAGCATCCACCTTCTCCGTCTTATAACGTCGAGAAGCTTTAACTGCTAGAAAGACTATAACGATAAACAATCCCATAAATACTATTTGGGTAAGAATGATAATCCATACGCCACGTTGGAGATCTGAGGTAAAATTCACCGCTAAGATTGACACATCCTCCATTGGCACATCGGCAAAGAAAGCACCTGCGAATTTCCCATTTTTGTCAAAGATGGGTTCTACGTAGGTAGTCATGATGATATGCGAGCCCCCTTTGTCTACATAAGGCTGTGTCCACAGGCTTTTTCCTGTTTCAATGGGTTTCACAAACCACTCACGATCGGTATAGTCGAATCCCAAGATTTCTGTACGAATCTGAGGCTCATGCGTCTTGCGCTTCTTTATCCTGGTAGCGGGCTGTTCATCGTAAGCATAGGGCGCAAAAAGACGGTTCCTGCCTTCGTAATAGTTCGGTGGGAAAGCAATTCCTGCACCGACAATCGACTTATTGTTCTTTACTAACTTTGAAGCGATGATATAGTAGCGGTCGGGATCGTTAAGGGCTTGCTGTACGTCGCCCTTCAGATTTCTCACTGCGCTCTCCACCTCTACTTTCACGGAATCTACACGTTTACTTTCTTTCAAGTCACGCTCTGCCTTGGCTAGCAATTCTTTCTCTGCTCCTTGCTTTGCCAAATAGTAATCAATGGCAGCCAGCAAAGTGAACATGACTAGAACAGAACACACAAGCATAATTACATACTTCTTCATATTGGTATAATGCTATAATGATATTTTGCTGCAAAAATAAAGAAAAAACTTCGAACAAACAAATAATAGATACTTTTTTTCATTAAAAAGCGGGTAGCCTTTCGGCCACCCGCTCATACTGAAACAATAACTAAAAACCTTAAACTTTTATGCGATATCAATCTGACGTGATACCTTAACTTTCTCTTCAACGACCTTGGGGAGTTCAACGGTCAATACACCGTGCTCTACCTTGGCGGAGATGTCCTCCTTCTTTACATCGTCTGGCAGAATCAATGTCTGCTCAAACTTTGAGTAAGAGAACTCACGACGCAAGTAGCGGGTGTTCTTATCTTCCTCCTTCTTCTCGTTCTTACTCTCCATCTTGATGATCAGGTTACCCTCATCATTGATATGTACGTTGAAGTCCTCCTTCTTCATGCCCGGTGCTGCTAGTTCTACAGTATATGCCTTGTCGCTTTCTTTCACATTGATGGCAGGAGCCGTGCAATTTGCCTTCGGCATAAAGTCTGTGTCAAACAAATCATTGAATACACTGGGAATCCAACTGTTACTTCTCATTACTGGCATCATAATTTTTACCTCCTAATTCTATTTTTAAATGGTTATACATGTTATCTTTTTTGTGATTGCCTTTCGGCGCTCACCAGACAACATGCAAGCTAAATGCCAGTAAGATTTTACATGTCAATTTGTCGCAATCTCGCGACAAATTGTCAGAGCGACTTCTACCGATGCGACTGGAGCTATCACCACAGAACGTTTGCCATTGGCTTCGCGGAAGTTACACTGACGCGTGTGGTCTGACACATATTTAAGAATCTTGCCAAAGGCATCGCTCTGATAGTAAGGACTATCGGGATTGCTCACAAAATAGAGGTACATCTTGCCTTGTTTCAGCATCAGTTTCTCGATACCCAGCTGTTTACCAAGCGCACGGAGGGACACCACGCGAATCAATTCTTCAGCCACATCAGGAATAGGACCGAAACGGTCTATCAAACGCTTGCGATAGGCTTCCAAATCATTCTCCAGATGATTGCTGGTAGCCAAATTGTCGAGCTCGCGATAGAGCAACATACGTTCAGAGTCGCTGGGCACGTACTGATCGGGGAAGTACATCTCGATATCGGATTCGAGGGAACAATCGTCCACGAAGGAAGTCGTATTCAAAGCTGTTTTATCAACAGCTTTGAATACAGCTTCCTCGTTCCTTAACTCTGCCATGGCCTGATTGAGAATCTTCTGATAGGTTTCGTAACCGAGGTCAGAAATAAAACCACTCTGCTCGGAACCCAACAGATTGCCCGCACCACGGATATCCAAATCCTGCATGGCGATGTTAATGCCTGAGCCAAGATCGGAGAAATTCTCAAGGGCTTCGAGGCGGCGACGACTATCGGCTGGAAGTGCGGCCAAAGGTGGTGCCAACAAATAGCAGAAGGCCTTGCGATTACCACGCCCTACACGACCACGCATCTGATGCAAATCGGACAGTCCGAAATAATGCGCACCATTGATAATAATGGTATTGGCATTGGGGATGTCGATACCATTTTCGACGATGGTGGTAGAAAGCAATACATCATAGTCGTAGTTCGAGAAGTCGAGCACGATTTTCTCGAGTTCGTCGGGTTTCATCTGTCCATGTCCGATAGCCACACGGGCATCGGGTATGTACTTATGTATCATATCGGCAATCTCCTGCAATTGGCTGATGCGATTATTCACGAAGTAGACTTGTCCATTGCGCGACATCTCGAAATTGATGGCATCGGTGATAATCTCTGCCCCAAAGGTATGTATCTCCGTCTGGATAGGATAGCGGTTAGGAGGCGGTGTCTGGATGACACTCAGATCGCGCGCACCAACGAGTGAGAATTGGAGAGTACGGGGAATAGGCGTAGCCGACATCGTCAGCGTGTCGACATTCGATTTCATCTGGCGCAGTTTCTCCTTGGTAGACACGCCGAATTTCTGTTCCTCGTCGATAATCAACAGTCCAAGATCCTTAAACTTTACCGACTTGCCTATCAGCTTATGCGTACCTATTATAATATCTATCTTGCCCTCAGCCAAATCTTTCAGTACCTCAGTGGTTTGTTTGGTTGTCTTGGCACGGGTAAGATAATCCACACGCACTGGCATATCCTTCAGTCGGCTGGTAAACGTACGGAAGTGCTGATAGGCCAGTACTGTGGTAGGCACTAATACAGCGACCTGTTTTCCATCAGTAGCCGCCTTAAAGGCCGCACGCACAGCCACCTCGGTCTTACCAAAGCCTACATCGCCACACACCAGACGGTCCATCGGAAGGGCGCGTTCCATATCGGCTTTTACATCCTGCGTAGCCTTCAACTGATCAGGCGTATCTTCATAAAGGAAACTCGCCTCCAGCTCATGCTGCAGATAACTGTCGTGACTAAAGGCAAAACCCTTTTCACGACGGCGCTTGGCGTAGAGTTTAATCAGATCGCGGGCGATATCCTTGATATGTTTCTTCGTGCGCTCCTTGAGTTTCTCCCACTGACCAGTGCCCAAAGTAGACAGACGAGGGCCCTCGCCACCATCCTGTGACTTATACTTCGACACCTTATATAATGAATGGATGGAAACGTAGATGCTGTCGCCATGCTGGTAGAGAATCTTTATCATCTCCTGATACGTCTGCTCACCTTTGGCATTGGTAACAGGCATGCGCACCAAACCGCCAAACTTACCCACACCATGATCGACATGCACCACATAGTCGCCTATCTCAAACTGCTGAATCTCTTTCAGCGTGAGCGCCATCTTTCCACTGCGGGCCTTATCGCTCTTGAGGTTATACTTATGGAAGCGGTCAAAAATCTGATGATCGGTAAAGAAACAGATGCGCAGATCATCATCGGCAAAGCCCTCGTGGAGGGTCTTATTGACGGGGGTGAAGGGAATGTTTGCCTTTTCGGCAAAAATATCTTTCAAGCGCTCATTCTGTTTCTGACTATCTGCAAGGATATAAATCTGATAGCCTTGCAAGAGGTAATCTTCGAACGACTGGGTGAGCAAGTCGAAGTTCTTATGGAAGAGCGGCTGAACGGTGATATGAAAGTTGATAGTTGCGTAATTGGACGATGATGGGCGATGGCCAATGTCAATGCGACGGAAGGTATCGGCATCGCTCATGAACTGTACGCCCGTAATGAGTTGTGACTCCTTACGCAACTGGCGTTCGATCTCTTGCTGTTCCATTTCTGTGGCGCTTTCCATCTGTTCCATCTTCGCCTGAGCAGAGAAGCCCTCTTGGTAGGTACGATCAATGGCATCGCGAACATAGAGATAATCTTTCGTGACCAGCACGACATCTTTGGGCACGAATGAAAGGAATGGTACCTTATCCTCGGCCACCGTAGCCAACTCGGGCACGATCTCTATCCTGTCGCGCTGTTCCTTGGAAAGCTGGTCTTCCACCTCAAAGGTACGGATAGAGTCGATATCATCGCCAAAGAAGTCGATACGGAAAGGATATTCGCAACTGAAAGAATACACATCGAGGATAGAGCCGCGCAAGGCAAACTGGCCTGGCTCGTAAACATAGTCTACTTCCTTAAAACCGAACTCCCTGAGCGTTTTGGTAATATCGGAGACGGAAATGGTTTGGTCTTTCTCTAATACTAATGTACGCGTGTCGAGACTTTTCTTCGAAACAACCATTTCGGCCAAGGCCTCGGGATAGGCAACAACATAGAGTGGAGCGTTATCCGAAAGTCTTGCGAGGACTTCTGTGCGGAGAATCTCGGAGGCCGCATCGCGCTGAGCGTATTTGACGGCCCGGCGATAGCTGGAGGGGAAAAACAACACGTTGCGCTCCCCCATCAACTGTGTTAAGTCGTGATAGAAATAGCCTGCCTCCTCGGCATCCTGCAAGATAAACAGCAAGCGAGGCTGACATTTTTCAGCAAGGCTGCTAAACAACACGGGGGCGGAAGAGCCCAATAAACCCTCGAGGAAAATGTTATGAACTGACTTTTTCCCCAACTCCTTTGCCAGTGCCGACACTTGCGGCAACTGCGCATATAACTTCTCTAAATCTTGTATATTCATCGCGAATCGGATGCAAAATTAATAAAAAAAACTCAAATCCTCAATTTAATTTGGTATTTTACACACTTATTCGTACCTTTGCAGCACAAAATCAGTAAAAAAGATGCATCAAAGCGATAGTATTGTTATTATACCTACTTATAACGAAAAGGAGAATATCGAGAAAATCATCCGTGCGATATTCGCCTTAGAGAAGTGTTTTCACATCCTGGTGATTGACGATGGTTCGCCTGATGGCACAGCTGGAATCGTTAAAAGTCTGATGGCGAGCGAATTCGGCGACCGTCTTTTCATTCTGGAGCGCCAAGGTAAATTAGGTCTGGGTACAGCCTACATCACGGGCTTTAAGTGGGCTTTGGAGCATGACTATGAATACATCTTCGAAATGGATGCTGACTTCAGCCATGACCCCAACGACCTGCCAAGACTGTATGCAGCCTGTCATGATGAGGGTTATGATATGGCCATCGGCAGTCGTTATGTGACGGGAGTAAACGTGGTTAACTGGCCTATCGGCAGAGTACTGATGAGCTATTTCGCTTCTAAATACGTAAGAGTAGTAACAGGCTTTAAGGTGCACGACACCACAGCAGGATTTGTTTGCTACAAACGTCGTGTGCTTAGCACGATCGAACTCGATAAGATTCGTTTCAAGGGCTATGCCTTCCAGATAGAGATGAAATATACAGCTCACAAGATCGGTTTCAAGATTAAAGAGGTATCCGTTATCTTCGTGAATCGTCGCGAAGGTACCAGCAAGATGTCGGGTGGCATCTTTGGCGAGGCTTTATTTGGTGTGATGAAACTGAGATGGGACGGCTGGACGAGAAAGTACCCTCGTATTAGTTGATAGTTTAGAGTTGATAGTTGATAGTTATGATAACACTGCTATATAGGATTTATCAATTATTTATTGGTCTGCCGATATTGGTGTTGATTACGATTATCACCGCTTTTGAGGTCGGTATTGGCACAACCATAGGCGATGGCCACTTCTGGGGCTATTACCCTGGTCGTTGGTGGGCTAAAATTATTGTTAGAACATTCCTCATTCCCATCAAGGTAGAGGGGCGCGAGCATTTGGAGAAGAACCAGAGTTACGTGTTCGTAAGCAACCATCAGGGCTCTTTCGACATTTTCATAATTTACGGTTACTTAGGCCGCAATTTCAAGTGGATGATGAAACAGCAGCTTCGCAAGATTCCTTTTATAGGGTATGCCTGCGAGAAATCCCACCAGATATTCGTTGACAAGCGTGGCCCCAAAAAGATTCGCAAGACTTACGAGAATGCCCGCGAGATTCTGAAAGAAGGTTATAGCGTAACGGTATTCCCTGAGGGTGCACGTTCGTTTACGGGTCACATGGCACGCTTTAAGAAAGGTGCGTTTGCATTGGCTGATGAACTGCAGTTGCCAGTGGTGCCACTTACCATCAATGGTTCGTTCGACATCCTGCCTCGTATGAAGGGCTTTAACTTCATCAACTGGCATCCGCTAACGCTCACCATTCATCAACCCATCTATCCAATAGGTCAGGGACCAAAGAATGTCGACGCCACGCTGCGCCAATCGTATGATTCCGTCATGTCGGCGCTCGTTCCTGAATATCAAGGTTATGTAGAGAATCCTGATCAATGATAGCACGTTCGATAGTTTTGTTTTTACTCCTGGTCATTATACCTTATTTATATATTGACCTGAGATACCTGCGCCACAAGTCATCATGGTGGAAACGTCTGCTTTGGTGGCTTACGGGCATCGCCATGATAGCCTATACGGTATATCTGGCTTTTGAAAGAGATTTTATCCCTAGCGGTGATCGCATCTTTATCCTCTATGCCTATCTTATGCTACTGGGCGCCTATATCATCCCCATGTGCACATTCATGCTGTTTTCGCTGATGGGCAAAGGCTGCTCCATGTTGGTAAGGGCCTGCAAAGGTCAAAAGGGTCAGCTCCGCCCCACGAGGAATTATGGCAATTTGCTAGGCATTCTTAGCATCCCCGTCGTATGGTTTATCCTCTTTTGGGGCGTCTTCATTGGATTCAATAAGTTCGAGGTGAATCATATTGAGTACACATCGGCAGACTTACCCAAGGCATTTGATAATTATCGCATCGTCCTTTTCTCCGATGCTCACATTGGCAGCTATATGAAGCACAACTCATGGGTATTGGCGCAAGCCGTAGACAGTATCAATGCCCAACAGCCTGATATGATCGTATTTACAGGTGATCTACAAAACATCCAACCTCAGGATATGTATCCCCACATGGATGTATTAAGCACGCTAAAGGCGAAGGATGGTGTTTATTCCGTTTTAGGCAACCACGACTACGCAGAATACGTAGGTTGCGATGATGCCAGAAAAGTGGCCAATTGTCGAGAGACGAACAGTCTAGAGAAACAACTGGGATGGACGCTTTTGCTGAATGAGCATCGCCAGATAGAACGCAATAAAGCGCACATCGTGATTGCAGGCATGGAGAACGATGGCGATGGCAAACACTTCCCCCAAAAGGGTGATATCAACCAAACGTTAGAGGGTGTAAAAGAGGGTGATTTCATTCTGATGCTGGAACACGATCCCTCAGCTTGGCGCAGAAAGATTATTCCCGATGGTCGCTCGCAACTAACTCTGAGTGGCCATACACATAATATGCAGTTCGCCCTGTTTGGCTGGAGTCCGATGTCAATAACCGGCAAGGAGGTTAACGGCTGGTATAAGGAAGGCGAGCAGTCACTTTTTGTAACGGCAGGTCTTGGTGGTCTTATCCCCTTCCGCTTTGGCGCTACAGGTGAGATCGTGGTGGTAACTTTGAAATCTAATAATTAGTTATTATGCCTCGTAAGACTAACGGAATAGAAATTGAAATACATCCTCGTCCCACCAAAGGTGAAGACGGCAAGCCCCTACTCTACGTACGTCCTGCAAAAGGGAGAAAGAAAAGTTTCAAGGAACTCGAGAACTTCTGCAATAAGTATCGTGGGATACGTACAGGCGAGCTCATACAAGTATTTGACGTAGTGAAAGAGGTTTTAGGCCTCTGGCTTTCTGATGGTTATCGTGTAGAAACACCCCTTGGATCCTTTGCTCCAAAACTGAAATTATTGGGCGAGCATACAGACCCAAAGACTATTCAAGGTAGGGATATTGCCTATGCAGGCATTGAGTTTATCCCCTCAAAAGAATTTTATAAAGAGGCTGGTAATAATCGTGAGGGCTACCGCAAGAGTCAAGCTCCTGTAGGAAACAGCCAGATGTATGATGCCAAAGCTATGGACGAGGCGCTTCGTCGCAGTCTCAGACTGGGATATGTGACAATTCCTGAGTTTATGATCTACAGCGGACTGAAGCGCGATTCAGCCAAGACCTATCTCGACAGCCTCTGCAAAGGTGAGCATCCCCACCTTTGGAAGGTGCGCGAAAGCCGCCGCTGGCTCTACTTCCCCAAGAAACAAACACCAAAGGAATAAAAATCAGAATCGAGCGGGCGCTCCTATATAAAAGGCCGTTCGCTCGCAGACATAAGGGCGCCCGCCCGCATTGATGCGGCCGAGCGTCCTTTTCTTATTACTCTGGGGTTCTCTCCCTGTTACTCCGTAACGCTTTCCTTGTTACATAGGCATACTTCCCCAGCTAGTACGTATTCCTTCCGTAGCCACTGCTTTGGCGTGTCACTTAGAACGCGCCAGTATCTGTGTCCTTGTTCTGGAGCTTGCGCTTCAACTTCAGGTTCTTACCGCTGGAGAAGTCGTAACTGAAGCCAAGGACAAACATCGACTTGTTGTCGTCAATCCAAGTCTTGTTGGTACTTTGCAGGATACTTGTGGGCAGACTATTGCCTGAATAGCGGGCACGGGTCAGAAAGAAATGGCACCTTGCAAAGATGCGCAGTGGTTTCTTCTGCCAAAAGACTTGGAGATGTGAACGGTTCTCGCCAGTATTAAGCATGGAACCGTTTAGTCGCTTTGCTACAATCTTTCCATTATAGCTGGCTCCCCAATGCCCCTTGTGAAACTCGATGCCGTATTGGAAAGGGACTGCCGTATGGTGGTAGTATCCGATAACAGGACTGCTGACAGTCTGATAGAGCACGTCACACTGTATAAAGAGTGTAAGCATATCATTGCTCAACGGATTCAGGATCAGTTGCCAAGTTGTACCAAGGTCTGAGGCATAGTTGGCATTCTCCATCATGCCTACGACATACTTTGCGCCATTGATGGTCTGTTCGGTATAATACGTGCTGATGGGAGAGTCGTGATAGATATAGCCTGCAATGGCATTTAGCTTGAGCCACTTTAGTTTCCATCTGGCGATAATCTGTGTCGAATAGTTATTGTAGCTCTTCAGGTCTGGATTACCTATCGTCATCACATTTGGAATCACAAGACTGGCATTGTTGCTAAGCGCTGAGATGGTGGGGGTACTGGTCCATGATGAGGTCTCCCATTGAATGCTCAAGCTTTTGGAGGGATTAGTGCTCAGCACCAGCTTGGGTGTGAAGAGCCAACGGGAGTCGTGGGCATAGTCGTTGTTCTGCGTCACTTGCTTCGCGCCTGCTCCGATGCGGTACATTAGCTTCTTCCACATGCCGCTATATTCCGCGTATATATAATGCTGATAACTGGCTGACGAGTAATCATAGTCCCTGTAGTTGGAGAGCACGTTGCTGATGGTGGCCTTCGAACGTCCGAACGTTCCGCGATAGCCAAGGCTGAGATTGCCCGTCTTCCACTTCTTGGTGTAGGCCAGCTCACCGATGAAAGAGTATTTGTTGTTCTTCTGGTTCACCTTGTCTGTGAGCAGACTGCTTCCGTCGCTTAGGTCCTTGTCTGCTTTCTCATTCTCAGAGTCTACGTGATAATAAGTCCCCACGAGGTCGATGGCGAGCTCCTGATTCTCGGACAGGGTCTTCTGGAGATAGATATTCAGGCTGGGCCCGAATGTGTTGGAACTGCTACTGAATGTTCCTTCGCCTTTAGTATTGGTGTTGGCGGAGTTGATGGTGATGTCCTCAGATCCGTCGCTATGATAGTGGTTGAAGGTTGGTGTAGCTGTTAACTGCACGGCAAAGTCATTGGGTTTATTATAGGTGTATTTGATGACAGGGTCGCTCCACGTATAGCCGAACTTGTCGTGGCGATGGTCTTCGTAGTGGGTTTGCACCCCGTTTAGGAGATAGTCGTAGGTATGCTCACTATATCGCTTGGTGTAGTCTCTGAGATTGAACGTATAGGAGAGAGACAGCTGATGGTTGCCAGAGGTCAGATTCAGGTAGGCTTCATCATTGCTGAAGCCTGTTGTGAAGGCTGTGCAGGCTTCGACACCTGCGTTCACGCCATTGTCCATCCTCTTGGTGATCACGTTGATCAACGTACCTGCATCAGCATAGCGGGCAGGGGGAATGTTGTAGTATTCCACTTTTGAAATTTTATTGGCAGGAATACCTTTCAAGTCGATGTCAGAGCCGCTGATACCATTAATCAAGATTTTTACATCACCGCCATCCATGCGCTTAATCTTGTTATTAATGGGGTCAATCTTCAGATCTTCCACATGCTCCAACAAGTCGCGTACATTACGGGCTTGTCTGATCTGCTCAGTTGAGAAGGTATGTACGCTCTTGTCCACGTAGTTCATGATATGCGTGCCATCCACTGTTACGCCTTTGATGGTGTATTGGGCTGGTTTCATCTGGATGCTGCCGATATCGCCCACTTCGCATGTGTGGGAAATGGTCTCGTAGCCTATAAATGAACACTTGACGATCACCCGATAGGCATCTGTGGGTATCACGAAATCGCCTGCCTCATTGCTCACGCCACCACCGATGAGAGAGGAATCGGAAGGGTTGAGCAGTGAAATATTGGCATAGGCGAGTGGATGTTGGTGCTCATCAATCAGGCGGCCTTTCAAGTGTCGCTCCGTCTTGTGGGTACACTCCACGAAATACTTCTCACCGTCTCTGACGATGCGGACTGGATAGAAGCCGACAACCTTCATCAGGGCATCGTCAAGGCTGAGGTGCTCTAATTGACAGGTAACGGTGAAGTCCTCTAAGTCGTTATAGACGAAAGATATCTCGTGACGATTTGTGGCTGTATTCAAGTCTTCGAGCACACGACTTAACGACTGATTCTTGTAGTTACGTGTTATTTTCTGCGCTTGGGTCATGCTTACTACTGCACACAGCAGTAGCAGAATATATAGTTTTCTCATGATGGTATTCTGCTATTATCAAGGTTTCACAATCAGTTTGTCATCCTCGAGTACAAGGTTCACGTGGTCGAAATGATTCAAGTCATCCATCACATCTTCTATCTTATCTTTCAGTTCCCACTTGTAATAGAGCCTCAGATCATGGGCCTGCGCATTCTGGACGTCTGCCACCTTATTATAATATGAGGCCAGTTCGCTTACCATCTCGTCGAGCGGCACATTCTCGAAGATGCGGGTCTGTGGGATGCTGTCTGTGATTTCCTCTGTGGCTTGGTTCTGCCTCTGTGGCTGCTGAATTGAAACACGCGCCTCTTGAGTCGGGGATTTCATATTCCCTCCTACATTGCTTATGATATGAATGGCCGCGTATGCAATACCCGAAAGCATCAGCACACCAATGAATGCAGCCGCAACCTGTATCCAGCGTCGTTGTGGGGCGATAGCAGTTGTTTCTTTCGCCGTTACTTTCTCGCTGAAAATGGCATCGGTGGCCCGTACCATCTGCTCGTACAGCTGTCGGCACTCCTCGTCAGTCATCAGCTGGCGTATATCTTCTTCGGTGTAGCGCTCTGGATGCTCCTGCATCTCTAAGAGGCGCTGTAGTTTCTCTTCCTGTGTCATGGGTTGAATCTGTTTTTGAGTTTTGTGATAGCCTGAGAGAGATGTTTATAAACGGCGGCCTCGCTAATGCCCACCTGTTCCGCTATCTCGCGGTACTTCAGCTGCTCACCGTAGTGCATCCGGAATACACGTTGGGTCTGCGGCGTCAGTTCTGTCTGAATGAATTGCTGGTACTGCTGGTATTGCTCTTCCTCATCGCGGATGGACGACTGATTGTCAGCGTCATCGTTCTCAGCATTGTCTAATGGAAGGGCTCGCCTTATGCGTTCCTGCAGTTTCATTCTTTTCAGGCGGCTCAGGCACTCGAAGCGCACACTGCTTCTGGCATAGGCAACAAGCTTTTCGCCTTCAGGCAAGATGTCTGTCGCCATCAGGCGTGCCATCACATCGCTGACAGCATCACGGGCATCCTCCTCGTCGTGAAGCAGGATCTTGGCTTTTCGCAGCAGTTCCTCGTAGTGCAGGCGGTACAACTCCGCCACCGTTTTATCTCTCTTCGGCATTTCTTTTTTTGTCTATTTATAAGACAATCATATTCTCATTTTCCCAACCCCTACAAGGAAGGAAAATTCAAAAAAAATACAAATTGCAAAAAGAATAGCCACATTTCCTACAGATTTGCCGCCAGGAACTTGCGGGCAACTTCTGTGGGGAGACCGCGACGATGGGCATAATCAAGAAGTTGGTCTTCGCCAATCTTGCCGATTGGGAAATAACGGGCTTTGGGGTTCGATATCATCATGCCTGATACACTGGCATGAGGCTTCATCGCACCACTCTCCGTCAATCGAATGCCAATCTGCTTCATGTCTATGATTTCGTCGATGAGGAAGTTCAGACTGGTATCGGGCAACGAGGGATAGCCCACAGCAGGACGGATGCCCTGAAACTTCTCTATCAACATATCAGGAATCGACAAGTTTTCATCTTTCGCATAGCCCCAATAGTGCTTGCGCACCTGCTCATGCATCAGCTCGGCCGTTGCCTCAGCCAGACGGTCAGCCAACAGTTGTGCCATCATCTTCTGATAGGGGTCTGAGGAGAAATCTGTTTCGAGGCCGTGCGAAACAGATGTAGAAAAGAGTCCAATCTTTGATGATACAGGCGAGATGAAGTCGGCCAGACAGAGAAAAGGCGGACGTCCTTGTTGCTGACGCAAACAAGGGATATTAGCCACACGTACAGGATGTGGAACACCGCACTCCTCACAGTATGCACTTCGGAATAATACGATATCATCGTCTTCGCTACGTGCATCAAAAAGTTCGAAGAGCGCGTATGCCTGATATTTGCCTTCCAACTGCAGTAAAAAATCCTCAGCTTCCTGACGCAGTTTTTCTTTTTCTGCATCAGGTAAACCACTAATCCCCCAGGCATGATAGAAATATACCCAGTTGATGTAAGGAACTACTTCGGATATTTGATAGGTGATTATCATCTAAACGCTACGGGTTGTCCAATATAGTTTGTGTCTACTTTTCCATCGCAGTAAACGGTATGGCCATTACAGATGGTTTGCTCTACACGCCACAGGTACATGTGTCCCTCCATCGGACTCCAGCCACAACGGCTCTGGATGATATCCTTCGTAACCGTCCAGCCCGTATTCGGACGAACAATCACGATATCAGCCTGATAGCCCTCACGCAGGAATCCTCGCTGACGTACCTCGAAAAGCTGAGCCGGATGATGGCACATCAACTCCACCAGACGTTCGATGGAGAGCACGCCTTGGTCTACAAGTTCCAGCATCGTTACCAGCGAGAACTGAATCATGGGCATACCACTGGCTGCCTTGGCGCATCCGCCCTCTTTTTGTGAAAGCAGATGGGGCGCATGGTCTGTACCAATCACAGCGATGCGTCCATCATTGAGTGCTTCGCGCAGGGCATCACGATCACGCTGGGTCTTGATGGCAGGGTTACACTTTATCCGAGTACCTAAGGCGGCATAGTCTCTGTCACAGAAATAGAGATGAGAAACGGTCGCTTCGGCAGTTATATTTTCTTCTTTTCCAAAGAGTTCCAGTTCCTTAGCCGTTGTGAGATGGGCAACATGGAGACGCGCCTGATGCTTACGAGCTAACTCTACAGCCAGTTTAGTACTCTCATAACAAGCCTCCTCACTACGGATTTCCGGATGATGAATCACCTTGGGGTCTTCGCCGTATTTCTGCTTGGCATCAGCCATATTGCGATTAATGATAGTCGTATCTTCGCAATGCGCCATAATGGGCAACTTGGCAGACGAGAAGATTTTATCCAATGACTCGCTACGATCTACGAGCATATTACCCGTCGAAGAACCCATAAAGAGTTTAATGCCAGGTATTCGTTGGGGGTCAAGCTGCTCAAAGTGTTCTACATTATCATTCGTGGCCCCAAAGAAAAACGCATAGTTCACATGACTTTTATGGGCTGCCAAGGCATATTTCTCATCAAGTGCCTCTAAAGTCGTGGTCTGCGGAATGGTATTCGGCATATCAAAATAGGTGGTCACACCACCTGCAGCTGCCGCACGACTCTCACTCTCGATATCGGCTTTTGCTGTGAGACCAGGCTCACGGAAATGCACATGATCGTCGATGACACCAGGAAGCACAAAACAGCCCGAAGCATCTACGACGTGATCGTATGATGATTCGGGCACTTGGTTTCCTGCAACAATCTTCCTTATCTTATCTTCCTCAACGACGATAGCGCCGTCGAATACCTTACCTTCATTTACGAGTGTTCCGCCTTTGATAAGCGTTCTCATTTCTGCTCAAGATTGAGTGGCGGAACTTGCAGACTGTCTGTAGCTGACGGCATCTGCGACGATGGTTGCGTTTGGGTCTGAGGCGCATCATCTACCAAACCATTCTGACGGGCCTGGATAGCTGTAGCGGTCTCATAATATTCTTTCACGTAGGCATCCTCCTTGAATTTCTTGGTAGCCTTACTCATGATATCCTCAATTTGTGGGGTAAGCACAGGGTACTGATAGCCACTTGTCATCATCATAAAGACACAAGGACCTAAAACGTTATCGAAGTTCTCAACGATAAAGTTAGTTACCAGACTGTCTTCCTGCTGAGCCAAACGTGCTGCCTCTGCAGAAAGCTGGCGATTAATCACGTCTTCATCAATACCCTCTAAGAGCATCTGACTCTGCTTATGACTTAATTCGTTCAATTCATTGCCTATCTGGTCGTGGCGCTGAATAAACTGATAAAGCTTTTCGTTTAAAGGTGAGCCTGTTACGGTACGGCTTGTGTTATCGATACGGATTTCGATTTCACCCTTCTCAACCACTACAGGCATCATCAATGACTGATCGTCCATGTAAAGATTGGCAATCTTTACGGTATCAAGGAGTCCTGCAAAGCGGAACTTACCATGTACAACGTCACAAGAATCCAGGTTTTTCAACTCCTGGTCCTTTACCGTTTTAAGGTAGAGTTTGCTGTCATCGAGTGATGATACAGAGGAAGAACCCTGAATCGAGTATGACTCAGCACACGAGGCAAGCGTTGCGATAATAACTACTGCGTAGAAAATCTTATTCATAAATAAATCGTTTCGTGGCGCAAATGTACAACGATATATTGAATCACAAAAATAAATTTGCGCATTTTAAAACAAATGCGCAAACTTTTATAATTTTTTTGCCTCTTTTGCGAGTTCTTTCTCCAATCTATGCAAAGAATAGAGTTGTAAGATGGCTGCAATGAGCAATACGATAATCCACTTGTTGTACACATATTCTATATATGTAATGTGGTCGAGACCTAAAACATTCTGTCCGTTTGTGAGCATGAGCACACCTGCGAGCATAAAAAGCACATCGCTTGTAAGCATGATCCTTCTCAGTCGCTTGATGGTGAAATTAGTGCCTTCGTAGCGTTGCAGCATCTGCATAGAAGCGAAACACAAAGCGCCCACACAATAAAGATAAGGAGCAACCGCCCAACCCAGAACAGACATCCCCGCCCCAGCAGCCATCAGAGTAGCACCTATTAAATAGATGATTTGCTGTATTTTACTCAGTTGTTTCATTTTTCATTGGTGTTTGAGGGGCACGCTCGTCATCGCTGAGCACGAAAATATCCTCATCCTCGGCCTTCATAAAATAACGTTCGCGAGCGATCTTCTCTATAGCTTTCGGATTCCTGTCAAGTTCACGTATCTTAGCCTGGTCGCGCTCGTAGTCAGCATTATACTTGTCTTTTTCCTCTGTCAGTTGATGAATCAACTGTAGATTCTGCATATGTTGCCACACGCTGGTATCGCCCAGAAAACCTACGACGGCAATACCCAGTATAATAACCAGCGCGTATTTGAGGAAGACCGACCTCCACAAACGCAGTAAATGCTGCTTGATATTGTTTAAAACCTGCATATCTTCTTATTTGGTTGCAAAGTTACAAAAAAAGCTTGTAAATAGAAAGCGATTTTGGAAGATTAACGCAATTCAGCCTGAAATAAAGGCAAGACGGGGAAGAATGAAGAAGTTCAATTTGGGGCAAAAAGCAAATTGGGGAGGATTGGTGAAGGAGTTAGGTTGCCAAATCGTAACCCAAAAGATGGGTTCTGAGGCGGGTTAATCTTCCTTTATTGACAACGCAAATCGGGGCAGAATGGCGCACTTTACACCATCCTTTCAAAGCAAGTTTTTTATTCCGCAAACTGCTACATTTTGCATAACGATGGATGCCAAAATAAATAGTAGTTTTGCAGCCAAAATTAAAAAAGGAGTAAAAAACATGAGAAGTACTTTTAACATCCTGTTCTATGTGAACAAGAGTAAGGAAAAGAATGGCGTGGTGCCAGTGATGGGCAGGGTTACGATTAACGGAACGCAATCGCAGTTCAGTTGTAAGAAGACGATCCCGCTTGATATGTGGGACGTGAAGGGCAATTGTGCTAAAGGGCGCAGTAAGGAGGCTTTGCAGATTAACCGTGAACTGGATAATATCAAGGCACAGATCATCAAGCACTACCAGCATCTGTCAGACCGTGAGGTTTTCGTAACGGCAGAGATGGTGCGCAACTCCTATCAGGGCTTCGGCAGTGAGTACGAAACATTGCTGAGTGCTTTCGATAAGGACATCGCCAATCAGAAGAAACGTGTTGGCAAGGACAGGTCGGCAAGCACTCTTTGGGCTATGGAGCGCTCGCGTAAGGATGTTGCAGGCTTCATCCAGTCGCACTACCGTCGCACGGATATGTCGATGCTGGAACTGACGCCTGAGTTTATCAAGGACTTCGCTGCCTATCTCAGTACAGACCGAGGACTGGCAAATGGCACTATCTGGCAGCGGTGTATGTGGTTGAAAGGTGTTGTGTTGAGGGCACACTATAATGGCAAGATTCCCCGTAACCCGTTCGCGCAGTTCCACATCAGCCCAAACTGCAAGGAAAGGGAATTCCTGACCGAGGAAGAGCTGAAGGCTGTCGTAACCCATGAGTTCGAGGATGACAATCTCGCCTTCGTGCGTGACATTTTTGTATTCGTGTGCTTCACCGCCCTCTCGTTCATCGACGTGAAGAACCTGACCACGGACAACATCGTAGACATCAATGGTGACAAGTGGATTATCAGCAAGCGCCACAAGACCAACATTCCCTTTCAGGTGAAGCTGATGGACGTACCATTACAGATTATCGACCGCTACAAGCACCTACAGGAAGACAAGCTGGTGTTTGGCAAGATGAACTACTGGTCGATGTGCAAGAAACTGAAAACGGTGATGACAGCCTGCAGCATTGAGAAAGCCATCTCCTACCATTGTGGCCGGCACTCGTTCGCAACCTTGGCACTTTCAAAGGGAATGCCCATCGAGAGCGTGAGCCGTGTATTGGGACACACCAATATCGTGACCACCCAGATTTATGCAAAAATCACAAGTCAGAAACTCGATAATGACCTGACGATGCTTGGTAACAAACTTAATGCATCATTCAAGGGCCTCAAAATGGCATAGAGTACAGCGGGCCAAAACCTCAAAGCAGAAAGACGAATGATTAGCAAAGTCTGTCATCCGTCTTTCTGTGTCATATTTCACCTGCACACGAACCACTAACGGCTCTTTCTTTTCCCCTATCGTTTATATGTAGGATGATAGCAGCTTTCCAAAACCCTTTCCAAATCACTCTCACGATAAAGCACCTTACCACCCAATAATATATAAGGTAGCACGCCATCATTACGGTATTCTTGTAGTGTTCGTCGGCTGACCTTCAGATTCTGTGCAACCTCTTTGTCTGTTAAGTAGCGTTCACCATCAAGCAATGGGCGATAATTGCCTATCACCTTCTTGTATAGGGCAAGCACCTCCTTCATGTTCTCCAACGCATTCTTTACGCCAACGTTATGAGGCATTATCAGTTCGTTCATAGGCACTCCGTTTTGAGGTTACACATCTTGATATCCTTATCTCTACTAGCCACAACATGAAGAATTCTCTCCACATCCTCAGGCTTATAGTATACCTTACGGTTGATTTGAGAGTAGGCCAACGTTCCGTTGTCACGAAGCGTTTGTAATGTTCTTGGACTGATGTTCAGCATCTGGCACACGTCTTGGTTATCAAGCCAATCGCCTAACCTTTTGTCTGTGCCTCTATCTGCCATTGCTCTCATTTGTGTGACGAAGCTATTGAAGCTCGTCAGCAGTTCCTCATAGGTACTGCGCTCAATTGAAATTACTTCCATGTCTTGTTTAGTTTTTGAAATTTGCGGGTAAAGGTACACTATATTCATCAGACGTGGAGCCTTTGAAAAAAACTGTTCATGAAATAACAATTCAACAAATTCCCTAAACTATAAAACCATTCCACTGAGCTTGCTCTAACATGTGTAGCCATCCCTGTAGCATCTGATGCTAAGTGGGTAGTAGGCTACCCCTATTGTGGCAGTTATAGTGGCATCTTGCCACAAACTGCGTATTAGGCTACACCCTTATAAGGAACATATTTGCGGCATTCATAAACAGAAGCAAATCAAAGACGGGAAAATTAATGCATGGTCACACTATCATCTATAGTGGCTGGCTTCACTCCATTGAGTACAGGCAGAATTCACTTGAAGATAATGTCTCAGCACAAGTGATAAAGGACAAGAAGAGAAATCTGTTCTTGCAGATTAGTAGGACACCAATTTGCGCAATGGTATAGGGAGCAGTTTGGATTATCTAAAAAAGAGACTTAAAGGAAAGGAAATAAGCTTAAAGCCTATCTCATTTCTTATTATTAACATGTGTTTTTATTATTTTCTCTTATTTCTGATTGAAATCTCGAAGATATTTCGTATTTTTGCACACGGATTTCGTATTTGTACGTTTTCCAAGACATATTGCTCGATAGTCACACAATCACCACCGTTGATATACGAGCAAACCTTCATTATTGGGACTGCTACCCAAACGGGCGCAGCTTTCCCATATTTGAAGGTGGTTTGTGGTGAACCGTGTGACGTATGGCGAATGTCTGCGCCTTTTTTAAGTCATTGATGATAAGAGTAATTATAGGTTCAACAAATAAAAGCAAACAATTATGAAGAGGATTATTAGTTTCTTATTTGCGATGTCATCAATAATGTCATTCGCTCAGCAGTTGGATGGTTACAATTGTATTTTTCTTAATTCTCACACAAATAATCAGTGGGGACTTGATGACCGTATCAAGAGTTCCTTTATTGAAAAGGGATTCAAAGTAGTAACTTCTCGAGATGAAATATCCAAGAAACCAAATGAACGACTGGCAACACTGGAATTAACTTATAGCTTTGAAATAAAATATGGTGGAACACCTTTTAACTTCAAACTGGTAAACATGTTGGGTGAAAAAGTATTTGAAGCTGAAGGTGTTGGTAATACTATGTCTGCGAAAGCCGATGCTAATCGTGCATGTAAGAGAGCACTAGGAAAAATGGAAAAACTGCCATATAAATATGATCCTTCAAAAACGCCAAAGTTGCCAACTCCTACTACAGAAAAGTCATCATGGACAGATAGTCAAATCAAAGATTATTTGTCATCAGCAGATATTGATGAAATAGAAGGAATCTATAAAAATATGGGTGGACCTTTTTACAAATTAGCTATCTTGGAAGATAATGGTAAATACCTTGCTATCGTAATGGATACCGACCGTTCTAATTGGTTTGTTGGTAGTGTAAAAATTATATTTGAAAAATTGAAGGATAAATTTTATAATACCAGTTATTATGATGATAATTATTCAAGATTGGAAACCATCTCAGAAATTAGTGTTGATGGTGTGCTTAAAATAGGAGACTACTCATATATGAAAATTTATCCAATAACGAAATAAGCTATTATTTCCAGCATGGCTTTTGAAGATGATATGATTGAGGCCGGATATTCTGATGAACAAGAATATCTTGATAGTTTAATTGACGATTTTGAAGATAACTACAGACGTCAACAAGATTGTGAGTTGGAATATGACGACGATTACGTTCATATTATACTTAAAATTCAAACTGATTCAAGATGCAAATTAATGTAAGTACCTCCAATGTAGATTGGAATTTTGAAATAGCGAACAGATATCTTCCTGTAAGATTGTCAACAACGCATTTTGATGGATATGGTGAGTGTATCGTCATTGTGGCAAACAGAGCCGACGGGATGACTTCTGAAATCACCGAGAACAATAATTCAGAAGTGTTTATTACACTTATGGATAAATACCTATATGAAGACGTGAAAGCAAAAGTGTTAGGTATGGATTATTGGAAACCCAATACGAATTACAACACTTTTGATGGTTTCGCTGATGGAATAAAGAGAAAAATTCATTTAGATGGTTCTGTGTTTTAAATTCAAGCCGTCGAATTATTAGCGAAAACCATAGTTTTTAACAATACTATAAGCATTACTAATATGTCAATAAAAGAATTTCTCGATAGCGAAAGGAACTCTTTTGATTCCTTATTACAAGATTACGACAACATGCAACCTCTATATGCATGTCCCGTATTGGCGACAAATCTATTTTCATATGTTTATGATTCCTGTCCAATGTTTTGGGATTTAGACAAAGGCTTTTTCCTAAAAGAGGACAAAATAATACCAAATGTTGATTTACATGGCTCTGATGACCTAATTCCACAGCTGTATTTGAAATCATCATCAAGGTTTTATAACACATACGTAGAAGACAAACATATTGGAATGACATATACGTTCTATTCCAAATTAGCTTGCCATAAAATCTATCAATTTTTTGATGAAGACGGAGAAGGTACACATGGTATTGAACCTTTTTCTTACAAAAGGATGCCTTCTTTTTTTGAGGACCCCAATAATCTTCCAGATTGGTTAATTGAAGGAATGATTAATGAAGACAACGTGATTGGAATGGTGTGCATTGAGGCATCGGTTTCCAAGGAGCGAATTGGAGTGTTCTCATTATTATTAAATAGACCACGTAAAATGGAACGTCTTCACAAATTTGATCTTTATGAAATATTTGATTACCAAAAGGTCTATCTGGAATCCTCCTATTTAAAATCATATAATACAAAGATTTTAGTATGGGCATTTGTTCATGACCTCAAAAAGGGTACAGGGCTTGCTAAATTACAAGTAATTGGTGATGAAGAGAATGCAAGGAATCTTCATAGTTACATTAGATGTAATTATGAAAGATTTACTGACGAGAAAAAAGATGAATGCGTATTGCTGTATCCTGATGAATATAAAAAGTTCACACCATCAGATGAGATTTATCAAAGGCTTGTTATTGATACGGTAATGAGTATGGCAACAACGATTCGTCGTTGGGGGCTTGGCGGATCTTATGCTGTTGCAGCCATTACAGGAGACGAATCGGTTACAAATCTGATGGTTACAACAATTAAGAAGATTGATAACAACAAGAAGATTACTTTAAAATTACCCTGTGAATACCAGTTCCCACTAACCATCGTTCTTTCATTCATGAACATGATGTATGGGGAAAATATTCCGATAAAAGCACCTCTCGGCTTTTGGTTGTATTACTTACTATTTGAATACAGGAAAAGATGTTCCCAAGAAGAATTACCATTCATCAATACCCTTATGGTATTTACATTGAGAAACAATTTGAGTTCATTTGCTAAATTTTTCAGTGTAATCAAGCAAAAAACGTTTATTGAAGAGATAAAGACGAAAGGATTCTTTGGAACAAAAGTTAAAACAGTTAGTAGCGATTGGATTTCTCGTGACAACAACTCATGCGTATTCGAGCTTATCTATTATTTCTCAGGAAATGGTGAGACACAGTGGGACAAATTATCATCGGAAGAGCAGCAGTTTTGGAGCAGAAGGCTTGATAATGAAATAGAATACGAGGCGATTCTTCAACAACTTCAAAGAGACGGACAACATACCGCGATGGGGATTGAAAAACAACGGGAATTCTATGCAAGTCAATTATATGAGGCTATCAAGTCTGAAATCGATAATAATAATTTCTACATGAGGGACTATAATTGACGGGCAAAAACATAAGTGAACATTATCAGAAGAACGTTGTTTTACTATAAAAACTAATCGTGAGGATGCCGCCACAAATTGCCAACGCATCCTCACGAAAGAAATGTCACATTCTGTCTTATATACAAATCTTGTTGATGATTGTATCAAATTTTGATACAACAGACTGTTCTCTTGCTAAACTAATTAGCCATTCCGCTTTACATAAACATGTTTGATACGGCTATCTCCAGAATTTCTCTTATCTATCGTAAAATGAGTTTTACAAGATTCAATTAAAGGAGTCAATTTAGGAAATCCATAGTTACGAGGGTCAAAGTCTGGTTTCTTTTTGAGTATAAGATTCCCAACTTCAGCGAGAAATGCCCACCCACTATCATCTGCCAAATCATCTATTGACTGATTTAGAAGACTTATTATGTCATTTCCAATAGCATCTTTGACTTTTGTTGGTTTAGAAACTTCTTTGGTCGTTTTGCTATCATGCACATTTTGAGTTTCATTATTGCCAAGTATTTCTATATAGATAAACTTGTCACATGAAACAATAAAGGGTTTAGGCGTCTTCTTTTCTCCCATACCAATGACAAATTTGCCAGCTTCTCTCAATCTTGTTGCTAAACGAGTAAAGTCACTATCGCTCGACACGATGCAAAAACCATCAACTTGATCGACATGTAAGATGTCCATTGCATCAATGATCATAGCAGAATCAGTAGCGTTTTTCCCTGTTGTATAACTATATTGCTGAACAGGTGTTATTGCATTCTCTAACAAAACTGATTTCCAACCAGACACAGAGGGTTTTGTCCAATCTCCATAAATCCTCTTTATAGTAGGGTTGCCATATTTGGCAACCTCATCCAACATTTCCCTAACACGAGAATACGGCACATTGTCAGCATCAAATAGTACGGCTAATTTGTTTTCTTTGTTTGTACTCATAATCTTGACATCTATTTTAACACATTTCTATTGTTGTTTCCTTCAAGCACTTGCATTTGTTGAATGGCAATCTGATTGAGTTTGATAAGTCTCTCGCTTTGTTGAACACCCTCGTTGATTAACACAGCGTTGATATTTTCCATGTTTGAGAGGCATATCAATTCATTGATAGTGGCATAATCGCGGATATTGCCTTTCAATTCTGGATTAGCTTCTCGCCATTGCTTAGCAGTCATTCCAAACATGGCCACATTTAGTACATCGGCCTCTTCGGCATAGATGATACTTGCCTGCGCAGAAGTGATTTCTTCAGGGATCAAATGGCTTTTGATGGCGTCAGTATGAATATGGTAGTTAATCTTGGATAGTTCTCTCTTAGCCGTCCAGCCCAACATTTTCTGCTCCTCGGCTTTCAGTCGTTGGTATTCTTTGACCAGCAGCAACTGGAATTTAGGGCTTATCCACATACCAAAGTGGTAGGCAATATCACGGTGGGCGTACGTGCCACCATATCGTCCTGCTTTTGAGAAGATACCAATAGCACCAGTCTTTTCTATCCAGGTCTTGACAGACAGAACAAAGTTATTACTGCCCGCCATATTTCTAAATGTACCGAATTCGGTACAATTAAAATTGGGGTTGTAGAGCATTTCCCATTCACCAAGGTACTCAATCGTGCTTTTCAGACTGAGCCAACGGAAGATGATGTGCTCCTGCAATTGACTACGAGCCATATCGGTCAGCGAAATGTAGTCATCGTCATTGTGCGAAACGATGGTTATCTCCGTATTTTGGACGTTAATCTTTGCCATAAGCGATCTATCTGTTATATATTATGTGTGCAAAGGTAGTAAAATAAATCGAAACATAAGAATAATCAGCATAAAAATCGGTAGAAGGACGTAGCCTAATACGCACTTTTCTGGCAGGTGCCACAAAAGATGCCGCAGTGATTGCAGAAACAGAGAGCAAGCTCGGAAGAAAAATGTATGAATAGATTTGCTTAATTGAAATAGAATGATTACCTTTGCACCCGATGATGAGCCATAGTACGGCTGGTGGCACATCGTCGGGTGTTCTTTGATGCATTTCATAGCAGAATGTGGAATTGAGTACGGTTGCCAATTCGTAACCCAGTTTTTCCTCAATCTCCCAGACTGCCTTTATCTAAAGAAAAGCTGAGAAATCTTACAAAGTTACGAAAAAACTCTTAATTCTTAATTCTAAATTCTAATTTATTTTGTATCTTTGCAGAAAAATTGTAGTAATCAGCATGGAATATATTGTTTCTGCCAGAAAATACCGCCCACTGACTTTCGACACCGTCGTTGGTCAGGCAGCACTTACCACGACACTTAAAAATGCGGTAAAGAGCGGTAAATTGGCACACGCCTACCTGTTCTGCGGGCCACGAGGTGTGGGTAAAACCACCTGTGCCCGTATTTTTGCAAAAGCCATTAACTGCCAGAACCCTACGGCAGAAGGCGAGGCTTGTAATGAATGTGAATCTTGTCAGTCGTTTAACGAGCAACGTTCGCTCAATATCTTTGAGCTCGATGCTGCGTCGAACAACTCCGTAGAGCACATTAAGACCCTCATGGAGCAGACACGCATTCCGCCTCAGCTCGGACGCTACAAGGTATTTATCATCGACGAGGTGCACATGCTCTCTACCGCTGCCTTCAATGCATTCCTGAAGACACTGGAGGAGCCACCTGCACACGTCATCTTCATCCTTGCCACGACCGAGAAGCATAAGATTCTACCTACCATCCTCAGCCGCTGTCAGATTTACGACTTTGAGCGTATGACCATACGCAATACCGTAGACCATCTGAAGCATGTGGCCGAACAGGAAGGTATCAGCTATGAGGAGCAGGCGCTGGCCATCATCGCTGAAAAAGCTGATGGCGGTATGCGCGATGCCCTTTCTATCTTCGACCAGGCAGCCTCGTTCTGTCAAGGCAATATTACATACGATAAGGTCATCGAAGACTTGAATGTACTCGATATCGAGAATTATTTCAAGATCATCGACCTCTCCATTATTAATAAGGTAAGCGATATCATGGTGCTGCTTAACACCATTATCAACAAGGGTTTCGATGGCGGTCTGCTGATACAGGGTCTGGCCAAGCATGTGCGCAACGTACTCATGGCGAAAGATCCGCAGACATTGCCCTTACTGGAGGTCAGCGATCAGATGCGCGAACGTTACGCCCAACAAGCCAAACAATGCGATACCCGCTTTCTCTACCAGGCCTTAAGGCTGATGAACCAATGCGACATCAATTATCGTCAGTCGAGCAACAAACGTCTCTTGGTAGAGCTGACCCTTATCGAGGTGGCCCAGATTACCCAACCTGATGACGGGGTAAGTGCGGGGCGTCGCCCTAAGCGTTTAAAATCCCTGTTTAAGCAACTCATACAGCAGACTCAGTCCAAGACATCGGCCCCGCAGGTAGCCGAGGCTAAGCCTGTTGTATCTACCCCATCGCCTGCCCCAAAGGTAGCAAAGCCGGTGGTCGAAAAGCCCGTCGTTACAATGAAGGGCATTGGTTTCTCGTGGAATAACATCCGTGGTAAAGGCAAAACAGAAAAGATGCCAGTCTCTACAAATATGGCAACTCAATCAGAAACGAGTCAGGAAATCGTGGCCCAGTTCTCTGAGACCGATCTTCAATTCCAATGGATGGCGATGTGTAATCGTATGCCCCAACAACTGAGCGGCATTGCCACCCGTATGAAAAACATGAAGCCCGCCATTGCAGACTACCCTCATGTAGAAGTAGCCGTCGATAACGAGCTGATAAAGCAAGAGATGGAGGATATCCGTGGGAGTATTGTCAAGACCCTGCAGATTAATCTTCGCAATTCCGATATCACACTCAGTATCACAGTGATTGATCATGCGGAGGAGGCAAAGAAAGCCATGACCCGTCGTAATCAGTTTGAGGATATGAGCAAACAAAATCCTGCCGTAGAGAAACTACGGCAGGTATTCAATCTGGAATTAGCCTAAGCTTATTCTCCCAAAAACTTATTAATTGTCTCAATACAGAGCTGACTGCTCACAGGCTTAGAGAGGAAGTCGTTACAACCAGCTTCCATGGCCAACTCGCGGTCACTGTCAAAGGCATTAGCTGTTAAGACGATAATGGGCAGATCGGCATGCTTTTCTCTAATCGTGCGAGTAGCCTCTAATCCGTCCATAATAGGCATTTTAATGTCCATGAGAACAAGGTCAAAATTCCCTGTCTCAACCTTGTCAACAGCCTCCTGACCATTTTTGGCTCTTTCAAACTCATAATACTTCTTCAGGATGTACGACATCAAGATGAAGTTACTGTCATTGTCTTCTGCAACTAAAATCCTTTTCATATCTTTTCAACTTTAAACTTTCAACTCTCAACTATTTCGCAAGTCTGTCTTTCCACATCTTGCTCATATCTTCCAGTGTCTTACCCTTTGTCTCAGGAACAAGTCGCCATACGAACAGAGCAGCTATCACGCAGATGATGCCATACAGACCATAGGTGAACCAGTGGCCAAAGTCGTCACCCTCCGTCAGGTGCATGTTGAACATGGGCACAAACGATGAGCTGACGATAAAGTTAGAAATCCACTGGAAGGCAACAGCGATGGCAACGGCTCCGCCACGAATCGTATTGGGGAAGATCTCTGCGATGAGCACCCATGTGATAGGACCCCATGAGAACATAAACGAAGCCGAGTAAACCAGAAGACTGGCAGCAGTAACTAAGGCAAGGCTGTCGTTTCCGAAGGTGATAGCCACACCAAAGGCACCCAGTGCCATACCCAGCGAACCAGTGATAAGCAACGGTTTACGACCCAGCTTCTCTACAGTAAACACAGCCACGAGGGTAAACGAGATATTGATGATACCCATGAATACCGTCAGCATCATCGGATCGTCCATACCCATATCACCAAAAATACGTGGTGCATAGTAAAGTACGGCGTTGATACCTACAGCCTGCTGGAATACCGACAGCATGATACCTACGAAGATACAGAGTGCACCATAGGTCATCAACTTCTCGGTCTTCACAACCATTGTATCCTTGATATCCTGCAGAATCTGTGCAGCCTTTGCAGAACCGTTAATCTTGGCCAGAATACCCTCAGCCTTCTTATCCTCACCGATGCTGACAAGGTAACGTGGTGTCTCTGGTACGAAGCAGATCAGCAGGGCGAAGAGTCCAGCGGGCACAGCCTCACTACCGAACATATAGCGCCAACCCGTCTCGACCGTCCACTGGGCAGCAGGCGTGATATCAGCAATCTGCTTGCCGATATCCTCTACGAGCGGCTGGATGTGGTCGCCCAAGATGAAGAAGTTCACGAAGTAAACTACCAACTGACCGAAGATAATCGCAAACTGGTTCCATGATACGAGCATGCCTCGGATATTCGATGGGGCCACCTCACCAATGTACATCGGACAGATAGCAGATGCCAAACCTACACCGACACCACCGATTACACGATAGAAGTTGAACATCAGAGCCAGTGTATAAGTAGGCTGTCCATACTCGAAGAACAAGAACTCAGGATCCATCGAGCCCAGTGCCGAAATAAAGAAGAGTAAACCGGCAATGATCAGCGACTTTTTACGTCCCAGATTTGTGGCCAGATAGCCCGAGAGTGCCGAACCGATGATACAGCCAATGAGTGCCGATGCCGACGTAAAGCCGTGCCAGCCATCAGTGTAATCAAAATCATGTGCAGTCTTGAAGAATGCCTGTAATCCCTTTTCTGCACCAGATATCACAGCCGTGTCATATCCGAACAGCAGGCCACCGAGTACGGCAACCATGACGATTGAAATCAGGTAGGCTTTGCTACCTTGTTGTGTTTGTTGATTCATAATTGTTATTGTGTTTTAAGTTTAATCGGTAAATAAAGCTTGAAGGAAGTACCCTCTTTCGAGGTTTTGTCGAGTTTCAGACTACCACCCAACTTCTGTGCCGTCTCGTAGCAGTAGGCCAGTCCGAGTCCAAGACCTTCCTTAAACTCGTTCACTTTCACCCATCGGTTAAAGATCGTGCCCACTTTGTCTACAGGAATACCGCAGCCCGTGTCCTCTACCGTAAAGATCATGTTCTCCTTATCCTTTTCCAGAACAAGGCGGATAAAACCCTTTTCAGTAAACTTCACTGCATTCTCCAGGATATTGCCCAGCATCTGTAACAGGCTGTCACCGTTAGTCATCAACGTAGCATGACCACCTGTCAAATCCTCAAACGACACCTTGATGAGCTCAGCATCTACTGCAGGCATTGAGGCGATAGCACGCTGGCACACATCGATGGCATCCGTTTGCTCTACGTCTTTCATCAAGTCCTTGGTGCTTTCGTTGGCCAGTGCCAGCATCTTGTTAACAAGCGAGGTAATCTGGCGTGTATTCTTACTGATCGTATCGGCTATACTATGGCGCTCATTAAGCGCAAAGGTATAACTCTCATCGGTCAGTACCTGCGTAAAACCATTGATGATATTCAGTGGTGTACGTATCTCATGACTCACATTACGGATAAATTCCGTTTTCATCTCATCGGCAACAGCCACCTGTTTATAGGCCGACTTCAACTCATCATTCTTCGCCTTCAGCTGTTTATTGTACTTACGACGCGTCAAGAGGTTAATGTGCAGCAGTACGATAGCGATGAAAGCCAGCACCACACAACCAAATAGAATGTAGTTCATCTTCTTGGTTGTTTTCTGACTTACCCTCAACAGCTGCATCTCCTCTTCCTGCCTGTCGATATTCTCCGCGATCATCACACCCGTAATCGAATCGCGCTTATGCATCAGTTCGCGCTGGGTCATAAAAGCCTTCTCGTTATCGCCCAGATAGCGGTAGATGTCGCATTTCAAGAGATACTGTTCCTTCAGGTTTGGCAGTACTGAAGCCTCAGCCAGCGCCACTTCGGGCCCTTTATCCATCAGCGTCTTGTAGATGCGGGCATAAGGCGTAAAGAGGTCAGCCACAGGAAATTGATTCTTGCTTTCTGCCTCCTCCATCTTGGCGATACACTGTTGGAAGGCATCAAGATTCCTCTGCTTAAACCTTACGATCGCCTTGATGGCATACACATCCGCCATACATCTGTAATAGTTCCACGAGCCTCCGCTCTTTTCCAGCGCCTTCTCAGTAATATCCAGCCAGTGGAGCGTTTGTTTCAAATCATTATTAAGATGTACGTGGGCGAGGGCGAGGTAGATAAAAGGCAGTCCGTCGCGCTCAAACTGTGTACCCTTTATCTGTTCTGCCGACTTAAGAAATTCTGCCTGGGCGCCTGGTATATTACCACAAGTGTTATACACGTGGCCCATCATATTCGATATAAAGTATTTACCTTCTTCAGCAAACTTACTTTCCTGAATATCGTTTTTCATGCGCTGCGTCGTATGATAGGCCGATGAAATGTCCATCTTACCCAGGCTATACATGATACTGCAAACCCACGATGTACTGGCTTCGAGCAAATTGCCATCAGCCTTTGTATGCGCCAGATAGGCTTCACAGGCATCGAACACCACCTTTGAGTCTTCTTGAAAGCAAGATTTCCACATTTCCATCTGCAGGCGCTTATGTTCGGCTGTATCCTTACATTGTGGCTGTGCCGACATTTGCGATGAAGCCATCAGCATCATCACACAAAAAAATAGTCGGTATATGTAGTTTAAGAACATATTTTAATGTTGTTGTTGATAATCGAGTGCAAATTTACTGTTTTTCCAGCAAATCTCCAAACATTTTGCCCCATTATGCTCATTTTTTATTGAGAAAGTTTCACCACCTCAGTTTTTTTGTGTATTTTTGTAGCCATAATATCACTAAGAACTACTAAAATGAGGAAATTTGCAACGCTTTTTCTACTAGTTGGCTGGCTCACTGCTTCAGCCCAGACACCCGTATTCGAAGTAAACACCAAGAAACTGGGTGCGCCCGTACAACCTACGATGTATGGTATCTTCTTCGAAGACATCAACTATGCCGCCGATGGTGGCCTGTATGCTGAAATGGTTAAGAACCGCTCGTTCGAGTTTCCCCAGCACCTGATGGGCTGGCGCGCTTACGGAAAGGTCGACATTAAGGACGACGGACTCTTTGAGCGTAATCCCCACTATGCGCGTTTAGGCTATTCCGGCCATAGCGACAAACATACGGGTCTTGAAAACGAAGGTTTCTTTGGCATCGCCGTCAAAGAGGGTGCCACCTATCGTTTCTCTGTTTGGGCCCGCTGTCCTGAGGGCGGCAAATCAACCCTCGAAGTCAGCCTCGTCAAGAACAACACGATGGAGGAAGACCAGCGCTTTGTAAGAACCAAATTGACCATCGAAGGCAAGGAATGGAAGAAATATACGGCCGAGATCACCTCGCCACGTACGGAGCCTAAGGCCGCTCTGCGCATCTTCCTGCGGAAGAAAGGCAAAGACCCCATTACCACGACCGATGTAGAGCACATAAGCCTCTTCCCTGTCGACACTTGGAAAGGTCGCGAGAACGGTATGCGTAAGGATTTGGCTCAGGCCCTGTATGATATGCATCCAGGCGTGTTCCGCTTCCCTGGTGGCTGCATCGTAGAAGGCACGTTGCTTCCTGATCGTTATCAGTGGAAGAATACGGTGGGTCCCGTTGAAAACCGTCCGCTCAACGAAAACCGCTGGCACTATACCTTCGATTATCGTTTCTATCCTGACTATTTCCAGAGCTATGGCCTTGGCTTCTTTGAGTTCTTCCAGCTCTGCGAAGACTTTGGCAGCGAGCCTCTGCCCGTTATCAGTTGCGGACTCACCTGTCAGTTCCAGAACCCCGACCCCACGAAACCTGGTGTTCACGCTGGTCTCGACGAGCTCGAGCCCTATATTCAGGATGCTCTCGACCTGGTAGAGTTTGCCAATGGTCCTGTCGATTCCAAATGGGGTAAGGTACGTGCCGACATGGGCCATCCAGAGCCTTTCAATCTGAAATATCTTGGTGTGGGTAATGAGCAGTGGGATTACGACGAAGCCCATGGCAACTATGGTCCCGTGTTTACCGCCCGCCTGAAGAAGTTCTCTGATGCCCTGCGCGCCAAATATCCCAATCTGAAACTTATCGGTACCACTGGCCCTAACTCCGAAGGATGGGACTTTGATCTCCTGCAGCCTCGCATGAAGGAACTGAAAGTCGATCTCTACGACGAGCATTACTACCGTAACGAGAAGTGGTTCCTCAGTCATGGTCTGCGTTATGATACCTACGACCGCAAGGGTCCGAAGATTTTTGCTGGTGAGTATGCCTGTCATGGCAGCAACAAACATAAATGGAACCACTACTACACCTCTTTATTAGAAGCCGCCCACATGACGGGTATCGAGCGTAATGCCGATATTGTCCACATGGCCACCTATGCCCCACTCTTCGCTCATATCGAGGGCTGGCAGTGGCGCCCCGATGCGATCTGGTTCGATAATCTGCGCATGTTCAAGTCTGTCAGCTACTACGTACAACAGCTCTATGCCACCAACAAGGGCACCAATGTACTCTCGCTTACCTGGGATGGCAAGCCCGTAGCAGGCCAAGATGGTCAGAAAGGCCTGTTCGCTTCTTCTGTCTTCGATAAGAACACAGGCGAGGTGATTATCAAGGTGGTGAACACCAGCGAAACCCCTCAGCCTATCAGCATCCAACTGAAGGGTATGAAGGGCACATATACCGCTCAGACCATCACACTCACCCACGATGGCGATGACGATGAGAACACACTCGACAATCCTGAGTTGATTACCCCGCAAGAGGGCACCTGTCAGGTCGATGAAGGTAAGGGCGCCTCGCTCCTACTCGACGATCTGCCTGCCCGCACCTTCCGAATCTACAAGATTAAGAAATAAACAGAATCTCCAGCCTCTCAAGCTGGGGATTCAAGTTCTTATGGTTTAGTAATCTGAACGTCCTAGTCGCATTCCCTTGGAGAAGTCGAAGTCTTCGATATCATCTTCCTCCTTATTCGATTTAAGATAATTCTGATAGGCATCCTCTATCTCCTCAATCTTCGCGTTATAGAGTTTCTCTGCTTCTTCCTTACCATTGTCGTAAAGTGTCTTCACGCCATCCTTAGCCTCGTTGGCATCTTCAACAGGAGCGTGCAGAAGGGCCTCTACAAACAGAACCTCCTGTTTGGCGTGGGCGGCCTCGATGTTGGCCACACACTCGTCGTAAAATGCTTTCGTGGTGTCTGAAAGCAAATCGTGACGATCCTTGTCTACAGGGGGCATCTTGTAGGACAGATAAAGTATCTCTTTATCCTCCAGATCTTTCTCCGTCTTTTTCTCCATAATAAACTCCGGATGCACATCTAATATACCCTCGATGATAGCCTGAAGCGGTTTCTTATTCTTCACCCTGATCTCAAAGTGGTAGTCGTCTGGTCTGCGAATCTCAGCCACCTCTTCCAGATCGAATTGCTTACCTTCTACGGTCACTATCACTGGTACAAGGGCAGCTGGTTCAGCCTTGACGCAGAGGTTCATCATGCGGTAGTTAAACAGCATGTTATAACCATTTATCTTTTGTGCAAATTCCTGTAGTCGTGCATTGATATAATTGTTCATAACCTTGAATTTTAAATTTTACGATTACTACATGCCGTCGCTAATGTTAGGCGACTTGAACGACGACTTGGCCTCCACCTTGTCGAAAGTAGCCTTCGGACCCTTTATCTCGTCCTTTGCCTCTGTCTCGCCCTTGATTTGGTTCTTGTCGCTGCTCAAATCGAGTTTGCCATCGGCGAGTTTCACCACGGCCTTCTCCTCGCCCTGCTGGGCCTTGAAGGTCTTATCGGCAGAGAGTTCCATCTCCTCCGTCATGGCTTCTACCTTCTTACCCTTGATATCCTTCGACTTGGCACCCACCATCATGCTCTCCGATACAAGTACCATGGTACTGCCCTCAGCGAGTTTGTCGTCGGTTCGTTTCTCTTTCTCCACATCCATCGACTTCACGCTGACAGCCTTGGCATTGATGTCAACGCTACCCGTAGCCTTGCCTTCAGTATCGGTAGCCGAGAAGTCCATCTTCTCTGCGCGAATCGATACCTTACCATCAGATGTAAGGGCTTTCTCCTTGCGCTCATCGTTCTCCAGATCGTTGTCGGTGCTCTCTACGGTGAGGGTCTTCGAGCGTACGATAATATCACCCTCAGCGGTATAGCTGGCCTTGGTCATCTTGCCCTTGTCGTCGACCTCTATATCCTTAGAGCCTTCAGTAGACACCTCGATGGTCTTGGCACGGAGTTTTATCTTACTGTCTTCCGTCAGCTGTTTCTCTTTCAGCTTCTTGTCAGCCACCTCGTAATCCACGCCCTCGATGGTGATGTTCTTCGACCTCACCATAAAGTTGCCCTCAGCTGTAAAGGTGGCTTTCGTCAGCTCACCTTTCTCGTATTTCTGGTCAGCTTCGCCAGCCGTAGCTATTTCTACATTCTTGGCCTGAAGATACACTTGTCCGTTCTCCTTCAACTTGCCGTCTTTTTCTACGGAGGCGATGTCTACCTTGTTGGCAAGCATCGAGATACCAGATTGATCGTTGTCGCGCAGGTTGCCCTCACCATCGGCCGAAATCAGACTGATGGCCTCGCCCACGATGGCAACAGAAGCCCCAGTGGTTTTCTTCTTAAAGTCGTCGCCTTTTACGATGGTCTCTTTCTGCGCCTTGAAGGCTTTTACTTCTCGGTTCGCCTCAGCCAGTTGCGAGAGCACTTCTGCATAGTCATAGATATTGGCCGAAATACTCTTCGAGAGCGACCTAATATCCCTGTCGAGCTCCATAATGTCGGGCGTATTCGAACGCACAGCCGTGTAGTCTTCAGCCAGTTTCTCTTTCTTCTCGATGAGTTTCGTAATCTCCTCTACAGCTTTCTTCAAGCTATTCTTCTGCGAATCAACCGTCTCTTTAAGCGACTTCTGCTTCTCTTCCGTGAGCTTGATGATGTCGTCGAGCTGTTTTTCTCGCGTATCAGCCGTCATCGCAGCCTCTATCTTTACCTTCTTATCAGCATGGATACGCACGCCAGTACCACCCACAGGAAGCGCGGGCGCATAGAAGGCATCAGTAACGTCGTCGCTCTGGATAATGATACTACGGGCCTGACTAACCACCTCCGAGCGCGTACATACCACGTGCTCATGGCCGTCTACGCCAGGATCCTCGGCAATCTGTCGGATACCCGCAGCCCGCATTTCCAGCGTTCCACCCTCACCGGCAGCCTGCAGCCCTACATCCGTACCTCTCACCACGATGGTAGAACCGCCCGCAAAGAGGGTGCCGTTGCGATCTACGTTGCCTATCACGATTTCTGGCGCAGAGAGTACCAGCCGATGGTCGTCGCGCACGTAGCGGCCCTTCTGCATCTCGGCCAGCATCTCAAGCTTCATCTGCTGTATCTCAGCCTTACACTTACGGATTTCTGCCAGGTCTTTCTCTACACTGTCTGCATAGGTCGACAGCTTATCTTCCCATTCTTTGAATATATAGTCCATAACAGCCTGCTTTTTACGTTACTTAATATCTCTGAGCATCCACTTCAGGTGTCTGATGTTGCCCTGGTTGCCGTCAGTTTCCTTATGCAATCCTTCGCCCTCGAAGCTCAAGGTAGAGTCTTCGCGGTCTGAGAAGAGTATCTGTCCGTTCAGGTCAGCATCCCATACCGCCTTGTCCTTCAGGCCTTTAAAGTTGGCGAAAATCCTGTCGAGCACTTTCTTGACGATGTTATCCCAAAGGCCACGTAAGAAGGAGTTCTGGCTCCAGCGGTCGATAACGTCCACCTGACGCTTCCACCAGTATTCTGAGTCCATGGGCGCCGACTTGTCTCTAATCACCTTCTCAGCATCATAACCGATATAGAGGTACATCTTCGGACTGGTGGGATGCTGCTTGTTTTCAGCATCCTGCTCCTTATAGACAGCATAGAGGAACTTCAGGATAGCGGCACGCTTGAAGAGGGTCTTGTTTGCCAATTCATCGGGGTTGGTAAGAACATCCTTCTTGTTGCCCTCAACCCATTTCTCAAACGCATCTTTGAACCACCCTTCATTAAACATCTTCTTTGTAGCTGTAGCCACAAACTTGAAGTCATCATCATCTACCTCAGCATCCTCTATCTCGAACAACTTGGTAAACTCTTCAAAATTCATGAAGCGGTGAAGCTCATGGACAGCTTTCTTATAATCATTGGCAAATGGCTCCACAAAATCGAATAAGAGCTGCTCGTTTAAGGTCTTCACCTTATCTGATGAGTCTGGCGCATCTAATTGTTCTGCTTCTGCTGCTAATGACAGTAATGCTATTCTGCGCGAAGTACCCACCCACTCTGACGAGTCGATACCCTCACTGGCTTTTTCTCCATCCAGTTTGAAACAGTCTTTAAAATCATCAAGGGTCACCTTTTTGAATTTTTCATTGTCCTTCTCGTCGAATGCCATCTTGATGATGCCAGGTTTATCAATATCCTTCAACCTGTTTGCACAATTATGCTCGTAGGTGGTCTTTGCGTCCCTCGCTTTCTTGAATTTTTCTTCATATTCTTTGAGGAAATTATCAACTACAGCACACATCACCTCGATGTATTGTTGGAGGAAGATGTAGAACGGCTCCGACTTGTCGAGCGCGTCCTTGGTCTTCTGTTTGTAACGGTCGCGCTTCACCACAGCCTTACCAAGACCAGCCTCCAGCTTCAGGAACTTCTTCGACTTGAGGAGCAACGTACCGTCTACTGGACGTATATACACCTCGATGATATGACGTACAAGCGACAGGTCGACCACTGAAGTCACAAATATGTCGGTGAGCGCACCAGACACACCGTTGACGATGGCTTTCGAAATATTGGCCGCTGTAGTCTTTCCACAAGGCGAATCACCGTAATCCGGATCAGGCAGGTTTTTGCCCGAAAGCACATTAATCTTATTGCCTGCTTCCAGTGTGATATTCTTACCCCTGATGGTCACATCGCCATTAGGCGCATTGATGGTAATGCCACTGAAGGCATTCAGACTGATCGTACCTAAAGGCGACTTGATGTCGATGCTTCGTTTGTGGGACAGCATTTCTATCTCATAGACACCATATCGGTCGCCGATGTGGATACCACCATTCAGGGCGTTGTAACTCGTGCCAACAGCAGCATTGAAGCCAAGCATGCCTGCGTACATACCTACACCTGGCGAAACGGCATTGGTAAGGAATCCGAAACCGCCGGGGGGATCGGTAAAGGTGATATGGTGACCGTTAGGCGATACCATGGCCATCGATACGTTCGCCCACTGGTTCTCAGGACTGAATCTTCGCTCAAGATACTCCTGAGGTGTCAGCACGTTTTTCGAGAACAGGCTACCCGTCACGTATGGACGCTCTATATTGCCGTTATCATAGTCTACCAGCACCTCGTCGCCCACCCTTGGTTTGAAGTAGGTACCTCCACCCGATGTTGCCATTGGGGTAGCGATACGAATCCACGGCGACGACAAGGTCTTCACATAGGCATCTGACTGCTCGGTTAAATTGGTTATTTCTTTTTGTTTCCTCGCTATTTCCCCAGCGCCATAATTGGCTTTCGACTCAGCCATTTCTTTCTCTTTAGCCGTTTCCTGCTTTTCTGCTTCCAGTTTGGCTTCAAAGGCTTTTCCGTCCTTCTGAGCTTCCTTGAGGTTGGCTATCAGTATTTCGAGGCGACGATACTTTTCGCGGTTCTCGTTCTCCTTCTTCTGGAGTTCTTCGATCATCGCTTTAATCACCTCCAGATTGACCACCTCTTGATCAGCCTCACTTAGCCCAGTTTCTGGCTTCTTGCCGTCTTCCTCCTCAGTCTGTTTCTGCTTTTCTTTCTTCTTAAGCTCCTTAATCTTTTCTTCTTTAGCAGCCTTTTCAGCCTCTTTTTCTTTCATCTGAGCTTCCAGCCCATCATATTCCTCATCGAGCGCCTTCTTCTTACTTTCCTGCTCAGCGATATACTTCTCTTGCTCTTCAGGCGACTTCTTCAGGAAAGCCCTGATTTCGGCCAGCATACGTTCCTGTTCTACGAGCTTATCAGTCAGTTCCTTTTTCTTCTTCTCGAATTCATCCTGATCCAGCTGCATCATTTTCAGGTCGTTGTTTGCCTCCTCCAGCTTCAGTTTTGCCCGCTGCAGTGCCGTAGAGGTTTGCCAAGGATAAGTGATGCGCACGCGACCCTGGAATTTCGGGTCGTCATTCTGCGCCACGAACGCCGTCTGCGGTCCTGACCTACGGATAAGGGGCACAGGATGTACAGGGGGCACGAACTTATCCACCGCCTTACCGTCCTTGTCCTTTCCTTCGAACGATGGGATGGCATAAACGATCTGTGTACGCCTGTCCTGATACCTATCGTTGTTCGCTTGTCCGTATTTAGCGTAGTTATATACCCAGGCCACTTCCGATGTCTGCTGAATCTGAACAATGACATAGGTGCCCTCCAGTCCGTCTACCTTAATCAACTGTCCCAACTTCAGGGGTTCGAAGTTGGTACCCATGTCGATGCATATCATCTTCTGCTCCTGCTCCAGCTGATGCTTATGAATCGTGGCGTAATAATCTACCGTCATCCATCCAGCCGGATCGAGTGTGCCGTATTCCGTCGCCCTTGTGCCGTCGCTCTGTTCTGGTATATTCTTATAAGGTACGATGTGGGTATTACCCAGAAGGGTATTGATACCGCCCGACATACTGAGTACTATTTTTGCCACCATCGCATTGACACCTTCCTGTACGAGCACATCCTTGGCCAGACTCACAATCAGGCCAATATACCATGTTGTCATTTCACTCGAAAGGAATTCTTTGAGCGTCGGAATCAGTCTCGACAAGACGATGTCGTTTGTGGCGCCGGTATAATGCCTTTCGCGACCCACGTCGGTAAACTTGTCCTTCTCCAAAGGGAAGATATATTCATCGTTTACCACCTCAGCATTATACTGATACTGGTTTCCCTTGGGGAAGATATCCTTAGGGTATCCGTCCTTGTCCTTGTCGATCACCTTTTGATTGTAATCGCCTATTTCATTGCCGTTCTTCGCACTGTCACGCCTGTAGTAACTCACGTCGAAAGGTTCGCTCGAACGGTCTTGAACCACCACCGAGTCAAACTGCTTTACCTCGTAAGGATCCTCGTTGGTATGCAGACCCAGTGTCAACTTTCCATCCTCAAAGTAGAAGAATTCTCCAAAGCGATTGGCGCAGCGTACCAGAAAGTCGTAGAACGACTCGTTATACTGTACCAGATAAGGATGAATAAACTCCGACGATATCGTCGCATTTCGAACGTAAGGCGCAGCCAGCGTTATAATCTTCTCTTTATATCTCAGGTAGTTCAAATCCAGGATAGTCGACTTAATCAGCGGTGTATTGTCGTCTATCTTACCAAACGATTTACTCTCCGTCAAGAGGATACCCGATCCGAGTTTCCTACCTACGTAGGCCTTACTGTACTTGCTGAGCGTCATGAGCTTATCCATACTGAAGATGTTCAGCTTTACAAACATCTTCGTGCCGTTATTAACACGTAGCAGCATCGGGTTCAACTCATACACGTAGCAGTTCTCAGCGATGGTATAGTCGTCACCCTCGGCATTATTCGTAGCCACGTGTACCATCTCCAGCTTTACCATCCTGTTTTTCAACAAGCCCGATACAGCATCCTGCGACGGAACGACCATCTTTTCATTCCCCGACGAATCTTTCGTAGCCTCCTGGAAATCCAGTTCCGCCTCAATCTCACAAGGCTGATAGATCTTTTTGTTTACCTTTACGCCACGAAGGATAAGAACAAAGTTTTTATCGCTTTCCGTATCCTTCGTTCCCACAGGTTCGCCCTGACTCAATATCAGTTTGTTTATATCGGTCTTTGGCGCAGTAATTTTGTTGCCAAAGGTAATCCTGTAGACGTAATATGCTTCTTTTACAACAATAGTGTCCTCAGCTGCCATAAGCTACATCTTATTTTATCGGTTTTTGCTTAGATAAACTCGAAGAAACCGTCGAAACCAGTAGATTGGAAGACGTTCATCAACATCGGGTTAGCACCTTTTATATACAGTTTATTGCCATTGGGTAAGGCATTCCTGGCTATGAGGAAAAACAGGCGCAGTCCGCTCGATGCAATATATTCCAGTTTCGTACAGTCGAGCGTAATCTCAGTGTTCTCAACATCATAAAGCGGTTCAAACTGTTCACCAACCTCTTCGGATACGATAGAGTCAAGTTTTCCTTCAAGTGTTACGAGGACTTTACCCTCACTTGTTTCAATCGTCGTTTTCATTGTCGTTTCTGTTTTAAGTTATGATTATTTAATTTTGATGGCAAGTAATGTCAGGTCGTCGGCCTGAGGCGCATCCTTCACGTAGGCAGCCACTTCGTCCAACAACCGGTTTACATAGTCAGAGGCATTTGCCGGCTTATCTTTTCCGATGCTTTGCAACGCACTTTCCACGCGCGTAATATCGAAGCGTTCCTCCGCTTTATTTGTAGCATCGGTCAGTCCGTCGGTATAGAGTAAGATAACGGCATCCTTGGTCAGTTGCAACTCCCCAGCCTCATACTTCTTCGTTTCTACCAGTCCCAGTGGCAGATTCGGCGTAACCTTAATATTCTCCATTTCAGCGCCTGTTATCAAGTATGGAGCCTCGTGGCCGGCATTACAGTATCTCAGTAAGCGCGTCTTCAGGTCGAGCACACCCAGGAAGAAGGTGCAAAACGTCAACGACTTATTATCCGCCGCGTAACTTTCGTTCATGATTTCCACGATTCGCTTCGGATCGTCTTCCCGATTCGACACGATACGGAACAGATGGTGAATCACCGTCATCACAAGCGCCGCAGGTATACCCTTTCCACTGACATCACCGATACAGAAGAACAGCTGTTCATTGCGGACAAAGAAGTCGAACAAGTCGCCACCGATGCTTTTGGCCGGCGTCTGCGAGCCATACAGGTCGATATCGGTGCGCTTGGGGAATGCCGGGAATTTCTGGGGAATCATCGACATCTGCAACTTATGAGCCACCTCCAGCTCGTTATTGATGGCAGCCTCCTTCGCCGTCTTTTCCTTCAGATTTTCCATATACGTCATGAGCGACTGCTGCATGGTGGCAAACGAGTCGCGCAGCTCGCATATCTCGTCTCTGTAGGCGATGGTAGGCAGAGGTGCTTCGAAGTTACCTTTAGCCACCTCTTCGGCCGAATCGGCCAAAAGACTCAGCGGACTGACGATCTGACGGATAAAGGATCGGCACGACAAACTGACGATCACCAGTCCGATAGCAGTGACAACCAGAATCATGAGCGTTATCACGAGAGGCGGCACCACAATGGCCATTTCCGGCACCACAATGGCCATCGACCAGTTGGTGTATTCCAATGGCGCATAAAACATTACGCACCGCTCGCCATCGATAGAGACCGTAGCACTGCCTCGCTCCAACTGCGTCATGGCCCGAATCACATCGCGATCTTCCCCATCTGCATGCGAGCGTACATTATCCTTTAATATACGCTCCTTGTCCGGGTGCGAGATATAGGTGCCGTCGTGAGAGATGATGAAAGTGTAGAAGCCGAAATCCAGACCTAAGTTATAATCCAGCAATCCCGAATTATAATTGCCGGCATCAATCTCCTTCAACTGCTCCAAGAGCCAGCTCAGCGACATATCCGAGCCCCATACGCCCACCAGCCGCTCTTTGAGGTCGAAAACAGGCATACAAAACGAGCATACCATATCCTTTGCGCCTCTATCGTCTAAATAAGGATCAGTCCATATGCCTTCGCCTTCCTTCAATTGCTTCGCTTTTTTATACCATTCTGCATTCAGGTAGTCATGACTGGCCGAACCGATATTCCTGGCATGCGCCTCGCCCCTTTTCATATAAGGCTCAAACCACCTCGGATACTGCGAAAAAAATCCCGGCTCGAAGGCGAAGAAATAGCCATGGGTATAATCATTCGTTTTGATTTCCTCCTCCATTGAAGCCATCACGTTCTCCGGCGTATCCATATAATCCCATACCTTATAAACCACGTTTCTGGCCGACACTTCTTCGTGGAGTAGAATCGTAGCCAGCTTCTCCGACACGATATGCATGGTGGCCTGATAGCGCCCGTCGGTTTCTTTCTTGATGGCTTTGAAAGAAAGCGTGAGGGATATCGCAGAAATCACAATCATCGTTACCAAAATGGTCGGTATAACCCTTTTGATCAGTCTGCCAGCAACCCTCTCGTATGTACTATTCTTAGGTTTCATTGTTATTGTCGGTGAATAATGCAAAATATTCTTTGTCTGCAAAGATACTAATTATTTTTGAAACTTGCAAAATAATCAATAATTTATTTGGCAAAAATAAAGAGAGAGTGCCGAAACACCCTCTCTCATTCGTTTAACATCAGCCGTACAAAAAGGCGATTTTGCGGCGATTGTCTTTGGGGCGCACCGCGAAGTGTACCCAGTAGCGCCCGTACTTGTTCTTTTCGATGAAAAACTCATCAAACTCCTGCTTCGATTCGTCAGCATAATCCAAGAGAATCGTAGCGTACCGTATGGCCTGCTCGATACCATAGCAACGGATATCCACAGCACAACCTGTAACGTGGTTCGAAGTCGCCACACCCCCTACCCGTTTATTCAACTGTGGACTACGATAACCACTATTTATTATAATAGGTGAATTCTCGTCATACTTCGCATTATATCTACAGGATTGTCAGAGCCTGTACATGCCGTGAATACACTTGCGCCGCAGATTAGGATGGCGGCAAACATCCAAAAGAATAGCTTTTTAATATCGGTTTAATTGTTTTCGGTTATACTTATATGGCGACAAAGATAGCTAAAAAAATCTATTTCTCCAAATTTTTAGCGAAAATCCTTGTAGATTTCGAAATGACAGCATCAAATTAAAATAAAAATGCCTTATTTCGTTTTGCGGCGGTAGGACCAGAGTTCGATGCTGTTGACGATGTTCTGCCAGAGGACGTAACAGCCAGCTCCGACGGAGGCGACGGGATTGAGATAGGTATAGGCGACCCAGATACTGAGGGCGGTATTCTTTTGGAAAAGGGCCTGTCCGCCACATAGTTCGTCGCCCAGATGGCGCCCGATACTGCGACCTATCAGGAAGAGGGAGAAACAGAGAATAAGGCTCATCACGGCTATCATCAGGAGCACATTCAACCCCGCATCGCTATGAACGATGTTACGGACGGTCACACCTGAGGTCACACTGAGCTGGGCTGACCAGAGGTAGAAAGAGAGGTCAGGAATACTGACAATCCAAGCGCAGGCTTTCTTGGCGAAATGCTGCATGAACCACCCTAAGGCCAAGGGCAGAATCAGCACGATGGCGAGTTTCTCGAGGATGATGATAAAAGCGGAGAAGAACGTCAGGTGGCTGCCTCGCTCCAACAAGGGGAACACAGCCGGAATCATCAGGGCTGAAGCGAAGGAGGAGAGCACGACAAAAGCGGTCATAGTATTGATATTACCGCCTATCTTCGCGGTTACCACGGGGGCTGCCGTAGCCGCTGGGCCAATGATACAGGTAAGCACACTCTCCCACAGAATCTTCTGACCCAGGCTGGCCTCAACATAGAAGATAATCCATACGTTAAGGGCTACCAGCAGTACCTGAGCCGCCAATACACCTACATGCCAGCGATGGGGTTTCATCTGGTGGAAATCGATACGACAGAAGGTGGAAAACAACGTACAGAACACCATCATTGGAAAGACGGTATCGACGACCTCACCTAAGGCATCACCAGCGGCATCGAGCTGGGGAACGAAATAAAACAGCAGATATACAATCGTACCCATGGCGATGGCACAGGGTAGCGTCCAGTCCTTTAGAAATTGCTTAATCATGCTGCAAAGATAATGCTTTTTTCAGAGAAAAACAAAAAAATCGGGTTCTTATGTTCTTATGTCTAAAAAAAATTGTACCTTTGTGCCCAATTATGAGCGTAACGCAATTTATACATCAAGATATAGACAGCAGACGATTCTCGTTCGAAGTACTGCCACCTTTAAAAGGTACTGGCACGGAGAAACTGTTTGCCGACATCGATAAGCTCAGGGAATTCGACCCGGCTTATATCAACATTACCACGCATCACTCTGAGTTCGTATATAAGGAGCTGCCCAACGGACAGTTTGAGCGCCAGAGGATTCGCAGGCGTCCTGGAACGGTAGCAATCGCAGCGGCTATCCAGCAGCGCTATAACATACCGGTTCAGCCGCACGTGATCTGTAGTGGGGCGACCATCGAGGATATCGAATACGAGCTGCTCGACCTGCAGTTTCTGGGTATCAGCGACCTGCTCTTGCTAAGAGGCGACAAAGCCAAGGAGGACAGCCGATTTGTACCGACCCCTGGCGGACATGCGCACACCACTGAGCTGATGAAACAGGTAAAGCGCTTTAACGAGGGCTTCTTTGCCGACGGCACGCCCATCAAGAAACCGGGCAAGGCGTTTGATTACGGTGTGGCCTGCTACCCTGAGAAGCATGAGGAGGCGCCCAACCTGGAGATGGATATGCAATACCTGAAGGAGAAGCAGGACTTAGGGGCGCAATATGCCGTGACACAGCTCTTCTTCGACAATCAGAAATACTTCGACTTCGTAGAGAAAGCGCGCGCGATGGGAATCACCATACCGATTATTCCAGGTATCAAACCCATGGCGAAGCTCTCGCAACTGACCGTGGTACCTAAGACGTTCCACTGCGACATACCAGAACCGCTGGCACGCGAGGTGGTAAAATGTCAAACGGACGAGGATGCGCGCCAACTGGGCATCGAGTGGACGACAGCACAGTGTAAGGAACTCTATGCGCATGGCATCCATAACATTCATTTCTATACGATATCGGCCGTCGACAGCGTGGTGGAAGTAGTTAAGAAGTTATGACTTGGGATGAGGTGATAGGACAGCAAGAGGCCAAGGCGAGGCTGATGCAGATGGTAGAAGAAGACCGTTTGCCCCACGCCATCATGCTCTGCGGCCCTGCGGGCGCTGGCAAGAAGGCGCTGGCTGTGGCGTTCGCCTGTCAGTTGCTCGATGACGGTTCTCCATCGTCAAAGGCTATGCTGAAAAAGCTGGAGCACCCTGACCTGCACTTCACCTACCCTACCATCAAACTGCCCTCGATGGGCGCTGACCACAAGCCCGTGAGCGACGACTTCGCCAAGGAGTGGCACGAACTCATCACGGATACGCTCTACTTTACGATGGACGAGTGGATGCAGATGATGGGGGGCGAAAACCAACAGGCCATCATTACCGCTGGCGAGAGCGACGACCTGGTACGCAAGTTGTCGCTGAAATCGAGTCAGGGTGGCTATAAGGTTTGCGTCGTGTGGCTGCCAGAGCGCATGAACATAGAGTGTGCCAACAAGCTGCTGAAACTCATCGAGGAGCCGCCACAGCAAACGGTGTTCATCATGGTGAGCGAAGAGCCCGACAAGCTGTTGGAAACGATTCGCAGTCGTGTACAGCGTATCGACATCAAGAAAACGGCCAACGAGGACATCTGTCAGGCACTTATCGCGCGACGGGGTATCAGCGAGGAGGCGGCACAACGCATCAGCAGACTGGCGAACGGCAACTGGCTGAAAGCACTGGAGGAACTACAGGTAGGCTCTGAAAACGAGTTTTTCCTCGACATGTATATCATGCTGATGCGACTGGCTTATCAGCGAAAGATAAAGGACCTGCGGAAATGGAGTGAACAGATGGGAGCCCTTGGGCGCGAGAAACAAAAGCGCTGGCTGAACTACTTTCTGCGCATGACGCGCGAGAACTTCATGTATAATTTCCACGAGGCAGAACTGTGTTATATGACGCAGAAAGAAGAAGACTTCGCACGCAACTTCGCACGATTCGTCAACGAGGCCAATGTACTGCCTATCAGCGATCTGGCCAATCTGGCCATTCGCGACATCGGACAGAACGCCAATGCGAAGATCGTATTTTTCGACTTCGCCCTGCAAATGATCGTTCTGCTACTGCAGAAGTAAAATGTAAAAATGTAAAAATCAGATATAATGGAAGAAAAAGAACATATCGTAAAGGTGGGATGCGACAGAGGCCTGTGCCATCAGGCTGTAGGGCGACAGGACCGCCAACTGAACACCTACGACTGGTTGGCTGACGTGCCTGGCAATCAGGACACCACCGACCTGGTAGAGGTGCAATTCAAGCATACAAGAAAAGGCTACTACCACAACGTAAACCATCTGGAACTGAAAAAGGGCGACGTGGTAGCGGTAGAGGCCAGTCCTGGACACGACATCGGTGTAGTAACCCTCACTGGACGACTGGTGAAGCTGCAACTGAAAAAGGCGAATCTGAAATCGGCTGACGACATCAAGCGTATCTATCGCATTGCCCGTCCTGCGGACTTAGACAAGTGCCGCGAGGCGAAAGCACGTGAGCATAGCACCATGATTGAGAGCCGTAAGATAGCCAAGGGCTTGGGACTCGACATGAAGATAGGTGACGTAGAATATCAGGGCGATGGCAACAAGGCGATTTTCTATTATATTGCCGACGAGCGCGTGGATTTCCGTCAGTTGATTAAGGACTTGGCAGCAGCCTTCCACGTACGCATTGAGATGAAGCAGATTGGTGCGCGACAGGAAGCTGGACGCATCGGCGGTACAGGCCCTTGCGGCAGAGAGCTCTGCTGTGCCACGTTTATCAAGAACTTCTCGAGCGTGAGCACCAATGCAGCCCGTTTCCAGGATATTTCGCTCAATCCACAGAAGTTGGCTGGTATGTGTGCCAAACTAAAGTGCTGTCTGAACTATGAGGTTGACGATTACGTAGAGGCCAGCAAACGACTGCCCAACAGAGATACTGTTCTACAGACACAGGATGCCGACTACTACCTGTTTAAGGCGGATATCCTGACAGGTATCGTGACCTACTCTACCGACAAGAACATTGCGGCTAATCTTGAAACCATTACCGCCCAGAGAGCCAAAGAGGTGATCGAGATGAACAAGAACGGCGAACGCCCTGTATCGCTGCAAGAAGACGACGGAGAGAACAAGGAGGAGACCAAGGAGCATATCGACTTGGCTGGAGGCGACATCAGCCGCTTTGACAAGGCTAAGAAGAAGAAAAAGAAGAAAAAGAAGTCTGCCAAGAATGAGGAAGGCGACAATCAGCATGCGGAATAAGATTCTATTGTTCATGATGATCGCACTGGGTATGGCCTCGTGCGATCGTCAGACCGTATATCATCATTATGAGCACGTGGCCGATCAAGGATGGGAAAAGACAGACACCGTCAAGTTTGAAATAGGCCCCATCAAGGAAACAGGCACTTATGGCGAGACCTTAGAGTTTCGTACCGATGGTCTGTTTCCCTTCTTAGGCATTCATATCACGGTAGAACAGACGATCAAACCACGTGGCATCATGCTGAGACACAGCCAGATGTGTGAACTGATGAATCAGGACGGTTCGCAGAAAGGCAGCGGTATCAGTTTCTATCAAAGCCCATTTCCGCTCGACGATATCGAATTGCAACAAGGTGACACGCTATGCGTCAGCGTATTCCACAACATGAAACGCGAGATTCTGCCTGGTATCAGCAATATCGGCATACGCCTGTCAGGTGCGCACTAGATTACGTCCTGCGTCGATACGAAGGAAGATAAAAAGCAGGAAGGTGAATCCCCAAAGCGAGGAGCCACCATAGCTGAAGAACGGCAAGGGAATACCAATAACAGGTGTCAAGCCCAGCACCATGCCCACATTGATAAACACATGGAATAAGAAGATACTCAGCACACAATAGCCATACACACGTCCGAAGCGATAAGGCTGACGCTCTGAGAGATGGATGAGTCGGAGAATCAACGCCAGGAACAGCAGAAGTACAGTTGCTGAGCCCACAAAACCCTCTTCTTCACCTACCGTACAGAAGATAAAATCGGTATCTTGTTCTGGCACGTATTTCAGTTTGGTCTGTGTACCATTCAAGAAGCCCTTACCCTCCAGTCCACCAGAACCAATGGCGATTTCACTTTGGTGGACGTTATAGCCAGCGCCCTTCAAATCTTCTTCCAGACCCAAGAGCACATTGATACGCACGCGCTGGTGGGGCTCAAGCACATGGTTCAGCGCATAGTCGGCCACATTATAGAAAAGGATCGAGCCCAAAGTAAATGCTGCTATCCAAAGATAATTCCTGAAGCGTGTCATCAGGAATCGCCATAACAGATAGCCTAACAGCAGCACACTCAAGGCCAGCTCTACATAAGACACATCGAAGGGGATAACGGTGAGGGAAAAAAGCAGCGCCAACACGGTTACACCAAGACTGATAAGGAACAAGCGCACTGCTTCGCCCTTATCTTTGCAGTACACATAAATCAGGCCTATCGTAAACCATTGTATCAATATTTGCACCGCAAACATACCAACCGATGTAGGCAAGTAAGACATCATGGTATCAGCATAGCGGATACCTACCACGAAGTAAATCACCATCGCCACGCCCGTAAACAGAATACTGCCCGGCATGCCTTCACGGTAGAACATCAGGAAGAACGAGAGATAGACCAATGCAGAGCCCGTTTCGCGCTGGAGGACGATGAAAAGCATCGGTGTGAGCACGATAGCCAATGAAACGGCAAAATGCTTGATATTATTGATATTGTACTCGTAGATACTCATAAACTTCGCCAAGGCCAGAGCCGTGGCAAACTTGGCAAATTCGGCTGGCTGCAAGCGCAACGGCCCCAATACGAGCCACGAGCGCGAGCCTTTGATACTATGCGGATTAAAGATGGTACCAAACAGCAGCAACAGCATAATGCCAAAGATGATAAAGGCAAACATGTCGAGATAGCGATCGTCGAGCAGCAGAATCACGAAGCCTATCATGATAGAGGTGGCTATCCATACAATCTGCATGCCTGAGCGGGTATCGAGGCTGAACAAGTCGGTATCGCCATACGTATAGCTGGCACCACACACACTGACCCAACCAAAGGTAAGCAGGGCGATGTAGATGATAATCGTCCAATAATCGAGCGAGCGAATCACACCTTTTCCTTTATCTGTTGTCCGAACCATACGCTATTCTTCGAGACTGGAACTCCTGCGCCTTCTTTTCTGAGGCCTCAGAGAGTTTGCCATTGATATACTTTTCCATAATCAAACCGCCGATGGGCACACCATAGGTAGCACCCCATCCACCGTTCTCCACATACACTGCGACAGCAATCTTAGGATTGTCCATAGGGGCAAAGCCCATAAATACAGAGTGGTCGTGACCACGGTTCTGAGCCGTACCCGTCTTTCCACAAGCCATAAACTCGTAATGGCCAAGGGCCTTACACGTACCACCCAACACGGAGGAGCGCATGCCCTGCACGATGTAATCGTAGGCCTCGCGAGCTGCCTTCGTGTAATGTTTTCTCGTATACATGGTGTCGAGCGGTTCGCCCTGCACCTTACGCACTACGTGTGGCACATAATAATAGCCGCGATTGGCGATCGTGGCACCAAGATTGGCAATCTGGAGAGGCGTGGCATTGACCTCACCCTGGCCGATGGCGATAGAGATAATGGTGAGTCCATTCCATGAACCCTTATACGCCTTGTCGTAGAACTGGGCATTAGGTATCAGGCCTCGCTTTTCGCCTGGCAGGTCGATACCCAACTTATAGCCGAAGCCCATCGACACCATATAGTCGCGCCAGGTGTTCATCGCATTCTGCACACTACCGTACTTCGAAACATTGGTATTGATCATGTGATACAAACCCCAACAGAAGTAACCGTTACACGAGGTGCTCAAGGCAGGCACGAGTGGCAACGGGGCTGCATGACCGTGACAACCTACATGCAAACCTTTAAAGTTGAAACCATGGCCACAAGGATACATCGTGCTGGAGGTAATGATACCCTCAGACATAAAGGTGAGTCCTTGGGTGGTCTTAAAGGTAGAGCCTGGGGGATACTGACCCATGATACTGCGATTGAGCAGAGGTTTCCATACATCCTGACTCAATACACGATGGTTCTTACTGCGCTGACGACCCACCATCATACGAGGATCGTACGAGGGCGACGACACCATACAGAGCACCTCGCCCGTAGAGGGCTCGATAGCCACGATACTGCCTATCTTGCCTTCCATCAGTCGCTCGCCAAGGGCCTGCAACTCTGCATCAATGCCCAGCGTCAGGTTTTTACCTGGTTGTGCCCTTTGGTCGAGGGCACCGTTCTGATAGCGGCCCTGTACACGTCCGTGGGCATCGCGCAAAAGAATCTGGATACCCTTGACACCACGCAACTGCTTCTCGTAGTAACGCTCCACACCCAACTTGCCGATATAATCACCAGGCTGGTAATAATCATCCTCTTCGATATCAGCAGGCGACACCTCGGCGACATCGCCTAAGACATGGGCAGCCATGTTGTAAGTGTACTGGCGTACGCTGCGCTTCTGGACATAAAAACCAGGAAAACGGAACATCTTTTCCTGAAACACACTAAAGTCCTTATCAGACAACTGACTCATAAAGAGCTGCTCCGTAAAACGCGAGTAACCAGGATTCTTGTTGCGGTCTTTCATCGTAGCCATCCTGCGGTCGAACTCCTCTTTGGTAATTCCCAGCGACTGGCAGAAATCGAGTGTGTCCAGACGATCTTTGGCCTCGTTCATCACCACCATGATATCGTACGAAGGCTGGTTATACACCATCAACTTACCATTACGATCGAGGATGGCACCACGCGAGGGATATTCCACTTTCTTCAGGAAGGCATTCGAGTCGGCACTTTTCTTATAGTCGTCGCTCGTAATCTGAAGCATGAACAGACGGATGATATAGATAACCACAATCAACGTGGCCACCCCACCAATCACATACTTTCGATACTCCAGATCGTAATTTTTCACTTTGCGCGTAAACTTTCAATGACCAGCATCAGCACAAGCGTCAATACGGCACTGCTGATGGCCTTTATGACCCAGTCGACTACATCTAAAAAACTGAAAGCCTCAAGTGCAAAAAACAGCAAGCAGAATATACCTACTAACGACACACTCAGGGTGGCAAATCGGCTAAAACCCAGTGCTGCGATCGATGCTTTCAGATTATCAGCCGAATCGCGTGGCACCAGCTTCTCGAGCAGATAGGTTTGAACAAAGCCTACCAGCGTTAAGCAGCCAGCAGCCAGACCAGGGGTACTGGCAAAGATATCGACTGACAATCCCATCATAAAACACCAGAGCAGCACTTGCCATCTGGGATAATTGCGATGAAAAGTAACAGCGAAATACACATACAGCAGAGGCGTGGCCACACCAAACAGATGGATATGGTTCAGGATCAACACCTGAGCCAAGAGCAATAATATATAGATGTATAGTCGTCTAAGAAACTCTAACATATTCCCCTTCCGTTTTATTATCTGTTCGTTTTCATCTGAACCGAATCGCGTGCAGCCTGCATCAATGCAGCTCGCTCAGCTATACTCTTGTCGCTAATCACACATACATCGCGCAAGCAACTGAAGTCTGTACTCAGACGTACTTTCAGCTTATACGACAGACCATCACTCGAATTGTAAGCCTGCTCAATCTTACCCACCAGCACACCAGAAGGGAAGATAGACGAGAAACCACTCGTTTCTACCCATTCGCCCAGTTTAAACTTGGCATGGCGAGGCACATCCTCTACATAGGCTACGGCAGGGTCACCTCCATACCAGTGGAGATAGCCAAAGTAGCCTCTGCCACGAATAGCGCAACTGATACGCGACGACGTGACATTCAAGGCGGGGATGACAACTGCGTAATGGTTGGATACAAGGTAAACCACACCCACGATACCATTTCCGCAGGCCACACCCATATCCACCTCTACACCATCGGCACGACCTTTATCGATGGTCATCAGATTCTCAAGCTTGTTGACGGAATTGTCGACTACCTTGGCTGGAATCAACTGATACTGGCTCAGGAACTGCAATTCCTGGCGCTCCATCACCGTGGTATCCTTTGTCAAGTCGGTATACAATCGTCTGAGCTGGTCAACCTGACGCTCCAGATAGAAATTGCGCTGCGTGAGTTCTTCATTCAAACGCGACTGGTCGAAGAAGGTAATGACCTTACTCTCCCACTGGTACGTCTTGCCCACTACAGCATTAGCCGATGAGAGCCAGACACTATTCTGATAGCTGTTGTACTTTAACAACAGAACACCACTGGCCACCTCCAATAGAATGAAAATGAACCAGTGATGATATTTAATCAGGAAATCCAGCAGGTTGCGCATTTCCTACGATTATCTCATCAAAAATGAGAAACGGTCGATATTCTTCAGTGCGATACCAGCACCAAGGGCTACACTGTGCAAGGGATCCTCAGGCACGTGGAACTCAATGTGCATCTTATCTTCCAGTCGCTTGTCAAGACCACGGAGCAGGGCACCGCCACCAGCCAGATAAATACCATTCTTAACGATATCGGCATACAACTCTGGGGGCGTATTCTCGAGGGCTGAAAGTACAGCGTTCTCAATCTTGGCCACTGTCTTATCCAAGCAATGGGCAATCTCCTGATAGCATACAGGCACCTCCATAGGCAGCGCCGTAATACGGTTTGGTCCGTGTACGATATAGTCATCAGGTGCATCCTCGCCCAGATCGGTCAGTGCAGAACCTACGGCGATCTTGATACGCTCGGCCATACGCTCAGAAACCTTCACGTTGTGCTGACGGTACATATACTCCTGAATATCAGCAGTCAGGTCGTCACCAGCGGTACGGATAGAGTTGTTACTTACGATACCACCCAGCGAAATCACAGCAATCTCTGTGCTACCACCACCGATATCTACAATCATGTTGCCCTCTGGAGCATCTACATCGATACCAATACCGATAGCAGCAGCCATAGGCTCAAAAATAAGATATACGTCACGACCATCAGCGTGCTCTGCTGAGTCGCGTACGGCACGCAACTCTACCTCAGTAGAACCTGAAGGCACACCAATGACCATACGCAAAGACGGAGAGAACAGGCGATTACCTGTATGTACCATCTTAATCAATCCACGCATCATCTGCTCACAAGCCGAGAAGTCGGCAATCACACCATCGCGCAGAGGGCGAATCGTGCGAATGTTATCGTGAGTCTTCTCATACATCATCTTCGCCTCATTACCAACGGCAATCATCTTGTCGGTACGGCGATCCAGTGCTACAACTGATGGCTCGTCAACCACGATCTTATCATCACTGATAATAATCGTGTTGGCTGTACCCAAGTCCATCGCAATCTCCTGGACAAAACTAAAAAATCCCATTCTTATTTTACTATTTGACTATTTACAATTTATTTTTCGAACCACGCGTTGATGGCGGTGTCGTAGTGGCTGCTTACACCAAAGGCGCGTGTAGCAAACATACGGCGCTGGGCCTTCGTGGTTTCTGCACCCTGCTTGTTCAGGATATCAAGCAACACGCTGTACTCAGCCTTACTAGGCACAATCACAACATCGTTGAAATTCTTAGCACCTGCACGAATCAATGAGATGCCACCAATATCAATCTTCTCGATGATATCTTCCTCAGAGGCACCACTTGCCACAGTCTGCTCAAAGGGGTAAAGGTCTACGATTACCAAGTCGATCTCTGGAATATCGTACTGCTTCATCTGCTCAATGTCACCCACGTTCTCACGACGGCCCAAAATACCTCCGAATACCTTTGGGTGGAGGGTCTTTACACGACCACCAAGAATAGAAGGATAAGTGGTTACATCCTCTACCTTCTGGCATTCATAACCCAGCGACTCAATAAATTTCTGTGTACCGCCAGTGGAGAGAAATTTCACACCCTCCTCGTTCAACTTCTTCAGCAGTTCATCGAGGCCATCTTTGTGGAATACCGACACCAAAGCGGTCTTAATCTTCTTATTATCAGCCATTTCTACTAATTATAACGTTATAATTCATATTTGCGGCTGCAAAGTTACAAAAAAGCAACGGATTAATCTCCATTTCACAAAGAAATTTTTGATTAATCCGTGTTAAAAATAAGATAGGTCAACTAATCAAGGTGAAAAACCTCTTGAATTGGAACAGTTACAGGCGAATTGTCTGGATTTACCTCCATAATATCGGCCATCATGTCCCACCATTTCTGAGTGATGGGATCAACGTTTTCAGTATCCTGCGAATTACCCTCGCCCTCACACTCCTGATAGCCAAACAGAATATTGGTATCTTTGTCCCAATAGATGCTGTAATTGCTGACGCCACCATCTTTAATCATCTTTACCAGCTCAGGCCAAATAGCGGCATGACGCTTTTCATACTCCTTTTCGAAACCCGGTTTCAGGTACATCTTAAATGCAAATCTTCTTTTCATATCCTTAATGTTTAATCTTTAATGTTTAATGTATAACGTTAATTCCCATCAGGTTTGGTCAAGCTGCTCCCTGTCGACATATACCAAACGAAGGTTTGAGGGTCATCGGGCTGCTTGGGGTTAAAGTCTTGCCAATCATCGCGCAGATAATTCACCAATTCGCAGTTGATAGCTTTTAAACCCATCACCACCATTTTAGCGATTTCCCACGCACCAAAAGGGTTGAAGTGGGTATTATCTGCCAGTGGCTGGTCTTGTCCTGGGAACGTATTGGCAGGATAATGTACCAGCGAGTACTTAGAGTCCTCCTCGCCCAGTGCCTCATAGAAAGCAGTCGACATGGACGTGAGGTCGATCACTGGCACGCCTTCTCGCTTGGCTACCATTTTCATGGCCTCAGGATAGTCGCCATGGGTATTGCGTATCGTGGCATGGTCGTCGTTAAAAAATCTGCGTGCTGTTGGCGTACAGAAAATAATATTTCCACCAGCAGCTCTCACACGATCGATAAATATCTTCAGATTCCTTGTATACGAGTACCAAGCCCCATCGCCAGGCTTCTTCTCTTTCTCATCGTTATGGCCGAATTCCACTATCACATAGTCATCTTTTTTCAACTGTGAAAGAATCTTATCCAATCGCAATTGTGTCAAGAAGGTGGTACACGACAAACCACTCTCTGCATAGTTAGCGATGGCCACTTGGGGTGTAAACCAGCGTGTGATCATCTGCCCCCACGAGGCCCAGGGTTCATTCTCCTGATCGACCACCGTCGAATTGCCACATAGGAAGACGGTTTTGATGTCCTCATCAGCCTTTTCTATCTTGATGCGCTGCACAGCTGGCTGTGGCCCGCAAAAGGACAGATTCAATGAGTCGTCCCAGTTTTTATAGGTCAACTCACGAGGTTTCAGTTTCACACGGACATCGCCTGCTATCAAAGGCTGGTGTTTATTGACCATCAGCACCACCTCTTGGAACTTGCCTTTCTTAGTGGTAATCAAGTCGGTGTAGTGTCTGCGCGACTCTGCACGAACCACTGTCTGGGCAGCTTTTTTCTTGTTACCCAATGTAAGGGTTACACGATAATTGCCATCGGGTACAGCTACAGCATAATTAAAAGGACGGTTGCTTACCTTGTTTAATAGAGTGTCGACCACCACAGTCTGAGCAGACAGAGCGCTCATCATCAGCCAAGCACATATCGTACCAATCTGTCGTTTCATTTCTTTTATAGTTTTATTTTTCTGAGTGCAAAGTTAGCTATTTTATAGCATAAATCAACTATAATATTTGATATTCCAACCCCAAACTTTGATTTTCAGCCCCATTTTGCTTGGAGGTATCACAGATTTTCACTACATTTGCAAACAAAAACAGATAAACTAAAACAAAGACATCGATATGAAGAAATTCGTGATACTCATCCTCTTAGGCGTCTTTCTGCAAGCACCTATGCCCCGTCACCTCTCACTTCTCCATGCCCAACCCAATTACGATTTCTCGCGTCTGAAGTGTGAGCAACTCAATCGTGGCGTTGTCGCTTTCCGCAGTGAGGGAAAGGTAATCGTCAGCTGGCGCATCTTAACCACCGACGCTGTGTCGCAACCCTTCGACATTTATCGCAATGGTACCAAACTCAATAAGCGTTCAATAAAACGTGGTGGCAGTTTCTTCATTGATAATGACCCTATTCCCATCGAAGCCACTTACGAAGTACGTGGTGGTGGCATCAACGGTAGCTATACGCTTATGCCAGATGCGCCAGAGGGATATCTGCCTGTAACACTACAAAAACCTGCAGATGGCATGACGCCAGACGGACAGACCTATACCTATTCGGCCAACGATGCCTCGGTAGCCGATGTTGATGGCGACGGACAATATGAAATCTTGTTGCTCTGGTCGCCCTCTAATGCTCACGACAATGCCCACGACGGTTTCACGGGCCCCACCCTCTTCGATTGCTACACACTTGAAGGTCGCCAACTTTGGCGTATCGACCTTGGTAAGAACATCCGTTCTGGTGCTCATTATGTGCCTTTTATCTTTTACGACCTCGATGGCGATGGCAAAGCAGAATTAATCGTCAAGACGTCGGATGGCACACGCGACGGTCTGGGACGCATCATTGGCGACAGTTTGGCTGATTACCGCCATCGTCCGCAACCTGCCGATTCCGCCCTGATACCCACACCCCAACGAGAGTGGTCGAAATACAATCGCAAGGGTCGCCCCAAAACAGGGCGCATCCTGACTGGTGCAGAATATATCACTGTGTTTAATGGTCTCACTGGTGAGGCCATGGACACGAAACCTTATCTGCCAGAGCGTGGCGAACTGAAGCTATGGGGCGATGATTATGCCAACCGTTCCGATCGTATGCTGGCAGCTGTGGGTTATCTCGATGGTGTGCATGCCTCGGCTATCTTCTGTCGCGGCTATTATACACGCACCGTTCTGGCAGCATGGGATTGGGACGGGCATGAGCTCAAATCGCACTGGGTGTTCGACACCAACCTTCCTGGCACAGGTAAAGATGGCAAACCACATAGTACCTATGCTGGACAAGGGAACCATAACCTGCGTGTGGCCGATGTAGATGGCGACGGTTGCGATGAGATTACCTATGGCTCTATGTGTGTAGACCATGACGGTATAGGTCTCTATAACACAGGCATGGGACATGGCGATGCCCTGCACTTGATGGCTTTCGATCCCAATAGTCGTGAGTTGCAGGTTTGGGATTGTCATGAGAATCGTCGTGATGGCAGCGATTTCCGCAATGCCAGAACAGGTAAGATTATCTTCCAAGTGCCCTCAAAGAGCGACGTAGGTCGTGCCATGGCAGCTGATATCGACCCCACCAATCCTGGCCTTGAAATGTGGAGTACTGACAGCCACGGCATCCGAAACATAAAGGGCGAGGTACTCTTCTCTGCCCAAGACCCTGACGATCCACAACATCAGCAGCATCTGAAGTTAGGTGACCGTTATCTCTCCGTTAACTTCGGCATCTGGTGGGATGGCGACTTGCTGCGCGAGTTGCTTGATCGTGGAGCCGTATCGAAATACGACTGGAAACAACATGCCATCATCGATTTGATACAATTTCCTGGTATCGTATTTAACAACGGCACCAAGTCGAATCCTTGTCTTTCTGCCGACATTTTAGGCGATTGGCGCGAAGAAGTGATAGCCCGCACACCAGACAGCAGCGAGTTGCGTATCTTTATATCGCCCATCCCTACTGATTATCGTATCAACTGCCTCATGCAGGATATCCCCTACAGGCTCTCTACAGCCGCTCAGAACGTAGGCTATAATCAGCCCTCAGAACCAGGTTTCTACCTTGGTCCAGATAAAACAGTCAATCAATTCTTAAAATAACACTTTATGAAAGAGCTTTATTTTGCAGCTAAAAACCGCTATGAAAACGGGATGCAGTATGAGCGCTGCGGCCGTTCTGGCGTATTATTACCAAAAGTAAGTCTGGGTTTCTGGCATAACTTTGGCAGTGTAGACCCCTACGAGCGCAGTCGCCAAATCACTCATTATGCCTTTGACCACGGTATTACCCACTTCGACCTCGCCAACAACTACGGCCCCGTTTACGGCTCTGCAGAAGAGACGATGGGCAGATTGATGGACGAGGATTTCCGCCCCTATCGCGATGAACTTTTCATCTCCAGCAAGGCAGGTTACGACATGTGGCCTGGCCCTTATGGCAACTGGGGTAGCAGAAAGTATCTCATGGCTTCACTCGACCAGAGTCTGAAGCGTATGAAAATCGATTATGTCGACCTGTTCTACAGTCATCGTTACGACCCAGAGACGCCACTCGAAGAAACACTTCAGGCACTCGTCGATATCGTGCGCGCTGGCAAGGCACTCTATGTGGGCATCTCCAATTGGCCGCTTGAACCCCTTAAGTTTGGATATGAGTATCTGAAAGCTCACGATGTGCCTCTGCTTATCTATCAGGGACGCCTGAATATGCTCGACCGCAAGCCACAAGAAACAGGCATCACCGATTTCTGTGCTGAAAAAGGCGTAGGTTTCATTGCTTTCTCGCCCCTGGCGCAAGGCTTGTTAACAGACCGCTATCTGCAGGGTATCCCAGCAGACAGTCGCATGGCAAAAGAAAAGTTCCTGAAAAGTTCGATGCTAACGCCCGAATTGCTTGAAAAGTTACGCCATTATAATGAGGTAGCACAAAGCCGTGGCGAGTCGCTGGCCGAAATGGCACTTGCCTGGATTCTCCATCAGCGGGCCGTTACAAGTGTGCTCATCGGTGCCAGCAGCACCGCACAGCTAGAGAAAAACCTCCGCTGTGTCAATGCTGCTCCATTCGATGAATTAGTTTAAAAAAGACGATTCTGAGAAGTAGTATTCACGGAGTGGCTTTTGAACAGGCTCACCCTTCAATACTACTGATTGCTCTAAACGGATATCCTGTGAGGAAGCACCTATTTTTAAAATATAGCTTCCTGGCAGGATATTCCATTTGCGCTGACCTTCGTTACTGTAGAATCCCAACTGCTCCGTATACATCTTCACACTTACCTTCTTGCTTTCGCCAGGTTTCAATGAAACTCTGGCAAAGCCTTGCAACTGGATAGGACGAATCTTCTGATTTTGATCAGCAGGAGAGAGGTAAATCTGAGCCACCTCATCGGCAGCTACCTCACCCGTATTCTTTACTTCGAAGGTAAGGTTAAAACTCTCGTCATTAGTCTTTATCTCTTGAGGCGTCTCTAAGTTAGCATACTCAAAGGTGGTATAGCTGAGACCATAACCGAATGGCCAAGCAATACGTGCATCTTTTTCAGCAGAATAGTTATAGCAGATAGCTTCATTAATCTCCACGTTTGGATAGCTGACAGATAGTTTTGCTGAAGGAGAAATCTTTCCATACAGAATATCAGCCACAGCGTTTCCACCTTCTTCGCCAGGATACCATGCTTGGATAATGGCTGCGCACTTCTCAGCCATACCAGAAATAATCTGCGCCCTACCGCCAAACATCACCAAGACAACTGGCTTACCAGTCTTAATAAGCTCCTCTACGAACTGTTCCTGTTTACCTGGCAGACGAAGCCCCTGACGATCGCGATTCTCACCACAGAGCATGACATTCTCGCCCACTGCAGCGATAATCACATCAGCATCCTTGGCAAGCTTCAGCGCTTCCTGTTTATCTGCCTTTTCGCCAGAATCGACTTTTCGATGCAGCAATTCATACTCCCATGCGCGCTCATCGCCCAGTTCGCTGAACTTGGTTTCTACTTCCTCAGTCCAATCGCAACCACGAGCATACATCACATTCACACCTTCTGGCTTGCGCCCCTGCATTCCCTCCAACAACTTTACAATGTGGGGATTCTCGAACTTATAATCCACCTTCTTCCAGAAGTACGACATAGCCGGATAGGTATAGTCGCCACACATAGCCCAAATAGAGTTGGCATTAGGACCTGTAAGCAGTACGTTCTTCACATTCTTCAGTGGCAGTACACCATTATTCTCAAGAAGTACGATGCTCTGGCTAGCGATATCATAGGCTGTCTGACGCTCCTCGGGGGTGTCGAGTTTGATATCTTCCTTAGAATACAGATAGGCGTCCTTATCAAAAAGTCCTGCACGGAATTTGACACGCAGTACATTCTTAACTGCACGCTCCAGAACCTTAGGTTTTACAAGCCCCTTGTCGATAGCCTCCTGCAGATACTGGTAGTTGGCACCAAAGGGGAAGTCGACATCGTTGCCGTTATTAATTGCTGCGACAGCTTTCTCAAGAGGTGTTTCGAGATTAGGGATCTGGTCGATGGCCGTATAATCGCTGACAACCATACCATCGAAGCCCACATAGTCGCGCAGGATATCTTGAAGTATCTCACTGTTAGCCACACATCTTGTGCCATGAACATCATGATAACCAGGCATAACAGCTACACTACCCGCCAAGCGGATCATGGCTTCATGGGGCATCAGAATCTCTTCCATCATCTCCTTCTCATCAGCATCGCCGCCACCACCATAGCCTAGATAATGCTTTGAGCAAGCTCCCACACCTTTCGTTAAATCACCCTGCTGAAGGCCCTTTACAAAGGCTGTACCCATCACAGCTGACAGATACCCGTCTTCGCCATACGACTCTTCCAGACGATTGAAACTAGGATTGCGACAAACATCGACCATAGGCGAAAGCGCAAAGAGACCACCCATCTTGCGTAACTGAGTACTCGTCTGGCGCGTCTTCAGTTCTGCCAACTTAGGATTAAATGAGCCAGCCTGGCCTATCTGTTGCGGATAGATGGTAGAACCCAAGGTATTGACGCCAGAGAGCACCTCTTCATGTAAGAGGGCAGGTATGCCGTTAGGCGTATTGTGCATGAGCCAATCTTGAATAGCGATGGCACGATCACGAAGCTCATTTGACTCGCGAGGCTGCTGCATGCAGAACTGAGAGAAGTGACCAATACCGAATGGTATCAGTTCTTTACACTTGGCGGTATCTAATTTCCCCTCAGCGTCGAAAAGCTCGTCCATATACATACTCCTTAACTGGGCGATGCGCTCCTCCTGAGGCATCTTCTGGTAGAGCTCATCAATTTGCTGCTCAATGTCGACAGCTGTATTACAACCTGTGAACAAGGCCGACATACATAATAGTTTTGAAATCTTACTATATTCCATACTGATTTTTAATTATTGCTTTTAAATCTAGTTGCAAATATATCATTTTTTACTGAAATTTCAAGAATTCTTTGCAAAGATTTGAGATTTATTTGCAAAGTGATACATAATTCCAAGTTTTTTCGTATTTTTGCATCGATAAATAGCAATCTAAATCAACAATCTCTATGATAAAGGTTTCAGAATCATTTTCCCACAGGCTGACCAAACGCATATTAATGGCGGTAATGGTTACGATGATTATCGTATCAGGACTGCTATTCATGGCATCGCTGGCAGCCATGAGTGAAGAGACGAATGGCAGATACTTTGGTATATTGCACATTGCCAACGAGAAGGTAGAAAAAATACTAAAAGAGAATGAAGATGCCGTGATAAACGTAGCCGATGAGGTACAGTACAGTCTGCAATCACCAGCCACTGTCATGGAGGCGCTGGCCAGTGAACTGCAACTGAACCCAAACACTCAGGGCTACTTTGCAGCTTTCGAACCCAACTACTTTACCAGCAAAGGATACTTCTTTGAGCCATACGCCTACTGGAAAGCCAATCATCAATTAGACACATTAGATGTTGGCTCAGCTAAGCACAACTATATGGCGCGACAATGGTATCAAGACGCACTAAATTCAGAAAACGGCATCTGGAGCGACCCTTACTTCGACGAAGTGAACAATGGCCAAGTGCTCTGTTCGTTTGTAAGTCCCCTTCGCGACCGCCAGGGCAAGCTAATTGGCGTAGTGGGATCAGACGTATCACTCAGTTGGCTCATGGAGCGACTTGAGAACATTGAGACCAGAAGCAACAAAAGAGGATTACTGAACATTAAAGAAAACGACAGCTCTTTGGGTTTCCACATATTTGTGATTAGTAAGAATGGTACCTACATAGCCCACCCTGACAGAAAGCGCATATTGAAAGGCAACATGATTGAGTACGCTAAGTTAACACCCGACACATTAGATGACTACTTGGTAAAAGAGATGCTGTCGCAAAAACAAGGTAGTCTGTCGATGAAATTGGATGGCGTACGGTCGCATATCATTTACAGGCCTATAGAAAACACGCAATGGTCAATGGCACTTGTCATACCAGAACTGGCGTTTTTCGGTCCTGGAATACTATTAGGCGTCACAACACTGTTACTGATTCTTATAAGCATGCAGACTACATATTACTTCTGCCGCAGAACAATCAACAAAAATACCGAGCCGCTGAAGGCACTGGCAGATTCTGCTAACGAAGTGGCTAAAGGAAACTTTGTGAGTGCACTGCCGGACATCAAGTACAACGACGAGATACGAGAACTTCGCGACTCGTTTGCCAGCATGCAGCTATCACTGGTACAGTATATACAAGAGTTAGAAACTACTACTGCCAAGAAAGCCGCCTTCGATCGCGAGTTAAACATTGCACACAGTATACAAATGGCCATGGTGCCTGCTGTATTTCCGCCATTCCCAGAGCGTCATGATATCGACATCTTCGGATCGCTTAAAACGGCCAAGAGCATCGGTGGTGACTTGTTCGACTTCTTTATCCGCAAAGAAAAACTATTCTTCTGCATAGGCGACGTCTCTGGAAAAAGTATTCCTGCAGCACTGGTGATGACGGTAATACACGCCCTCTTCCGTACTGTGGTCATCCACGAGGAGGAGCCTAGTCGGATGGTAAGCATGATAAACCAACCCTTTTCAGAGGATAACGACCAGATGATGTTCTGCACTTTCTTCCTAGGTGTGCTCGACCTGAAAACAGGAGAGTTAAGCTATACCAATGCAGGCCATGAGCCACCACTACTAATAAACGACAAGGTGACACTACTTGATGTGACACGCAATCTGCCGCTAGGTATCATGGCAGACCAGGCATACAACACGCAACACATCATGATGGACAAAGACACGACCCTATTTATCTACACTGACGGACTGACGGATGCCACGAATATCGACAATCAGCGATTTAGCAGAGAGCGATTAATAAAGACTGCTGAAATAATGAAACAAACTGATTCTGAAATGCTGGTTAATGGTATCATACAAACGATTGATGCGTATGTGGGGAAGGCAGAGCAAGCAGACGACCTGACAATGCTGGCAATAAAAATGAAGTAAAAAAATGATTATAATTGATGCGCACAGCCACTTATGGCAAAAACAAGACACGACTTGGAATGGTAAAGTAATCAAAACCACGACCAATGGTCGCTCCATCTTCTTGGGCGAGGAAGTACAGATGTTGCCTCCATTCATGATCGATGGCGTTAACTCGGCAGAGGTATTCCTCTCAAATATGAATTATGCACAAGTACAGGCAGCTGTGGTAGTGCAGGAGTTTATCGACGGACTGCAAAACGACTATCTGGCAAAAGTAAACAGCCAGTATCCTGACAGACTGCTAGCCTGCGGTATGGCTAACTATCTGGAGCCCGGATTCCTAGCACAAGCCGAAACCTTGATAGCACAAGGCTTCAAAGGGCTGGCGATTCCTGGACACAGACTATTGGGGAAGCGCTTAACGGATGACGATATGATACAGCTGTTCCACATGATGGAGGCAAAGGACATATTGCTTTCTATCACACTGGCTGATGGCGACGAGCAGGTAAGCGAATTACGCGAGGTCATCAGCGAATGCCCCAAACTGAGAATTGCCATCGGACATCTGGGCATGGCTAATCCGCCACAATCGCCCTGTTGGGAGAATCGCAGTTGGCAAGACCAAATCAAACTGGCACGTCATGAAAACGTGATGATAGAATCGGGCGGCATTACATGGTTGTATAACTCAGAGTTCTACCCCTACCCTTCAGCTATCAGAGCTATCAAGGAAGCAGCCCATCTGGTGGGCATGGAGAAACTGATGTGGGGCAGCGACTACCCAAGAACCATCACAGCTATTACCTATCGCATGTCGTACGATTTTGTGGTGAAATCCAAAGAACTCAGCGAACGCGAAAAACAACTCTTCCTTGGTGAAAACGCCCAGAAATTCTACAGATTTGAAAATCTGATTGATTTACCCTATATCAAAAACATGTCGGAATGAAAAAAATGATTTCACTGATAGCCATCCTGTGTATGACCGCAATAGGCACGCAGGCTAGCTCTTTTCGTTTTGGGAAGGGTCAACTTACTGTAACCAATGTAGCCCAAAACGCCGTACGTATACAATATGCAGAGCAGGAAGCAAAAAGCGACCTACCTGACTGGCTCTACGTAAAGCATGAAACTGTAGCAAACTGCAACGTGAAGGTAGATGTAGACACCAAGCGACAACTGATAACCATCAGAAATAAGCAAGGAAAGATCGTGTTTACAGCCACCAGCCATCAATTGCAAGGGCAAGAGGCTACACTTACGTTTGCATCACCCAAGGATGAATGTCTGTTTGGACTGGGACAGTTTCAGGACGGCTACACCAACGTAAGAGGATTACCACGTAGGCTCACGCAGGTAAACACGCAAATAAGTATCCCCATGTTGCTATCAAGCAAAGGTTATGGCATACTCTGGAACAACTACGGACTAACGGATTTTAACCCTGCCAATCAAAGCATTTCCCTTGTAAAACAAGCTGGCGATGGTGAGCGCGAGGAGGTAAATGTAACCTCAACTGAAGGTGGCAAGCGCGAGGTGCGCGAGCGTCACGTATTTAAAGCCACCATCGATATCGCAGAAGCGGGCGATTATGCCCTATTGCTCGATGTAGGACAGAAGATGGCTCGTAGGCATCATCTGGCCATCGACGGACAAACGGTTATCGACATGAAGAACCTGTGGTTGCCACCTACAGCCTCAAAGATTGTACACATGGAGGCTGGGCGCCACCTGCTATCTGCAGAGCTGACTAAAGAGGATGCCCCTACCCTCTATTATAATAAGGTGAAGGATGAAACCACGCTGCACTCACCTGTGGCAAAGGCTGTAGATTACACCGTGTTTGTAGGTTCTGCTGACGAGGTCATCGCTACCTATCGCGAACTCACAGGCGAATGTCCACTGATGCCTTCGTGGGCATTGGGTTACATCCACTGCAGAGAGCGTTTCCACTCGCAGGAAGAAATTCTGCAAACAGCAAATCGCTTCAAACAAGAGGGGATGCCTATCAGCATGATTGTGCAAGACTGGCAATACTGGGGTAAGTATGGTTGGAACGCCATGCAGTTCGATGAGGAATTTTATCCAGACCCCAAGGCACTGACAGATAGCCTGCACAAGATGGACATCAGGCTGATGGTAAGCGTATGGTCGAAGATTGACAAGACCTCGCAGGTAGGCAAACAAATGCTGGCAGCAGACTATTACATACCAGGCACTGACTGGATAGACTTCTTTAATCCAGATGCAGCTTCTGCCTATTGGAAGCATTTCTGTGAGCGACTGGTGCCCCTGGGTATTGATGCCTGGTGGCAGGATGCCACTGAGCCAGAAAACGATGATTTGGCAGGGCGACGTGTTAACAAGGGCCTATGGACTGGAGAGCAGGTGCGCAATGTATATCCGCTATTGGTAAACAAAACGGTATATGAGGGTTTGAAGGCTGCTGGCAAGGAGCCCATGATACTCACACGTTGCGGTTTTGCTGGTATTCAGCGTTATGGTTCAGCCCTTTGGAGTGGCGATGTAGGTAACGACTGGGAAACCTTCCGTCGCCAGATAACTGCAGGACTTGGCATGCAGGCTGCAGGTATACCTTGGTGGACGTATGATGCTGGTGGGTTTTTCCGTCCCATGGACCAATACACCAACGAGGCATATATCGAGCGTATGTTGCGCTGGATTGAGACATCTGTCTATCTGCCTCTGATGCGCGTACATGGCTATATGAGTGATACAGAGCCCTGGAACTATGGCGACGAGGCCAAAGCGATTATCACAGCCTGTCTGAAAGAGCGCGAGCACATGCGCCCCTATCTCGAAGAATGTGCCCAGCGTATCGCCAATGAAGGTTATACACTCATGCGCCCATTGGTATTCGACTTTGCTGACGACCCAGAGGCACTAAAACAGCAGTATGAATATATGTTTGGACCCAAGTATCTGATTAGTCCTGTTACAGAGCCAGGGGTTACAGAATGGCGCACATACTTGCCAAAGAACAAAAACGGTTGGACAGACTATCGTACAGGAAAGCATTACGTTGGCGGCCAAACAATTGTGACGCCTGTAAGCAAAGCTTTTATTCCTGTTTTCGTAAGGGAATAAAGAAAGGCCCCCGTGCATTCTCTGCACAGGGGCCCCATCAGCTAACTAATGTATGAAATGCAAAAGCGAATCATCTAATTAATAGCCTGGATTCTGCCAAGCCTTCTTCTCAGCATCGCTCAGGTTTGTACCATCCTCATGCTGGAGAGTATCTATGAACTTCTGAGGAATAGGGCGATACTCATGCTTGTTGGCAGTGATATTGGCACGTGCCTCTGGATTAAAGGCCTTAGCACGAGTGATCAACAGACCTGCACGTGCCAACTCATCCCAACGATCCCACTCACCAAGGAGCTCGCGAGTACGCTCATTAAACACGAAGTTCAGCATGCGGTCGTAGTCGCTAGTAGCACCAATTGTCTTCAGAATAGCCTCATCCTCTTCAGGAAGCTTTGTGTAGCTCTTGATCTGCAGATCAGAAGGTTCTGTTGTCTCTGCAATACCTGTAGAGAGGTAATAGGTATTCTTGTGGGTCATTGAAGCATAGTAAGCCTGCGTGTTGGTGAGGGTGTTGCCTGCGAAGTCCTTGTTCTTCTTCACAGAGGTAGCGGTAGCTGTAGAGTTATCATTGTCACCACCATCAGCCTTCAAGAAGGCCATAGAACCGTCGGTGTAATAAGAACGATCCTCGTCCTTCTTCCACTGACCACGGGCACGGAGTACATTAATGGTGCTGATGGCACCCTGATAGTCGCCCAAACGTACCTGGCACTCTGCCTTTACAAGATAGGTCTCACCCGAACGAGCCATAATTACATCGCGATGGGCATCGCCCTTCTCAGCGGTACGTGTGCCATCTGCAGTCTTGTTGATACCACAGAATACGTTTGAGGTAGCAGTATTGCCACTTGCACCGTAGTTATACAAAACGTATGTACCCTTCAGGAAGGCAGGGAAGGCATTAGGCACCCACTTGCCAGTCAAAGGATTTACGAAACTGTGGGGGACAGCTCCACGACCAAAGGTACCGTATTCGGCCTCGAGGTCGCGCTTGTCGTTCTTGTTGTTGAGGATGAAGATAATACCTTCATCGCCAATAGCAGGCATCTGCTCAGCCTTGATACCATTGTCAGCAACTGCCTTTTCTCGAGTAGCAGCTGCATGGTTCAAGCCATAAACAGTCTTGAAGGTCTTCCACATACGGGCATCGTTCACATTGTCGAATACAGAGTAGGTGTACTCCGTAGGACGGCAGCGCTGGAAGTCCATACCACCAATATACTGACCACGCTGTACCCAACCACCTGAGAAGTTAGAGAACTGGGGATCGAAGTAGTTATATGTACGGTTTCCGAAACGACCCTGAGTAGTGGCGTCCGCATTGTGCTCAGCAGCCATCAGAATCTCAGAGAGACCTTCGTTCTTGCAGTCTACACCAGTCCAACGAGCATAGAGATCCCAATAGTCTGCAGCCAATGGACATGCCTGGATGACCTCATCGCAAAGAGAGATGGCGCGATTGAGATCAGCGTTCTTATCATAGCTACCTGCCCAAGAGGCGCAACGCTCTGACTGACGATACAGCAGGGCCTTAGCCAGGAAGTGAGCTGCGGTGTAACGAGTCCAAGTTCCATTTCCACGCCACTTGTTCGTAGGCAGCATCTTATAAGCATTCTCAAGGTCGGAGATGATCTGTGTAAGCACCTCATCCTCAGTAGCACGGGTATAGTCCTTCTTAATAGTACCATCAGATGGCTCAAGCTGAAGCACAACACCACCATACTGGCAGAACAGACGGTAATAGTTATAGCCACGCAAGAAGTAAGCCTCGCCAAGGGCCTTGTTACGACTGTCCTCGTTCGTTACGTTGACAGCCTTTGCAATCACGAGGTTAGCGGTAGAAATACCATAGTACATCTCGTCCCAGAGGGCTGACACAGCCGGGCAGTTCTTATTGGCTGCACCCAGGGCAGGTGTACAGTCGAGGGGGTTCAGACGACTATCATAGGTATTCCAAGGCTCAGAGGTCAGGTCGGCACCATTAGTGAACTCATCACAGCCATAGAGGGTGATACCATAAGCCCACTCATAACCGAAGTGCCAGCGGAGGTTAGCGTAAAGACCGGCGGCCATCTGGAGGGCACCCGACTCTTCCTCAAGCAGTGCATCTGTATATAGGTGGCCAGCATCCTCCTTCAGGAAGTCTTTACCACAAGAGGTCGTACCAAGCAAAGCAAGCATCGACAGCGCACCGCAAACTAATGTTTTACTGATATATCTCATAATATATATATTCCTTATTTTAATTGATCACTTTTCACTTCTCACTTCTTAGAACTCAACCTGCAGACCCACAGTGAAGCCACGGTTGAAGAACGTTGCACCTGTGTCAAGGTCCATAAAGTCAACTGAAGAGTAGAGCATACCGAGGTTTTTACCCTGCACATAGAGTTTGATGCCGTTGATACCGATGGCATTGCAGATACTCTTGTCGAAGTTGTAGCCCAGAGAGAGGTTGCGAATCTTGATGAACGATGCCTTCTTGAAACCGAGCAAACCAGCGTATGGATCGCCACCAGCCTGGCTGTAAACAGGCTTCTGCCAATCAGCACCTGTGTTGTCTGGACGCCAGTAGCTGATTTCACGCTGCTGGTACATACCAAGCTGACCCTCACCACCAGTACTGATGGTATATCCGAAGCGTCCGTGCAACTCAAGCATGAGTTCGAAGCCCTTCCAAGAGAAGGAGTTGCTCCAACCTGCGGTGAAACGTGGGTTCTTGTTACCAATAATCACACGGTCGTCTGCATCAATCTTATAATCACCATTCTGGTCAACAGGCTTTACGCTACCTGCAGTGAACTTCTGACCATTCTCATTAAACTTAGCCATCTCAGCAGCATCGCTCTCCTGCCAGAGGCCATCAGCCTCATAACCATAGTGAACAGCGATTGACTCACCAATAAACCAAGCATTGTTGATATCATCCTCCTTACCATTGGCCAGCTCTACAATCTCATCCTTCTGCCAAGCGAAGTTCAGATTCGAGTTCCACATGAAGTCCTTAGTCATTACAGGGATGGTATTCAGAGTCACCTCAATACCCTTGTTCTTGGTCTTACCAATGTTAGACATCACTGCAGGATAACCAGAGAGTGAAGGCACGCTCATAGCAAGCAGCAGATCCTTCGTCTTAGAGAAATATACATCGATGGTACCACCGATACGGCCCTTCAAGAAGCTGAAGTCAACACCAAAGTTCCACTGAGTCGTCTTTTCCCATCCAAGTTTCTTGTTAGCCATCATGTGAGAGTCTTTAGACATATCAACATAATAAGGCTCGTTGGTAACAAGAATCTGAGAGTTACCCGTGCTGAACGGCATCCAGTATGAGCCGATTACACCGAGTGTTCCATAAGGAGAAACTGCAGCATTACCAGTCACACCGACACCAACACGGAGCTTCAACTGATCCAGCCAAGTAACATCTCTCAGCCAACTCTCCTGCTCCATGCGCCAACCTAATGCCATTGATGGGAAGAAATCCCACTTGTTACCCTCAGCGAGTACAGAGGCACCATCCCAACGGGCAGAGGCGGTAAGCAGATAACGATCCTTGAACGAGTAGTTGATACGAGCCATGTAAGAGCTCAGAGCGTTCTCAGAAAGACCAGAACCCATTTTAGCCTGATACTGAGAATCGGTAATGTCGATAGCGCCCATATAATTCCAGAGGAATGATGGGATGGAGAATTTCTGACCACTCATAGAGCTGCTCTCGTTGTTCACCTTAGAGGCACTCTGCAGCAAGGTAACGCCGAAGGTGTGCTCCTTGATGCTCTTGTTGTAGATCAGCATGTTGTCGAGTGTCCATGCGAAGTGACGCTCATCGCTACGGCTGGCAGTGTTGTTACCACCTGCGCGGCTGATAGAGCTGCTGTCGAGGAAGTTACCACGACGATAGTAGCGGAAGTCAGGACCAAACTGGGTCTTCCACTGCAGACCTTGCAGAGGCTCCCAAATCTGTCCGAAGTCAATCTGTCCATAGAAGCTACCCAATACACGGAAGGTCTCACGATCATCCTTCGACTTTTCCCACTCATCTATTACAGAATAGGTATTAGTGGTTGATCCACCAGGCTGAGTAATGATTTCACCATTCTCATCATAAGGAAGTGTATAGCGCAGAATGCTCTTGGCAGCGCTGTAGAGTTCCTTGGCACCAGTAGATGTGCCGTAAGGTACAGAGTAACCATACTTCTGAACGCCATAAGAAGCGTTGATCGAACCACCAGCCTTAAACCACTTGGTACCGTTGATATCAGCTGAAGCAGAGAGGTTAAAACGCTCGTAGCTCTGACCCTTCTGGGTACCTTTATTATTAAGGTAACCGAAAGATACGAAACCAGCGATATTCTTTGTACCTCCACGTGCACTAAGGGTGTGCTCATGAGTAATACCTGTACGGGTTACAAATTCTGTCCAGTCGGTATCTGTTACCTTAGAACCATCCCATGTGCCACTAGCCCATCCCTTCATCACGTTGTCAAGAGCGGTCTGGTCACCTCCGAAGAAGGCCATATCCTGCTCTTTAGTAGGCTGGTCACCAGGAATATACTTATCAGGGGCTGAGTTATAGTAAGCCCAACGACGCCATGTAATATAATCACTGGCATTCATAGCAGGACTCTTGTCTACAATCTTTTCGAAAGTCAAAGAACCGCTGTAGCTAAGCTGCATCTTGCCCTCCTGACCACGCTTGGTTGTTACAAGAACAACACCATTGGCACCACGGCTACCATAGATAGCGGTAGAAGAGGCATCCTTCAAGATGTCGATGCTCTCAATGTCGCGAGGGTTGATGGTCTCAATACCACCTGCTTGAAGGGGCACACCGTCTACTACATACAGAGGTGCACTTGAGGCAGAGATAGAACGGTTACCACGAATGGTAATGCTACCTACGGTACCTGGACGTTCACTGGTAGTTACATCCACACCGGCAGCCTTACCCTGCAGTGCCTCAAAAGCATTAGCTGCGGGCTTAGTATTCAGTTCTTTCTCACCTACGCGAGTCAAAGCACCTGTAACATCACTCTTACGCTGAACACCGTAACCTACGACTACGACTTCATCGAGCAGCTGACGGTCTTCTTCAAGAACAACGTCGAACTGGCTCTTGCCAGAAACGGCAACAGTCTGATTACGGAAGCCTACATAAGAAATAACAAGGCTTGCTTTGTCGGAAACGTTCTGAAGCGTAAAGCTACCATTGAAATCGGTAACCGTACCTGTAGAAGTTCCCTTCACAATGACACTAGCGCCGATGATAGGTTCACCGGCAGCATCTACTACAGTTCCTGACACCTGCTTCTGTGCAAATGCACCACTGGTGCAAATGGCAACCAGAGCCAAGAACATCAGTCGTCGAAGCACTTGTGCTCCTAACGACAACTTGTCTGTAACTAGTTCTTTTCTCATACAGTTTAAACAGTTAGTAAATATGGTTTATTGTTAATATTTTCGCCGCAAAGGTAAGGATATTTTTGAAACATTGTTCATTTTACACCCAAGAAATGAACGAAAAATCAAAAAACAAAGACGGTTTATCAAAATTTAGGGGTAAGGCATAAAAAAAGGAGTCACATATGTGACCCCCTCATATTAAATTAGGTTCATTCCTAACTGTTTGCATTGATGTCGCATCTCATCAGGCCAAATGGAAGCCTGAATCTCACCTATATGGCCTTTATGGAGCAGCACCATACAGAGACGACTCTGACCAATACCGCCACCAATAGAAAGGGGCAGGCGATCATTCAGCAACTGCTGATGGAAATAGAGCTGCTCGCGCTCTTCCTTATGTTCTATCTTAAGCTGGCGCAGGAGTGACTCTTTATCCACACGGATACCCATAGACGAGAGTTCGAACGAACGACCCAGCACAGGATACCAGATAAGGATATCACCATTAAGACCCATCTTGCCGTTTTCGGCTATTGTCGACCAGTCATCGTAGTCTGGCGCACGACCATCGTGCTTCTCACCATTAGAGAGTTCTCCGCCTATACCTATTATAAATACAGCACCATAAGCCTCACAAATAGCATCTTCGCGCTCTTTTGGTGTCTTGTCAGGATACATCTTCAGCAATTCCTCTGCATGAATGAAGTGAATCTTCTCAGGCAAGAAAGGCTTCAGCTGAGGGTATGTCTCGCAGGTAAGATACTCTGTACGACGAATAGCAGCATAGATGCGCTCTACGATATTCTTCAAGAAAGACAATGTACGGTCTTCACGATTAATCACAGCCTCCCAATCCCACTGGTCTACATACAGCGAGTGAAGATTATCCAGTTCCTCGTCAGCACGGATGGCATTCATATCGGTATAGATACCATAACCAGGCTCAATCTTATACTCAGCCAGCGAAAGGCGTTTCCACTTGGCCAGCGAATGAACCACCTCAGCTTGTGCATCGCCCAGATCCTTGATGGGGAAGGTGACAGCACGCTCCACACCATTCAAATCATCGTTGATACCCAACCCCTTCAATACAAAGAGAGGTGCAGTAACACGACGTAAGCGAAGCTCAGTAGAGAGATTCTGCTGAAAGAAATCTTTAATCAGTTTGATGCCTTGTTCCGTCTGCTTCGTATCGAGCAGCGGTTCGTACATCACAGGTTTAATTATTTGTCCCATTTTTATCGTTTATGCTTAATTTGCGTGCAAAGGTACACATTTATTATTAAAATGCAAGAAAAAGGCGAAATATTTTCGCAAAATGACACAAATCATTGATAATTGGTAACATTTTGCACTTTCAACACCTCGTTAACAAATCATAATTCTCTAACTTTTTCACTTTTCACTATTCTCTTTTCACTATTTTGTTGTATCTTTGTGGCCGCAATTATCGAACACGGCCCCGTAGCTTAGCTGAATAGAGCGTCAGATTCCGGTTCTGAAGGTCAAGGGTTTGAATCCCTTCGGGGTCACAACCGAAACAACTTATCTAAATGGATATTACTGAACGATTTTTAAACTACACGAAGTTCGACACGCAATCTGCAGAAGACAGTGAGAGCGTGCCTAGTACCCCCAAACAACTTGTTTTTGCAGAATACCTGAAGAAGGAACTTGAGCATGAGGGCCTCAGTGAGGTAGAAATGGACGACAAAGGCTATATCTATGCCACACTGAAAGCTAACACCAAGGCAAAGATTCCTACTATCGGTTTTATTTCGCACTACGACACCAGTCCCGATTGCTCTGGGGCTGACATCAAACCACATATCGTAAACCATTATGACGGTAGCGACATTCTGCTGTCAGAAGGCATCATCAGTAGTCCAAAGAAATTTCCAGAACTGCTACAGCATATTGGCGAAGACCTGATTGTAACAGATGGTCACACCCTACTGGGCGCTGACGATAAAGCAGGTATAGCCGAAATCGTTCAGGCCATGTGCTGGTTGCGCGATCATAAAGAGATTAAGCATGGTGACATCCGTATCGCCTTTAATCCTGATGAGGAAATCGGCATGGGAGCCCATCATTTCGACGTCGAGAAATTCGGCTGCGAATGGGCTTATACCATGGATGGTGGCGATGTAGGAGAATTGGAGTTTGAGAACTTCAATGCTGCCAGCGCTAAGATACGATTCAAGGGTGTGAGTGTGCATCCTGGCTATGCCAAGGGCAAGATGGTAAATGCCAATCTGTTGGCTATGGAGTTTATATCAATGCTTCCTCCCGACGAAAAGCCTGAAACGACAGAAGGCTATCAGGGATTCTTCCATCTGCTGAGCATTCAAGGCAATATAGAACAGGCTACACTGTCGTACATCATCCGTGACCATGATCGCGAACGGTTTGAAGACCGTAAGCACAAGATTGAAACCTGTGCCGAAGTGATGAACAATCGCTATGGCGAAGGTACCGTAACCATCGAGCTGAAGGATCAATACTACAATATGAAGGAGAAGATTGAGCCAGATGCTATGCACGTGATCGACTTAGTGCTGCATGCCATGCAACAGTGTGGTGTGGCACCTAAGGTAAAGCCCATTCGTGGCGGTACTGATGGCGCCCAGCTATCATTCAAAGGACTGCCCTGCCCCAACATCTTTGCTGGCGGTGTGAATTTCCACGGACCTTACGAGTTCGTGAGTATTCAATCGATGGAAAAAGCCATGCAGGTGATTGTGAAAATCTGCGAGCTGACAGCCGACTTTAATTGTTGATTAAAGCATCGAGCGAATCACGCTCTCCTACCACCCAGATAATATCACCTTCCTGGAACTTACGGTTAGGCTTGAAGGGCGAAAGACTTTCCTTTCCCTCTTCAAGTCCTACAACCATCACACTGTAGATATCACGAATACGGCTTTCTATCAGTGTCTTACCAATAAACGGACTATCACTGCCGATAATCAGTTGGCGGAGCTTCATCTCACGACTTTCCAAATCAAAATCTTCGCTAAAGACATCTTTCTCAAGAGTATCACGGAAAACACTAAACTGTTCGTCAGTACCTATCACCTGCAGAATATCGCCAGGGAAAATCATATAAGCACCATCAGGGATGTTAACACGATGACCACCACGCAGAATGCTGCTGACATGAACACCATATTTCTGGCCAAGATTAAGTTCTTTGAGCGTCTGTCCCATCCAAACAGAATTAGAAGGCACCTCAAACTCTGCGATATGAATATCACGATCGAGCAACTTCCCTTCATAAAGCGGACGCTTCTTACCTAGCACCTGAGCCTCGATATCGCGAGAGCGCAGGTTTTGAATAAACAGACGTTCAAGTGTGATACTACGACGCTTAGTCCAACGCGAGAAGATAATCAGTCCAATGACTACAAAACCGATGGTTATCATGATCGCATTGGTAAAACGACTCAGATAGTTACAGATATAGAAAATAAAGGCTACTGCAATCAAAATACGCACAAATACTGTAAACAGCAAAGGAATATGATTACGATTGCTCTCTGCCCAAAGAGTTTTCCACTCCTCACTGCGATTCTTTTTCATCACCATCGCTCGCAAGAACGGGGCTATCAGCAGCACCGTGAGCACACCCGTAATCGCATTGGCATACCAATGCAGTTCCCATCCTGGCAACAACTGACGGAAGAAAGGCAGTGCAAAGGTAAACATCACGACAATACCTGCCATCGAAAGAATAGAATAAATGATGGTATTAGCAGCCATCTGGCGCAACAGTTTCTTCCAAAGGCTTTGTTCTTGAGAATGCGTATTACCCATCGCCAACTTATTGAGCGACAATATCAGTTTATTAGGCAAATGGCGCTCTAATTTATTATAAGCCGGCGTGGCAAGCCGTATCATGTAAGGTGTGAGGAAAGTCGTTATGACTGATACAGCTACCACAACCGGATATAAGAAATCGCTAATCACATCCAATGCAAGACCCAGCGATGCAATGATAAACGAGAATTCACCAATCTGTGCCATTGAGAAACCACAGCGTACAGCCGACTTCAACGATTCACCTCCTAACATAAAGGAGAAAGTACCGAATACAGCCTGGCCTACCAGAATAGCCATCACCAGACAAAAGATAGGGAAAGCATATTCCACAAGTATCTTTGGATCGACCAGCATACCTACTGATACAAAGAAGATCGCTCCAAAGAGGTTCTTCACAGGTTCCACAAGCTTCTCAATGCGCTCTGCCTCAAGTGTTTCTGCCAAAATACTACCCATGATAAAGGCACCAAAAGCAGAACTGAAACCTACTTTTGTAGAAAAGACCGCCATCGCACAGCAAAGACCCAAAGATACGACGAGCAGCACCTCATTATTGACGAGTTTACGTACACTTCGCAAGAAGAGCGGTATGGCAAAGATACCCACCACTAGCCAGGTTACAAGGAAAAAGGCAATTCGTATAACCGACTCTAGCATCTGGCCGCCATTGGGTCTGCTACCGCTGGCAATGGCACTCAACATCACCATCATTACAATGGCCAGAATATCTTCAAGTATCAGCACACTCATAACCATACCGGCAAACTGCTGCTGACGAAGACCCAAATCATCAAAGGCCTTATAAATAATGGTGGTAGATGACATGGCCAACATACCGCCTAAGAAAATACAGTCCATCTCTTCCCATCCAAAGAGATTACCGATACAGATACCCAGCATCATCATAAAGAAAATGATGGTACTGGCAGAAATCATAGGCGAGGCACCCATCTTCAAGATCTTCTTAAAAGAGAAATCCAGACCCAGTGAGAACAAAAGGAACATCACACCGATATCAGCCCACAGATGGACATTGTCAGAATCGACCACCGATGCTGTATATGGCATATGAGGACTCACTAAAAACCCTGCAACAATATAACCCAACACCAACGGCTGTTTCAACTTCTTGAAAATAAGGGTAACAATACCAGCCACCACCAAAATAAGGGCGAGGTCCTGGATCATTGTAGGTATTTCTGCCATAATTTATAGTTCTTAATGTTTGTAGCTTTTTGATGAATGTCTTAATACCACTGAACAGCAGTGCTTCGACTGGATCGCTTATCATATTTTAAAGCATCAGTCAACGTAGAGGCGTTACACCTGAACGAGAAGTTATAACTCGTATATGGTGCAAGAACGACATTACACGACATGTTGAAACAGTGCAAGTCGCGCGACAAGCCAACCGTTGTCATAGAAATCTTCTTGTTTTCGAAATCATAACCTGAAGAGTAAGAGATATCCCACCCATCACTGATACGGATATTACCACTGGCATTAAGCGTATGGGTAAACTTATACGAATAGCGCATCTTATCGTAATTAAACTTCTCCTTACGTTTATCTTCACGCACACTTACAGAATAACTAAGTCGGAGCGACCAAGGCAACTTAAAAGTCATATAACCATCTTCATCTGTCTCAGCTTTATCGCCCTTCTTACCCTTTGCAGCATGCTTGGCTTCCTCCATCTCCTTATCGATATTGGTCTCCGTACTCCAATCATCTTCTGGCTTCTTTTTCTTGTTGTCTTTTTTCTTTTCAACCTTTTCGCCCCTTAAGAACTTGAAGAAATTCATCACCTTTTCATTATCAAGGTTAAAATTGAAAGACTGGGTAAGACCTTGGAAACGACCAAATTTTCCTTTCTGCCAATACGTGGTATGATCGCTCTCTACGATATTACCCAAGCTGTCTAACTCATACTGATACGATGCAAAGGATGTAGAAAGATTGATCGAGTAGCTCTTCGACAGTTTCAGACGAAGGGTTGCACTCACATCACCCATCGGACGCTTTTCTGCTGCGAAATTATAATAGGTAGAGAGTTTAAACTCATCAATCAGTGAGATTTTCTTAAAGCCAGTAGAATCATCATCCGACTTCACCTTCATCTCAAGATTGTTGCCCAAGCCAAAGGTAAGCATACCTGTTTTGCCTTTACCTGGCACGGAATAGGCAGCGCCCTCGTAAGGACTGTAATCTACATACGACTCATTGCCTTGGTCATCAGTCTTTACGTATTGTTTCCAATAACCATACTTAGCAGAGCCAAAGTCTGGGGCATATGTAAATCCAATCTCAGGCGTAAGGACATGTCGGATAGCCTGAATCTTATCACCGAAGATTTTACGGTTTGGCACCCAGAAGCCATACAGCTTGGTACTGGCACTCACACTCAAATTCCATGAATACAAGTTGTAGAAGCCACTGACAGTATCTCTTACCTCTCGCTGATTCTTGGCATCCCATGAACGGTCAATCTTTCTGAATGTCATGACATCCCTCAGGTTGATCGATGGCGACATGTTGATATAATTAAACGCTGTAAAGGTCGCACTAATGGGGATAGAATGATCCAAACCATTCTTCCAGTCTTTCGTAAGGCTTGAATGCAACAGCTTGTTTTCTTTTGTACTGATTTCATTCTTCATATGGCCCGTGTAGCTCATATTAATCTTCTCATACCAACGTTCCGGGCCTACCCTTTTCTTGCGCTTAAAGGGATAGAAACGAGTAACATTCAACGTAAGATCAGGGAGCGTCATTTCGATGATTGAGTCACGCATATTCTGATTCAAACGTGTAGATCCATTCAGCGTCATGCCAAGACTGGAGAAGGTTGTCGTCCAAGATACAGATGACGTACGTGTCGTTTGTGTCAGTGCCTGCGGATTATACATCGAACTGAGGTTGTTTGGCTCATAACCCGAAGTGGCAAAGTTCACACTTGCCGACAGGGTTGTAAAGGGGTTTGCCTTGGGGTCTTGACGATGACTCCACTGCACCTTGAAACTGGTTTCCTTGGCATAGTCGGGCATATTCTTCTCGCCATGAATAGAATTCTGGTAGCTGACATAGAATGTACCACTAAAACGATAGCGCTTATTATAATTCGAGGTGGCACTCAGTCCCCATGAGCCCTTGGTATAGATTTCACCTATCAGCTTCAAGTCCATTTTATCGTTGATGGCGAAATAATAACCACCATCACGCAAGTAGAATCCCTTCTCCGTTTCATCACCATAGGTAGGCATAATCAAACCACTGGAATAGCTCTTTGTAAAGGGGAAAAAGCCATAAGGTACTGCGAGCGGCAGAGGCACATCAGCTACCACAAGATAGGCAGGACCAAACACGACATCTTTTCCAGGACGGACCTTGGCACGCGACAAAGCTAAATAGAAATCAGGGTGCGGGTCATCACATGTCGTATAACGGCCATGCTGAAGATACATCTCACCATTATCGCCACGTTTAGAGAGTTCACTTGACAGGTAGCCGTCTTCCTGATGGGTATAAACGCCTGATATCAAACCTTTCTTCGTCTTGAAGTTGAACGACATGGTATCACTCTCATACTCATCACTTCCCATTTTAAAAACAGGCGTGCCAACGAGTTCGTTCGTTGCAGTGTCTCTGGAACCTGTAGCATGCACGATGTTACTGTCAAGACTCATGGAAATCTGGTCACTCTGCAAATCCATATTCTGATACTTCACCTGCGATTCGCCATAGAGGTGGGCTAATCCTGATGCTGCATCATAAGTGAGCGAGTCGTTGGCAGTATATTCCACAGGAGAGTCGATACCGTTCTTCCTCTTCTTGTTGATACTGTCACGCGCCAAAGAATCGTCAACGGCTTTGTTGTGCTTATAGATGGCGAGTTCAATTGAATCCATCGTCGAGGTGTCGCGCTTCATTTTGGCAGACGCCTCCATGCCTGGCTGCAGAACGGTATCTACAGGCACACTGTCATTATCTTCGATGCTCTGACGAGCCGAAGAAATAAATGACATGGGCATTTCTGCCATCATCATCATCATGACGAAAAGCATCAAAACGATGGCCGACTTTCTTTTCACGGCTGCAAAAATACAAATAATTTTGCGATTTCCACCAAAGATTAACAGAGATTATTACAGATTTTGCTATTTATTCAAACATATCAACCCATTTTAGGAATTTCTGAACACCTTCTGCGCCAAATTTCTCCAAACTCTGAGCCGTTTCCACTACAGTTCGTTCATGATCGATATGGGTTTTTGAATAAAATTTATCAGCATAGCACACCACCTGTTCCTCAAGTGCCTCTGGTTCGTAACTGCGATCGAGCGGCAAAGGCAAGCCCTGGTTCTCTATTTGCTTTCGACTGAGACCAGTACCAGTATGACGTTCGCATACCAAAGCAGCACGTTGCCAACCTTCCTGACGGAGAATCTCTCCTCCTATATACCCATGACAGATATATGGCTCAGTGCCGAAGCACTGGATACTAGGGGCATTGCAACGATAGATGCCGATATCGTGAAGCATGGCAGCTTCTTCCAGAAACTCGGTATCCAGTCGCAACTCCGGATGTGCCTTTGCTATCCGCAAGCAGCGATCTGCTACCTGACGAGAGTGTGTAAGCAATATCCGTCGGAGTTCATTCTCCGACGGATAATACTTGTCTATAATAGATTGATAAACCATTATCCTTCGCGCTCTATCCAGGCTATCGTGTCACCCTGACGGATGTTCTGACCTGGCTTCACACTGATATCAACCAATTTGCCACCAAGCGCTGCAGGGATAGAAACAATCTCGCCCCACTTGGTCTGCAGATAGCAGAAGGTATCGCCTTCTTTATACTTCTGACCAATGAACGGCTCTACACATGGTGCGAGTACACCCTCACCACCAAAGCCCCACAACAACTGACCAGCCAGAGGTGCCTTTACAGCGTCAGCCTTCGCATGCTTCAGGGCGTCGATCTCTTCCTGAGAAATCTTCTTGCCACCACCGAGCTTAGCATCCTTTGCCTTCTGGATATCAGCCAACAGCTGCTTCTTAGCCTGTCCGCTCTTGAATGGGCGATACTGCTCTGGGTGCATAGCGAGTTCGAAGAGCTCTTCATCATCGGGTCCGTATTCCCAACCGTTCTCATCCATCTCCTTACGGAAGCCATCGAGGGCATTCTCCAAAAGGGTATGTGGATCAGCATCGGTAAACTTCAGTCCCTTCTTCTCTGCCAGTTCAATCAGCTCAGGAGCGATGGTGCCAGGCACTTTACCACTCTTACCAAGAATCATACCCCAGATAGCGTCGTCCATCATCACGTAACGACCCTTGCCCTGTTCCATGGTGAGGAGGTTCATCAGGGCGATGTTTTTAGTATACTGTGAGAATGGGGTTACCAGTGGGGGATAACCTACCTTTGGCCATACATACTCTACCTCGTTGAACAGCTTCACCAGCATATCGTCCATGGTAAGTGTACTCTCACCCTTCTTCTCGCGCTCCTTGTTAATCATCTTCTGGATAGGACCAAGATCGGCCATCATCGAACCCATCATACCACCAGGCAGACCACTGCCAAGCAGCAGTGAAGACATGTGCTTATTGGCAGGATTGATGAAGCATCCGAGCCAGTCATCGATAAACTCCTGAGTGAGTGTACGAGCCTGCATGTAGGCATTCATATTCAGTTCTGCCACCTCGAAGCCCTCGTTCTTCAGCATCGACTGTACTGAGATGATATCTGGGTGAACCTTACCCCATGACAGTGGCTCGATAGCGGTATCGATGATATCTGCACCGTTGTTGCAGACTTCCAGAATAGAAGCCATCGACAGACCAGGACCAGAATGACCATGGTACTGGATGATGATATCAGGATGCTTGGTCTTGATAGCCTTGGTCAGTGCACCCAACATCGCAGGCTGTCCGATACCAGCCATATCCTTCAAGCAGATTTCCTCTGCACCTGCAGCAATCACCTCATCAGCAATGGCAGCATAATAATCTACTGTATGAACAGGCGAAGTGGTAATACACAGGGTAGCCTGTGGGGTCATACCGCCCTCTTTCGCCCACTTGATACTTGGGATGATATTACGGGTATCATTCAGTCCGCAGAAGATACGTGTGATATCCACGCCCTGGGCATGCTTTACCTTATACATCAAGGCACGCACATCATCAGGCACAGGATACATACGGAGCGCATTCAGACCACGATCAAGCATGTGGGTCTTGATACCCACCTCGTTGAATGGCTTACAGAATGCTCTTACTGCTAAGTTTGGATTCTCACCTGCCATCAGGTTTACCTGTTCAAAGGCGCCACCATTGGTCTCTACACGGGCGAAACAGCCCATATCAATAATTGCTGGGGCAATACGCTCTAACTGATCCTTACGGGGTTGGAACTTGCCTGAAGACTGCCACATGTCTCTATAAACGAGACTAAACTGGATTTTCTTTTTTGCCATATTTCAAAGTAATCAATAGTAATATGACTGCAAATGTAGCAAAAAAAATCGAGTTACCAACAAATAACCCGATTTTTTTAGTCTTTTTTAGGGACAGCCCTACTTAAACGAGTGATTGAGCAGGCGCTGGTCTGCGAGTTGTTCGTATTTGGTGCCTGGACGACCATAGTTAGCATAGGGATAGATACTGATGCCACCACGTGGGGTAAACAAGCCGATGACCTCGATATACTTGGGATCCATCAGTTTCACCAAGTCCTTCATAATCACGTTCACACAATCCTCGTGAAAATCACCATGATTACGGAAACTGAAAAGATAGAGCTTCAAACTCTTGCTCTCCACCATCTTCTCGCCTGGAATATACATAATCTTGATTTCAGCAAAGTCAGGCTGCCCAGTAATCGGACAAAGCGATGTAAACTCCGGACAGTTAAACTGTACCCAGTAATCATTCTCAGGGTGCTTGTTCTGGAAAGTCTCCAGCACCTCTGGCGCATAATCACTCTTGTACTCCGTTTTCTTACCGAGTGCCTGCAAGCCTTCTTGTTCTCTCATCATAACTCCTTCACTTTAAAAATGTTATATGCTACATCCAGATCGTACACATCCTCCTTATCGTGTTTCTTGGTAAAGTTTACCACACGGATGGTTACAGGAAGTGCGATGATTTCGTAGAATGTCTTCAGGGTAACCTGCGTAATGACCAACGATGGCATCTCCTCCCAGGGAATCACACCACCAAGTGCCAAGGGGAAGAAGATGATAGAATCGGTCAACTCGCCCCAGATGGTACTCATCACGGCACGTGCAGAGAAATTCTTACCATTGGAACTCAACTTCATCTTACTCATCACGTAGGCATTCATAAACGATCCAGCCAGGAAAGCCAGGAACGAGGCACCTGCAATACGAGGCGCCAATCCGAATATCTGATGGAATCCCTCCTCGCCATGCCAGTACGGGGCACCAGGAATCCAGTCTGCAAGGGCACCAAAGGCCACAAACAAGAAGTTCATGGCAAAGCCCATCCAGATAAGCAGACGGGTGCGACGGTAGCCCCACACCTCACACACCACATCGTTGATAATATAACTCACAGGGAACACGATCAGTCCTGCCGTCATATTTGCAGGTCCCAGAGATATCTGTTTCGTTTCCAGCACGTTTGCCGTTATCAGGCACACGCAAAACAGTATGCCGTAAAACATAAACAGCACACTAATTCTTTGATTGCTTCTATTTTCCATCATAATATGCTTCTATTTTCCATCATAATAAATAAATCAGCCAGGCCATGTAAATGATAAACCCACAAATGAGCACCCCACCCTCTCTGCGCGAAACAGACAGTTTGGTGTATGCAAAGAGCCAAAGGAGACCTACACTTACCAGCATCATCATCAAGTCAACGATGGTAATACCCATAATGCGCAAAGGATGTACCACCGCTGTCAAGCCTAGTATTAGCAATATATTAAACACATTCGAGCCAATCACATTACCAATGGCGAGCGCCGATCTTCCTTTATAAGCAGCCACCACGCTGGTTGCCAATTCTGGCAGTGATGTACCACCGGCTACGATGGTTAATCCTACCACACTCTGGCGTACGCCATAACGGTAAGCCACATAAGTCGCGCCATCCACAAAGAGGTTACTGCCCACAATCAGACAGCCCAGGCCCAATGCCATCAACAAAAGGTGGCGCCATAGTCTGGAATAGTCTTTGGGTTCCTTCTCTTCCACATGACCCAATTCTTCCTCGTGTTTAGGCAATATCCCGTTTTTACGGGCCATCTGGAAGGTATAAATCATGAATGCCGCAAAACCTACCAAGAGAATATAACCGTCGGAACGACTGATCTCATTACCCCACAAGTGAGGTGAATCCATATCATCAAAACACAACAGGAAAAGTAAGAGCGATGCACCTACCGCAAAAGGAATGTCCTTACGCACCGTTGACCACGACACCGTGATAGGCGCTACCACAGCCGAACAGCCCACGATAAGCATCACATTAAAAATATTCGAACCGATCACATTACCCACAGACAAGTCGGCTGTACCTTTTAGTGCCGACACCATACTGACGAACAACTCTGGAGCAGAAGTGCCTGCAGCCAGAATGGTCAGTCCGATAACAGCCTCAGGCACTCGCATATCGCGTGCCAATGACGAAGCACTATCCGTTAAGCGGTCTGCTCCCCAAATCACGAGAGCCACGCCCACAATGATATAGACAATTTGCAGTAACATCGTTATACGTTCGTTTATATTATTCCATGTCGTTAATAAAAGCGTCCAGACTTCGGCGATCCTTTTTCGTTGGGCGCCCAGTACCTCTGGCACGGTCTACAAAACCGCTGATACGCGTCATTTCCAGCAATTCATACTGCTCAGGTGCAGTCACGTTTTCATAAATCTCAGGCAGCAGTTTGGCACCTACACGCTGCTCAATGGTTTTAAGAATACGGAAAGAATAGGTTATAGGAGGCTTGCGCACGGAAACCACCTCACCCACTTTAACAGAGCGCGACGGCTTCACGTTGACGCCCTCAATGGTCACACGACCATTCTTACAGGCATCTACAGCTATCGAACGCGTCTTGAAGATACGCGCAGCCCATAACCATTTGTCTATTCTTGCCTCTTCCGCCATTATTTCTTGCCGAGTTTGTTAAATTGATTCATCGTAATATCAATACCTGCCAGCACAAAGCTCTTGATAATCTCTACAGCGGTATCAATACTTGGTTGCAGGATCTTCAAATCCTCTTCATCATACTTTCCAAGTACCCAGTCCACCTGCATACCTCTTGGAAAGTCGTTGCCAATACCCATGCGCAGTCGGGCATAGTCCTGACCTATCAGCTGCTGGATATGGCCAAGTCCGTTATGTCCACCATTCGAGCCACCTGCCTTCAGGCGGAAAGCGCCCAGTGGCAAAGCCACGTCATCGCTAATGACCAGCAACCGAGACTGTTCTATATTTTCCTTATTTAACCAATACCGTACGGCATTGCCGCTCAAGTTCATATAAGTCGACGGTTTCAAGAGAATCACCTTCCGACCTTTCAGCGACGTTTCTGCCACAAAGCCGTATCGGCGATCCTCAAAAACAATATTGGATGCCTTAGCAAAAGCATCCAATATCATGAAACCTGTGTTGTGGCGGGTCATCTCGTACTCATCGCCGATATTCCCCAAGCCAACAATCAAGAATTTGTCCATTTCCTATCGGATTACAGACAGTTTTCTGATTACTGAGCAGCCTCGGCAGCAGCAGCTGAACGAGAAGCACGAGTAGCCTTCACTGAGCATACTACAACCTGAGCAGGAGTAGCAATCTGCAAACCTTCGAAGTTCAGCTCAGCTACTTTGATAGCCTTACCAAGCTTCAGCTCGGTTACGTCGATATCAAGAACCTCAGGAATCTGCTTGTAAGGAGCTGTTACATTCAGTGTACGAACAGCCTGGCTCAGACGACCACCATCACGAACACCCTGAGCGTGACCAGTCAGCTTAACGGGGATACCGATAGTGATAGGCTTTGTCTCATTTACCTCGAAGAAGTCAACATGCAAGAGTGCATCAGTTGTTGGGTGGAACTGCAGTTCCTTCATAACAGCCTTGTGAGCCTCACCGTCAATGGTCAGGTTTACAACATAAACATCGGGTGAATAAACAACGCGACGGAGCTGAGCGGCAGGAATAGCAAATGCCATTGCCTCGGGCAGACCATTCTCACCCTTCTTCTCTCCATAAAGGTTGCAAGGTACAAGACCTTCCTTACGCATCTCTTTGCTGGCTTTCTTACCAGTTGTGGCACGCTTCTGGCCACTTACGCTAATTTCTTTCATAATTGTGTTACTCTAAATTAAGTTGTTAAAATACCTTTTGCTTAATTCGCCATCACACGAAAAATCGTAGTGCTTTGAGAAAAAGCGGTGCAAAGGTACACTTTTTTTCGGAAATAGAAAAAGGAAATGATGAAAAAATGAAAAAAAAGCGTATTTTTTAGTTTATTTCTTGCTCATTTCGCAGAAAATGTCTATCTTTGCCCCCACAATTAAGTAATATTTAACACATCAAGTGAGATGATTAACAGAGAAATTATCAGAATTAAGATTGTTCAGTTAACCTACGCGTACTATCAAAACGGTAACAAGAACATCGATTCAGCTGAGAAGGAATTATTCTTCAGCTTGTCAAAAGCTTATGATCTTTATAATTATCTATTAGGGCTGATAGTAGCCGTTACAAAGGAGGCTGAAAAACGTTACGAAGTAGCACTCTCACGTGCAAAAAGAGAAGGCACAGCAGAGCCCTCTCAGAAGTTTGCATTTAATCGCTTTGCGATCCAGCTGAGCGAGAACAAGCAGCTGCAAGAGTTCATGAGCACCCAGAAAATATCTTGGGAAGATTCATCTGCCTATCTCGGACAGCTATTCGAGAAGATCGAACAGAGCGACATCTACCAGGACTATATGAAAAGCGACGAAGACAGTTACGAGGCCGATCGTGAATTATGGCGTAAGCTCTATAAGACATTCATCCAGAACGACGAAGAGCTCGACTCTATCCTGGAGGACCAGAGCCTGTATTGGAATGACGACAAGGAGATCGTCGACACCTTCGTATTAAAGACCATCAAGCGCTTTAATGAGCAGGACGGCAGTAAGATGGAACTTCTGCCAGAATGGGACAGCGACGAGGAGAAAGACTTTGCCCGTAAGCTTTTCCGTTCAGCCATTCTCAATGCCGACGAGTATCAGCGCTATATGAGTGAGGCTTCACGCAATTGGGACTTTTCGCGTTTGGCCTATATGGACATCATCCTCATGCAGATTGCCATTGCCGAGATGATGACCCTTACCAGTGTGCCCATCAGTGTTACCATTAATGAGTATGTAGAGTTAGCCAAGCTGTACTCCACCTCTAAGAGCTCAGGCTATATCAATGGTATGCTCGATACCATCGCCCGCAACCTAGTAGATACAGGCCGCCTGCTCAAGCACATGGATCCTCCCAAGGAGAAGGCCAAGAAAGACATGGCCCCCAAGGTAAAGATGCGCCCACGCATTAAGAAAACTAAAAAAGAAGACTAATATATAATAAATAGGTATAATCAACATGACAAATTTGTTTTTAGCTGCTCAGGCAGCACAGAACGGTAGCGGCATGAGCATGATTATCATGATGGTAGCTATCTTTGCCATCATGTGGTTCTTCATGATCCGCCCACAGCAGAAGAAGCAGAAAGAAATCCAGAAGTTCCAGAACGAACTGACAGAAGGAACCGAGGTGGTTACAGGTGGTGGTATTCATGGTACCATTAAGAGCATCGACCTTGCCAAGAACACCGTTGAGGTAAAGATTGCCCGCGATGTAGTGATCACCGTCGAGAAGAACATGGTTTTCAAAGACGCTACCAGTCAGAGTTTACAGAAATAATTAGGATAGATGGTTTTCAAGCAGATATGGCAAACGGCAAAGGACTTCATGTTCAGCAGGGCTAACCGTGAGTTCCTTGTCTTTCTCTTCTTTTTGGCGCTCTCAGGCATCTTTTGGCTTTTGCTGACGCTCAATGAGACCTACGAGAAGGAATATGCCGTACCTGTTTCGATTACCAATATCCCCAAAAATGCCGTGCTCACCTCTGAGGAGACCGACACCGTGAAAGTCACCATACGTGATAAAGGCTATACCCTGATGACCTACCTTTATGGCGATATCATCAATAAGTTGAACATGAACTTCCATAACTATTCTCATAACAACGGAACGGGTATCGTCACGTCTCAGGACATCCAGAAGCAACTTTATCTGCAACTGGCCAGCGGTTCTAAGATCACGAGTGTCAAACCCGAGAAGTTAGAGTTCTTCTACAACTACGGTGCCAAGAAAAAAGTTCCAGTCAGATGGAGCGGTCGCGTCATCCCAGAAGAGTTGTATTTCATCTCACGCGTCGCTTATTCCCCCGACAGCGTCCTGATTTACGCCTCCGACCAGAAACTCGACAGCATCAATATGGTATATACGGAACAGCTTAACTACGCTAATTTCCGTGATACCCTCAGTGTTACCTGCGAACTTTCCAAGATCAAAGGGGTGAAGATGGTGCCCGATAAGGTAAATGTGTCCTTCTTCACCGACGTGCTGACAGAGGAATACATTGAGGGCGTTCCCGTCAAGGGTATCAACATGCCCGAAGGTAAGGTACTGCGCACATTCCCTGCCAAGGTGAAGGTGAGTTTCGTAACAGGCGTAAACGTCTATCGTAACCTGAAGCGCGAAGACTTTACCGTCGTAGCCGATTACCGAGACATAGAGAAGAATCCTACAGAGAAATGCCGTCTTTATCTGAAAGACGTGCCTAGCGGCATATCCAGAGCACATCTGGCCACCAATTATGTAGATTATCTGATAGAAGAAGCCCACCAGGAATGAAAATAGGAATAGCAGGAGGCATTGGTAGCGGAAAGAGCTATCTGAGCCGGATACTCGAACAGAAGGGGTATCAGGTGTACGACTGTGATGCAGCCGCCAAACGCCTGATACGTACCGAACCCGAGATACGCGAAAAGCTCACCGAGCTGATAGGTCCGCGTGCTTACCGTGAAGACGGTGAACTCAACAAGGCACTTGTATCTCAGTTCCTTTTGGCCTCGGCAAGAAATACCCGGGCCGTCAATGCGATTGTCCATCCTTTCGTATTCCGCGACTTTGAAGCCAGCGGATTAGAGTGGATGGAAAGCGGCATCATGTTCGAATCGGGTATTAACACCCTTGTCGACAGGGTCGTAGCCGTCATTGCCCCCAAAGACATAAGGATTCAGCGCGTGATGGAGCGCGACAGAATCTCCAAGGAGAAAGTGCTGGAGTGGATGGGTCGCCAGATGCCTCAGCGCGACGTGATTAAGAAAGCTGACTTCGTGGTTATCAACGACGGTCAGATGGATTTAGAAAGACAAATCATAAAAATTATAGATCAATGCAACAAATAATCTTATCAATTGCCGGTAAGCCCGGTCTTTATAAATTAGTAACACGAGGTAACAACAATTTGATCGTAGAAGCACTCGACGGCACTCACAAGCGCATGCCAGCCTTCTCTACCGATCGTATCACATCCCTCAACGATATAGCCATGTTCACAGAGAGCGATGATATTCCCCTGATGGATGTACTCGACAATCTGAAGAAGTTGGAAGATGGCAAGAAGGCCAGCATCAACGAGAAGAAGGCTTCAGGCAAAGAGCTTCAGGACTATTTCTCTAAGGTTCTGCCCGAGTGGGATCGCGACCGTGTACAAAACAGCCACATCAAGAAGCTGATTTCATGGTACAACATCCTCGTAGAAAACGGCCTTACCGACTTCAAAGAAGAAGCTGAAGCATCAGAAACAGAAGAAGCAAAATAAAGAAAACCCTGCCAGTTGGCAGGGCTTTTCTTTTATACTATCCGTTCGACATTAATGCCGTTACACCATTACTTTTGGTTGTTTTGCTTGCATATATCACAGAATATATGTATCTTTGTAGCCGAATATCATTAAAATTGAAGAGCAACAAAACCGAAACATGATGAAAAGACTATCATTTGCAATCATCTTTGCCTGCTGTGCGCTGGCTGTAGCAGCACAGGAAGGTTTCCGAGTAGACTATCAGGGTGCACGCCCAACAATCAATGACTTCGTGAAGGCCTATCTCACATCTATCCTTTCTGAAGAACTAGAGGAATGTGATATGGAGGGAATGGCCATTTACGAAAGCCTGCAGCGCGCCATAACCAGTAAAGAAAAGGGACTCCCTCTCGATGAGAACGAGACGCTTACTATTGACACGAAAAACGGTTTCTTAGTCTATGAGCAAACATACAAAGAATATGTCTTTAGGGTAGAGATGTGCTACTGGAATGAGTCAGACGGCAAACACAAGCTCTTTGCTGATAACAGATGGAGTTTCCAGAATGGAAAGCCCATCCTCGGACAATTCGACGGGCTGGTCTTCTACCGCTACGACAATGCCACGAAGAAGATGGCCGGATGTAACACGCCAGGGTTCGACGTAGAATACTTCGACACATCTTATGCGCTGCCACGTACAGGAAAGGACATCATCGTCACAACTTGGCATAAAGATGGCAAGAAGACTCAGAAGATGCTGAAATGGACAGGCAGCGGGTTCACTTATTGACGTCTATCTTTTTTAATGTCATAAAGGCTTGCATTTCGCAAGCCTTTATTGTGTTATTAGAATCTTCTTGGGCCTCCGAAGCCACCGCCACGCGGACCACCACCGCCAGGACCTCTACGACCTCCGAAGCCAGGACCGCCAGGGCCACCGGGACCACGACGGCCACCACCGAAGGTCTTCATACCGCCAAAGAGGTTCAGGCGATAGATCACATGGAGCATGCCATAGCTGGTAATGGCGTTATACTGGGTTTCGCTGCTGGAGAGGGCGCTGATCATCTGGCTGACGGTAGACTGCTGATGAAGGATATCATAGAGCTGCAGCGAGATGGTCAGGGCATTGCCCTTGAGGAAGCTCTGCGAGAGCTGAGCGTTCCAGATAAGCTCGTTGGTGTTCATGGAGGCATCGCTATAACCGCGACGGCTCTGCATGTTCATATTCGTGGTAAGCGAGGTACCCCAAGGTGCGGTTACACCGACCATACCACCATAAGAGAACTGCCAGGTGTCGAGGTTGCTGCTGGTCTGGAATTCATTGCGCGTACGTCGGTAGTTCAACGAACCGTTGAGCTCTATCTCCAACCAGTCGTTACGGTAGCTGGCTGCCAAGCGCTCACCAACATTCAGCGACGTGGTCACACTCTTCTGCGATTCGGCACTTGCACCTACACTTACATAACCTACATTATGATTGTAACCGAGGTTGGTGAAGGTGTTGATATTGAAGTAAGCGGCTGAGTCGAGGGCGGTATTGAACATGAAGCCCACGTTACCGTTCCAGTTACCATTGATATTCTCAGGACGGGTTACTGTTGCACCAGAGCCATCATCGACATAAGAGGTCTTCTGGGAGATGGCATTGCTGGTGGTAGAGAAGTTGACGAAGGTCATGATGGCGCGCTGATGCTTCTGGAAATAGTCATTATAGAAGAGGTTGAAGTTCTGTGTGAACGAGGGCTTCAAGCCTGGGTTACCGCGCGTGATACGCAAGGGGTTGCTATCGTCTACCACGTCGAGCAGGTCGCTCATAGAGGGCTGCTGGCTACGTCCGCGATAGGTAAAGCGCAACTGACCGGTCTGCGACTTCTTCCAGCGGAAATCGAGTGTAGGCGTGAAGTTGGTAACGGTACGACGGGTGATGGTATCGGTACCCATGTACTTATACGAGAACTTCGATGACTGAGGTATTACCTGGAAACCGATATTGAAGTTGAACGACTTGCGCACGATACGCAGCATCACCTCGGCTGTATGGGTATAGTTCTTATAAACAGACTTCTTACTGAGCAGCGAATCCTCGTAATGGGCCAGCGGACTGGGCAGCGGGTCGAGGTATTTATCGAAATCGCGATAATTAGGCACGATATCCGTATAGATACCTAATGGCGGCAGACTATAGGTCTTACGGTCGCTATTGGTGTAAGAATACTGATAGGTGTAACTGAACTGCAGATAAATCTGACGGGCGATAGGCTCGCTATAGGTAAGGCGCGCACTATAGCCCCAACGATTCTCGGGGGTATAGTTATAGCGGTTGGTCTGATAGATAGAATCTATGGGTTCCAACGTGACAGGATTGACCAACTGGAAATAGTTGACGGCATTGTTTGAAATCGACTTGCTCGTACCGTCGCTCCAGTTACCGTTTACCTGAACGGTAATGTTTCTACCATTGTTGCTAAGACGACGGTTAAACTGCAACATACCCCTGAGGTTCTTCGAGTCGCTGTAGGTAGTACCGCTCTGAACACTGTAGTTCTGCGCAATACCGTACTTCTTGGCTATCTCGAGCACATCTCTCAACGGGTCGTCGCTATAGTCGAACGGATTCTTGTCGAAGCTGGCATCCTCGCTCATATTTACACCGTCGTTGGTGCTGTAGCTGAAGTTCGGACGGAACATGATGTTAGTCATCGTGTCGGGCTGCCATTCCAGTCGCATCTGTCCGTTCCAGCTGTTAGAACGTGAGAAATTATGGCTGAGGCTGTTGCGATACTGCGAATTCAGCTCGTCGATAAAGTTCTTACTGTTACTCTTAGAATAGACGTCGCCATCGGTATGGTTCCAGCGCACGCTACCATCGATCTTCAGTTTATCCTTTTTCTCGTAATTCAGGTTTACACCCGTCATCTTCATGGCGTTCAGACCTTGGCGACCACCGCCCCAACGACCACCGCCACCACCACCGGGGAAGCCCATATCGTTGGTATTGTTGGCATTGGCCATCAGGAACACCTTCAGATCGTTCATCATCACACCACCGAAGATACGGCCTGCATAGCGGTCCTTGGTACCTGCTGCCAGGTCGATATTGGCTATTACACCCTTGTTCATACCTGGTTTGATACCGAAGTCGAGCACTGTCTCTTCTTCACCATCCTCGATACCTGACACACGGGCCAGATCGCTCTGCTTGTCGTAGGCCTTAATACGATCGATAATATTGGTAGGCAGATTCTTCAGGGCTGTCTTGGTATCGCCTGTCATAAACTCCTTACCGTCGACGAGGATTTTCTTTACCTCTTTACCATTGATCTTCACGGTACCGTCGTCGCTGACCTCAGCACCCGGCAGTCGTCTTACTAACTCCTCTACGACGGAGCCCTCTGGGGTACGGAAAGCAGCGGCATTATACATAAAGGTATCGGCCTTTACCGTTACCTTCGAGGCATGGGCGGTTACCGTAGCACCCTTCAGCATGATAGCATCGGGCTCGAGCGAGATGGTACCTGCCTGATAGTTCTTACCGTCTTTCAGCGTGATTTTCTTGGAGTAGGTCTTAAAACCTACGTAGGTAACCTTCAATGTGTAGGTACCCTCGCTGGGAGCTACTATATGAAAGTTACCCGACGTATTGGTCACGGCATTTGCCATCACCTTCTCACCCTGTAACAGGGCGGCAGTAGCTTGTATCACTGCTTCTTTCGTATCCTGTTCTACAACCTTTCCGGTTACCGTGCGCTGTGCACTTGCCATTACTGTTGTTATCAAAACAACTACTAAGAGAACTAATCTTTTCATGTGAATTTTAAAATCTTTATGCACTTTTGACGCAAGTTTTGCCTAAAAGTTTAATAAGATTGCGATTTTTTTTGGATTTTATGACAATTTGTTAGATATTCTTAGTATCTTTGCCCTCGCAATTTGGAATTATAACCCAAAAACCATTAGAATGAACCAACAGAAAGTTGTCATATCTACCCACATCAATGAGGTGCTCGAGGCAGAGATTTCTGCTTGCCAGCATGACCGTTTGTTCCTGTTGGTCGACGCCACCACCCGCCAGTACTGTCTCCCCTTGGTAGAAACGCTGCCATGTCTTCAGGGCGCGCAGGTGATTGAGATAGGTGCTACCGATGTCCATAAGGATTTAGATTCGCTCTCGCATGTATGGCAGAGTTTGAGCGATGGCGGTGCCACGCGCCACACCTTATTAATAAATATAGGGGGCGGCATGGTGACCGACTTGGGTGGTTTTGCTGCCTCTACCTTCAAGCGCGGTATCAACTATATCAATATCCCCACTACCCTGCTCGCCATGGTCGATGCCAGTGTAGGCGGAAAAACGGGTATCAACTTTGGTGGTCTGAAGAATGAGATAGGCGTGTTTAATAACGCTGCGTGTGTCATCCTCGACACGGAATTCCTGAAGACACTCGATGAAGAAAATATCCTCAGCGGCTATGCCGAGATGCTGAAGCACGGACTCATCTCCAACGAGAAGATGCTGGGCGAGTTGCTCTCGTTTGATATCGAGCAGCCCTCTTTAGCGGAACTCCAGCGTATGGTGGCTGATTCTGTGGCTGTAAAACAGCGTATCGTTACCGACGATCCTACAGAGCAGGGTATTCGCAAGGCACTGAACCTGGGCCACACCGTGGGCCATGCCTTCGAATCGTTTGCACTGGCTCGTACACCCCTACTCCACGGCTATGCGGTGGCTTACGGACTGATTTGCGAGCTTTACCTCAGTGCCATCAAGACGGGCTTCCCCACTGAAAAGATGCATCAGACTGTGCAGTTTATCAAGGAGCACTATGGCAAGATGGCCATCACCTGCGACGACTACCCCACGCTGCTACAACTGATGACCCACGACAAGAAAAACGTATCGGGTATCATCAACTTTACCCTGCTAGGTAATGTGGGCGATATCCGCATCAACCAGACGGCTACAAAAGAAGAAATTTACGAGGCGCTCGATTTTTATCGGGAATGCTGATTAAATACAAGCAACCAATCAACTTAATTGACCTAATCATATTACTAGCTAATCGCAGATAGGGTTGCCCGTGAGGGTAGCCCTATCTCATTTTTTGCTTTTCTGTATGTTAATTCAAGGAAATTTATTATCTTTGCACCCAGATAGTAGAATTAACAACAAGCCAACAGATGAAAAAGAAACAGACGATTGACACGCAACTGGTGGATCGTGCCATTATCTTTGCCACAAAGGCCCATGCGAGTGCGGTACGTAAGGGTAGCAGTCTGCCCTATATTGTCCATCCTCTAGAAGCAATGGCTATTGTAGCCACCATCACCAGCGATCAGGAGTTGATGGCTGCTGCCCTGCTTCACGATGTGGTAGAAAATACAGACTTCAGCCTTGACGACATCCGCCGTGAGTTTGGCAACCGTGTCGCTGATCTGGTAGATGCAGAGACAAGTCGCGAGATTGAAGGTGTGAGCCATGTAGACAGTTGGAGAATGCGCAAACAGGCTACCATCGACGAACTTGCCAAAGCCAGTCGCGACGTACAGATCGTAGCCCTTGGCGACAAACTTTCCAACATGCGCGCCATGGCTTTTAACTACCGTCAGCATGGCGACCGTGTATGGGAGCGTTTTAATGAGAAGAATCCCGCCTGCCACGCCTGGTATTACAACCAGCTCGCCCGCAGCCTCGCCCCTCTGAGCGATACCGATGCCTATCAGGAGTTTGTCAGCCTTGTTAAACAGGTATTTTCCACCTTTGAGGCTTGCCCGTAGCCGTCAAAGGAATTTGGTCTACATGCATATATGCACGGGGCTGATGGAATTTAGGGAGGACGCGCTCGCAAACCTGACGCGCCTCATCGACAGAACCTTCTGTCAAGAGCACGACGACCTCACCAAACTTAGCATCAGGGCGTTTACTTATTAAATAAGGTACGCGCAGATGAGGGCGCAACTGGCGCTCAAGCTCCTCAGCCTGAATTTTAATACCACCAGAACAAATCACGTTATCTTTACGACCAAGAATACGAAACCTATCACTGGGGCCTGGCCCCGGTGATAGGTCGGCGATATCGTTGGTGACAAGGCGTTCGGCACATACCTCGGGGGCATCGATAACCAGACAGCCCTCATCAGAGAGACTCACTTTCACTGATGGGAAAGGTGTGTACCATTCGGATGCCTCTGGTCCACTCAAGCGACGCAGGGCGATATGCGAGAGTGTTTCCGTCATACCGTACGTGCTCCACACAGCATGAGGAAAGGATTTTAGTTGGGCGGCCATCTCATCATCGATTGCACCACCACCGATGATTAGATGACGTATCTGCATCAGGTACTCTCGCTCCTCAGGAACCTGGAGGGAATTGTAGACCTGAAGGGGAACCATAGCGGCAAAATCTAGTTTATAGTGAATAGTGGATAGTGGGTGGCCGGAGGGCTCCACTTCTATCAACTTCAGGCCACGCTCGAGGGAACGGACGACCATCATCTTGCCAGCGATATAATCGAGCGACATACAGAGCAGGGCTGTGTCGCCAGGCTGGAGATGGAGGAAATCACACGTGATACGAGCAGAGGCCAACATGCGACGCTTCTCTACCAACATAGGTTTTGGCGCACCCGTAGAACCACTGGTCTGCACATGGACATAAGGACTGTCGTTTTGCCACTCAGAGAGAAAGTCATCTAAGCTCGTCGCCATAATCTATCGTTTACAATGTCTAAGCCCATGGGGATGTTATCAGTAAAGAGCTGACCTGTACCGAGGCCTTGCGGCATGCGGATACCATCGCCATAAACGGAAGAGGCAAACTGCGCAATCGCATTCAGACCGATATTACTCTCAAGAGCAGAGGTAATCCATGAGCCGATACCCATCTCGTTGGCAATGGCTATCCACTCACGACAACCAGCCATACCACCATGAAGCGAAGGCTTCAGGATAATATAACGGGGTTTGATCATATTGAGCATGTGGCGCTTCATCTCTGGATCGTTCACACCTATGAGTTCCTCATCGAGGGCGATGGGGAGGGGTGACTCCCGGCATAGTTCTGCCATAAAAGCCCACTGTCCCTGACGGATAGGTTGCTCAATGCTGTGGATGGCATATTGCGAGAGCAACTCCAGTTTATAAAGGGCCTCATTAAAAGGGAATGCACCATTGGCATCGAGGCGCAACTCTACTTCATGGAAAGAGAAGCGGGCACGAATACGTTTAATCAAATCGAGTTCCTGCTCGAAATCGATAGCACCAATCTTCAGTTTTACACAACGGAAACCTTGTTCCAACTTTTGTTCCATGCGCTGGAGCATCTCTTCGTGATTGCCCATCCACACAAGGCCGTTGATAGGTATACCTTCTTCGCCACGAGAAAAAGCGGTATCGAAAAGGATTGGGGAGGGGAATACTTGCGAGGAGAGCGAGAGCAGAGCTGTTTCTAAGCCAAATAGCATCGATGGATAATCGCGCAAGGCATCGACATCGATCTCACCCGTCTGACAGAAGTCCTGGCACACCTTATTTAATATAGAGGTATACGTTTCGTCGTCCATCGCATCGCAGCTCAAATCGGGTAACGGGGCGCACTCACCTACTCCCTCGCGCTCACCATCAGAGAGACGAACCAACCAGATTTTCCTGGTGGTATACACCCCGCGCGACGTACCCGCTGGCTGCTTAAAATGCAACGTGCGCTCTTCTATATCGTAGGTCATGGGAGTTTGGGGTATTTCTTGAAATCGGGTTTGCGCTTTTCGAGGAAAGCCTTGCCACCCTCTTGCGCCTCGTCGAGGAAATAGTAGAGCATGGTGCAATCGCCTGCCAACTCCTGAATACCTGCCTGACCATCGAGCTCTGCATTCAAACCAGCCTTGATCATACGCAAAGCCAAAGGCGAACGCTCCATCATGATTTCAGCCCACTCTACACACTCATCCTCCAAACGATCGATGGGCACAACCTTATTGACCATACCCATCTCCTCAGCCTCCTTAGCAGAGTACTGACGACAGAGGAACCATATCTCGCGGGCCTTCTTCTGACCCACGATGCGTGCCAGATAAGAAGAACCAAAACCAGCATCGAAACTACCCACCTTAGGTCCTGTCTGACCAAAGATGGCATTCTCAGATGCGATAGTCAGGTCGCACACCAAATGGAGCACATGACCACCACCGATGGCATAGCCATTTACCATCGCGATGACGGGTTTAGGCAAGCGACGGATCTGCATCTGCACATCGAGTACACTGAGACGAGGCACGCCCTCTTCATCGACATAACCGCCACGACCCTTTACATGCATATCGCCACCAGAACAGAAGGCATGCTTTACATCGGTCAGGGTCTGACCCTCTGGCACCTCACTCATGGCACCTGTGAGCAAAACCACACTGATATCCTGCATCTCGCGACACATGCTAAAAGCCTGGCTCAACTCCCATGTGGTTTTGGGGGTAAAGGCATTGCGGTAATGCGGACGGTTGATGGTAATCTTGGCTATGCCGTTATATTCCTCGAAGAGAATCTCCTCGAACTTACGTATCTGTTTCCACTCTCTCATAACTTTAGTGATTTAAAATATTCCTTGAATACCTGTTCGTCGACAGAGGGATCGGTAAACACCTCAAGGAGAACAGGACGATTGCTATCTATATTAAATAAGGTGTCGATGCCTGCCTTTAGTTGTGGCATGTCGCTCGCAAAGAGGTATACCACATCGTTTTGCTGGCAAATGCCCTCAGCTGAGGCATGATGCTGGGCTGCGACATAAGTATCGCGCGCATCGCTCTGCTCCAAACCTGGCAACATGTGGAAGATACCACCACAACCATTATTGACAAGCAGGATACGCAAACGACCATCGAGATTCTGATTCCACAACGCATTCTGATCGTAGAAGAAACTAAGGTCACCTATGACGCAGTAGACATTCTGATCAGCGACGACAGAGAAGCCTGCTGCTGTAGAAAGTGAGCCTTCGATACCATTCACCCCACGATTGCACCATACGGGATGATGGGCAAAACTATTAGCCAGACGGATGGCGGTGCTGTTGGCATAATGAACAGGCGCATCGCCCACACGACGCTCGAAATACTTCACAGCAGCCATCTGCGAATAAGCAGGCTCATACGCATCCGCTTGCTGGCGAAGACGATCAAGCAACGCATCCCATTGTTGCACAAAAGGATGGGGCTCCATCACCATCATAAAACGGATATGATCAGCCACAGCCTCTGCATCACCCTGGAAAATGTGGGTCAGATTCATAAAGGTATCAGCCACCTCACCCGTTTCATTAACCACCCACGTTTCCTTGGCCTTCCGCAAGAATCGCTTCAGGCGCTTGCTCACGATAGAGCCTCCGATATACAACACGAAATCAGGGATATAAGCCTCATCATCGCCTACGAGCATCACCGCTTCATCCATCAACGGATTCATGGGTTGACCACTAATGAGCATGGGGCGCCTGGCCTGCAAAAACATACGGGAGATATGACTCAGGGTAGCTGGCGACATATCCGCACGCTTGAATTCTATCTTACGCTCTACGGGCAATTGTTCGACACTATAATCGAAAAGGGGCTCCGTAATGGGCACATTGATATGCACAGGTCCGCAACGTTCTATCAACGCCTCGTTGACAAGGCGATTGCAATACCAACGTGTATCAGCATCATGGGGTTCTGGGAGCGATACGGCCTTGAGCACAAAACGCCCGAGGGCATCGGGCTGAGGCAAGGTCTGACCATCGAGCTGATCAATCCATTGAGGGGGACGATCGGCAGAAATCACAATCAAGGGGATATGCTGATAATAGGCCTCAGCTACAGCAGGGGCTACATTGAGCAAAGCTGTACCACTGGTCACACACACCACAACGGGCTGCTTCAGCGCCTGACTCATGCCCAAGGCATAAAAGGCAGCACTGCGCTCATCAGTAACGGGATAGCACTGGATATCAGCACAGGCATTGAGATTATGCACGATGGGTGAATTACGACTTCCTGGACACACCACGGCATGACGAATGCCATGGGCCACCAACAGGGCCGTGAGTATATTTACATTTTCTTTATTGCTAAACATCGTCTCATTGTTTGAAGTTTGGCCTCGGTTTCTTGCCACTCTTGTTCCATCACACTATCCTTCAACAAACCGCCACCAGCATAGAGGTGGTACTGGTTCCCCTCGATATTCATACAGCGCAGCGACACATAGAGATGGGTATCGCCATCGGGATTGAGCATCCCCATAAAACCACTGTAATAGCGACGAGGCGTGTGTTCATTGCGGATAATAAACTGGAAAGCCTCGCGCTTGGGGAGTCCACATACTGCAGGTGTGGGATGGAGTGTATGAAGCAAATCGCCAATATGCAGCTCATCGGGCAAGGTAAACGTAAAGTCACTACGCAGATGCACCAAATCGGCAGCGCGGACAGTGGAAGGACCTTCTTCATGGAAATCGCTGGTGTATTGTTCCAGACATTCCGTAATATAGGTACTCACGTAACGCTGCTCCTGAATATTCTTAGTGCTCCAACTAACGCTTTCGCCCTCGCCTAAAAGACCTTCGCCCTCCAGTTTCATCGTGCCTGCAAGTGCAATGGTGCGCCACTGATGGTTAATACCCTGAAGCAGAATCTCTGGCGTAGCCGTAAGCCACATGCCACTCTGAGGTGTTGACACCAGCGAGATAAACATACGTGGATAAAGGTCGCAAGCCCTGCGGAAAAGTGTCATGGGATTGACAGCCTCATCCAACGACTCGTCCACACAGCGTGCCAAAACGATCTTACGGAAGGTACCCAACTGAAGTTGAGCGTGATAGTTGGCAAAATCAATGGCGTAAGTGGATTTCGTTGCTGTAGAGGTATGCGGACTGAAAGTTGGTGCATCGAAGGATAGCAGCGACTCTACATCGCTTACAGCCATCTGGCGCACCTCATCAGGTCGAATCAGCACGATAGGCTGCGCATCGGTTATTTCAAAAGGGGCTACAACGAAACCGCTCCTGCCGTTAAGTTCCGTGCAGGAGTGGAGTTCAGCAGGCTCACCTGCCGTCTGCTGTATATATGTTGCCACATCTGAGTGGGGCAAACGATAGATGGCAAAGGATGGTGCTGACATTATAGCTTCTGTTTTATCACATAATTGGTTACACGAACATTAGAAATGAGCTCGCCTGAGGTATCCTTGATATCGACATTCCACACGTGGAGCGTCGTACCTTTGTGCAAAAGTCTCGCATAGGCTGTCACGGTGTCGCCCTCGCCAACGGCTTTTACATGGCTACCGCTTACCTCGATGCCCACGCAGGCACAACCAGGGCAAAGCGCAGAAGAGCCTACACCTGCCACATTCTCAGCCAGTGCCAACGAGGCACCCCCACTAAGAAAGCCAAAGGGTTGACGATTGCGCTCGTCTACCCTCATGCGTGCCATACAAGTATCGTCCTCAGGCGTGGAGATGAACTCCATGCCGAGGGCGGTACTCAAGTTAGGTTTGCTGTTGATAATTTCTGTTATTTTTCGTACATCCATTTTTACTTGAATAATGAGTATTCGGGCACGCTCCACGCCAAGGCGCTGGCACCAAGCACATCGCGCTCACGGTCGTTAAGCTTTGAGGTGAGCAGTTTCACCTTACCCTTCAAATTGCCAAACACATGCTCTTCGAACGACTCATAAGTAGGATCGAGCAACCAATTTCCTGCATGTGAGATACCACCCGTAAGAATAATGGCCTCTGGATCTACTATCGAAGCATAGTTGGCCAAGCCCAATCCCAGCATATGACCAGTACGCTTGTAAACCTCTATGGCTATCTGGTCACCCTTGTCGCAACACTCTGAGATGATGCGGGGCGAAATACGTTCCAGACTACGCAACAATGAGGGCGCATCGGATTCTGTCAGAAGTTCCTGAGCTGTGCGAACAACACCATTGGCACCTACATAAGTCTCAAGACAACCTTGATGACCACAACCACACTGGCGTCCTCCAATAACAACACAAGTATGACCAAATTCGCCAGCAAAGCCCAGGTGGCCTTGATGCTCACTGCCTGAAGAGAAGAAGCAACTGCCAATACCTACGCCAAGACTGATGATGATAAAATTCTTCATACCATGCGCACTGCCAAACGTGTACTCACCCAGAGCCGTTACATGCGCATCATTAGAAAGGGCTACAGCCAAGCCAATACGGTCGCGCAACATGGCTGACAGCGGTACAATGCCTTTCCAAGGAAGATTAGCAGCATTCTCTATACAGCCTGATACAGAATTGGCACTAGGCGAACTGACACCGATAGAACGAATGGTTTCATAGCCACCTTTAGCCTCTACAAGCATCACTATTTTTTCGCTTAGGGCTGTGACGAAATTATTCACATCAGGATAATCGGAAGTCAAAAAAGAATCCTCTGCAAGGATATTACCACGTATATCCACAATTGCATACGTTGTTCGTTCGAAACTAATATCTACTCCGACTACCTTTGTTTTAATTACAGATTGCTCCATATGAATTAGTAGTTATTTAAATAATGAATATTCTCTTACCTCCCATGCCAATACACTGGCACCCAGAATGTCGCGACTCTCAAGGTCGGACACCAGAAGCTTGACTTTATCCCTGGTATTATGGAATACATGACGCTCAAAAGATTCCTTTGTTGGTTCAAGCAACCAATTACCAGCCTTTGGAATGCCACCCGTCAGGATAAAAGCCTCTGGATTGATGATAGAAGCATAGTTAGCCAAACCTACACCCAGCATCTCACCCGTGCGTCGATAAACCTCAATGGCGAGTTCGTCTCCTTGATCGCAGAACCCGGCAATCAGTTTCGGGGTAAGTTTTTCTGCATCACGCATCAGCGATGGCTTATCTGATTCAGCCAGAATTTCTTTGGCAGTAAGTACAATACCCTTAGCTGCCGTATAAGCTTCAAGACAACCATGATTTCCACAACCACACTGACGACCATTGACTGCCACACACGTGTGACCTATCTCACCAGCATAGCCATCCAGACCTTTATGTACCATACCATTTGAGAATAAGCAACTACCCATACCTGAGCCTAAAGTGATGACTATAAAGTCGCGCATGCCATGGGCACAGCCAAAGGCATGCTCGCCAAGGGCTATCACGGTAGCATTATTCGCCAAGGCCACAGCCAGACCTAAACGGTCGCGCATCATGGCGGCAATGGGAATCACACCCTTCCAAGGCATATTGGGCGAATTCTCCATACAACCCGTCGCAAAATTGCTGCTAGGAGCACTGACACCTACCGAACGGATACTCTCATAGCCGCCATTCCGCTCTACCAAATCAACAATACGATCGCACAATACAGCGATGAATTGATTGATATCGGGGTAATCTTGGGTAGGAAAATGTTCTTGAGCCAAAATCTCACCTCTTACATCTACGATCGCATAGGTGGTATACTCAAGACTGATGTCTACGCCAACGACTCTTTTCTTTATGATAGGCTGTTCCATATATGTGTCAATAGTTCGTTTGTTGTCGCAAATTTAGACATTTTTTCTCTATCAAACAAATCTTTGTGGTTTTTTTTGCAATTATTTACCCTATCCTTGCATTTTTCGCAAGAATTTCGTAACTTTGCAGCCATAAAAGTCAATATTGATAAGAAAAAGATGAACGTTTTAGAACTTAGTGAACAAGAAATCGGCAGACGTGAGAGTCTGCAACAGTTGCGCGAGATGGGCATTAACCCCTATCCCGCCGCTGAATTTCCTACCAACGCATTCTCTACGGAGATCGTAGAGTGTTTTCAGGATGATGCCGAACCCCGCGAGGTAAGCATTGCTGGCCGTATGATGGGCCGTCGTGTGATGGGTAAGGCTTCTTTTGTAGAATTACAGGACTCCAAGGGTCGTATTCAGGTATATATCACACGTGATGACCTCTGCCCTGGCGACGACAAGGAGTTATACAATACCGTTTTCAAGAAATTGCTCGACATTGGCGACTTCATTGGCGTCAAGGGCTTTGTGTTCCGCACCCAGACGGGCGAAATCAGTGTCCACTGTAAGGAGCTGACACTGCTCTCGAAGGCCCTCAAGCCACTGCCTATCGTGAAATATAAAGACGGTGTGGCCTACGATAAGTTTGATGATCCTGAACTGCGTTATCGCCAGCGCTATGTCGACCTGGTAGTTAACGAGGGCGTCAAGGATACTTTCCTGAAGCGTGCAACAATTATCCGCACCATGCGTCGTATTCTCGACGAAGCTGGCTATACAGAGGTTGACACCCCTATCCTGCAGAGCATCGCAGGTGGTGCTTCAGCCCGTCCCTTCATCACCCACTTCAATGCCCTGAATCAGGATATGTACATGCGTATCGCCACAGAGCTCTACCTGAAGCGCCTGATCGTAGGTGGTTTCGAGGGTGTTTACGAGATGGGTAAGAACTTCCGCAACGAGGGTATGGACAAGACCCACAACCCTGAGTTCACCTGCATGGAGCTCTACGTGAGCTATAAGGACTTGCTGTGGGGTATGACCTTCACCGAGAAGATGCTCGAGGAGATCTGCACAGCCGTTAACGGCAAGCCCGAAGTAGAGATCGATGGCAACATCATCTCATTCAAGGCGCCATTCCGTCGCCTGCCTATCCTCGATGCCATCAAGGAGAAGACAGGTTTCGATTGCGATGGCAAGACAGAAGAAGAGATTCGTGCATTCTGCCTCTCTAAGGGCATGGATGTAGACGAGACCATGGGTAAGGGTAAGCTCATCGACGAGCTCTTTGGCGAGTTCTGCGAGGGCAGCTTTATCCAACCAACCTTCATCACCGATTATCCTGTTGAGATGTCACCTCTTACCAAGATGCACCGTTCTAAGCCTGGCCTCACTGAGCGTTTCGAGCTGATGGTAAATGGTAAGGAGTTGGCTAACGCTTATTCTGAGCTCAACGATCCTATCGATCAGGAGGAGCGTTTCGTAGAGCAAATGAAGCTCGCTGACAAGGGTGACGACGAGGCAATGATTATCGACCATGACTTCTTGCGCGCATTACAATATGGTATGCCACCAACATTTGGTATCGGTATCGGTATCGACCGTTTGGTAATGCTGCTCACGGGTAAGTTCGCCATTGGCGAGGTGATGCTGTTCCCACAGATGAAGCCTGAAAAGAAGATTCCTCAGTCGACAGTAGCTGAGTGGGCTGAGATTGGTGTTCCCGAGGACATCGTTCCTGTACTCCGCAAGGCTGGTTTCAACCTGATTACAAACATCAAGGACGAGAAGCCCCAGGGCCTTCAGCAGAAGATTGGTGAGATCTTCAAGAAGTACAAACTCGAACTCCAGAAGCCCAGCGTCGACGAAGTAGCCGCCTGGATCGAGGCTGCAAACAAATAGTCAAATTGTAAATAGTCCAATAGTCAAATGTTCGACTGTGGTAAGATAGCGATTATAGGTGGCGGAAGCTGGGCAACAGCGATAGCCAAGATCGTGGTAGGTCATACCCACCACATTGGCTGGTATATGCGTCGCGATGACAGAATCGATGATTTCCGTCGTCTGGGCCATAACCCCGCCTATCTCACCAGCGTACACTTTGATGTCAACGAGATTTATTTCGACAGCGACATCAACCGGATCATCCAACAATACGACACGCTGGTATTCGTTACCCCTTCACCTTATCTTAAAAGTCACCTTAAGAAACTCAAAACACGCATTCGCGACAAATTCATCCTGACCGCCATCAAGGGTATTGTGCCCGACGAGAATCTCGTCTGCTCAGAATATTTCCATCAGGTTTACGACGTACCTTATGAGAATATCGCCTGTATCGGTGGTCCTTCGCATGCAGAAGAAGTGGCACTCGAGCGTTTGTCGTACCTTACCGTAGGTTGTAGCGACCGCGAAAAGGCACAGGCTTTCTGTAATGTGCTCTCCAGCGAATTTATCAAGACCAAGACCTCGAGCGACGTCATGGGTATCGAATATTCTTCGGTACTGAAGAATGTCTATGCTATCGCAGCCGGTATCTGTAGCGGACTGAAATATGGCGATAACTTCCAGGCGGTGCTCATGTCAAATGCCGTGCAAGAGATGAACCGTTTCCTCACAGCTGCCTATCCTATAGAGCGCAATGCTTACGATAGCGTTTACCTGGGCGACCTTTTGGTAACGGGCTACTCCAATTTCTCGCGTAACCGCACCTTCGGCACGATGATTGGTAAAGGTTATAGCGTAAAATCTGCCCAGATAGAGATGGAGATGATTGCAGAGGGTTACTTTGGCACCAAGTGTATGAAGGAGATCAACCGCCACTACCACGTGAACATGCCCATACTCGATGCTGTATACAACATTCTGTATGAGCGCATCGCCCCACAAATCGAAATAAAGCTACTAACAGATTCATTCAGATAAATAAACAACAATTATGAGCAACATCAAATTAGACATCACAAAAGCTGCTTGTTTCTTACAGGCTGGCGCAGTAGAGGCTTTCGAGCCTAAAGTTAAGGCCGCACAAAAGGCGCTTGAAGAGGGTACTTGCCCTGGTAACGACTTCCTTGGATGGCTCCATCTGCCATCAAGCATCACCCCTGCTTTCCTCGATGAGTTGCAAGCTTGTGCCAACGTGCTCCGCGAAAATTGCGAGGCTATCGTTGTGGCTGGCATCGGAGGTTCTTATCTTGGTGCCCGTGCCGTAATCGAAGCACTCAGCAATTCTTTTGCCTGGCTGGTACAGGATAAGAAGAACCCAACCATCCTCTTTGCAGGTAACAACATCGGTGAGGATTATCTCTTCGAGTTGACCGAGTATCTGAAGGGTAAGAAGTTTGGTGTCATCAACATCTCAAAGAGTGGTACCACCACTGAGACTGCCCTTACCTTCCGTCTGCTGAAGAAGCAGTGCGAGGCTCAGCGCGGCAAGGAAGAGGCTAAGAAGGTGATTGTAGCTGTTACCGATGCCAAGCGCGGTGCTGCACGTACCTGTGCTGATAAGGAAGGCTACACCTCTTTTATTATTCCCGATAACGTAGGTGGTCGTTTCTCTGTACTCACTCCAGTAGGTTTGCTGCCTATCGCTTGTGCTGGTTTCGATATCAAAGCACTCGTAGGTGGCGCACAGGAGATGGAAAAGGCTTGTGGCAAGGATGTTCCATTTGCTGAGAATCCAGCTGCCCAGTATGCTGCCCTCCGTAATGGGCTCTACCAGAACGGCAAGAAGATTGAGATCATGGTTAACTTCCAGCCAAAACTTCACTTCATGAGTGAGTGGTGGAAGCAGCTCTACGGTGAGAGCGAGGGTAAGGACAAGAAGGGTATCTTCCCTGCAAGCGTTGACTTTACCACCGATCTGCACTCTATGGGACAGTGGATTCAGGATGGCGAGCGTACCATCTTCGAGACTGTGATCAGTATCGAGGAACCAGAGAAGAAGTTGCTCTTCCCAGAGGACGAAGAGAACCTCGATGGTCTGAACTTCCTCGCTGGCAAGCGCGTAGATGAGGTGAACAAAATGGCAGAGCTGGGTACACGTCTGGCTCACGTCGATGGTGGCGTGCCAAATATCCGCATCACTATGCCTCGCCTGAACGAGCGTTATCTGGGTCAGCTAATCTATTTCTTCGAGATAGCTTGTGGCATCAGCGGCAATCTGCTCGAGGTGAACCCATTCAACCAGCCTGGTGTAGAGGCTTACAAGAAGAATATGTTTGCCCTGCTCGACAAGCCTGGCTACGAGGCTGACTCTAAGGCTATCAAGGAGCGTTTGGCAAAAGAAGCATAAATGTACCAGTTATCAAAACGGAAATACTTAGAAGAACACGGCTTTGAGGCACTTCGCCCCAAGGCCGTGCTCTTTGACATGGACGGTGTGCTCTACGACTCCATGCCTAATCATGCGATTGCCTGGCAAGAGTCGATGGCGAAGTTCGGCATCTTCATGACGTCCGACGATGCTTATGCCACAGAGGGGGCTCGCGGTGTAGACACCATCCGTCAGATGGTTCTTCAACAGCAGCATCGCGAGATTGATGAAGAAGAGGCGCAACGCATGTACGATTTAAAGTCAAAGACCTTCCATTCATTACCCGAAGCCCCTATCATGCCAGGCGTCCTCAGTTTGATGGCTCAGATACATGCCAGCGGGATGGCCTGTGGGGTGGTAACAGGTAGTGGTCAGCGCCCGCTCATCGCCCGTATCCTCAAGGACTTTGGCGCTTATGTCGATGAGGCCCATATCACGACGGCCTACGATGTGACACGTGGCAAACCTAATCCCGACCCTTATCTGATGGGCTTAAAGAAAGCAGGAAATCTGGAACCCTGGGAGGCTCTTGTGGTGGAAAATGCACCACTGGGCGTACGCGCTGGTGCCAGAGCACACATCTTTACGATTGCTGTTAACACAGGACCATTAGCCAACAATGATTTGCTGGCAGCAGGCGCTAACCTCTGCTTCAACAATATGGAGGAGTTTAGCGATTGCTGGAAAAATCTCGATTTTTAGACGCCCTCTTCCTCTGGTTTTTGCTGTTCCTCATCGCCATGGGTATCCATTTGTGTATCCAGGCTGATACCTAAATCACCCATTCTGCTCAATGTCACCACAAATGGCACGTATTCATCCGTTTGCGGATGACTGACGCTGGCTGCAAAAATCAGCTGTCCGCCATCAACCTTATCAAATACCAGACCCTCTAAGATACCCGTAGAACGATAATCCTGATCCAACTTCGCCTCAAAAGCCGCCTTCGTAAAGGTGTGGTTTACGAATTCGCTACCGTCACTACGAATCACGCGAAGCACGATGTGATTATCCACAAACTCCTGACCGTCTTCATCCTTTACCATAGGCAGCGTCTGATCAGGCACACGGCGAATCTCTACCTGATAGTTCTTGCCCAGCCAGATAATATCCTTTGTCTGCGTATAATCCTGCATACTGATAGGTCCCTGAGGCTTAGGGGTTTCTACCTTCTTTACTATAATATCATCGTTCTTTTTCTTCTGGCCGCAACTTACAGTCAGCAACCCCGTCAAGAGCAGGGCAAGTACTTGATTTTTCTTCATGATCTTCATAATTATGGTGCAAAGATACAAAAAAATGGGAGATTCGTGAACGAAATGCTGATTTTTTGCTACCTTTGCCGATAAATTAGTCGTGATATGAAGAAAACTATAGGATTACTGATCGTCATAGCCGCCATTCTTCTGGGTTTGTATTTCTGCGATTGGCGCGTTCAGAGTGATGGCGATGTAGAGCCAGAGCCTACTTATCAGGCCGTCGACTCGCTGCCCATGCTTATCATGCAGGTGCAGAAATGCTCTAAACTCTACACCGCAGAGTATCGTGTACACAAGATTGTGACCCACGACGATGCCCTTCGCCTGAAAGGATCGCTGCTTCAGAAAGAGTTCAATATCAAAATGCCCCTTGGCGACAGGAAGATAGCCATTCCCATCGATGCCAAATTGAAGGCATATATCGATTTCAGTCAGTTTTCTGAGGAGAACGTAGAGCGCGATGGCGAGCGAATTACCATCCTCCTACCCGACCCTCAGGTAACGATGACGAGCTCTAAAATCGACCAGAAGAACGTGCGCCAGTATGTTGGTTTGACGCGTTCTAACTTCTCCGACGAGGAACTGGCCAACTACCAGCAGCAAGGTCGTGCAGCGATTATCGACGGTATTCCCAAGATGGGCATTATCGAATCAGCACAGGCCAACGCCACGAAAGTATTAGTACCCATGCTGGTAGAGATGGGTTATAAAGAAGAAAATATCACCATCGCCTTCCGCAAGACGTATGGTCCGAAAGATATTCAGAAACTCTTGAAGATTGAGGATTAAGCTTATGAAGATACTTACATATATTAAAATAGGTGTAGGCCTTGTCATCGTTGCATTGCTCATCGCAGGCTTTTTTTGGTTGCGTGGCGCTACAAAAAACAACTACATCAACTTTGGCACCAGCGAAGCCATCGACCTCACCCCTACCCAGATTCAGAGCATGAAGGCCATTGGCGAATGGGAGTTTCTCTCCGTAAGCACAGAAGAACTGGTGGATACCGTCAGGAAGGGCATTTTTAGCGACGACGAACTGGTTCGTATCTATTATGGCACCCTTCGTCTGGGTGTTAACATGCAGAAAGTAGGCGATGATTGGATACAGACCAGTGGCGATTCTATCACCCTTACCCTCCCAAAGATAGAATTGCTCGATAAGGAGTTTATCGACGAAGCACGTACCAAATCGTTTTACGAGCGAGGCTCATGGAAACCAGCCGATCGCGATGCACTTTATCAGAAAGCCTATCGCCAGATGCTCAGTCATAGCATGACAAAAGAGAATCTGCAAGCTGCCGAGGCCAATGCCAGCCAACAGATGCACGACATCATGCGCGCCCTGGGCTATCAGCACGTCAGCATTACTTTCCAGAAGAAATAACCTCTACCACCGTCAGCACCCTATCTGCCACTTTAAAACGGATGTCCCAATTCATGAATGGCATGCCGTACACGCGCGCTTCATCATCATGATAGCGGGGCCTTGGGTCTTGTGCCAACGTGGCTTTCAGCGCCTCCTGTGCCTCCTGAGGTATCAGCTTCAGCAAATCCTCTGGTATCACTACCTCTAGCGGTTCCCATGCGGTCGTATCTACAAAACCACTCCGTGCTTCAGGGTGCGCATCGGCATATGCTACATAGGGTTTGATATCATAGATAGGTGTGCTGTCCATCAGGTCAGCCCCCAGCACATAAACCACTGGTCCAAGATGCACATCATGTTCTATCCTGTCTATCTTTACGCACGATAGTCCCAGATTATTCGGTCGGAAAGGCGATCGCGTGGCAAACACTCCCACCCTCACGTTACCGCCCAGTCTAGGCGGGCGCACAGTTAAACTCTTCTTGGCATCGCTATTCTCCGAAAACTCCCAGATGAGCCAAAGATAATCAAAATCCTCCATACCACGGATGGCGTCCATCTGCCGGTATTCTGGCTCAAAAACGATGCGACCCGTGAGTTCACTCACCAATCCACTCTGCCTCGGAATACCGAACTTCGACTTCAAAGGCGACTCAAAATAAGCTATCGGACGTATTTCCACGTCGACAAAAGTACGATTTTTCACCTAGAAATACAAAAAATGGCTAAAAAATTTTTTGTTTTTGAGGAAATTATGTATTTTTGTGGCAAAGAAAAGGACTAACCGCGCGAAACAATGAAGAGAATCATACTTCTATTGACCGTATCCCTTTGTTGCTATTGCTTATGCTTTGCAGCTAAAGATTACGACCCACTATACCTCAAGAGCAAGGAATATAAGACCTTGCGCGACAGCATGCACCATGCCTTCAATACAGGCGATAGTGCCCGTTTTTTCCCTGCCCTTCAAGCCCTGCAGGAATTCTTGATAAAGAAGAACGACATGCACGGCTACTATACCCAGCGATGCAACGAGGTGGTGTTCCTGATGAATCAGCAGCATATCTACGAGGCCTATAAGTGTGCCTTGGCTATCTCTAAAGAGTTGCGCGAAAAGAACCTCGAATCCGAGATGTACATGGCCAAAAACCTGCTTGGCCACATCAACCGCTACTGCGGCAATAAGGAAGAAGCCAAGAAGAACTGGTTCGAGGTTCTCGACCTGATGGAGAAATACGGCTACCATTCCAGCATGCCACCTATTTATATGAACATCGTGAATGTGGCACTCGATGACGACCCTTCCGAGGCCGATTCCCTTTTATTCAGAGCCAAGGAAATTGCACAGAAATACTCCGAAGAGCGCGTGTTTGATATCGAAACCCGCCAAACGGCAAGCTACTATAACCGTGGCGACATCGAGAAATTCCTTGAGGGCTACAAGGCCTACAAAGAGGGCGAAGCCAAAGGTCTGACGTCAGTCCATGGTCGCACTATCGAGGTCTATTACCTGGCATGTACGGGCAAGCCCGACGAGGCTGCAGCCTTAGCACGTAAAGACCTGGGCGATGACGGTATCGACGCCATTCCCCTTATCTATGAGCGTTCTGGCAGATGGAAAGAAGCCTACGAGGCACTCAAGAAGTCATCAGCTGTGACCGATTCTATCGACAACGTCGTCATTATCAATAGTATGCAGGGTATCCGCGACGAAATCACACTCTACGAATCCGCGATCGAAGCCAACCGATATAAGATGATTGCGCTTACAGGTATTATCCTGCTGCTTATCCTGCTTATCTTCGCCCTTGTATATATCGTATATAGCCGTCGTCGCCACATGAAAGAGCTTCAAAAAGCCTACAACCGCGCGATGGAGTCAGAGAAGATGAAGGCAGCCTTCATCCGCAATATCAGTCACGAAATCCGTACACCTCTTAATATTATCAGTGGCTTCTCGCAGGTCATTGCCGATCCTGAATTAACCGGTAGTGTAGAAGAGCGCCAGCACATGGCCGAAGTGATGCAGGCCAACGCCAATCAGGTTACCTCTCTGCTCGACGAGATTATCGGTCTTTCACTGATTGAATCAACCGAGAAGATGCGTCGCGACGATAATATGGAGGTAAACAAGCAACTGAGAGCACTACTCAAAGAGCACGAATCAAAAGCAAAAGAAGGCGTAAAGTTGCAGTACCAGTCAGCACTGTCCGATGAGTTTACCTTCCGCACGAATACGAATATGCTGAATCGTATCATCGCCTGCCTGCTCGACAATGCAGTTAAGTACACAGAGAAGGGACATATTATCTTAAGTGCCTGCAAGGCTGAAAAAATGTTGAGTTTCATCGTAGAAGATACAGGTTGCGGTATTCCAGCAAAAGAAGCTGAGCATATCTTTGAGCGCTTTGTAAAGCTCGATAGTTTCAAGGAAGGTATTGGTCTTGGCTTGCCCCTCTGCCGTAAGTTAGCCGAGCAGTTAGGAGGTACCGTGGTTTTCGACCCATCCTACACCGATGGCGCCCGCTTCATCATCAACTTACCGATTACAGAAGATTAATAACCCCTTGTCTATTTGCGAGATAAAATTAATCCCCGCCAACTGGCAAGAGATACGGTAATAAAATTAATCCCCGCCAGTTGGCGGGGATTAAAAATTCTATCCAAGATACTTCATAAGAATCCGCGAATAACCGCTATCATGCAGTTTCGCAATACTCTTTTCACGAATCTGGCGTACACGTTCACGTGTCAGTCCCATCTCTGCACCAATCTCCTCTAAGCCACGCTCCTGACAACCGATACCGAAGCACTCTTTTACAATCTTCAGTTCACGGTCTTTCAACACATTGCGCAGTACGTTATCAAGATCAGATGTCAGCGACTCATAATCTACGTGTTTGTCGGTGCGTGTATCATCGCCCGAACTCAGCAAGTCAGCCATTGAGTTATCATCATCCTCACCGAAAGGTGCATCGATACTCATGTGATGGCTATCAGCCTTTGCTGTCTGTTCAATCTTTGCCTCCTCGATATTCGTCAGTTCTGCCAACTCAGTCACTGAGGGGCGGCGCTGGTGAATCTGCTCGAAACGGTTTATCTCCTGATTAATCTTGCTCAGAGCTCCACTTTGGTTCAATGGCAGGCGTACGATACGGCTCTGCTCGGCAATAGCCTGAAGGATGCTCTGGCGAATCCACCATACAGCATAAGAGATAAATTTAAATCCACGCGTTTCGTCAAATTTCTCAGCAGCTTTTACCAGTCCGATATTTCCCTCGTCTATTAGGTCGGTCAGTGTCAATCCCTGATGCTGATATTGCTTGGCCACAGATACCACGAAGCGCAGGTTAGCAGTAACCAGTCGCTCCTTAGCACGCTCTCCCTCGGGACCACCTTTACGGATAGCCTGTGCCAGTTCAATCTCTTCATCAATAGTTACAAGTGGTTGACGACCAATCTCTACAAGGTACTTGTCAAGCGCTTCACTTGATCGATTGGTAATACTCTTTTGAATCTTTAATTGCCTCATATTTGTCTTGTTACGCTGAAAAAAGCGTGCAAAAGTACAAAAAAAATCGATTCGTTGTAACCTCTGCACGCTCTTTTTAAGAGTAATTAACAAAATTACCGCTTTATCCGCTCTATTTTGCTGTCACCAGGCTTAAAAATCAGTCCTTCACAGGTTTTTGCGTCCGCTTTATAGGCTTTCAATTCCAGCTTGTTCCAGTCTATCTGGTCAGTCCTTTGTGCCAAAGGTGCATGGGGTATCAGCGACCCGTCTTTCACCAGAATTACAGCCGGAATCTCACCCGCCTTTATCGTCTGATAGCCACCTTCATAAACCGCTCCGTTCTGATAGTCTATCCACTTACCTTTAGGCAGATATACCATACGCTCCGAGCCACTCTCCAGTAGCGGTGCCACCAGTATCTGCGAGCCAAACATATATTCATCCTCTACGAGCCAGGCACCCGCATCGTGCGGAAATTCCACCAGCAGCGCCCTTACCATCGGCAGTCCGCGCTCCGTACAGTCCTTCGCCTGTGCATACACGTAAGGCATCAGCTTATACTTCATCTCAGCACACGCACGGAAAGCATCGGTAAAACTTTCCGAAATCAGCCAAGGTTCGGTAGGAGGCGCGCCATGCGCACGGGTATGCGAACTCAAGAATCCGAAGGGCAGCCAACGGCGATAGATATCCTCGGGCGAAGCCGTTACAAAGCCTCCCATATCATGACTCCAGAACGAGAACCCGCTCAGTCCGAAGCTCAGTCCACCTCTTAAGTCGCCCAGCAAGCCCGTGTTTGTTGTCGCTGCATCGCCACCCCAGTGCAGGGCGTAGCGCTGACTGCCTGCCCATGCTGAACGCGCCCAGATGATGCCCTCGCCCGGATGCGAGCGCTCTACCTGCTCCCAAAGGGCCTTGTTATAGCGCAGGGGATAAAGGTTGTGCTCGTACAGACCACCCTTGCCACTATGATAGAAACCATTATAAGGTGCTGCCTCTCCGAAGTCGCACTTGATGGTTGATACCCCCTGCTTCATCAGCCCCTCTATCTTCTGCTGATACCAGCTGACCGTTTCAGGGTTCGAGAAGTCGAGAATCGCATCCTCTACAGGCATCCCGCCCACAGCATTCTTCACGTGCAGATGACGATCAATAATCTCTTGGAAGAAGCGGTTTTTTGGCGTAAAGTAAGGCAATTGCCACAGACAGGTATGGAAGCCGTCCTTGGCCAGTTGTTTCAGCATCTTCACGGGGTTTTCAAAACGGTCCTTGGCAAACTCGTAATCGCACTGCCAGTCCACGCCAAACCAGCCCGTATCAAAGTGAATCACGTCGCTGGGAATCCTGTGCGCCCTCAGTTGTCGGGCTATCTCCAGTCCCTCCTGCTGCGAGAAATAGGTAATTCTGCTCATCCACGTGCCAAAACTCCACAAGGGTAACATCGGACTCTTTCCCGTCACCTCCGTATATTCGTACAGGATATCCTTCGGTTCTCCGAAGAAGATAAAGAAGTCCATCTGCTCGTCGGCCATAAACAGGCGCTGTGCACCGATGTACGAGGCACCGAAGTCGCAGGTTACGGGCGCCGAAGTGTGCATAAAGATGCCGTAACCACGATTCGAGAAGTAGAAGGGCACGGGCTTATACTGTCCGTCAGTCTCTGGTCCCTGTGGGTCCGTCACGCTCAGGTGTACCTTCTGTCCCACCTTATTTAAAGAAGTAAACGACTCTCCGCAACCATAAATCCGCTCGCCAGGCGCCAGTGTGAATACTGGATTGATGCTGCGCGAATTGTCAGAGCCGCGCTTGATAAACGAGAAAGGCAACAGCTTGACCTGGCTCGAATCGTTATCGATGTTATGACGAGTCTGCGTCAACACCTTTCCTTTCGCGTCCTTGATGACAATACGGAACGGGTACGGCTGAATCTCTATGCTGCCATATTCCGATTGATAGCGCAGCCATTCCCCACCCCTATCAGGGGAGGGGCCCGGGGTGGGGTGCATCAAAGACTGTTTCATCCTATCGCAGAACATTACGTCCTCCTGATCGTTGTCCTTAGGAACGATGGGTGTTGTCAGCATCCTAATCCTCGCCGTTCTCGGGCTTATCCACTCTATCTTTATTTTCAGTTCAGGGTCGTTCTCGTATGCAGCATCCGGAAAATCCAGCATCTGCATCCTTACGGGCCAGTAGCCATTCAGGTTAAAGGCCTGACGGGGCGATAGCCTGTAGCGTTTCCACTGCACCAACCCCTCCCCCTTCTGGGCATCGAAGCTTACCAGCGAATCAGCCATAAAATAGGTATTCGCGAGGTCATAAAAGTCCGTCGACATATCTTTCTGCATAGCCTGCAGATACTGAATGCCAGCATTTGTTTGAATTTGCGCCTCGGCCATCATCCAGCCCCCCATAGCGCACACAACACAGAACAGTTTCTTTATCATGATTGATTTTATTTAAATGATGTTTTTTACAACTTTTCGCCGTCGGTAATGATTATATTCTCATACCATAAAAGACGGCTCCGGCACGGCCATTCATCAGCACCGTGGGGAACTTGGTTTTGGTATAGATCTTCTCACCGTCTCTCTATGGTGTTGTTAGTCCATACCATCAGATTGGGTACGACTGAGATATGAAAAAGCCATCTCTTGCCTGCGACAAGATTATAGGCATAGCCACCACCGATACCTACGTGATTGGCCTTTAGGCGCAGTTCTGGTAGGTTGCCTGGGACCTTGTCGGTAGTAGTGATACTGCCGCCCTGATACGACAAGCCTGCAAGCCATGAGCCCGCTGACTTCTTCTGCACATAAAACTGGTAGAAGGGTGAGTCATAGGAGAATTTGCGGTAGTTGAATGTATAGTAGGCATCAATATTCAGCATTTTGGTGACCAGCCAGTCTGCCTCTACATCAACGGTCTGTCCGTTGTAGGTAACAGAACCGGATGCGCTCCAGGTTTTCTGATAGCTGATATCGAGGATAAATCGCCTGGGATAGAAATTACAGTTGATGGAAAAGTCGCGCTTGCTTCCACTGGAACCCGTGACGTTTGTCGCCAGCTCAATGGCCAGATCGTAATAGTCGAACTCCAGGCTGACGGAGCCTTTCATGTCGGGCCTCAAGGTGGAATTGAGATTGTCGCCACGAGCCTTAAGTCTGGAACCAGAGAGACTACCCCACAACTTTAATCCGATCTTACCGGGTGAGCGACTGATGTACGTGGTGTCGTAGTCCACCTTATTATACACTTTCTGCAGCAAGCTGTCGGCTCGTTTTATCGGGTTCCCTGCAAAGGCGCCCGATGAAACGAACATTAATATGAATATGACAATTATTCTCATGTTTAGAACTCAATTACATCTGGAATGAGGGTGGCAGACTTAGCGGTGATAGAGCCATGACCCTTGACGACTACCAGACACTTGCCGAAGAAGGCTTTACGCTGGGCTGAGGGATAGGGATGATTTGGTGTGGCCACGACGCGCATGCGCTCCATAGAGGTCTGGTTACCATTATCGGTAGCCAGAATGGTGCATTCGCCCTCGGAGATAAAGTGAATCTGGTCTTCAGCCCAAGGACAAAGGTTGCCATCCTTATCGACCACCTCGACAGAGATAAAGGTGGTTTCGCGACCTACATAATCTTTCGACAAACGAATATTGGCAGGGGCACCGGCGGTACGAATGGTCTGAGAGCAAACGACCTTGCCATCCTTGCGACTAACGGCTTTCACCTCGCCAGGATCGAAGGTGACGCGCCACCAGACGTGATAGTCATGCGGGCCCTTTTTACGGATGCCTTGCGACTCACCATTGATAAAGAGCTCTACCTCGTCGGCATTGTTATAGTAGCACCACATGTCGATATAGTCGCCTGGCACCCAGTTCCAATGGGGGAAGAGGTGGAGCATGGGCTGCTGCGTCCACTCGCTCTGATACATGTAATAGCTATCCTTGGGGAAGCCCGCGAGGTCGATGATGCCGAAATAAGAGCTGCGCGCTGGGAAACCGTAAGGCGTAGGCTCTCCGAGGTAATCGAAGCCCGTCCAGATATACTGTCCGCCCACGTAAGGGCTATGCTTCACTACATCCCAAGTCTCTTCGTGGGTAGAGCTCCACGAGGCGTGCATGTTATCGTAAGCAGAGCACATATAGGTAGGGTCGGTATAGGGCAACCACCACTGCTTGGGCGCCACGAAGATAGAGTCAGAGGGCATCATGTAATAGCCGCGCGTTTGCAGGGCCGATACACTTTCGGAGAAGATAAAGGGCTTGCCAGGGAAATTCTGAGGCACATCCTTTACCCACTGATGATGGTAATTAAAGCCTATCACATCGATGGCACCACTCTTAAAGAGGTGGTTATTGGGCGAGGGCTCGTTGCAGCCTGCGAGGATGGGGCGTGAGGTATCGTAACGCTTCACAATCTCTGCGAGATGCTGCGTAAGGAGCGATTGTACAGAGAGTTCTCCCTCCTTAGCAAGCGTGGAGGCATCGTGACCAGCATTCAGAATCAAGTTGGCCTGTTCGAGGGTAAGCGTATCAGCCTCGGCACTTGACCACTGTTCGAGCACTTCGTTGCCAATGCTCCACATGAGGATGCTGGGATGGTTGCGGTCTCGGAGAATCAGGTCGGAGAGGTCACGCTCGTGCCACTCATCAAAGAAGCGGGCATAGTCGTTCTGCGTCTTCCTGCGTCGCCACATATCGAACGATTCGTCCATCACGATCAGTCCCATCGTATCGCACATATTGAGCAATTCGGGTGCTGGAGGATTATGCGAGCTGCGGATAGAATTCACGCCCATCGCCTTGAGTTTGGAAAGTTTGCGATGGAGGGCATCTTCATTCAGTGCTGCACCCAGACAACCAAAGTCGTGGTGCTCGCAAACGCCATTGAGTTTGAAGTTTTTGCCATTGAGCCAGAAGCCCGTCTTGGCATCAAATTTAAAATCGCGGAAGCCTGTGGTGGTCTCTACTTCATCGACGACCTTACCAGCCACGAGCAGTCGCGTGCGAACCTTATATATATAGGGGTCCTCGCAACTCCACTTGCGCGGTTTTTTAATGCTCGCAGGCTTGCCATTGGCATCGAGCCAAGTATTCTTTACCGTCACCTTCTGGTTGGTGGGGTTCTCGTAATCGACCTCTACCTTACCATCATGCACATACACGCCCCAATGCTTTACGTGGATAGGATGGGTCTGCGTGAGCCACACGTGGCGATAGATGCCACAACCACTATACCAACGCGAATTAGGCTGGTCGGAATTATCTACGCGCACAGCTACGACATTCTGGCCTGCTCGGACGTAAGGGGTGATATCGTACTCGAAGCTGGAATAGCCGTAAGGACGATTGCCCACCTTCTGACCATTCACATAAATGGTGGCATTCATATAGACACCATCGAACTCGAGGAAAAGACGCTCTTCGGCAAGCTCAGAGACCGCAAAGTGCTTGCGATACCAGCCCACGCCACCAGGGAGGGCTCCACCGCCAGCGCCACTGGGATTGCCTACGTAGAAATCACCCTCGATAGCCCAGTCGTGGGGCACGGAAAGCGAACGCCAATGGCTATCGTTGTAATCTACCTGCGACATCTGGGCAGAGTCGCCCAATAGAAAAAGCCAATCAGCGTCGAAATTCTGACGCTGACGGGCTTGTATCGTAGTCAGTCCACAAAGGACACAGACGAGACAAAGGAGTTTTTTCATAATCTGACGCTAACTGCTTTTCCATTGTAGTTGACCATCTTACCCTCGGGATTATCGAGGTTCAGAGGCTTGGGGGCATCCTTCGAAACAAACACGATGTTGAAACGACGGTTCTTCAGCATGCCAGGGAACTGACCCTTGCGGGCACCAAACGAAACGGTCTTGGTCACATCATCGTAAGTAATATCGATGGTGGCATATTTGCCGTTCTCGTAATTGTAGTTCGTACCCTCGTCTTCATAGAGTTGGAAGCTGCCATCCTGACCCTCGTAGACGTAGAGGTTAATCAGCTCTGCGGGCTTCTCGTCGCTCCACTCCATCTCAGGACCGAAGGGGATAATAGCACCCTCGCGAACAAATACTGGTATCTGTTCGTATGGTGCATCCACGATTAAGCGCTGACCACCTTCCGTATATTCGCCTGTATACAGGTTATACCAGCCACACTGTGCTGGGAAGTAAACACTACGATTGCGAGCCTTGTAATAGCCCACAGGACAAGCCATCAATGCTGGACCGAACATCCACTGATTACCGATATTCTCTACTTCCTTGTCGCCATTAAAGTCCATCACCAGCGCACGCATCAGGGTGTAATCCTTGAAGTGTGCCCAACCTGCCATAGAATAGAGGTAAGGCATAAGGCGGTAGCGCAACTTATCGTAGTAAACGAACGACTTGTAAGCTGGGTGCTCATCAGGGGCGATATTCCAAATCTCACGCAGTGGCCACTGACCATGCGCACGGAACAAAGGAATAAAGGTGCCAAACTGGTTCCAACGGGTTTGCAACTCGCGCCACTCTTTCAGGTCTTCGTTCTCCACGCCACTCTTGTCGTAGATACTCTGAGCGATGACATAGCGATTTTCCACACAGAAACCGCCCTGGTCCATGCCCCAGAAAGGAATACCCGACATGGCGTAATTCAAGCCTGCGGTCATCTGGGCGCGCATATCCTCCCAACGGGTACCGATATCGCCACTCCACGTGGCCGTAGAATAGCGCTGCTCACCTGCAAAACCGCTACGTGTGAGTAAGAATACACGCGGTTCATTCAGTTTGCCGTCCCAAACACTGCGCTGACCATAATAGATAGCATCAGCGTTGACGGTAGAGTAAGCATTGAAATACTCCGTAGAGGTGCCTAAGGCTGTTGGGCCTGAGAGGGCCTTGCGATACCACATAGGGGTGCAATCGCGAACATTTGGCTCGGAGGCATCCATCCACCAGGCATCGATGCCCTTACCAAGGGCAGAATAAAGATTCTCATCCATTTGGCGCCAGAACATCTTGCGGGCACCTGGATCGTAAGCATCATAGAAACCATTCTTATAACCAGGGCCTACCCAATCATGGATATCATCCGTAGGCGACTGGATGTACATCCAACCCTTGGCATCGAGTTCCTTGTAGTTATCGGTATTGCAATAGAACTTAGGCCAAACACTGATCATGAAGCGACCATGCATCTTATGGACGTTTTCGAGCATCTGCTGGGGATTAAGATAGCGCGAAGCCTCGAACTGATGGGAGCCCCACTGATCCTCGGGCCAGTAGTTCCAGTCTTGCACGATGTTATCAATAGGGATATGACGTTTACGGAACTCAGCGAGGGTACCCTCGATCTCATCCTGCGTCTTATAACGCTCACGACTCTGCCAGAAACCCAGCACCCACTTAGGATAAAGCGATGCCTTACCCGTCAAGGTGCGATAACCAGAAATCACCTGGTCAAGATTCTCGCCAGCAATGAAGTAATAGTCCATATCCTTGGCCATCTCACTCCACACGCTCAGCTGCTCGCGCTCTGTCTTATTGCGTGGCTCCGATACGCGCAGACCACAATAGGCCTCACCACCATCAGGGCGCCACTCGATACGAAGTTGAACCTTCTTTCCTTTCTGCAACTCGGTAGAGAACTTATAGGTATTAGGATTCCAAGCCGTACGCCAACGCTCTGGCACAACCTCCTTGCCATCGATATAGACCTTTACATAACCTGAATAATACAGAATAAACTGGTACAACTGCTTTTTGCCCTTACACTTGCCACAAAGGCTACGGGTAGGCGAGCCTTGCTCGGGAATGCACTCAGGCTCGATAAAACCTTCGTAAGTGACATTCGCACCATAGAGATTGATCTCCTTGGGGAAGTTTTTGATACCGCCATTATCCGTCTTCAGTGCGATGGCAGATTTCTCAGGCGTACCATATTCATAATAGATGCTATCCTCATCGCGCACCAACTTCTTGCCATGGGCATCGACATAGGTACCCGTGAGATGGCCCTCGCGACCTTGCTTGTCGTAGAGTTTGAAGGCACGATTGAGTTGCAGATAATCATTGGGATTACCAAAACGGCAATAGCTGTAGCTATCCCACAGCAGTCCGTAGTTCTTATTAGACAGCACGAAGGGGATACTTACCTTCGTATTGTATTGGAACAAGTCCTCGTTCTTGCCCTTCATATTAAACTCCTCGCTCTGGTGCTGACCCAGTCCGTAGAAGGCCTCATCTTCAGGCGAATCGAACTTCATCTGCCAAGAGAGTCCATGCTTCTGCGCCTCAGGTACAGTATAGCCTGTCTTGATACCAAGTTCACGCTCGGGCACAGTGAAGTCCCAGAATTGCTTACCGCCCTTGGCCTCTTTCAACAACTGCTTGCCTTCTGCGTCGAAGAAAGTCACCTCACCCGTAGCCTTCGATACCACCGCCTTCACGTTTTTGGCCTTCACGACGACATTGTCGCCCTCTTCGATAATCATGTAGCCCTTTGTTGGCGCAACCTGTGGTACAATCATCAGCGAGGCAGGCTTCTCGGGCAGCGCCTCCTTCGAAGTAGCACGCACACGAATGATGTTATCATTCATCACCTCGAGTCTAATCACCTTTGCCTGGCCACCATCGGGCGTAATGGTCACATTGTTTCCATTGGTCTGCACCGTTGCTGCTTGCGACATACCGGCTAATGCCAGTGCAGACACCAAAATCTTAATTCGTTTCATTTCCTAGTTTATGTTTGTAATTCTCAATTATCATTATCATCCATCAGCACAGCCTCTTCTACCTCTTCTTCCTGCTCCAAAGGCAGATTAATGGTGTAAACAGAACCACCACCAGGATTATTATCGCCAGTAATCGTTCCACCATGAGCCGTTACGATATCTTTCACAATAGAGAGACATACGCCAGAATCATCATCGCTGACCATGAGGTCGAACATATGTTCCTTGGCACTCTCCGTCAAACCGATACCATTATCTGAGATACGGATCGTTCCCATGTGAGGCGTCTTGTCGACAAAGACCTTGATACGACAATCCTTTGGCGAGAACATCACACAATTATTGAGCAGAATCTGAATGGCCTGTCCCATCATATCTTGATCGAACGGCATCACCAAATCGTTGGCCAGTGGGAAGAAGGTAAACTTCAGTCGTTTATCTTCTGGGGCCTTAAACTTGGCGCACTGATCTTTCATAAACTCCTGCAAATCGGCTGGTTGACGATTCAAGGCACCTACCTCCCACTCCTGGACCTGTGGGGCTTGGGGAGTTTCGTTCGCCATGCTTTCCTGAATCTGGGCACGCATCTCGGTCATCAACTGCTTCTTGAAGGCTTCCATGCGTAACTCGTCGAGTTCTACCTTTTCGGCATGCTTCTTCAAGAAGCGACGACGCCACAGGTAGATAGCACCAGCCACACAAAGCAGGAAGAGCACCATGATCCAGCGGTTACGCATCAGCGGAGGCGTAATCGTGATTTCGAGCGTAGCCTCTTTATCGCCCATCGTACCATCTTCATTCAGCATGCGTACATGGAGGGTATAGCTGCCATGATGCAACGACATATATGTAATGTTAGGGTCGTTTTCCTCGGTTTTGATCCACTTGTCGCTAAAGCCTTCAAGCATATAGACAAAACGAGAAGTATTATGGATTTCGCCTTTATTAGAAGCGAGCTGGATGGTAAACTGGTTTTCATAATGGCGCAACACAAGTTCGCGCGACTCATCGAGCGCCTCTTCGAGTATCACACGGCCATCGTACTCCTGACCTACACCCATCTGCTGACCAAAGAGTTTCAAGCCACTGAAGATAGGAATCTCCTGGTTACCCTCATTCGACACCAACATAGGATTGATGACATCCACACCATCGATACCACCCACGAGCACGATACCATCATGGGTGACACAGGCAGAGCGCTGATTATAGGTACCTTGCTGCAAACCATCCTTGGTGGTAAAACTGCGAACGATGAAGGTCCACTCGCCATTTGCTTCCTTCTGGGGAACGATATTCGAAACTCCATGTTCGGTAACGACCCACATCATGTGGCGATGGTCTTCAACGATACTCACAACACTCGAGCCAAAAAGACCTGTATTCATATCGAGCATGGTTTGCTGCTTGGTTTTGCTATCTATGATACAGCAACCTGAAGAAGAGCCATACCATAATAGACCACGACTATCCTCCATCACACAACATGCAGCTGGCATCGCAGCTGGTTGGCCTGGGACAGCAGGGATGGAGAAATTCATCACCTTTCCGCTCACAGGATTAATCAGCGAATAGTAATCGGAATGACCAGCCATCAGCCAGCCTTTCTTATTCCAAAACAGAGAGGTCATGAAGTTACCTGCGAGCTCTGTGTTATAAGAACTCCAAGTTTTAAACTTACCCGTCTTGACATTCAGGCGCTGAACACCATTACCCAAAGTACCAATCCAGATATCGCCCCACTTATCTTCGCTAACAGACCACACATTATTGTTGAGGAGTCCGCCCTCTTCCGTCGTAGCGGTATAGTTATGTACCTTACCGTTCGCAATATGAATCAAACCACCATTATAGGTACCAAACCATACAGAGCCATCTCGCGAACTGCAACTAGCCACCATGATATCAGAAAGGAAACCGCAACGGGCCTTGTCGTAAAGTTCCGTCTCACCAGTCTTGGGGTTATACTTGATGATACCACGGTTATCGGTACCAAACCAGTAATTACCTTCTTTATCTTCTGTCGTGGTATTCACATCACCTATATCGAGCGTGGTAAAACCAGAGAGCTTCTCAATAAACTGGTTCAAGCCACTACGATAGGCGCCAATCCACATATTGCCAGCATTGTCGAGCAACAAGTGCTTAACGGTATTCTCGCTCAAAGATGTTCCGTCAAACTTATTATTGAGGAACTGACGCACCACTTTATGGCTCATATCGATGACAAACAGGCCCAAATGGTCGGTGGCAAGCCAAACCCAACCACGACGATCCATCACCATATCCCACACCTGCATATTCTCAGGAAGGCCCTCAATGCCCTTCTCACGGAAATAGGCATTGATAGAATTATACCATTGCTTATGCTTATGATCGAAAATGAAGGCTGCTCCATTCGACAGCACCCAATAATTGCCACTCATGTCAATGACAAGACGGTATTCGTTATTAGGCTGTCCACCATTCTTCTGCATGTAATTATCACGCCACACCACCTGACCTCGCGAACCATCGATGGCTATCAATTCGCCATTACTCGAAGCCATCAGCAAATTATGGTCGTACTCTGCAAACGATGAAATCCAGAAATCTTTGGGTAAGTCTTCCTCGTTATAGCCATATTTCGTGAGGGTCTTTTTCTTGGTCTTGATATCATAGAAATACATGCCATCGTCATAGTTCTTAATCCAAAGGTTCTTCTTGGAGTCAACATAAAGACGATCGATACCACCTTTGATACCTAACTTAGAAAGTACCTGCGAAGGATTACGCACCGTCTTCTCTGTCTTTGGATCGAAGAGACTGAAATTCATACCCTGCTTCAACCATAGCCTTCCCTCATCGTCCTCCATAATCATATCCACATAATTACTACGTAAGGATGTGGTATCGTTAGGATCGGAGTAGAATGTACGGAAACGGTAACCATCGTAGCGGTTTAAGCCATAGGATGTACCTATCCAGACATATCCCTTAGAATCCTGGAACATGTAGTTGATTTGGGAATTAGAAAGACCATCGCGCGTATCCAGACGACGGAACTTCATATCAGGAATCTCTGTATTTGCTGCACTTACAGCAAGACAGAACAAACTGAGAACGGCAGTAAGTAGTTGCTTCATATGATGATAGGTTTTTTGCGAATGTCAATATTTCGGTACAAATGTACGCATTATTTGTGAGAAAAACAAATAATCGATAAAAAAATTGCAACCAAGTTGCGAAACATCTGTCGTAACTTTGCACCCAGAAACATAAAAGGTGTAAAAATATGGCACATGAACATCATCATCACGAATGCTGCGAGCATGAGCATGAGCATCATCACGAGCATTCTTTGAAGAAACAACTGGGTTTGATTATCGCCACAGCCATACTGCTGGTGGTAGCTGTCGTTATCGAAAAACAGTTCGACTTATCCAATTGGCAATTGCTGTTGGTTTATCTCGTACCTTATTTATTAATTGGGCACGATACGCTAAAGGAGGCAGTAGAGGGTCTGCTAAGTGGAGATGCTTTTAATGAGCACTTCCTGATGTCGGTAGCTACCATCGGTGCACTCTGCATCGGTTTTCTGCCAGGAGCAGAGACTGAATTCCCTGAAGCTGTTTTTGTCATGTTGTTTTTCCAGGTGGGCGAGCTCTTTGAGGGCTATGCAGAGGGCAAAAGTCGCGAAAGCATCTCTCACCTGATGGATATCCGTCCTGACATTGCTCATGTCTATCGCACTGATGAGGATGCGCCCCAAGATGTAAATCCTGAAGAAGTGAAGGTGGGCGATATCATTCTGGTGCGCCCTGGTGAGAAAGTGCCACTAGACGGTGTGATTACTGAAGGAAGCACCGCTTTAAATACCATTGCATTGACGGGTGAGAGTCTGCCACGCGAATTGGGTGAGGGCGACGAGGTGATTTCTGGTTGCGTCAACCTTTCGGGTGTCATCAAAGTACGCGTGACAAAAGCATTTGGCGAGAGCACGGTATCGAAGATATTGACTCTGGTGGAGCATGCCAGTGAGCACAAGTCAGAGAGTGAGGCTTTCATCACACGTTTTGCACGTATCTACACACCTATCGTGGTATTCGCAGCCTTGGCCATCGCCATCATTCCAACACTTTTAGGAGGCGTTTTCTCTACATGGCTCTATCGCGCCCTGATGTTCTTGGTAGTATCGTGTCCATGTGCCCTCGTTATCAGCGTACCTCTTACATTCTTTGGTGGTATCGGAGGGGCCTCGCGCAAGGGTATCCTTATAAAAGGCTCCAACTATATGGACGCATTGGCACATATAGGCATCGTGGTGTTCGACAAGACAGGAACCTTGACGCACGGACAATTCGCCGTAGAAGCCGTACACCCCGACCTTTACGATGAACATCAGCTACTGCATCTGGCTGCACATGTAGAACATTTCTCTACCCACCCTATCGGTGCAGCCTTGCGAGATGCATTCCCTGATGAAGCCTCAGACGGTTGTAAGATTAGCGATGTAGAAGAAATAGCAGGACAAGGCATACGAGCCAAAGTAGGCGAACAAACCGTATGTGTGGGCAATACGAAAATGATGGATGCCATAGGCGCGAAATGGCACGATTGCCATCACATTGGTACGATCATTCACGTGGCCATCGACGGACAATACGCTGGTCATATCGTCATTAATGACAAGATTAAGTCGGATAGTAAAGAGGCGATTCAGCAATTGAAAGCTATAGGTATCAACAAAACCGTGATGCTTACGGGCGATCGCGAGGAAGTAGGAAGGCATGTAGCCCAAGAATTGGCTTTGGATGAATACCATGCAGAACTCCTCCCTGCTGATAAGGTCAAGTATATTGAAGATTTACAATCCGTCGCCTTTGTTGGTGATGGTATTAACGATGCACCTGTATTGGCAAGAGCAGATGTGGGTATTGCGATGGGAGGTCTGGGTAGTGACGCTGCCATTGAGGCTGCAGACGTGGTGCTGATGGATGATCAGCCATCAAAAATAGCAATTGCCATCCGTATTGCACGAAGAACAATCGCGATTGCTCAGCAAAACATCTGGTTTGCCATCATCGTAAAGATTGCCGTACTCTTGCTGGCAGCCTTTGGCCTAAGCACCATGTGGATGGCTGTATTTGCCGATGTAGGCGTCACAGTCATAGCAGTGCTAAACGCCATGAGGGCGCTTAGCACTCGTTTCGCGAATCATTAGCTTCTGTGGCACTACCTGCTTGTAAACCTTTCTATCGCCATTGATATTTTTCAGCAAAAGCTTGCAAGCCTCCTGGCCCATCACGAACGACTGGTCTTCGATAGCCGACATGCGTGGGGTAACATATTGGGCATGTTCATCGTCGGTAAAGCCTATCAGCGCCACATCCTTAGGAATTTCTAATCCCTTTTGCTTAATCGCAGTAAAGGCAGCAAACGTCACGATATCATTAAAAGCGACAATCGCATCAGGGGGATTCTCCATTTCCAGCAGTCTGGTGGTAACCCCTACAGCCCAATCATAACTGATTTGGTCGCATACTACTAAGTCGCGATCGATGGGGATACGATGTTCTCGTAAGGCTTCCAGATAACCATGCTTACGGCGACGTACCATATCCAAATGGTTAGGGCCGCCAATGAAAGCGATTCTTTTACTGCCTGTTTCAATCAGGTGGAGCGTAGCCTGATAAGCAGCCTCATCGCCATTAGCTGTTACGCATGAGAACTTGTCAGTTAAGCACGTACGTCCAAAGAAAACCAAAGGAATACCCATTTGAGAAATCTCTTCGAAATGGGAATAATCGGTGGTATTCTGCGACAGGCTCGCAATGATACCCTCTACATGCAAATTGATAAAATTATCGATGGCCTTCACCTCGTCTTCGCTATTCTCATGAGTATTCGCACTGATGATAGAGTAGCCCACCTTACGAGCCTCTGCCTCAATACCATCGAGCACTGCAGAATAATAGTGAGTAACCAGATTTGGTACAACTACACCTATTACTTTAGGACCCTCTTTACGCAAACTCTGGGCAAAGGGATTAGGACGGTAGTTTAACTTCTTCGCCAAATCCTTTACCTTCTGCTGCATTTCAGAGCCAATCTCTGGTGAACTGCGCAAAGCCCTGCTCACCGTTGCGATACTGACGCCTAATTCTTTGGCGAGATCCTTTAAAGAGGTACGCCGTTTTTGAGTTGCCATAGTCGATAACGTTTGATTCTGCTGCAAATATACAAAAAAGAATTAAAATCGCAAACGTTTACGTGTATTTTTTGGGGTAAAATATTGCATTTTGCGATTTTTTGCCGTACCTTTGCACCAACAAATTCAGAATGAGTAATGAATAGTTGATAATAAGTTAGTTAGAAAATTGTAAGCAAGACTGTCGTGATGACACTCTTGCTTTTCTTTTTTTAGAAGGTCATTCTAATCATAAATCGAACGCCATGCTTATGGGCTGTAGGCAATTCATTATAATTCAAACGACGAACATATTCTACATGGATAAGCTTGAAGATATTATGTATACCCAGCGATATCTCCATATAGGGACGCTTGGGATCAATAACATAACAACCTTCAGGGAAATACATCAATAGCGGTGAGCCTGCATTTTCAGCCAAGAAAGGATTGTTTTTGTCAGACAGTTCTCCCCAAAGTATACGGAACCCTATCCATTCACGCCATTTGAGTTTGCGAATCAATGGGATACGATTCAAGAGCTTACCATTGAGATCCCAGTACAGCTGTCCTGAGAGGAAACGGTCGGTGGGGAACTCCATGTTATTTATGGCCTCGAAGGTGTAATCCTGTATGATATAGGAAAGATTGGTCTCTGGCATAATCAGCAAAGGGAATGGCACTTTCTCCCACTGGATACCACCTTGCACCTTAAAGTCCATCTTTCCCCACGACTTCAACCAAAAACGCTTGTAGATAGAAGCCTCAGTATAGTTATAGCTGTAATCACTGCCCAAAAGACCTTTGATACCTAGCGTATGAGACACCGTGAACACAGGCGCATCGAGGTTAATAGGTAAACGTCTCTGCTTGGTATTAATAAAAGTCTCACCTGGGGCAAAGCGAAGTTCTGCACGGAGTTCTGTGGTGCGGAACTTTCGAGAAGCCACAGGGGCATATTGGGCAGTCGTGAACTCATTGCCCTCGAACTTAGGCGCCACAGGATGGCTAAAGTTAGTCCAAAGGCTACGATCAGGACTCTCTGACAAAGGGATATAGTAAAGTTCGCCTGCCGCTTCATTTTCCTCTGTCTTCAGACGGATAGTGGTACGGAAGCCCCAGTCTTCCTCTCGTTCGAAGGTAAGCGACTGGCGATTATAGAACAACATCTTATCGACCTTTGCCCATTTAAAAGCCGTAAACACATTATCCTTATCCGTACGCATAAACTTATCGGAAGGTGATTCAATATCGTAACTCGAAGAGAGCGTCAATGTTCGCATAGGGAACTCTCGTGGCAGATACTCTTTTTTATTGAACGACCAGATGACATCACCTTTATAATACATCTTCTTTGATTTCCAGCCTCGGGCAATATAACCACGGAAAAACAGGTTTGAATCAAGATTAGCCGTGGTCTGGGCAGAGAGACGTGTACGGAGACCATCAATGAAGTTGGCTGATATCATCGTATTTACAGGACCTATATCAACCTTTGAAGGATGCTTCTTAGTGCCAGTCTCTATAAAGTTCTCAATCAAGGCCTTTATGGCAAACACAATGTATTTAACACCCTTGACTTTCTGAAGGTTTGAAATAAAATCGCCCATAGAGCTCTCGCTCTTGGTAAGTTCTACCTGACGATACTGCGCCCAGAAATCATCGCCACGCATCATGGCATTTACATCCTTCACTTCTTTCTTTTTACCCTTGAAAAGCTGTGGAGGTAAGGCATCGAAAGCATAATCAGTAAGGCGCGTGTTACGAATCACGGCAAACTGCTGTAAGAAGCTGGCCAACTTGATTTCAGTGAACATATCATCGACAGCCAGCACCCAATCACCATCGGGCAAACGACGGAACTCCTGCACAATCTGCATGTTTTCTACGAAGTTCACATCGCTCTTTTTGGGAATCGTCATATCACAGCGCTTCACTTGCCACGAAGAGTCAGCAAGAATATAAAGATCGCCACGGAAACCAAAATCCTGTTGGTTATTAGGCAGGAAATGCAAGTGGAAACACTTATCGCCCTGCACCATCAGGGTATCCTGAATATAAAAACGGTAAAAAGCGATGGCATCCTTACCAATAGGTGAGGTAAATGGATACTGCAACAAACGGATTTGGTCATCGTAGATATCTACATCGGTAAATACATCTTTGATAACCGTATTCAGGATATCACCAGTCTGAATAAGGTCATTAATACCTGTTTGGTTAATACCCTTCACAATGATTTTCTCATCGTGAGGCTTTTTACGATAAACTTTCTGAGAAACCGTTTCATCGACAGAAATTGGCAGAATCAACTTGTTGTTGTATGGACAGGTCTCTATCTGGTCGATAAGCCATTGCTTTTTCTTGTATTTGGGCGAATCGAGAACCTCTGGCTTGAAATTGTTCAGGGCAAGCGTAATCTTTTGGTACTTATTGTATTGATAGAAGTCGCGATTGTCAAGATCGGTACGTTTCTTGGCAGCAACAACCTTTTTCATCATTTCGACAGCAGGATTGTTCTTACGGCTATAGCGACCCTTCTTTGCCTTTACAGTCACTTCTTTCAAAAGCGTGTTATCTGGTTTCAGACGAACATTAAAAGTACCTTTCACACTTGCATTGACAAGCACCGTTTGAGAAACATAGCCTACAGCCGAGAACGTAATTGACCAGCCTTGATGACGGGCAATAGAATAATGGCCATCAATATCAGAAGCCACACCTACGCCATGACCCTTATACTGAGCACTCGCAAAAGGAATAGCTTCTCCAGACTGGACGTCAATGATCTGTCCAGTGAGCACCTGAGCAATCGCTGGAGAAAGAGACATGAGCATGAATAGCAACACGACCCATCTCATCAGGCTACACCTTTTATTATATAGTACTATCCTCATTATAATTCTTCTTTATTCATTACTCAACAATTCTGTCAAATCCGTAATGACTTTGCCAGCCACGGATTCGTCTACAGAATCATCAGTCCAACCTTCGCCCTTAAACCAAGCTGTTTGGCATCCTGCTTTTGTGGCAGGGATAATATCCTTATCGATACTATCACCTACGACCATCACCTCTGCTGCGGGTAATCCAAGCGCCTCAACACCCAAAGTAAAGATACGAGGATCAGGCTTTCTGACACCCACCACAGCCGACTCGATAATCTGAAGGAAAATGCCATCGAGGGCAAACTCATTCAGAACGGTAGCAATATTTCCATAGAAATTGCTGACCAACACCATGGGGTATTTTTCTTTTAAGCGCAACAAGACCTCACGACTATGAGCCACCTCCTCGCATGTATGCTGATAAAGATCGGATACGACAACTTGAGACATCGCCTCTGTATCAAACTCGCAACCCTGATTCTTTAAGAAGTCCATCTGGATACGGACTTTATGCTCCAACGTCATTCGAAAGGTGAAATCGGGTTTGATAATCGGATTTTTACCCAAAGTACGTTCTCCATGTACATAGGCTTCACGGAATTGTTGCTCAGTAACGGGCACATGCTGACGCTGGTAAGCATGCCAGATTACCTTTCCCCAGTGGTTACCACCTGTATCAAGCGTACCACCATAATCAAATATGTACCCCTTTAGCGTCATTGCAGATTAAGAGAGCTGTGAGGTAAGATCACGACAAAGCTTCTCGTGCTTATAGTGCATGTACTTATACATCGCCTGGAAGACGGTGAGGTCGAACAGGGGGTAAAGCCAGGGAATGTCACACAGACATGCTACATAGATAGTAATAGCACGGGCATTGAATGTAAGCAGATTGGTGTACTTCATCAATGGACGGCTACCTGTAAGAAGTTGCTGACGGATATCTTCCAGTTTGGCAGAGGGCTGAGCAGATACTTCCTTCCAACGGGCGAAGAAACGCTGAAACGCTGGCGTCTGCTTCTCCTGATTCTTACAATAGTTTGCATAATTGTAATAGAACACGCGAGAGAGAAACTCGCTCTTGGGCAGACCCTCATAAATAGCCCGCTGCTGCTTGTAGTTGTCGAGCTCACTACCATCCTTACCAAGCAGGAAGAAAAGGTGTATCTGACGATAATAGTCGGCCAGAGTACTCTGTGGCGAGTGGATGATAAAGCCACAAAAAGCACAGAACAGGAAAGCAAAGAAGCCCCACTTATAATCAGTAAACGGAATATTCTGAGTCCAAAGACGGTATACGATCGCCAGATAGATGCAAAAGAACCATACATCGCCAGCAAATCCGTCGAGCATACGACCAATAAGCGTCTTTTTGCCAGTAATACGTGCCATCTGACCATCGGTAGAATCACAGAAATTGGCAAACATCAGCAGAATGACACCACAGATATTTGATTTCAGGTCGGAATAGTGGAACATCCATCCTGCTCCGATACCTAAGAATATCGATATGATGGTAATCACATTCGGGTGAATACCAAGTTTATTCCACAGCAAGGCAAAAGCCAAGCCGATAGGACGGGTAAAATGAACGTCGAGCCACTCTTCTGTATCCTCAGACTTAAATGATAGTTTTAATAATTCTTTAAAAGTTGCCATAATTATAATAATGTTGAAATGGCCTCTGAAGCCTTATCTCTGCATCGAGAAAAGCTAGGCCAGTCGTTAAAATCAATTATACACCAAGAGCCGTCAGCCCTTACAATACAGTCACCACCATAAACATGAATACCGACTGCTGTGGAGAGTTTTTCTGCCTGAAGCTGAAGGTTGCTTAGATCAAACCTATAATGATGCGCCACGCCATTATGCTGTTCGTCGCCAAACTTCGACACGCCATCATCAGTAGGATAATAATAGCGGAAGAAGTCTGTACCTAAAACGCCATAGAATTTCACCAAATCACCCTTAACATGGGCACTGACAGTATATTCAGTAATGCCTCGCTGATGCATCGCACTGATTTGCTGCTCCAGTTCAGTTTTATTTGGTACATATACCACGTCATCCTTCGATTGGGCAGCATGATCGCCTCGCTTTAGCCAATAGCCATCAGTACCCTCTTTAGGCGGCATGGGCACACCCATCTGTTCCATGATCGTTTCCAGATGACGACGTGCACAGTTTTCAATGCCCTTTGGAGAATTAATAATTTTGATACCCTGCAACTGTTTCAAGGCAGCAAGTGTTTCTGGCAGACGGCCCATCGTAAAGATAGCATCAGCTACGGACAGACAGCTCTCACCTTCTACAATAGATTCTACCTGATGACCACGCGCCTGCAGTCTTTCTGCAACCGCATCAAGAATAGCCTTATCTTTCTCCACTGAATTAGGAGAAAACTGGGGCGCACGTTGTATCATCAGAATCTTCATCCTTTTAGAAATGCTTCCGCCTTCTGGATATCCGAGGCGTGATCAACATCAAGAACTTTTGAGAAAGGAAATGCCTGAAGGCGCAATCCGTCACTTACCAAGGCACGCTGGAAGTTACGCATACGACTCTCGCCGCGCTCAATACATCTCGAAAGCGTCTGAATAGAAAGAGGCGTTAAGCCATATATGCCACCACTAATATACTGTGGATGATCACAAGTATCAAGAAAACCTGTAATGTTCAGTTGATCATCAGCTGCAACATAGAGAGGTTTTTCATCGTCGATATAATCAGTTACGCCCATGAGTCCATCAGCCTCACCTTCAGCCACTAAAGCTTGAAAACGATTGATATAGGCAGAAAATTCTGTTTCTCGGAAAATCGTATCTACAGTGGTAAGCACAAAAGGTTCATCGCCTAGCCAGCGACTTAATTCCCACATGCTGTGCATGCTACTTGGCGTTGACTTGACGATGAAGCGCAATGGTACATTCCCCATTTGCTGAAGATGATCCAAATGCTGGGCCACAGCGGTCATCTGCTGATTACAGATCACATCTATCTCTGAAGCCCCATGAGCCATAAAAATCCTTATCAGGCGATCTATCAGTTTCTCACCAGCGACCTCAATAAGAGGTTTTGGACTAATGATGCCTTCTTGAACCAGTCGAGAGCCCTCTCCTGCTGCTATGATAGCATATTTCATTCTGATTATCCTTTGCGTACCCTATTTTTATGGCGCAAAGGTACGTATTTCCAATGAGAATCAGAAAATTTTTTAGAATAATTTATTTTTCTATCGACAATTTCGCAGTATCAATATCGCCTGAACCATGCTTTTTTGAGGTAAAATGCTTCACCTTACCTTTCAGATTGATATCGCCGGAACCTGTCAAACTACAGTCTGCAGCACGACACCCCTCTCGAAAGTTCACATTCATATCACCAGAGCCACGCACGACCAAACTCGTATTGTCTACCTGAAAAACATCAAGACTAAGATCACCAGAGCCTACCAACAACGCAGACACATCTTTTGACTCCAGGCGCTTGATAACCATATCACCAGAGCCGATCACTTCTGCATTGCAATTATCACAAATCAAATCTTGAATCCTAATATCGCCAGAGCCTCGGAGTGTGACATCAAATTTGTCGGAATCAATACGCTTCTCACTAATAAAATCTCCTGAGCCACTCAGATTGACGCCAACCAAATCTGGCGAGGTAACATATACTGCCATATCTTCTGAATTTCGCACTGAGACATTAAAAATACCAACCTTTCCACGATTACGTATTTCGAGTGTGTTACCATTCTTAGTTGTAATAATTTCCTCCAATTGCTTCTCTGCGCCCTTTACGATAACAGAAAAGGAATCTGCCTGTGAATAATAAACAGTGGGAGAACCGGCTATTTCTATCTTCTCAAACCCGCTCATTAATCTTTTTTCAAACATCTGTGGACCACTGTCGAATGAACCCAACGTCTTAACATCATGGACACATGAGGTTGCCATTAAAACTGTCAACGACAACACACCGACTACCAAAAAATTCTTCACTTTCATCTTAATCCTATTTTTATTGTTTTTCTGTTTGACGCTATGAGAACGCCAAAAGTTGCAAACAAGAAAAAAAATTGTGTTAAACCAATGGGAGATCAATCCAGAATGTAGAGCCCTTGCCCAATTCTGATTCTACACCAATCTGTCCACCAAGGTTATTGATATGTGATTTTGCTACCGACAGTCCGAGACCAGTACCTGGGATATATTCATCCACTTTAACGAAACGTTCAAATATACGCTGTTGGTCTTCCTGTGCAATACCCTTACCTGTATCGCGAACAAAAATACGAAGATGATCACCTTCACTAAGTTCATAACCAAGTGTAATACTACCCTTCTCTGTGAATTTCACAGCATTTTCCATCAAGTTATGAACAGCTTCCGTCAGTTTTGCAGCATCTGTAGTAATCATCAATTCCGGGTATGGGAATTCCGTGATGAGAACCAGTACACTTGGATCAACAAGTGCAGCAAACGAGTCTGCAATTTCCTTCAGGAGTGAAACAACATCCGTCTGAGAGCGCACAAGACTCTTCGCCTCTGCCTCAACTTTCGACATACTAACCAAACCATCGATGATTTGCAGCAATTTGTGGTTATTCATACGGATTTGCTCAATCAACTGATTGCGATCTTCCTCACTTTCCACAACGGGGAGCAAATCAGCAAAACCTACAATCGCATTCAAAGGCGTACGAATCTCGTGACCCATATTAGCAAGGAAGGCCGTCTTTAAGCGATCACTCTCCTCTGCCCTATTTCGAGCATTAATAAGATCGATCTCCATCTGCTTCTGCTCATCGATACGCATAGATGTTCCCACAATCTTCGTTGGGCGACCATCGTCGTCACGAGCAGCTATCGTAGCATAACTCTCCTCCCAATATGTCAGACCTTTATTATTCAACCTCACCCGATAAACCTGATGATAATAATTAGTACGCCCAGCCAAGAGATCTTCCAGAGCAACTCTCACGCGCTCACTATCATTTTTCTCCAAGTAGTCCCACATCATTTCGAGTGGTGTATCAGGGGTTGTCGTATAACTATTTTTCCCGTCTCGGAAATCTGCATCATAAGAACACAAACGATTGACAGGATCCATATGCCACGTAGCTATCTTCATGGCTCGTAAAATGAACTCATACTCGATATTACTCTGGCGAGCCTTGTCAAGTTCTTGAAGTTCATGATTCAGTCTGATACCTGTACGACGCTGAAGATAAGCAGTCACAATCAGTACCACCAGTATTAAAATACCGATGCCCCATAACATGGGTACGAGATACCAATTTTCGGTCTGTGTATATAAGAGTAATCCCACCATAGGTTTCTAATTGCGGACAAAAGTAGGTATTTAATTTGAAAAATCATCATTTTAGGTCTTATTTTTCACAAAATCAATCAATTTTTGTTAGATTAACACTAAAAAATGGTATTTTTTAACGAACTTACATTAACTTTGCACCCTGTAATCACATATTATAATGGAACAAAGTTATGAATTGATCGCCAAAACGTTTATGGGACTGGAACCTATACTGGCGAAAGAGCTGACCCAAATGGGGGCTAATGATGTAAAAATCGGTAGACGAATGGTATCGTTTACAGGTAACAAAGAAATGATGTATCGTGCTAATTTCCAATTGCACACAGCCATCAGAATTCTCAAGCCCATCCGTCATTTTAATGCCAAAAGTGCAGATGACGTGTATGAGGAAATCAAAAAAATAGATTGGACGGATTATTTAGGGACGGATAAGACCTTTACCGTCGACTCTGTGGTATTCTCAGAGGAGTTCCGTCACTCTAAATTTGTTTCATACAAGGTAAAAGATGCCATTGTAGACCAATTCAGAGAAAAGACAGGCAAACGACCCAATATTTCTGTGGCCAATCCTGACATTCGTTTGAACATACATATTGCTGAAGATAAATGCACACTGAGTCTGGATTCCAGCGGTGAGTCATTACATCGCAGAGGTTATCGCCAGGAGAGTGTGGAAGCGCCTCTCAATGAGGTTTTAGCAGCAGGCATGATCCTCACGTCTGGTTGGCAGGGAGATACTGATTTTATCGACCCAATGTGCGGTAGTGGCACATTACTCATAGAAGCAGCCTTGATTGCCAAGAACATGGCACCAGGTCTTTTCCGCAAAGAATATGCTTTTGAGAAGTGGCCTGATTTCGACGCAGACCTCTTTGATGAAATCTATAATGATGAGAGTCAGGAGCGTGAGTTCAATCATCATATTTATGGCTACGATATTGACATCAAAGCTGTCAACACAGCCCGTTTGAATGCCAAAGCAGCTGGATTATCCAATATCATCACCATTGAGCAACAAGATTTCAAGGAGTTCACGCAGCCAAAGAACAAGAGTATCATGATTACGAATCCTCCTTATGGCGAGCGCATCTCTACACCAGATTTGCTAGGCACCTATCGGATGATTGGCGAGCGTCTGAAGCATCAGTTTAAAGGAAACGATGCCTGGATACTGAGTTATCGAGAGGAGTGCTTTGAGCAAATCGGACTGAAGCCAAGCATTAAGATTCCTCTTTATAATGGTAGTCTGGAATGTGAGTTCCGTAAATATCAGATGTTTGATGGCAAGTTGAAAGACTTCCGTTCAGAGGGCGGTGTCGTTAAGACTGACGACGAAAAGCGTCAAATGGCAGAAAAGCACCGTTTCAAGAAAGAACGTGAATTCAAAAAGCGCCTTGAGGAACAGGAAGAAAACGAAGAAGCAGACATTCGTTCATTCACTTTCCATCGACACGACCTTAAAAAAGAAGAGCGTAAAGAACGTAAAGAATTCAAAGGATCCAATAAGGGTGGACACGAGCGTTTTGATCGAAGCGGAAAAGGGCGTTCTTTTGGAAAAGGCAAAGACTTTGGTAAGAACAAGAGGAGATTTGATGATGATGAAGATTAAGTTGTATTTACTCCTTTTGCTGATCTTTGGACTCTTAACCTCTACAGACATGTGTGCCCAAAATAAGTTTTTCAGCCTTGAAGATTTGAATTTTGGAGGCATCAACTATTATCGTATGCAACCCCAAAATCTTCATCTTACATGGTGGGGAGAACAATTGATGTATCAAGATGCCGAGAGTGGTGGCACCATCGACAAAAACGGACAAAGAAAACCGCTTTTCACACTCGAAGAAGTCAATGAGGCCAGTAAAAACAGATTTTCCAAAATCCGCAATGCCTTTTATGCCTCATATCCCTATTCTGATGTACCCTTAGTGCTGCTCAGAAACGACAGTGTTCAGGTACTCTATAACTTCATTACGCACGATTTTGGTTGCATCCAGCACATCCATGGTAGCTCAAATCGTGATTGGAATAAAGAATCTCGTGCGATGGCTTACACAAAAGCTGATCAGCTATACGTAAGAGATGGTTACGATCGAGAGTACCAATTGACCACAGACGGTTCCCGCGAAATTGTGTATGGACAGGCCGTTCATCGTAATGAGTTTGGGATTAAGAAAGGTACGTTCTGGAGTCCAAACGGTCAGAAACTGGCCTTTTACCGAATGGATCAGAGTATGGTTGCCGACTACCCACAAGTAGACATCTACCCACGTGAGGCAACCTACGAACCTGACAAATACCCGATGGCTGGCATGACGTCGCATCTTGTTACCGTAGGTGTGTACGATCTTCATACTCAAAACACTATTTATCTGAAGGCAGGAGATCCTACCAATCGTTATTTTACGAACATGGCCTGGAGTCCTGATAATAAGACAATCTACATGTTTGAGTTGAATAGAGCTCAGAATGATTGCAGATTAGTAGCTTACGATGCTGAGACGGGTGACAAGATTGCCGAGCTTTATCGCGAAACCTCTGATAAATATGTAGAGCCACTTCATCCCATCGCGTTTTTACCATGGGATGCTTCTAAGTTTATCATGCAAAGCGAGAAAAACGGCTATAACCACCTATATTTATATGAGAAGAGCGGTAAACAGCTAAAGCAACTTACCCAAGGCCAGTGGGTGGTAATGGATGTACTAGGCTTTAACACCAAAGACAAGAGTATTATCATTGCCAGCAATGAGAACCATCCCTTACAGTGCAATCTCTATGCTGTAAATATCAAGAATGGCAAGCGCACTGCATTAGATAATCAACAAGGCGTACATAATGGTGTACTATCTGCTGCTGGTACCCTTCTCTATGACAAGTATTCAGAGCCAGATGTTCCTCGTTGCATCGAGATAGCCAGCACCTCAAAGAATCAACGATACCAACTTCTGAAAGCAGAAGATCCTTGGAAAGATTACAAGCAACCCATCTTTGAATCTGGTAGTATTAAAGCTGCAGATGGCGTAACTGACCTCTTTTACAGGATAGTAAAGCCTCACGATTTCGATGCCTCAAAGACCTATCCTACTGTGGTTTATGTCTATGGTGGTCCTCATGCCCATAATGTAGCTGCCTCATGGCATTGGTCAAGCCGTTCGTGGGAAACATATATGGCTCAGAAAGGCTACATACTCTTTATCCTCGACAATAGAGGCACAGAAAATCGAGGACGCGACTTTGAGCAAGCCACCTTCCATCAGTTAGGACAAATTGAGATGCAAGACCAGATGAAAGGTGTAGAATTCTTAAGGACGCTGCCTTATGTTGACATGAATCGTTTAGGCGTACATGGCTGGAGTTTCGGAGGCTTTATGACGATTTCACTGATAACCAACTATCCCGATGTATTCAAGGTTGGTGTGGCAGGAGGCCCCGTTATCGACTGGAAATGGTATGAAATCATGTATGGCGAGCGTTATATGGGTACCCCTCAAGATAATCCGGAGGGCTATCAGAAAAGCAGTCTGATTGCTAAAGCCAAGAATCTGAAAGGCAAACTCCAGATTATTACCGGTTATAACGATCCCACAGTAGTGCCTCAGCACTGTCTGTCGTTCCTCGATGCCTGTATAAAAGCTGGCACGCAACCCGATTTCTTCGCTTATCCAGGCGAAGGGCATAACATGCGTGGCCATGCCAGTGTACATCTGCACGAACGAATCACCCAATATTTTGAAGATTATTTAAAATAAAGTTATGAACATATTATTATTAGGAAGTGGCGGACGTGAGCACGCCCTTGCATGGAAGATAGCCCAGAGTGAAAAATGCCAGAAACTCTATATTGCACCAGGCAATGCGGGTACAAGTAATTGTGGTGAGAACATTGCCATTAAGGCTGATGATTTCGAAGCCATCAAACAATTATGTGTCGACAAAAATATCAACATGGTTGTGGTAGGCCCTGAAGATCCGCTTGTAAAAGGCATCTATGATGATTTAAAAGCAGATACTCGCACAAAAGACATCCCCGTGATTGGTCCTTCCAAGGCGGGTGCTGTGCTCGAAGGATCTAAAGATTTCGCCAAAGGCTTTATGCAGCGCCATAACATCCCCACTGCTAAATATCAAACTTTCGACGGTGAGCATCTGGAAGAAGGATTAAAATTCTTAGAAACACTCGAAGCCCCCTATGTTTTGAAGGCTGATGGTCTCTGTGCTGGTAAAGGTGTACTCATTCTCCCAACGCTCGACGAGGCCAAGAAAGAACTCAAAGAGATGCTTGGCGGTATGTTTGGCAATGCATCCTCACAGGTTGTTGTTGAGGAATTCCTGACTGGTATCGAGTGCTCTGTGTTTGTATTAACCGATGGTCAGCATTACAAAATCCTTCCTGAGGCAAAGGATTATAAGCGCATTGGCGAACACGATACTGGTCTGAATACAGGTGGAATGGGAAGCGTTACACCCGTACCTTTTGCTACCAAAGAGTGGATGCAGAAAGTTGAAGACCGTATTATCCGCCCTACCGTTGAAGGACTTGCAGCAGAACAGATAGACTATAAGGGATTTATCTTCTTTGGCCTTATCAATGTGAAGGGTGAACCTATGGTTATTGAGTACAACTGCAGAATGGGTGATCCAGAGACAGAGAGTGTCATGTTGCGCCTTAAGAGCGATATCGTAGATCTTTTTGAGGGTGTAGCCGAAGGTAATCTTGACGAGCGCCCCATAGCGTTCGATCCTCGTGCAGCTGTTTGTGTGATGTTGGTGAGTGGTGGCTATCCTCAGGCCTATAAGAAAGGCTATCCCATCACAGGAATCGATCAAGTAGAGGGATCGATTGTATTCCATAGCGGCACAGCATTAAAAGATGGAGAGGTCGTAACAGCGGGCGGACGTGTGATTGCTGTCAGCAGTTATGGTAAGAATAAAGAAGAGGCACTCCAAAAATCATTCGAGGAAGCTCAGAAAATTCAATTTACTGATAAATATTTCCGTCGCGATATTGGTGCTGATCTATGACCAAACGCTTACAGAACAAGGTAGCCGAAAGCCGATTAACGCTTCCTGTCACAATTGCATATAGCGTAGCCGTATGGCTAATGGCAGGACTTATCAAGGAGAACTGGTGGATACAGTTCTCCTGTTTCCTGATTTCTGTCTTTTTAATACTGATACTTAACAATGAAAACGTGCTCATCCGTGTTTACAGCCGTTCTGTATCAGCGACTTATGCAGTTCTCACTTGTATGGCCGTCTCATTACTGCCATCTGTACAGGGTGCCATCATAAAGTTACTTGCAATCGTTTCTCTTCTTATTTTATACAAATGTTATCAAGACAAGAGCTCACCGGGTCTTAACTTTTATGCCTTCCTTTGCATTGGTATAGCCAGTTTGATGGATGTCAGGATCCTACTTTTTCTGCCTTTCTACTGGATAACGATGCTGGCTTTCATATATTCTTTCAGCATCCGTACTTTCATCGCATCACTTATTGGTCTCATCACACCTTACTGGTTTTTGGGGGCATGGTATTTCTTTTGGAGAGGTAGTCATACCTTATTAATAGCTCATTTCGACGTTTTTAGAAATCTGGAGTTTTCCTTTTCTTATTCGCTCTTATCTTTCTCACAGTTGCTGTTTATCGGATTCCTACTTGCTGCTTTTCTGGTAAGCACCATCCATTTCATGCTTACGAGCTACCAAGATAAGATAAGGGTACGTCAGATATTCTACAATTTAATTTTGCTGACTGTATATGTGGTTCTATTGATAGCATTGCAACCCCAATTATACGATATTGCTGTGATTTATCTCATTATCGCTGTCAGTCCGTTAGTTGGTCATTTCTTCGCACTAAGCTATTCAAAAATCAGCAACATCATTTTTATCGTATGCTGCTGTCTTGCACTTATCATAACAGCATTTAATCTATGGAGTTCATTATCAATTTCCTAACCCATTACGGCTATTGGGGAATGTTGACTGCCGCTTTTTTAGCTGGTAGTTTTTTCCCTTTTTCGAGCGAGGCAGTAATGGTAGGACTGATGGCAACAGGCCTTGACCCATGGACACTGATGATATATGGTACAATTGGCAATGTCATGGGCTCGATTCTGAATTACTGCATAGGTCGTATGGGCAAAATGGAGTGGATTGAGACCTATTTCCACGTTAAGAAGGAAGACCTCGACAAGGCCCATCGCTTCATAGCAGGTCATGGCTCCTGGATTGGCTTTTTCGCGTTTCTCCCTGTACTAGGCAGTGCTATCACTATTGCTTTGGGTTTGATGCGTTCTAATATCGTGATAACCTTCATTGCCATTACCTTAGGTAAAATTTTCCGTTATATCGTCCTAATATATGGTGCCGGACTGTTTATGTAAGTTAATTTATGTACAACGGTAACAAATTCTTCACTTTTCGCTAATTACTTATCACTTCTTTTTTGTACCTTTGCACCACAAATTCGAATTTAACGTTAAAAATACATTTTTAAATGAAACAATTCTTTGCTGAGCAAAATGGCAAAGTCCAATACAGACGGGTAGACAACACATTGGGTTGGCTTACTTTTCTGATTGCTGCCTTTACATATTGCTCCACCATTGAACCGACAGCCAGTTTCTGGGACTGTCCAGAATTTATCACTACAGGTTACAAACTTGAAATCGGACACCCCCCTGGGGCACCGTTCTTCATGCTGACGGCCAATCTTTTCTCGCAGTTTACCAGCGATGCCACACAAGTAGCAAAGATGGTCAACACGATGAGTGCGTTGTTATCTGCCACCTGTATTTTATTCCTGTTTTGGAGCATTACACACCTTACGCGCCGTTTACTCATCGACCGCTGGGAAGATTTATCTTTAGCCAAGTTGATAACGATTGAGGCATCAGGATTAGTAGGTGCACTGATTTACACTTTCAGCGACACGTTCTGGTTTTCTGCTGTCGAAGGCGAGGTTTATGCCTATTCTTCTGCCTTCACAGCTGCAGTATTCTGGTTGATTCTGAAATGGGATGACCATGCAGACGAACCTCACAGCGACCGTTGGCTCGTGCTGATTATGTACCTCACAGGCCTCTCCATTGGTGTTCACCTGCTCAACCTGCTCTGTGTGCCTGCCATCGGATTGGTTTACTACTATCGTCGTTTCCCCGATGCCAATTTGAAGGGTTCTTTGATAGCTCTTGGCATCTCTCTCGTTATTCTGGCAGCTGTACTCTATGGTGTTGTTCCAGGTATCATAACTGTAGGAGGTTGGTTCGAGCTCTTCTTCGTCAATATGCTCGGCATGCCATTTAATACAGGCGAGATCATCTATATCATCTTGTTGGTGGCTTGTGTTATTTGGGCTGTATTCGAAACGCAGACACAGAAGCACAGTGCCTCTATTCAGAATCTGGCCTTCCTACTTTCTGTAGCGATGTTGGGCGTACCTTTCTACGGATGGGGATGGTCGGCTTTCATCATCGGCGTTATCGTTCTGGCTATTCTGTGGTTCGTACTCAAGCTTGCTAAAGAGAAGCAACCGCTGATCTCTGCCCGTATGAAGAACACCATGCTGCTCTGTATGCTGATGCTGATGATTGGCTACTCCAGCTACGCACTGATTGTCATCCGTTCTTCTGCCAATCCACCGATGGATCAGAACTCACCAGAGGATATCTTCACTTTGGGCGACTATCTGGGTCGCGACCAGTATGGCTATCGCCCCTTATTCTACGGACAGGCATATACCTCTCAAGTCGCTTTAGAGAACGATGGACAATATTGTCGTCCTGTCATGACGAAGGGCAAGCCCGTTTATCAACGTAAGGAGAAGGCCTCTGCTGATGAAAAGGATTCTTACTTTGTAGTTCGTACCAAGGACGAATACAGATATGCCCAGAACATGCTCTTCCCCCGTATGTACGATGCAGGACATGCCGCTGCCTACGAGTCGTGGATGGGAGGCGTTGATGGCACAGAAGTTCCTTACGACCGTTGTGGCGAGCCTATGACGGTAAAGATGCCATCACAATTCGAGAATATCCGATTCTTCCTCTCCTATCAGTGCAACTTTATGTACTGGCGTTATTTCATGTGGAACTTTGCTGGTCGTCAGAACGATATTCAAGGAAATGGCGAGCTGGAGCATGGCAACTGGATTACAGGTATACCATTCATTGACAATGCACGTTTGGGCGATCAGGACCTGTTGCCCGACGATCTGAAAGAGAACAAGGGACATAATGTCTTTTATTGTTTGCCTTTACTGCTTGGTCTGCTTGGTTTGTTCTGGCAAGCCTGGTACACGCGCAAGCGTACCATAACAGTAAATGGCTCGTCAACAACGATTGATGACCCCATTGGTATCCGTCAGTTCTGGGTTGTATTCTTCCTGTTCTTCATGACAGGTCTTGCTATTGTCATCTACCTCAACCAGACACCTATGCAACCTCGTGAGCGCGACTATGCTTATGCAGGTTCGTTCTATGCTTTTGCAATCTGGTGCGGTATGGGTGTCGCAGCGATCGTCGATTGGTTCAATCGCAAGCTGAAGAAAGAGAACCTCGTCCTAACCGCTCTGGTTTCTTTGGTGTGTCTGGTAGTCCCCATCCAAATGGCTTCTCAGACTTGGGATGACCACGATCGCTCTGGTCGCTATTGTTGCCGTGATTTCGGACAGAACTATCTGATGACCCTCCAGGAAGAAGGCAATCCGATTATCTTCACCAATGGCGATAACGATACCTTCCCATTATGGTATAATCAAGATACTGAAGGTGTTCGTACCGATGCGCGTGTATGCAACCTTTCCTATCTGCAAACCGATTGGTATATCGACCAGATGCGCCGTCCTGCCTACGATTCTCCTTCTGTACCTATCAGTTGGAGTCGTCTGGAGTATTGTGCAGGCACCAACGAATACGTACAGGTAGACCCATCACTGAAGAAACAAGTGGAGGAACTCTACCAGACGCATCCTGAGGAGGCGCGCCAACAGTTTGGCGACGAGCCTTTCGAACTGAAGAATATTCTGAAGAACTGGGTTCGCTCTACCACAAAGGATTTCCACGTTATCCCAACAGACACGGTCTATGTTACCATCGATAAAGACGCTGTTCGTCGCAGTGGCATGTTGATGGCATCCGATTCTATCCCCGATAAGATGGTTATCTCTCTGAAGGGTAAGAGTGCACTGTATAAAGGCGACCTGATGATGCTCGAAATGATTGCCAATGCCAATTGGGAGCGTCCTATCTATGTGGCCCTCACCGTTGGTTCTGAGAATTACATGAATCTTGGCGATAATTTCGTGCAGGAGGGATTGGCTAATCGTATCACGCCATTTACCACCAACAAGCCAGGTACCAAGAACTTCGACACTGAGAAGACATATAACAATGTGATGAACAAGTTCAAGTTTGGCGGCATCAACCAAAAGGGCATTTATCTCGACGAGACGGTAACACGCATGTGTTACACCCACCGTCGTTTGTTAGCATCGCTCGTCATGAATCTTGTTCAGGAAGGCAAGAAAGAGAAAGCAAAAGCAGTTCTCGCGAAGAGCGAGCAGGAGATTCCTGCCTATAACGTGCCTCACGATTTCCAAAGCGGTTCACTCGATTTGGCGAAGGGTTATGCGCTCACAGCTCAGCCCCAGAAAGCCCAGCAACTGATTGATCAGCTCTGGAAGAAGGCGTCACAGTATCTTACGTTCTATTGCGCCCTGGATGGCTCACGCTTCTCTAGTTCACAGCACGATTGCATGATTCAACTGTACGTAATGCAACAGATTGTGGATGTGCAAGAACTGGTCGATCAGAAGAAAGCTGATCAGCTAGACCAGCAGCTTCAGGGTTATATGCAACTCTTCGAATCAAAAGGAGGTTCTTTCGGACAATAAGATATGTTTATAGAACAGCCCGCCGTTTATCTTCGCTGGCTTTACCCCAAAGCCTATTGGAGAATGGATCGTCATGAAAGGTCAGTCTATCTCACCTTTGATGATGGTCCAATCCCAGAGGCTACCCCCTTCATTCTTGATACCCTCAAGCAGTTTGGGGCCAAGGCCACATTCTTTATGGTGGGCGATAATGTGCGTAAATACCCCGACCTCTACAAGCGTATCCTTGCCGAAGGGCATCAGGTGGGCAATCACACCCACAACCATATCCAAGGCCTTTTCCACTCTATCAAGCAATACAGCTATAATGTAGAGAAGGCCAATGCTTATATCCAAAGCCACTATGTCCGTCCGCCCCATGGCTGGATGCGCATGGCGCAGTATGCCTGGCTCAGTCGGAGGTATAAGATTGTGATGTGGGACCTCGTCACTCGCGACTATTCTAAATGGATGACCTCCGAGGATATCGTCAATAATGTGAAGCGGTACGTACGCAATGGTTCTATCATCACCTTCCACGATTCACTGAAGTCTATCGACAAATTAAAAACGGCCTTGCCTGAGAGTCTGCAATGGCTGAAAGAGCAGGGATACAATTTTAGGATATTCCCGTAACAAAGGTTCAACAACAAATAACTAAAAACTATGAAGAGATTTTTAACATTAAGTTTATTTGCAGCTACATTCGTTATGACAACAAATGCTCAGCCCCAACTCCGCGCCGATAATATCGACGAGGTACTGAAAGCGATGACCCTTGAGGAGAAAGCAAAACTCCTTGTGGGAGGTGCCAACAACTTCTTCTCTGCCGATGCCGTTGTAGGCGGTGAGGCCGACCTTGTGGCAGGCGCCGCAGGAACCTCGCCCGCAATACCCCGCCTTGGCATCCCTGCTACCGTGCTGACCGACGGCCCTGCCGGTGTACGTATCGACCCCACACGTAAGGGCACCGATAAGACTTATTATGCCACAGCCTTCCCTATCGGCTCTTGTCTCGCTTCTACATGGAATACGGAGTTGGTGAGCAAGGTAGGCGAAGCCATCGGAAACGAAACCAAGGAATACCGTTGCGACGTGATTCTCGGTCCGGGCATGAACCTGCATCGTAATCCGCTCTGTGGCCGTAACTTCGAGTATTATTCCGAAGACCCACTGCTTACCGGTAAGATAGCAGCTGCCTATATCCAGGGTGTACAGAGTCAGGGCGCAGGTGTATCTGCCAAACATTTTGCTGTCAACTCTCAGGAAACCGACCGTACCGCTGTCGATGAGCGTTTGTCTCAGCGTGCCGCCCGTGAACTCTACCTGCGTGGTTTTGAGATTGCTGTTCGCGAGAGCGACCCTTGGACCATCATGGCCTCTTATAACCAGATAAATGGTCAATATTCGATGGGCAATCACGACCTGCTCACAAAGATTCTGCGTGAGGATTGGGGTTATAAAGGCATCGTGATGACCGACTGGATTGGTATTCGCGAAGGCCTGCCTACGATTAGTGAGGTACACGCTGGCAACGACCTCATGGAGCCGGGACAGCCAGCACAGGTTAAAGAGATTATCGAGGGTGTCAAGAGTGGCAAGCTCGATATTAAAGATGTCGACCGCAATGTACGTCGTATGCTCGAATACATCGTGAAGACCCCAAGCTTCAAGAAGTATCCCGCCTCGAATAATCCTGATTTCAAGGCCCATGCCGCCATCACCCGTCAGAGTGCTAACGAAGGTATCGTCCTCCTGAAGAACAATGGTGCCCTGCCTTGGAAAGAGGGTGCCATCAAAACCGTTGCCCTCTTTGGTGAGAACTCTTACGACTTCCTCAGCGGTGGTACAGGTTCAGGTTGTGTACATCCCCCTTACGTTGTCGATATGCTTCAGGGACTACAGAATGCAGGCATCAAGTCGAGCGAGATACTCACGAATATCTATCGCAAGTACATCGAGTTTGCAAAAGTGAAGTTCCAGGCAGAGCGTCATCCAGCCAAATGGTATCAGATGGAGATGTTCGGACAACAGAAATACCCCGAGATCGGTATCTCTCCAATTGCCGTCAATAATGAGGTAAAGACTGCTGATGCTGCCATCATCACCATTGGTCGCCAAGCTGGTGAGGGTGTCGATCGTGATGTCGAGACCGAGTTCAACCTCATCCCCGAGGAGCGCGCCTTGATTACGGATGTTTGCAATGTTTTCCACGCTGCCGGCAAGCCCGTTATCGTGATCATCAACTCTGGTAGCGTCATTGAGACAGCCTCTTGGAGCAACTATCCCGATGCCATCCTCTGCGCATGGCAAACAGGTATGGAGGGTGGAAACTCGATTGCCGACCTGCTGACAGGTAAGGTGAATCCTTCAGGTAAGCTTACCATGACATGGCCCATCGCTGCCACCGACCATCCTTCTACCAAGAACTTCCCTGGCAACATCGACGACTATACCTTTAAGATGATGGCAGGTAGCAGAATGCCGATTCCTGGCCACGCTTTCACTAACCACGAGGAAGATATCTACGTAGGTTACCGTTATTTCGACACCTTCCAGAAGAACATCGCCTACCCCTTCGGCTTTGGTCTCAGCTATACCACCTTCGAGTTCTCAAAGCCCGTTGTAAAGGCGAAGGGAAAGAATGCCGTCGAGGTAAGCATCACGATTAAGAATACTGGTAGCGTCAGTGGTAAAGAGGTGGCTCAGGTTTACGTCAATGCACCTCAGGGTCGCCTAGAAAAGCCTTCCCACGAGCTGAAGGCCTTTGCCAAGACCCGCGAGTTGCAGCCTGGCGAAGCCCAGACACTCACGATGGTAATTCCCGTGCGCGACCTTGCTTCTTTCGACGAGGCCAACAGCCAGTGGCTCACCGAGGCAGGCACTTACACCTTCCAGATAGGTTCTGATAGCCGCGACATCAAAGCCACAGCATCGCTGAAGCTCGCTGAATATACGGAAGCTACCACCAATGCTTTGGCACCACAACAGCCCTTAAATCTACTCAAGCAGTAGGTTTATTGGCTGATACTTTCAATACGAAGTTTTAATAAGCCTGCGGGGACGTGTACTTCTACCACGTCCCCCACTTTTTTGCCCAAAAGTGCCTGAGCAATAGGCGACTTGATAGAAATCTTTCCCTCTCTCAGATTGGCCTCGTGCGGACTGGCGATGGTATAGGTCATACGCGCCTGATTGCCCATATTCGTCATTTCTACCTTGCTGAGCAACTGCACACTATCACCAGCCAAGAGCGCCGTATCGATAACCCTTGCATTCTCAAGCACACGCTGCTTAAAACGAATCTGCCCCAATAGGCGCGATTGCTCGCGCTTGGCGGCATGATACTCGAAGTTTTCACTCAAGTCTCCCTTGTCCCTTGCTTCAGCAATAGCATCTCTTACCTGAGGCAACTCTACACTCTCCAAATGATGGAGTTCGGCTACGAGTTTATCGTAACCTTCCTGCGACATATACTCCAAACTCATAAATAATCTTTAATTTTTTGCAAAGATAGTGTTTTTTCTGAAATTATCACTAACTTTGCGCAAAATTTAATGGATTTCAAAAACCAACCGACCATCTATCTGTATGAATAGAAGAGAATTCTTGAGGAAAAGTGCATTAGCAGCAGCAGGAGCAGCGATTGTCGAGCCAGTATCTGCTGTGGTAAAGAATGCAAAAACAACTGGACTGATGCAGGACGATCCCCGCCCTTTAAAAGTGCTGTTGATAAACGGCAGCCCTCGTCGCGACGGCAATACCTTCCTTGCCTTAAAAGAAGTTGAAACAGAGTTGCTGAATAATGGTATTACTACCGAGTTGTTCCAGATAGGCCGCCGAGCCGTTCGTATGTGTATCAATTGCGGTGGCTGTAAAAAGAATAACGACAATGGCTGTGTGTTCGATGACGACTTTTGTAATGTGATAGCCCAGAAGATGGCTTTTTCTGATGCCTTGATTATCGGCACCCCCGTTTATTATGGTCAGCCCAATGGTGCACTTCTCTCACTCTTGCAGAGAGTATTCTATTCCAACGGCAAACTCGTTCAGAACAAGCCAGCCTCGTCTATCGCCGTTTGTCGTCGTGGAGGCGCTACTGCCGCCCTTCAAAGCATGAATATGATGTTTGAGATGATGAATATGCCCCTCGTTACGTCGCAATATTGGAATATCGCCTACGGTACAGAGAAGGGCGATGTAAAGAACGATACCGAGGGCATGCAGACCATGCGCACCTTAGGCAAAAATATGGCAATGCTCCTAAAGAAGTTACATGCTGGTTAAGGGCAACTCCAGAATTATACGGCATCCCTCTTTGTAGTCAGTATCTATCCACAGGTCGCCACCCAGATTATGGGCGTGGCGCTTTGATAGTGGCAGACCTAAGCCAAGACCTTCCGACAGGTCGTCTGCCTTCATAAAGAACTGGAAGATCACCTCTCTGTCAGCCGCCTTAATACCTACACCCGTATCCTGAATGATAAACTGTACACTCGTCTCTGTGCGATGAACACGGATTTTCACGTTCTGTTTATCAGAATACTTTGCAGCATTGTATAACATCTCGCGCAGACTACGCATCAGGTACAGTCTGCTCGTCTCTATTTCAAAGTCATCAGGCACATTGCTTTCAAAATCTATAGGCATATCAGGATGATGCGTCTGAATATAACTCATGGCTTCTCGAACCACGTCGTTACACAACACCTTATCGTGCTTATGCGCGTTGAGCTCTTCCAGCAAACCAGTCTCAGAACTGTCATAGAGCATCAGCACCAGACGAATCAGCAACTGCGAGTTATGCCCCATCGTATCGGTGATATTCTTCAGTTCAGCCTCCGACATTTCACTTTCATGCCCGGAACCGCTGTCAGAGAAGGCCCCTGTTTCGCTCAGAATCTGCGAGAAGCCCATAATCACATTCAGCGGTGTGCGTATCTGGTGCGACACGTTTTGGATAAAGGCCGTTTTCTGTTTTTCAGCCTCTCTTACCAACTCTGTAGCTTTGACCAGCTCCTCGTTACGGGCAATCGCCTGGTCGCTGGAATAGCGCACACTACCCATGTGGAAATTCAGCGATGTCAGCATCGACGAGAAACTATTCTGCAAGCGTCCTATCACGTCTTTACGATCACTTCTGGGGATATAAACCTCCATATTGCCATCCGCGATGCTTTGCGTTTTCTCATACAGTTCGCTCAGCGGTCGGATGGTGTGCGATACCGTCCTGCTGCACAGCCATATAATGACGATCATACCGATGATGAGTAGCGGCAATACGATATAGGTCAACTTATAATAGCCAGCCAGCACATCGTTATCCGGACAGACGATGGCCAGACTCCATGGGGTAGAAGGTACGGGCTGATAACATACCAAGCTGGGTACACCGTCGATCGTGATGGCCATACTGCCCTTGTTTCCCGCTGTCATTTCGTGTCCCAGCGCGATGATGTCTGGCCTTCTGCGAGGATCTACTTCCGAGAAAATCGTGTGTGTAAAGAGGCGTGTAGAATCGGGGTGTATGTAATAGTAGCCTTCCTCGTTCAGCATCATGAAATAAGAATTAGGATAAGGCTTCATTTGCGACATCACCTTCGAAAGTCGCGTGAGCGACAAGTCCGACGACATGATACCCACCATCGTACTATCCGCCTTGTATATCGGCTTACAGTAAGAGGCCAACAAACCGTCGAGCACGAGGTCCAGGGTATCTGTGTCATCGTAGAAAACGACCCAGCATGGTGCATTCTGGTCGTGCGCTTTCTTATACCATATTCTTTCGAAATATTCATATTCTCGTTCGATGGCTGTTTCTATGCTGTCGCCTTCCCTGATAGTATAAACCGAGAAGTAGCGCCCGTACTGAGGGAATACATTGGGTTCTGCACTCACGGAGCAACCGTCCATGTGCGGGTTCATCATGACGATACGCCTGCTATAGGTCAACAGCGAATCGGGGTTGAACACGCGCTCCACTTGCCATACATTCGCATTCGTGGCATTCTCGATAGTCATCAGGTGGCGACGTAATTGCTGCATTGTGGCATTGAGCACACTACTGGCGCGTTGTACAGCGCCTACGCGAATCATGTGGCGCGACTGGGTAAAGAGTACACCCAGCGAGATGATGAAGATAGGAATAGCCAAGAGCAGGATACCAAAACTCAGCTTCCTTGAGAACGAGTGTCGAATGTCAATCATGGCTGGCCTCCTTTCCCATATCGTTCGACACTCTGAGCAGATTGTTCAGCAGCTCGGCTATAAAATTACCCTCCTCCTGAATATTCGCTACTAACTGACTGGCCTCCTGCTTCTTTATCTTTGAAGAATCGCTCAGGGTCATCACGTCCTTCTGAATCTTTTCAGCAGGTGCTATCATCTGGTTCGTCATGTTGTGCAGAAATGCCGTTTTCATTTTGCCGGCTTGCTTTGCCTGCGCATAGGCTTCGCGTAGATCTGCACCATGAATCTTCAAGGTTTCTTTCAGTTTCTCCAGCTCATCGATATGCGTCGCCAGCGATTGCTGCATCAACTTGAAGTTATCTTGCAGTCTTCCTATCTCGTCTTTCTTCTTACTGGCAGGAATCGGCTCGTCGTAGTTACCCTCCGCTATGCGTCTCGCCTTCCTGCTCAGCATGGTCAAGGGCGTTAACTGGCGGTGAATCACCAATCTGCATAGCAGGAATACCAACAAGAGACTGATGAGCGTAATCGCCAGCACATAATATAATAGGTTGTTATAGTTGCCAAAGATGTCGTCTTCCGGATAAATCACGCCAGCGCTCCAACCGAAACTTTCCGCCTCGCGCCCTGGTACGGCTGTACGCTTAAAGGGCTTGTAAAATATGTAGTAGTCCGTACCGTTTAGCTTAAACGGCTTATACCCCGTTTCGCCCGACATCATCGCCTTCGCAGCCGCCCTTGTCTCAGGGTCCGACGACCTCAAGACCGTCTGGTAGCTTAATTTCCTGCCATCCGGATGTACCAGATATGCACCGTCTTGATCCAGCAGTGTACAATAAGAGTTATCTGATGGTTTTTCTTCCGATACAATTCTGCTTAGCAAGCGAAGCGACACGTCAACACCAACCACGCAGGCAGTCTTCCCGTCTCTGCCACGCAGCGGCAACGAGAAAGTGATGATAGGATCCTCGTCGGTCACCATGCCTACCAGCGGATTAACCCACCCCATCTTTCCCTTCATGGGTTCCTGATACCATGCTTGCTGGGTGTAAGGTCGGTCGCCAAACGTATAATCCCTTACGACTTTTGAACTGGCATAGGCGACCCCCGCACTATCCGACCGATGCACATAGGCCATAAACAATCCGCGTTCTGGAAAATAATCCTCTCTGTAGGCGATGGCACACCCCGCTACACATGGATTCGTTTCCACGATTTTCTGGGCGAAGGTAAACATCTCGTCTGGATTATTGATGTTTTGCATCAGATTAAAGATCATATTGCCCGTGGTCTGCTCCACGCTCAGCATCACATTATCCACACTGAAAATGGCACCATCCAACGTTTGGAGGGCATTCTGAACAGCCTCTTCCTTAACGGCTTTTCTGGAATAATGCAACATAACCACCATCGACGCCATGAGCAGCATGGCCATCGCGAAAACTACCATCAGACTGATACGTACTGATAAGGTCTTCTGGATGATTTTAGTCAGTTGTAGCATATTCGGAGCAAAGATAAAAAAAATCTATAAAAAAGCCAACGCCTAGTCCTTAAAAGTTGTTAATTCGTTAAAAATCGCTACTGGACCTATCAATCCAGCTGGCAACAGCCTTGCATCAGCCTTATAAAAAGGTGCTGGCGTATAGGTATATTTTCGCTTGCAGTCAGGCTGCATGTCGCCTATGATTCTGTTCACCCATTGGTTGACCACCCTTATCTCTATCGCGTTCTGCCCTGCCTCCAGCGCCTCGGTCATGTCGAGCGTATAGGGTGCCTTCCAGGCGGTGCCGATGGGCTGCCCGTTCACCAGCACTTCGGCCATACAGCCTACCTGCCCCAAGTCCAGCACAAAGCGCCCGCCCTGTTTCAGTTCAGTCTCGCTTATCGCTATGCTGTTATGATAAACGGCCGTACCCGAGTAGTACTTCAAGCCCACGTCGTCTGCTTCCGTCCACGACGTCAGTTTGTTCATCACGATTTCTTTCGGTCCTCCCCATGCCTCGTCGAAGTTGACGGTCCATGGCGTGTCGATAGGTCGTAACAAGGTTCGGCTCTTCGTCTGCACCACTGGCGTGTCGTTCTTTGTAAAGACGATGAACACGGCATCGTGGGCTACCAGATCCAACTGTACCGTCGTGGCGTTCGCCTTTACCTCATACCTTACCGCCTCCTGCCTGCCCGTTTCCGGATGCCATACCATGGGCTTCAGACCACTCACACGGAAAGTTGCCTCCAGACTGCGCGCCTCGTCCCTGCGATTGTTGATCCAGTAGATGTCGCCCTTCGCCGTTGTCCGGTGCACATAGCGCAGGTCGCTCCCGTCGCTGGCCGTAAAGTCCGGTGTCAGTTTCGCCAGCGCCTCACTCAGCGATGCCTCTCGCAGGTCACAAACCATTGCCCCCTGTTGCCGCAGCGTCAATAGCTTCTGGCTTACAGCCTCCGAGGTGTGTATCACACTTTTGTCGATCACCAGTAGTCGGTATGTCGCGCCCGATGGTGTCACGAGCCGCTCCCCGTCGAATGTGATCAAGTCCAGTAGCGCCTCCTTATTAAGATAGTCGAAGTTATAGCAGTAAAGTACCTGCGGATGTTCGTGCGCATACAGACTCGTAATGCAGTCGTCCTCGCCATAGTACCATAGGATGTCGGCCACGTTCTGCCCCTGTTGCAACATATAGCTCGACCGCGCCAGATAGTCCGTCCACGCCCTGGCCTGCTCTGCCCACGTCTCGTGACGATTAAACCACTGACCGAAAATCAGCAACCCCAGTCCCGGTCTCAGGCTGTCCAGCGGCTGGTGGGTACTCTCGTGAATCACGAACCGGTTGACGCCGTTCGCCATTTCCAGATCGGCCGTAGGTTTCAGGTTGCCGGGGTAATAGCTGTACGCCCCGCCGTTCATGCCGTTGGCCGTTAGCGACTCTGCCGCCACGAGCTGCTTGCCGTAGAGATGGGCTACCGAGGCCGACTCGCGTATATCGCTCTCCGCCATCGATGCCGACGAATTCGTCACCTTCAGCCCGGGCAGCTGTGTCCACATCGCCGCCATCGGAATGTCGGCCCTGCGCTTTACCGCCATGCCATCGGGCAGGTAGAGCCGTCCGTTCTCGTGCGCCTCGAAGTACGTGCCCATGCCGTATTGCTTGGCAATACGCGCCGCATTCTCGTACATACAGTCTACGATCAGTTCTCCTATCGTCGTGCGCCAGTCGAAAAGAAACTGCTCGCTCCTCTCAGCGCTCTCGATAAGCTCGCCCGTCAGTACAGGTAGCCATGGCAACAGACTGTAGCCTCGCCGCTGTTCGAACGTCTGCGCCATCTGTGGCGCCCATGTCTCCCACCCCGCCTCGTAGCTGTCTATCAGCAGATATTGGGGCATGCTTCCCGTCTGCTGGTACATATCCAGATAAGTTGTCAGGAAACTCGTAAAGGCTTCCTTGTCTAGCTTCGTCACCTCCAGTCCCGTCGCCTCTTTCGATGCCGGGTGGTTCTGCTTGCCCGTCAGCGTATAGCCGAAGCGCAGAATCTTCCAGTTACCCTTTGGCGCCTCCCATGTCAGCCGCCCGTTGGCGTCCATCTTAGCCGTTAGGTCTATCACGTCCTTCAGGGCTGTCCCCTCACCGTTTGTCGTCGGGTTTGCCATCAGGTCCGAGGGTGTCGCAAAGCCCGCCTTTTCCTCAGCGTGGTTAATCTTCGATACCGTGTAGAGCGTCAGTTCCGGTTCGCGCTGCCAGGGCGTATCATATACCACGCGGAAGAACCGCCCCTTTGTTGGTGGAATCTCTATCGTTTGCCGTTCCGTCCCACCGTGCGGAATGTCGCACACCTTTTTATATGTCCTTCCGTCGATGCTGGCCTCCAGATGTTTTGTGACCGGGGCAAGCTCCGCAGCCCATTCCGAGCGCCTGCTACCGTCTGCGATGCTCAGCGCCCTGATGGTCTCGGGCTTCGTTAGCTCGTACTGTACCCATTTGCCAGCCTCCGCAGTCCGTTTCGCCCCCATGTCCACCATGGACTTATCGTCCTTCTGCAACCTGACCGCAATCACGTACGCATCCCTGTACCAATCTAAGTTTTTCTCTGGCTCCGGTAGCGTGATATTCAGCTTTTTCCCACCTTTTACGCGCACTTCGCGCCATACCAGCCGCTTCATCGCCTGCTCCGGTTTCACCCATGGACCGCCCGTATTACTCCATCCCGGACATGAGGCGATCGCGACTTCCATCCCCAACGAGTCGGCTAGCGACGTCGCCAGTCTATAAGCCTCTTTCCATTCGGGACTCATATACACCAGCCGTTTCGCTACCACGGGCTTCATACCCATGCCCGCATCGAAAAGATGAAACCCACCGATGCCCGCACGGTCCATCCACGCGATGTCTTTCCGAATGCCGTCAAGTGTGATGTTCGCATCCATCCAGTGCCACCACACGCGCGGTCTCGCCTCCTTTGGCGGATTCTGGAATCCGTCATATAACGTCTGCGCCAACACATTTATCTGAATCGCACATATCAGACATAAAATTGCCAATAGTCTATTGTTGATGTTAGTCTTCATTTTAAGTCATTGTTTATTTATAGTTTCAGTTGCAAAGATACGATAAAATTTTGAATTAACCATTAAGAAAACCGATTTTTCTGCGATTTTCTTGGGGGCGAACCGCGAAATGAACCCAGTAGCGCCCGTACTTGTTCTTTTCTATAAAGAGTTCATCGTAATCCTGCTGACTCTCCCTTGCATAACCTATCAGTATAGCCGCATACTCTATCGCCTGTTCAATACCACTACAACGGATATCCACCGCACAGCCCGTTAGGTGGTTGCTCGCACTCACACCCCCAACTCGCTTATTCAGCTGCGGACTCCGATAGCCGCTATTAATTATAATAGGTGTACCTGCCCTATCTCTCAGCACTTCCAGCCATCCACAAACTCGCTTCATGTTTTCAATGGCTACATGGCTTGGAATGTTATACACTTCAGGATAATTACTCTTTGTGAACTCCCCCAACAAAAAATGTTGGGAGAGTTGCATCTTACTATTACTTGTTACTTCGTTCATACAATTAAATTTAAATATTAAATGGTACAGTGGTACAATGGTACGGTCAACTAAGCATAACAACACCTGTTTTTCTGAACCTACTTTTAGCAGAGCCGTTTCTCATAAAATCAGGTAATTTTTCAGCAACATGATCTTTTATCAGTCTACTAATTCTAGAACCAGCAGCAGCTTCATTTTTCAAATTGAAGCATCTCATGACATCTTCCCTGGTGAATTCTTCAGGCAAACGGTTAAAGGCATCGATGGTCTTTTGATTACGACGAACATTCACGCTGGCATCCCGATACTTATTGTCAAAATAAGCCTCGGCCATGGCACCAAAGTAGTGACGCTGACAAGCGTACTGAATGTTCACAATGAGCTCTGCGAGCTTCCAATCAACCTCATCCGTCTCAAACTCACCACACCAATACTCACCGTCTTTCTTCATCTGGTCCCAATGGCGCATGACGATAAAGGGTGCAGAGAAGTTAATGCCATGATAAGCGCAGCGTTTCAACAGCATTTCATCTGCCTTAGAATCATTTTCTTCTGCATCGGCCATGCGTCGAGCCGTCCAATCATAGAGTTCGTCAACGATCTTCTGCACACTCAACTCACCTTTAGTTTTGTCGAGCAAAACCGCCCACTCCTTCAGACGGTTATCACTCTCAATGTCTATGTTGCTTTCGCGGCTCAACATTTTGAAGTTGGTAGTTGGCAGAGGGATGCAGGTAAGGCGCGTAGCCAAACCACTTCCAAAGTTCTGCTCAGTAACCTTCTTCTTCAGGGCATTAGGTGTACCGGTATAGATGTAGTTCCAGATGACGGGGAAATCTTGCAAAATTGAATCCATATTGGAATAAGCCTGACCGTCTTCCTCATTGTGGAAGGCTTTGAGTTCGAGGCTCATCTTATCAATCCAGGAACCACCCTTTTGAACACTGAGGGTATTATCCAACTCGGTATCAAAAGTGAGCATGTGTAATTGCATGGGCTCTCCGTTTACTTCCTCTACGGCATTCACCATGTCCTGAATGAATTGGGCATTACTGGTTCTGGCAGGATGCACACGAATCACCACCTTGGGTTTCTTAGGCTTTTCCTTATTGGCACCCTTGGTGCGCATTTGCTCTCGATAAGCGTTAACGGCATCCTTACCCACCTTATCAGCCTCTACGATTGGCGAAGCCAGAATCTTAAAGAGTCGCGTTGCGAAACTCTTACCTGATGCAGGGTCACCGATTATTAATGTGGAGTTATTGAGGCGTCTCAATTCCTCTGGTCGGTGGTAGAAACGATAAGTACAGCGAGTCATCAATGTCATGAGCAAGCCACCAGCTACAAACAGAGCCGCAGGATATTGGTTCTTCTTTAAGCCTTTTGTGATGTCCTTAATGATAGGATAATCCTCGCTTAACGCTTCAATCTGCTCGCCCCAATCCCATAACCAGCGCGCCATGTCGTCATCTTTGAGATGCACGCCACCTTGGCCAACACCTTTCACAATCTCTTGATAGCTTTTGCCCGTACAAGTCCTAATTGCTTCTTGCATGGCCTTGGATGGTAGCGAGTTCGCATATTTCTTTTCTTTTTGCGACACGCTCTCAGCGGCACTGCTAACGGTCTGCCCCACGTTCTCATTGCGCTCTGCGATGATTTCTTGCACCCATGGTTGTGCTTCGACGATTCGTTGTACAGTGGCCTTATCTCCGTCGAGCATAAGGAGCAAGTCTGTGGCGAGTTTGAGGGATTCGGTGTGACGATTGGAGTCCTCTCTACAAGGAAGGTTAGCGCCATAGCGCTCATCAATAATACTTTGTACATTGTAGCCCCTCCACTTTAAATCTTCCACAGACAGATTACGAACTTGTGAACCAGCTCCAGCACTTGATTCAGCGCTCTTGCTGGCCATGTTATCAGCCTCAGTACTACGACTATTACCAGCACGATACTCAGCATCGTATTTCTCAGCAAATTCTTTGTTTTCATACGTAAATAATTCTTTGTCCAAATATAAAATATCTGCATTTTTACAAATAAAACTCATTCGCGATGCATCCTTACAACTTTCATCTACGGTTACGCCCAGAATCGCAGCCATGTGGTGCTGATTATCGATAAGGTTGCCCCATTCCAAACGAGCCTTAAAGACGATCTTCAAGCCATGACCACCAGGAGTGATATAAATGAAAAGAATACCCTCCTTCTCAAAGTCCACTTTGGCGCGAATTTCTTCGTAGGTCTTATAGGCATCTTCCAGATGGTCGATATCCATTACGACTAGGCCCGTCAATCGGGTTGCTGCCTGCTTTCGCCATCTACCTTTCTTGCCCTTGGCGGATTCTGTCTCATCAAACATCGCCTGGAAAATAAAGGCAGGTAGCTTTCGCTTCAGGCTTGCATCGCCCGTTTCTCTGTACTTGTCAATGTTCTCTGCCCATTGGCTTGCCGTGACGAGCGCATTAAACTGCGCTTCGTCAACTGGCAAGGTTGGATTACTAAAATTCTTTTGATAGCAAAACATGTTTTAATGGTTAAAGTGTTTGAATGTCCGTAATAAATAAGGTGTTCTCATGCCGCGTCTGGTTGTTCTGGTCTTGCCAAGTCCGGTGCTTCCAAAAGCCTTTCACGATGTATGGCTGGTTCTGAAAGTATTGGGTGTCTCGGTTCTTGCTAGCAGCCTCTCCTGTAAGCTCGCCATAAATTACATCTCCACCCCGTTTCAGCACAAAGCCTCTACTTTTGAAATACTCACTGGTTCCGTCCTGTCTGTTATACTGGCGCTCAGAGTATGCGCCCACCTCAATAATTGTTACTAATGCTTCCATAATGGTTAATGTTTCATGTTTAATTTTAAATGTTTCATGTACTACACGAAGTTAATGATTTCCCGGTCGATGAGCGCATCCTTCGCATCATGGTTGTGTTCATCGAGCATAGCCATGACCTGAGCTGTGCCGAAATGTTTGGGGAAGCTACCATGCACCTTAATGTTCTTCATGGACTCCTTCACCCAGCCCCAAGGCAATTTTCTAATTAGTTTGTCTTTGCGATACTTCGGACTCTTGCGTTTCCAGGCATTAAAGGTTATTGCCCCCGTCCACTTGTCGCGACGCATCGAACCCTCTACATACTCGCCATTTACGAGGCGCTCAATCACTTCTTCGTCAATAATAACATACTTCTTCATAATCTAGTTAGTTTTTTAATGGTAAATTGTTGTAATTTATGGTATATAAAAGTTTTTGTGTTGTCAAATGGTTATTCTACTTTCTGGCCGTTAATGACGGTAAATAGCTTCTTGTCTGACGGCTCGATTTCTTCAAGCAGATCGTCTTTTACAAAAAGCGCAATGGAAGCAAGAGGCACATCCGCCTCAATCTTTAGGGCTTCAAGGTAGGCACGAATATCCGAAAACAAGTAGTTCAAATCATTCGATCTAACTTCATCAACCACTCTTTCATCAATATCCGGCTCTACAGCTGAAAAGATGTATTGCGTTTCGCCTTGAATATTTATCTTCTTATCCACGAAAAATAGCAGGCGCAGCGGCTCTTTATCACATTCCACTTTCAGCCATTTCATGATAGCCAAACTGCGATGCATATCGGCATCGGCATAATCAACAGGATTAGCCATTATCTTACCGAGAAGCACTGCCACCGTTAAGGAAGATGCAGGTTCGCCGTTGAGGCACAATAAGCGATAATCTAAACCATTAAGTTCTTGATCATGGTCGTATTCCTCCAATCTTTGCAAAGGCAATCCTTGGGTAATCAACATGACACTAGGTTTACCACTACGTTTGTCGTCATCAAACGAACAGCGATACAAATCCCCATACTCGTTAAATAAAATTCCCTTCATAATCTTTCTGTAATTTAATGTTTAATGTTTAAAATATTTCATATTCTGATCCATAGTTCTGTCGAAACTCCAGTCTTAGTTTCATAGCGCTGGCGCGCTCCGATTCCAGAAGCAGGCCCTCGTCTATCATCCTGTTCTCTTCTTCTCTGACCGAGAGTACGAAGGCCAGGTATTCCTTCTTCTTGATGCGCCCCCAGCCCTTACCGGCATCTTTCAGATGGTCCTCTAAGTCCCAATTCTTACATACACTACCTGATGGCATAATCATATTCATCAGCTTACAAACACGTGTACCGTCTGGCTCAATATCCTTGTACATACATGAAGCACAACAGCACTTTACATTGATACCAAACCCGTTTCTTACAATTTTCATTTCTACTTGATTCATAACTTTAATAAAATTTTTGGTTGTTAATTTTCTTGATTTCTTTTTTCATGTTTCTGAGTTTCTTGCTCAGGCTCTCGTTCTTAGCTTTGAGGGCATTCACTTCCTCTTGAAGTTTCCGCGCAGCGGTACCATCCCTGATGGCTTCCAACAATTGCTTCATTTCCTCCTTGGTCATTTCACCTACCCGTTCCATGGCCACATGAATGAAAAAGCCCTCAACCAGACTCGGCACATCGAAATACAGATAGCCCTCATCGTTCACATCAAGCCCATAACCGTTCTTCAGTGTTCTCAATTGGATGGTGAGCTTCTCCATCACAACCGGTTCTTCCACACTTTCAACAACTTGTTTCATTGATTTCATACCTTAAAAAGTTCATTTCTAATTCCACATCCACATCTGGCTCAAATATTTCGGCCAAATCTATCAGTGTACCTAAATAAATAATTCTCCGTTTCATTTTCTCATTTTTCTTTGTTTTACGTCGCCTCCTTTAAGCGACCTTTAAATTGTTATTTTTTCCTTTCTCGCTAATTTTCATCGGCAAAAGTAGGCATAATAAAAATGCACCCCCTTAAATCCCGTATTTCCGTATTTTCTCCGTACTTTTCTCCGTACTTTTTACGGAAACTCCGTATTTTCTCCGTACTTTTTTACTCAAAATCTGCTAAAATCATCTGTTTGACGATATCCCATAAGGTATCGCAAAGCTCTTGCTGAGGGTTGTGTCTCATGTCATAGTAGGCTTCACCACGATCTTCATCAGTTAAGATTTTGCCGAAGTTCTTAGACGTGTCTGTTTTTAACCTCATTTTAAGAGGCATCTCGTCAGGAGTAATATCCTGAGCATAATTATAGAAATTGGTTTGGTTTAAAGTTTCCCCTTCTAAACGATCCCTTATCACCATAAACACACTCAACCAATGTATAGCATATTTAAATAGGTGGAACTGGGTTCTAAGTCGGCGCAAAGCTTCCTTTAGAATCTCACGGCGCTTTTCAATGGGCATTTTCCTGAAAAGCATCCTCGCCTTATCATCCAATGATTCGGCTCTGCTTTTTGTGAAGGTCGATTCTTGATTGCCAACAGGAATCTTTGGTACACCATAAAATTCGCGCACCTCATTTACCATGTCGATTACTTCGCGCTTGCCGTTAATCACACCATGTGCAAGCAGAGCGAACAGATAATGCTCCGCCTGAGCGTAGCAACCTACGTTCTTAGATAGTTTCAACAATTGCTCCTCTTTGAGCAACATTCCGTCCAGATAGACGTACTCACTTAAATTTTTCTCCATCGTCTTACCGATCTTTGTGAGATGTGTGTGTGGATGACGCTGCGTTTTAGGATCTCATGAGAAACACCTCACAACAATCTCGGTTTAACTTATGTTTTTTCGAAATGCGATTGTCAAGGACAGTGCAACCGCGCTCGACCTTTGGTCGCTTGGCTAGTCCAAGAACGCAATCGAGTTTACTCGAATTGCTGAGGTGCAGCCTGTACTCGCAAACATGTTTGCAAAGTTAATATGTGTTTTTCAAAAAAAGCAAAAAAAATGGGGGTATTATCTTCTCAAATCGATAATACCCCTTTATACCCCCTTAAGACCCCTTAAGACCCCGATTAGACCCCTTAAGACCCCGATTAGACCCCCCTAATCAGGAAAGGGAAGGAAAGCTTAATTATTTAAATACATTTCATATAGTTCTTCTAGTTGTTTATTCCTCGCATCGTCATCATAACTTTTACTGTTACCATTAATCCAATCATTATATTTCTTCACTTGGATAAGACCAGCAAACTCAGGAAAGGCCTTAATAAAAGCCCTATAAGGAAGGCGAAATACCTTTCCATCCTTAAATATTTGACAATCACAAAGAAACCGTATTGGTCGGGCTATTTCTTTAGGTAATGTCATTCCCGCAAGTGCTTGACGAAGGAACTCCAAGACTCCTTCGATATTCGGATGCTGGATATAAAAACGAATATCATCCGTTTTCTTTTTGCTTCCTGCATCTTTGCATTTCTTCTTTCTAGCCTCTTTCTCTTCGTGAACTTTCAGTGCGCCCTCATAGCCCATTGGAATGAGGTTCCTACCTCCGCTCTTTCTGAGCTCTTTATTATACGATACCCAGAAATCGATGGGATAGAGTACGAGCTCGTCCCATCGTTCCAATACGATTTCTACGCCAAAGTCTTTCAGTGCCCAGTTGATGGCTCTTGTCACCATCTCTGCAATGACATCCGGATTGGGAGAAATGCACTTGTAATCTTCAAGCACGATATAAGGCACGTTATAAAAGTAAGAGTGAAGCACAAAGAATACGTAGGCAAAGTCTAGAGGATTCTCCATCCTCCCCACCACCATTCTGGCATTGCCATTAGCAGGGCACAAGTGATACTTGCGTTTATACTCCTTTTTGCTGAACTTGGGATGGTGAAAAAGAAACACTTCATCATCGTGCAGGTCTTTCTCCATGACTTCTTCTAATTTTTTCCACTCATTAGAATAGTCATAGTCATTCCACAAATTTTTGTTTCGCTGTACGAGGTAAACCTTGTACAGCGTACCTCGCTTCCACTTTGAGAAATCAAAAGCTATCATAAAATAAAAATGTATTGTATAGTTGATAATTACCACACCTCTATTAGGATGTGATGGTTGAAAATTCACTGATTTTGAGATATTACACTTATTGGAGAAAGAGGCAGCTACTCGGCACGCCCTTCACTAAAAAAACTTTTGCCACGCCTTTCCGCTGAAGCGTACCTTTCACTGCCTCCAATCATGGAGGCACGTAAGGTAGCCTTGGACAGCGGGATTAAGACGTGGCATTGTCGTGAACCCAAAAGCTCCGAACGGCTCTCTTTTTCCAATAAGTATATTCTGGGTGCAAAGATAAAAAATATCCTGCACTTCTCCAAAATTTATCTCATAAAATTACGGGCCATGGCCCAGCATATTACAATTATTTTTTCTCATACCATATTTTGATTAAGACAATTAATACTTTCATTTCGTTGTCATTTGGTTAACCAGATCGCTTTTTTCGAAGCACAAAGATACAACTTTTTAGCCATTAAAAAAAATGGTTTCCCCTAAAGTGCGGAATTTTATCGACGAATAAATTGCCATTAATATGTATTAACATATTCCTAATCGAAAACCACCTAAATATAACTTAATTTATTTGCCCATGTCGAAGAAATGGCATAACTTTGCACTCGTTTTAAACAAAAGGCATGAGGATCTACATCTTCATATATATAATAAGGTAAAAAGATAAAGATTATGGTAGAATTAATGTGTCTATTAGCAGTTTTAGCTGCATTAATGTTGTCTTTCGTATATCTGGCAAAAATCGATAATGATTACGAAAAAGAGCATAAGCACAAGGATAGTTTATATTCGCATTAAGTTATAAAAGAAATATACCTCTTCCGTCGCGATGACGGTTCCATTTTTCAAAATTAAGTTAAAAAGTTGATGATTTTATAGTTAAAAGTTTATTAGAAAGGGGATTCGCAGTGATGCGCATCCCCTTTTTTGCTTTACCACCACCCTTTTTCATCATTGTTCTCTGACCAGCGACTCATACCATTATCACTGGAATCATCCTCAGAAGCAGGATCCCATCCTCTCATGTTGTCATCGTCGTCGTCACGACTAAAAATAAACTTTGTCATAAGCCAATACTTGTTTAAGTGCTATTTATTAATAATTGAATCAAATAATTCTTCAGGCTCATCGCCAATATCATAAGCCCCCATGTTCTCATGGTAGAATATACCATCCTTAAAAGTAATTTTAGTAATAGCATGGGTTTTCCAGCTAATTCTTATTTTACACAATACCCACAAACTATCAGGCTGGGGCATACCAAACTTTATAATTGTTGATTCACCAAACTTGTTTTTACTAAACACTTTTCCCTCTGACAAATTCTCAAAATAAGCTTTTAAAGGATAATCTGAGAATTGCATCGGACAGCATGGAAATTCCACGGGATATTTCCAATTTAATTGTATTGCATTCGATGTAAGTGATTGAGTTTTTAATGGCTCATCATCTTCTTCAACAGAATCATATGAGGCCTTTATATCATCAATTTCCTCTTTAATATTTTGAGGTAATAAGGTAGTAACATTTCGAGTCTGAATAGTGTTTGTCCTCTGTTCCTTGAATACCCATTCACCAAGACTACCACCTTTTATATTGGGATGTTCTTTCGCCCAATTAAGCAATCTTTCATATGATACTCTCGCTTCTTCTGGAGATACTGTTCTCATCCAACCAAAATTAGGATCTACCCTTTCATAATTATACAATAAATAAGGGTCTGCTATAAAAGCATCAATACTCCCACAAATATACTCAATCTTTGCGCGTGTAATTGGATTGAGCAAAGCATTTTCAAATTTTGTAACCCAACGTAGGTTTTCCGGACGATTATTTTGACGATTTGTATCAATGTGATCTACCACATGCTCTGTAGTTGGTGCTATTCCATGAAATGCTGTTGCAACTATTCTATGCACACGTTCACCACAAAAATCCATATAACCTGTTACTGCACTAGGATTGCCAAAGCTCCATACTTCATCTAGCTTACGTTTAGGCATACATTCTCTCTGATGGCGCATTATTGCTCCATTATCGCGTACAGAATAATGTTCACCCTTATAGACGCAGATCTTAACCTCGGTATAATCATCAATGTTTACCATAACTTATCATAAGCTAATACATGTTTAATTTAAATCTACTACATACTAAAATTTTACTGAAATGAAACTCACTTCAAGCAACTCTTGATTGCTACTGCAATCCAAATGATTGCCAAAATCCAATTTTCTACCATAACGCTAAAATTTAAAAATTACAGCGCAAAGATAGAAACCACCTGTCCCAAAAGTCGGGACACCCCTCAAATTTTTAATATCTTTTAAGAAATAGAATACCTTATCTCCTTTATTCTGTATCTCTTAATAAATCATATTATAATTTCCTCTATTTTATTTTCAGATACGATCTCAATTCTTTCTCTACAAACTGCGTCAACTTATTGTAGTTATCTAAGAAGTACTTCCCCCATATAGGATTTATTACTATATGATCTTCATGCAAACTATATGGGCATCTCGTATCTGGATAATTTGATTTCGCAACGACATCGTCATTACTCGTAAATGGTATCCATGTAGAAAGAAACCTGTATGGGACATTTTTTAATAATGGTGATAATAGAGCGTTTAACTCCCATTTGTCGTAATAATCAAGGAGCACAGAATCAATGACAATACCCTTTGTCGATTTGTTCGATTCGATCATTTTATCTATTTTTACCAAATAACCAGGTAACTGGTCAATTTTGGGGAATTCGCTTTTCTCAAAGAAAACGTATCCCCACGCAATGGACACCATTTTTATCAAGATATCCTTGAACAAGATTTTGTCATTTTCCTTCTCCTTATATATTTTTAGAATAGCCAAAATCCAGAAGAATTTATAACTCGTAGCTTTCTTATCAAATGCATGCCTCATCTTATCAACGTCGCTATCTGACAAGCTGGTTTTCATTTCCTCAGAAACCAAACTATACCATCTGTCATAGTATGACATGGAATTTATTTGTTTATCATTGGAGGCTTCTGCCTTAATGGATTCTGGATAGGACACAGGCTTAGGCTTTTCTGTCGTAGCATGATTGGTACTTTTATGCATATGAACGACTTTCTTCACCTCATTAGTTGTTTTTACTTTTAAATCACCAATAAAAGAATAGATATCCTCAGTTGTGAAGGTTCTTGCCTGCCTAACTTTTGTTGCTGTCGCTTGAATCAAATTCTTTTCTTTAGCAGCGGCAATAATAGAGCGCATTTCTTCCCTAATAGCTTCACTAACTTTAGAGATTTTCCCCTTCTTAGCTTCACTTTTACCAGCCTTGGGAGTGGTCACATTTTTATTCTTATTTTTCTTCTTTGCCATCTTTCCGTCTTTTATTTCCAAGAATCCCAATCATTACCATAGTCAAAGCCTCCATAATCCCTGCCTAACTCTCTAACATTATCTTCTGGCTCGTCGTTTCTACGATCCTTAAAGATATCTCGGAATGGTTTCCTAATGATAGCATCAGTAGATACGCTTATTGATAAGCCATAAGCAGTTGACAATATCGGGCACATAGCCCCCTTTGAGAAAATGTCCTTATTATCAAACTCTTTGCTCTTCCAACTATCATAGCTTATCATTTGGACGTCTTTGAATTCATCATAGGCTCTTCTTAAGATACCTATAGTACTACCACCTCCAGTGTAGATGATGGGACGATTTCTTAAACGCTCCAATAGTTTCCACTTGTTATGTATAGTCTGAGCGCTCCATTCCCGTTTCAAATTCTCCTTGATATGGTTAGCTATATCATCGATGTCTCGAAAGTAATTCGACAAACGATCTGAGTCTATCTCACTTCCATCAATGATGTGCAATTCTTTTGCGAGAGAATCGCCAGTGAATACATCTTGTAAAATCAGATAGTTTAAGCCCTTGCCAATTGAAAAGAAATCATAAACCTGAGGGTGATATATCTTAGACTTTTTTTCCTTCTCTTCTATCGTAAAGAACGAGATATCTGTGGTACCACCTCCTATGTCAACAATAATATTCATACCATGAGCTATCTTGCCTCTGCCAACCAATGGCATCAAGCATGCATACGACTCAGGAAAAACAAGTATACCATATTGTTTCTTTAGAATATCTGAATAACGTACTACTTCTGTAAGACCTTTGAGTTTAGAAAAAGGGGTATCCAAAAATGCATTCTTATCATTATGGAACACATCTTCTACGAGTTTATATGCACTGGCAAGAATAGATACCGCAATAGCCTTTCTGCTATCAAGACGGGCAGTATCAGAGGGAGCGCCCATCTGAATAGTAAATGCCTGGCCATACTTTTCTTCCAAGTCAAACAAGATATATGCCAAATACCATATAGAATAACAGGCTGCCTCCCAAAGCATCATATCACTGGAATTATTATTCCTGAATACAGCTTGTTTGAAATATCGCTTATAACTGCCTTTTGCCCGTTTGTCTATATACCCATATTTAATCTTTTCATCAGGGGTAATGCAAATAATTGACGGAAGGGTATATTGCTTATTACCTTCCAAATCCCTGAACATGTGGAAACTGTAATGTGTCTCAGAGCCATTCTTCTCTTCTACGCATATTTTTGTCTGATGGGTTCCAAAATCTAATCCTACAGTTATCATAAGCTATCTTACTCTAATTAGTGCGATGGAAGATGGTTCACATTCCACCACGATTTTCCTACTCTCATTGATGATATCCAATTTTTCTTGTAATTCTCTTCTATGACTCTCAAGAAGTCCTCTATCCATCTTTATCAATCTTTCAAAATTCTGACGTTCAGGAGAATCGTGAGTAAAGAATTCAAGAATGTCTTCTCTTTCTTTTATACGCTTTTTTACTGCATTGATACGGATATTATAAAATTCTGTGGTCTGAATTTCACTATGCAACCTGTCGCTCTCTGCCTGTCGCTGTAATTCATCCAATCTTGTTTTCCTTTCTAAGCTACTGCTTTCAGTAAATAAAAGACGTACTTCATCCACAAGATGAGAGTTATATTCCGCCTCTGACGGGTTATACTCCATACCACCTACCTGACTCAAACTAAATAGTTGATCAATAATATCCTGATTGGTCTCCATATCTTGCTTCTTAACATCAAACACAAATGGATATAAGGTTTCGCTCTTCTTTTCAACGCCTTGTACCATTCTCGACGTGATGTATTTATACACACCCATATAATATACACTGCCAGAAGTGAGAGTGTGATTGCCTTTTATTGCATAGCAGAAAGATCTATTTGCTTTATCTTCATGTGAAGTAAAATACTTTAGACATGCCTGAATCATTGGATGGTATATATTCATAAAAATAAGCGATCTGTCATCATAAGCTTTCTTCTGGCTAAAGGTTAGCTTTATCTTATCAGTATCGTCTAAAACCCTTCTAAATCTATTAAACGCAATTTCGTTTTCATCACCACTAGGTTGATTTGTAGTTAGAAATTTAGATAGTGCCTTCAAATCGCTTATAGGTATCTTGAATTCATAAATATCATCACCTAAATCTACCAAATTACAGGTAGTCAGGTTTTTCTCAATAACCAGCTCCAGATAATTCCTCAATTCATCCTCAGTGACATAAGCATTATTATTCTGTATTCTATTGATTTCTTCTTGGAAATAAGCATCGTTGGTAAGCGTATCAGTCATACTCTCTTCCAGTTGTCGAATCTGCTCTTTCTCTTTTTCAAAGGCAAGACTAATCTCGTCTAACTTATTCTTTACTTCCTCATCAGTTAGCTTGCTGGTGAATAATTCGCGTTCCAGTTTATTATACACATCTTGGATAGTCATCTTACTTTTTTCTGCAATTGGAGAATCCAAAATAGCTTCCATATCACCAATGGTACCACGAAAGATTCCAATTCTATCCAGCAATCTGATATATATTTGTTCTTGGATGGAGCCTGCTACAATCATGTTGTAGATATTGACCACAGGAGACTTTTGCCCAAAGCGATCAATACGACCTATGCGCTGCTCTACTACCATAGGATTCCATGGTAAATCATAGTTCACCATCGAATTACAGAACTGCATATCGAGACCTTCACTACCCACCTCAGAAGATAATAGAATGTGGTTTTCAGGATTATCCTTGAAACTTGCCAATACCTCAGCTCTATTCTCTATCTGGCCATGAATCATTAAGCAATTGTAGCCTTTCTTCTTTAATCTGATACTCAGATACTTTAGGGTTTTCCTGAAAAGGGCGAACACCACGATTTTTTTTGTTTCGTGCTTGAAAACTTCTTCGATAATTTCTAGCAGCTCCTCTACCTTTGCATCCTCTTCATCAGCATACCTATCGATACCACGATCCAAATCTTCATCTGTATTTAAATAGGCATATACACTACTAGCTACCTGACGCTTTTTCTGAACTAGGCCCAAAGCACCTCCCAAGGTTAACTTCTCTTCACCCCATTCGTCAGTATATGAATTGTCCTCTATATACTGTTCGATAACCTCATCAAATACTATTTGTTCTCTTTCTTTCAAAACTATCTTACGTGGCTTTGGCTTTCTCTCCGCTTGCGACATATCTGTTGTCACATCACGTTTTCTAGTTCGCGAGAAAATGTTATTCATCACGCTCATCGAGTTTAGGAGATATTGAAGCCTTGCTCTGTTCTTAAGTGTATCTTCCTCACCAAGTTTCTCCTTGATTTCCTGATATACAGGGTCGTTCTCATACACCTCTTCTACACTTCTTGTTCTCGAAAACACCTCCTCATCATCTGAGTTAAAGAAGGTAGTTTGAATCTCAGTACCAGCCAGTTTCTCAGAAATCTCTTTCAGTGGAACTTTATGATTTAATAGTGATATAGCCTCTACGAACGGACGATTCTCCTGAAGTCGTGCATTAAAAATCTGATAATTAAAGAAACGTTCGCTATCGAGAAGATGCAATAGATTATAAAGGTTCTCTGTACTAATCATGATTGGCGTAGCTGTAAGGAAAACGGCTGCTCCTGCTTTACTCATCACAATATCAGCACCTTTAAATGTTTGTGTTTCATCGTTTCTCATTTTATGAGCCTCATCACACAAAACCAAACTGAATTTCTTTGTTGAATCAATCAGATAGTCAGTAATGCTCTGGTTCTTTTTCTTGATATTTTTATCTTGTTTCTTTGTCTTTGAGGCTCTGATTTTCTCATAATTAAGAATGCCTCTTACCCTACCATCATTGTCTTCCAAATCTTTAATCAGTTCTTGCGAGGAATCGTATATCTTAAAGAAAAGGCCAAACTTTTCTATCAACTCTTCACGCCATTTGATTTGAAGCGACTTTGGGCAGATTATTAGGGCATTCTTTAATTCTCTTCTTGCTTTGAGCTCCAACATGATATGACCAGCCTCGATTGTCTTACCAAGGCCTACCTCGTCTGCTACTAATAGCCTACGAGAAGGAGAATTCATGAATTTCATCAAAGGCTTAAACTGATAGGGTCTAAAGAGCGTCTTTGAGGCTTTTAATGAAGAGATGGTGCTGTTGTTGGAACTCTGTATTTTTGAAGAGGTATTAATCTGCGAGAACTCTGCGTATGAACCAAACAGCCCTCTCTTACACCTTTCAAATACATTGGTGATATCGCAGTCTTCTATTAACTCTGTCTCTAAGGCTTCGCTTTCACTATCACCCCAGTTTACCAAATATATCTGTCGACCACGTATTTCATCATATACCTCGGATATGACACCTTTTCTTTGGGTGTCCTCTCTCATTACTTTCGATCCCTTTTGAAACTTGGCCATATTGTTCTTATCTTTCTGGAAGTATTATCAAATGCAAAAAAAACTATTTAAAAACTTGCTATTATGATTATTTTTTCGTATATTTGCAAACAAAAACATAAATGTATGTGCAACGTGCGCTCTCGGCGTTGGTTTTGTGCAACATAATTGTAAGTTTTAATAGTTGAACATTAGGTGCCCTGTGTTGCGAAACATAGGGCACTGTTCTTACCTATCCTCGTTTACAAAATACATCTCTTCATAAATATCACGTGGCAATGTACTATCCCAACCACCAACACGCTTGTTATCCTTCATGGAGTTATCAAAGCCAATATACTCCAACGAACCATCCTCGTAGCGCTTGAACTTATAGACAGCATCGTTCATGATGGCAGAATTGAACACGTTCAGGCTCACCAATAACTCAAAGTCGTGTACAGTCAAGCCTGTTACCTTATGGAACAAGCCTGGCTCTAACTGGGTTATGACATCCTTCAGACATTGTTCACGGAAGTCAGTCAGATACATAAAGATAGGAATGCGCGTAGCAAACTTGATAAGTTTGTCTTGAATCTGCTTGCGTAGCGATTTCATTTCCTTCTCTTCTTCTGTTAACTCGCGTTTCTCCTTTTTGGTAAGTTCTTTTTCGTTAGCCTTAGCTTTGGCTTTCTTCACTGCCTCGCTTTTATTGATGATAGTTTCGATGTCTCTGTTCAGATTACGGAATCCTTCAATATTCATCAAAGCTGCCATTGCCTCAGGATTGTTAAGCAGGCGTTGAAGGGTGATGTTATCAACATTCACCAATAAAGCACTCTCCCATCGACGAGCCAGCAACGTTGCCGATGTGCCACTCATGGCAATATCTAAGATACCTGCGGCATCTATCTGCTTCATGTGCATACCGTCGTAGGCCAGTACAGGGAGGAACTTGATAAAGTCGGCAACCTTCTTTTCTGGCTGAGTTTCATCTACATTCAAACGGCAAGAATAGTCAGCTATCTGACGAAGAGCACGGTTGGGTGCAAAGTCGAAAACATAGCATTCGCGTTTCATAATCTCACTGCGATCGGGATCGTCATCCGTTGGATTCTTGATGACCCAAGGACTCTGCACTCGGAATGCTGCCTGGAAATAAGTTTCTGGAGAGGAACTATTCCTAAGCATAAAAATACCAGACCAGGGCTTTACTGTTACACCTGTAGTCAACTTTCCACAAGAGAGTGTAATTGTGCGACTCTCCAATGGATTACTCATCGCATTGCGAACTGGAGGCAAAGCGCCCACACCAATACCTGCCTCTGTACCAGCTGCCACTACGATTTTAAAGTCATGATAGAACACGTTGTTGCGTTGTCCCAAAAGATTGCGCATCGCATAGCACGAAGCCACTGAAGGTAAGAACCAGAAAGTGTGATTTAGGATACGTAGCAGAGGTGCATGACTGAAAGGCATTGGAGGTTTTTCATTGCGGAGTGTTAAATCATCCTTGATAGATTCACGATAAGCGCCTCGAATCAAGTCAAGCCATTTCTGTACCTCGTCCTCATGTCGGAACGTAGCAAAATTATGATCTCCACCTTCTGGGATATCAGCAGCAAAGAACTCATTCAAGTCGAATTCGTCAAATTCTCCTTCCTGAGCCACACGTACGAGTGCTTCTGGCAACTGATAGGTCATCAGTACCATACGCGGCATCATCTCGTAAGGATTCTCACCATCGCAATTCCAATTCTCCTTTTTCTCTTGCTCTTGGCCATATGTCCAGTTGTATATCTGCTCTTCGATAAACTCACCAGAAGCAATAGCGCGGAACGGTGTTCCTGAGAGATAGAGATAATGATTGGTTGTGATAGGCATGTTGTCCTCGTCGAAGTAGTCTAGAGCCTCCCCGTCCTGAGCTTGTTGTTCTGCCTTGTCCTCATTATAGAATAGGTCTTTGGCATTCTCACGCCAAGCACCATAATGATATTCGTCGAGTATCACCACATCCCAATTCACCATGTGCACCCACTCGTTTTTTACTTTGATACCACCTGCTTTGTTCTTGCCTAAAAAGTCTTGGAAAGAACCAAAACAGACAATGGGTCGATTATGGTCTGCGTTTTCGTATGTCAATTCAGAGGTTCGCGATATAAATTGCCACCCCTTGAAGTCAACATGCGTATTCAGGTCTTCCTCCCATGCGCTCTCAACAGCTGGTTTGAATGTCAGAACAAGGATACGCTTCCAGCCCATCTTCTTTGCCAACTGATAGGCTGTAAAGGTTTTACCGAAACGCATCTTGCAGTTCCAAAGATAATGAGGCGTTTTTCCTGTTTCGCGCTTAAAGTTAGTAAAATAGGTTGCGGTTTTATTTACAGCATCTTGCTGTTCATCGCGCATTTTGAAGGTTTCCGTTCGATGCTCTTCATTCTCTGTACCACTCTTCAAAGCGTACATTGCTGCACGCACATCACTGACAGTACATTTGAACCACTCGCCACCAACGTTAGCGAATCCGTGTTTACGAAGCCACCAATGCACCATTACATCGGTAAAAGCCGTGCCATCGTCACGCACACTACTATCTTGATAAACAATCTTATATGGGAGTTTGTCGCCAGGTAGCTTCACGGGATACTGGTCTGCTACACGTTTCTGTACGTCGCGTGTCGTATAGCCCACCTTCAGCATGCCCTCATATCGCGGGTCGCTGTAAGCGTAAATCTGAGGTGTCAGATCTGGGCGACTGGGGAAGAAATCACTCTGTGCCATAGTCATTATTCCATTGGTCGAATCATACTCTCAATAAAGGCTATCTCTTCATCAGTTAGCCCGTATTTCTCATAAAGCATCTCGTCAGTCCAAGGGTGAGAAAAGTCTTGGAGAGGAACAAAAGAATAAACTCCCTTTGCAGCATTCTGCGTATTCTTTTTTTGAAGAACAAGGAATCGGAAGAATTTTGTTTTTATGTACGATATCACATTTTCACAGATTTCCCGATTTCCAAAGGGGCCAATAACCAAGTAGGTCTCTGTACAACAAGAACCCTTTTCAGCAACAAATGGCTTACCTAGCATTAAATATGGAAAATCTCCTCTTTCTCCATACGCTTTTGCTATCATTACTTTATACTCGTCAATCCAACCATCATTTTGCGTAATCTTTTCCCTGCTTATGAAACCATTGTCTGGATATGCATATACTTTAACGTATCCATTAGATTTTTCTTTCAGGATTTTAGTTTTGGGATCGATGCCAAACGGCTTTCTTGTACTTATAATGTCTACTATAGAACTTTTATCTATAGCTTGTACTTTTCTTATAATGCTTACTGCAGAATTGAATCTTACAAAAGTATCATTTTCATTTTCCAACAATGGACGGATCATTGAACTTTCTTCACCATGTATTCTGTTTATAACATTACATTCTCCGTTGTGGTCTCTTGCCCATAAAAAGTAACATACTCCTCCTGACAAATCAACACCAGGGAAACATTCTGTAGAGTCAAAATAGTCAACCAAACAACTTAATCTTTTATCAGAGAGCATATTATCTCTAAACTCGTCCAATCCTTTTCCTCCGCTGAACCATCTTGATGGAATAATCATTGTAAGGTATCTCGGGTTTAGTTTTATTGCTTGTTCTACAAACTTATTGTAAATAGGTATTGCACTTGATCCTGTTCCCCCGCCATCATTCAACTGATATGGTGGGTTTCCTATAATAACATCGAACTTCATGTTTCCGAATATTTTTTCTGGTTTGTTTGTGTGAATAAACTCGTAAGCGTGGCTCTCTAATTCTTTGCGTACAGTCTTGCCAAAGACTGATTCCGAAGCACCACAATATTTACATTTCCCATCTACGAACGTATGCTCTATAGCCCTGAAACGAAGATTACCCTCTTCATCTTGGAACTTACTGCAAATAGAATACTGTCCATTAGCATGTTTGCTACAATAGACTGAACGACGACTGGTTAGAGCCGTTAGTTCCGTAATAGCTATACCAAAGAGCTGTTTGGTAAAGATGTGGTTAGCTCGTTCGTGAACATCAGGTATCTGGCTCTCCAAACCTATCATCAAGCGTTTGGCAATTTCACGAAGGAAAACTCCACTCTTACTAAAAGGGTCTAGAAAAGTTGTCTCTTTACTCCGAAACAGTTCTGCTGGTAGCATATCGAGCATACGATTTACTACCTGAGGTGGTGTGAACACCTCATCGTTTGACAGGTTGGCCAGACAGGTCAACACATCAGGATTGTAATTAGTGTTTAGTATCATAATAGGTAGCTATTTTCAAATAATGAATAGGACGATATTCGCGTATAGGTTCAGGGGGGAGAAACACCTCATCGCCCTGATCGTTTTTTACAAAGGGTACACTGGCAGACTGTGCCTGAACAAGTGCTGCCAAATGAAAGTCCTTACGCATTACCATATCGCTGATAAAAGACCATTCACTAAAAGTGATAGGCCTTGCATTTTGCTTTTCGATAATGGTAGCATTCTGGCTTACTGGCTCACGAAGAGTTAATGCATCACCCCAAAGGATATTTCGTTCCAGTAAATATTGCCATACTTTTATTAACTTATCGGGAGCCTGGCCTCCAAGTATAGCGTGAGGATACCATTCACGGAGAATCTCCATAAGTCGCGCACGGCACTCCACTAAATTATCCTCCATGATATCAATGCCATAGATGCTACTAACTGCAATGACAGACTGAAGCTGAACCTGAGTCACTTGGCCTTGATATTGGCGCCAAATAACATCCAATTTTCGCCTCAAAATTTCTACGAGGAAGTTACCATTGCCACAAGCAGGCTCCAGGAAGCGGGAGTCAATTCGCTCCGTTTCCTGCTTTACCAAGTCGAGCATGGCATTCACCTCGCGCTCGGCAGTAAACACCTCGCCTCGCTCTGCTACTCGTTTTCGTGATTTTATAAGTTGTTCTTCCATTAATTCTCTCTATTATTAGTACATTACCAGTCTGACAAACCATAAGTATAACCTGCATATTTTTTGGCGAGACTATTTTTCATCAACTGGAGTTTATATGGGTCGCTATATTTGGCACTGCCTTTTTTGATGTGGAGCCTATTATGTGTAGAGATATCTATATCTATATAAACGATTTAGTTATTTACCTTGCAAAGATAATAGTTTTTATTCAGAATCACAAAGAATCTCATGATATTTTAACAAATATCATTCTTTCCATACTCATACCACCAATAAACGGCATCGTAGAGCGCGAGTACTCGCTCTTTGATAAAGTCCGGGTACTTGGGGGTAAGTTCATCGGCATTGAAGCCTGCAATAACACAAAGGAAAGAGAGATCGCCCTCGATATATTCGCACCATCTGTTCTTGCATAAGCAGAAACCGAGAATTCTATCAAACTCTTCTTCCGACTTTGGCAATTGTACGTGGGCTACTACGTGGGGCTTGGATTGTTGGTATAATAGCCAGTAGTCGCCGAGTCCCTCTACGTGTTTAAGTTCTGCCTTGAAAGCCTCGCGCTCTACATGTTTGGGCTTTAAGCCTGGATGTTGCAAGCGAGGGAGCATTACGTAATCGCAATTTTCAATCTTGATTATTTCCATTATATCACATTTTAATTGTTCAACTTAAATTTCATGTCGCAAAGATAGAAGCAGGGTGTCCCAAAAGTCGGGACATCCCTCAATCATTTAACATCTTTTATGATTTTCGGCACGTACCACTGTACCACTGTACCATTTGGATTTCCGAAAAACATCAAATGGGGGACTAAAATTGTTCTATGTATGTTATATTATTATATATATTAAAATATATATAATAATATAAATAATAAGCATTGATTTTCTCTCTAAAAATGGAATCAACAGACGGTACAGTGGTACACTGGTATACCAAAATCTCCTTACTTTACATTTTAACACTTCAAAATAAGTCGAAAAATAATTGCCGAAAAATTTGGTTTGCATTATAAAATTTCGTACCTTTGCACTGTCATTAAGAAACAGAGGTTTTGAGGCCCAAACGAGGAAAAATAATTTTTCTAGTGCACGAGAAAAATTTTCCTAACTAGGGAGAAAAAATTTTCTAGTCTGAGTGACAATAGAGAACAATTATTAACCATTAATCATTAACCTAAATTTTTATTACATTATGGCACTTAAAGTAAGAGCACAAGAGAGAATTCAGAAGATTGGTAAGTACGCTGGCAGCTACCGCTACGTGATGATGCCCGACCTGTACATTGCACTGTCTCAGGACAAGGTCATCAAGGAAGCAGCCCTCCGAAGCGGAGTTAGCAAGGGCGTGATGCAGGCCTGCTGGGATGCAGCTGGCGAGGTGATCAAGGCATGGGCCACCGAAGGACATTCAGTAGCGATCCCCGGTCTGGGAACCATGCGATTCGGTCTGCGCGCCAAGAGCGTTGAGAAGGTTGAGGAGGTAAAGGCTGGTCTGATTACAAGCCGCAGAATCATCTTCACTCCGGATGTTGACCTGAAGGATGAGTTGGCTAATACCTCCGTTCAGATTACCTGCTACGACCGAGATGGTAAGGAGGTGAAGCGTGTAACCTCAACCGACCCAGGTACGGTAGAGGACAACGAGAACCAGGGAGGTGACGACGACAACGGCGGCGGTGACAATGGCGGCTCCGGTGGCAACGGTGGTAACCAGAACGGCGGCTCTCAGTCTGAACCCCCGGCAGCCCCCACGATCAGCGGTAAGACCTCGTTCTCGGATTCGACCACAGTGAGCTTGAGCGGTCCTGACGGCGCAGATATCTACTACACCCTTGACGGCAGCACGCCAACGAGTGAGAGCACGATGTATACTGAGGAATTCGGCCTGAGCGAGACCACGACCGTGAAATCGATTGCCATTCTGAATGGAGTTTCGAGTGAAGTCGCCTCGAAGACGTTCACAAAGAACGCTTGATTTTAGAGGGAGAACGCGCCAATCGTTCAGTAAGCAACGGGGGAGCTCTGAGGAAGCTCTAGGGCTCCCCTGCCGTTAAAATGAGAAGATTCTTTTAGTCGCTAAAGCTTGGTAAAAGCGAGCAAAACTCGAGCGAACTATTAAATTATTAACCATTAAAACCTAGAAAATTATGACTAAGAAAGAAACTTTTAAGTGGATTGTGCAGATTATAGCTTCTGTAGCTACTGCTATCCTTACTGCGCTTAGTGCAACGAGTTGTATGGGCGCAATGTAGATCTAAAGAAATGTGTGTTGTATGAGAGAACGAAGCGAAGCGAGGAGCCTGTGAAGGTTTCTCGCTTTGTTTATTGGTTGTGTAAGCCAACTTGCATGATGGGCATCTCCCTCCCATTCTTTATATTCCTTATATGTGGCTTGTGTTACATCCCCTGGTAATCCTCTTACTGGGTATAACGATTCTTTCTCACCTCGAACTTCGCAACCTGACATAGTATTGAATAGACCATAGCATCTTTCTCCGTGTAACTCTCCACCATATTGATAGTGTTTCGTCTTACGACTTCGATATTCTAGGTAAATATGTATATCAGTTCCCACATTACATTTTCAATGAACTTGTTCAGAATGTTCCTTGTTTCGCTTAATCTTGATTGTTAGGTGTACCTGCCTCTCAGGGTGCGCCTCCTCATTGATTTTGCAGATACGGCACTCGAAAATGTGGTTCCAGCCCATTTCGAGAAGATTGGCAAGAGTCTCGTTTTCGCCACGAGGAATATACCCCAGCAGATATTCTTCTTCATCCTTATCATAAACCACCATCACTGCATAGGGGTCAAAACGATTCTCCTTATCACGTTCCAACCTTAGGGTAGTTCCAACCTTCAACTCATCCCACACCTCATCTGCATCGTGGTACTTTCGACCAGCCAGATGGCAATCCTTAAAAAACAATTTCTTTGTAACCATAACTCTTCATTTTTAGTTCAACATTCAATTTATGGTGCAAAGATAAATGTACATTGTTTCAAATCGTGGAACAGTCTTAAACTTTTTTCTTAGTTCCCATATAATATTATTTAAATATATCCTTAAAACAGTCATGATAAACGACGTCTACTTTGGGCCATATCTCATCGTTCGACATTATTTCTTCAATTGGGAACTTTTTGATTGGGCCATAAGTGGAATTAATATATTCCAACCATTCTTCGAATGACTGTGAATCATAATTCCAGTTAGGATCTCCACTATTATCCAATCGAAATTCATCACAGTACCAAGCCTCAGATTTTCCCATCGCCTTTGCAATATCATAGAAGCCTTTCCTGACAAAGAGAGGTGGGGTAAAGAGTTGATGGTATCTATAGGCAGGACTTATATGCCAATAGCCCTTTCGTAAAAACATACTAAACATGTGATGAGTTTCACTTATCACCCGATAATCTCCATAGTCTAATCCATCTGGCAGAAATCTGTTTTCACCTTTTAAATGGAAATAGTCATTGAGAATCTGTGAGGCTCGATTTAATTCTGCCTCAACAGCTTCTATGTTATCAACACTATAGAAGTCGTTTCTTATTAAGCCTTCAACACTTACACTCATATCATTCCTTATATTTCAAGTACAAAGTCACTATCGAGGTCTCGTATACGATTATGGTATCCGCCCTCATATTCGTGTTTAGAATAGAAGTGAGCATCTCTAAAATCAGTAATTTGCTTCCCCTCATTCGAGAATAAAGCTTTCTTCTTATCCTTAATCAGAGTGAAATAATGACATGTATCTACCATCTGGTAACTATCAATGGGGCCACCTGTCAAAAATGAATTGGTCTCTGTATTGAGCATATACTTCTTACCATCCTTCTTAAGATATAATAATGGTCCCACATCCAACATCTCAAGAAGATCATAATCAGAATACTGCTCTTTATAGATTTTCTCTTTTTGGTGATAGTCCTCAAAAGAATCATAATAGACGAGAGCTCCTTGATAGAATTGATCTTTACTATTCATCACATCACGAATGTCAAATTTCTCTATTTTTTTCCCTAATTCTTTCTCACAAAGTGCTATCCAGTCCTCAAATTTACAATAATCCTTAATTCCGCAACACTATTACAAATATAACTTTTTAAGTACCTGAGCAACAAAAAGTTGCCCAGGATTTTGCCATGTCGAAGAATTCACTTATCTTAGTGTTGCAAAAATAAACAAGCAAAAC
>Ga0310695_10000095_pt1 | contig 232305 bp, 201 predicted proteins | sample RumenRJG_04DNA_FD_203882 | JGI IMG/M metagenome (GOLD analysis project Ga0310695, IMG submission 203882) | Bovine rumen microbial communities from Lethbridge, Alberta, Canada - RJG_04 (v2) (version 2) | ecosystem: Host-associated > Mammals > Digestive system > Stomach > Rumen | place: Canada... | reverse complement strand
GCTGAATTAAACAATAGAACAGAAATCAAAAACGTTATAAGAATATAAGGCAAAAAAGCAAGAAGAAAGAGGACGAAACTATAAAGGTTGTCGCAAATCGCGAGCCCCCCAAGAAACCTCTCTCAGTCAATATGATATTGAGAAGCTGATTGTTACAGTAAGAATCGATATATGCTGATTGGGTATAAGGATGACGAGAACGACACCCATACAAGTACCCATACAAGTACCCGTACAAGTTCAATTGACATACGACCATCTTCTGAGAATGTTACACGTTTGGTATTGGCAATCGGTAAAGAAGAAATGAGTGTGAAGAGTATGATGGAAGACGTAGACTCCGAGAGGTGAAGGTGCCGCCTCCGAAGGGTGAAGGTACGGGCTCCGTGTGGCTTGGGGATAATCCCCAAGGGTCTTGGAGATGCCTTCTATACCCCCTTGGGGATGCTTCCCAACACTCATGGGAGGTATCTTAATACCCCCATAGAAGGTATCGGAACAAGTGATGAACGATATCTTAAGCAAATGGAGGCTTTATTTGACCCGATTAAGGGCTTTAATTGAATTGAATAAAGCCTTAAGTCGGTAGGAAAACAGGGGTTAGTCGGTAGGAAAGGAGACCTCAGTCGGTAACAAAACAGAGGTTAGTCGGTAACAGATTTTTATGTATTTTCGAAAAACATATAACCATATAACATGATGGGGCTCTAATGCCGATGTACAGAGGGATTGACGTATGTTATATGTTGCTCAAACATATAACATACATATAACATACTTCTATGCATTTTGGATTTATTAACTATTAACCACCTTTTTGTTAACAGATTTTTGCACGATTTTTTGCCAAAACTATTGACAAGGCGTGTTAAATGTATTACCTTTGCAGATGATTGTTGTCAGGCTAACTGATACGTCAACTAGTATTAACCTCTAATCAAATCTTATGCAAGAATTAACCATTCATGGCGAGGCTATTGCGCCTTCGCTGGAGGCTGCTCTGGAAGCAGAGTTGTTCCTCCAAGACAATTATCTTTTCCGTCGCAACATGCTGAATGGGAAGATTGAGTTTGCTACCCTTCCTGCTGAGGTGCCCGTCTATCGGACACTGACACAGGAGGCTCTGAACAGTATCATCATCCATGCCAAAAAGGAGGACATCTGTGATGGAAAACCTAAGACGGACATTCTGGAACTGATTCATTCTGAGGCTGTTCCAACGTTCAATCCGATTCAGGATTTCTTGGAGCACCTACCCCAATGGGATGGACAGAACCATGTGGCAAAGTTGTTCGGCAGACTACCTGGTATCTCGACAGAGCAGCATGGGTTCCTTGCCGTATGGCTCCGCTCGACGGTCGCCCACTGGTTGCAGATGGACACCATCCATGGTAACGAGTGCGTACCTACTTTAATAGGAGCACAGGGATGTGGTAAGACAACCTTCGTCACCCGACTGCTCCCACCCCATCTGCGAGAGTACTTCCTCGACCACCTGAACCTCTCGAACAAGTTCGACAAGGAGATGGCACTGACCAACAACCTGCTGGTGAACCTCGACGAGTTGGAGGCAATCCGTCCCAGTCAGCATGCCCATCTGAAACAGACCCTGTCGAAGTCGAAGGTCAACGGTCGTCCTATCTTCGGCTGCTCGCAAGAAGACCGTCCAAGGTTTGCCTCCTTCGTCGCCACCACCAACAATCCCCATCCGCTGACGGATGCCACTGGCTCACGCCGATACATCTGTCTGACGATACCCAAAGGACAACTCATCCATAACGAGGGTGATATTGACTATGAGCAGTTGTATGCGCAGGTCCTTTATGAGATCAGGGAGTTGAAGGTACCCTATTGGTTTAACAATGTGGAAGTGGCTCGTATCCAAGATCTGAACCTCAACTACATGGAGCAGAAAGACATTTCCGAGATGATTCAGGTATGCTTCAGGAAACCCAAGGAAGGTGAAAATGCCAAGAAACTCGACAGCAGACAGATTCTGGAGTTCATCCAACAAGAATACCCGTCCGTCAAGAGTGATAGAAGTACCAAGATACATCTGGGACTTGCCATGAAGGACCTGGGCATCGAGCACCTATTATACAACAACCGCCCCCACTATCTGGTAGTCCCTCTCAAGAGTGCATAAGGATGTTATATGTATGTTACATGTTTGGGCAACATATAACATACGTCAATCCCTTTGTACATCGGCATTAGAGCCCCATCATGTTATAAGGTTATATGTTTTTGCAAGAATGATAAAAAATATGGGCGTAACACGAGTGGTTACGCCCATATTCATATTGTTGCAAATAGTATTATTTCACCTCCTCGAAGTCGGCATCCTGGATATTGTCATCCTTGGGAGCTTGCTGCTGGCTATTAGCCTGCTGGTTGTAGAACGGACCTTGCTGCTGGTCAGCACCTGGCTGAGGACCAGCTTGGGCACCCTGGTACATCTGTTGTGAGGCAGTCTGCCATGCGTTGTTAAGAGCAGCGATAGCAGTGTCGATAGCGGCGATGTCACCAGCCTTATGAGCGTCCTTCAATTGCTGGAGGGCATTCTCAATGGCAGGCTTCTGATCGGCAGGAATCTTGTCGCCAATCTCCTTCAACTGATTCTCTGTCTGGAAAATCATAGAGTCAGCCTGGTTCATCTTGTCAACACGCTCACGTTCCTTCTTATCGTTCTCGGCATTCTGCTCAGCCTCAGCCTTCATGCGGTTGATCTCATCCTGTGACAGACCAGAGGAAGCCTCGATGCGGATAGCCTGCTCCTTACCGGTAGCCTTATCCTTGGCACTAACCTTCAGGATACCGTTGGCATCGATGTCGAAGGTTACCTCAATCTGAGGAATACCACGACGTGCGGGAGCGATACCTGTCAGATTGAACTGACCGATAGACTTGTTCTGTGCGGCCATCGGGCGCTCACCCTGCAGAACATGGATAGTCACTTCTGTCTGATTGTCGGCAGCAGTAGAGAACACCTCACTCTTCTTGCAAGGAATGGTCGTGTTAGCCTCAATCAGTTTGGTCATCACACCACCCATCGTCTCAATACCCAAAGTCAATGGTGTAACGTCAAGCAGTACGATATCACCTACTCCACCTTCTTTATTCAGGATAGCGCCCTGGATAGAGGCACCAACGGCAACCACCTCATCAGGGTTCACGCCCTTTGAAGGCTCCTTGCCGAAGTAGTTCTTTACGAGTTCCTGCACGGCAGGAATACGGCTGGAACCACCTACGAGGATAACCTCGTCGATATCGGAAGTGTTCAGTTTGGCATCAGCGATAGCTTTCTGACATGGAGCCAGACAAGCCTGAATCAGTCCGTGTGCCAGCTGTTCAAACTTAGCACGTGTCAGTGTCTTTACCAAGTGCTTAGGCACACCACCTACAGGCATGATATATGGCAAGTTGATCTCAGTGCTGGTAGAAGAAGACAACTCAATCTTAGCCTTCTCGGCAGCCTCCTTCAGACGCTGCATAGCCATGGGGTCAGCCTTCAGGTCGGCACCCTCGTCATTCTTGAACTCCTGTACCAGCCAGTCGATGATAACCTGGTCGAAGTCATCACCACCCAGGTGAGTATCACCATTGGTAGAGAGCACCTCAAACACGCCGCCACCGAACTCCAGAATAGAGATATCAAACGTACCACCACCGAGGTCGAAGACAGCAATCTTCATATCCTTGTTAGCTTTGTCGACACCATAAGCAAGTGCGGCAGCCGTTGGCTCGTTGACGATACGGCGTACATTCAGACCGGCAATCTGACCAGCCTCCTTGGTAGCCTGACGCTGAGAGTCTGAGAAATAAGCCGGTACGGTGATAACGGCATCCGTCACCTCCTGTCCGAGGTAGTCCTCAGCAGTCTTCTTCATCTTCTGCAACACCATAGCGGAGATCTCCTGCGGAGTGTACTTACGACCGTCAATGTCCACACGAGGATAGCCACCCTCGTTGACAACAGTATAAGGTACGCGCGAGATTTCCTTCTCTGTCTGTTGCCAGTTCTCACCCATGAAACGTTTGATAGAGTAAACGGTTTTCTTTGGGTTGGTAATAGCCTGACGCTTGGCAGGGTCACCAATCTTACGCTCACCATTCTCAACAAAACCTACGACAGAGGGTGTCGTACGCTTACCTTCGCTGTTAGCGATAACCACTGGCTCGTTACCCTCGAATACGGCAACACAGCTGTTGGTTGTTCCTAAGTCAATTCCAATAATTTTTCCCATAGTTGTATTATTTTTATTTATTAATATGCTAAATTGTCACTGATTTCATAGCAAAGCATGTGCCAAAAACAAAAAAATTCAATAAAAATGACTGATTGTCACGTCATTTTGGCACAAGTATCAAAAATAATTTATATCTTTGCAGCAATATTACGTAATAACATCAATAGATATATCTATGAAAAAACTGATTATTCTGACGGGACTTGCCCTTGCTACGACAGTTGCAATGGCTCAGAGTGCCGACTCCTACATCGTCAAGACAAAGGGAGTGAAGAAGACAGAGGCGAAGGTCGTCAAGAAGAAGACTAACGGCGAGGAAGAACCCACTGGCACTGACTTTGTCAGCCAGAATTTCCGCTATTATAGTCTGTGCGACTGGAAAGACGGCATGAAGTTTATGGTGTTGCCAGAGAAGTATGATTTAGTCGTAAACACTTTCCGTGACGCTGGTACTGGCAAGGAAATACCCAGTGGTAAGTTGCGTCGTAAGATTATGATTTACAACAACCACTCTGTTGGTCAGAATGGTCGTTCCCGCATGAACTTCACTTGTCAGGATGACAACAAGAAATACTATTTCGAGTTGCCAAACGGAGAGTTCGAGGACTATTGCTATGGCAAGACAGGTGTCCCCACCCTCGCCTATCTGGGTGATGTGGATATCGCCCGTGAGAAACTGATGAACCAGACGCTTGTGACTCGTACCACAGACTATCGTGTAGATGTGGACTACGACAGTGACAGTTATAATGATGTCAAAGTAGAGAAGAATATGGAGGTAAAGGTGGTTGCCGTTGGTGTGGGTACCCGTTCCTTCCCTGTGAAGATCATCGTTGCCGACAAGAAAGGTAACGAGTTCTACCAGAACGTTGCCATCAGTAAGACCAATAGTGGTATGCGTGACGACGAGTTTATCGTGGACAACGAAAAATTCACGTTCTATGGTTCTTTTGACCTGATGTCAGGAGAGACCAAGGTGTCTACCGACTATGCTCAGTATATGGGTAAGACCATCTACACGAAATACGCTACCAGTATGACGACCAAAGGTGGTGGTAAGGACAACCGTGTTGTGAAAGTACCTAAACTGATGGCATTCCGCATCGACGGCATGGCACCAGTCCATAACAGCAACTATGTCACCTTGACATTGTCTGAGACAGAGACAGGACGTGTCTATTCTAAGGACGTTACCTTCGTCAACGAGAGTGTTGTGGGTGACATTGACGGACAGAAGGAAGACTACTTCGGCTATCTGTTCGGCTTCGGTGAGGGTAAGTTGAGGAATACCAATGCTGCTACCCGTACCATGATCCGTGAGGGACGTGTCGGCATGGGTATGACAGAGGAAGAGGTAGAGATGGCAGTCGGTGAGCCTGACAGTAAGGCAGACATCAATGACGGTCGTTACGAATGGACCTACAAGCGTACCAAGAGTTGGCTGATCATTCAGTTCAGCAAGAGCGGTAAGGTGGTAGGTATCCGCACCCCACGTAGGACGACAGCCACCAAGGCAAAGAAATAAAGCAAAAAAGAAAGGCACTCGAAACAGGGTGCCTTTCTTTTTTTCTTTATGCCTTGTCAGCTATTGTCTGCATGATCTTAGCTTCGAGTTCCTCACAGAGCTCTGGATTATCCCTGAGCAACTGCTTGGTAGCGTCACGTCCCTGTGCCAGTTTAGAACCGTCATACGAGAACCAAGAACCGCTCTTCTGGATAATACCATACTCCACACCAAGATCGATAATCTCGCCAATCTTTGAGATACCCTCACCGAAGGTAATCTCAAACTCAGCCTTGCGGAAAGGAGGAGCCACCTTGTTCTTCACAACTTTTACACGTACCTGGTTACCAATCACCTGATCACCATCTTTGATTGCCGTGACACGACGGATGTCCAGACGGACTGAAGCATAGAACTTCAGGGCATTACCGCCCGTTGTCGTCTCAGGATTACCGAACATCACGCCAATCTTCTCACGCAACTGGTTAATGAAGATACAAGTGGTATTGGTTTTTGCGATGGTTGCCGTAAGTTTACGTAGTGCCTGGCTCATCAGACGGGCGTGCAGACCAACGGCGGAGTCGCCCATATCACCCTCTATCTCCTTCTTGGGAGTCAGTGCGGCAACAGAGTCAACTACCAGAATGTCTATCGCACTGGAGCGAATCAACTGGTCAGCGATTTCCAAAGCCTGCTCACCATTATCTGGTTGTGATATCCACAGATTATCAATATCCACACCCAGTTTCTGGGCATAGAAGCGGTCGAAGGCATGCTCCGCATCGATGAAGGCAGCGATACCACCAGCCTTCTGAGCCTCAGCCATGGCATGGATCGCCAGTGTTGTCTTACCAGAGGACTCTGGACCATATATCTCAATGATACGTCCTTTCGGATAACCTCCCACACCAAGTGCCGCATTCAGTCCGATGCTGCCAGTGGGAATCACCTCAACATTCTCAATCTGCTCATCTCCCATCCGCATGATACTACCCTTGCCAAAATCCTTCTCGATTTTCGACATGGCAGCTTGCAGAGCTTTCATCTTCTCCTGTTGAGGACTCATGGCTGCGCCCTCTTCCATTTCTTTTTTTGCCATAGTTGTGCTAATATTTTAGTTTTGATTAAAGTTCCAAGTCACCATCATGAATCTCATGCCATGGCAGCCCCTGTTTATTAAGCTGCTCCATAAATGGATCGGGGTCAAATTCCTCGACATTGTGAACACCCGGTTTCTTCCAGATGCCTTTGCAGAACATCATGGCACCTATCATGGCAGGAACGCCAGTCGTGTAGCTGACTCCTTGCATTCCCGTCTCCTCATAGGCTGCACGGTGTGAACAGTTGTTGTAGACATAATAGGTATGCTCGTTACCATCCTTTCCGATACCACGGATGCGGCATCCGATAGAGGTCTCACCCTCGTAGTTCTCACCTAGGTCCTGAGGATTGGGAAGTACTGCCTTTAAGAACTGCAAGGGTACGATTTTCACCTTTGCTACCCCACTGCCATCAGCAAGTGGCGCTTCGTACTCCACCTCATCAATGCGGCTCATTCCGATGTTCTGTATTACCTCCAGATGTTTCAGGTACTGCTGTCCGAAAGTCATCCAAAAGCGGGCACGTTTGATGGTCGGGTAGTTGATGACCAGCGACTCTATCTCCTCATGGTGCAACAGGTAACTGTCACGTGGTCCGATATTCGGATAGGTCAGGTCCTTGTGAATCTCCAGTGGTTCTGTCTCTACCCATTTTCCGTCTTCCCAGTAGAGTCCCTTCTGGGTAATCTCACGGATATTAATCTCCGGGTTGAAGTTGGTGGCGAATGCCTTATGGTGGTCACCTGCGTTACAGTCGACAATATCCAGATACTGCATCTCCTTGAAATGATGCTTTGCGGCATAAGCGGTATAGATACTCGTCACACCCGGGTCGAAACCACAGCCGAGTATAGCCGTCAAACCTGCTTTCTCGAACTTCTCGCGGTAAGCCCACTGCCATGAATACTCGAAATGTGCCTCGTCTTTCGGCTCATAGTTCGCTGTGTCCAGATAGCTGCAACCACAGGCAAGACACGCCTCCATAATCGTCAGGTCTTGATAGGGTAATGCCAAATTGATGACCAATTCTGGTTTATAACTATTGAACAAGGTCTTCAGCTGCTCCACATCATCGGCATCTACCTGTGCTGTCTGAATGGGCATGTCATAACCTTTCTGATGGATTGCTTCAACGATAGCGTCGCATTTAGCCTTACGACGAGAGGCAATCATGAAATCGGTAAACACGTCAGCGTTCTGTGCTATCTTGAACGCAGCTACAGTGGCAACGCCACCTGCTCCAATCATTAATACTTTTGCCATATTTTCTTTTGTTGTTAATCTTTAATTTCGTCACCATGGATGCCGAGTGCTGCCATCAGGGAATACCCCAGAATCTCCTGTCGGTAGTTGCCACCCTCCATGGGCTGCATGCAGAACACGGTAACCCGTTTCTCGTCCCCCACATGGCGGAGTCCCTCACGTACCTTATTATATATATGCTCAGCATCAGGTATCACCATCACCCGTTTCACGTCTCCACTATTGCAGATAATCTGCATGGAGTCGACAAACAATTCCTCGGCTGTCACCATTTCCTCGACAGGAACACAGCTGATGAGAAATTCTCCTAAGGGACCATTAAAAGCCTTGCCGTCCAAGTCGGCAAAAGCACCAGGCAGGAAATTGTCCATCTGCTCCTTCTGGTGCAGCAGGACTACCTGAGTCTGATGATTGCCTTCCCTTATTCCCCCGTCAAGAGCCACGCACTCTAGCCATTTTGCCATGTCAGCCTGAGGGATTCGACGACCTATCATACGTTCGAAGTTCACTATCAGATTAAACACAACCTTGTCGACGTAGTCAGCGTCGACAAGGATCACGTTTTCTTTCCATTCCGCCCTATTCAGCCATTCTTCTGTCATAGGGTACAAAGTTAGTGCAAATTAAGCGAATCTCCAAATTTTTTCGTCGATTAATTGTACCAGATTGAGGAATCTCCCCGTGTATAGAAACGGTCGTCCTCATTGTAGACATTGTCGAGTTCATAAGACTCTTCGTCGTGCATTTTTTTGGTTGGCATAGGCTTTTCCTCCAATATTTAGTTAGTCAATCAGATGGTTATTCGTTGCAAATATAAACAATAAATCGGAAATTCAGGATAATTTTGTGCTAAAAAGTATTAAAGTGTGATTTCTGCGGATCCCAAGCATCGATGATGAAACTCGTCATAAAACACGCAAAATTGACCAGGAGCCACACCATGGATAGGAGAATCAGCGTGTATGACAATCTCTCCGTTGTCTAATGTCTCACAGGTGGCGTGATGAAACTCAGGAGTATGACGGATCTTGAAAGTGACATGAAGAGAAGGAAGGGCAGATCCGTCAGGGATCAGACTATGGAAGTCCTTGACTTTAAACTCCTGTTTATAGGCTGTCTTAGGATCATAGCCTTTGCTGACGTACAGAATGTTTTGCTGCATGTCTTTCTTCACCACGAACCACGGACCACCGCCGAAGCCCAGTCCATGACGTTGTCCGATGGTGTGGAACCACAAGCCCTTATGCTGTCCTATCCGCTTTCCTGTCTCCAATTCCAACACGTCACCGGGGTTCTCTCCTAAGTAGCGGCGGATATAATCGTTGTAGTTGATTTTCCCTAAAAAGCAGATACCCTGCGAGTCTTTGCGCTTGGCATTCACCAAGTGCTCACGGTCGGCAATCTCACGCACCTCCTCCTTCATCATGTGTCCGATGGGGAAGAGTGCCTTCCTTAGCTGCCAGTCATAGATCTGAGCCAGGAAGTCTGTCTGGTCCTTCACAGGATCAGGACTGGTACACAGCCATTTTCCACCCTGTTCGTCTATCTCTGTCTGGGCGTAGTGCCCCGTAGCGATGAGGTCGTAGTCATGTCCCCGTTTCTCATCAAAGGCACCGAACTTGATCAAGCGGTTGCACATCACGTCAGGATTAGGGGTCAGTCCTACCTTCACCTTTTCCATCGTGTACCTGGTTACCTGGTCCCAATATTCCTGATGGCAGTCTATGACCTCCAACTTACATCCATACTTATGACTGATAGCTGTTGCCATTTCCAGATCTTCCTCTGAAGAGCAGTCCCACTCCTCGTCCTCGTCAGGTCCAATCTTGATATAAAAACAATCAGGACGCAGTCCCTGTCGTACCAATTCATACAGTACCACAGAGCTGTCCACCCCACCCGAGAGTAACACGGCAATACGCTTGTCTTTCAGATTCATGCTGCAAAATTACTTAAATATTATTAAATACACAAATAAATCCATTGTTATTTCAAAAAGAACACATATCTTTGCGATATCAAATTGATATCATTTAAGATGCGACTTTTATGAAAGAAGGCTGCTATGGTGAGCAACCTGCTCGTCGTACTCTTTGGTGATGATAATGCACAGCCCGTGGTAAATACAGGCACGTTGAATCATTAATGGCAGAAAAGAGTAACACCAAGAGTTTTATTCTGCGCGTTGATGCTGACACCATGAATGCGATAGAGGCCTGGGCTGCTGACGAGTTCCGCAGTACCAATGGTCAGTTGCAGTGGATCATCACCGAAGCATTGCGCAAAGAGAAGCGCCTGCCCAAAAAGAAGAAAGAATGATGGAAGAAAAATTCAATATAAAAACGGTCAAGGTGCATCGCACCACAGAGGCAATGATCTTAGAGGTGGTGTTCGTTTTGACAGCCATTATTGTCTGGGGCATCATCATCTGGATGATACATCAGGCTCCAGACATTGTGCCCACCCATTTCGATGCCTCAGGCAAGCCAAATGCCTACGGGTCGCCAGTAGGTATCACCATTCCTTGCATCATCATGGCAATAGCAGGTGTCGGACTGATGGTGCTGGCCTACTTTCCCCGTTTCATCAACATGCCTGTTAAGATTACCAATATCCATCAGGTAGAGTTGACTATCCGCAGCACTCGTATAGCAGCTATTACCCTTTTGCTATTGGCACTGGCTACGGGCTATACAATGCTGGGGATGCCGACACCCTCACCCATCCCCATTTTGGCGGCCATCGGTCTGCTCTTCCTCGAAATCATTGTATTCTCAATACTCATCTATAAAGCAAAATAAAAACTATGGTAGAATTAAAGAACGAACAACTCTCGATCGTCGTTTCGGAGAAAGGAGCCGAGCTCCAGAGTATTAAGGATGCCAGCGGCAAGGAATACCTCTGGCAGGCCGACCCCAAATTCTGGGGACGTCACTCACCAATACTTTTCCCTATCGTATGCTCCGTCAACGGTGAGACTTATCGAGTAGATGGAAAGGAGTATCATCTGCCCCGTCATGGTTTCGCCCGTGATGCAGAGTTCAAACTGATCGCTCAAAACGACAGGAAGGTTACTTTCGCCCTTGAATCCTCCGAAGAGACAAAGAAAGTCTATCCGTACGACTTCACTCTCAGCATCAGCTACGTGCTTGATGGAAATCAGATAGGTGTCATCTGGCACGTTCACAACACGGATAAGGAAGAGATTCATTTCCAGATAGGCGGTCATCCTGCTTTCAACGTACCCGAAGGAAAGACCAGTGGTATCATCCGTCTTGACAACGCGGATCCGATGGACGCTCTGCACAGCTATCCCGACAGTTCGCATTCGATGGACGAGGTGCCTTTCAGCGAGGCCGAGGGTGGCATCATCGAATTTTCAGAGAACACATGGCGCAATGACTCCATCAAGATTCATAAGAGCCAGCTGCATCAAGCTGAGCTTCTGAATAAGGCTGGAGAGCCAGAAGTGACGGTCAGTTTCAATACGCCCGTCGTAGCCTTCTGGAGTCCTTTTGGCAAGCAGGCACCTTTCGTGTGTATTGAACCTTGGTATGGTATTGGCGACCCTCGTGGCTACCAGGGTGAGTTCAAGGACAAGCCCCTGATGAACCACCTACAGCCAGGAGCCTCCTTCATGAGTAAATATACAATCACTATAGGATAAACGGTATGAAAAAATTTTTATTGATATGCCTCAGCCTCCTTCTTTGTCTGAGCAGTGAGGCACAGGAAATGAAGGGACGCATCTATTTCAATGGTAACATGAGTGTGTCCCACCTGCTTGCACAGAAAGAGAATGAGACTGCAGAGCAGCATAAGGAGCGTGAGACTGTGATGAACGAGATTTTCACCATGACCGTCACTATCGAGTTCCTCAACAGTCACGACATGCGGATGAAGATGAAAATCCTGATGGACAAGGAGCGTGCCAAGGAACTGGGTGTCAGCTGGGCTAATCGTAAGATGTGGCAGGCAGACCTTGTGTTCAAGACGAAATTCTACAACTACAAGTCGCGTTACACCGTGAATAACGGTATCGTCAAGATCGAGAACAACGGGTCGAGGATGGTACTCAGTGATAATGGGAATCTCCTATCTGTGGATGACAGTGACATGAAGGCGACCTTGAAGAGAATCAAATAAAACAAATATCGCGAAGTTCAAAAGGCTTCGCGATATTTGTTTTCATCTTTATCCTCCAGCATGGAGAGATAACTCTGATAACGGCTCTCGGCGATATAATGGTCGTCGAGGGCTTTTCTTACGGCACACCCCGGCTCATGGGTATGGGTACAGTCAGAGAAGCGGCACTGCTTAGAGAACTCAAAAATCTCCTTGAAATAGCTTGTCACTTCCTCCTTCTCCATGTCAAAGGTGCCAAAGCCCTTGATACCTGGTGTATCGATGAGCCAGCTGTTTAGTTGAGAGTTGAGTGGAATCATCTCCGAAAAGGTGGTGGTATGCATTCCCGTCTGGTGTGCCTCGCTGATGTCAGCCACCCGTTGGTTGGCATGAGGCACCAGCCGGTTAATCAGCGTAGACTTTCCCACGCCACTATTGCCACTCAGCAAGGTAATCTTCCCTTCCAGCTTTTCTCTCAATGCCTCCACACCATCCCCATCAAGGGCAGAGATGGCACGGCATTCATAGCCTATCGTCTCATAGAGGTTTATCATCATCTGCTGATAATGCAGTTCCTCCTCACTGAGCAAGTCCGTCTTGTTGAAGACTAGGATGACGGGAATCCGATATGCCTCGGCTGAGGCAAGGAAGCGGTCGATGAACGTCGTGGAGGTCTCTGGCTTCACCACCGTCACCACCAGCAACGCCTGGTCGACATTAGCAGCAAGGATATGGCTCTGTTTCGACAGATTAATACTCTTTCGGATGATATAGTTACGTCGGTCCTCTATCTCCGTGATCCATGCCCCCTCTTGTCCCCCTGTTGAGGGGGAAGAAATAGTGACCCTGTCACCCACAGCGACAGGGTTCGTAGAGCGTATTCCCTTGATGCGGAAATTACCCTTTATCTTACAATCGACAGTTGATCCATCGTCGGTGAGGACGGTGTACCAACTACCGGTATTTCTAATGACGAGACCTTTCAATTGTCCATCCAATCAAACGGTCATGATTTCCTTGTTCTTCGCCTCCATCAGGTCATCGAGCTTCTTGATGAACTTGTCGTGCACCTTCTGCAGCTCCAGTTCAGCATCCTTCTCGTTATCCTCCGAGAGACCGTCCTTGATAGCCTTCTTCAGTTTGTCCTTGATGTCGGCACGGACGTTGCGCACCTCTACCTTTGCCTTCTCCGCAATCTTATTGCATTGCTTCACCAAGTCACGGCGGCGCTCCTCCGTAGGCTGTGGGATACCCAGACGGATGATCTCACCATTGTTCTCCGGGGTGATACCCACATCAGAGTCCATGATTGCCTTCTCGATGTCACGGATCTGTTTCTTGTCCCAGGGCTTGATGGCGATGGTACGGGCATCCGGTGTTGAGATGTTAGCAACTTGGTTCAAAGGTACTTTTGAACCGTAGGACTCTACACGCACGCCATCAAGGATAGCGACGTTGGCACGACCGGCACGGATGCGGTTCAGCTCCTCTTCCAGGAACATCGCAGCCATCTCCATGCGTTCTTCTGCCGAGGCTAATGTCTGTTTTACGTCTATCATAACTTATCTGTTTTACCGTTCTTCCGACAAAGATACGCATTAAATTCCAAACGAGCAAGAATCTTGCCTAAAAAATTATCATACTTACGGACAGAGCATCACCCTCCCACGGTACATGGCTTCTTTCCGCATTCCTGCACCGTGGTTTTGCACCGACTCCGATAAAGGTTTAGGGGGTAAAAATATTATCGGAAGCAGTGTAAAGTATTATCGGAGAGAGGGGAAAAGGTGGTGGTTTTCAGTTTCAGGTTTCAGGATTCAAATTTCAGGATTCAGAGTTGAAGACAAAATTGACGAGTTACTCATCCTCAAACTCCAGAAAGCCCTCCACCCACTCGACGCGGTGAGCCTCCGCCTCAATGGTGGGATTGTTGACAGAGAGACCGAGGAGACGGATGGGACGGTCTACGCTGTAGTCGACTTCCTGCAGCAGCCGCTTTGCCACAGGCAGGATGCCGTCTTTATCCAAGAGGGAGTGCTGCACGGTGAGGGAACGGGTAATCTGTGTGAAGTCGGAGAATTTCACCTTGAGTGTCAGAGTATGTCCCACGAAATCACTCTTGGCAATGCGTCGCACCAGCTCCCCCGTGGCATGATACAGCTCGACAAGGACTGCCGATGGCTTATAGATATCCTCCAGGAAGGTACGCTCACACCCTACCGACTTACGGATCCACTCCGTCTCCACAGGACGGTTGTCGATGCCCCTCGCAAAGTCATAATAGACCTTTCCCATCTTACCAAAGACCTCTATCAGATGCTGCAATGACACCTCCCGCAAATCCCCGCCTTTGAAGATACCCATATAGTGCATCTTCTCCGCAGTACGGGGTCCCACGCCCCATAGTTTCTCGACCCGCAACTGTGCGATGAAGTCGAGGGCACGGTCAGGATGGATGGTCGTCATACCGTCAGGCTTCCGCCAGTCAGAAGCGATTTTCGCCAACAACTTATTATAGGAGATTCCCGCTGATGCCGTCAGGTGAACCTCGTCACGGATGCGCTGCCGTATCTCACGGGCGATATTCACGGCAAGGGGGATATTCTTCTTATTCTCCGTCACATCGAGGAAAGCCTCATCCAATGAGATGGGTTCGATGAGATTGGTATAGTCATGGAAAATGGCATGCACCTGACTGGAGACCTCCTTATAACGGGAATAGCTGCCCGGTACGATCGTGAGATGCGGACAGAGCCGTTTCGCCCGCATCATCGGCATAGCGGAGTGGATGCCATAACGGCGTGCCTCATACGAAGCGGTGGCAACCACCCCACGAGGACCGTCATAACCTACTGCCAGGGGGATGCCCCGCAGTTCCGGATGGTCGCGCTGCTCCACCGAGGCAAAGAAGGCGTCCATGTCGACATGTATGATTTTCCGATTAAAGTTCTGCATCAGAGCACTGGAAAGTGGTGCCCTTTGAGATGTCACCGGTCTCCAGTCCTAATTTGAACCACTTCATACGCTGTTTGCTGGTACCGTGGTTAAACGACTCAGGAACGGCATAGCCACGTGCTTTCTTCTGCAGGTAGTCGTCACCAATGACCTGAGCACAACGGATAGCCTCCTCAATGTCACCATCCTCCAGAGAACCGAAACGCTTGTTGTCATGATGCGCCCATACACCGGCATAGAAATCGGCAAGCAGTTCCAGGCGCACACTGAGCTTGTTAGCCTCAGCCTCAGGGAGTCGTGCCATCTGTTCATGCACCTTGGCAAGCGTACCAGTCAGGTACTCCACATGGTGACCCACCTCATGAGCAATCACATAGGCATAGGCGAAATCACCCTCGGCACCCAGCTGTTGCTTCATCGTGGTGAAGAACGACAGGTCGATATACAGTTTCTGGTCACCAGAGCAATAGAACGGTCCCATCTGTGCGGAGCCCTGTCCGCAAGCTGTCTGGACACCACCAGTATAGAGCACCATCTTAGGAACCTGATACTGTGCCCCATTCTGCTTGAAGATCTCCGTCCACACATCCTCCGTTCCGGCAAGAATCTGGGTGGAGAACGTTGCCAACTGCTGTTCCTCCTCCGTAAACTGGGGCTGTCCCTCTGTGACCTCCGTATTGCCACCGAAGGTATTCTGCTGCACCTGCTGCATCACGGCAGCCACAGGGTCGCCACCAGAGAGCCATGCAAAAAGAGCTACCATGATAATACCACCGATACCCAGACCGGCCTTCGCTCCGCCACCCATACCACGGCGGTCTTCCACGTTCGAGCTTTCTCGTCTTCCGTCTAATCTCATCTTATGCTAATTTTGGTTTATTCCTGTACGCTGTCCATATAGTCCATAATGACTTTAACCGCATCATCCTCAGTCATATGATCCATATTGATGGTTAAGTCATAATTACGGACATTATAGCGCGACTGACCAGTATACCTGGTCACATAGTTATCGCGCATCTTATCTATCTTGGAGATTATCTTCTCAGCTTCCTCATGAGAGACATTCTGCTTTTTCATCACACGCTGTATACGTGTTTCTTTTGAAGCATGTATATATATCCGCAAATGGTTCGGATAATTACGTAACACGAAGAATCCACTGCGACCTGTAATGACGCAAGAGCCACTATCGGCAATTCCCTTCAAGATCTCCTGCTCCACTTTGAAGATAGACTCAGTGGTAACCAATTTCGGCTCTTTACCCATTTCCACCTTATAATATGATGCACGCACTGTCTCACCGAGAGAAACGACACGCGAAAAGTCTGACCACCAATTATGTTTCCTGCCTTTGAGAGTCTCTATTTCCTCAACAGTAAGATGATATTTTTCCTGCAAAGCCTTGACGAGTGCCTTGTCATAAAATGCCACCCCTAATTTAGCTGCCAGTTTTTCTCCGACGGTACGACCGCCAGAACCCAGTTCTCGATTAATCGTAATTACAAATTGCTCGTTCTTGTTCATTTTTAAGATCTTTGTTATTAATTACTTCAACATTCGCTGCAAAGTTAAACAAAATAATCGAATAAACAACATTTTAAACAAACAAAAACATTTAACATTTATCTGCCACTCGTTCAACAATGCAAAAGAAATATTCATTTTCCTTTTGTATTTTAGTCACTTATTCGTATCTTTGCAGGAGTATTAACTTTTAAATTTGAGAAAATATGAGTACAGGTAATGTGAGACCGGCTGATATGGAGCGTATAACGACTCCCGAGTTAGCCCAGAAATACATTGAGGAACAGGTGAAGGAGCTGCGGGCTCAGATTGGTGACAAGAAGGTGCTGCTGGCACTTTCTGGTGGTGTAGACTCATCGGTGGTGGCTGCCCTGCTGATTAAGGCAGTGGGCAAGCAGCTGGTGTCAGTACATGTGAACCACGGTCTGCTGCGCAAGGGAGAGCCAGAGCAGGTGGTGCGTGTGTTCCGTGACGAGCTGAATGCCAACTTGGTGTATGTTGATGCTACCGACCGTTTCCTGGACAAGTTGGCAGGTGTTGCCGATCCCGAGCAGAAGCGTAAGATCATCGGTGCGGAATTTATCCGTGTGTTCGAGGAGGAGGCACGAAAGCTGGAGGGAATCAGTTTCCTGGCACAAGGTACCATCTATCCCGACATCGTGGAGTCTGGTCCTGTGAAGTCACACCATAACGTGGGTGGTCTGCCCGAGGATATGCAGTTTGAGTTGGTAGAGCCCATCAAACTGTTGTTCAAGGATGAGGTACGTGTAGTAGGTAAGGAGCTGGGATTGCCCGATAATATGGTGTTCCGTCAGCCGTTCCCAGGTCCCGGACTCGGTGTGCGATGCACAGGAGCCATCACCCGTGACCGCTTGGAGGCACTGCGTGAGAGTGATGCCATCCTCCGTGAGGAGTTTGCCAAGAACGGACTAGAGGGTAAGGTATGGCAGTATTTCACCATTGTGCCCGACTATAAGTCAACAGGTGTAAAGGACAACAAGCGCAGCTGGGACTGGCCCGTCATCATCCGTGCCGTCAACACCCGTGATGCCATGACCGCCACCATCGAGGAGATCCCTTATGCGTTGCTGCATCATATCACCCAGCGTATCATCACGGAGGTGCCTGGCGTGAACAGGGTATTGTATGACCTGACCCCGAAACCTACGGGAACCATTGAGTGGGAGTAATACAGGCTGTGACGATGATAGCATTGTATATTGTCATCGGAATAGCCGTCGGTGCAGTCGTCCTCTATCTGGTGATGAACCAGAAAGTGGGACGACTGCATGTTGAGCTTGCCAAGAAAGAGACGGAGATGCAGATGCTCTCGCAACAGCGCAGTGAGGAACAGCGGCAGAGTGAGGAGCGTTTCGCAGAGCAGATGCGCAGTCAGCGGGAACAGGCAGCCGACCAGTTGCGGGCACAGCGGGAGCAGTCGGCGGAGCAGTTGAAGGCTGCCCGGGAGCAATTTGACGAACAGTTGAAGACCACCAAAGAACAGCTCCGCGTGATGGCACAGCAGTTGATGGATGCACAGGCACAGCGGTTGAAGGAGGAGAACAAGGAGAATATGGGTACTATCACCCAGCCGCTGAAAGACGCCATCAGTGAGATGCGTAAGGCGATTACCGACAACACCAAGGACCATACGGCTCAGAATGCTTCGCTGAAGGAGCAGTTGCGGCTGATGATGGAGTCGAACCGTGAGATCGGTGAGAAAGCGGAGTCACTCGCCAATGTGCTGCGCCGTGACAATAAGGTGAGTGGTAACATGGGGGAGATCATCCTTGGCGACCTCCTCGCTTCACAGGGACTGACGGAGGGTATCCATTACGAGGTGCAGGCTCGTCTGCGTGACGAACAGGGTCGCCCCCTGAAGAACGACGATACTGGTAAGGAGATGCAGCCCGATGTCATCCTGCACTATCCGCAAGGACAGGATGCCATTATCGACTCGAAGGTATCGCTGGTCGCCTATCAGCGCTATGTCAATGCCGACGACCCTGAGGAGAAAGAGCGTGCCCTGCAGGATCATATCAAGTCGATTCGCAGCCATGTCACGGAACTGGCTCGTAAGGACTATTCCAAATATATCAAGGCACCCCGGGAGGCTGTCGACTTCGTCATTATGTTCGTCCCTTTCGAGAGCTCCCTGCAGTTGGCACTTGCCAACGACCCGACGTTGTGGCGTGAGGCTTTCGAACGGAAGGTGTTTATCACGGGTGAGCAAAACCTGTTGGGCATCCTCCATATGATACACATTGCCTGGGTGCAGAACCAGCAGGCGGAGAACCAGGAGAAGGTGTTCGGGATTGCCGAACAGTTACTCGACCGCTTAGGCGACTTCATCCAGCGGTATAACAAGATTGGGGAACAACTGGATCAGGCACACCGCGCTTTCGAGTCGGCTGGTAACAAGTTGTTTACTGGTAGGCAGAGCGTGGTACAGAAAGGTCGTGAACTCGTCGACCTCGGTGCCAAGGAAAATCCTAACCGTCGTATTCCCAAAACAGAGGAGGGACTGGATGCTTTACCTGAATGACGATATTGCTCATTTCGACTTCGAGGCGGCACTACCCCTGTTGTCGGAACAGCGCAGGGAGCAGGCATTGAAGTTCAAGCACGAACAGGGACGGAAGACCTGTGCGGCTGCCTATCTGTTGCTGTGTGAGGGTTTGCGGAAGGAATACGGTATCACCGAGAAACCTGTCTTCGAGTATGGGGAGCACGGCAAGCCCTTTATGATCGGACATCCCGAAATTCATTTCAATATGAGTCATTGTCGCGAGGCGGTTGTCTGTGTCATCAGCAACCGCCCGGTAGGAGTGGATGTCGAGAGCATCCGGGAATACAAAGACAGTCTTGTCCGTTACACGATGAACGAGGCTGAGATCGCACTCATCAGCCAGTCACCCCGTCCTGAAGAGACATTTACACGGTTGTGGACGATGAAGGAAGCCGTGCTGAAACTGTCAGGAGAGGGACTCCGCAATGACATGAAGACCGTCCTGACAGGACGGGAGAGGATAGAGACAGTTGTCAACACCGAGCGTGGCTATGTCTATTCTGTCGTCGGGTGAGAAATTTATGTCCCCATCGTCCCCACCAGTTTCTCCATCCCGTTCCTGCTCATCTCCAACCGCAACTCGTGTCCGTCGGAAATAAGATGGTGGAAAAGAAAACGACGCTTTCTTCTTGTATTTCCCTCTTTTTTTGTAATTTTGCCGACCAAATGATAGTTTGTATTGCAGAGAAACCCAGCGTGGCAAAGGATATTGCACGCATCATCGGGGCGACATCCTCACACGATGGTTACATGGAAGGTAATGGCTATCAGGTGACTTGGACTTTTGGTCATCTGTGTACGCTGAAAGAGCCTCACGACTACACTCCGATGTGGAAGTCGTGGAATCTGACATCACTGCCAATGATCCCCGAGCGTTTTGGTATCAAACTGATTGACCAACCAAGCATTAAGAAGCAGTTTGCCATCATTGAGAGCCTGATGCAGAAGGCTGACCGTATCGTCAACTGCGGAGATGCCGGACAAGAGGGAGAGCTCATACAACGCTGGGTGATGCAGAAGGCTGGTGCCAAATGTCCCGTCAGCCGCCTCTGGATCTCCTCAATGACCGACGAGGCAATCAGCGAGGGATTCACCCAACTCAAAGACCAGGCAGACTACCAGCCATTATACATGGCGGGACTGTCACGTGCCATTGGTGACTGGCTGTTAGGAATGAACTGTACCCGTCTTTATACGCTCAGGTATGGACAGAACCGTCAGGTATTGAGTATCGGACGTGTCCAGACACCCACCCTCGCACTGATTGTCAACCGCCAAAAGGAGATTGAGAACTTCAAGCCAGAGCCCTATTGGGTACTTGCTACCGTCTATCGCGACACGATATTCACCGCCACCAAAGGGAAGTTCACCTCCAAGGAAGAAGGAGAAGAGGCATTCTCCACCATTGAGGGCAAACCTTTCGTGGTGACAAAGGTGGAGAAGAAGGAGGGAAAGGAGCAGCCGCCGCAGCTCTACGACCTCACCTCCCTGCAGGTAGACTGTAATCGTAAGTTCGGGTTCTCTGCGGAAATGACACTCAATCTCATTCAGTCACTCTACGAGAAGAAATACACCACCTACCCGCGTGTAGACACCCAATACCTCTCGGATGACATCTATCCGAAATGTCCACAGACGCTGAATGGTCTCTACCAGACAAAATTTGCAGGGAAAGCACCCTATGCTGAGTATATCAAACCGATTGGCGGTAAGGCATTAAAGAAATCCAAGCGTGTGTTCGACACCTCTAAAGTCACTGACCACCATGCCATCATCCCAACAGGAGTCATCCCTCAAAATCTGAGTGATGCCGAACAGAAAGTTTTCGATTTGGTGGCACGCCGCTTTATCGGTGTTTTCCTGCCAGACTGTAAGTTCTCCACCACCACCGTATTAGGCGAAGTTAATGAGATCGAGTTCAAAGTGACTGGTAAGGAGATTCTGGAACCCGGCTGGCGTGTCGTGAGGGAGAAGACATCGGAGTCCCCCGAGAACACGGAGTCCGCTGAGAAAAAAGAGGACGAGGAACGCACACTGCCCACCTTCGTCAAGGGAGAAAGTGGTGATCACCAGCCTACACTGACGGAGAAATGGACCACGCCCCCACCTTATTATAATGAGGCATCCCTGCTCCGCGCCATGGAGACGGCAGGTAAGTTTGTAGAGGACGAGACACTCCGTGCCGCTATGAAAGAGAACGGTATCGGTCGTCCCTCCAGTCGGGCGAGTATCATAGAGACCCTTTTCAAACGTCATTATATCAGACGAGAGCGCAAACGCCTTGTTGCCACCCCGACAGGTATCGAACTTATCGACCTTATCCGTGAAGAGCTATTGAAGAGTTGTGAGCTCACTGGTATCTGGGAAAAGAAACTGCGTGACATCGAGCACCAGAAATATGACGCAGGACAGTTCATCCAGGAACTGAAAGACCAGGTAACAGCCATTGTCACCGATGTCATGCGGGACCCTACCAACCGCCGCATCACCGTGATGCCTCCTGAGGAGGAGAAGAAGAAAGGAAAGAAAAAACAATAAATCACAGGTCACTTTCGTTATCATATAGGTATGCGCAAATATCTGTATTTACTATTGGCAAGCCTCATCCTCATGGGATGCAGTGCGGAGCATGCGATGAAGAAAGGTGATAAGTATTATGCTCTCGGCGAGTATTTCGACGCTGCGACACAATACAAGAGAGCGTATGCCCAGACTCCTGTCAAGGAAAAGAAACTCAGAGGACAACGTGCCCTGAAGTTGGCAGACTGTTACCGTCGCATCAATTATACCCAACGTGCCATTGCCGCCTACCGTAATGCTCTGCGCTATGGGCAACAGGACTCTCTGACACAATTGTACTTAGGACAACAACTGTTGAAGGCTGGCAGCTACAAGGAAGCGACAAAGGTGTATGGCGACATGCTCATCGACTCTGTTGCCGCCCAGAGTCCTGCTTTCGTCAAGATTCTTGCACAGAGCGGGATGCGCTCTGCCCGACAAGCTCCGGACTGGAAGAAGGAAGGCTCACGATATACTGTCAAGAGAGAGAACATCTTTAACTCCCGCCGTTCAGAATACTCCCCTGTTTTAGGAGGAGATGCCAACGACCGTTTATATTTCACCTCCACACGCAATGAAGCTACCGGAGACGAGTTAAGTGGTATTACCGGTACCAAGAATGGTGATATTTTCGTAGCCCAAAAAGATGAGCAAGGCAAATGGCAACGTCCGCAAGTCATTGACTCCGAACTAAACAGTGCCGACGATGAGGGCGCCTGTTGTCTGACACCTGACGGACATACAATGTACCTGACAGTCTGCAGGACGGATAATAACTACCCACGCTATGCGAAGATAGCCTCATCCAGACGCTCTGATGCCGCATGGACAAAGGCACAGGAGGTGGAGCTGACACGTGACACGCTGTCGCTCTTCGCCCACCCTGCCGTCAGTCCCGACGGTAAGTGGCTCTATTTCGTGAGTGACATGCCCGGGGGAGAGGGTGGCAAGGACATCTGGCGTGTGCGGCTCTCAGAGACCAGCATGGGTGGCGTGGAGAACTTAGGAGCTCCTGTCAACACCCCCGGTGACGAGTTGTTCCCCACCTTCCGTCCTAACGGAGACCTTTATTTCTCCAGCAACGGACATGAGGGAATGGGTGGTCTGGATATCTTTATCGCCAAACCAAATGCATTCGGATGGCAGTTGGAACACCCAGGATTTCCTTTGAACTCACAAGGTGACGATTTCGGCATGACCTTCGAAGGGATGCTGAACAAGGGTTTCTTCTCCTCTAACCGTGGCGATGCCCATGGATGGGACCATATCTACTCGTTCGAGAACCCTGAGATCATCCAGACCGTGAAGGGATGGGTGTATGAGCAGGAGGGCTATGAACTGCCACAGGCTATCGTCTATCTGGTGGGCAACGACGGTACCAACCTGAAACTGAGTGTCAAGGGTGACGGCTCGTTCACCCAGCAAATCAAACCGAATGTCGACTATGTGCTGCTGGGTACCTGTGTGGGATATCTGAACCATAAGGAGGAGCTGCGGGTAGAGCCGGCAGAGGACTCCGAGGAATACGTGCTGCAGTTCCCATTGGCAAGTATCACGGCACCGGTGCTGATAGACAATATCTTCTACGACTTCGACAAGGCGACGCTGCGTCCGGAGTCCACCGAAGCGCTGGACAAACTGGTGGTGCTGCTCAACGAGAACCCGCACGTTGCCATTGAGCTTGCCGCCCACTGCGACTATAAGGGTGGTGAGGAGTATAACATACGACTCTCCCAACGCCGTGCGGAGTCTGTCATCAACTACCTGATAAAGAAAGGAATCGCCAAGGCACGACTGAAAGCGAAAGGCTATGGCAAGGGCAGTCCAAAGAAGATTCGCAAGAAACTGACCGAGAAATATACGTTCCTGAAAGAAAACGACGTTCTGACAGAGGATTATGTCAGAACGTTCACACCAGAGGAACAGGAGATATGCAACCAGCTGAACCGCCGTACCGAGTTCAGGGTGACCAGCACCACCTACGGTATGTTCGACAAGGAGGGCCGCCTTATCGAATCAACCGTGCGTAACTGAACACCTCGTAAGCACCAATCATCAACAGACTGAAGAGGGCAAAGACCACCATCAGCGGACTGACCTGTGGGGGCTCGGCAAACGTGGTGCGTACCAGCACCTCCACCTGCATGAACAGCAGTTCCCAGCCATGGAACAGAGTGAAGAGGACTGCGGCTATCAGGATGCAGCATGCCGTCCAGATGCGGGTGAACAATTTCATGTTACGCACCGGCAAGCGGCTCATCACCCGTTCCGTGAACCCGTTGTCAGCGATTGTCTGTTGTGCTGCCTCACTGAAGAACTGTTGCAGCAACTGCTCATTCTGTTTATCCATATCCATTCTGTTTCAGATAGTTTGCCAGTTTTTCCTTTCCTCTGGAGAGGTGCGACTTCACAGTCCCCTCCTTCATCCCTGTAATTTTCGCGATTCCAACAATATCATATCCATCAATCAACTGAAGAGTGATACACGTTCGCTCTTCAGACTTCAACAATCGCAACGCTTCATAGACATCCATACCGACCACAGTACTCGTCTGTAGCGAAGGTTGTTGAATACCGTCAATATCGTCGGTCTGCTTTTTCGACCTGGTATAGTCATAAAACACGTTATAGGCTATTCGCATCAACCACGTCTGGAAAGAAGCCAAACCACGGAACTTACCGATATTCGTATAAGCCTTGATAAAAGTATCTTGTGCCAAGTCGTCACTCAACTGCTCATCTCCCAGCGTCTGATGCAAAAAGAAACGGCGCACCGGTGACTGGTATCGGCGTACGAGCTCATCGAAAGCCCTTTTATTGCCTAACACAGCCACCTGCGCTACAAGAGAGATGTCAGTCGGGGTTATCATTTACTGTTGCGGTAGGATTCTATTCTTTTCCGGCATCACGATCCATGCCACAATATAGAACAGCACTCCTGAGAAGCATGTAGCCAGTGTCAGGAAAGCATAGGCTAAGCGCACGGCAACGGGGTCAAAATCCAAATACTCTGCAATACCTGAACAGACACCTGCTATCACACGGTCGTCGGAACGATACAATCTCTTAGTCATCATCTTACGAATTTAAAGGGTTATTATTATTCAGTTCTTTCTCTCTCTGCGCATTCTTCTCTGCCGTCTTGGCAGCAATGACCTTACCCAAGCCGATGAAGAAGACAAGGGCACCAATACCAAAACCTATCTCTTCAGCCACCAATCCGAGGAATATAGCAAGACCGATACCTACGAAGCACTGCCGGAGGCCCTTCTGATACTCGTCATTGATTTCGCCCTTAGGCTGCTGCAATACCTGGTTAGGGATAGGCTGTCCGTTTTCCATTGCCATCTGTGCCATCTGTACCTTTTGCTTGCGATTTCTGCTTACCAGCCAGATGAGCAGGACGAGGAAGATGATGGGGGAGAGTAACAGCAGGAAGACAAAGATGATAACGATGATGGCAATGGTCCATGCTGCCCATGTATGTTTCTCGACGGTGGAGTCCACCCAACCTAACAGTTTCTCCACATCCTCATCGTTATCACTGTCCCACTCATAATGGAACGTGCGGGAGTTGCTGCCAACAGCAGTATCTACCGCAGTGGTATCTGAGAACGCATCCACAGCAGAGCTATTATTCGTGGTATCCACCAATTCCGTATCCTGCGGGGTATGTCGGTGCTTCTGTGCCAAAGTGGGTACACTCACTGAGAGTGCCATCAACACCGTCAAAACGATTAATCCTTGTTTCATGTTCATTTGTATTTTAATATTTTGTTTACTCGTTAGACGATACTTAATTACATTTAGTTGCAAAAGTACGAAAAAAAGTTTGTATCTTTGCAAACAATATGGCAGATTTACCACTTGCCTTCAAGGAATATACACGTCAACTGATGGGTGACGAGTGCTTCAACCGATACTTGCATTCGTTTGAGGAGGATACTCCTGTGAGCATACGACTCAACCCAAGGAAACCCGCAGGGAAACCTATGGATGCAGAGGAAGTACCTTGGTGCAGAGATGCCTATTATCTGAAAAGTCGTCCCAACTTCACGTTCGACCCTCTCTTCCATGCCGGCTGCTATTATGTGCAGGAGGCAGCCTCGATGTTTCTGGACGAGATACTAAGGCAACAACTCTCAACTCTCAACTCTCAACTCTCAACTCTTGACGCATGCGCCGCTCCCGGTGGCAAGTCGACACTGCTACGCTCGGCACTGCCTGAGAAGAGCATCCTTTATAGCAACGAACCAGTCCGCAACCGTGCGAATATTCTCTTGGAGAACATCCAAAAATGGGGGTATCCGAACTGCTATGTTACCAATGCGTTTCCGAAGGACTACCGCAAGGCGAAGATGAGATTTGACGTGATACTCTGTGACGTACCATGCTCGGGGGAGGGAATGTTCCGCAAAGACGAGGCGACCATCCGCGAGTGGAGTCCGCAGAACGTGGAGAAATGCTGGCGACTGCAGCGTGACATCGTTGCGGATGCCTGGGAGTGTCTGAACGACGGCGGGCTGTTCATATACAGCACCTGTACTTTTAACACCAAGGAGAATGAGGAGAACATACGCTGGATACTCGACAACTACGAGGCGGAGGTGCAGGAGATAGAGACCAGACCAGAATGGAACATCACGGGGTCGCTGCTGGAAGGGTTCTCTGAACCCGTCTATCGCTTCATCCCCGGCATCACGAGGAGCGAGGGGCTCTTTATCTGCGCATTAAGAAAAGGAAAGAAGCAAAATGTTCCACCCCATGGAACAAAATGTTCCACCCCATGGAACAAAATGTTCCACCCCATGGAACAAAGTGTTCCACCCCATGGAACAAATGAGGAGGCGGCACCTGTCGCACAGATAGCCCTATCCTACCCTCAGGCAATGGCCTATCTAAGGCATGAGGCACTGGTATTACCAGCCGACACACCGCGCGGCATCGTGGAGGTATGCTTCCTCGGTCACCCTCTCGGACTTGCCAAGAACATCGGCAACCGTGCCAATAACCTCTACCCTAAGGAGTGGAAAATCAAGACAACACATATACCCAATGAATATGAACCTATATTAAAAGAGCTATGAAACAATATTTAGACATACTGAACCGCATCCTGACGGAGGGCACCCAAAAGGGTGACCGCACAGGTACTGGTACCATCAGCATCTTCGGAACACAGTCACGTTATAACTTAGAAGACGGTTTTCCGCTGCTGACGACCAAGAAACTGCACTTGAAATCTATCATCTACGAACTGCTTTGGTTCCTGCGTGGTGACACGAACATCAAGTACCTCAAGGACCATAAGGTGAGTATCTGGGACGAGTGGGCTGACGAGAACGGCGACCTAGGTCCTGTCTATGGACATCAGTGGCGCTCATGGCCTGACTATGATGGTGGCACCATCGACCAGATCAAATATGTGGTCGACCAATTGAAGACGAATCCGGACTCCCGCCGTATGATCGTGTCGGCATGGAATGTCGCCGAGGTCAATAAGATGGCACTGCCTCCCTGTCATACTATCTTCCAGTTCTATGTGGCGGATGGCAGACTGTCGCTGCAACTCTACCAACGGTCGGCAGACACCTTCTTAGGCGTTCCCTTCAACATCGCATCGTATGCCCTGCTGCTGCAGATGATGGCACAGGTGACGGGACTGAAGGCGGGTGACTTCATCCATACCACTGGTGACACGCATCTCTACCTGAACCATATCGAGCAGGCGAAGCTGCAGCTCACCCGTGAGCCTCGTCCTCTGCCTACGATGAAGATCAATCCTGATGTCAAGGATATTTTTGATTTCCAGTTCGAGGACTTTGAGTTGGAGGGTTATAACCCTTGGCCACATATTAAAGCGGAGGTAAGTGTTTAGTTCATAGTTCTTAGTTCATAGTTATGATTACTATTATTGCAGCGGTGGCAAGAAATCGTGCCATCGGTTTTGAGAATAAGCTATTGTATTGGTTGCCCAACGACTTGAAGCGGTTCAAGGCGTTGACGACGGGACACACCATCATCATGGGGCGTAACACCTTTGAGAGTCTGCCCAAGGGAGCACTGCCTAACCGCAGGAATGTGGTGCTGAGCCGTACCACCAAGGAACTCCCCGGCTGTGATGTATTCCCGACATTGGAGGAAGCCATACAGAGCTGTCAACCAGAGGAGGATGTATATATAATAGGTGGGGCACGGGTCTACGAGCAGGCTATTAAGTTTGCCGACCGTCTCTGTCTGACGGAGATTGACGACACGCCCAAGGAGGCTGATGCTTTCTTCCCTGACTATAGTGACTGGAAGGTGGAAACGAAAGAGGCGCATCCGAAAGATGAGAAGCATGCTTTCGAATACGCCTTTGTCGCCTACGTCCGCTAACGGCTAATCCTCCAAGATAGGAGCGTCCACCACGGGCAACTGCCTGTTGAAGGCAGAGTGGAAGGATATCAGTGTCTCACTGCTGGAAAGACCAAGCGGTTGCAATTTGTCATGGATGATATTCAGCAGGTGATGGTTGTTCATCGCATAGATCTTGATGAACATATCGAAGTTACCAGTGGTGTAATGGCACTCCGTCACTTCAGGAATCTTCTGCAGCTCAGCAACCACCTTGTCGAAATCTTCAGGGTTCTTCAGGTTCAGTCCAATATAGGCACAGGTCTCATAGCCTATCTTCTCCGGATCAATCACGAACTGCGATCCCTTTAATATTCCCTGGTTCGTCAACTTCTGGATACGCTGATGAATCGCCGCCCCACTGACATTGCAGGCACGTGCCACTTCCAAGAAGGGCACACGGGCATCATCTGCTATCATACGAAGAATCTTCTTATCTAAATGATCAAGTTTCTGTACTGCCATAATATTTATATTTTACTTTTTTATTGTCTCTTTATTTGTCGCTGAGTAATTGATGTGTAAGGCTCCTGCCTGTCGCAAAGCCTGCTTCACGTCGTTGACAACACCCATGTCCGTATCACGATCGGCATGGACACTGACCGTCATACGCATCCTGTCCTCACTTGACATACGGTCACGAGCCTCAGCAATAGCTCCCGGTATCTCATGGACTGACACGATATGGTCGTTCACCTGGATGCGTATCTCGTCAGATATCACTCTCCCTTGCTCGTCCACAGGGTGTCCGATATACAGATACACTACACTGCCTTTATAACCTGTTTTCTCCAACTCCGTACCTTGAGGTACCACATAACGCACTTTCAACTCTGTCTGACGCATATGGGTCACTATCATAAAGAAAAACAGAACCGTGAAGATCAAATCAGGCATTGAGGCAAGATTCAATCCAGGCATTTCATGATTATATCGACGACGGAAACGACTCATAACTTCAATCCTCTCATTCTTCTACGGTTGGTCGTGCCTCACTGATACGTAAAGGGAAACGCCGAACAATGACCTCACGCTCCTCTGGCGTACACTGCGAGAAATCATGTCCATAGCGTTGTAATGCCATCTTCTCTCTCATGGCATGAAAAGCAGCGACAATCGTATTCTGCATCTCAAAATAGGCAGCATAACTGGTGGAACGGTCGGTCTGGACACCCACCACATACTGCTCTGTCTGCCGACTGGCGACAAACGATTCCACCTGCTGTTGTAAGACTGCGAACGACACAGCTTTGTCGTCAATCCACAAAGAGTCGTTCTTGTCAAGTCGTATCTGCATCACATTACTGCGACTGATATCTATCTCCTTCTGTGGCTGGTCATCCACCGGCGGTAATTGACGTGACAGTCCTTTGTCCGTATCCATCGAGGAAGTCACCAAGAAGAACACCAACAGCATAAACGAGATGTCGGCTGTTGATGTAGTGTTGAGTTCTGGAATCTCTCTCTGACGACGACGGAAGAACATATTATTTACCTTTTAGCTTTCTATTGATACCCGACATGCCATAAACAACAAAACAAGCGGCAATCACAATCAAGACAAGAGACGATACAATCAGTCCGTCAGTTGCTTTCAACCAGAAACGGTCGGTATAACTGATGCCATTGATCAGTAATGGCTGTGAGGAGCCAGCCAAGCATGCAACTAACAACAAGAGGACGGTAAGCCCTGCCACTCCCCAAGCGATAGTCTTACGAGGTACACGATTGCTGGCTGCTATACTGTCATAGCGATGGCTTAGGGAATGTACTGCCGATGCAACAACGGCTATCAATGCCAAAAGCAGTATGGCATACATCAACCATAGCATGACTTCCGCCAAGATGTAACCACCCATATTAGCCATTCTTCGCTCCTTTATACTTGGTGACAGAGTCCATCAAAGTAATCGCACTCTCCTCCATCTGAGAGGTCAGATGTTCTATCTTTGAGAGAATATAGTTATAGAAGAACTGCAAGATCAAAGCAACGATAATACCAAAGATGGTAGTAATCAGTGCCACCTTCATACCTGAGGCGACTATCGTAGGACTGATATCCCCTGCTGTCTGTATCTGGTCGAAAGCCATCACCATTCCGATGACTGTACCTAAGAATCCTAAAGAGGGAGCGACAGCGATGAACAACTTAATCCACGAACACCCCTTTTCCATGTTGGAAATCTGCACGGTACCATAATTCGTCAGCTGACGGTCTATCTGGTCCAAGGGTTCCTTGATATGCAACAAGCCCTGATAACAGATACTTGCCACAGGACCACGGGTCTGACGACAGAGGTCTTTGGCACCCTCCACGTCATTCTCCATCAACTTGGCATCGATGTCCTGCATCAGTTTCTTGGCGTTTATCTCCGACAGCGTCAGATAAATAATACGCTCAATACAGAAAGCAAGACCGATGACCAGGGCGAGAGCCACCAGGGACATAAAGCCCGCAGAGCCTTCGATAAACTTAGATTTCAACAATTTATGCAGTCCCCCACCCTCTGTGACATCCATACCATTCAGGTCTGCATCCACCAATGCCATCGCAGAATCTGCTGCCAGCGTGTCATTTACCACTAATTCCACAGAGTCTGCAGGCTGCTTGGGTTGTGCCATTGCCGGCTGAAGACATACAGTCAGACAAACCATGACAAGAAAAACTATTAACTTTTTCATCCTTTTTCTTTCAATTTGATGCAAAGGTAAGCATAAAAATCGGAAAATACCCGGTCATTACAATTATTTTATTTAAAATTGCAACATAACCAATAAACCATGAGCAATAAAAATCGAGAATCCGTAATTTTGGTCATTTTATCAGTAAAACGCATAGGGGCTCTTCTACTGTTTCTTTGTAATTTTGCACCATCTAAAATAAAATAAAAGAAATTATGGCAAAAATTGCATTAGGTACCTGGGCATGGGGCGCAGGAGCATTTGGCGGAGATAAGGTATTCGGTAGCAAGACCGATGCGGGGAACTTGAAGCCCGTATTCGATGCGGCAATGAGGGCTGGGCTGAGCCTGTGGGATACCGCTACGGCATACGGTATGGGCGAGTCGGAGAAAATTCTCGGTTCTCTGGCGAAAGAATATAAACGTGGGGACGTGCAGATCTCAACGAAATTCACGCCACAAATTGCGGAGTTCTACGATGATAATGTGGAGAAGATGGCTGATGCCTCAATCGAGCGCATGGGCTGTACATATATTGACATCTACTGGATTCACAATCCGATGGACGTAGAACGTTGGACCCCCGGGTTGATTCCCCTGCTCAAGTCGGGCAAGGTGAAGCGTGTAGGTGTGTCAAACCATAACATCAAGGAGATTCAGCGTGCCAACGAGATTCTGGGTGAGGCTGGCTTCAAGGTCTCTGCCGTACAGAATCATTTCTCATTGTTATACCGTTCATCAGAAAAAGGTGGTGTGCTGGATTACTGCAAGGAGAACGGTATTGAGTTCTGGGCATATATGGTGCTGGAGCAGGGTGCACTCTCTGGTAAATATAATAAGGAGAACCCACTGCCCGAGGAGAGTGACCGAGGACAGAAGTACAACCCCGTACTGCCACAGCTGGAGGCACTCACCAACGAGATGACTGCCATCGGCAAGAAATACGGTGCGAGCTGTTCGCAGATAGGTATCGCATGGGCTATCGCCAAAGGTACAATGCCCATTATCGGAGCCACAAAGGAGCGTCACGTCATCGAGGCTGCCGAGGCAGAGAAGATTCAATTGACAGCCGAGGAGGTGGCACGTTTAGAACAACTCGCTGATGCTACTGGTATTGACACCCGTGGTGGCTGGGAACACTCGATGGAGTAATTGGAAGTAAAGAATGAAGAATTTACTACCGCTATTGTTGCTGTCTATGATGGTTGCAACTGAAATAGAGGCTCAGGGCGTGATAGATGTGCATAGCCACCTCATCCCCCCTGAGTTCCTGTCGACTCTCGAAAGTGAGGGCAGGTTGATGGACGAGGGTTTTCCTTTACCCAAGTACGATGCTGAGGGGCATCTGAAGTGGATGGACGAAGCAGGAGTTCAGACATCGGTATTGACATTGGCGGCTCCGCAGCCCTTTATTATGACCTTGCCGGTGCTCACTCTCCCATGATTATCCGCATGCTGCTCACCATCACCACGCCCGACCATCTGCTTTATGGCTCAGACTATCCCTACGTGGCTCCTCAAGTGCTGACACAAAGTCTCCAGCACATGAAGCAGTATCTCACGACTGAGACGGACCTTGCGCCATTCCGCGAAATGATCCTATGCAAGAATGCCCAACTATTATTTCAGACAAGACAATGGGAATTATCACCACTATTATCGCACTGCTCTTGGCAGTGTCGAACATTAACGCACAAGAGAATATGAAAGAGAATGTCGATTTTAACGTATGGCCGAAAGGCGAACTGAACACCGCCTACGCCAAGTATTTCATCGGTAATAGTTATCTGGCTCCGCTCGATGCCGAGAACGGTGGTCCAGTGAACGTCACCTTCGAACCACGATGCCGCAACAACTGGCACATCCATCATAAGTCGGTGCAGGTACTCGTGTGTGTGGCTGGACACGGCTGGTATGTTGAGGAAGGCAAGAAGCCTGTAGCACTGCATCCTGGTGTAGTTGTAGCCATCCCCGCCGAGGCGAAACACTGGCACGGAGCTGCCAAAGACTCATGGATGCAACATATCACCTATATGACAAAGGTTGAAGAAGGTGCGTCGAACGAATGGCTGGAGCCTGTCACGGATGCAGAGTATGATAAACTGCCTGCCAGCAATACCCTTCTCAGCGTGACCGATGCTGAATACATGCAGCGTTTCGATGACTTTGCCTTCGATGAGGTGGTGGAACAGGTGAAGACGCACCTCGATGACCATACCCGCTATATCTGCTACCTTGCCACGCTCTTAGGATGTCAGGGCATCGACGAATACCGCGAACTGCTGCCCGAAGCACTCGTCAAAGGCGTGACACCTATTGAAGTGAAGGAAATCGTCTATCAGGCTACGGCATATCTGGGCATGGGGCGTGTCCGCCCGTTCCTGACAGCCACCAACGAGATTCTGACTGCTCACGGCATCGCCCTGCCATTGGCTTCGCAACAGACTACCACGAAGGAAACCCGCCGTGAGGCTGGCACCGAGGCCCAGGTCGGTTGCTTCGGTGATGGGATGCGCGACTTCTGGAAGTCTGGTCCCGAGGATAGCCGACATATCAATAAATGGCTTGCCGACAACTGCTTTGGCGACTACTATACTCGCACGGGGCTCAATCTGAAAATGCGTGAACTGATTACCTTCTGTTTCCTTGCCGCCCAAGGTGGTTGTGAGCCACAGTTGAAAGGGCACATTGCAGGCAACTTCCACGTAGGTAACGATAAAGACATGCTCATTGCTGTCATCTCATCCAACCTTCCCTTCATCGGCTATCCCCGTACGCTCAATGCGTTGAGTTGTATCCGTAGCGTAGAGTCAGACAAATAAAGAAGCTCACCAGGGGGGGGCATCATCAAACCATTATCCAAAGTCTTGTACTCCGCGACTATATCTCTCCTTAATAAGCTCTAAAAAGTTCATATTATTCTCCTATTATCGTTACTACTAGTTTTCTTGCCCCCCCATAATTGCGGTATTCACAGAAATAGATTCCCTGCCATGTCCCCATGTTCAGGTGACCGTCGGTAATAGGGATAGTCAGGCTTACACCACTCAGGGTTGACTTTGCATGTGCTGGCATATCATCAGCACCCTCCAGAGTATGCTCGTACTCAGGACGATTTTCTGGAACAAGATGGTTGAAGATGGTTTCCATGTCTACACGAACATCAGGGTCAGCGTTCTCATTGATGCTCAGTCCACAACTCGTATGCTTACAGAATATGTTGAGGATACCAGTCTTAGGCAGTTCTGGCAACTGACGCATTATCTCGCTCGTTACCAGATGAAAGCCTCTTGACTTGGGAATAAGTGTTATTTCTACTTGCTGAATCATTCGCTTTTTGATAAATGTTCCTAATTGTTGGCGCAAAAGTAGTCAAAATCGGGCAGAAATAAGTAACTTTGTCCTCAATTAAACAAAGTTTAAGAGAAACGATGAACGAATTTATGAAGAAGATTCTGTTCCTTCACGGTTTCTATGCCAGTGGCCAGTGCGTACCAGCTGTTGCATTGAAAGAGGCTTTTGAGGGTGAAGCGGATGTTATCACGCCTGACTTGCCGATGCACCCAAAAGAAGCTGTCAGTTTTATTCGTGGACTGATTGACAGTGAGAAGCCTGACCTCTTGATTGGCAACAGTTGTGGTTCCTTCTATGCCCAGATGGTGGCTCCTGTCATGGGGGTTCCTGCTTTACTCGGTAATCCTCACTTCCAGATGACAGAGTTTCTCAAACAGCGTATTGGTGAGCACCAATACAAGTCACCTCGAAAGGACGGCAAACAGGACTTTGTCATTGATGAGACCTTGATTGAAGAGTTTGCAGAAATGGAGGCTATTCAATTCGACAACTGCAATCCCGACTTCAAAGACCGAATCTGGGGATTGTTCGGCGAAAGAGATACGTTGGCACACTTTGAACCAACCTTCTTGAAACATTACGAAAAGTCGTACCATTTCCCAGGAGGTCACACTCCGACAGCAGATGAAGTCCGTAACTGGTATGTACCTCTGGCAGAGAAGCTGCTTAGAACCAATTTGGATAGTAAATGAAAGAACAGAGCCTCCTACACATCGTCCTTGCCTACCTCGCTGTCATCAACGTGGTCACTTTCTTCATGTACGGTATCGACAAGCGGCGCTCGACCTCTGGTCGCTTGCTACCAACGGGACGTAAGAAAACCAAGATGTCCAAGTTGCGCATAAGAGAGACGACATTATTGGGTTTGGCTGTTTTAGGCGGAAGCATAGGTGCATGGTCAGGAATGAAGATTTGGCATCACAAGACGCTGCATAAAAAGTTCAAGTATGGTGTACCAGCTATCATCATTGTTCAACTTACATTAATTGGTTATTTATTGAAACGATGGCTTGGAAAATGAAATATCGCTGTAAGATCTGCGGATATGAGGCAGAGATGTATGAGGGACGTGGATTGTTCCGTCAACAGATTACCCCTATGTCTTGCCCTGACTGCAAGACCATCCAAAATATAGTCGTGGGTGGTATCATAGCAGATGTCGCCCCCTCATATCGAAGTGAGGCTGGCCGTTTGTGTTTGCAATGTGGCAGCGATAATATCAGGATTTGGGATATGCACACCTGTCCGAAGTGTCAGGGAGAAATGGAAGGTACTGGAGAAAAAGAATTCTGGACGTGATGAGAAAGCTTTGAATTCCTTGATATTCAATGCTTATTTCGGAGAGAACGACAAAGCCCCGAGGGTTTACCTCGGAGCTTTGAATCCTTTTCTCTTACTTCGCGGAGAGAACAGGATTCGAACCTGCGAACCGGTTTTGCCGGTTACACGCTTTCCAGGCGTGCCTCTTCAACCACTCGAGCACCTCTCCTTGTTTGCGGATGCAAAGTTACGAATAAGTAAGCAAAATACAAAATAAAATTGATTTTATTTTTATTTTCGAACGAAAGTAACTTCGACGGAGTCAAAGGTAAATACCAAAAACTTTTCCTACATTCTCGTTCGTCTGTCGGCAAATATCTTCTTCACTCACCCCGTATGCCTCTGCCATACGGGTGATGACATGACGGATGAAAGCGGGTTCATTACGCTTGCCACGCATGGGGACGGGAGCCATATAGGGGGCATCGGTCTCCAATACAATACGGTCTAAGGGAACACATGCTGGTAGTACTTCTGGCAGATGACTCTTCTTGAACGTCAACACACCACCGATACCCAACACGAAACGGTCGAACTCCAAGAGTTGGCGTGCCTCCTGTTCATTACCCGTAAAACAATGGAACACGCCACCGGGCAAGTCTCTCGCGTACCTTTTTAATATAGCGACCATCTCGTTCTGTGTCTTTCTGCAGTGTATCATCAAGGGCAGACGGGTCTCTACCGACCAGCGTACCTGTTCCTCAAAAGCCTCCAGCTGCTCTTGCTCAAACTCACGGCTCCAATAGTAATCGAGACCCACCTCACCGATAGCTATACAGCTGAGAGTGCCGAGCTGTTGTCTGATATTTGTGAGCACCTCACGCCAGTCGGCACGCACCTCTTCCGGGTGCAGACCAAGCATGGGATAGGCATAGTCAGGATAACGTTGACTGACTGTCATGACGGTCTGACAGGAGGGGAGGTCGATGGCTGGTACGAAGATCTTGGCACAACCAGCCTCCTTGGCACGTTGCACCACCTCGTCAATATCGTCACGGAACTCCTCACCGTCCAGATGACAATGGGTGTCGATATAATTCATAGTAAAAAGTTACTTGTTACGATGCAGCAACTCGTCCATATACTGACGGAGGGACTGTTTACGCTCTTCTGCCACACCGACCTTTGTCAGATACTGGGCAGCCTGGTCGAAATAGTAGTTGATTTTCTCCTCACAGAGCTGACGAATGCCAATCTCGTCATACAGACGGGTAACAGCAGCCACCTTCACGTCACGGTTGAAGGTCGGAGCCTCTATCCAACGGACCAGTTCTGCACGCTGTTTCTCATCCGCACGGTTATAGGCATTGATGAGCATATAGGTCTTCTTATTAGAGGTGATATCACCACCTATTGCCTTGCCGAACACCTTCGGGTCGCCATAGACATCAAGCAGGTCGTCCTGCAACTGGAAGGCAAGTCCCAACTGCTCGCCAAACTTATACAGATATTTCACATCCTCCTCAGGGGCATCAGCAAGGATAGCACCAATCTTCGTCGCACAGGCAAGCAGTACGGAAGTTTTCAGACGGATCATCTCGATATACTCCTCCTCCTTGACATCGCTACGGGTCTCGAAATCCATGTCATACTCCTGTCCCTCGCCTATCTCCAGTGCCGTCTCCGTGAAACAGTCGAGCACCTCTGCCAACTTTTCCGCAGGCACCTGAGCCATCCGCTGGTAGGCAAGAACCAGCATCGAGTCACCCGACAGGATCGCCGTATTGGCATCCCATCGCTTATGTACCGTCTCATGTCCACGCCGCAGGTCGGCATTATCCATCAGGTCGTCATGCAGCAAGGTATAGTTATGATAAGTCTCCAGACCACAGGCTGGCATGAGGATATCCTCTGGTTGGTCTTTATATAGGTTGTACGCCATCAGCATCAGTACCGGGCGTATGCGCTTGCCACCAATAGAGAGCACATAACGGATAGGGTCATACAGCGACTGGGGTTTCCGCTCGTAAGGGAGCTGGTCTAAGAAGTCGTTGACAGACTTCAGGATTTCATTGGATGTCTTTATCATAATACTACAATTTAAATACAATAGGAATACTTACTTTCGTACGACAAGGCTGACCGTTCTGCACACCCGGTTGCCAGTCAGGCATCATCCTCAGCACCCGTAACGCCTCTCTGTCACACTCCCGTGATAGCGACTGCACGATTTTCAGTCCAGTGATACGTCCGTCTTTCTCCACATAGAAATGGGCGATCACCTTACCTTCGGTCTTTTTCACTTGCGCCATCTTAGGATAGCGCAGGTTCTTAGTCAGCCATTTCATAAACTCCACGGCACCACCAGGATACTGCGGGAGGTCTTCCACCAAGCGGAACTTCAAAGGATTGTCCTCGGGGTCGATACCCATGGGGGCTATCGCTTTAGGTTCCTCCTCACCCTGCAGTTCCTTCAACAGTACCTCGTCCTCGCCGTCACCCTCGTCCTCAGCCACCTGTTCCTCCTGAGGCTGCAGCTCCACGTTATCATCCACGATGCGCAGTTGCTCAGCCTCCTTAGGTTGCGACTTATCAGGTTCCAGTTGGGCGACCTGCTCCTCTATTGACATGGGAATCATCTCGTCCTCATGCACCAGTTCGTCCAAGTCGAGTGTCGCCTCATCAACATCCGATGACTCCACACTATTCCATTCCAGTGCGACGAAAAACATGGCAAGCACCAGCACCAGTCCTAACAGGAATCCTGTGGTGCGCTGCTGGTCGAGATCAGCCTGTGGGGTTTTCTTTTCTTCCATGCCTTGGCAATAAAAACAATTGTCGTGCGTTATTAGTTTGCAAAGTTACGAAGAAATTAGAAATTAGGAATTAGAAATTAGGAATAATTATGTATCTTTGCATGAAAATTTGAAAGAAGACAGATGAGAAAAATCGTTTTTGTCCTGATAACCATCCTTTCCGCCCTCCAGGTTCATGCCCAGGAGAGTCAGGAGGTATTTAGCTTTTTGCGACTGCCTGTCAGTGCCCACGTGGCAGCACTGGGTGGCGATAATATCACACTCGACGATGATGACCCCACTGTTGTCTTCCATAACCCCGCCCTTATCTGTAACACGTCGGACAAGAGTATCAACCTCAACTTCATGACTTACATGGAGGGTGCCAAGACGGCTTCCGCCTCCTTTGTCAAGGGATGGGGCGAGCGTGCGACATGGGCTGTCAGCGCCCAGTATATGAACTATGGCAGTATAAAGGAGATGACTATCGACAATATTGAGCAGGGCTCGTTCTCCCCGAAGGATATCGCAGTGGCAGGAACCTTTGCCTATCTGCTCAGTGACCGTTGGAGCGGTGGTGTCACCCTGCGCTTCATCTCCTCGTCGATAGCAGGATATAACTCCATCGGTATCGCCTCTGACTTAGGACTGAACTATTTTGACGACGAGCATGGCTGGTCAATATCGGCTGTCGCCAAGAACCTCGGTGGACAGGTGAAGGCATATCATGACGAATACGAGAAGATACCTATCGACCTGCTGTTGGGTGTCTCCAAACGCCTTGCCGCGGCACCATTACGTTTCTCCGCCACCCTCTCGCGCCTCAACCACTGGGACACCAGTTTCATCCAGCATGTCGCCTTGGGTGTTGATGTGTTCATCGGTGAGAACATCTACATTGCCGGTGGCTATAACTTCCGTCGCCGTGACGAGATGAAGATCAGTGAGGGTGACGGCAGCAGCAGTCATGGGGCAGGACTGTCGGTCGGTGCAGGTCTGACGCTCAAGCGTTTCAAGCTCAGTGCCGCCTATGCCAAATACCATGTGTCTGCCTCGTCGATACTGATTAACGCAACCTATAGCTTATGAAAAAGATTACGATAGCAATTGACGGTCACTCATCATGTGGCAAAAGTACGATGGCAAAAGACTTGGCTCGCGAAGTCGGATATGTTTATGTCGACACGGGTGCCATGTATCGCAGTGTTACACTCTTTGCCCTCCGCAATGGGCTCTTCACTGCTGATGGCATCAACGAGGACGAGCTACGCCGCCGTATGCCTGAGATCCATATCTCGTTTAAGTTCAATGCGGAGACAGGTCGCCCTGACACGTACCTGAATGGGGAACTCGTCGAGCAGGACATCCGCACTATGGAGGTCAGCAACCACGTGAGCCCCATCGCCGCCCTCGGTTTTGTGCGTGAGGCAATGGTGGCACAGCAACAGCAGATGGGCAAGGACAAGGGTGTTGTGATGGACGGTCGTGACATTGGTACTACCGTATTCCCAAACGCTGAGCTGAAGATCTACGTCACTGCCTCTGCAGAGGTTCGTGCCCAGCGTCGCTATGACGAGTTGAAGACGAAAGGTATGGAAGCTGACTTCGACGAGATTCTGAAGAACGTACAGGAGCGCGACTATATCGACTCCCACCGTGATGTTTCCCCACTCCGCAAGGCAGACGATGCCATCGAACTCGACAACAGCCACATGACGATTCCCGAACAGAAGCAATGGCTCCTCGACCGTTTCAACGAGGCGGTCAACAATGGCTGATCCATCACCTCATATAATACTTATCTATTCATTACAAGTCTGTGTCTTCGGCCAGTTGACAAGGTATAGCTGTTCGGTGGCACGGGTGAATGCGGTATAGAGCCAGTGGATATAGTCCGGTGTCAGCATCTCGTCTGTCATATAACCCTGGTCGACATATACATGCGCCCACTGTCCGCCCTGTGCCTTGTGACAGGTGGCAGCATAGGCGAATTTCACCTGTAGGGCATTATAGTATTTATCCTCTTTGAGTTTCTTCAGCCGGTCTTGTTTCAAAGGGATATCGGCATAGTCCCCCATCACTGCCTGATAGAGCTGTTCCTGTTGCTCACGGGTCAGGGCAGGTGCCTCTGAAGTCAGGGTATCAAGAATGACCATTGCCGTCAACTCATAGTCGTCATAGTCGGGAAAGGTCATGGTGACCTCAGCGAAATGAAAACCATATAACTCATGGACATTCCGTACCCTCCGCACCACAGCACGGTCGCCATTGGCGATGAATGAAAGTTGAGAGTCCGCCGTCGCCCAATAATAATTATTCTTCACTATCATGAGCTGGTCACCTGTGGTGAGCTGGTCCTCACGCCCCAGCACCATGTTACGGATTCCCTGATTATAAATATTCGCCCGTTTATTACTGCGGGTAACCACCATCGTCTCATCGAGTCCCACCTTCGAGTAACTGCTTGCCAGCGACTCAATCAACTCATCCCCCGGCACGACATGGATATCCTCGAAACCTACAAAACGTATCTTCGGTAATAAGATATTCCCTTCGCCTCCTGGAGAGGGGTTAGGGGTGAGGCTCCTAATAACTGTCGCATTCCATAAGATGCCAGACTCCTGACTCTGTCGCAACACCTCGTTGAGATCGCACTCATGGACATGCAGTCCGTAACTCCGCAACACCTCACCCATCAGGGCAGGACTTTCCTCTTCACCCACCGGGGGCAACTGTGCACGGTCGCCAATAAGGAGCATACGACAGTTACGGCCATTATACACAAACTGTATCAGGTCGTCCAGCAACTGCCCCTGTGCGAAAGGAGTGTCACCATAATGAGAGGCATTGGCTATCATCGAAGCCTCATCTATAATATATAAGGTATCCTGCGCATTGTTATAGTTAAGATCGAAAACACCTTCCAACGATTTCTGACGATAGATGCGACGATGGATAGTATAGGCAGGATGACCGGCATAAAGCGAAAAGACCTTGGCGGCACGTCCGGTAGGAGCCAGCAGCACCATCTTCTGTTTCAGAGATGCCATTGCCTTGACGACAGCGGCTGCAAGGGTTGTCTTTCCCGTACCGGCAGAGCCACGCATAATCATCACGGCATGGTCGTGACGGTCTGTCATAAACAAAGAGAACACGTCGATGGCATGCTCCTGCTCTGCCGTCGGCACATGGAGGAAAGCCTCACGGATGCGATACTTCAGTTCGTCAGTAATCATAATTTGTTGCAAAATTACAAAATAATTTGGTTTTCTTCTCACTTATTCGTAATTTTGCAAACGATATGAAGATCTCAAATCGCATGACTAACATGATTCTCGCCCTCATGGCAGGCATTCTCGCCGTGCTCTGTGTGCTGAGCATCATCCAACACTAATTGTGACGAACATGCAGTATGCCAACATGACCAACCAGCGACTCGTCATCCGCATCAGTCGCAACAGCCTATCCTTTGCCACCGTCAGAAGCGAGGGAAACGGGCAGATCGACTTTGAGCCTTATCTCCTGAACCCGGGTATCTCCATGGCAGCCAACATGCGGGAGGCATTCCGCACACAACCGATGCTTCAGACTGCGTATGGTCGTGTGCTGGTGATGATTGACAGCCCTACCCTTATGACACCCATCGAACTGTTTCATGAGGAGGAGCAGCGTACCTTGTATCTCCATGCCTACGAAGGTCATGAGCAGGATGAGATAGCCCATACCGTATTGCCGGATTTAAACTGCGTGGCGGTATTCTCCATCAATCGTGACTTGAGACTTGTATTGGACGACCATTTCACACAGATTACCTTTATCGCCGCCATCGCCCCAGTATGGCGTTACCTGCACCAGCGCAGCTACATGGGGGGCAGGGATAAGGTCTATGCCTATTTCCACGAACGCCACATGGAGGTGTTCAGCTTCGGGCAAAACCGTTTTAAGTTCTGTAACACCTTCGATGCGCATGATGCCCACGATGCCTTGTACTACCTCTTATATACTTGGAAACAAATCGGTTTGCAGGCTGACCGTGATGAGATACACTTGGTTGGTGACATCCCTGAGCAGGACTGGTTGACGACGGAAATACAGAAATATATCAAAAGGGTATATACCATCAACCCAGCCGGTGACTTCAACCGCTCTGCCGTCACACAGATAGAAGGGATGCCCTACGACTTGATGACCTTATTCGTAAAGGGAAGATGAGAATAATCACTGGAAAATACAAAGGGAGACACTTCGAGATACCCCGTTCGTTCAAGGCTCGCCCGACGACCGACTTTGCGAAGGAGAATATCTTCAACGTGCTCAACGGTTATATCGATTTCGAGGATGCCGCCGCCCTCGACCTCTTCTCTGGTACGGGCAGTATCACTCTCGAACTCCTGTCCCGCGGATGCAGTCAGGTCGTCAGCATCGAGTCAGACCGTGACCACCACCGCTTCATACAGGAATGTCTCAAAAAACTCTCTACCGACAATTCCGCCATTCCCATCCGCGGAGATGTCTTCCGTTTCATCAAGTCTTGTAAGCAGCAGTTCGACTTTATCTTTGCCGACCCGCCATACGCTTTGAAAGAGCTGCCCCAGATTCCCGACTTGATTTTCGAGAAAGACCTGTTGAAGCAGGATGGCATCTTTGTCTTTGAGCATGGCAAAGACTATGATTTCTCACAGCATCCCCATTTCGTGGAACACCGTGCGTATGGCAGTGTGAATTTCTCGTTGTTTAAAGCAACGGTGACAACAGTCGGGTGACACTCTCCCACAACCGCTTAATGAATTTCGGATGAATCCTATGAGGCAGGTCGCTTAATAGGACTGACCGCTCTTGGTCATGCAGGAACACCGTCTTCATACGTAATGCCGTTCCTTCATCATAGATAAAGGCATTCGCCTCGAAGTTGTTCTCGAAGGAACGGAAGTCGACATTGGTAGAGCCACAGGTGACGACAGAGTCGTCGCAAACCATCATCTTGGAATGCAGGAATCCCGCCTGATAGAGTAACACCTGTGCTCCTGCCTCATGGACCTCACGAAGATAAGAGCGGGAAGCCCAGTCCGTAAAACGGGCATCAGAGCGGAGAGGACAGAGAACACGCACGTCAACACCTGCCTTTGCCGCTGTCTTGATAGCGAACAGTACAGGTTCGTTGGGCAGGAAATAAGGTGTCTCGATATATATGTAACGCCGTGCCGCCAAGATGATACGCACGTAACCCTGCATAATCTCCGGATAGGGATTGGTGGGACCGCTGGTGACTATCTGGGCAAGACAGTTATTTGTGGGGAGAGGTAAGGGGTGAGTGGCGAGTGCCGGGTAGTAGTCACGATTGGTAATCAGGGTGCGGTCGACGAAATACCAGTCGATGAGGAAGGCACGCTGCAAACCATAGACAGCACCTCCAGTGATACGTAACATCGTGTCACGCCAAGCCTGTGCTCCTGTTCCTTTCACATAGCGCAAGGCGATATTCATACCACCGATATAACCCGTCACACCATCGATAACGATGAGTTTACGGTGGTTGCGATAGTTCACCTTACTTGTAAACGAGGGGAATCGCACAGGGAGGTAAGCGGCAACCTCAATACCGCCCTCCCGCATTTCCTCGTAGAAGTCATGCCGCACATTCCAACAACCCACATCATCATAGATGACACGCACCATCACCCCCTCTCGTGCCTTACTGATAAGGGCATCGGCTACCAGCCGTCCCAAGGCATCATCCTCGAAGATATACATGTCAAGGTGGATATGGTGCTTTGCCTGGGCAATATCCTTCAGCAGTTCCGGGAAGAAGGAATAGCCGTCAGTCATGATGTCTATCTGGTTGTCTTTGAAAGGTAGGGAGAACGACTGATTGACAAAGAGGTCGACAAGTTGTTTATGCCGCTCCGGTACCCGCAGGTTCTTCTGTTCCACAAATCCCAGCATCGAGCGTTTCGTCAACTGGTCGAGGGAGCGCTGGCTGACCATGCGTTCCTTACGATGGTTGATACCGAAGAAAAGATAGAAAACGAGTCCGATGACGGGTACGAAGATAATCACCAGCGCCCATGCCATGGTCTTGGCTGGCTGGCGGTTATCCATCAGCACGTGGATGACGGCGACAGCGATAATCATCCACAGGAGGGTCATCCCTATTATATATAGTAATGAATGCATCGCACTACGAATGTTAACGTCCTAACATCTTCCCTATCTGCTGACAGAGTTGGGACACAGACTGGTACTCGGTCATGAGTTCCTTCATACGACCCATGTCTTTCTCTGTCTTCATCTCATTCATGATCTCCTTCTGCCTGCCCGTCACAATCATATAACGGAAGTCGAGTTCCAGGTGTTCCACCTGGTTGCGTAACTCCTTGGCAGACGGCTCTTTCTTGAAACTGCGTCCCAGCTGGTAGTTGTCCACGGCAAGGCGATGGGCCAGTTGACTGACCTCCACATCGGGATGCTGGGTGAAATAGGTCTCTGCCTTGAAACCTGGGTCTGCCGCATGGTCTGCCGCCTCTTGCAGGATACGGTTAAAGAGGTCGTTGCTGAAAGAGAGGTCATCTTCCGCGAAGTCGTTGGCAAGATACTGGATGACGTTCATCTTCACATGTCCGTCGTCTACGGTATCCTCATCGACAATCACCACCTCACCATAGCGGATAATCTGCTGGATGAGCAGACGCTCCACCTCATTAGCTTGCTCCTGGGGGGTATGCAGTCCGATAGGCTCTTGCTGGACGGGGCTGCTCTCTTGCTGACGAGCCTCCCGCTCCGCCTCTTTCTGCTGCTCCTCCTTGTCACCGGCTATATACTTATTGGCTTGTGATATCAGTGTCTTCTCGTCCATGTTCAGACGCTGGGCAGTGTCCTTGAGGAACAGCTGCCGCTCCACAGGGTCGGGGATGACACTCACCGAGCGAACGATGGAGTTGATAGCTTCGGCACGCTTGATGGGGTCCTTGACTCCTTTCAGCATCAGGTCGGTCTTAAACTGGATGAAGTCGGTCTGGTTCTTCTCGATATACTCCTTGAACTCGGTGGCGGTATGCTTGCGGGAGAAGGAGTCGGGGTCGTCACCGTCAGGCAACAGCAGCACCATTACCTTCATTCCCTCCTGCAACAGCATGTCGGTACCTCGCATGGCAGCATGGATACCTGCCTCGTCACCATCGTACAGCAACGTGATATTCTGGGTGAAACGGCGCAGCAGCCGAATCTGGTAGACAGAGAGTGCCGTACCGGAGTTCGCCACCACGTTCTCCAGTCCGCACTGATGCATGGCGATAACATCGGTATAGCCCTCGACCATATAGACACGGTCTTCCTTCACAACGGCTTTCTTCGCCTGGTAGATACCATAGAGCTCCCGTTCCTTATGATAGATCTCCGAGTCGGGTGAGTTGACGTATTTCTGCTGCACGCCCTTCGTTGCCGCATCGAGTTTACGACCACCGAACGCCACTACCTTGCCGCTGACATTCAACCAGGGGAAGATGGCACGACCGGCGAAGCGGTCATAGATGCCGCGCTCATTCTCGATGCACAGTCCGGTCTTCACCAGGAACTCGTCCTTATAGCCTTTCCGATGTGCCTCGTTGACCAGGGCGTCACGCTTGGTGAGTGCAAAACCCAATTGGAACTTCTTGATGATATCGTCGCGGATGCCACGACTGCGGAAATACTGTTTGCCGATAGCCTGTCCGTCCACGTCGTTATTCAGGATATCATGGAAATACTGACATGCCCACTCGTTGACAATGAACATCGACTCACGGTCGGACTGTTCTCTCTTCTCCTCGTCAGAGAGCTCACGCTCCTCTATCTCGATATTGTATTTCTTCGCCAGCCAGCGCAGTGCCTCCGGGTAGGTGATCTGCTCGTGCTTCATGAGGAAGTTGACGGCATTACCTCCCTCCCCACAGGCAAAACAGTGACAGATTTGTTTCGAGGGTGACACCATGAACGACGGGGTCTTGTCGTCATGGAAAGGACACAGTCCCTTGTAGTTCACCCCTGCCTTGCGGAGGCTCACGAACTCGCCCACCACATCCACGATATTGGTGGCATCAATGATCTTGTCTATCGTCGCCCTGTCAATCATGTGTGCAAAGATAGTCAAAATTATGAAATTTCCCAGAAATGATTCTTTTTTTTATAAAAGTTTTATATCTTTGCAAACAGAAACTCAAACCAAAGACAATGACCAGAATTATTCTTTTCACGATGATTTTCCTGCTGGGACTCAGTTCCGCACAGGCACAGAACAAGAGCGAGCGTATCAAAGAGATCCGCAAGATGTATGCTGAGGCAAAGGCACAGATTGCCAATAATGGAAAAGACGGCAACCCTGCCAAGGACATGAAAATCGCCTTCAACGAGATTGTCAGCATCGAGCACGACATCTATAATGAGGGATCACTCGATATCTATTTCGACGAGCAACGTAAAGTCAATGTGAGTGACGGCTCGTTCAACGCCTATGAACAGCCCTACTTCATCAGCTATTATAATACCATTCATGGACATGAGTGCTTTCGTGAACAGATGTTCGACCGCAAAACGGGTGTTCTCGTCTTCGCTTTCGTACGCTGGATCACCGATGCGGGAATGACCATCGAGCACCGCTACTATTACGATGCCGCAGGGAAACTCATCGAGACGAAGAACAGCACCGAGAGTGACGATTGGGGAACAGGTGACTCAGAGAAGAAACTCGCCGAACTGTATCACCAGATTTTCAAGTTAGCCATCGAAGACGCAGCGACAGCTCCTGCTGTGAAGTTCCAAGGCGCCCAGCGCTCGAAGGCTGACCAGTTGAAACATATCCGCACACAGTATGCCCTTGCCAAGGACAAGTCAGGAAAGAAAGTCGAGACTTTCTACCCCTGTGATGTCACCATCACTATCCACAACCAAGAGGAAGGCGACTGTCCCCCTGTGACGGATGTCATCTGTCTTTTTGGAGAGAAGAGCAACAACGATGCTACGTCGGACACCAAGTGTTTCCTGGCAACGACCCACCGTACCACCATGAGTTTCGACAACTACAAAGAATTCCTTTACGACCCTGCTACCTACAACCTTATTTTCTCCTATGACAGAGGTGCGGAAGAAGGAGAGGTCCTTGAGTGGCGTTACTATTTCAATGAGCTTGGTACCTGTATCGAGAGAAAGAGCAACGCCGAGGAAATCGGTGATGGCTCGTCCGAAAAGAACTACGCCCACGCCCTCCAGTCCCTCTTTCAACTCTTGGTGGAGAATTGGTGATCATTTGCAAAAACTAGTCCCCTCCTCCCGTTTTCTCGTGAAACACTGATGTACAGGGCGTTTGAGTACGGGAGTAGTTGTCGCAACTACTCCCGTACTACTCCTTTATCCATATCAAAAAGATGCGTTTCCTTTAAATTCCGTCAAAACCTAGTGCCCCCCAGTTCACACTCCAGATCGTGAATTCTTTCTTGAAGTTCCTCCACCAGATTGTCCTCTTGCAACTTGGCAAGGATATCTTGGGTGGAGCCGAACCCAACCACTGACTCGCCCCCGTACGGATGAGGATAGTTCAACACTGCAACCTCCAGGTAGCGTTTATCCTCACTACCCTTTACTCCTGTATTAGAAACCTTTAGCAGGATATGTGACAAATTCAGGCGTTTATCCGTATTCTTATATTCTTCATACACCACATCGAACAAACCATGTTCTGGCACTTTCTCCATCACCTGCTTCCGCAAGTCCTCAATCATTTTCTTTAATTGTTCTTCCATACTTTCCTCCATTTTTATTACAAAAGTAACTCTTTTTCTTGAAAATGCACAACGCTTTGAACACATTCCTCACATCACTCATTCTTTTTCGACATACTGATAGTACCCTTGCCTATAACACTTCATTGATAGCCTTAAATTATTAAGAAGCCATTTTGCATACATATATTCATCTCCTCCTAAGACTTTTTTCTTTAGTGCGTATATTTCTGCTTCAGCTAAGAGAGTCTTTTCTTGGTTTGGATATAATTTTGCAGCCTCAACATAAACATGATAAAGATAATCACATATTGAAGCTTTTGCCAGATCATTTAAAGTATCTCCTTTTATAAGTAAAGACAACTTCTTTAATGCTCGAGATGCAACAGACACATCATTGCTATTCGATAATGCCATAAAGTATAAAGCTTCTGCAGAAACATTATCCGCAGATGCTTTTTTTAATACATGCTGGAATTGGGGAAAGACAGACCATATATTAGGATTATCTTCACTAAATTCTATGCCTTTAAAGGTAAGTATGCCCTGACCATTTGAATCTCCATATAATGCACTTAGAATATCCCAATACTCTGCACATTCTACATTTGTGGTTGTTCCTATGCCATATCTGTAACAGGCTGCTAACCTATGCATAATTCCACCAGATTGGCTGTCTTCAGCTTCTATAAAATCAACAACATCATCTTCGTTGGGATTCAGACATGCAAGAAGTAGATATTTGAACGCCAACTCATTATTCTTACCGACACGAGTCCCATCATAAAAAAACTCTCCAGACCGAGCTTGAGAGATAAAATCGCCACCATCAGCGGCAATTCTATAATACCTAATCGCCTCCTGATAGTTTTTCAACTTCTTTTCATAATATAATCCAAGACGTCTAGAAGCATCTATATTACCATTGTTAGCCGCTAAATGATAAAATGACATTGCTGTTGACCTTTCTTGTAAATCCAGGAAATCCTCAACTCCCTCTCTCTCTTGCCAGAACTCTCCTATATGATATATTTTTGAAGATATCTTTTTCTTATAATTGGAATCTTGAGAGTAATATAATGCACCCCTATAACAATTGCCAATGGCCGTTGCCATATCCATAGCCTCTCCAACACTAATACTTTCATTTATAATTCCGTTTTTAAGCATCTCCAACTGAACATCTCCCATCAGCTCTCGCGCAGGATTATACCCGTTCTTGACAGCCAGTTCGTACCATCTAAGGGCTTCATCATTATCTTTCTTAATAACTTCTCCATTAAAGAACAAATTTCCCAACCCGAAAGCAGCCTCTGCATCCCCATTCTTTGCTGATGCTTTCATTTCTTTTACAAGTCTTTTCGTTGCTGCCCTTTGCCATTCATCTTTTTCAAGGTAAGTTTGCCCCCATAAAACAGATGGAACAAACAACATGATAAAGAAAAGGCACTTTGCCATAACTATTATTTTTAGATATTGGAGTCCAAGAAATTTAAAAATGATCTTATTCTCACTCACTTTCGCCATTTTAAATCTTGCTAACGGCATACGCATTGCATTCTCGTTTTTCATAATTAAACACCCTAATTCGTGTCGGGCACAACTTCATAACAATGTAAAACTTTAAAAAACTTCTATTACATTTATTCAACTTAGATAATTACATGAAAGACTAAGTTCAAGCACTATTTGTGTAATTCTCTCTTTATTTTAGCAATCTCTTCTTCTATCTGTCTTTTTTGATCGTTATCAAATACCTCGGCCAACTTTTCAAATGCATCAGCAGAGTTTAAATTGGCAGTAACCCCTTGACCATACCTATAACAATGGGACAAAGTAAAATAAACATCTGAATCATGAGACGCTGTTGCAGATTCTGTTAAATATTGAAAAGCCTTATCAGGATCTCTCTGAGTACCATAGCCATGATAATACATGTAACCCAAGCGCCCCTTTGAATCATATAAGGTAGATTTGCTAATATAAGTATTGGCTGCATTAACTAAATAATCATATAGTTGAAATGCATATTGTAAATTCTTTGAAGTCCCTATTCCTTTCTCATTCATTAAAGCAACTTTATAATATGCGTCATAATATTTGTTTTCGGCAGATTTTAAATACCAACTATAAGCAGCTTTATCATTTATTGGAATACCATATAACCCATATTCACAAGCAAGTCCCATAATATAATAGGCTCTTACTTGTCCAAAAGTCACTGCGTACTCCAACCAATATTTTGACATTTCATTATTATTTATTATAAACTCAAGAGCATAAGAAGCATTTCCTCCTCTCTTTAAAAACTCCAAGAAATACTTCTCCGACGGGGCTTGACTATCACTATTCCCATCCAAACCAAGATAACATATTCTATGCATCCCAGCTGCCGCTCGAATCTCCGCAACTACATTCCTTTCTTCATATGCATTATACTTCTCATACAAAATAGCTTTATACCACTGTGCTGCTGCGGAATAATTTCTTAAACTATCATAACATTCAGCCAAACGTAACATTTCATCTCTGATTGATGAGCTCCAACTATCACTTTTCTTCGTTGGCCTATTTGTTGACAGGAATCTATCGTACCAATAGGCAGCTTTATTATAGTCTTTCTTTACCCCCATACCTTCCTTGTAGTACTTTCCTAAAAGCGCCCAAGGATATCCTCCTCCTGTCTTTTCGCACCAAATTGCAGCTTCTTTATAATCTTTTATACGATTGTAGAACATTGCTAAATCAAAACTTGCTTGCTTATAATCTCTCATGGCAGATTCTTTATACCATTGTAATGCTTGAATAGTATCTCGATATCTCATCAAAGATTTTGCCAACTCATACTGCGCTTTTGCATCTCCACTTTGCGCCTTCTTCTCTAATTTAGAATCTATTTGACTAAAACAAGAAATAGAAATAAAGCACAAGAAAATGAATAAGATTAATCTATTACACATACCGCTCCTTTTGTATTTATTCAACTACAGGTTTGCCATTCACTAAAAAGCCATATTTCTCAAGAATATCCATCACATACTTTTTATCAGCACCAGAAGCACGTTGAGCCCAATAATAAGCCTGCTTGTGATTCTCTGATGTCGCTGTTGAAGTAACGTAATGTTTTGCTAAGGCTCCACTAGCAGCCGTATAGCCTTCGTTTGCCAATTTACGCATTGTAGTCCAGTCGCCATCTTTCAATGCACGATTGTATTTTTGTTCATTTGTTTCTTTCGGTTGAACTACTGTTTCCTGTTGTTTTACAGGCTCCTGCTTCACTTCTTTTTGAGGAGTTGCTGGCTCTTCCCCTTTTGTTGGTTCATTTTTTGGTGAATCTGGACTTACCGCAGGTACGGTTTTGGGGGTATCTGGATTTATTACTACGGTATCAGTATCAGCAGGACTGGGGTCTGAAACTGGTTCTGTTTTTGACCCATAATAAATAAGAAGTACCACAAATACACCAATAACAGTCAATCCTATTTTCTTCCAAATATTTGAATCGGGAATTGGAGTTGGTTCTGGACGTGATGGCTCAGGTGGTTCCAGTTTCTCTATCTTTGAACCATCCTTTACAACAATATAATATGTTCCATTAGTCTTAAACACCTCATGATTATGACTATTGTCTGCCACATGACTATTATTGCCAAGTTCAAGTCCTGTCTTTTGCTCAGCTAACATGAGGAACGCCTTTTGTGCTTCTGGATTCGGATATATTGGTTCTACTTTTGAGTCTTTTAGACGCTGATGAATCCCCTTAACAAAATACTCATAAATAGTGTAGGTTGCTTTCTGAGTAGCATTGCCACCATGTTGCTCACCTGTATATCTGACAGCACTGTATTCAATATAGCAATCTCCATTTGATTTAACCTGCACTATCTGGTAATCAACATAACCGCCTTTAACGATTGCCCCAGAAGGCAATTCATCTTTTACGGGAGGCTCTTTCTTGGTTACTTCTTTAGCTTCCAGTTCCGCTATAAAATCATTAACGCTCTGAGTTCTTTCATCTCTTAAACAATTCATTGCATGGAGAATGGCTACCCGCACCTGATTACTTGTTTCCGCTGGCAGATTAGCGTCAATCTTTTTTGCATTACAATCAATAGACCTCATAGGGTCACGTCCAACAAGCATATAATACAACACTGCCCCCAGCGCATACACGTCAACCTCTGGAGCAAATTGGTTTATACCACTATATTGCTCAATAGGTGCATATCCGTCAGAACATCCTATAGAGTGATCCTTCGATGTCTTGGTTATCGAACCGCTTTGGTCGAAATGCAGTGTAATGCCAAAATCGATTAATATTGGAGTAAACTGACCGTCATTTTGTCTTTCAAGCATGATGTTCTCCGGCTTGATGTCCAAGTGCAACAACTGGTATTGATGGACAGAGTAAACCGCTTCCAAGATAGGCATAAAGATTTTAAGAGCCTCTTTCTCTGACAGTCGTCCCTTGCTTATTACATAATCGGACAGACTTCCACCATCAATAAACTCCATTGCATAATATGCGGTATCATTCTCTTGCCAGGTCTCATTGACTTTTACTATATGTTTGCTTGACTTGCAAATTTGGTTAAGACGCTTCCCCTCAGTAAGAAAATCTTCCAAATCGCGTTCTACATCACTTGCAAATTCTGCAGGGAATTTCATAGTAATTCCGTCTGCCTTGCGAGAACAATATTTCTTTGTAAAATTTTCCTTTACGGCAAAATATATCTTATTTGTGATATTTCCAAATGAAACTTCGGCAGAGACCTTATAGGTGATTCCATAGCTTCCTTGCCCCAATACCTCTTCTATTCGGTATGGATATTTACCTCCTTGTAGGACGGTTCCCTTTGATAATGCGTTTTCGTACATTGATTTATGTCTTAAACTTATTTTATACCCAATATCTCCATAGCAGCTTCATCATTATATTCGGCTGCTTTAGCCATATAAGAATCTGCCCTTGCGATATCCTTGGAAACTCCTAAACCATAGCGATAGCAAGCAGACAGCTTTCTCATTGCGCCAGGAATAGGATTGTCTTTATTTGATGCTGCCTTCAAATAAAACTGATAAGCCTCATCGTACTCCTTTTTGTTATATAGAATCTCGGCCTTCTTAAACTGCGCAATCGGAAGATTATGTTTAGCAACTTTTTTGTCAGCCTTAACTGCGCGTTCTATCCAATATATGGCTTTATCATAATCAATTGGGAAACCACATATCCCTTTTAAATACCAATTTCCCAAATTGCTTTCTGCTCCATGATCTCCTTTGTTGGCAAGATTAGTTGACAATTCAATTGCTTCCTCATGTCTGCCTAAATGTACATAGGCAATGGCTAAGTTGAATTGGGCATCCTCATTCCCCTGTTGCGCTAACGGCAATAAACATTCAACAGCCTTATCATATTTCGAGAAATGAGAAGATGCATATAATGCGCCCAAATTTATTGTAGCATCCTTATCCCCTGCGGCACAAGCTTTCTTGTACCAATATTCAGCCATAACATAATCTTTCTTTGTACCCCATCCGGATTCATAACACAAGGCCAAATTTGACTGTGATGGCGTATAACCTTTTTCGGCGGCTTTTTGGAAATAGGCAAAAGCCTTATCGTAGTCTCTGCTGTTCAGATATATTACTCCTGCATTATGTATTAATTTAACATCTGTAGTAGAAGTCAAACCTAATTCATAGCTCTTTCTCACTTCGTCTGGAGTATAAACAATTTCATATGTTCCTCCAGCAGGAGTAACATATATAGTCTTCATTCCAGCCTTTGCTGCAACAACTTTACCTGCATATCCTATGGTAGATGGCAATTGTGTAAGATTTCTCAGCAAGTTGACTCTGTGCTCAACTGTTCCAAAATACGTATTCAACTGGTCGCTGTTTAGCATCAAGTTGACATGTATTTTGTCAGCCACATAACCATTCTCATAGGTATAACCCAATACTGTAATTGTTTCATTAGCTTTGATTGGACACTCCTTGTTCATCAAAGCTGTCTCTTTCTTCAGTTCCTCAACTTGTGCATTTGCGCCTATTGCAAATAGACATAGGAGTATAGCTATAATATTCCTTTTCATGTCTAAATTATTATTAATGTTTTAAGCCTATTTATCAATGCCACCTTTTTAACACTACTTACTATCTTCCAAGACTTTCAAGAGGCTAATCAGATTGCCATTTGCCTTTTGCTTATTCAACTTCTCGATTCTCTTATCAGCATTCTTTAGGTCTGGAAGGATATTAAGTTTCTTTTGATAGCATTCTGCTAAGTTCTTCGCTGATTTGGGAGTTAAATAGCCTTGACTTTCGGATTCTAAATAAAGTTGTGCTGCCTTGGTCATATCCTTAGGGACTCCATTGCCTGTCATATAGCGATTCCCCAAATTACACAGAGCTTTAGCAATTCCGGCATCTGCAGCCTTCTGCATTAGTTCAATGGCCGTCTTCTCATCTTTATCAACACCTGTTCCTGATTCGTACATAGACGCCAAGTAGTAGGTGGCTATATTACTGTTCTCTGATGCTTTGGTCAAGGTCTTGATAGCCTTCTTAAGATTCTGTTTCTCATACTTTTCATTTGCCAAACATACTCCCATCATCGTTGCACCTTCTGGATTCTTCGCCTTGTCGACTTTCTTGAAATAATCGTATGCTGCTGCATAATCCTTATCAACATAGTATTTACGTAATCCCATGAGATACTGTGAGTACGTACCCTCGTTATCTTCTTTCAGCAACTCGTTCATTTCCTTTTTATGAGTCTTTGGTGCGACCTCTGCAAGCCATTGAGTAGCGAAATAATAATCTACTGTAGTTCCCTCGCCTTTCAGATACATATTACCTAATTCCCATTTGGCATTCCCATTTCCATGCAAAGCAGCACTCTTTATATACTCAAATGCCTTATTCACATCTTTCTCAACTCCATTGCCATCACGATAGATAACACCTAACTGATAGTCCGCCATAGGAAAGCCCAGTTTCGATGCCTTAGTGAAGCAACTAATTCCTGCCTTTTTATCCTGACCTATTCCCATTCCATTGAATAATTGATAGCCATAATAATATGTGGCACCTGGATGTCCGTACTTTGCAGCCTTCTTAAACCAGTTTACAGATTCATCAGTTTTTTTATTATTCAGATATTGGAGTGCAAGTGCGAACTGGCTATCTACATGTCCTCCCTCAGCAGCGATCTTTTGATATTCCATTGCTTTTCCTAAGTCTTTTTTGACTCCAATGCCTTTTGTATAACAATCTCTTAACATAAGGCTACTAAAGACGCTGCCTGTGTTCTTAACTATGGTTTCATGCTGAGGAATAACATTCTTCTTGCCTTTCTTGATTGCTACCTCATACAATTTAACTGCTAATGCAGAATCTGGTTCTGTACCACGCCCCAACTGATAGCACATTGCCATATTTGCAATCGCATCAATGTTTTCCTGCTTCGCAGACTTTGCCCACCATTGCAATGCCTGAACATAATCTTGTTTGATAGAGTCCTTACCAGTATAGTACCAAACTCCAACTGTATTTTGCGCTGCAGCATCTCCTGCTTTTGCCTTTTCCAAAATGACAGACGTACTATCAACATCTATAGGTTTTGCATCTTTCTTTTGAGGTTGGGCACTATACATACAAGTTGTAACCGAAGTCAACATAATTATTGTAAATAATATCTTTTTCATAATCATTTTAATTAAACAGTTTTTTTAACCAACTCCAAAATCCTTCATCAGAGACATTTTGAATAGACTCAATTTCTTCAAGATTCTGTGAAGCCACTTTTATCTTCTTCGTTTCATGCGTATCTTCATCTTCCATTTCTGCGCTTTCTGCCGTAACAGGATCAGTATATACTTCGGCTACAGAAATCAGATAGGCAGTATTATTGTCTTCGCTATCTTCACTTTTATGTGCTATTAGCCGCATCTTATCCTCGTCACAGGCTTCTGAGGACAGTATCTCTAATAGTTCATCATCCGTAACCCTGTGAAGCACACCATCAGAACACATAAAGAAATAATCTCCAACAGCCACGTCAACAGTTCGCATCACTGTTGCCATACACCGGTTCTGATCTGAATCAACAGACTCCATATAACGTGTTATCACGTTTCCCTGAGGATGATTAATCGCCTGTTCTGGAGTCAACACGCCATTATGAACCATTGTGTTTACCATCGAGTGATCGTCTGACCGGTATAGTATTCCCTCAGAAGGACGTATCTGATATATGCGACTATCACCAATATGAGCCATTGTACAGCCTCCGCCATGAAAGCACAAAAAGGTAAGCGTTGTTGCCATATCTCGGTTAGAATCATTCGTTTTAGCATCAAGGGCATCATATGCAGCATCCAAAACGCGGTTGAAGTCTTCATTAGTGAAATCATCGACTAAATCCACTTTTGACATAGATTCACCAATTGACTCACAAACCGTTTGACTCGCAACTTCACCTTTATCGCATCCACCAACTCCATCGCAGACTACGAAAAAGCGCTGGTCTTTGTCAGGTGCATCAAGAGATGGGAAACGAGAATCCTCTTGATAGTCTCTCTTACCAATCTGATGGAACGAATATGCCTGATTGAGTCTGATGTCCATTTTTACTTAATTATTACGTTTGAATGTAAGTGTTGTATTACCTACCAGAATGGTATCCCCATAGTTCAAATAAGCACTCTCCCCAATTGCAATTTCTTTACCATTGACAAGTACAGGATTCGATGCTTTCTTTACTGTTATCTTATATAGACATTCTGTACCACCCTTTGGAATAACCTCTAACAAGATTGAACGCCGACTAACGTAATCATCTTTTATGATAATGTCAGACTTTACCTCATCATCGTCTCTGCCAATATAGTATCCACCTAACACCTTGATTTCAAATGCCTTACGATTAAAGACATTCCCCCAGACTATTTTAGCATTTGGCTTTCCTAGTTTTATAGTCCCACTAACTCCCGAATTATCTATATTGTCCTTTATTCCTCTATCCTTATCATAAATTGTATTAGATGCTTCATCCTCGACTACAACTTTATGATTGGGATTATACTTCTGAGTGGGATTGCCGCCTATTGCCTCTTCCGTCACATTGTTTCTTTCTTTGGGAACTTCATGATATACAGGTCGTGCTTTGGCAGGAAAGTATATTTCTGCGCCACAATCCGTACAAGTTTTTTTCTGCGTCTTAGGAGATGCTGCTTTTACTAAAAGATGCTTATGACACTGTGGGCAAACTATTGTGTAGGTTAAGCCAACCAATGCATGGTCTTTCACCAAATAAGATTTTCCCACTTTCTTCGGTATACCAAGAAGAGGATAGGCAACTTTATTTTCAGAGTTATTTATATTGTTCTCCATAACATCTTCCACTATTCTTCTTCGTCAACATTTTCTTCATTCTCAGATTCATCCGCAGATTCTTCCTCCTCAAGATCTATTAATCGGGAAGATTCATCCTCTGTCTCATCTTCAGTAAGTTGAGCAAGCAACTCCTCGTCCAGTTCTGACTCATCAACTTCTTCACTTGCAGTCAGTTCCTCGTCTTCCGGACTAGTTGTTTCTCCTTCACCTGTAGACTCCCATGCTTCTAAGACACCTTCAATATAGCCACCAGTATCATCTATCGCCTCCGCAATATCACTGATACTAATACCATTTGCCTCGGCTACATAATTGCCCTCGCTATCAAATATATCACCATACATACCATCACCATCCAAATCGGCAAGAATGTATTGGGTTCCGTCAGGAGTGTGCCCTACAAACACTTGCTGCTGAGTTCCGTCAGGAAGGAAAGCATAATCGTAACCATCAATATTAATGACATTCTCTGAATCAATATCATTTGGATCAATCTCGTTAGCGATACTTTGAGCAATGTCTTTCGGATCGTCAGTTGTCTCCGTCGTTCCACTACCTGAGTTATCCGTTCCGTGATTATTATCCATTGGCTGTGGCTCAGTGATCTCCCCATTGTTTTCATTTTGTGGTGTTTGTTGTTGCTGAGCAGTTTCCAATTGTTCCTGTATCTCCTGTGGGATTTCTTCCTCGGTAACGAGTGTCTCTTCCTGTTGGGGCTTTTTACCACTAGCACCAACTGCCGCACCAACTAATCCCCCCACTAAAGTAAAGCCAACTTTCGACAAGATTGTCCGCTTTATACTTTTCTTACCATTATTTGAACTCTCAGGTTTGTTAATTGTGAATTTCTTTGTTTCCATAATTCTATAGTTTTAAATTGTTTTGATGATGCAAAGTTAATCTATACGAAGAAAGATTCCTAACTTTTTGTATCGTACTTGATGAACCATATAAAGTTTCTTGACGAAACAAATTGGTTTGCTGACGAAGTCAATTACCATTGTGTCAACACTGTTTTTTTCATCTCATCACTGTAAGTTCCTATTAGTTGAGGATGTTGAACTTGCTTAGCATCTTTAGTACGATAAATCACATCATTCTCCACATAACGAAAAACTTCTCCGAGAGTAACCTTTTTATCCTTATTCTTATCAGACATACCACGCAGAGCTTTCAAAAGAGCCTTGGTGAAATAACCGTGTCCTACAAAAGAGTCTTCCATAGAAAGTTCTGTTGCATCACTTGCAGTCATAAAGCATATATGAGGACTTGCATTACCAATACCAAAATTATTATTGGAGATTGACTTAACACTTCCAGACATACAGGCATCTACAAAACAATAAATATATTTGGCTTTAGCCTTTTTCAAGATATCGACTAATTCTTGATAATTAAACAATGTTCGGTCATAAGGAACAAAGCCCCCAGGCGTTCCATGACCTGAGAAAAAGAAAATAATTCTATCATTTGGCTTCGCCAGTCTGACAATTGCATTCAGTTTTGTTCTAATATTATCACTATACGCATTTTTGCTCGTTGCCTTTGCGACCGTAAAATTCTGGTTGGCAAAAACCTTATCTAAGGCTTTGACATCCTTTGTGGTGTTATAGAGATTAATAGAATCTACGCCATAATTTGAAACACCTGCTAAAAGTACATAGGTCTTTTGTGCTTGCATGCTAATTGCTACCAGCAAAAGCATAACAATGATTGTTGTTAGTTTTTTCATAATATCTGTTTTAAATAATTACTATTTCTTACATCTTGAACACCTCATATTACGAATCTCTTTTGAAGTTTGTTTATTTGAGCAACAGGGATTCGGACAATGAGAAAACTTTTCACGGAGTTCTTTTATTTCGTTTTCTTTAACCTTTGGATTGTATAAGATTTGGATTAAAGCAGACGGAATGGCTGATGCTCCCATTCTTATCAACATTTGTATAGTTCCTTCACCAGGTACTATCACTAATGATAGCCCAAAAACAACAAAAGGTAGAACGGTTTTTAATAAAGTTAAATTGCTATTCAACTTTTCTAATTGTTTTTTCTTAGAAGTCAGTTCTTCGTCTTTATTTAAAAGATATTGCCTTTCTTCTGTAAAATCACCATATTTATCCGCTTGTTTGGCAAAGAAACAACAGCCTTTAGAACTATCAGGTCCTAAGAATATAAATGTCATGGGAGAGATTCGCTTTTTTCCATTAACAGGTATCATTTCTCCCGTATTCTGTTCTCTTATATATGTACCATTAGAAGATCCCAAATCTTCCAAATACCATTCGTTATTATCGGTAATAATGATTTGAGCATGTTGCCGACTAACACCGTCAGCATTATCATCGATCTTAAAAGGCTGATTGCCCGTTCTACCTAAAGTAATCGTTTTCATGATTTTTCTTCTTTTATTTTTATACTTTTAATAGTTGCATTCTTATATGATTTCAAGATTAACTTTGGCAGTTTTATCCGTACTTCATTCTTATCGCCATCTGACAATACGAGTTGTTGTTTCAACACCTCTATCTTATGGAGAAAAGAATGATTAATAATAAAACTACGTCCTAAACGAATAAAGCGGTTCTTCTTGCTATTGCTTGACTTCAATATCGTCTCTAATTTGGAAATACCACACGTCAACATCACTTCGCGTTTAGTAATGTAGATTACACGTGAATAATTACCATTAGCCTGTATAACTGCCACTAAATCAGTGTCAATACAGGTTAATTCGTCTCGCGAATCGAAATATAGTTTTGCCATATTCCTTTCCCTTGCCTATAAACACCACAAATTAAGCAATAAAATGAGTAGTTTTAGGTTTTCTTATGACACAAAAAAGGCGTAGGTGTCTGTTTCTTTGCCCATCCTGGGAACACAGGCTCTCGCATTGCCCAACCCACACAGGACAGACAACGCAGTTAGCCCACGCCAGCACGATTCATATATAGTCTAGTTTATATATAAAAACGCACCACGTAGACGCTTCGTTGTCATCTGTCTGTTGTGGGTAATGGAATTTGCGAGATTCGTGTTCCACAAAGACAGACGTTCGAAAACGTCTTTCTCATATATAAGACCGCCCGCTTTACCCACTAAGGGCTAACAAGCGATGTTGCAAAGATACAAATTAGTTTATAAAATTCCAAATATATTGAAATATTTTTAATTCTCGCAAAAAACTACTCCCCTCCTCCCGTTTCCTTCCGAAACGGTTATGTACAGGGCATTTGAGTACGGGAGTAGTTGGTGGAACTAGTCCCGTACTGGTCCCACTTTAACGCATTTACTCAATTCATAGATTACTTTCCAGGTCCAAATGGTTTGACAACCTCTAAGTTGTCGTTCATCACACAATAAACCTGTACTTCATCATTGTCCTCCATGCCGAAACCGTCCTCATCCGCAAAATAGCGACCATCGGGATAGAGGGTCCAACAGAGGGTGATCAATCCGTCCGTACAGTCGTTCCAACGGCTGATACCACCATATTGCAACAATCGCAAACGGGCATTGTGGCTGTGTGGCAGCTTCTCTATTGACTCGAAATCAATCTCATCATCAGAGAAACCGACCAACTTTCCTGGCTCAGAGATTTTTCTCACTTTCCCTGTCGCCATATTCACCAAATAGCGACCGTTATCTTTGTCCTCCACCAACAGGAGATTCTCTCCCCAGAAATAACAACGGCACCCTTCCAGTTCAGCAATGCCATGAATGAACGATTGTTCTCCTTTTGACTCTATCTGTACCATATCTTTCGTTGTTTTGTCTACAAAAATACGAAGTAAGGAAAATGTGATTATTGTAGCGTTTTACTCATACTCCTTCGAAAACCACAGTCTGTAAATCGGGTCCAAGAACACCAACTTACCACCTTGCAGTTCCACAATATCCTTGTTCTGCAATATTTTCTTATTCTTACTGATGGTATTAGGATTGCCCAGATGATACTTTGCTATCGCTTCTGCTGATGACAATTGCCGCACACCGTCCCTGATAGCACGAAGCATCTCTATCTGACTGGCAGCCAATGTCTCTGTATCACTCTGGAACATCGGAGAATTAGTGTTAATCATCTGTCTGAGTCCGTAGTTAAACGACTCCTCTGTAACATCCTTGACTGAGGCATTCCATACGAAGTAGCAACATTGTTGTAGATACCAGGAATGGCATTCTGTTGTATCGCATATCCGCTCAGCAAACTCGTCAGAAATATGCTTACCTGACTTTTCAAAAGTCTCCACGATGAAAGGCATCCACTCCTCTTTGGGAATCTTGTTCAGGAAAAGCAACTGTCCAAAACGATAAAATGGTGAATTGGAATTGTTAAATATGTCCAGCATCATGTGCCGTTTACTGCCATATAGGCAATAAGACACTCGCTCCTGTTGCTGCCATGCAGACCGCATCTTTCCTTCCATATTCTTGTATTCTGGAAGATTAGCCAGTTGTTGGAACTCGTCAATACAGACAATCATCTTAATCTTTTTTGCCTGCGCCAATGTTTCTGGTAGTCTCAGAATGTCCATTTTGTCTTGTTCCTGCGGCACAAACTTCACATCGAAAGCCATGAAATTCGTTACATCGTCCTTGATAACCACCTGCGGTATAACCCCCGTCAGGAACTTCTTGGCATCTTGAATACGTTTCTCCAACTTGCTGGATGCACACGCTATCACCTGACTGGCAAACGTCCTGAAAAATTCCGCTTCAGATCCAATACTAAACGCATCGATATAGCACACTCGTATATCTTTGTCTTCCTCCTGAAGTTCTTCCATTGCCACCTTAACAAGGGAGGACTTTCCCCATCTACGTGGAGAAACCAGCATAACATTAATATGTGAAGACAGGAAGTTTTTCAACTGCGCCCTATCTTCCACTCTGTCAACGAAATTGTCTTTTGTTGCTAACGTCCCGTATTGAAATGGAGCATTCATATTCTTCTATATGTTTGTTTACACGGCAAAGATACGAAAAAGTTACTAAAAGGTAACTTACCAAAAGGTAACTTTTATTATAATTTAACGCACCAGAGTAGCCCAATGCCTTTACTAAACCAATGAAATCAGAATCTATGCATTCTCCAAAAACTACTCCCCTTCTCCCGTTTTCTTCTGAAAAGCCGATGTACAGGGCAGTTGGGAACGGGAGTAGTTGCGACAACTACTCCCGTATGGGTCCCGTTTTGCTATTCCACCTCTCCTTTCTTATGAAAAAAAATGGAGGGAGTTGTGAGGGATTTGAGAGAAAAAGTTGTACCTTTGTAGTCGATATGTCAACTATGATATTATCAACATCATAAAAACCATCAATTTCGTAACTATTAATGAAAACAAAAGATCTGACCATCAAAGCCGACTTTCAGAATGTACCCAAAGGGTACCAACTTTGTTTTATGGAAACATGTCCCAAGAAGGACGAGTGTCTGAGATTCCTTGCTGGCAAGGAACTACCTGAGGAATGGGACTGGGGACCTGCCGTCTATCCTAATATCAAAAAGGATGAGGACGGATGCCGTTTCCTTGAAAAAGGGGAGCCTCAAGTCATGGCATGGGGATTCAACACCCTCTTCTCTGAGGTCAAGCACAAGCACATCAAGCACTTACGTACCACTCTCAAGCAGTATCTGGGAGGACATAGTAACTACTACCGCTACCATAATGGGGAGCGCTTGCTGAATCCTCAACAGCAAAAGTGGATTATCGACTTCTTCCGGAGGACAGGGTATACCGAGAACCTGGCATTCGACCATGAGGTCATGGCTTACACCTTTGCCTAAGAGAAAGCTAAGAATATCCTGCAAACCTGCACCTCGTCTGATTATCAGACAGTTGCATAACCTAAAAAGAGACACTTCCTGCACCTAAGTGTCTCTTTTCTTTCTTGTGTTAAGGCTATTTTAGACTATTTAACCATAGTCCCAAGATTTGTACGGATTCTTGGTACTGGTAGTCCAAATACCTCGTACAACTTGTCCCGGTATGTCGTATATTCTGTTCCTGGTACACGTACATTAAATACCACCTATTTGAACACGGTGTACCATATACCAGTACTTGCAATGCGAGGCATTTTATTGTATCTTTGCAGCAGTTTAATCAACATTTATCATTCATGAAAATTTCAAAAGTAATAATGAAAGACGGTATGATGAGAGGGGCTGTCACGACAGACCTCAGCACCGTCGTTGAGCGTATGAGAGACAAGAGAACCCTCTTCAAAGAGGAGAAGCCGCAACTGCTGTTCAGCGCCACTTTCGGACGAAAAGGGTATGACGATGTGACACGCATGACAGGTCTGCTGATGATGACCGCCGAGTCAGACCATGAGCAGACCGTCAGTGAATGGCTGCAAAAGGTAGGACAGGTACCCTACACGGCAGTTGCCTTCCGAAGCGATTGCCGCCACCTGCTGCATGTAGTGATTCGTGTCGGCTTCGCTGACGGTCATGAGGCAAAGGACAGCAAGGAATACCTGCGGATGCTCCGGCAGGCACAGCAACAGGTCGCCCCCGTCTATCTTGCCCTCGCAGACTGCACGTTACAGAAGAAGGAACTCACCCTCCTGTCAGGTGTCCCGATGAGTTACGACCCACAAGTCTTCTATCACCCTGACGCACAAGCATTTCCTGTCGTCATGAAGGAAGAGGGAATACTCGTCAAATACCAAGACACGAAAGTGGACACGGACGGCAGCGTGCAATACTATCCCGACCATGAGGAGCGCAAGCGTCTCAGGAAAGAATACTACGCCTGTCTTCAGCGAGCCTTGGAGGATTTTCCAGACGCTGAGGAAGAAGAGCAGGTGCTGGCAACACTTGCCGGCTATTGTCAGAAGGCACGCTTGGAAGAGGAGGCATGTGTAAGGCATACGCTATGGCAATGGCGTTTCCACGAGGACGAGGACATCGTCAGGAAGATATTCCGTACCGCCTATATGAAGAAGTTCCGAGGGAAAGCGGTATCGCAGATGAATCAGAAAGAGCGTATCGCCTATACCATCAGAGATTTCTTCGAGCGTCGCTATCAACTGCGTTATAATGAGGTCAAGCAGTTGGTGGAGTTCCGTCCCAACGACCAGACATTTCCCCAATGGCAGCCCTTGGGAGAACGTGACTTGAAGCGTATCGCCTTCGAGGAGATGCTGGAGGGTGGACATGGGTGGCAGATTGACATCGACTTGTATGTGCACTCCTCGCTCATTCCTCGCTATAATCCCATCCATGAGTTTTTGGGAGGGGTGGGACAATGGGACCAGCAAAAAGACTATATCGGGGAATATGCCCAGAGACTGAAGACCGACTATGAGCAGTGGCAACGCTTCTTCCATCGTTGGTTCCTCGCCATGGTGGCACAGGCAATGAACAAAAGTCGTGACTTCGGCAACTCGATGGTACCGATGCTGATTGGCACACAGGCAATGAAAAAGTCGACATTCTGCAAGAATATCCTCCCCTACTCCCTCAGGGAATACTACATGGACGACCTCAAGATGGACAATGCCGAACAGGTGGAACGCGTCTTAGGAAGGATGTGGCTGGTGAATATCGATGAGTATAATGCCAAAACGGAACGTGAGCAGGCGAAGATCAAGCGACTCCTCACAGAGAAGGACGTACAGATACGAAAGATGCGCTCTGACCAGTATACGATGACTTCCCGCCTGTGCTCTTTCATCGCCACCACGAACGACCGTCAGCCATTGACCGACCCTACGGGTTCCCGTCGCTATCTCTGTGTGGAGATGACCGGCGAGGCAGACATGTCGGGCACCATCAACTATCAACAGATGTATGCACAGGCGGTCTGGGAGATTGCGCATGACGAGCAATATTGGTTTGACCATGATGACGAGCGTGAGATCATGGAGCACAACCGTCCCTACCAACTCCGCTGTTCTGTCGAGGATATGATTTGTGACCTGCTTAAACCTGCCCCTAAAACCAAAGAGAACTTCATGACAGCGACGACTATCCAACAACTGCTCCGCCAGCATCTGCTCACCGCTGACGTACCTACCCTTGGGAAACTGGGACGCGCCCTGCACCGTCAGCATTTCCCAGAAGGGTCTCTGAACGGAACCCATGGTTATTATCTGGGGATGAAATCACAAGGTGCAACTTCAGGTGCAGGAAAATAATCAGCAAGCGCTTGACTATCTGCAACATAGCAAGAAATGCAGGAAAGCCCGCATTTCTTGCTATACCTTATAGTAATTTATCTTTTTACGTAAAGAGCTATAGGCTACTTTCTCACGATGACTGCACCGGGATATTTCGAGGTATCCAGTACGAAGACGTTGTCGTTGACACCGTATTTAATACGATTGAAGGTAAGGGTCATCGTGGCGCCACCCTCCTTGACAGACACCTCACGCAAAACCTCATTGTCCTTGTCGATTTTCATCGTCACCTTCTTCGGGTCGTCCTTGCTGATAGGATTCGTGAAGGTAATGACATGATATTTGTCTTTCAACTTGATGGTGGCTTTACGGTACGACTTATCCAAATCGAAATCCACATCATAGTCAGCCTTAGATTTCTTGGTCACCTTCTTGATGTAAAGGGTATCCTTCTTATTCTCCTTTTTCACATCCAGATGCTTATATTCCCATTCCTGCTGTCCGTCGAAACCAGACTCTATCTGAGCCGTTTTCCCCAGGATTTTCATCGTACCTTTCATGCGCTGCTTGTCACCCTTGGAAAAGACTGTCATCTTCATATTGACAGAGATAATAAACATCTTGGCACGTACGTTCATGTCAACCTCCGTACCTGAAGGATGATCCATTTTAGCCGCTACCTTCTTCAGCAGTTCTGACACTTCCGCAGAAATCTGTGCCTCTGCACTCATGATGCCACACATCATCAGCACGAAGGTCAGCATCCGGAATTTCGACATCTTTCCCATCACATAATAGATATTATCGCTTAATAGGTGCCACCGGGAAGGTAAAATAGGTATCTGGGAAAGGTTCGTTCTCCAGCGTGAAATGCCACCACTCCGTATGCAGGGGTTTGAAACCGTGGCGCATCATCGCACGGCGCAGGATCATACGGTTGTTAAACTGCTCCGCCGTCAGACTGTCACTGGGCTGATACTCGAACGTATCAGGGTTGCCGCAGAAGTCGGGATGACTCTCTTTGCCGAACCAGTCGAACGTACCACCCATGTCAGCCTCTTTCTCCTTATCCATGTCAAAGAGCGTCAGGTCCAGCGTGGAGCCACGGGTATGTCCGCTACGCTCTATGATATATTCCTGAGGGAAAAGCACGTCTTTGGTAAGGTCAGGATAGAAATAACGCTTCATCACCGTGTCGTTCACATCCTTTGCCCAGCGCACGAAGTGGTCAACAGCTTTCTGGGGACGGTAGGCATCATAAATCTTCAGCCGGAACCCCATCCGCTTCAGGTCATCACTGACAGCCTTCAGACTGTCGGCAGCCTGTCTGGTCAACAGAGCCGTGGGTGCCTCATAGCCGTCAATGCGTGTCCCCACAAAATTATAGGTACCGAAATACCTGATCTCCAGGATCACATCAGGTATCACGTCAGTGATATTCACAAACTGACTGTTATCCTCAAGGGACACGTCCTGTGCCATTTTTTTCTCACAAGAGCTGACGCCGCATATCATCACGGCAATCATCACCCATAACTTTATTTTCTGCATATTGACAATATAGATATATTATCTGTTCACGTTTATTGCTTATTAGCTTTCTTACGCTGGTCATGGTCAAGGATGATCTTGCGCATACGCATTGACTTGGGAGTGACCTCCACCAGCTCATCTTCCTTGATATACTCCAAACACTCTTCCAGCGACATGACGGTCTTGGGGATGATGCGTGCCTTGTCGTCAGTACCGGAAGCACGGACGTTAGTAAGCTGCTTTGCCTTGGCGACATTCACCACGAGGTCGTTGTCATGCACATGCTCACCGACAACCTGTCCCATATATACCTCCTCACCCGGGTCGATGAAGAACTTACCACGGTCTTGCAACTTATCGATGGAATAGGCGAAGGCGGTACCTGTCTCCAGGGCAATCATCGAACCGTTGACACGACGCTCGATGTCACCCTTATAAGGCTGGTACTCCTTGAAGCGGTGTGCCATGATAGCCTCACCCTGTGATGCCGTCAACACATTGGTACGCAGTCCGATGATACCACGGGAAGGGATGTCGAACTCGATGTTCGTACGCTCACCCTGACTCTCCATGGAGGTCATCTCACCCTTACGGCGTGTCACCATATCGATCATCTTAGAGGCGAACTCCTCAGGTACGTTGATGGTGAGTTCCTCGATAGGCTCACACTTCACCCCGTCAATCTCCTTATAGATTACCTGCGGCTGTCCCACCTGCAACTCATAGCCCTCACGACGCATGGTCTCGATGAGTACGGAGAGGTGCAGCACACCACGTCCGCTGACCACCCAACGGTCGGTAGCATCCTCGAAGGGCTCCACACGCAGAGCGAGGTTCTTCTCCAACTCCTTCTCCAGGCGGTCGTTGATATGACGGCTGGTGACGAACTTACCCTCCTTGCCGAAGAAGGGGGAGTCGTTGATGGTGAAGAGCATCGACATCGTCGGCTCGTCGATGGCGATAGGAGGCAGCGGCTCTGGATTCTCCACATCACAGATCGTGTCACCGATCTCGAATTTCTCCAAGCCGATAACGGCACAGATGTCACCACAGTCTACCTGTTCGGTGCGCACATGTCCCATACCATCGAAGGTATGCAGTTCCTTGATCTTCGTCTTCTCCATCGTACCGTCACGATGAGCTATCGTCACCTGCTGCCCATCCTTCAGAGAGCCGCGGTGTACACGTCCCACAGCGATACGCCCCGTATAGCTCGAATAGTCGAGTGACGTGATGAGCATCTGGGGAGTACCCTCCAGCTGCTGGGGAGCAGGAATCACCTCCACAATCTTGTCCAGCAGGTAGGTGATGTCGTTGGTCGGTGTGTTATAGTCCTCACCCATCCATCCGTTCTTTGCCGAGCCATAGACTACAGGGAAGTCCAGCTGGTCCTCGGTGGCGTCCAATGAGAACATCAGGTCGAAGACCATCTCATAGACCTCCTCAGGACGACAGTTAGGTTTGTCGACCTTGTTGACCACGACGATAGGTTTCAGTCCTATCTGCAACGCCTTCTGCAATACGAAACGTGTCTGTGGCATCGGACCCTCGAAGGCATCCACCAGCAGCAGACAACCGTCCGCCATGTTCAGCACACGCTCCACCTCACCGCCGAAGTCGGAGTGTCCCGGAGTGTCGATGATATTGATTTTCGTTCCTTTCCAGTTAATACTTACATTCTTTGATAGAATCGTGATGCCTCGCTCTCGCTCAAGGTCGTTAGCATCCAACACCTGGCTCGAAAGGTTCTGTCCCTCACGGAACAGGTTACCTGCCAGCATCATCTTGTCCACGAGCGTCGTCTTGCCGTGGTCTACGTGTGCGATAATCGCAATGTTCCTAATATCCTGCATTCCTTTTCCTTAATTAATTTGGGTGCAAAATTACTACTTTTTTCTGAGAAAAGTTTGATATTTCGAAAAAATGTAGTAATTTTGCACCCGCATTTGATGATGTACCCCACTTCTGATGAGGGTGGCAGGCATCTGAAGGATGTATTTATTAACAATTTAATCATCAAAATTATGTATTTAGATCAAGCAAAAAAGAAAGAGATCTTTGAGAAGCATGGTAAGAGTGTAACAGACACAGGTTCCGCAGAGAGCCAGATTGCCCTGTTCACCTATCGTATCAGTCACCTGACAGAGCACCTGAAGAAGAACCACAAGGACTTCGGTACCGCCCGCTCACTGACAAAGCTGGTAGGTCAGCGTCGTAAGCTCCTGAAGTATCTCTACAACAAAGACATCAACCGCTACCGCGCCATCGTCAAGGCACTTGGTCTGCGTAAATAAGGTTGAAGACTTACAAAGAAAAAGCCCCGCAAAATTGCGAGGCTTTTTTGTTTTATTTCTGTATCTTGATATTCACGTTCTTTTTCTTGATATTCTTACAGTTGGTGAACACCGCATCCTTCTTGGCAAGGATGGTCAGGTTCTGAAGGGTGATACCATCGATAGGCATCTCCGGCAGACCGTTAAACTCCATGGCACGCCCGGCACCATTGCAGACACAGTCCTTGATGTCGATATTACGGAAGATGGGGGTCTCTTCTGTAACAGGAGCCTTGGTGACATTATCCGGGTTGTCACCATCCTCCAGCATCTCAGCCACCGACTTGCCACCATAATACATATTGAAGGTGATGGCATCGGTCTTGATATCAGTCATAGACACCTTATTAATATATATATTCTCGACAATACCGCCACGACCACGGGTAGACTTGAAACGCAAGCCCACATCAGTACCGAGGAACTGGCAGTTCTCCACAAGGATGTTCTTCACGCCGCCACTCATCTCTGAGCCGACCACGAAACCACCATGTCCTGCGAAGACAGTGCAACCGTCAACTACCACATTCTCGCATGGAATACCACGGCGACGACCATCGGCATCCTTACCGCTCTTGATACAGATACCGTCATCACCGGCATCGAAACGCGAGTTGACGATAAGCACATTCTTACAAGACTCCAAGTCGAGCGCATCACCATTCTGTGCATAGCTGGGGTTACGCACCAATACCTGGTCAATGATGACATTCTCACTCATCAGCGGGTGGAGGTTCCAAGCGGGAGAGTTCTGGAAGATAACCCCTTTCAGCATGACATTCTTACACTGCACCAGAGATATCATCACTGGTCGCAGGAAACGCTTAATGGCATTCCACTCCTCCGCTGTCTGGGCATTAGGAACATTCATGTTGGCACCCTTCTCACCTTGAGCATATCCTGCAGAAGGTACCCAGTAGCCTGGCTTCAGCTCCTGAGACCCCGGAATTGCGAGCAAAGACTTCCAATGCTTGGCAGTCACCTTCTCTTTCTTCACAGGACGCCAATACTGACCATTGCCGTCAATCACGCCCTTACCAGTGATGGCGATATTCGTAGCACCCTTAGCATAGATGGGAGACTGCAGACGACGGGTGTCCAGACCCTCAAAAGAGGTCTCGATGATAGGATAAAGACTCTCGTCGGCAGCAAACAGGATAACAGCGCCAGCCTTGAGATTCAGCTCTATATTACTCTTGAGGACAATAGGACCGGTGTGCCAGACGCCCTGCGGCACCACCAGTTTACCACCACCCCTCTTGCTCAATGCATCAATAGCCTTGGCAAAGGCCTCTGTATTGAGGGTGATGCCATCACCGACGGCGCCAAAGTCGGTGAGCTTCACCTGATAATCAGGAATCACGGGAGCACTTACCTCCGGCATAGCGAATGGCACCTTCTCCGTAAATTTCTTGTAGGGGTTGTCAGCTTGTGCGCCCATACTTACCGCAAGAGCAGCCACAATGGTCAGAAATAGTTTCTTCATAATTGTATTGTTTTATAGATTAGTATATTTAATGTCTGATTTCACGGAGAGGAATCATGACAAAGTCACGCTCATGCATCAGCGGATGCGGTATCTTCAGGTCTGGCTCATTCACAGTCAGGTCGTCATAGAGCAGGATGTCTATGTCTATGGGACGGTCACTATAGAGGTGAGAGGTGAGAGGTGAGAGGTGAGAGAGGAGCGTTGTTTTCTTCTTGCGTCCCAACTCCCGCTCTATCTTCTGCGTCGCCCTCAGCACCTGTCGAGGGGTGAGTGTTGTCTCACAGAGAATAACACCATTCAGGAAACAATGGTCAGACTCGAAGCCCCAAGGCTCCGTCTCTATCAAGGAGGACTGCCTGACAACCTCTCCCACCCTCTCCTGGATGAGCAATACTGCTTTCCGGATATTCTCAGCTCTATCACCAAGGTTAGAGCCGAGACCGAGAAATAATTGATGATTAATCATCGAGAATCAACATCGCATCACCATAGCAGCCAAACATAAAGCCGTTCTGCACAGCTTTATCATACGCCTCGTATATCAGCTCATAACCGCCGAATGCCGCCGTAGCCATCATCATAGTAGACTCCGGCTGATAGAAATTGGTGATCATCGAATCAGCGAGTCCGAACTCATAGGGTGGGAAGATGAACTTATTGGTCCATCCATCAAATTCTTTCAGCAGTCCATCAGTACCTACTGCAGATTCTGTAGCACGTAAGGTGCTGACTCCCACCGCACAGATATGATGTCCGCTGCCCTTCGCCTCATTGACTATCCGGCAAGCTTCCGCATTGACTATCATCTGCTCTGAGCTCATCTTATGCTTGGTCAGGTCCTCCACCTCTATTGGATCAAAACAACCCAGTCCACAATGGACAGTGATATAGGAGAAATTGACACCATGTATCTCCAGGCGCTTCAACAACTCGCGGCTGAAATGCAGTCCGGAGGCAGGAGCTGTCACGGCACCCTCGTTCTTGGCATAGATAGTCTGGAAATTCTCCATATCATCAGCCGTTACCTCACGGCGGTCTATGATATAACGAGGCACGGGGGCAGAGCCCAAGGCAAACAGCTCACGCTTAAACTCATCATGGGGACAGTCATAGAGGAAACGCAAGGTTCGTCCACGACTGGTGGTATTATCTATCACCTCCGCTACCATAGGACCATCATCCTCAAAGAACAGCTTATTACCAATACGTATCTTACGTGCCGGTTCTACCAGGACATCCCACAGGCGCAACTCCTCATTGAGTTCACGCAGCAGGAACACCTCAATTTTGGCATCTGTCTTCTCCTTGGTACCATAGAGACGGGCAGGGAACACCTTCGTGTCGTTGAGCACCAAGGTATCACCTTCATTGAAATAATTAACTATGTCACGGAACAGCAACGGTTGGTCTGTATCCTTTCCCTTGCTATCCTTCTGGAAGATGTCAATGGTCTGGCTCTTACGATGGACCACCATCAGACGACATTCATCGCGGCGATAGACTTTCTCCACGGTACCATCCTCGTTCTCAAACGTCTTATGAGGTGGTTCCAATGCCACCTGCTCCTCTGGCAACTTAAATTTAAATTGTGATAGTTTCATATAGTTTATTATTCAATATTTCGAGATTACGATATTTCGATTTCTTGGTTATCCAGCCAGGTATTGAAAGTATCCAACTCCACACAATCCTCCAGACGGACGCCCCCTACCCTGGTGCGACATAATGCTGTCAGGTAGGCGCCACTGCCCAATGCCTCTCCGATGTCACGAGCCAAGGAGCGGATATAAGTACCCTTGCCACATACCACACGGATAGAAGCCTGCTTCTTCTCTTCGTCAAAAGAGACCAGCTCTATTTCATCGATACGGATAGGTTTTGCCTTCAACTCCACTTCATCGCCACTACGTTTCAACTGGTAGGAACGTTTTCCCCCAACCTTCACAGCGGAATACTGCGGGGGTACCTGCTGGATATCCCCCACAAACTGCGGTAGTGTCTCGGTGATTAATGCTTTGGTGATATGCTCCACAGGATAAGTCTCATCCACCTCATGTTCCATATCATAACTGGGAGTCGTTGCCCCCAATTGGAGAGTTGCCGTATACTCCTTGGTATCATATTGCAGACGCTCTATCTCCTTTGTCTTCTTCCCTGTACAGAGAATCAACACCCCCGTGGCAAGAGGGTCTAAAGTTCCGGCATGCCCTATCTTCACCCGCTTCACCCCTATTTTCTTGGAAATACGGGTACGGACAAAAGCCAACGCCCCGAATGACGACATCCGGTAAGGCTTATTAATATAGATTATCTCTCCCTGAGTGAAGTTCATTAATCAACCATTGCAAGTGAATGACCCGTCAGAAGCAGTACGATGATAATGCCACCAACTATAATACGATAAATACCGAAAGCCTTAAAGCCATATTTCGTCAAGAATGCCACAAACCATTTCATGGCAAGAAGGGCAACAACAAAGGCTACAACACAACCTAACAGCAACATCGTGATGTTATGAGGCGTTGCCCAGGCTGCATCCTCCTTCAATAAATCCAGCAAGTCGAGAAGTGTGGCACCTGCCATGGTGGGTACGGCAAGGAAGAAGGAGAACTCTGCGGCACGCTTACGAGTAAGTCCTTGTGTCATACCACCCACGATAGTAGCCATAGAGCGTGACACACCTGGTATTACAGAGATACACTGATAAAGACCGATGTTAAAAGCACGTTTTTCATTGACCTTATTATCATCAGAGCCCTTATTGAACAATTTGTCACAGAACAGCATAAATACACCTCCCACTACCAGCATGATGGCAACAACCAGTACACTGTCAAGCAGCCAGTCGAGTAATCCCGACTTCTTCGCCAATAGTCCAATCACAACAGCCGGAATCACACCAACTATCAATAACCAATAGAAATAATATTTATGCTTGAGGCGCTGCCATATATTACTACCGACTGGTGCGGGGGTATGGTCAAACTGGAAGAAGCGCTTCCAATAGAGGCACACGACAGAAAGGATTGCACCAAACTGAATGATGAAAGTAAAGGCATGGACAAAGGGATCACCCTGCGGAATACCCAACAGATTCTGCGTGATGATCATGTGCCCTGTTGAGGATACTGGCAGAAACTCTGTCAACCCCTCTACAATAGCTATAATAACTGTCTCCAACCAAGTCATTTCGTCTCCTCCTTATCTTTTGGTTTATGCATCACGGCATAAATCATGGAAACGAAACCAATCAGACAGACGACTGGTGCCACTTTGATACGACGGGTACTGAAGATATCAGGATTGTAAGCACTCTCTGTCGAGCCTGCTCCACTCATCAGGATGAATCCAATCACCACAATCACCATTCCTACTACCAGCAGGATATAATTAATACGGTCAAATGCTAAATTCTTTTTATCCATATTTCTATATTACGAGAGTTTTAAATCTTATAAAGTTCTCCTGCCGTCATCTTCAAGAACTTATTAACGGCAAGCCATGCACAAAGAGATGTTATCAGTAATCCGAACAAGAATACCGCTCCGGCTGTGATAGCTAATTCCTCCCACTGTACGACAGTAAGAATTCCTGGCTGTGTCAGATATAACCCATAGAAACAGATACCCAACACGATATTGGCAAAAACAGCAGCAATAAAACCGACAGTCACCGCATTACGGATAAAGGGCCGACGTATAAAGTTCCAAGAGGCACCTACCAGTTTCATCGTATGGATGATGAAACGACGGGCATAGACACTCAGTCGCACCGTGTTACTAATCAGAGAGAACGACACGAAAGTCAGTAAGACGGCAAGTACCAACAGGATGATACTGATACGACTCAGATTAAAGTTTACCTGATCAACCAAATCCTCCATATAGGCAATATCACTGACACGCGCATCCTTCCGTATCTCCTTGACAATCCACTTCAATGAGTCACGATTGGCATAGTCTGACTTCAGCTGTATCTCCAATGTTGCCGAGAAGGGATTGAAGCCCAAGAACTCAGAAGGGTCACTGCCCAGTTCCTTCGTCTGCTCCTTCTGAGCCTGCTCCTTACTGATATAATCAATATTGCGAGAATAGGGACGGTGATATAAGTCACGACAGAAACGATGTGCCTGATTGACAGTCACATAATCCTTCAACATCACTGTGACAGTCAGGTTCTCCTTCATGTGGTTCGACAAATTACGAGCCAACAGCACTGAGAACACCACCATTCCTAATAAAATCAATACCATCGTAGTACTGATGCAAAGTGTCACAACCTGCATGCCACGACGGCTGCGGGTTCTTTTTCTCTTATTTCCCATTTCCTTTTTAGACGTAATACACCTAATTTGCTGCAAATTTACAACAAATCGGTCTAAATGCAAAACAATTTACGTTTTATTTGCTAATTTTGGTTTCACCGAAATTATCTTGACGAGGAAAAGCCCAAATAAAATTTGGCTTTTCTCTCGTTATTTGCTAATTTTGCAGTCGAAAAGAAAATTAGCTTATGAGTACGATTATTTATCCATCCCCTATATTCGGTCCCGTACACAGTCGCAGACTGGGCATCTCATTAGGGATTAACCTACTGCCTGCTGACGGAAAGGTTTGTTCCTTCGATTGTATCTATTGTGAGTGCGGCTTTAATGAGGACCACCGTCCTTCCCTCCCCCTGCCTACACGCCAGGAAGTGGCACAGGCTTTAGAGAAGAAACTCCAAGAAATGAAAGCCAATGGACAGTTGCCTGACGTGTTGACATTCGCGGGAAATGGAGAACCTACGTGCCACCCCCACTTTGCTGAGATCATCGACGACACCATCCGGTTGCGCAACCATTACTGTCCAAAAGCGAAAGTGTGTGTGCTCAGCAACTCCACCATGATTCACCGTCATGAGGTACACGATGCGTTGATGAAGGTAGATGACAACATTCTAAAACTCGATACAGTCGACCCAGTATATATTAATAAGGTAGACCACCCCAACGGCACCTACGATGTCAGTAAGATTATCGAACGCATGAAGGCTTTCCATGGGCACCTTATCATCCAGACGATGTTTATGCGTGGAGCCTGTAACGGAGAGTCGGTTGATAATACCAGTGAAGAGTATGTTGACCCTTGGCTGGAAGTAGTGAAGCAAATCAAGCCTCAACAGGTAATGGTCTATACCATCGACCGCGAGACCCCTGCCCATGGACTGGAAAAAGCAAGTCGCGAACAGCTTGACGCCATTCGCGACCGTGTGATTGCTGCCGGCATACCTTGCTCGGCAAGTTATTAACCCTAAATCTTGGTAATAATACCAATCTGGGTAGCACGGATAAACTCAATGATGTGGTTGATGAACGGACCTTCCGGCACCTGTTCCTCTATCTGGTTGACAGCATCGAATGTAGAGGTCTTACCATGGAACAACAGACGATAGGCATTGGCAATATGCTTCAACGTTTTCTCGTCGACACCATGCTGACGTGCTACCTGCATGTTCACACCACCATACTCCACTTTCTTTGTGCAGATAATGAAGGGAGGAACATCCATAGAGAATGTAGTTCCTGCCTGTATCATAGAGCCACGACCAACACGGGTCTTTGCATTCTCAATAACACTGGAAGAAAAGATAACGCCATCCTCTATCAAGCAATCGCCTGCGATCTTGGTACCATAACCAAAAACGCAACGGTTACCCACTTTCGTATCATGTGAGATATGGGCACCCTCCATCAACACATTGTCATTGCCGATAACGGTCTGTCCACCAGTATGAGTGGCACGATTCACCACCACATTCTCACGGAAGATGTTATTGTCACCAATAACACATTCTGTCTTCTCACCACGAAACTCAAAGTCCTGTGGCAAGGCACCGAGGACAGTACCCTGGTGTACCTTATTATTATTACCCATACGAGTACCATTACAGATACTCACAAAAGGAAATATGATACAGTTGTCACCAATGACCACGTCACCTTCGATATAGACAAAGGGGAATATCTTACAATTGTTGCCGATCTTTGCTCTGGAGTCAATCTCGGCCTTTGGACTTATTTCACTTGCCATAACTCAATCTCTAATCATTAAACTCTTACATTACTTTCCTCCTCCGCCTAACGCCGTATAGAGTGATACTACTGCCTGCATCTTAGAGAAGTCGTCGCCCACTTTCGAGAGCTGCGCATTGAGCAACTGGGTCTGAGCAGTCAACACCTCCAGATAGCTGGAACCACTGCTCTTATAAAGTGCCCGTGTGTCCTCCACATTCTTTGTGAGAACCTCTATACGCTGAGCCTCCAGTTTGCTGTTGGCATCATAGCTGTTATAGTTGACGAGCGCATTAGACACCTCATTACCAGCCTGTAAGATTGCATTCTGCCAATTATTGAACGCCTGCTCATACTTAATCTTGCTCACCTTCAGATTGGCTGTCAGTGCACCACGATTGAAGATAGGCTGAGTAAGACTTCCAAAGAGGGAGAGCAACCATTTACCAGGATTAAAGGCACCATTACTGTTGGTGAAAGCACCTGTTGCTCCTACCGTGATATTCGGATAGAACTGTGACCGTGCCGTCTGCACATCATGGAAGCAAGAAGCCAGTGTCATCTCCGCATTATGTACGTCAGGACGGTTCTTCAACAAGGCGAGCCCCACACCTGTACTGAACTCTGTCGGCAAGGACTGTTCTGCAAGCGTGGAACGGGGAATCTGCTGACCGGCCTGTCCAATAAGCAAGGAGAGCGCATTCTCCGTCGCACGAATCTGACGTTTGAACTCGTTAGCCTGTGTCTGGGTAGCAAGATAAGCTGCTTCTGCACTTTGCACACTGGTAGAGCGCATACGTCCTAACTGATATTGCAACTTCATCATCTCCCATGTCTCCTTTGCCATACCAGACATTTCTGTCACGATACGAAGTTGTTCGTCAAGCATCAATAAGGTGTAGTATGCATTAGCGACACCACCGATCACCTGAGCACGTACAGCCATCTGATAATCTTTGGCTCCCAGCATCTTCATTTGTGTAGAACGCTTCTGCGACAGGATATTACCAAAGAGATCTAACGTCCAACTGGCTGTAACGGGCAATGTGTACGACTTAGTCGTCACAGAAGGATCAGTATAGATGGTAGAGATCGTTCCCATACCATTCTGAGTACCGAAGTTGATGGCAGGCAGGAATGCCAATTTAGCAGCCTTCAGCATCGTCTCATACATCTGTACGGTGAGTACAGCATTTTGCAGGTTGGCATTTTTCTCCAAACCCTGCTCGATGTACTGCCGTAACTGTGCATCAGTGAACACACTACGCCACGGCAGATTACCAAACGAAGCAGTATCCTGTACCACCAATGTATCAACATCTGAGATGGTATCACGGAAAAGTCCCTTCGTATCCACCGCTGGACGCTCATATTTATTATAGACACCGCAACTGCTCATGAGCAGCGAAACGGCAGCAAATATCATAATCTTCTTCATAGTCTCTTACTCCTCTAATTTGTAATCAACAGGACGATGGGCATACTGTGCAATCTCGGTAGCCACATCGGAATTTTCCTCCTCATCCTCAAACTTCATCGGACTAACCTTCTCTTGCAGACTCTGGAAGATCACAAACAATGCGGGAACAACCAGTACCTGACATAACGTACCTATTAACATACCACCTACGGCAGCGGCACCCAATGTCTGGTTACCATTCTTACCAACACCAGAAGCGAACATCATAGGCAGAAGACCAATGACCATAGCGAGAGAGGTCATCAAAATAGGACGCAGACGAGCTGCGGCACCTAACACTGCCGACCAAGAGACAGCCATACCCGTCTGTCGACGCTCCAATGCGAACTGCACAATCAGAATGGCGTTCTTTGCCAACAGACCTATCAGCATAATCAGAGAAATCTGCATATAGATATCGTTGGAGTGACCAAAGAGCATTGTAAACAGGAAGCAACCAGCAAGTCCAAATGGCACGGAGAGTACAACAGCAAGAGGCAGGATGTATGACTCGTACTGTGCCGAAAGAATCAGATAAATAAAGATGATACACAATGCGAAGATGACCGCAGTCGTATTGGAAGCCTTAGCCTCCTCACGGGTAAGACCCGAATACTCGTATGTGTAACCCTGCGGCAGTATGTCGGCAGCTACTTCCTGTGCAGCCTTGATAGCATCACCCGTAGAATAGCCGTTTGCCACCGTTGCCGTCACGTTGATACTCGTAAACAGGTTGAAACGGTTGATGTTGGAAGGTCCGTACACACGCTCCATACGACAGAATTCCTGGACTGGTGACATACCACCGGGAGTACGCACGTAGACACTGTTCAGCGACTCAGGTGTCATACGCGTTTCTGGCGAACCTTGAATCATTACACGATAGAGCTTACCGTAAGCATTGAAGTTAGAAGCGTAAAGTCCACCATAGTAACCCTGCAGGGTAGTCAGTACCAGATTGGGTGAAATGCCGGCCTGCTTACACTTGGCAACATCCACATGAAGCATGTACTGAGGATAGTTCGGGTTATAAGATGTCTGCGCCGTCTGGAACTCTGGACGTTTGTTCAACTCTGCCAGGTATTCCTTCACGACATCAAAGAATCGGGTCAAGCTACCACCTGTACGGTCCTGCATCACAATCGACACACCAGAGTTAGCTGAGAAGCCAGGAATCATTGGTGGTGCAAAGGCAAGAATCTGAGCATCCTTGATATGAGCCGTCTTCAAATATATCTGAGCCAGTACGCCATTGGCTTCGTATGGGTTCAGGAAGAAGCGGTAGATACCGTCGCCCTGCCATAGTCCGCTGAGTTTCCACCAGAATCCTTTCTGACGCTCCTCGAAGGGTTTCAGTTTAATAATGAACGTAGCCTGGTCAGAGCCTGAACCTGCAATGAAGTTATAACCCTGAATCTGCTCACGGCTCTGAATAGCGGGGTCAGCAGCCAAGATGGAGTCAACCTCTGTAATCACCTGTGTCGTGCGTGCCACGGAGGTGGCAGGCGGCATGGAGATGGTACAGAATATCGTACCCGTATCCTCGTCAGGCACCAGACCCGTCTTTGCACCTGCCATGGTTGCTACTAGCACAACAATACCTATAATCACAGAGATGCCGATGGCTATAGGCTTTCTCACCAGTTTCTCCACAATTCCCCTGTATTTACCAAGTACAGAGTCGTACGCCGTATTGAACGACGCATGGAAACGGTCTATACGTGACATCTTCTTATGCCCCTCCTTGTCGTGAGGTTTCAGGAAGATGGCACACAGGGCTGGTGACAGCGTCAGGGCGTTCAGTGCCGAAATAAAGATGCTGACTGCCATCGTCACACCAAACTCCCGATAGAATGATCCACTCGTTCCGCCGATGAATGACACAGGGATGAACACTGATGCCATCACCAAGGTAATGGAGATGATAGCACCCGAGATCTCGTTCATCGCATCGATAGAAGCAACCAACGGACTCTTATACCCTTGGTCGAGCTTCGCATGCACGGCTTCCACCACCACGATGGCATCGTCGACTACGATGGCGATTGCCAAAAGCAATGCCGACAGCGTCAGCAGGTTGATGGAGAATCCGAATACAGAAAGGAAGAAGAACGTACCAATCAGTGACACAGGAACGGCTATCAATGGAATCAGTGTGGAACGCCAGTCCTGCAGGAACACATAAATCACGATGAACACCAGGATCAAGGTGAAGATCAAGGTGAACACCACCTCTTCGATACTGGCATAAAGGAACTCCGTTACATCGTAGTTGATCTTATACGTCATACCAGGAGGGAACAATTTTGCCTGTTCTTCCAGTTCTGCCTTCACCTGTTTGGCAATCTCATTAGCATTAGAGCCGGCAATCTGCTGCACCATACCCAGTACCGAAGGAATGTTATTATTCTTCATCGATACCGAATACTGCTGTCCACCCAGCTCTATCTTGGCTACATCCCTTAGCTTCAAGGTCTGTCCGTTGGCATCGCTGGAAATGATGATATTCCCAAACTCCTCCGCCGACTTCAGTCGACCTGTATAGCGCATACTATATTCGTAAGCCACATCCGACTGTTCGCCGAACGTACCAGGAGCAGCCTCGATATTCTGCTCTGCCAGCACATTACTGATATCCGATGGCATCAGATTGTGCTGTTTCATCACATCGGGTTTCAGCCAGATACGCATGGAGTAGGTCTTCAAACCCGGTGACTGCACGTCACCCACACCCTGAATACGCTTGATGGCTGGAATGATGTTAATATTATTATAGTTCGTCAGGAACTCGTCGTCATAACGTCCGTCAGATGTTAAAGTGAACATCAGCACCTGTGATGTCTGACGCTTCGTCACCGTTACACCGATACGCGTCACCTCGGCAGGTAGCAGTGCCTGTGCCTGCGACACACGGTTCTGTACGTTGACGGCACACATATCAGGGTTCATACCCTGACGGAACAATACGCTGATCTGCGCTGATCCAGCACCTGCCGTAGAGGAAATATAGTCCATACCCTCCACACCATTGATACTCTCCTCCAGTGGCGTGATGACAGAGTTCTTCACCGTCTCGGCATCAGCACCAGGGTAACTGGTCCATACGGCTACAGTAGGAGGCGCTATATTGGGGTACTGCTCAACAGGCAGCGAAACCAATCCAATGAAACCCAGAAGGACGATGAGGATAGAAATCACCGTCGATAGCACTGGGCGTTTGATAAATGTTGTAAAAGTCATGCTATTTTACAATTTGACAATTTACTATTTAATTTATTTTATTTCTTCATTGCACCCACGATATCACCGGCCGACATCGCCTTTGCCTGTTCATTAATCTTCTGCTGATAACGCTCTGGAGTGATGGGCACAATCTCCATACCATCGCTCAACTTCGTAACACCATTGGTCACATACTTATCACCAGCCTTCAGACCGTCTGTCACAATATAGCTATTGCCATCGTCCTGCGGATCAACCTTAATCTCAGTATAAACAACTTTGTTATCCTTTCCCAGGGTATATACAAACTTCTTGTTCTGCACCTCCATGACGCACGACTGTGGGATGATGATGGCAGAAGAGGCAATACGAGGGATGATAATGGTACCGGCACCACCGCTTTTCAACTTCTTTTCAGGATTGACGAATGAAGCAATCAGTTGAACGCTACCTGTAGCCTGATCTATCACACCACTCATCTTCGTTACAGTACCTTCGTTGGTATAGATGCTTCCATCTGCCAACTGCAACTTCACAGGAGGCAGACTGCTCAAGCCTTTCTGCGAAATCACCATGGCATCCTTCTCCGTCACAGAGAAATAGACATCCATTGAGGAGATATTCGACACAGTAGTCAATGAGTTAGAGGCACTTACCAACGCACCTTTCTTATAAGGCAATGTTCCTACGACACCAGAGGCAGGACTCTTCACATAACAAAAACTCAACATCTCACGGGCAGAAGCCAAGGCGGCCTGTGCCTGTGCCAACTGTGCCTTAGCACTCTCGAACGCATTCTGAGTGGTCTGCAGCTCATAGTCACCAATCACCTTGTTGGCATGCAACTGCTTGGAGTTCTCGAATGTCAACTGGGCGGTGTTCACCTGCTGCTGGGCAGTATTCACAGTAGCCTGTGCCTGACGCACTTGAGCCTGATAGGTAGAATTATCCAATACAAACAATGTCTGACCTGCACTGACGGTCTGACCTTCTTTTACATTAATCTGAGTAATAAAACCTTGTACCTTCGGACGAATCTCCACATCCTGAACACCTTTGATGGTAGCAGGAAATGTAGCCTGCATGTCGGCACTCGATGTACCAACCGTCACTACGGGGTACTCATTATCACCGAAATTTGGGCGACCACCTCCGCCGCCACATGAAATCAATGTTACAGCAATAGCCGCAAACATCATCATTTTGTTCATTTTCATACCTATTTTATAATTATTATTTATTCGAATAAAACTCTTTTCCACCCAAAACCCAAAGCACGCTCTTCGGTTTTCAGGCTGCAAAGTTACAAAAAATCCCTTTTACATATTTAACAGGTTGCACACATTTAACAAACTTTATGTCAGAAAGCTATGAAAGTCCTTCTATCTCTCCATTGACAATAGTTATACGCTCTGCCTGCGGATTTTTGGGAAGCCCAGGCATGCGGAGCATGTCACCGGCAATGGCAACAATCATCTCACTGCCACTGTTGACAATGATATCACGGATACGTATCGAAAAACCCTCTGGGGAGCCATAGCGGGTGGAGTCTGCAGAGAACGAGAATTGCGTCTTGGCAATACACACAGGATAACGGCTAATATCCTTATCATTGGCAAAGATACTCTTGACTGCCTCTAGGCGCTTTTTTCCTGTCTTAGTAAACTCAACAGCAGCAGCACCATAGATACGTTTACACACTTTTTCTATCTTGCCTTCTATCGTGTCTGCCTCAGGATAAGCGAAATGGATTGGCAACGGCTGAATATTATCAATGGTATCGACTACCTTCTGAGCCAACTCCTCCGCACCTTCACCACCTTTGAGAAAAGCCTCGTTGACAGCAAAGCCGACACCCATGTCCTCACAGTTCTTGCGCACGATGTCAATCTCCTCGTCAAGGTCTGTATCAAAGCGGTTAAGGGTTACGATAACCGGTTGTCCGAAACCCTGCATATTATTGATATGACGGTTGAGGTTCTTCAGTCCCTCTCTCAATCCATTGACATTAGGCTCTTTAATACTGTCAAGATCTACCCCACCATGCATCTTCAGTCCCTGGGTGGTAGCCACAATGACCACCAAGCGAGGCTTCAGTCCTGCCTTACGGCATTTGATATCGAAGAATTTCTCCGCACCCAGATCTGCACCAAAACCAGCCTCCGTCACAACATAATCACCATAGGTCATAGCCATCTTGGTGGCAAGAATACTGGAACAGCCATGGGCAATATTGGCAAAAGGTCCACCATGAATAAAAGCTGGTGTGTTTTCTGTCGTCTGCACAAGATTAGGCATCAGAGCATCACGCATAAGGACTGTGATAGCACCAGCGACTCCCAGATCACGGACACGGAATGGCTTACCGTCAGAAGTGATTCCCAACAATATATTTTCAATACGATGCTGCAAATCTTCCTCACTGGTTGCCAGACAAAGGATTGCCATCAATTCTGAGGCAGAGGTGATGTCAAAACCTGTTTCTGACACGACACCATCACCTCGCAAACCAGTTACAATATTACGAAGAGCACGATCGTTAACATCCAACACACGTTTCCAATAAATCTCACGCAAAGAAAACCCTTCCTTACGATGCTGGTAGATATAATTGTCCAGTATGGCACTAATCGTGTTATGTGCGGAGGTGACAGCATGGAAGTCACCCGTAAAATGCAGGTTGATCTTCTCCATAGGTAAAACCTGTGCATAGCCGCCACCGGCAGCACCGCCCTTGATTCCGAAACAGGGTCCCAGTGAGGGTTCACGCAGTGCTACCACAGCATTCTTACCCAATTTCTGAAGTCCTAACGTCAAACCTATGCTCACTGTCGTTTTACCAATACCCGCTTTTGTAGGGCTGATCGCCGTCACCAGTATCAATCTACTATTTTTCACCCGTTTCTCATCAATCAGTGAAATAGGTACTTTTGCCATATAGCGACCATAAGGCTCTATTTTCTCTGGAGCTATCCCCAACTGTTCTGCAATGTCACCTATCGGTTTCAACTGGCACTCACGAGCAATCTGGATATCTGTTTTCATTTTATACTATGCTTATACTAATTTAAAGAGGTCACAAAGATAGTGTAAAACAAACAAAACACCAAATTTCCAAGCTATTTTCTTATGATTTACTAAAAAATGTGGCAAGGGAATTAGAAGAAAAAAACAACAAAAATTTCCTTAATTCAGAAATAATTACTAACTTTGCAACAGCCATTGAAAACGAGGCTTTACAAAACACATGGACGACGATATTAAAGACGACATCATTGAAGAGAGCAAGGAGGGGGAGGAACTCTCCGAGGAACACTCCGACTATCAACCCGTCAACCGCTTCGACGCTGCGGCAGTGCACCATCTGAGCGGCATGTACCAGAACTGGTTTCTGGACTATGCCTCGTACACGATTCTCGACCGTGCCGTCCCGCATATAGAGGACGGTCTGAAACCCGTGCAGCGTCGTATCCTACACTCGATGAAACGCATGGATGACGGTCGTTTCAACAAGGTGGCGAACATCGTGGGACATACCATGCAGTTTCACCCGCATGGTGATGCCTCCATCGGTGACGCACTGGTTCAGTTAGGACAGAAAGACCTGTTGATAGACACCCAGGGAAACTGGGGTAATATCCTGACAGGCAACAAGGCGGCAGCTCCCCGTTATATCGAGGCACGACTGTCGAAATTCGCCCTTGATACCGTTTTCAATCCCAAAACCACCGAATGGCAGATGTCGTATGACGGCAGGAACAAGGAGCCTATCACACTGCCCGTGAAATTTCCTCTATTACTGGCACAAGGTGCGGAGGGTATTGCCGTAGGCTTGTCGACCAAGGTTCTGCCCCATAACTTCGTGGAGATATGTGATGCTGCCATCAGTTATCTACATGAGGAATCTTTCCAACTCTTCCCCGACTTTCCTACAGGAGGTTCCATCGATGTGTCCAAATACAACGACGGACAGCGGGGCGGCGTGCTGAAGGTACGTGCCAAGATAGAGAAACTCGACCCCAAGACACTCGTTATCCGTGAGATACCATTCTCCAAGACAACGGAGACGCTGATTGACTCTATCCTGAAAGCTATCGAAAAGGGCAAGATCAAGGCACGTCACGTGGAAGACCTGACGGCGGCGAAGGTGGAGATACAGGTGCAACTGGCTCCCGGTGTGTCGTCGGACAAGACACTGGATGCCCTCTACGCCTTCTCTGACTGTGAGATTAACATCTCGCCCAACTGCTGTGTCATCGAGGACAACAAGCCGCAGTTCCTCACCATCTCCGACGTGCTGCGCCATTCTGTGGACCGCACGAAAGACCTGATACGGCAGGAACTGGAAATCCGCAAGGGCGAGCTCCTGGAGCAACTGCATTTCTACTCCCTGGAGAAGATCTTCATAGAGGAGCGTATCTATAAGGACAAGAAATTCGAACAGGCTCCCAATGTCGATGCCGTCTGCGAGCATATTGACGAGCGACTGACTCCTTACTACCCACAGATGATCCGTGAGGTGACCAAGGATGACATCCTCAGACTGCTGGAGATCAAGATGCAGCGCATCCTGAAGTTCAATAAGGACAAGGCGGATGAGCTCATGGCTCGTATCAAGGCGGAGATAGACGAGATTGACAAAGACCTTGCCAACCTCGTGGAAGTGACTGCCGACTGGTTTAGGTTCCTCAAGGACAAATATGGCAAGGACCACCCACGTCTGACTGAAATACGCAACTTCGACACCATCGAGGCGACAAAGGTAGTGGAAGCTAACCAGAAACTCTATATCAACCGCTCGGACGGTTTCATCGGCACCGGTCTGAAGAAAGACGAGTTCGTCTGCAACTGCTCGGACATCGACGACATCATCATCTTCTACAAGGATGGTAAATTCAAGGTGGTGCGTGTTGCCGACAAGTTGTTCGTCGGTAAGAACGTGCTGTGGCTGGGTGTCTTCAAAAAGAACGACCAGCGTACCATTTATAATGCCGTCTATCGGGATGGTAAGAAGGGGACTTATTTTATCAAGCGATTCAACGTGCCATCCATCACCCGAGACCGCGAGTATGACATCACCAGTGGTACACCGGGTTCTAAGGTGGTGTATTTCACCGCTAACCCGAATGGCGAGGCTGAGGTCATCAAGGTGACCCTCGACCCAGCACCTAAACTCAAGAAAATTTTCTTTGACAAAGACTTCTCGGAGGTGGGTATCAAAGGACGTGGTGCCAAGGGTATCATCCTCACGAAATATCAGGTTCACCGCATTGGACTGAAAAGTCATGGACACTCCACACTGGGTGGACGGAAGGTATGGTATGACCCTGATGTCAACCGCCTTAACTACGACGAGCACGGACAACTGCTCGGCGAGTTCAATGATGGTGACAACATCCTCGTCATCCTCAAGAACGGTGACTACTACCTCACTGGGTTCGATGCCAACGTCCATTTCGAGGATACTATCGCCCATTTGGAGAAATATGAGGCGGAGAAAGTATGGAGCTGCGTGCTCTATGACGCTGACAACCAAGGGTATCCGTATGTAAAGCGTTTCCTGATGGAGGCATCGAAGAGGAAACAGAACTACTTAGGAGAGAACCCCAACTCGCAACAGATTATTTTGACGGATCAGGTATATCCCCGTATCCAAGTCACATATGGCGGTGCAGACGAGTTCCGTGGTTCGGAGGAGTTCGATGTGGAACAGTTTATTGCTGTCAAAGGCTATAAGGCAAAGGGCAAGCGACTCACGACCTATCAGATCAATAGTATCGTGGAGTTGGAGCCTGTACGTTTCCCTACCGAACCTGCAGAACCTACCGAACCTGTTGAGGAAGAGGAAGAAAACCTCGACCCCGATGCCGGAAAGAGTCAGCAACAGGTGATGGATGAATTGACAGGACAGCAAACCCTTTTCTCCGATGAAGACTATCAGTAAGATACTCCTCCTATTTGCCCTACTCTCCCTAACACACCTACCCCTTAGGGCACAGTCGGACTCTGCCAAGATCATCACAAGTAGCAGAATGATAGGTATTGGCGGAACGGGAATCCTTGACACCTACCTCTCCGCTGAGCATTTCAAAGGTTTTGGTATGAGTTTCCTGGCAACGATAGAGCGCAAACGCCCTCATCGCAGATGGAGCACACTGATGGAGCATGAGGCAAACCTGTCGTATATCCATGACCGTTCCAACTCCCGAAAGGAACTGGAGGGTGCTTATAACTTCTATTGGGGAAAGCTCTATAACTGGCAACTCCTCGATAACAGACTGACCCTGCAGGCAGGTGCTGTGGCAAATGCCTCATTAGGATTTATCTACAACACCTCCAACAGCAACAACCCTGCTCAGGCCCGTGCTCATCTGAATATCATGCCGACCGGGGTGGCATCTTATCGTTTCACCCTTTTCGACAAACCAATGACGGTGCGTTACGAGCTGAACCTCCCACTTGCCGGTGTGATGTTCTCACCTAACTACGGACAATCTTACTATGAGATATTCAATCGCGGCAATTATGACCATAATGTGGTGTTCACGACCTTCGTGAACGCACCCGAATGGCGACAGATGCTGACCCTTGATGCTAACCTTACCGGTAAATGGACACTACGCATCGGCTATTTAGGTAACTACCAGCAATACAAAGTAAACCAACTGAAACAGCATGTCTACACGCATCGCTTCCTGATTGGTTTCACTCGCCGGTTCTCCTTAATCCCGCATAGGTTATGAAGAAGATATTTGATTTTATAGGAAATATAGTAACTATTGGGACTCTAGTAGTTATAGGGACTCTAGGGGCACTTACCTCCTGCGTCGACGAGGAGGAAAGACCGAACACGCCAGCTGGCAACTTCGAGGCTTTGTGGCAGATTATCGACGAGCACTACTGTTTCTTCGACTATAAACAACACGAGTACGGGCTCGACTGGGATGAGGTATATCATAAGTACAAGGTACGCGTGAATGACAAGATGTCAGAGACCCAGCTCTTTGAGGTGCTCTGCGACATGCTCGCTGAACTGCGCGACGGACACGTCAACCTCTCGTCAAGCTATGACTACGGACGCTACTGGACATGGCAGGAGGCGTATCCCAAGAACTTCAGCGACAGTTTAGAGCGAAAATACCTGGGGACGGACTACAAGATATCCAGTGGCATCAGTTATCGTGTCCTCGACGATAACATTGGCTATATCCGCTATGAATCGTTCCAAAGTCCTATCGGTGAAGGTAATCTGGATGACATACTCTCTTATCTGATCCTTTGCCGTGGCTTGATTATTGATATCCGCAATAATGGAGGCGGCGACCTGACCTATGCAGAGAAGCTGGCAGCCCGCTTTGTCAAAGAGAAGACGCTGGTAGGGTATTTACAACACAAAACCGGAACAGGGCACCATGACTTCAGTGACATGGAACCACAATACTTAGAGCCTTCGAGCAACTTACGCTGGCATAAGCCTGTATGCGTACTCACCAACCGTTCCGTGTTCAGTGCCGCCAACGAGTTCACTTCCATGATGAAAGCACTTCCGAATATCAAGATTGTCGGCGACCATACCGGTGGTGGCTCCGGTATGCCGATGAGCAGCAGCCTGCCCAATGGTTGGAATGTGCGTTTCTCTGCCTGTCCGATGTTTGACAAAGACAAGCGCCAGACGGAGTTCGGCATAGAACCAGATTATCTTGTACAACTGACTGACGAGGACATTGCCAAGGGTACCGATACTATCATAGAGGCTGCGAGGAAACTTTTAGTCGAATAATTTGGCTATTTGCTCACTTATTCGTACCTTTGCACTCACATTTGCGCCTGTGGCGGAATTGGTAGACGCGCTAGACTTAGGATCTAGTGTCTCGCGACGTGCAGGTTCGAGTCCTGTCAGGCGCACCCAAAAAGTCGGCATAGCTCAGCTGGTTAGAGTATCACCTTGACATGGTGGGGGTCCTTGGTTCGAATCCAAGTGTCGACACAAAAAAGAGCGGAAGCCTGATGTCTTCCGCTCTTTTTATATGAAAGACATATCTTATTTCACATTACCAACCTTAATAAGATATTCACCAATCTGGACGGCATTCAGAGCGGCACCCTTACGGATCTGGTCACCAGAGAGCCAGAAGGTCAGTCCGTTCTCGTCAGAGAGGTCTTTACGGACACGTCCTACATAGACATCATCCTTACCAGCAGTCTCCAGCGGCATCGGATAAACGAGATTGGCAGGATCATCTACTAAAGTGCATCCGGGAGCTGCGGCAATTGCCTGCTGAGCCTCCTCCACACTCAGAGGACGCTCTGTCTCAATCCATACGCTCTCGGAGTGAGAACGCAAAGAACTGACACGAACACACATCGCAGAGCACTTGGCATCAGTGTGCATGATCTTCTGCGTCTCATTATACATCTTCATCTCCTCTTTGGTATAGCCATTGGGCTGGAAGACATCAATCTGAGGAATGACATTATAGGCAAGTTGATGAGGGAACTTCTTGATGGTCTTCACCTCACCTGTCTCTACCATCTCCTTATACTGCTGCTGCAGTTCTGCCATCGCAGCGGCACCAGCACCAGAGGCACTCTGATAGCTGCTGACATGGATACGTTTGATATGACTGAGTTTCTCCAGAGGCTGGAGTACTACCACCATCATAATCGTTGTACAGTTAGGATTAGCGATAATGCCACGGGGACGGTTCAAGGCATCCTCAGCATTACACTCTGGGACAACCAAGGGTACATCGTCGTCCATACGGAAAGCAGAACTGTTGTCAATCATCACACAGCCATACTTCGTGATAGTCTCAGCAAACTCCTTAGAGGTGCCGGCACCTGCGGAGGTGAAGGCAATATCAATATCCTTAAAATCATCATTGTGTTGGAGCAACTTAACAGTCAACTCTTTCCCACGGAAGGTATATTTACTGCCTGCACTACGCTCTGAACCGAACAACACCAGTTCGTCCATGGGGAAATCTCTCTGGTCGAGGATTCTCAAGAATTCCTGACCTACGGCACCTGAAGCACCTACAATTGCTACTTTCATAAGTCTAATTTTTTCTACACTTCTTAATTTCGCCTGCAAAGTTATAAAATAAGTGAGAGAAATGCAAAAGAAAACCTGTTTTCTTTTCATTTCCGAACGAAAAGTAAGTTCGGCGAAGCCAAAGTTACCAAATAATTATTAATTATCAATTGTCAATTATCAATTAATTTGTATCTTTGCACATGAAATGACATCATTTGCGTCATATTTTCCGATTACTGACCCGACATTGATTTTCAGTGTCGTGCTGATGATTATCCTGTTTGCCCCTATAATTATGGGTAAACTGCGTATTCCTCATATCATCGGAATGGTATTGGCTGGTATGCTGATTGGTAAGTACGGCTTTAACATTCTGGAGCGTGACTCCTCCTTTGAACTTTTCGGAAAGGTAGGACTACTCTATATCATGTTCCTCGCCGGACTGGAGATGGATTTGGAGAGTGTGAAGAAAAACTCCAAACGCTTCTGTATTTTCGGACTGCTCACCTGCCTGGTACCACTTATCCTTACTTATGTGATGGCAATAGGATTATTGGACTATTCCCCACAGGCATCCTTCCTGCTTGGATGTATCATGGCATCCAACACCCTGATAGCCTACCCTATCGTCGGACGCTACGGACTGCAGCGTCACTCCAGTGTCATGCTCAGCGTAGGGTCGTCGATGCTCTCTTTGTTCCTCGCGTTACTGATGCTTGCCGCATTAGCGGCATCCTATAAGGAAGATGTTGGATTCTGGTTCTGGATCCGCTTTCTCTTGAAATTCCTTCTGTTCTGCGGAGCCAGTGTATGGCTGATACCTAAGTTGGCACGTTATTTCCTGCGTCGCTATTCCGATGCGGTGATGCAATTCATCTTCGTCCTTGCCGTGATGTTCCTCAGTGCGGCAGCATCAGAGGCAGCAGGTGTGGAAGGAATTGTAGGTGCTTTCTTTTCGGGACTGATCCTGAACCGCTACATCCCTCATGTGTCCCCTCTGATGAACCGCATCGAATTTATCGGCAATGCCCTCTTTATTCCCTATTTCCTAATTGGTGTGGGCATGCTGATTAATATCGGCTCGCTCTTTACGGGATTTCACATGCTGTGGATTGTGCTGATGATTGCCTTCTTCGGTACTTTCGGAAAGGCTGTTGCCGCCTACCTGTCCAGTCTGCTGTTCCGTCTTCCGAAGTCTGCAGGCAATATGATGTTCGGTCTTACCAGTGCCCATGCTGCTGGTGCCATAGCGATGGTCATGGTGGGCATGCGTCTGGAAGTCAGCCCAGGAGTCTATCTGGTGAATGATGAGATACTCAATGGAGTAGTCATCATGATTCTTGTCACTTGTGTAATCAGCTCTTTAATGACGGCACATGCCGCCCAGCAGATTATCCTGCAGGAGAAGACACACCTGAAGACTGATGAGGTAAAGAAGGATGATGAGAAGATACTGCTCTGTGTGAAATATCCGGAGATTGCTCCCCAACTGCTGGAACTCGCTATCATGATGCGTAACCATCAGCTGAACCGCGGCATCGTAGCACTCAACGTCGTTTATGATGACACCAATTCGGCAGTCAACAGGGAGAAAGGACTGAGACTGTTGGAACAGCTACAGCTGCAGGCAAGTGCCAGTGAGGTGAAGATGCAGACACAGGTTCGCCTTGCCACCAATATCGCCAATGGCATCAAACATGCCTTCAGGGAGTTCGCCGGGTCTGAAATCATCATGGGCATGCATGTCCATACCGAGGTCAACCCCAAGTTCTGGGGAGATTTCATCCAAAGCCTGTATAATGGTCTGAACAGACAGATTGTCTTAACCCGTTTCGTACAGCCCCTGAACACGTTACGCCGCATACAGGTAGTGGTACCTTCCCGTGCCGAGTTTGAGCCAGGCTTCCACAGATGGCTGGAACGACTGAGCCGCATGGCAGAGAACCTTGACTGCCGCATCCAGTTCCATGGGCGTAACGAGAGTCTGGAACTCATCAGGGAGTATATCAACAACCTCCACCCTGGTGTACGTGCAGAGTATACTTTCATGGCACATTGGAATGAGCTTCCCAAACTGGCAGAGACTATCAGTGAGGATCATATGTTCGTTGTTATCACTGCCCGTAAGGGCACCATTTCGTATAAGAACGCATTGGAGCGCCTGCCTAATGAGCTGATGCAACATTTCTCGGGCAAAAACCTTATGATTATCTTCCCTGACCAGTATGGTGACACGAAGGAAGAGCGTATGACGTTCACTGAGGCACAGCACCAGGAAGAAAGCAGTATTTATGATACTTTCCTCCGTTGGATTAACAACAAAAGAAATAAAGTAAATGATTGATATTAAAGGCATCAAGAAGAGTTTCGGTTCCCTGGAGGTATTGAAAGGCATTGACCTCCACATCGACAAGGGAGAAGTTGTCAGTATAGTCGGTCCCAGCGGTGCCGGTAAAACGACCTTACTACAGATTATAGGTACACTTGACCGTCCAGATGCTGGTACCATCACGATTGACGGTATTGACGTAAGCAAACTAAGCAGTAAGAAACTTTCAGACTTCCGTAACCAGCATATCGGTTTCGTATTCCAGTTTCATCAACTGTTACCTGAGTTTACAGCAATAGAGAATATCATGATCCCGGCATATATCGCAGGAGTTTCCCACCGCGAGGCAAGACAAAGGGCAGAGGAACTGCTTGAATTCATGGGACTGAGCGACCGTGCAAGTCATAAGCCTAATGAACTGAGCGGTGGTGAGAAACAACGTGTCGCCGTGGCTCGCGCACTGATGAATCATCCTGCCGTTATCCTTGCCGACGAGCCAAGCGGTTCTCTTGACTCAAAGAACAAGGAAGAACTCCATCAACTTTTCTTTGACCTGCGTGATAAGTTTGGACAGACATTCGTCATTGTAACCCATGACGAACAGCTCGCTAGTATCACTGACCGGACCATCCACATGAGGGACGGTCAACTAGAGAACCTGGAAGAACTAGATACACTAGATAAACTAGAAGAACTATGAAAATTAAACTCGGAGACTACAACACCCTGCGCATCGTAAAGAGCGTTGATTTCGGCATGTATCTCGATGGAGGTGACGAAGGTGAGATACTCTTACCGACCCGCTATGTCCCTAAAGACGCAAGAGTGGGTGACGACATAGAAGTGTTCATCTACCTCGACCAAGACGAGAAGCTGATTGCCACCACCCTCAAGCCTCTTGCCAAGGTGGGAGACTTCGCATGGCTGGAGTGCACATGGACCAATGAATATGGGGCTTTCCTTAACTGGGGACTGATGAAAGACCTGTTCTGTCCGTTCCGTGAACAGAAACAACGGATGCAGAAAGGTAAGCGCTATTATGTCTATGTGTTGGAGGATGAGAAGACACACCGCCTGATGGCGACAGCCAAAGTGGAACGCTATCAGAAACATGACGGTTATCAGCGTGCTCTCGATTTCTCTGACGAGCTATTGCGATACTTACAGGAGAATGGCGGATCATGCGATTTAGGCGACAAGAGTCCTGCTGAGGATATCGCCCTACGCTTCGGTGTCAGTAAAAAGGTGTATAAAAAAGCAGTCGGCGACCTTTACCGCCGCCGACTGATTACTATCTCTGATGAGGGAATCACCCTCGTTTAGAACTCTGCGCTCTTTGGAGTACGTGGGAATGGGATGACATCACGGATGTTCTGCATTCCCGTCACAAACAATATCAGACGCTCGAAGCCAAGTCCGAAACCTGCATGAGGGCAGGTACCCCAGCGACGGGTGTCGATGTACCACCACAGGTGGGTCATATCCATATCACGACGTTTGATCTCACCCATCAGTTTATCGTAGCTCTCCTCACGGACAGAGCCACCGATAATCTCACCGATCTGCGGGAACAGCACGTCCGTACCCTGCATCGTAGGACCAGGAGCGACAGCACCCTTATATCCTACAGAGCCACCGTCAGCAGTGTCCTCGTTCTGCTTCATATAGAAAGACTTGAACGCACGGGGATAGTCTGTCATGATAACAGGTTTCTTGAAATGCTCCTCCACCAAGTAGCGCTCATGCTCCGAGGCAAGGTCATCGCCCCAGTTGCAGGGGAACTCAAACTTCTTACCATTCTTGATGGCTTCCTGCAGGATATTAATACCCTCGGTATAGGGCAGACGCACGAAGGTATCCTTCAGCACACCCTCCAGACGAGCAATCAGTGTCTTGTCAATCATCTGGTTGAGGAAAGCAAGGTCATCCTTACAGTTCTCCAATGCCCAACGGACGCAATATTTGATAAAGTCCTCCTCGAAGTCCATCAACTCATCCTGGTCCATGAAGGCAACCTCAGGCTCCACCATCCAGAACTCAGCGAGGTGACGGGGAGTATTCGAGTTCTCGGCACGGAATGTAGGACCGAAGGTATATATAGCACCCAGTGCCGTAGCACCCAGCTCACCCTCCAACTGTCCGGATACCGTCAGAGAAGTCTGCTCACCGAAGAAGTCATCATCATAGATAATCTTACCATTCTCGTCCTTCTTCAGGTCATACAGGTTCTTGGTGGTCACCTGGAACATATTTCCGGCACCTTCACAGTCACTGGCAGTGATCAGTGGGGTATGGAAATAGAAGAAACCATGCTCATGGAAATAGGTATGGATAGCCATCGCCATGTTATGACGGATACGCATCACAGCACCAAAGGTATTGGTACGGAGACGCATATGAGCATTCTTACGCATCACCTCAAACGACTGTCCTTTCTTCTGCATGGGATAGGTATTGTCGCAAGCACCATAGAGCTCCAGACCTGTTGCCTGTATCTCGCTGGTCTGTCCGGCGCCCTGGCTCTCCACCAAGGTACCCACGGCACATATACATGAGCCAGTGGTCATCTGCTTCAACAGTTCCTCATCAAACTTAGCAGGATCGACAACGACCTGCACGTTCTTGATGGTCGAGCCATCATTCAAGGCGATGAAGTCTACAGCCTTAGAACTGCGATGCGTACGCACCCAGCCCTTTACGCAGACCTCTTTTCCAAAATCCGTACTATTCAGTACGTCAACTATCTTTGTTCTTTTCATTGAACTATGAACTCTTAACAATAAACTATGAATTATTCGTAGGCTCCCATTCTCAGACGGTCAACCTCCTCCTCTGTCAGATAACGCCAGTCACCACGACGAAGGTTCTTCTTAGTCAGTCCGGCAAACTGTACACGGTCGAGTTTCGTCACCTTATAGCCAAGGCTCTCGAAGATACGACGTACGATACGGTTCTTACCAGAGTGAATCTCAATACCCACCTGTTTCTTGTCAACAGGATCAGCATACTGGATATCATCTGCCTTGATGTCACCATCCTCCAAAGTGATACCCTGAGCGATTTGCTGCATGTCATAGGCCGTCACATTCTTGTCGAGATGCACATGATATATCTTCTTCTTGAGGAACTTCGGATGAGTCAGCTTAGAAGCCAAGTCTCCATCATTGGTCAGAAGAAGTACACCCGTTGTGTTACGGTCGAGACGTCCTACAGGATAGATACGCTCAGGACAAGCACCCTTCACGAGATCCATCACTGTCTTACGCTGCTGTGGATCATCGCTGGTAGTTACATAATCCTTTGGCTTGTTAAGCAACACATAAACCTTTTTCTCCAATGTCACAGGAGCATCATGGAACTTCACCTCATCCGTGCGCAGCACCTTGGTACCAAGTTCTGTCACTACCTGACCATTTACCATCACCACACCAGCCTGGATGAACTCATCAGCCTCACGACGGCTGCAAACACCAGCATTGGCAAGGAACTTATTCAGACGAATAGGCTCGTTGGGATCGTAGTTCTCCTCCTTATACTCTATACGTTTCTTGAAACTGTACTTTGCGTTGGGATCATAGTCTGCGGTATGCTGACGATATCCTCCACGCTGTTTGTTATAACCACCCTGCTGACGGGGCTGTCCATAACCGCCACGCTGCTGATAGCCACCCTGCTGGCGGGGCTGTCCATAGCCACCACGTTGCTGGTAACCACCACGAGGCTGACCATAGCCACCTTGCTGACGAGGCTGGTAGCCACCACGAGGTTGGAACCCACCTTGTTGACGAGGCTGATATCCGCCCTCCTCACCTTCTGCCTGCTGATTATAACGAGGACGATAGCCTCCCTGTGGCTGATAGCCGCCACGAGGCTGGTAGCCGCCCTGCTGATAGCTATTACGAGGACGGTAGCCACCCTCGCCATTGTTATTAGGATTGAAGCGGGGACGATAGCCACCCTGACGTTGAGGAGCACTGCCTTGTAAGCCTGCACCAAAGCCCTCAGGACGGAAACCACCCTCTTCCTGATTCTGATTACGATTGTAGCCACCCTGATTGTAAGGACGCACCTGTTGGTGAATACGTGGACGTGGTGAGCGTCCTGGTTTGTAACCTTGATAACCACTTGTCTGGTTTGTGTAGCCCTCACGGCTTGTAGCATTCTGCTCTGAGGACTGTTCCTCTGTTTTCTTTTCGTTCTCTAATTCCATAATTCTTTTTGTTGATGTTTTAGTTCGAAAGCCTCCCGGCTCCCTTTGTGTTGTGAATACTTAAATTTAAATTCCCGTATAATTCATTGGCGTGATCGCCATTAATTCCTCTTTTACCTCCTCGCTGACATCAAGTCCTTGAATAAACTCATGAATCAGTTCGGGTGTCATTTTCTGATTGGTGCGGGTGAGGGCTTTCAGTGCCTCATAGGGATGGGGATAAGCCTCACGGCGCAGGATGGTCTGGATAGCCTCAGCGACTACAGCCCATGTGTTGTCAAGGTCTTCCTGCAGTTTCTCCTCGTTGAGGATCAGCTTACGCAGACCTTTCAGTGTGCTCTGTATAGCAATCAGCGCATGACCCATGGGAACACCCACGTTACGCAGTACGGTAGAGTCTGTCAGGTCACGCTGCAGACGGCTGACGGGCAGTTTCTGAGCCAGGAACTGCAGGATAGCATTGGCAATGCCGAGGTTACCCTCTGAGTTCTCATAGTCAATGGGGTTCACCTTATGCGGCATGGCACTCGACCCTACCTCACCAGCCTTGATCTTCTGCTTGAAATACTCCATGGAGATATACATCCAGAAGTCACGGTCGAGGTCGATGATGATGGTATTGATACGGCGCATGGCATCGAAGATGGCACCCAGCCAGTCGTAGTTTGAGATCTGGGTAGTCCACTGCTCACGCTCCAGTCCGAGTTTCTCGCTGACGAACTTGTTGCCGAACTCACGCCAGTCATACTGCGGGTAAGCGACATGATGGGCATTATAGTTACCTGTAGCACCACCGAACTTAGCAGTAATCGGGGTGTCCTTCAGACCACGCAGCTGCTCTTCCAGACGATAGACATACACCATCACCTCCTTCCCCAGACGGGTCGGAGAGGCAGGTTGTCCATGCGTCTTGGCAAGCATCGGCACGTTCTTCCACTGCTCGGCATAGTCGTTCAACTGCTCGATAAGCTCCTCCACCATGGGATAGTAGACATCCTCCAGTGCCTCCTTCACAGAGAGGGGCACACTGGTATTGTTGATATCCTGCGAAGTCAGTCCGAAGTGGATGAACTCCTTGTATTTCTCAAAGTCACCAATCTTGTCGAGTTCCTCCTTGATGAAGTACTCCACTGCTTTCACGTCGTGATTGGTCGTCTTCTCGATTTCCTTCACACGTGCAGCATTCTCCTCCGTGAAGTTGCGATAGATGTCACGCAAACGCTCAAAGAGGGTCTGGTCGAAGTCTTCCAACTGTGGCAATGGTAGTTCACAAAGAGTAATGAAGTATTCTATCTCCACGCGAACTCTGTAGCGAATGAGCGCATACTCCGAAAAATATCCTGCCAACTGTTCTGTCTTGTTTCTGTAACGACCATCAATAGGCGAGATGGCTGTCAATACGTCTAATTCCATTCTTCTCTTAATACCTTATTAATATAGCTATATTTCCAATTGGACTGCAAAGGTACGAATAAGTGAAGGAAAAACCAAATATATTTGAGTTTTTTTGAACGAGAGTACCTTAAAAACTTTGTTTTAAAGTTACGAAAACCTTGGCAAACTACCAAATAGTTTTAATGTTTTTAAAATTGTTAGTGTAAAAGTTCGCAGAATTATGCAAAAATAATTACTTTTGCACCAGTATTTAATAAATTGCAGACGATGTATAGCTTAAAATATAAAGTAACGACAAGTACCTGTGACAGTACAGGACGACTGAAACTTTATTCTGCCCTTCAGATGATGCAGGACTGTTCGGAGATGTGGATTGACAGTGAGCCTGGAGTGAAACAGTATTTCACAGAGCAGAATATGGCGCAGCTATTGGCGACACGACAGGTGGAGATTATCAGAGTACCTGAGTATAAAGAGGAACTGACAGTGACCAGCACCGTCTATGGCATGAAGCCCATGTTCGGTTTCCGTAACACATTCATCTATGACGCAGAGGGAAAACCGTGTTATAAAACCTGGAGCATGGGAGCTTTCGTGGACAAGTCCACTGGCAAGCTGAAACGGGTGGACGACGCTACGATTGCCTCGATGACACTGGATCCTCAGTTGGAAATGAACTACAAGGACCGTCGCATCATCCTTCCGAAGGTCAATGAGGACGGCAAGACACTTGACCCCATCAAGGTTCTTCGTGCAGACATCGACTATAACAAGCACATGAACAATGCCAACTATGTCCGTGTGGCTATGGAGCTGTTACCTGAGGATTTCATCGTGAAGGGACTGAGGGTAGAATATCGTGTGGCAGCAAAGCTCGGCGACATGCTGACTCCGACAATCTACCAGATAGAGGATGGGATCATTGTCTCACTTTCCATGGGCAATGATGTCTGCGCCATCATTGAGTTCACAACTAATTAATTGTAGCCGAACTGCTGTAGTTCCTCATCAGTCACACCCATCAGCCGCTTGCAATCATCCGTCTTCTCACGCAAGACTTTCAGCCCTGCCTGCATGCCAGCTAAATAGAAGCTGTGCTGCTTGTCGATAAAACTGCGAAATAAAGCGGAACGGAGAATCGCTGCAGCAATCTCTTGTTTTGACTCGATCGGTTTCTCTGCATAGACTATCGTCTTCAAATACGTATTATTCAACTCATTCTTTTCCGCATAAAGTCCGTCCTGGAACTTGACCATCAATCGTTTTCCAGAAAAGCAATTACCAGCCAGCTCTATAAACTCGCTATTTCCAATGCTCTTCCATGTCTCTATATTACTACTGAAAATGGTTTCGGCGGTTTGGTCATTCGTGCTAAAATTGTAAGAGAGGAAACCACTGATAAACATTTCCAGCGTATCTTCAGACACTGTCTCCAACCTGTCTTTCGCTGCCGTCACCTTGGTGTTAATCGAGTCTACAGTCTGCAAATAATTAACATGCTCCTCAAGGTCGTCACAAAAACTGTTGAGGTTATGAATCACCATCAGCGCTGCTGTCCGCTCCGTTTCCTGCTGCTCACGATGCTCTATCCATGCAGAGGTGCCGAAGGTCAGAACAATACCGATGACTGTACCCAGCGTACAACTTAGCGTCTGTTTCCCAAAATCAGATAACTCCCATTTCATATTCTTAATCCTCACTTTCTTCATTTTTGTTAATTGCTGGTGCAAAAGTACATGAATTTGAGCAAAAACAATTACTTTTGCACTGGTATTTAATCTATTTTACAATATGCAACTGATCATCTTTGACTTTGACGGCACATTAGGTGACACCCGGCGGAATATCGTTACCACCATGCAGATGACCATTGCCGAGTTAGGGTTGGCAGGTCGTACTGATGACGAGTGTGCTTCCAAGATAGGACTGCCCCTTGACGGCTGCTTCAAGTCATTATACCCTGATGAAGACAAAGAGACCATCCGCCTTTGCGCCGACACCTACAGGAGGATTTTCCAAGAAAACCTGCTGACGATGAAGCCCCAGTTATTCCCCAAGGTCAAAGAGACGCTGTCAGCACTGAAGGCTAAGGGATACACCCTCACCATCGCCTCCTCACGCTGGCACAAGTCCCTTTCTGGGCTGACACATGATTTAGGGATAGCAGAATACATATCATACCTCGTTGGAGCAGATGACGTGGAAAAGGCAAAGCCTCATCCCGAGCCTGTCCTTAAAACCCTTTCCGCAACAGGTTTTGATGCAAGTCAGACCCTTGTTGTCGGAGACATGAACGTAGACATCCTGATGGGGTTAAACGCTGGAGCAAAAACCTGCGGAGTGACTTACGGAAACGGTACGAGAAAGGAACTGGAAGAGGCTGGAGCAGACTATATCATCGACACTATAGACAAACTTATTGACATTGTTAGGTAAGTTCTGGCGTTGGCACATCAACTTCTGCCCGGGCTGGAAAGGGTACTTCTACTGGTTATATGAAATAAGCCCATGAGTCTCCCTCAGACAACTTCATCATTCGCTTATAGATAGCCTCTCGGCAGGGGGCATTGAATCCTGTATTATTACTTTGCCGATGGACGAACCATCAAGTAACTATATCTACAATAGTAGAGACTTTATGTGTATTTACACTAAACAGATCGAAGCAGTAGTCATCGACGTAATCTACAATAGTAGAAAATTTATATGTATTCACACCCCATCACGTCAGCAGACGGAGTTGCAGCAATCTACAATAGTAGAAATTTTTATGTATTCACACCGGCACGGAGGGAATCGTGGTACTCCATCCTATCTACAATAGTAGAAATTTTTATGTATTCACACCCATCATTGCCTTCATCACCTACAAGTTCCAATCTACAATAGTAGAAATTTTATATGTATTCACACCCTACATCGGTATCGGCCACTTCGGCTACCTATCTACAATAGTAGAAATTTTATATGTATTCACACCACGAGAGCGAGCAGGTCTCAAAGTCGATGGATCTACAATAGTAGAAATTTTATATGTATTCACACCTGGGTACCAATAATCTAAAACTTGTCGCCCATCTACAATAGTAGAAATTTATATGTATTCACACCGAGCGTGCCGTTCGGGATGGGTACGGCATAATCTACAATAGTAGAAATTTTATATGTATTCACACCGCAGGAACTCAGCTCGACCAACCGCACGTAATCTACAATAGTAGAAATTTTATATGTATTCACACCTTGCGATTGCAAAAATACTGATTATAAATGAATTAAACAAATATTTTAGAATGAAATTAATCATTATATGGCTTTTGTACCATAAACTGGAGCCATTTTTCGTTCTCTATCTTCTTTGTCTGCGGATTCATCAACAAATAGAGGCCCTTCAATGCGATGTGGTATGCACCATTGGCATCGGCATCAACAGGGAGTTTTGAAATCCAATTCCCATTTGTATCACGACCTTTGTTAGCCTCTGTGTCTGTATTGAACTGTTTGCCGTTTTGGGCAACAGGAGAAAGAATGTAATCTTCTTCTGTAGTAGAGTTGCTATTTCGCATTTGCAAAGTCTTTTGAAAAGCATAAAACATCACTCCATACAGAGACGCATTCATGGGGCTTGCGTCAATGTCTGCAAGTAATGCTTTTATATCTGCGCCTTCATTTAGTAACATGCCCTTTTCTTTGAATGCTCTCACAATCTCCTGAGTTGGGTAATAGTCCGTCATTTTCTTGCGTCCGTTTTCGTCAAGCCTCATCACGATACGTTTACCTGAGCTATTGACTGTCCAAATGTTCTGATAGTCTGTTTGATAGGTTTTGTATTTACGATAGTCGAATTCAAACTCGATGTCGCCATTGCGCATTTCTATTCGTTCCATTTTCATGAAGAATGCCTTTCGCTTTTCAGCATTGGTGATGTCGTTGAAATTGAAATGATTGACAAAGCCTGTAACTGGATCTATCTTTGAGGTGTAAGCAGCAGGAATGTAGAACAGAAATCCACTTTGTTTGCCAAGTCTTTGGAAACTCGTAAACTGCTGTGCCAACTGATAACCACGCAAGATGCCTCCGGCATCATCAGTCTTGCGGTCTTTAAAGGAGAGATAGTTCAGTTTGTCAATTAGCATTTTCTCAAACTTCTGATACACTTGTCGCTCAACCTTGAAACGACCACGCTTAAATCCAAAGTTCAGGTCTTCAAGCACTACTATGGCATTGTTTTCTATCATCATCATGGTAATTTCATGGATGACAGCAGACAGGAACCCTTCTTTTAGTTCTTTAATCCTCCCAATGCTTTGCCAACTCCTACGGGCTTGATCACGTTCTTGTTCGCGCTGTTCCAGTTTAGCATGATAGTTATAGTTGCCAACCATATTGAATGTCTTTTGCTTCAATATCTCACCTCGTTGGTTTATCAGCGTAAGATATATCAGGTGGCGTTCACCTCTGTCTATTCCGATGATGTTAACGTCTGGATTATCCTTGAGATATTCCAGCACCTGCTCGTTGATGTATTCGTTTCCATCTGCATTGACATTGAATGTGATGGGAACGTGGAAGAAGAATTCTGGCTTGGTGTATCTCCTGTCCTTTACTATCTCATGGGTCACGTCTTTAACAACCACTTGGTCAAGATAGGACTTTTCAACAAGAGTCAATTCGCTTTCAGTCTTTTTGCTATTAAAGTATAGGTATAGACTTCTATAGATAGCTTCAGGGATGGGCATGCCGCTCTTGTCCCTGCGATTAAGCATCTTGCTCCCCATTTTATGTATAACTGGTTGTTTAATGCTTTGTGGGCGATAAAACAACTCAGCCTGTCCGTTCAGTTTCAATACAATGTTGCTGAGATTTTCAGGAGAGAATAAACTTTCCCAATACAGCGTGTGCAGATTCTTACGCCCACGAGCGCCTTCGGCATAGTCCTTATTATATAACTGGAAAAGATAAAGTTGACCATTGTTTATCCATTCGTTGATCTGCGATTCTTCAACATAAGAAAAGCGTATCTTATATGCCTGCTTAGATACTTCGCTAAAAAAAGCACCTATATCTTCGTATGACTCAGTAGGAGAAAAGACGAAATTGAATTTACTCCAAATAGGGTGCTTCGCCACAGCATCCTTATAGAAATCAATAAAAACCCGCATGAACTTTTTATCGAAAGTTTCCCCCTTCTTATATTTTCCTTGCTCACGTCCGTCAAGAATATACCTTGAAGGATGATATGTGTCTATTCCTTTTTTCGAAAAGAATGTATGAGGAAAATCCTTGGCTGGGTCAGCGAGCAATTTGTATATCATCTTCTTATAGGATGATGGGGTGCTTTCATTTCTTTCTTTTATCATAGGCATATCCTTTGCGTTCATGATGCCCAAATAAGATTTACCATCTTTGAAAAGAATGATGGCTTTGTTGTCTCGTTCTTTGTTCTGGTCCCATCCATCTCCTAACGAAGGTACACCAAAATTTAATTTAAATTTCTTTGTGTCAGAAGGCTTCTTCGTCAGGAAATTGCGTACACGATTATAGACAATGATTACATTCTCCAATTCTGCATAAAGTGGCAAGAAGTCATTATAGAAATCCTTGTCTAAATCATGTTCTACGGAAACAACAAGCACAGAACATTTATGCAAGATTTCCATTATAGAATCAAGGAATTTCTTTACGATTTCCGTACCATCGGCATTGTTGAGGAATAGTTGTTTGCCCTCTCCTTTACACCATTCTTTAAATTGCAGCCAATAGCTACTAATAATTTCTATGGTTTGTGGAAGTTCGGCAAAGAACATAGACAACGAATGGTCATCGTCAAGGGGTATTTCTGAAAGCGCATAAGCATCTTGCGACAGATAAGCGTCTATTTTCTTTTTATTCTTGGCTACCGATACATCTCCAAATCTTTTTATTGCTTGTTCATAAAGCCTGTCGGTAATGACGCTCCATTTACTAAACAACTTTTGCGATGCAACTGTCAATGACTTTGCAGAAAGATATATACCATCAGGGTTGTAGTCGTTGATCCTACCAGTTAATTTGGTCAATTCTATAAGAACATCAACAGTCTTACCATTATGGTCAAAGGCCGTGATGTGAGAATAGAACAGGTTTAATAGGTCTATCAATTGTTGTTCTGATTCTATCTGCTGTGGAATATAAGAAAGAGTATCCCTATCTGACAGTATCTGTTTGAAAAGCGGAATCATGGTGAGAGCTTTCTTCTTCGCTGTCAGTTCAGGATGCTGCTGACGATACAAATTGGAAAACTCGTTGATGCCTCGATACTTTTGCTTGTCTTCTTCTGCTGTTCCACCCAATACTTGATTAAAGAAATCTATACCATCTTGTGTAAGAAGGGAGTTGTAGAAGTCTATCGTAAAAATATCCTCAAACATTACTCCTTCAAGGATTGGTTGTAATTCCGTTGCTGCTTGTTCTATGACTTCAGGGCAGTTCGCCTTGATATTTCCAAAAACTTCTATGTCTGCCAAAAACTTTGGGAAATTATCATGCACAAGTCTATAGGGAACGCCAGTACTGATTGCTTCTGCGCTATAGATATTATTTCGGTTTTCTTGAAAACCTCTGAAATAAACAGAAAATCTATTGAAAGACTTTAATGCATCACTCTCATAAATGCCAGGAAAAACATTATCAATAAGTTTCTGTGGTGTCGGGGCTGTTAGCTCCTTGTAGTGCCGGAACTCCTTTATGGCTGTAGCAATCTGTTTCCGCATAACAGCCTGTTCCTTCTCTAAAGCGGCTTTATCTTCATCGCTCTTGCTCTTTTGGTATTTTTCCAAAGCCAACCTAAGAGGCATCCAATCAAAATGAGCATCTTTCAATGACTCACGAATACAGACTTTATGATATTCGTCTATCAATGTTTTCACTTTTGGATAGTCCTCTGCCTTTTGTTCATCACTTTCTAAGACTTTGTTTTTCTCTATCCATTCAAGTGTTTTGCCAACAGGTCTCAATTCAAAACGCAATGTTTTTGAGACTGGATATATGCCAATAAATCGTTTTAAATCCTTCATTATGTATTATTCATTAATTACTCCGTATCGTAAAAGACTACATAGTTACAACTATTTCCTAAGATTATAACGATTCATGATGAAATCTGTCGCTATAATATTTTACCAATAGGTATTATTTCCCCTGCTTCAAAATAGAGAAGAGGCATACCATCCTTGCGGCTAGCAATATAGTCAGGTGCCCCGCATTTCTCCCTTTTGGGCTCATTCACAATGCGAAGATTCGGCAGAAGGCTTTGTATAAGTTGCTCTAACACACCTCTATAGGTATGTTCTGTAGCATTACCTGCACGATATTTCTGATTGACAATGTTGACATATTCTTTCAGGTCCATATTGAGTTATTTGGTCATTTGGGATTATAACATCTACGCCATGGAACTGGCACCTGCCATCAATCCATTGACGCAATTGCAAAAGTACGAAAAAAGATTGAGGAATGAAAGAAAATAATGGAATTATTTGAAATTATCAAGAATAACGCCTAACTTTGAAATATATCTCGAAGATACTTTTTCGATATAAACTAAAAAATAGATCGGAATTTATTTTGTAGTTTTATCATTTATTCGTATCTTTGCAACGTCAAGATAAATGTCTTGGCTATCCAGGTAAGTTTCCTGAGAGGGCAAGCCGTACACGTCACTACCCAATTAAAAAACAAACCGCATCCTTAGGGGTGCGGTTTTGCTGTTACGATGGAGTGCTATTTTCGAAAGCTATTCATCAATATGATGGGATTATTTGAAAATAAGATATGCAGAATTTAAAATAAGATAGGCGGAATTTTGAATAAGTGCCTTCTTTCGGTGACGGAGGTGGCACCTTCGACCCGAGGAGGTGGCACCTTCGACCCTTGGAAGCGGCACCTTCACCCCCTGGAGGTGCCGTCTGTGCCCCTTGGGGATGGTTCCTATACCCCCATAGGGATGTCTCGCGTCACCCATAGGAGGTATCGGAGTACCCCCTTAGGAGGTATCGGAACGAGGGATAAACTATATCCTTATCAAATGGAGGCGTTAATCGTAATGAAAACAGGCTTTAGTCGGTAGGAAAGTGGGCTTCAGTCGGTAACTGAATGCCCGTCAGTCGGTAACTGATTTTTATGAATTCCGCAAAAACATATAACCTTATAACATGACAGGGCGCAAACCCCGATAACCAGAGGCTTTATGGCATGTTACATGTTTGGCAAACATGTAACATACATATAACATAATTGAAGCATTAAAAAAATCCAAACTACTGATGAACAGCGGTTTGGATTTTCTTTCTGTCGGGATTACTGGACTCGAACCAGCGACCTCGCGCCCCCCAGACGTGTGCGCTACCAACTGCGCTAAATCCCGATCCTTTTACAATGATTTCTCTGAAATCGGATGCAAAGGTACGGCTTTATTTCGGTAATTGCAAATTTTTAACTGACTTTTTTCAGTTATTACGGCAATTTGCCGTATCTTTGTAACGTTATATATAAAAATTAGGTACGTATAATGACACAATATACAATTACGGCACCAAGCCGACTCCAACATACAGCAAAACTACCGGCATCGAAAAGTATCTCCAACAGAGCATTGATTATCCATGCGCTGTCGGGGGGGAAGATTCTCCCTGAGAACCTTTCAAACTGTGATGATACCGAGGTAATTGTCGCTGCTTTAAAAGACAATCCTTACGAAATCAACATCAAGGCAGCAGGTACGGCGATGCGTTTCATGACCGCTTACCTGGCTGTCAATGAGGGTAAGGAGCATGTACTGACAGGGACTGAGCGTATGAAGCACCGCCCTATAGGTATCTTAGTGGATGCGCTGCGCTTTCTTGGTGCCGACATTGAATATATCGGAGAGGAGGGCTTCCCCCCACTCCGCATTCATGGAAAACGATTGGACGGAGGATTACTGGAGGTGCCAGGCAACATCAGCTCACAATATATCTCAGCCCTGCTGATGATTGGTCCTACACTGAATAATGGACTGAAACTGAGACTAACAGGCGACATCATCTCACGTCCCTACATCGATTTGACACTATGGACCATGAGGGAGTTCGGTGCTGATGCAGAATGGAGTGACTACGACACTATCGAGGTACGTCCGCAGCCATACAAGGAACATCCTTACTATATTGAGAACGACTGGAGCGGAGCCTCATACTGGTATGAGATTGTCGCTCTTTCGAAAGACCCAGAGGCAACAGTCCAACTGGAAGGACTGATGGACGGCTCGAAACAGGGAGACTCCTCCTTACGTTATATTTTCAGCTTATTGGGAGTAAAGACCACCTTCCAGACAAAGAAGCAAGGAATCCCGACAACAGTTACCATCCAACGTACCGGGCGCTGTGTGCCACGACTGGAGTATGACTTCATCAACGCACCAGACTTGACACAGACCTTCGTAGTGACATGCGCCCTGCTGAACATTCCTTTCCATTTCCGCGGACTGTCAACCCTCAAGATCAAAGAGACAGACCGCATAGAGGCACTCAAGAAAGAGATGCGAAAACTGGGATATGTCATTAAAGATGCCAACGACAACGAGTTGATATGGGAGGGGGAGCGATGTGAGCCGGATTTGGAGAGTGGCATCGACACCTATGAGGATCACCGAATGGCACTTGCCTTTGCTCCTGCCGCATGCCGCATCGACAAGATACGCATCAACAACCCGCAAGTAGTGACGAAATCGTATCCTAATTATTGGAATGACTTGAAAAGTTCCCAATTCGATATTCTCAACACATAATTATCATTGTGAATTTCGCATTAATCGTCATCGGTTCATTAGTCGCACTCGGCATCATAGCCGCTCTTCTCTCGAGGGGTGGCAACGACGAGCCTATTGTGCAAGATGAAGGGAACTGTTCCTCTTGCAGCAGCAGGTCAGAATGCAAACTTGCCGATTTGGTAGAGAAAGGAAAGAAGACCTGTGAATTAATCCTGCTATTATTGATTCTTGTCTCGTGCTCAACCAAGAAGAACACTGCGGGATCACGCTGGTGGCATTCTTTCAATGCCCGCTATAACACCTATTTCAACGGCTCCCAAGCATTCATCGAAGGTCATCTGGAGAAAGAGAACGGTAACCATGATGACCATACCCAGCTGATCCCCCTCTACATGGTCGCCAACAAGAACAGTAAAGACCTTGGAAAAAGCCAGTTTGACCGTGCCATTGAGAAATCAGAGAAAGCAATTCGCAGACATAGCATCAAATCCCGACCTGTATGGAAAAAGAATAGGCGTAAGACACAGAAGGACATCGAATGGTTGACTCGCAGGGAGTATAACCCCTTCCTCTGGAGGGCATGGCTGCTTCTTGGAAAATCACAATTTCAGAAAGGAGAGTTTGAAGAGGCTGCTGCCACTTTCGGATACACGGCACGTCTGTATCAGACACAACCTGTCATTCTCGCACGGGCAAGGGCATGGCAGGCTAAATGCTATGTGGAGATGGAGTGGCTGTATGAGGCGGAAGACCTCATTACGAAACAACGGCGTGACTCTATACCACATAGGGCGGCAGCAGACTGGGATTATACCCTTGCCGACTATCATATCCGCAGTGAGCACTGGCCTGAAGCGGTCACCTATCTGCGCAAGGCTATCCGTCATGAGCGCAGGAAGAAGCAACGAGCCCGCATGTGGTTCCTGATAGGACAGATAGAGTCCCTTCAGGGGCATCGCCAACAAGCATACAATGCCTATAAGCACGTTATCCGACTGAACCCACCCTATGAGTTGGAGTTCAATGCACGTATCGCACAGAGTGAGGTAATGGCTGCAACAGATGCCAAAAGCACTATCAAGAAGTTACGCCGTATGGCAGCTTCCGACAATAACAAGGATTATCTCGATCAAATATATTACGCCATCGGTAATACCTATTTAATTCAACGTGACACACTCAACGCCATCGCCGCCTATGAGAAAGGCAATGAGAAGGCAACACGCGGAGGAACAGAGAAAGGTGTATTGCTATGGCAATTGGGAAACCTTTATTGGCAGAAAGAGAAATATAGTGACGCACGTCGCTGCTATGGAGAAGCCATCGGTCTGCTTGACCAAGACCGTCCCGGCTATAAGGAACTTGCCCAACGCTCCAAGGTGCTCGACGAACTGGTACCTTATACTGAAGCTATCCATCTGCAAGACTCTTTGCAACAATTAGCGAATATGCCTGAAGCTGAGCGTAACAAGGCTATCGACAGGGTCATCCAAGAACTTATCAGAAAAGAGAAAGAAGAGAAACGGAAGCAACAGGAAGCGGAGGCAGAACAACAGTTGCAGCAGAGTGGTGGCAGCAACTTACCACAGAGTCAGACACAGACAACCGTACGCCCCACTACTCCCACTGGTCCACAGAGCAATGTCTGGTATTTCTACAACCCACAGGCTGTCAGCCAAGGAAAACAACGATTCGAACAACAATGGGGCAAACGACCCAATGCTGATAACTGGCAACGCTCCAACCTTACTGTACTGAAACTTGACCAAGGCGAGGAGCAACAAGAGGAACAGGAGATGGGTCAGGACGGTGTAGAGCCCGCAGACACCACAGCATCCTCGCAACAAGCGGACAGTGTAGCCACTGAGGCAAGCGACCCTCATACCAGAGAATACTACCTTGCCCAGATACCATTTACAGAGGAGCAGAAGCAAGCCAGTGATGCTATTATCATGGAGTCGCTCCTGAAGGCTGGCATCATCCTCAAAGACAAACTCGATAACCTGACACTGAGCCATCGCATGCTCTACCGACTCGTCACCCAATACCCTGACTACGAGCATAATGACGAAGCGTGGTATCACCTCTACCTCATCTACGCCCGACAAGGGAAATGGGATGAAGCGGAGATGGCACTGGCAAGAATGAAGGAGAGTCATGCGGAGAGTCAGTGGACGATATTGTTATCTGATCCCCACTATGCGGAAAACCAGCGTTTCGGAAAACATATTGAGGACTCTCTGTATGCTGCCACTTACAAAGCATTCCGTGAAGAACGCTACAAGGAGGTTGAGACGAATGTGAGACTGTCGGCAGAACGCTTCCCCAACGGACAGAACCGCGCTAAGTTCCTGTTCATCGAGGGACTGAGTCTGTTGAACAACCAACGGGCTGACAGCTGTGTGGCACGGATGCGGCAAATCGTGGAGCAGTACCCTGAGAGTGAGGTCAGCGAGATGGCGGGACAGATAGTGAAGGGTGTGCAACAGGGCAGGCGATTAATAGGTAGCCGTATGACGGCTGACGACATCTGGAGACAACGGCAGAACCTGGAGCATCCTAACGACTCGGCTGCTATTGACACGCTCAGTACCCAGCTTGATACTCGCTACACCTTCATCCTCGCATACTCGCCAGACAGCGTCGATCAGAACCAGCTGTTGTATGACATAGCAAAATACAACTTCACGAGTTACCTGGTTCGTAACTTCGATATCAACATCGACACGGATGGTCCTATCAGCCGTATGATGGTCAGCGGGTTCCGCAGCTATGACGAGGCATTGCAATATGCCCACCAGTTATTTGCCAATATACAGATGAGTCAACGGCTGGCTGGTTGCCGCCGCATCATCATCAGCGACCAGAACCTCCCCTTGCTGGGTACCGTATACAGCTATGACGACTACGACATCTTCTTCCGAGAGGAACTGGCACCCGTCCCCGTCCCACAACAGCAACTGCTGACACAGCCCGACACGATTGTCGAGGAACCGGTGGAGGAAGAGGAGGATGCCCCACAACAAGGACAGAACGAGGAGGACGATTTATTCCCATCGACGGATATACCACAGAATACGGAGACCATCGACTTTGATGACGATTTCTATTATTAACATAAAAAGGAGAAGTTATGACAAACGGACTATTACTTTGGGCTGACGACGAGATGGAGCTACTGCGTCCACACCTGCTTTTTCTGGAGAAGAAGGGGTACGAGGTAGTAACCGTAACCAATGGTACGGATGCCATAGAGGAATGCCGCCAACGCACCTTCGACCTGGTATTACTTGACGAGATGATGCCGGGACTGACAGGATTGGAAACTTTGCAGCGTATCAAGGAACTGCAACCTACCGTACCCGTTGTCATGGTTACCAAAAGCGAGGAGGAGGACATCATGAACCAGGCAGTGGGACAGAATATTGCCGACTACCTCATCAAGCCCGTCAATCCCAATCAGATATTGCTGACCCTTAAGAAATTCATCCATAAGCGTGAGATTGTCGCTGAGGTTACCCAAACAGCTTACCAGCAACAGTTCCAACAACTGAGTATGCAGATGATGGATTGCAGGACCTGGAACGATTGGTGCGAAATGTACCGTCAATTAGTCAGATGGGAACTACAACTCTCTGCTACCGACTCGGCAATGGGTGACATGCTGCGTATGCAGAAAGAAGAGGCAAATATTGGCTTTGCCAAATTCGTCAAGAAGAATTATATGGGATGGCTGGAGAAACATGAGATGATGATGAGTCCGGACATCTTCAAGATGAAAGTATTCCCCACTCTGTCAGAAGGGAAGAAAGTCTTCCTTATCGTACTCGACAATTTCCGATACGACCAATGGAAAACCATAGAGGGCGAACTGACCGATTTTGAGATTGACGAGCAACTCTATTGCAGTATACTGCCTACTGCGACGCAATATGCCCGAAACGCTATTTTCTCAGGACTGATGCCCGACCAGATAGCACGTATGTTCCCTGACCTTTGGGTTGATGAGGACGAGGAAGAAGGCAAGAACCTCAACGAGGCTCCCCTCATCCAGACACAAATCGACCGATACAGACGACATGACACATTCTCCTATCACAAGATCAACACGACTGATGACGCTGAGCGATACATGAACCAGCTCTCATCTTTAGAGAAAAACAGCCTCAACGTCCTGGTCATCAACTTCATTGATATGCTCTCCCATGCAAGGACTGAGTCGAAGATGGTACGAGAGCTGGCACACGATGAAGCTGCCTATCGCTCATTAACCCTCTCATGGTTCCGCCACTCCATTATGTCACAGTTACTGCGCCAGTTGGCACAGACAGACTGTCAGGTTATCATCACTACCGACCATGGCTCCATCCGCACCAACTCACCTGTGAAAATCATCGGTGACCGAAACACGAACACTAATCTGCGTTACAAATTAGGCAAGAACCTCGCATACGATGACAAAGACATCTTCGTCATCAAAGAGCCGCAGAAGGCATTCCTTCCCGCCCCCAACCTGTCGACCAGCTATGTATTTGCCACTGGAGACCAGTTCTTCGCCTATCCTAATAATTACAATTACTATGTCACCTACTATCGGAACACCTTCCAACATGGAGGTATCTCAATGGAGGAGATGATGATACCTTTTATCACACTAAAAGGAAAAAACAGATAAGTTATGGAAATAAGAATATCAAGTTTAGACACTATCCACGATGCCGCCCGTGAGTTTATCCAGCATATTGGTGAGGCACGTGTTTTCGCTTTCTATGGGAAAATGGGAGCAGGTAAGACCACTTTCGTAAAAGCAATCTGTGAGGAACTGGGCAGCAAAGATGTTATCACAAGCCCCACCTTTGCCATCGTCAATGAATATACCGCCTCGTCTGTTGATGACAAGCAACAAGCACCTATATATCATTTTGACTTCTATCGCATCAAGAAACTGGAAGAGGTCTATGACATGGGATATGAGGAATATTTCTATAGCGGCGCACTCTGTCTGATAGAATGGCCTGAGCTCATTGAGGACATCCTTCCCGATGATGCCGTAAAGGTGACTATAGAGGTTCTAACAGACGGAAGTCGTCTGGTAACTTATTAAAAAAGGTGAGGTACTGACCTCACCTTTTCTCTTACAGCAGAGCTTCAAACTTCTCTTGTATCTTAGCCTTGGGCTGTGCGCCGACAACTTTATCGATCAGCTGACCATCTCTGAAGAATAAGATGGTAGGGATGTTGCGGATGCCAAACTCAGCGGCAAGCTCCTCATTATCCTCCACGTCACACTTGCCAACGGCAATACGACCGTCATACTCCTCGGCAAGTTCAGAGATGACTGGACCCACCATTCGGCAAGGACCACACCAAGTTGCCCAGAAATCAACTACTAATGGCTGGCTGCCATTCTTCAAACTCTCGAAATTCTCAGATGTGATTGTTACTTCCATTGTCTGACTACTTTTATAAATTAATAATGTATATGATAGATCTTGCAAAAAGTATGCCACTATTTCCTCATGCTGCCGTCAGTTAATTTTATAGTCCAACGCCTCCGAACGCTCTATGAAACTGACAAGCGAGTTCTTGACATCGACATACTTAGAAGTGCTCCTCATAAGGACATGATTCCTCCCTAAGCTGTCAACTAACTGAATATATAGCTTGGTCTTACCGGGATTGGAGACTATCAGTTCTCCCAGGTCTGCCACCACCTGTTCGTCAAGAAGGTCAGTGGTCATCGTAATGGTCAGGCGGTCTATCGCCTTTTCCTTCACCGCTTGCAGATACTGCACATCCTGCACTTTCAGTTCCATCTGATCACTATACTGGAAACGAGGTTGCATCTTTGCCGTCACATAGACAGCAGAACCGACGGTAAACATACCACTACGGTCGCCCCAGTCCTTTCCAAAGAGTGCCAGCTCGCCACCTCCCGCAAAATCCTCTATCGTAACAAAGCCACATGGTTCTCCCCGTTTTGTGAACTTCTGTCGGACATCTGTCACAATACCTCCAAAGATAATATCCTCGCGGTCTGTCAACTTCTGTACATCTGCCAATTCCGCACAATGCGTATTACAGAGTTTATCCAGTACCACACGGTATTCATCAAGAGGATGAGCAGAGAGATAGATACCCACATAGTCACGTTCACGATTCAACCGCTCAATATCACTCCAACGCGCCGCCTGAGGAATAGGAGGAGTAGCGATATCCACCTCATTCTCCCCGCCAAACAGAGAGTTACGCATCTGCTGCTGCTCCATCTGGTATATCTGTCCATAACGCACCAAGGTATCAAGGAACACCTCTCCCTTACTGTTCAGACCAAAGAAATTCTCACGGGGAATGCCAAAGCTGTCGAAACCTCCACTCAAGACAAGGCTTTCGAACGCCTTACGGTTGACACAGGAGAAATTAACACGTTGGGCAAAATCAAAGATCGTCTTATAAGGACCGTTCTTCTCACGCTCGTCAATAATCGCCTGTGCCACACCATCACCCATACCTTTGATGGCGGCAAGTCCGAAGCGTATCTCTCCTTTTTTATTGACACCAAACTTCAAATAGCTCTCATTAACATCAGGCCCCAAGGTGGCTATACCCATTGTCTTACACTCATCCATCAGTTTGGTAATCTCCGATATCTGGTCACGACGGCGACTCATAATCGCTGCCATGAACTCCGCTGGGTAGTTGGCTTTCAGATAGGCAGTCTGGAAAGCCACCCAGGAATAGCACGCCGCATGTGATTTGTTGAAGGCATAAGAAGCGAAAGCCTCCCAGTCGCTCCATATTTTTTCCAGTATCTTCGGGTCATGTCCGTTCTTCTTGCCACCTTCAATAAACTTCGGTTTCATGGCATCAACGATGTCCTTTTTCTTCTTACCCATTGCCTTACGGAGTGCATCACTCTCACCACGGGTGAAATCAGCGAGGAGACGAGACAGCAACATCACCTGCTCCTGATAAACGGTAATACCATAGGTATCCTTTAGGTATTTCTCCATCACAGGGATATCATAGGTAATAGGTTCTTCCCCATGTTTACGTCTGATGAACTGAGGGATATATCCCATAGGTCCCGGACGGTATAAGGCATTCATCGCTATCAAATCCTCGAACACTGTTGGCTTCAGCTCACGCAGGTATTTCTGCATACCACTCGACTCAAACTGAAACGTACCGATCGTCCTTCCTTGCTGGTACAACTCATAAGTCTTAGGGTCATCAATCGGGATATTATCCAAGTCTACGTCGATTCCCCGTGTCTGCTTGATGATGTCACATGCCTCCTTCAACTCCGACAGGGTCTTCAGTCCAAGGAAGTCCATCTTAATAAGACCCGTCGACTCAATCACATGACCATCATACTGCGTACAATTCGTTTTCTGGTCTTTAAAGTCCGGATCGTCGGCTGTCGATACCGGCACCCAGTCACTGATAGGGTCGCGGCAAATGATAAAGCCACAGGCATGGATACCCGTGCCACGTACCGTTCCCTCCAGCATCTTGGCATATTTAATGGTATTCCGTAAGGCTGGGTCGTTACTAGCCTCAGCTTCCCTCAGTTCGGGAACAGCCTTGATAGCGTTCGTCAGATTCATCTTCGGAGTCTTACCATCCACATCCGGCAAGCGGTCAGGAATAGCTTTACACAAGGCATTTGATACTGGAATCGGCACCTTCTCCACACGTGCCACGTCCTTGATGGAGTTTTTGGTAGCCATGGTCGCATAAGTGATGATATGCGCACAATTCTCATGTCCGTACTTATCCTCTACCCATTTCAACACCTTTCCACGACCATCATCATCAAAGTCTGTGTCAATATCAGGAAGAGAGATACGGTCGGGATTCAGGAAACGCTCAAACAGCAGGTCATATTTCAGAGGGTCTATCTTGGTGATACCCAGACAATAGGCTACCACAGAGCCAGCCGCAGAGCCACGTCCTGGTCCCACCATCACCCCCAGCTCATCACGTGCAGAGTTGATAAAGTCCTGCACAATAAGGAAGTATCCCGGGAAACCCATCGTCTTCATGATGTGTAACTCAAAACGAATACGGTCGTCCACCTCTTTCGACAAAGGATCACCATATCTCTTCTTGGCACCTTTATAGGCAAGTTCCGCAAGATAGTCCGCCTCAAACTTGATACGGTATATCTTGTCATAGCCACCCAGTTTCTTGATTTTCTTCTCCCCTTCCTCAGGTGACAACGGGTTCTCGCCATTCTCATCACTGGTAAACTCATCATAGAGTTGCTGCTCTGTGAACTTCTGACGCCATTGCTTCTCGGTACCAAAAGACTCGGGGATAGGGAAGAACGGCATGATAGGGTCATGGTCAAGACTATATATCTCTACTTTGTCCAATATCTCAAGTGTGTTGGATAATGCCTCGGGGACATCGGAGAATATCGCATTCATCTCCTCTTTTGTCTTGAACCACTCCTGCTTGGAGTACAGCATACGGGTTGGGTCGTCCAAGTCCTTACCTGTTGACAAACACAACAAGTGGTCGTGCGCCTCAGCATTCTCCTGATCGACGAAATGGGCATCATTCGAGCATATAAGTTTGATACCATACTCTCTTGCCAACTCTATCAACACCTTATTGGCCTTCTGCTGCAGGGGGAATGTCTCACGATTGGCGCGGATGGTGGGGTCTGTCACCTCATGTCGCTGGAGCTCCAAATAGTAGTCATCACCAAAGATGCCATGATACCACTCTACTGCCTCACGGGCACCGGCAATATCCCCGTTCAATATCTTCTTGGGCACCTCACCGGCAATACAGGCAGAGCATACGATAAGTCCCTCATGGTATTTCTCCAGATCAGCACGGTCAGTACGAGGACGCATATAATAGCCGTCCACCCATGAGTTGCTGACCAGTTTGATGAGGTTTTTATAACCCTTGTAATTCTTTGCCAGTACGATCAGGTGATAACCACTCATGTCCTCTTTGCTACGCTTCAACTCTTTGGCACCATAACGGGACACATACATCTCACAGCCAAAGATGGGCTTAAAAGGCTCTAACCCCTCCTTCTTACGCCCCTTGTTAACGCCTGCCACGTAATCATGAAATTCCTTGATACCGAACATGTCGCCATGGTCAGTAATCGCCATGCCACGCATACCGTTACCAACAGCCTTGTCTACCAGCCTCTTGATACTCGACTGTCCATCGAGGATTGAGTAATAAGTATGGACATGTAAGTGTATGAAGTCTTCCATAAGAGATATTTTTTTGCATTTTGAGGTGTAAAGATACTGCTAAAACGTGAGATAGCCAAAAGAAAAACGTAAAAAATTTGTAAGATAGACAAAAATAACGTATCTTTGCATGTTGAACGAAAACAATCGACTTATCCGAATCATGGGAGAAAGAATCCAAAAAATAAAAAAGCTGAAGAAAATAAGAATACACCGGGAGGGTACCAATGAGCTGACGATAAGTATGCTGCTGCTGATTGGTATCGGTTTTGCCCTCTGGTATCTGATAGACAACCCCATTCCTTTCTGGGCATTTATCGCCATCTTCGGTACTGTATGGGCTATGGCGCTCAACTTCTATCGCTGTCCTATCCGTTATTTCAATGGAGATACCGAGAAACTGGTCGTGGCTCCTGCCGATGGAAAGATTGTGGTGATAGAGGAGACTGAAGAAAACGAGTATTTCCATGACAAGCGCCTGATGATCAGTATCTTCATGAGTCCGCTCAATGTCCACGCCAACTGGTTTCCTGTGGATGGTAAAGTAAAGTTCGTGAGCCATCATAACGGCAATTACCATAAAGCATGGCTGCCTAAGGCGAGTGAGGAGAACGAGCATGCTGATATCATGATTACCACTCCTAACGGTGAGGACATCCTCGTACGACAGATAGCAGGAGCGATGGCACGGCGTATCGTGACTTACGCTAAAGCCGGAGAGGAGTGCTATATCGACGAACATTTAGGATTCATCAAACTCGGTTCCCGTGTGGATGTCTTCCTTCCTCTTGGCTCTAAGCCCTGTGTGATTATGAACCAGCCGACGATTGGAGACCAGACCGTGATAGCAAAACTGAAATAAATGAGTATCAAGAAACACATCCCTAATACCATCACCTGCTGCAACCTCATCTCCGGTTGCATCGCCACCTATTGGGCTCTATGTGGCGTATGGGACTTGGCATTGTTGTTTATCGTCATCGGTGCCGTCTTTGATTTTTTCGACGGCATGAGCGCCCGGCTGCTCGGGGTCAGCTCACCTATTGGCAAGGAACTTGACTCTCTTGCCGACGATATCACCTTCGGTTTTGCCCCCTCAGCGATTATATTTGATTTTCTGAAGAGCGGCATGGAGTATCTGCCATGGCACTATCTCTCCTACACGGCTTTTATCATGGCGGCATTCTCCGCTTTGCGCCTTGCCAAATTCAACCTGGACGAACGACAGGCGATGGGATTCATAGGTTTGCCCACCCCTGCCAATGCCCTTTTCTGGGGTGCGCTATTAGTAGGTGCTGGTGACTGGCTGCAATCCTCACCTTATTTATACTATACGGTATTTGCAGGTATGTTCGTCAGTTGTTATCTCCTGATTGCTGAGATTCCCATGTTCGCCTTGAAGTTCAAACACTGGGGATGGAAGGGCAATGAGATTAAATACATCTTCCTGCTGACCTGCATACCATTGCTCGCCTTTCTGGGAATCAGCGGACTGGCTGCCATCATCGCATGGTATATCATCTTGTCGATAGCGACATATAAGAAATAATATACTAATAACTAATCGCCTACTGCTATGAATTATGGATTTCTTATCTTTGTTTTCTTCTTCATCATCTTTATCCTTCTGCTGACAGGAGGCAGTATTATCCGGTATCTCAAGAAAGCTAAACATAAAGCCAAGAAAGCCGCTGAAGAAAAGGCACAGAGCTATCGTGACGAGACTGGTCGCCAGCAGCGTCAATACCATTACAGCGGGCAGAACGCCACACCAAGAAAGGAAGCTAAGCCACGCGCTGAACAGGAAAGGGAATCCGAGAGGGAGAAATCTGCAGAGGTACATACCCAGACTGCCACGGGCGAGACGATTATTGACCGTCGCACCAACCGTGAGAGCAAGAAAATCTACGAGGAGACAGAAGGTGAGTATGTAGAATTCAGTGAAGAGTAAACAGAAAGAAGCCTCCCTGCTATCGGGAGGCTTCTTCGTTAACTAAGGATGCACCAGCGTTCCGATATCCTCGCCAGCCATCACCTTCTTCAGGTTGCCGACGATATCCATGTTAAACACATAGATCGGTAGGTTATTGTCCTGACACATACAGATGGCGGTGAGGTCCATCACCTTCAGTCCACGTGCCAGAACCTCCTTGTAAGTAATCTCATTGAACTTCGTTGCAGTGGGATCCTTCTCAGGGTCAGCAGTATAGACACCATCCACACGAGTACCCTTCAGCATCACGTCAGCCTCGATCTCTATACCACGCAGACTGCTTCCCGTATCCGTCGTAAAATAAGGATTACCCGTTCCTGCGGAGAAGATGCAGATATACCCCTGCTCCATTGCCTCTATCGCCTTCCATTTGGTGTAGAACTCACCAATCGGTTCCATACGGATAGCTGTCATCACCTTGTTCTTCACGCCAATAGCTCCCAATGCAGAGCTGAGGGCGAGGGAATTGATTACCGTAGCGCACATACCCATCTGGTCACCCTTCACACGGTCGAAACCCTTCTGTGAGCCACTTAACCCACGGAAGATGTTACCACCACCGATGACGATGCCGATCTGTACACCCATCTCACTCACTTCCTTGATCTGACGGGCATAGTCACTCAGACGCTCCGGGTCAATGCCGTAGCCCTGTTTTCCCATCAGGCTTTCTCCTGAGAGTTTCAGGAGGATTCTCTTAAATCTTGCCATAGTTTTTCTTTATTTATTTCGATATTCCGAGATTAAATGACGAAACTGACTTCCTTGAACGCATAGCGGCGTTGCTGTCCGTTATCATCACACAGCAGCAGATGCCCATCATCCTCCACATCCACAATCTCCGCCATGAAGGACCCCTCCTTGTCGGCATAGGGATGAAAGCCCTTACGACGATAGAGCTGATGGAGGTATTGTGTCTTGATCTCCTTTTTATTTATATATAAGGTGAACTTGTCGAGAATACTTTGCAACAACAGTTCCAGGTCTGTCTCATGACCGTGGATCTGCCATAAGGAAACGGGATTAGGTGCGTTGCTATGGAACTGCCGCTGGTTGACATTGACACCCACCCCGATGATGCTGTCCCTGATGGTCTGTCCCAACAGTCGGTTCTCTATCAATATGCCGCAGATCTTGGCATTCCGCCAATAGATGTCGTTAGGCCATTTGATGCTCACGTCGCCGATATGCTCTCCCAGTGCGTCCGCTATTGCCAGTGATACAGCCATGGAGATGTGGAACTGGCGGTTTGCTGGAATCCGCTGTGGATGGTAAAGAACAGAGAACAGCAGGTTCTTGCCCCGCTCTGACTCCCAGGAGTTATTGCCCTGTCCCTTTCCTGCCGTCTGGTAGTCGGCAACAACAACCATATCACCCTCACCGCCCCGCTCACGCAGCCAGCGGTTGGTGGAGTCCGTCTCAGCAATATGTATTATTTCCCATTCCATGTTGCAAAGATACAAAATTTATTCGTATCTTTGCAACATGACAGCAGAAGAACAACAAAAAAAAGACGAGCAGTATATGCGGAAGGCTCTTGCCGAAGCGCAACAGGCATTCGATGAGGGGGAGATTCCCATCGGTGCCGTCATCGTATGCCAGGACCGTGTCATAGCCAGAGCGCATAACCTGACAGAGACACTGCATGACGTGACCGCTCATGCCGAGATGCAGGCTATCACCGCTGCCGCTAATGAATTGGGAGGAAAATACCTCACCGGTTGTACGCTCTATGTCACAGTAGAACCCTGTACGATGTGTGCCGGTGCCCTTGGCTGGTCACAGATCAGCCGTATCGTCTATGGGGCAGAAGATGAGAAACGGGGCTACCAGTTGTATGCCCCGCACGCACTTCACCCCAAGGCGACAGTCACCAAGGGTATATTAGAAGAGGAATGCAGGGCGCTCATTCAGGATTTTTTCAAGAACAAGCGCTAAGCACACCTGCCTTATATAAACTTAGCGATAGTCTCCAGACAAAGTTTGCTACTGATCGGCTTCGACAAGAAGTCGTTACAGCCTGCCTGCAACGCATCGTCTTTGTCTGTATCAAAAGCATTTGCTGTCAAGGCGATAACAGGCAAGTCAGGATACTTTGCCTTAATCTGGCGAGTAGCCTCCAAGCCATCCAGCAAAGGCATCTTCAAATCCATAAACACCAAGTCGGGTTTCTCAGTATCCACCTTGTCGACAGCCTCCTGACCATTACGGGCCCTTGCGAACTCATAATGCTTCTTCAGGACATACGTCATCAGCATGTAATTGCTGTCATTGTCCTCTGCTATCAATATTTTCTTCATAAAGGAAATGGTATAGAATGATTAATAGGTTGCTCCTTCATGAGGTTCCTCACCAGATACATAAGCCTTCCTGCGCCACAGTTTGGTCATATCCTCCAGGGACTTTCCCTTGGTCTCAGGAACAAGGCGCCATACGAAGAGGGCAGCTATCACACAGATGATGCCATAGAGTCCGTAGGTGAACCAGTGACCGAAATCATCACCCTCCGTCAGATGCATGTTGAACATCGGCACGAAGGTAGAGCTGACGATGAAGTTGAAGATCCATTGGAAAGCTACCGCTATAGCAACGGCGGCACCACGGATGGTATTGGGGAATATCTCGGCGATAAGTACCCAGCAGATAGGACCCCATGAGAACATAAACGATGCGGAGTAAACCATGATGCTGGCTGCTGTGACCAGTTCCATACCCGGCTTGCCGAATGTGACAGCCACCCCGAAGGCACCTAACGCCATACCTAACGAGCCCCAGATGAGCAGCGGTTTTCTTCCCAATTTCTCGACGGTGAAGATGGCAACCAGGGTAAAGGCTATATTGATGACACCCATAAAGACGGTGACCACCATCGGGTTCTCCATACCCATGTCACCAAAGATACGAGGGGCGTAGTACAACACGGCATTAATACCTACTGCCTGCTGGAAGACAGAGAGCATGATACCGATGAAGATACACATGACACCATAAGACAACAGCTTCTCGGTCTTCTGTACCAGTGTCTCTTTGATGGCATTCAATATAAAGAGGGCACGTTCGGAACCGTTTATCTTCGTCAGAATCTCCAGGGCACGCTCGTTCTTACCGACAGACACCAGATAGCGGGGACTCTCAGGTACCATACTGATCAGCAGGGCGAAAAGTCCCGCGGGCACTGCCTCACTACCGAACATATAACGCCATCCCGTTGTCACCGTCCACTGTGCGACAGGGTTGATGGCAGCAATACCTTTACCCATCTCCTCTACGAGGGGCTGCACATGGTCACCCAAGATGAAGAAGTTGACGAAATACACCACCAACTGTCCGAAGATGATCGCAAACTGGTTACAGCTGACCAGCATACCCCGGATGTTCGATGGAGCTATCTCACTGATATACATCGGGCAGATGGCAGAGGCAAGTCCTACACCCACACCTCCTATCACACGATAGAAGTTGAACATGATAAGGAGGGAGTAAGTAGGCTCTCCATGTGTGAAGAACATAAACTCCGGCTCCATCGATCCTAATGCGGAGACAAAGAACAGGATGCCCGCAATCACCAATGAGCGCTTACGTCCGAAGTTGGTGGCAAGGAATCCGGAAATGGCAGAACCGATGATACACCCTATCAAAGCGGAAGCAGACGTAAAGCCATGCCATCCGTCGGTGTATGTAAAATCTTTTGCTTCAGAGAAAAAAGCCTGCAGACCTTTCTCCGCACCAGAGATGACTGCCGTGTCGTAACCAAAGAGCAAACCTCCCAGTACGGCTACCAACACGATAGAAAACAGATAGGAAGAACTACCTCTCTTTTGATATTCCATAATGTCGTTTTATGTTAGTACTTTTCTTAATTAAACACAAAAGTAATGCTTTTTTTGTAAAATCCTTGCTATTACGTCACTTTTTAACTAATTTTGTCGGAAGAAACGAGTAACTACAAAACATTTATACAAATGAACAGGAAACTACTAATCAGTGCTCTTGCCCTGTCAACGGCACTTTCTTCCTTCGGACAGACGAATACGATGGAGGTGAACACGAAGAAAATGGGGGCTCCCATTCAGTCCACGATGTATGGTATCTTTTTTGAGGACATCAACTTTGCCGCAGACGGCGGCTTATATGGCGAGCTCGTCAAAAACCGTTCCTTTGAGTTCCCGCAGGAACTGATGGGATGGCAGGCATTTGGCTGTGTGGACGTGGAGGATGACGGTCCCTTTGAGCGTTGTCCGCATTATGTGGTACTCTCCGACTCTGGTCATAAGGAGCGCCGCTCGGGTCTGGTGAACGAAGGATTCTTCGGCATCGGTGTCGAGAAGGGTGAGTCCTACCGCTTCTCCGTATGGGCAAAGGCTCCCAAGGGCGAGGCTGCCATCCGCGTACAGCTGATTGACGAGAACTCGATGGACGAGAAGCAGGAGTTCGTAGAGCAGGAGATCACCATCAAGGGTTCTGACTGGAAGAAATACACCACTACGCTGACATCACCCAAGAAGGACAAGCATGCCAAGCTGCGCATCTTCCTGAAGGGTACCAACAGTGTTGCCTTGGAGCATATCTCCCTCTTCCCCGTCAACACTTACAAGAATCGTGAGAATGGTATGCGCCGTGACCTCGCACAGGCTCTTGCCGACCTGAAGCCGGGCATCTTCCGATTCCCTGGTGGCTGTATCGTAGAGGGTACCGACCTAGCCACACGCTACCAATGGAAGAACACGCTGGGTCCCGTCGAGAACCGTCCTTTGAACGGCAACCGCTGGGAGCATACCTTCGACTACCGTTACTATCCCGACTACTACCAGAGCTATGGCCTGGGCTTCTTTGAGTTCTTCCAGCTCTCTGAGGACATCGGTGCGGAGCCACTACCTATCCTCAACGTGGGTATGGCTTGCCAGTACCAGAACTGGAACGACGAGAGTGCGCATGTTCCCATGGACGAGCTGCAGCCGTACATTGACGACTGTCTCGACCTCATCGAGTTTGCCAATGGTCCTGCCAACAGCAAATGGGGTAAGATCCGTGCGGAGATGGGACACCCCGCTCCTTTCAACATGAAGTATATCGGTGTGGGCAACGAGCAGTGGGGTGAGTTCTACTATGAGCGTCTGAAACCCTTCGTTGCTGCCATCCGTGCGAAATACCCCAACATCAAGATTGTAGGAACCAGTGGTCCTGTTCCTGAGGACAAGCCAGACAACACCTACCGTTTTGAGGACGGTTGGAAGGCGATGAAGGCTCAGAAGGCTGACTTGGTCGACGAGCATTACTACCGCGACGAGGAGTGGTTCCTGACCCATGGTCTGCGCTACGACTCCTACGACCGCAAGGGTCCGAAAGTGTTCGCTGGTGAGTATGCCTGCCATGGCAAGGGTAAGAAATGGAACCATTACGAGGCTGCCATTCTTGAGGCTGCCTTCATGACCGGCTTCGAACGCAATGCTGATGTGGTACACATGACGACTCCCGCTCCGCTCTTCGCCCATGTGGACGGATGGCAGTGGCGCCCCGACCAGATATGGTATGATAATACGGATATGTTCAAGACCGTCAGCTACTACGTGCAGCAGATGTATGCCACCAATGCGGGTACTAACGTGCTGTCGCTGACAATGGATAAGAAACCTGTTGCCAACCAGGCTGGACAGAACGGGCTCTTCGCCTCTGCCGCCTTTGACAGCAAGACGGGGGAGGTGATTATCAAGGTGGCAAACACCTCGAAGCAGAAGCAGACGGTCGCCTTCAACCTCTCGGACATCAAGGGTGAGCGCACGGCAAAGACCCTCACACTCTGCCATGACGGCATGGATGACGAGAACTCGATTGGCAAGCCCGAGCTGATTACACCGAAGACAGGAACGGCTCAAGTGACTGCCGCAGGTAAGTCGGCTGTCCTCAACGACGAGCTTCCTTCTATGTCATTCCGCATCTACCGTATTGCAAAGTGATATCGGAGCAATTGTAATTTAAATTGAATTACAAAGTAAATCAAATTGAATTGCAAAGTAAATCAAATTGAATTACCGAGTAAATCAAATTGAATTACAACAACAGGAATCATTCCTGACAAACAAAGCCCTGCTTCCTGACAAGGGAAAGCAGGGCTTTTTTCATGAAAAAACAAGTCAAAATTTGGCTGTTTCCTTGCTATTTCGTACCTTTGTAGCGTATTGTGTACATACACGAAGATGACAGTAGCAGATTATATCAAGCAAGATACTGGTGAGAGGCGCTTCTCCTTTGAGGTGCTGCCACCGCTGAAAGGGAACGGCACCGAGGCGCTGTTCCAGACGATTGATAAACTCGCGGTTTTCAACCCGGCGTTTATCAACATCACCACACACCACTCGGAATATGTCTACAAGGAACTGGAGAACGGTCAGTTTGAGCGTCAGCGCATTCGTCGCCGACCAGGTACGATAGCCATCGCAGCTGCTATCCAGCACCGTTACGACATCCCCGTGGAGCCGCATGTGATATGCAGTGGTACGACGATAGAGCAGATCGAGTATGAGCTGCTCGACTTGCAGTTCCTGGGTATCCGCAACCTCATGCTGCTGCGTGGCGACAAAGCGAAGGAGGACAGCCGGTTCACTCCCACCCCCGGAGGGCATGCCCATACCACTGACCTGATTCGACAGGTGGTGCGTTTCAACGAGGGATTCTTTGCCGACGGCACCCCCATCAAGCACCCCGGTGCGAAATTCGACTTCGGGGTGGCATGCTATCCCGAGAAACACGAGGAGGCTCCTAACCTGGAGCGCGACATGGAGTATCTCAAGCAGAAGCAGGACTTAGGGGCACAGTATGCGGTGACCCAGTTGTTCTTCGACAACAATAAATTCTTCTACTTCGTGGAGAAGGCTCGGCAGATGGGTATCACCATCCCCATCATACCAGGTATCAAGCCGATGGCGAAGCTGAGCCAGTTGACGGTGGTGCCCAAGACCTTCCATTGCGACATCCCAGAGACGCTGGCAAAGGAGATTGTGAAGTGTAAGACGGACGAGCAGGCACGACAACTGGGTATCGAATGGACCACCCAGCAGTGCCAGGAGCTCTACGAGCATGGTATCAAGAACATCCATTTCTATACCGTGTCTGCCGTCGACTCCGTCGTGGAGATCGCAAAACGACTACTATAGCCACTATAGTTACTATAGGAACTATAAAACTAAAAAAATATGTTCGAGCAAGTCATAGGACAACAAGAGGTGCAGGAACGGCTGCTTCAGATGGAAGAGGAGCAGCGGTTGCCCCATGCGCTGATGCTGTGTGGTCCTATGGGGTGCGGCAAGATGGCTATCGCCATGGCTTTCGCCAAACATCTGCTGAGTCGAAACAGCAACGCAGAGGCGATGCTTGCCAAATGGGAGCACCCGGACTTGCACTTCACCTACCCTACCATTAAACTGCCTTCGATGAGTACTGACCACAAGCCGGTGTCTGACGACTTCGCACATGAATGGCATGAGCTGGTCATGGCAGGTCCCTACTTCACCATGAACGAATGGTTGGAGATGATGGGGGGTGAGAACCAACAGGCGATTATCACGGCAGGTGAGAGCGACGCACTGATCCGCAAGCTGTCGCTCAAATCGAGCCAGGGGGGCTATAAGGTAAGCCTCATCTGGTTGCCGGAACGCATGAACATCGAATGTGCCAACAAGATACTGAAACTCTTGGAGGAGCCTCCGCAGCAAACCATCTTCCTGTTGGTATGCGAAGAGCCGGAACAGTTGTTGGAGACCATCCGCAGCCGTGTACAGCGCATTGATGTCAAACGCATTGCCGATGAGGATATCCAACAGGCACTTATCAGCAAAAGGGGACTCAGTGAGGAGAATGCACAACGGGTGGCTCGCATGGCGAACGGCAGTTGGCTGAAGGCTTTGGAGATGCTGAGTGTTGACTCCGAGAACGAGTTCTTCCTCGACATGTTCCAGACACTGATGCGACTCGCCTACCAGCGTAAGGTGAAAGACTTGAAAACATGGAGCGAACGGATGGCAGGTATAGGACGTGAGAAGCAGAAACGGTTCCTCGACTATTTCCTCAGACTCATCCGCGAGAACTTCATATTCAACTTCCAAGAGCCGGAACTCTGTTATATGTCCCAACGGGAGGAGGATTTTGCCAAGAACTTCGCCCGCTTCATCAACGAGGCGAATGTCATTCCCATCAGCGAGCTCGCCAACCGTGCCATCAGGGATATCGGACAGAATGCTAATGCGAAGATCGTGTTCTTCGACTTCACTCTTCAAATGATTGTACTATTAATAACAAAATAACTATAGGTACTATAGTCACTATAGGAACTATAAAAAAAAGAAAACAATATGGAAAAAGCAAAAGACCTCGAAATAAAGACCGGTTGCGACCGCGGACTCTGCCGCCTCGCCGTAGGCAGGCAGGATAAGCAGTTGAACACCTATGACTGGCTTGCTGACGTACCTGGCAATACGGATACGACAGACTTGGTGGAGGTGCAGTTCAAACATACCCGCAAGGGATACTATCACAATGTCAACAATCTGGAGCTGAAGAAAGGAGACATCGTCGCCGTGGAGGCAAACCCGGGACATGACATCGGAGTGGTGACCCTCACTGGACGACTCGTCAAACTGCAGATCAAGAAAGCAAACCTCAAGAGCGCTGACGATATCAAACGCATCTACCGTATCGCACGACCCGTCGACATGGAGAAATACCATGAGGCAAAGAGCCGTGAGCACGCTACCATGATAGAGAGCCGGCAGATAGCCAAGGGGCTGGGACTGAAGATGAAGATCGGTGACGTGGAGTACCAGGGGGATGGTAACAAGGCGATCTTCTACTATATCGCTGACGAGCGTGTCGACTTCCGCCAACTCATTAAAGACCTTGCCGCCGCTTTCCACGTCCGCATTGAGATGAAACAGATTGGTGCAAGACAGGAGGCTGGACGTATCGGAGGTACAGGACCCTGCGGCCGTGAGCTCTGCTGTGCTACCTGGATGAAGAACTTCGTCAGTGTGGGTACCAGTGCCGCACGCTATCAAGATATCTCCCTCAACCCCCAGAAACTGGCTGGTATGTGTGCCAAGCTGAAATGTTGTCTGAACTATGAGGTAGACGACTATGTGGAGGCAAGCCGTAGACTACCCGCCAAGGATATCACCCTGCAGACGCAAGACGCAGAGTACCACCTCTTCAAGTCGGATATCCTCGCAGGACTCGTCTCCTACTCCACCGACAAGAATATCGCTGCCAATCTGGAGACAATCACGGCAGCACGTGCCAAGCAGATTATCGAGATGAACCGTAAGGGTGAGAAGCCCCTTTCCTTGCAGGAAGACGGTAAGAAACAAGAGCCGGCACGCCCCCTCGACCTTGCCACACAGGAGAATATCAACCGTTTCGACAAGGCAAAGAAGAAAAAGAAGAAGCACAAGAAGCCTAACAAGCCCAAAGATGCGAAGGAGTAATTACACCTTATTATATATATATATAGGACTGCTGGGGGTATTTCTCACCTGTCTGTCATGTGACAGAGAGACTGTCTACAGCAGATACCAGCATGTTTCCATAACAGGTTGGGAGAAAAATGATGCCATCTCCTATGAGATAGCACCCCTGAAAGAGAATGGCACATTCCAAAAGTCTGTCGGAATACGTATCAGTAACGATTTCCCATTCATGGGAATAACACTGATCATTGACCAGACAGTATTTCCCGCTATGGAAAGCCGTAGCGACACTCTCAGCTGTAACCTGATAGACAAAGAGGGAAATGCCATAGGACAAGGTATCACACTTTTCCAATACAATTTTCCTATTGACACGATAACACTACATAAGGGAGACTCGCTGAGCATCCGCATCCACCACGACATGAAAAGGGAAATCCTGCCAGGTGTAGCGGATATCGGCATCACACTCACTAAACAGTAGCCCTACGACCTGATAAGGTTACGGCTGGCATCTATTCGCAAGAAGATAAACAACAAAATAGTGAATCCCCAAAGCGAGGAGCCTCCATAGCTGAAGAACGGTAATGGAATACCTATAACCGGGGTCAGTCCTAATACCATGCCGACATTAATGAAGACATGGAAAAGGAAGATGCTCAGCACACAATAGCCATAGACCCTGCCAAAACGGAACGGTTGCCGCTCCGACAAGTGAACCAACCGTAATATCAAGGCAAGGAACAGCAACAACACACTTGCAGAACCTAAAAAGCCCTCTTCCTCACCTACGGTGCAGAAGATGAAGTCGGTATCCTGCTCAGGAACAAACTTTAACTTGGTCTGCGTACCATTCAGGAAACCTTTTCCCTCCAATCCTCCTGAGCCTATGGCTATCTCACTCTGATGCACATTATAGCCCGCACCTCGCAGGTCTTCCTCCAAGCCCAACAACACATTGATACGAGTGCGCTGATGGGGCTCCATCACATTGTTAAGGATAAAATCGGCACCATAGAAAAAACTTACCGACCCTATCATGAATAATGCAATATAATAATAGTTACGAACACGTGAGCCTAAGCCTTCCAACACCAGATAGACTACCAATATCGAAGTCATGACGAGCTGGATATACACGATATCAAAGGGAATCAGCAACAGCAATAAGGAGAACAGTGTGATACCCAAACAATAGAGTCCGATCCGCCAGGCGAGTCTTTTATTCTTTCCATAAACCCACACCATTCCTGCGGCAAACAACTGTATCATGAGCAATACAGAGAATTTACCCACAGAGGTTGGCGAATCACCCAGATAAACTTCCGCATAACGGATGCCTACCACAAAATAGATGACCATAGCAACGCCTGTAAACAAGATGGAGCCAGGCATTCCCTCCCGGTAGAACATCAGGAAGAAAGCGAAATAGACCAGTGCCGATCCCGTCTCACGCTGCATGACGATGAAAATCATTGGCAGGAAAATGATAGCAAGCGTAGCCCCAAAATGCTTCCACTGATGAATATTATAGCCATAAGTAGACATAAACTTAGCCAAGGCAAGGGAGGTGGCAAACTTAGCGAACTCGGCAGGCTGCAGGCGCAATGGTCCTAAGACGAGCCATGACCGGGAGCCTTTAATACTATGTGTGTTGAATATGGTGAGAAACAAAAGAATTAACAATAACGCATAGATAATATAGGCAAAGGTGTCATAGAAGCGGTCGTCCGACATCAGGATGGTGAAGCCCAGAACGATGGATGTTCCAATCCATACAATCTGCATACCCGAGCGAGTGTCAAGACTAAACAAATCAGTATCACCATAGGAATAGCTGGCACCACACACACTAATCCACCCAAATGTCAACAGGGCGATATAGATGAGTATCGTCCACCAGTCGATAGAACGGAAAATACTGGTCTGCTTACCTGATTGTGTTGCCATAGGAAATATGTCTGTTTTGGAACTCCTTCGCTTTCTTCTCTGAAGCCTCCGAGAGTTTCCCGTGTATATACTGTTCCATGATTAACCCGCCAATGGGTACACCATACGTAGCACCCCATCCGCCATTCTCCACATAGACGGCGACGGCTATCTTGGGGTTATCCATAGGAGCGAAACCCATAAACACAGAATGGTCGTGACCACGGTTCTGTGCCGTACCGGTCTTACCGCATGCCATGAAATCATATTGGGCAAGGGCATGACACGTACCTCCTGTCGCAGAGGCTCTCATTCCTGCCACCACATAGTCATAAGCCTCCCGCTTTGCCATCGTATAGTGTTTCCGCGTAAAGGTGGTATCCAAAGCCTCACCCTGTACCTTTTTCACTACATGAGGAGTATAGTAATAACCACGGTTGGCAATCGTCGCTCCAAGGTTTGCAATCTGCAAGGGAGTGGCATTTACCTCACCCTGACCGATGGAGATGGAGATGATGGTCAGTCCGTTCCATGAACCTTTATAGGCACGGTCATAATATTCCGCATTGGGAATCAGTCCGCGTTTCTCTCCCGGCAGGTCAATGCCCAGCTTATAGCCAAAGCCCATGCTCACCATATAGTCGCGCCATTTGTTCATCGCCTTCTGTACGGTACCATATTTCGACAGGTTGGTATTGATCATATGATAAAGTCCCCAGCAGAAATAACCGTTACAGGAGGTGGAGAGGGCTGGCACCAAAGGAAGTGGGGAGGCATGTCCGTGACAACCGACATGCAGCCCTTTGAAGTTAAAGCCATGCCCACAGGGATAAGCAGTATGGGTAGGATGGATGATACCCTCACTCATAAAGGTCAGTCCCTGTGTGGTCTTAAAGGTAGATCCTGGAGGATACTGACCCATGATACTGCGGTTCAGCAGGGGTTTCCATACATTCTGACTTAACAGCCGGTGATTCTTTGAGCGAAGTCGTCCTACCATCATACGGGGATTGTAGGAAGGTGATGACACCATGCACAGGACCTCACCAGTAGAAGGTTCTATTGCCACGATACTCCCGATCTTACCTTCCATCAGGCGTTCACCTAATGCCTGCAGGTCAGCATCCAGACTCAATGTCAGGTTCTTGCCCGGAACAGGCTTACGGTCAAAAGCACCATCCATATAACGTCCCTGTATCCTTCCATGAGCATCACGCAACAGAATCTGCATACCTTTCTCACCACGCAGTTGTTTCTCATAGCTACGCTCCACGCCCAATTTTCCGATATAATCACCAGGAATATAGTAGTCGTCAGCCTCGATATCGGCAGGCGACACTTCTGCGACATCGCCCAAGACATGGGCTGCAAAAGGGTATTGATACTGACGGATGCTTCGTTGCTGTACATAGAAGCCAGGGAACTGGAACATCTTCTCCTGAAATACGGAAAAGTCCTTATCAGACAACTGGCTCATGAAAATCTGCTGAGTGAAACGGCTATAGCCCGGATTCTTGGCATGATCCTTGATTTCCGCCATGCGTTTGTCAAAGTCTTCTTTGGTGATATTCAGCGCCTCACAGAAAGCCAGCGTATCCAAATGCCCCTTTGCCTCATTCATAATCACCATGATATCGTATGACGGTTGATTATAGACAAGCAATTTCCCTTTTCTGTCCGTGATAATTCCACGGGAAGGATATTCTATCTTTTTAAGGAAAGCATTGGAGTCAGCGTTCTTTTTATAATCATCACTCATAATCTGGAGTGTGAACAGACGGATGATATAGACAACAACAATAACGACTGCTATCCCACTGACCACATGACGCCTATAGTCTATCTCATAGTCCTTCATCCCCGTCTGTCCTGAACAGTCTCAAACGTCAATATCATCAACAAGGTGATGGCGGTACTGCCAACCACACTTTTCAACCATTCCACCCAATTGTAAAAGGTAAACGCATCCAGCGTGAAGAACACGAGACAATACACCAATACCAAAACCAAAGAGTAGTAGAAATACTTCACCCACCCGATATTCTTTACGGATGGCTGTAAGTTCTCCGCAGCATCACGGGAGATATACATCTCAAAGTAATAGGGTTGAATGGCTGCCAACAGTGTCATCGAAGTTGCAGCCAGTCCCGGTGTATTAAAGAAAATATCAACCACAAGTCCCAAACCAAAGCTCCATAACAGCACGCCCCATTTTGGATAGTTACGGGGGAAAAGCAGGACGAAATAGACATAGAGCTGGGGGGTAGCGTATCCGAACAGATGGATATGTCCCAATATCAGCGTCTGTGCCAATGCAAAGACAACAAATAAAACTGACTGTTTATAGATATCTGCTGACATAATCCTATTCCTTTACATTAAGCTTCAATGAGTCACGCGCAGACTGCAACAGACGGGTACGCTCCTCTATCGTCGGGTCATTGATGACCACTACATCACGAAGACAGCCGAAATCAGTGGACAGACGCACCTTCACCCGATATGACAAGCCATTTGCTGAGTTGTACACAGTCTCTATCTTACCGACCAGCACACCCGGCGGGAAGATAGAGGAGTAGCCATTCGTCTCCACCCAGTCGCCACGTTTGAAACGGGCATGACGGGGGATGTCCTCCAAATAGGAGACACCAGCATCCTTGCCATCCCATCGTAATATGCCGAAATAATTATGACCACGGATGGCACAACTGATACGCGAGGTGGTGTTCAATACAGGAATAACGACGGTATAGTGGTCAGACACGAGGTAGGTCACTCCCACGATACCCTGTCCACAAGCGACACCCATTCCCACACCAATACCGTCAGCAGCCCCTCGATTGATTGTCAACAAGTTGTTGTTCTTATTTAACTCGCTACTCACCACCTTGGCAGGTACCAGATGGTATTGTTTGAGGAAATGCATCTCTTTCCGCCATAATCCTGAGGTATCCTCTACCGCCTCACCATACAGACGGCGTAACTGCGTCACCTGCCGCTCCAGATAGAAATTACGCATGGAGAGTCTCTCATTTGCACGGGCAAGTGAGAAATACGACTCCATCTCTGCCCTCCCCTCATTCACCGTGCCAGCCACGGCATTAGCTGACGAGAGCCATACACTGCCTTGATAGTTGTTATAAGAGAACAACAGGGTCAGACTGATGACTTCCAACAGGACGAAGAGAAGCCAGTGATGGTATTTCTGTAGGAACTCCAGCAGGTTCTGCATCTACTATCGCATCAAGAAACTGAAACGGTCTACGTTCTTCAAAGCAATACCGGCTCCTTTTGCCACAGAACGCAACGGATCCTCTGCGATATGGAACTGGATATTGATCTTGTCGGTCAGACGCTTGTCCAAACCACGCAGCAAAGCACCACCGCCAGAGAGCCAGATACCATTCTTCACGATATCGGCATACAGCTCAGGGGGAGTATTCTCCAAAGCAGAGAGAACGGCATTCTCAATCTTTGCCACCGTCTTATCAATGCAATGGGCTATCTCCTGGTAGCATACAGGAACCTCCATAGGTAATGCGGTGATACGGTTAGGACCATGTACCACATAGTCTTCCGGAGCCTCATCACCAAGGTCTGTCAGGGCAGAGCCCACATTGATCTTGATACGCTCAGCCATACGCTCACTGACCTTCACATTATGCTGACGTGCCATATACTCCTGAATGTCGGCTGTCAAGTCGTCACCGGCAGTGCGGATGGAGTTGTTGCAGACAATACCGCCCAGTGAGATCACAGCGATCTCGGTAGAGCCGCCACCAATATCAACAATCATATTACCCTCAGGAGCCTCCACGTCGATACCAATACCGATAGCGGCAGCCATGGGCTCAAAAATGAGATACACGTCACGTCCGTCGGCATGCTCCGCAGAGTCACGGACAGCACGAAGCTCCACCTCTGTCGAACCAGAGGGAACACCAATCACCATACGCAGGGAGGGCGAGAACAGACGGCTGCCTGTATGTACCATCTTGATCAGTCCGCGCATCATCTGCTCACAGGCAGAGAAGTCGGCTATCACACCATCACGCAAAGGACGGATGGTACGGATATTATCATGTGTCTTCTCATACATCATTTTCGCCTCGTTACCTACGGCAATCATCTTGTCGGTACGACGGTCGAGGGCGACAACAGACGGCTCGTCAACCACAATTTTATCATCACTGATAATAATCGTGTTAGCCGTTCCAAGGTCCATCGCTATTTCCTGGACAAAACTAAAAAATCCCATTTCTTTTCTACCTATTTATTATTTACTAATTACTTCTCAAACCAGTTATGAATAGCTGTATCATAATGACTCGAAACACCAAAGGCACGAGTAGCGAACTCACGACGCTGTGCCTTGGTAGTCTCCGCACCCTGTTTGTTCAGAATATCCAGCAAGAGACTGTATTCTGCCTTGGAGGGGACAATCACCACGTCGTTGAAGTTCTTGGCTCCGGCACGGATCAGTGAGATACCGCCAATATCTATCTTCTCAATGATATCTTCCTCAGAGGCACCGCTTGCCACGGTCTGTTCGAAAGGATACAGGTCGACGATGACCAGGTCTATCTCTGGAATCTCATACTGAGCCATCTGCTCACGGTCACCCTCATTCTCACGACGCCCCAGAATACCTCCGAACACTTTCGGATGCAAGGTCTTCACACGACCACCGAGAATGGAAGGATAGGTCGTTACATCCTCTACTTTCTCACATGCGTAGCCAAGGCTCTCGATAAAAGTCTGTGTACCACCTGTCGACAAGAACTTCACGCCCTCGTCGTTCAGTTTCTTCAACAACTCTTCCAGCCCATCCTTGTGGAAAACAGAGATGAGCGCAGTCTTAATCTTCTTAGTATCTGCCATAAAATATAACGTTATAATTTTCAATTGAGGATGCAAAATTACAAAAAAGAGAGCACACTACACCATCTTTTCCTTAAAAATTTTACTCGTAATAAAAATAAATAATGTATGTCAAGAAAGAAAAGAGGTCGCATCCCTTCCCAACATTTTCATTTGATTCCTTTGCAGTTTCAAAAATATTCCATATCTTTGCAGTTATAAAAATCTTAGACTATATGAGAAAACTAACCTTAACACTTATCGCAGTTGTCATCAGCCTTACAATGAGCGCAAAGGAAGTGACAGAACAGCAAGCATTGCTGAAAGCACAACGGTTTATGCAGGGCAAACAACTGAAGACACGCAATCTGCATCGTGCAGCCTCAGCGAAGAGCAACAGCTATTATGTGTTTAACGCGGAGAGCAATGGCGGATTTGTCATCGTCTCTGGTGACGACCGCACCGAGGAGATCCTCGGATACAGTGACAAGGGCACGTTCCGCATGGAGCAGATGCCTGAGAACGTGAAGACATGGCTTGCCTTCTATGAGCAGTCTATCAAATCACTGGAAGGTCAACAGTCTCAGAAAGTGACCAACAGGGCATCCCGTCCCGTTATCGCCCCCCTTATCAAGACACAGTGGAACCAGTACAGTCCTTACAACCTGCAATGTCCTATGGATGGTGGGGAATTAAGTGTCACGGGATGTGTCGCCACCGCTTTGGCACAGGTGATGTACTACCACCGATGGCCGCAAGAGGCAACGGGAGTGATACCAGCCTATACGACGGATACGAGAGGATTTTATATGCCAGAGCTGCCTGCCACCACCTTTAAGTGGGATAAGATGCAGGAAACCTACACCACTGAGGACACTGGTGAGGCTGCCGACGCTGTGGCAGAGTTGATGCGTTATTGCGGACAAATCAACGAGATGAACTATACGAGTGAGTCTTCAGGAGCCAGTCTTAACACCAGTCGACTTGCCGAGCTTTTCGGATACAGCAAGGGTATGTTCACAGCTTGGCGTTCCGACTACTACTCTTCCCAATGGGAAGACATGATATACGAGGAGCTTGCCAATGGCAGGCCTGTTCTTTATTCCGGCAGTTCGGCGACAGGCGGTCACCAGTTCATCTGTGACGGTTATGACGAGAACGGTCTGTTCCACATCAACTGGGGATGGGGAGGATACTGCGACGGTTATTTCCTACTGTCCGTTGCCAACCCTGATGGCAGGGGTGCCGGTGGAGGCAGCAGCAGTGAGGGCTATGCCGCAGCACAGGATGCCCTGCTTGGCTTCAAACCTGCAGAGGCAACGGATGTAGTGAAAAGGGAAGTCAGAGCCTACAATTTTTCGATAGCGGCGACAGACTACGCCCGTACTTCCATAGACCAGAACTTTAAGAACATAAAGATTGAGGGCAGTATCTACTTCCTCAGTGGACGCCCTGAGGGAAATCCGACTATTGAGTATGGCTGGGGACTTTGTAAGGACATGAAGCCGTATAAGATGCTGCAAAGCGAATCGAGAACCCTATTTGGTAATGCTTGCCAACTTTCCAGCACGCTCTCCTTCGGTGCTGGTATTTCTGATGGTAGCTATCAGTTATGTATGATGTACAAGTTGGAAGGTGACAGCGAGTGGAACCAATGTGAGAATGTCGCAGACCAGCACTACGAGGTGCAGATCAGTGGGACGACCATGAAGATAGCGGACTCCTCCTCTGAGGAATATCAGGTGAACGGTATCACATACGCCGAAGACCCCTGCATCAACAATCCGCTGGCTCCCACCATCAGTCTGTCCAACACGGTGGGGTCAACCTGTCAGTATGTCTATTTCTGGATACGCATGGAAGGCTCGTTGAAATGGACGTTGGCAACAAGTAGTGTCGCCTATGTGGCAGCTGGGGAGACGGGTACCATCAGTCTGTCGTACACCCCGACTCGGGCAGGTAAGATGGAGGTGAGAGTCACCAGTGACGAAGACGGCAATAACACGCTGTGGACAAGTAGTGTCGTCATATCGAATGTCGTAGAGAAGACGACAGATGGAGTGGTCTATTCCTGTATCGTGAATGCCAAGAAGGCTACCGTCACAAATACGTCTGGTAATCTGCCGGCATCGCTGACCATCCCCGCCACGGTTAATGCGAATGGGGTTGAGTATGCTGTAGTGGCGATTGCCGACTATGCTTTTTTGAATAAGAACGAGCTTGAGCAAGTGACTATCTCTGAAGGTGTCAAGACAATAGGAGAATATGCATTCCGTTACTGTTTTGGACTACAGAAACTAACTCTGCCATCCACTTTGACGAAAATAGGTGATTATGCCTTTGGCTCTTGTACTCGAATGACCTCCGTCACATCGAATATCAAAGAGCCGTTTGCAGTCAATAACAACGTATTTGAAATCTTTATAAGGAGTAATGGAGTGGAGACCATCACACCACCGACTGCTACTTTGTTTGTCCCTGTCGGCACTACCGCCAAGTATCAGACTATAGAAGGGTGGAAGCAGTTTGCGACCATCTATGAGGGAGAGTTGAAGCAGGTGGTCATTGATAATATCACGTATGATTATGTGACAGGGTCCAAGATTGCCATTGTCGTAAAAGGAGAGCCTACGGCAAGTGCTGTCACTATTCCTGCCTCCATCACAGTGGAGGGTGTTACCTATCCTGTGACAACCATTGGTACTAAGGCTTTCTGGAACAAGAATATCATCAAGGAGTTGACTATTTCTGAAGGTATCAAGACCATTGGCAGCAGAGCATTTCAGTATTGCTATGGCTTACACAAACTAAGTTTGCCATCCACTTTGACGGAAATAGGTAATTATGCCTTTGGCACTTGTGAAAATTTAACCTCCGTAACAGCGTTGACAGAGAAACCATTCACTATCAGTGACAATGTGTTTGGGATTTCCACTTGGGTGGGAGATGTTGAGACCATCACGCCACCCACCGCTACCCTGTATGTGCCTATCGGCACTGCAGCCAAGTATCAGGCAGCAGACGGATGGAAGCAGTTTGCAACCATCTATGAGGGTGAGTTAAAGCAAGTGACCATTGATAACATCACTTATGAATATGTGACAGGCTCAAAGATTGCTATTGCCGTAAAAGGTAATCCCACAGAAAATGTTGTCACTATTCCTGCCTCCATCACAGTGGAGGGTGTTACCTATCCTGTGACAACCATCGGTACTGAGGCTTTTTGGAACAAGAATATCATCAGGGAGTTGACTATTTCCGAAGGCATCAAGACCATTGACAGCAAAGCATTTCGGTATTGCTATGGCTTACACAAACTAAGTTTGCCATCCTCTTTGACGGAAATAGGTGATTATGCCTTTGGCAATTGCAGTAATATGACCTCTGTGACAGCAAATATGACAGAGCCGTTTGCAGTCAATAACAACGTATTTGAAATCTCTGAAACGAATAATGGAGTGGAGACCATCACGCCACCCACCGCTACCTTGTATGTGCCAGCAGGTACCAAGCAGCAGTATGCGTCAACAGACGGATGGCGTATATTCCAGGCCATCGAGGAAATGGAGCCAACCGTTATCGCCGGTGATGCCAATGGTGACATGAAGGTGAACGTGTCGGACATCGTGGAGATCGTGAACGACATCCTGGGCAAGCCGTCAGCCAAGTACAACAGAACCGCCGCCGACGTGAACGGTGACGGACAGGTGAACGTGACCGACATCGTCAATGTGGTGAACATCATCATGACATCAGGAAGTGGGAATAATTAGAATCCCTCGCGCGCATGCGCGCATACATAGAGTTTTTTACCCTTGTCACCGTTGCCGCCTTGCAATACTATTTGATAATCAAGAGATTACGGTTGCAACGAGGTGACAAGGGTAACAACGAATGACGTATTCCCATATTCCTACAATTGTAATTCAATTTGATTTACTTTGTAATTCAATTTGATTTACTCGGTAATTCAATTTGATTTACTCGGTAATTCAATTTGATTTACTTTGCAAATCAATTTGATTTACAATGAAGGGAGATATCCTTTACATATGTGGTCATTACTGGTGACATACAGGGGAGTATCAAAAAGCCCCTTGCATCATCAGACGCAAGGGGCTTTCCTCGTAGCGGGACCCAGGATTGAACTGGGGACCTCATGATTATGAATCATGCGCTCTAACCAGCTGAGCTATCCCGCCATCATTTCTGAAATCGTAAGTGATTCCTCTGAAATCGGGTGCAAAGGTAATACAAACTTTTCAAATCTCAAAACTTTTCCTAAAAAAACTTTGCATCTCGAATATTTTTTGTATCTTTGCAACACAGAAACTAACCTTTACGGATATGCATAAACACATTCTAAAGAAGGAATATCCCCTTTCGGCGAAGTCGCCGAAGATTGTCTGGGACATGATCAGTAATGCGGCAGGACTACAGAAATGGCTTGCGGATGTCGTAGTAGAAGAGGGAGACAAATGGACATTCACATGGGGGCAACCATGGACAGAGCGCGACACAAAGGTCTCGAAACTCCTGGAACTGGAGAAATACGACCATATCAAGTTGAAATGGGACTATCAGGAGGATGACCCGGAGGCATTCTGGGAGATGCGCATCGAGCAAAGCGAACTGACGGGTAATCTCAATCTGCTGATAACCGATTATGCCGATGCAGAAGACATTGACGATCTCAATGATCTTTGGGATGCCAACATGGAACGTTTACACCGTGTCAGCGGTTTCTTATTATAACTAAAGTGAAAAAATCGAAATATTTGCCGTGCTCTGAATTTTTTATGCTAATTTTGCATGCTCATAGTGCATGTCGCTGATGTTTCGAATCAAGAAATTAGACATATTTATCACCAAGCAGTTCGGACTGCTCTTCATAGGAACATTCTTCATCTGCCAGTTTGTGCTGATGATGCAATTCCTATGGCGTTATGTCGACGAACTGATAGGCAAGGGACTTTCTTTAGAGGTGATGGCACAGTTCTTCTGGTACATGGGACTGATGCTGATGCCACAGGCTTTCCCCCTGGCGATACTGCTCAGTTCGCTGATAGCCTTCGGTAACTTAGGAGAAAGCTCTGAGCTGACAGCCATCAAGGCGGCAGGTATCTCCCTGCTGCAGGCAATGCGCTCGCTGATAGCCATCGTCATTGTCATTTCCTGCATCTCCTTCTATTTCCAGGAGGTCATAGGACCTAAGTCTTTCATCTCCTTCCGCCAACTGTTGCTGTCGATGCAGCAGAAGAATCCCGAGGTAGAGATTCCCGAAGGTATCTTCTACGACGGCATCAGCGGTTCCAACATTTATGTACAGAAGAAAGACATGAACACGGGAATGCTGTATGGCATCATGATATACCGCATGAATGGAGGCTACGAGGACGCTGCCGTCATCCTTGCCGACTCCGGACGGATGCAGACGACGGAAGAGAAGAAACACCTGCTGCTGACGCTCTACAGCGGAGAGTGGTTTGAGAACATGCGCTCTCAAGACGTGGCAGGATCCGCCAACATACCCTATCGCCGTGAGACCTTCTCCACCAAGCGTATCGTGTTAGACTTCGACGGTGACTTCAACATGGCGGAAGCCGGCTATATCTCAGGCGACGCCCGTTCGAAGAGCATGGGAAGGATTCTGCATGACCTCGACTCTATCCGTGAATTCAACGACTCTGTGGGGCACCAGTTCTTCAAAGAGGCAAAGCAGACTGGTTTCTATCTTCCCGCCCTTGAGAAGAAAGACTCCTTAAAAGTTATGGCAGAAGTACGGAAAAGCACCGTCAACTTCGACTCCCTCTACAGCAAATTATCACCAGAACAGAAGCAGCGTGTGATGAAATCGGCAGTGTCAGACGCTCAGTCGGCATCTATCGACCTGGAGTTCAAGGGCGACTACTCTGACGCGTTGAACACCAACGACCGTCTGCACATGATTGAGGCGATCAACAAGGTGACACTATCCCTATCCTGCCTCATCTTCTTCTTCATCGGAGCCCCCTTGGGAGCCATTATACGAAAGGGAGGACTGGGAGTGCCCGTCATCATCTCCGTCCTGGTGTTCATTATCTATTATATCCTGGAGAACACAGGTATGAAGATGGCACGAGACAACAACTGGACGGTATGGTTTGGCAAATTACTGGGAACCTGTGTGCTGACTCCTGTTGCTGCCTTTTTCACCTATAAGGCAAATAACGACTCCGTCGTTTTCAATATCGACCTTTACAAACAATTGATTTTCAACATGCTGGGACTCCGTGGCAAACGGCACATCAACAGCAAGGAAGTGATCATCGAGGATCCCATCTATATGGCGGACACCTATCACCTGCTTCGACTGAACCAGGAGATAGAGCAGTACAGCACAGAGCACCAGCTGCTCCACCTGCCCAACCCTATCAAGGTATTCTTCCGCCCCGGTAACGACCATACCATCCAACGGATCAGCGAAGAGCTGGAAGAAGTCATTGAGGACCTGTCGAACACGAAAGACAGGGGCATCCTCACCTACCTCAACAGGTATCCCATCGTGGCGACTCATGCCCATACCAGACCCTTCCGTCAGAAATGGCTGAACATCGTCTCGGGACTGATTCTTCCCTTGGGAATATTCTTCTACCTGAGGATGTGCCGTTTCCGTCTCCGCTTGCGCAAAGACCTACAGACCATCACCCAGACCAACAATCTGGTGGTGCAAAGGATATCGGAAATCACCCCTGACACTCCCATGACTTTGGAGGAACTGCAGAGGACACCTTTCATCACCGAACTTATTAATAATAAATAATGTGTAACTACCATCATAAAAATATGGAGAATTTCAAACTAAATACTATTGAGGAGGCATTAGAAGACTTTCGTGAAGGGAAGTTCGTCATTGTTGTAGACGACGAGGACCGTGAGAATGAGGGCGACCTCATCTGTGCGGCAGAGAAAATCACACCTGAGATGGTGAACTTCATGCTGAAATATGCAAGAGGACTGCTCTGCGCCCCTGTCACCATCAGCCGCAGCCAGGAGTTAGACCTACCCCATCAGGTACAGGACAACACTTCGCTTTTGGGCACTCCCTTCACCGTAACGATTGACAAGATAGAAGGCTGCACCACAGGAGTCTCAGCCCATGACCGTGCCGCGACCATCCGTGCACTTGCCGATCCTGCCTCTACCCCCAAGACCTTTGGACGACCAGGACACGTGAACCCACTCTATGCGCAAGATAACGGTGTACTTCGCCGCAGCGGACATACAGAGGCTGCTATCGACCTTTGCAAACTGTCCGGTCTCTATCCTGCCGGTGCCCTCATGGAGATCATGAACGACGACGGTACCATGGCACGCATGCCCCAGTTGATGGAGTTCGCCCAACTCCACAACATGAAAATCATTACCATCAAGGACATGATAGCCTATCGCCTGCAAAAAGAGTCTCTTATAGAAGTGGGGGAAGAAGTGGATATGCCCACTGAATACGGTCACTTCAAACTGATACCCTTCCGGCAGATAAGCAACGGACTGGAGCACATAGCACTCATCAAAGGAGAATGGAATGAGGAAGAGCCTATCCTGGTACGTGTCCACTCTTCCTGTATGACGGGCGACATCCTCGGCTCTAAGCGTTGTGACTGTGGCGAGCAACTCCATAAGGCGATGCAGGCCATTGAGAAGGAAGGCAAGGGTGTATTGATCTACATGCAACAAGAAGGACGCGGCATCGGACTGATGAACAAAATTGCCGCATACAAACTGCAAGAGGAAGGGCTTGACACCGTGGACGCTAACGTGCACCTTGGCTTCAAGCCAGACGAGCGTGACTATGGCTGTGGTGCCCAGATGCTGAGACATTTAGGTATCCATAAGATGCGACTGCTGACGAATAACCCCGTGAAACGTGTAGGTCTGGAGGCTTACGGTCTGGAGATTGTGGAGAACGTACCCATTGAGGTGACCCCTAATCCCTATAACCTGCACTATCTGGAAACCAAGAAAAACAGGATGGGACACACGTTACATCTGAAATAGTGTTGGTTTTTACATGGTTTTAGTTAAAAAATGATTTATTTCTTTCTTTTAAAAGAATAAAATGATTACTTTTGCAGTTAAATACATACACTAACAAACGAATATGGCACAATTATCTGACCGTCTGCAACGTCTGGCGCCCTCTGCCACACTTGCAATGTCGCAAAAAAGTTCTGAAATGAAAGCACAAGGCATCGACGTCATCAACATGAGCGTCGGAGAGCCCGACTTCAATACACCAGATCATATCAAGCAAGCAGCCAAGCTTGCCATTGATGAGAATTATTCCCGCTATTCACCTGTACCCGGCTACCCTGACCTCCGTCAGGCAATAGCACGCAAATTGGAACGCGAGAACCATCTTCATTATCAGCCTGCAGAGATTCTGGTATCCAACGGAGCCAAACAAAGTGTATGCAATACTGTAATGGCACTTGTAAACCCTGGAGATGAAGTCATTATTCCTGCACCTTATTGGGTCAGCTATCCACAAATGGTTCTGCTGGCAGGAGGTAAGCCTGTTATCGTGGAGGCAGGATTCGAGCAGAATTTCAAAATGACACCAGAGCAGCTGGAGGCAGCCATTACACCTAAGACCCGCCTGCTAATCCTTTGCTCTCCCAGCAACCCCACAGGAAGTGTCTATAGCAAAGCGGAATTAGAGGGACTCGCTAATGTCATCAAACGTCATGACGACCTTTTTGTTCTCGCTGACGAGATTTACGAGCATATCAATTATGTCGGTAAACACGAGAGCATTGCCCAATTCGATAGTATGAAAGAACGTAGCATCATTGTCAACGGTGTCAGCAAGGCTTATGCCATGACAGGATGGCGTATCGGTTACATCGCTGCTCCCGAGTGGATTGTCAAAGGGTGCAACAAACTACAAGGTCAATACACCAGTGGTCCATGTTCTGTCAGCCAAAAGGCTGCTGAGTTCGCCTACATCTCAAGCCAAGACTGTGTGGAAGAGATGCGAAAGGCTTTCGAACGCCGTAGGGACCTAATTGTCAAACTTGCCAAGGAGATTCCAGGACTGGAAGTCAATGTTCCCGAGGGAGCTTTCTATCTTTTCCCCAAATGTAGCAGCTTCTACGGAAAGAGTGATGGCGAGAGGGTTATCAACAACTCCACCGACCTTGCCCTCTATCTGCTGGAGAAAGGACATGTGGCAACAGTTGGAGGCGATGCCTTCGGTGACCCGGAATGCTTCCGCATGAGCTATGCAACCAGTGACAACAACATTATAGAAGCTATGCGCCGAATCAAAGAAGTGCTGGCACAACTTCACTAAAAATTGACGAACATCAAGTTAAAAGTTCTTAAAAGGACGGTTTAACCGCCGTAATTTGTTATCTTTGCCAAATGTTAGGCGCATGTGAAATACCGTGTCAAAGACATATAATAAGGCAAAACGCAAGAAATCAGAAAGATATAATTACAAATCATTTTATTTAATAACTAAAATTTAAACTTTTAAAATTATGGCAACTACACAAAAGGCTGCAGCCCCAGCCAAGAAATCGGGCTTCCAAGGTGTTAAAGCTGCGTGGATTATTCTCGCTATCTGCTGTATTGCAGGTTACAGCGTATGGTATTTCGTAATGGGTAACCCCGACAACTTCGTTGGTGGTGACCGCAGTGGACATCCCGCAAACCTGCTGGGTACAGTGTATAAAGGAGGTTTCGTTGTAGGTCTGATTTTGACGCTGCTCTTCACCGTTATCTGCTTGGGTATCGAGCGTTTCTTCGCTATCAAGAGTGCTTCTGGTAAAATCAACCTTGCTAAGTTCACCGCTCAGGTAAAGGATCTCATCAAGGCTCAGAAATTTGCTGAGGCAGACGCTCTCTGCGACAAGATGCAGGGTTCTGTAGCTAACGTAGTTAAGGCTTCTATCAAGATGTATCAGACTGTTGAGACTGACAGCACACTGAAGAAGGCTGCTAAGATTGCTAAGATTCAGCAGGCTCACGAGGAGGCTACTCAGTTGGAGATGCCTACTCTTCAGATGAACATGCCTATGGTTGCTACCATCGTATCTCTGGGTACCCTGACCGCTCTGTTCGGAACCGTGCTCGGTATGATCGGATCATTCCAGGCTCTGTCTGCTGGTGGTGGTGCTGACTCTATGGCTCTGTCTGCCGGTATTTCTGAGGCCCTTGTGAACACAGCATCTGGTATCTTGACCTCTTGGGTTGCTACCGTTGTTTACAACTTCTTCTCAAACAAGATCGACAAACTGACCTACGCACTCGACGAGATTGGTTTCACCATCGCTGCAACATACGATTCAAACCACAACGAGGCTTAATTTTTAACCATCTAAATAAAGCAGTTTAGAGAATGGCTAAAATTAAGATACAGAAAAAAGACATCTGGATTGACATGACGCCTATGTCAGACGTGATGACACTGCTTCTGTGTTTCTTCATGTTGACCTCAACATTCCTGACCCCAGAGCCGGTACAGGTTACTGCACCAAACTCTGTGTCAGAATTGAAGATTCCCGAGCAGGACGTTCTGAACATTCTGGTAACCCCGGAGGGTCGTGTCTACTGCGGTACGGAAAACAAGAACAACATGCAGGCGATGCTGGACATCATGACCGACAAGTTCGGCGTTCAGCTCAACCCCACTCAGGTTAAGCACTTCCGCGAGGATGCCATGGTGGGTGCTAGCATGGCACAAATGGCAGCGTACCTCAGCCTCGAGCCAGAGAAAATGGGCGAGGAAATCCAGAAACTCGGTCTCCCACTTGACAGTATCAAGGGCGGCAAGAGCGAGTTCCAGGAGTGGGTCACAGCGGCCCGCGAAGCTAATCCTGACATCAAGCTCGCCATTAAGTGCGACTCCAAGACTCCTTATGCTTCTATTAAGAAGTTGATGTCAGAGCTACAGGATATGAACGAGAACCGTTTCCAACTCATTACGAATCTCGATGTTAAACGTTTAAACGACTAGTATTATGGCAAAAAAGAATCTATCCAAGCAGAAGAAGATGGATACCCGCGTGAACTTCACGCCAATGGTAGACATGATGATGCTTCTGATCACGTTCTTCATGCTGTGTACTACACTGGCTAAGCCGCAGGCTATGCAGCTGACCATGCCGTCAAACGACGACACGAAGAATCTGAATGATGATCAGAAACAGGTGACTAAGGCTTCTCACACCATCACACTTTACCTTGGCTCTAACGACAAGGTATGGTACATCGCCGGTCTTCCCAATTACGATGATCCCTCATGTGTGAAGGAGACCAGCTATGGTAAGGATGGTATTGAGAAGGTGCTCAATGAGCATACCACCGAGGAAGGTATCAATCCTATTGCCAAGATTAAGATGGCAAAGAAGGAACTGGATGCCAAGAAGAATGAGTACAACTCTATGATGACTGATGAGCAGTATCAGGAAGCCCTCAAGAAACTGAAGAAGGGTGAGCTCCCCAACGGTGAGAAGGTTCCTACGATGACCGTCATCATCCGTCCTCTGAACACTGCGACCTACGAGAACATGGTGGCAGCCCTCGACGAGATGCTGATTAGTAATGTTGATAAGTATGTCATTGACAATGTCGACAAGATGAGTGATGACGATAAGGCACTCATCCAGAAGGCTGGTGTCAAATGATTAACCCCTAAAATGCAGAAAGAACTATGGCAAAAATAGATCTTATAGACAATAGTTGGGTCGACCTCGTATTCGAAGGTAAGAACCAAGCATACGGAGCTTATCAACTGCGTAAGAACACTGGTACTCGTAACCTGAAGGCACTTATCACGATGTTCATCGGCTTCGCTATCATCGCAGCCATCGTCATTGCCAAGGTTTCTATTGAGAACTATATCGCATCACAGAATGCAGCCATTGAGGCAGATGTAGAACTCCAGAGCCTTGCCGAGAAGAAGGAAGCTAAGGTAGAGAAGAAAGACGAGCCAGAAGTTGAGAAGATTGAGGTTGAGCGCGTAAAAAGTTCTGTTGCCTTCACTGTTCCTGAAATCAAGAAGGATAATGAGGTGAAGGAAGATCAGGAGATGAAATCTCAGGAAGAGCTTCAGGAAACCAACACCGCCATCGGTGCCTTCAACGTAGAAGGAAATGACGAGACTGCCGGTGAGGTGCTCAAGGCAAAGGAAGTTATTGCTGAACCCGAGCCACCAAAGGTGGAGGAGACTAAAGTCTTCGACGTGGTAGAGCAGATGCCTTCGTTCCCTGGTGGTCAGGGAGCCCTGATGTCTTGGCTCGGAAGCAATATCAAGTATCCTGTCGTAGCTGAGGAGAACGGTGTACAAGGTCGCGTTGTTTGTACCTTCGTGGTTGAGCGTGACGGTTCTATCACTGACGTAAAGGTCGTTCGTGGTGTAGACCCCTCTTTGGACAAAGAGGCCGTACGTGTGCTCAAGGCTATGCCTAAATGGATCCCTGGTAAGCAGAACGGTTCAGCTGTACGTGTAAAGTACACTGTGCCCGTAACCTTCAAACTCCAGTAATTGATGACAAAGAACGTATTCAACAAACTCGTTGGATTAACACTCATTTTAGGCTTGCTCTCCGCTTGTGGGAGCAAGCCTAATCCTGAAAAGGAAGAAGCATATCTGAAAGCTGCTGAGAAATTGGTAGCGGACGAGAGCTTCTATCCTATTCTCGATGAAGAGCTATTCTATTTTAACAGCCAGCGCTTAGACACCATAGGCGTTGAGTATATCAATGAACAGGATGCCGTCGAGAAATTAATGAAACAGGAGACATGGCTTGCCTTTACCACTCGTGACTTCACAGCAAAGGAGAAGAAGAGCCTGCAAGACCAGAAGTTCCTGCCCCGCGCGATCCCCATCGCCTATGATGGTCTCTCCATCATCGTTAATAATACCAATCCCGACAGTTGCATCACCATCAAGGATTTTGCACGTGTCCTTCGTGGAGAGGTGACCCAATGGGGGGAGATATATCCCAGTTCGAAACTGGGAGTCATCGATGTCGTTTTCGACAATCCATTATCCAGTACGGTACGATGGTGTGTAGACTCAATCCTCGGAGGAAAGGAGTTTACAAACCCCAATATCGGAGCTGTCAAGACCAGTGCCGCAGTGATTGACTATGTGGAGAACCACAAGAACTCCCTTGGCATCATCGGTTCTAACTGGTTGAATGACAAACGTGATACCACGAATGTCACCTTTAAGAAGAATATAACCGTGATGGGTGTGTCAAAACTGGACTCTGCCACCAAGGCAAACAGTTGGAAACCCTATCAATACTATTTATATAATGGTAACTACCCGTTACGCCGTACCATCTATGCGTTGCTGAATGACACCCGCAATGGTACACCAACAGCATTCGCACACTACTGCCAATTACCCAAAGGGCAAATGATTATCCTCCGTTCGGGATTGCTGCCCCGTACAGCGAACATGAATGTCCGACAAGTCATTGTCAATAAGGAATAAACCAAAAGGACGTTATCACGTCATACAGATAGAGATTAGAAACAAGAAGTATAATTTTAATAAAACAAGGATTATGAAAGCAATGAAATATCTCGTGATGGGAGCGCTGATGATAGGATTCGGCACTCCAGTGATGGCACAGGACGGCACGAAAGCCGACATAGATGCCGTAAAGAAAATTATTAGTAGCAAACCCGCAGATCTCGACAAGCAGATGAAGCCTTATTACAAGGAGAACAGGAAGAATGCCGAGATGATGCTTGCCTTTGGGCGTGCCTTTTATGAGGCAGGCGACACTGCCAATGCACGTGTCTATGCACAGCATGCGCTGACAGCTTCCAAGAACAAATGCGCTCCTGCATACGTACTGTTAGGTGACATCGCAGCCCTCTCTGATGATGGCGGACTGGCTGCCTCTTACTATGACAATGCCATTTACTACGACAAGAAACTTGCCGAGGCTTATCGTAAGTATGCGATGGTATATCGCAAGATTGACCCGAGAGGCGCTGCACAGAAGCTGGACGAGCTGAAGGTAAACTGTCCCGAGGTGAATGTTGACGCTATCAAAGGACACATCTTCATGGTCGCTGGTGATGAGAAGAGCGCTTACAATGAGTTCAAGAAGGTACCTATCGCCCAGTTGGACAAGAGTTACCTGAACGAGTTTGCACGTGCCAGCTATTTCCAGGGTCACTTCGAGGACGCTCTTGCTGCTTGTGAGCAGGGACTGAAGGACAAGCCCCGCAATGCCACCTTTACCCGTCTTGCCATGTTCAGCAACTATGAGTTGAAGAACTACGATGCGGCAAAAGCATATATTTACAAATATTTCAATGAGACCGACAGTGCCAAGTACTCTGAGTACGACCACTATTATTCTGCATTGATTTACGACGCATTAGGTGAGCAGCAGAATGCCTTCAGTGAGTACGACAAGGCGCTTGTACTGGTCAACGACTCTTCTATGATTAAGAAATGGGCCATCTTGAAGACCCTCTCAGACGCATATCTGAAGAACAAGGACTTTGCCAAGGCTACAGACTACTATAAGCAGATGCTTGCCGCTAAGAAAGACTTGACATACGATGACGAGGAAGGTCTTGCCAATATCTATACCAAAGACGGTGACGCTTCCGCAAATCCTGCCAAGAAGACTGAAATGATTAAGAAGGCTGACGAGGTGTATGCAGCCCTGATACAGAAATACCCGACTCAGGAGATATACTCTACATACATGCGCGCAAACCTCAACAACAAGCTTGACAACAACATGGAGAAGAGCCTTGCCAAGCCCTATTATGAGAAACTTGCTTCTTTACTGAGTGGGCGCACAGACCGCACCAAAGGTCAGGACACGATGCTGAAGACTGCTTATCACTACCTGATGTTCAATTCCTACATCAACAAGAATGTAGACGGTGCCAAGGCATTCGCTGAGAAGATTCTGCAAATCGACCCAGAGTACAAGGCTGCATTGGAGATACAAGCATTAAAATAATTAATCATTAACAAGGAGCGCAATCATAACTTGCGCCCCTTGTTACTTTTCAATCATGAATCTAAGGAAACTGGCATATATTATAGTAGGTATTGGAATTGTTAGCATTATTGGACTAACTGCTTGTACTTCACGCAACAAAACAGTTTCCTTTGAAAAAGAAGATGTCGTTGCACAAGACTCTGCCATTCAGGAGATCATATACAAAGACCTGGATAGCGCACTGTTATTGATAGACAGTCTGGAAGACCGGCATCTGCTGCCAGAGCATAAAGCAAACTATTACCGTGGACAGATACACTATAAGTTAGGACAAGAACTCACCGCTGAACTTTATTATAAGAGAGCCCTTACAAGTAATAATCTATTAGAGGAGAGACCAGCACTCTATTATTTTGTTTCAGACCAACTCTCGACAATTCTCACTGTCAAAGGTGACCAAGACGGTGCTGTCAAGACAGCAACAGAGGCTTATTCGGTCGTCCAAAAGGACACCACTCAAATAGGACACTATTGGTCAGCTATCTTACTACATGACATCGGATATAGCCAAATGCAGTTAGGATACTATCAAGAAGCTAAGAAAAACTTCACACTGGCATGGAACACTCTCAAGCAGTTGGCAAACAGCGATCCTACATTTGACAACCTCTACACATGGTCCAGGATCACCTATAACATTATTGACGCTTATACCAGTACCGAACAATTTAAAGAGGCTGAGCAATGGATACCACAAGCAGAAGAAGCAATCAGTCTTATGTCTGCCTCTCCAGATTGTCCTGCAGCTACTGCTGAAGAATACACCGCTGGTCTCAACACGCATAAAGCCCTTGTCTATGTAAAGACTGGACGAAGTAAGGATGCACATCAGGCATACCAACGTTTTATTGGTACCAACTACTCAAAGACCAGTGCCGGACTTATTGAGCACAGCGAATACCTGGAACTGGCAGAACAATGGGAAGAACTTGCTAAACTGACACCCAAAGTAGACTCTGTAGTACAGTCTTGGGAGATACCTCTGTCACTTTATTATCTAAAATCCTACCTCTCTCCCTACCTGAAAGCTTATATTAAGTCTGGGCGTAAGGAACAGGCACTTGAAATGGCTGAGCGTATCGTCAATTCTGTCGACTCTATCTATACTTATGAGAGGCAACATAATGCTGCTGAGTTAGCCATTATGTATGAGACGCAAGAGAAAGAGAAACAGATTGCAGAACAACAGACGATGCTTAAGAGCCAGCGATCTTTAGCTGTATTTATTGGTATTTTGCTGGCACTCATTTCGTTCATCATAATTACCCTTCTCCGTTTACGCAATGCTAAACAACTTGCGGAGAAAAACCAAGAGCTGAAACAAAAGAACAAGCAACTGACACAAGCCAATGCCCGCGCGGAAGAATCATCGCGCATGAAGACTGATTTCATCCAACAAATATCCCATGAAATTCGGACGCCCCTCAATGTCCTCAGCGGTTTCACACAGATATTGACGGCTCCTAATGCCGAACTAACTGATGAAGAACGTAAAGACATCAACGAGCGTATAACACAGAATACTAACCGCATCACAGAATTGGTCAATAAGATGTTGGAACTATCAGACATGCATAGCAAAAGTGTCATTGAGCGCTGCGACCAAGTGACTACTGTTCAAATAGCAGCCCAGGCAGTTGAAAGCTCTGACATACAGAAAGCCAAGCACATATCGTTCAACATAGAGTTCGATGATTCTGTTGACAAGATAATACACACAAATTCCTATTCTGCATCCCGTGCCTTGGCTTTATTGCTGAACAATGCAGCTAAGTTTACTAAGGAAGGAAGTGCAGAACTACGCATCACCATTGACAAACAAGCTAAAATGGTGGTTTATGCTGTTTCTGACACGGGCATTGGTATTCCTCCTCATGAAGCAGAACATATCTTTGAGGAGTTCTTCCAGCTCGATAACTATTACGAGGGAACTGGTATAGGACTCACCGTAGCCCGCAGTATTGTCCGTCGTCTTGGAGGTGATATCTATCTTGATACCAGTTATCAAGGAGGAGCTCGTTTCGTGATGACACTCCCTGATGAAGAATAAAAAAGGCTTTCCTTTCGGAAAGCCCTATACTTGTATTCAACTTATTGACTTATGCCGGCAAGCTGATAGCCTCTGACGGACAAACGTCAGCACATGTACCGCACTCTGTGCAGACATCAGGGTTGATTGAATACTTATCGCCCTCAGAGATTGCTCCAGCTGGGCACTCATCAATACATGTTCCACATGCGATGCAGTCGTCACCAATTACGTATGCCATAATCTTTTCTTTTTTATAAAGTTAATACTAAATACTCATTATTTATGATGCAAAGATAGGAATATTTTTCGATATATACCTAACTTTGGGTAGATTATTTTCATAATTTATACGATGTCGAAATAATAAAGGTTCCCCTTCATGCGTTATGAATAATGTGAAAAAGAAACTATTATCTCTCTTAGCGATAGTGCTTGTCGGCGTACTTTCCGCACAAGCCCAGCAGCGTCGTGTACAATACAAGCCCTATATCGACCTGCGCCCCCTGCATTTCGGTATTGTAGTAGGTACCCATCTGCAAGACATTGAGTTTGAGAATGTAGGACCGCAAGTTCTTGTCGACGAGGAAGGTAATGTCAGTGAGCATCTTATCATGGCAGATGCCGACAAATGGAACCCCGGCTTTTCTGTCGGTGTACTTGCCGAGCTGCGTCTTCACGAGAACATCGCCTTGCGTTTCTCCCCCTCCATGCATTTCGGTGCCAAACATCTCACCTTCATCAATATGTTAGACCTCGACGAAGAGGGAAACGCACGTAAGGTTACGCAGGATTTAAAGAACACTTATGTCGCATTCCCCTTGAACATCAAGTTCAGTGCTCCCCGTTTCAATAACTACCGTCCTTTCATCTCCGCAGGTATCAGCGGGATGATTAACCTTACTGGTGGTGGAGAGGATTACGTAGCCTTAAAACGTTTCTCCTCTATGGTGGAGGTAGGACTTGGCTGTGACTTCTACTTACCATTCTTCAAGCTCATCCCTGAGTTGAAGTTCTGTTATGGTTTGGGCAACAGTCTTGACACCAACCATATCAATGAGTTAAGAGACACCAACAAGCGTGCTTATGCCGGCAGTGTCAGTAGTTCCCAGTCTAAGATGATTATGCTCTCGTTCTACTTCGAATGAAGAGTCATCACCATTTTTCCCACGAAGACAGCATGCTTTCCGTTCTGGTCGACAGGCACCTGCTTGCCGTCCATGTTCTTCTCATATTTCAGTGTCTTGAAATAAGAATGGGTATGCCCACCCAGTACCAGGTCTATATCCCGTGACCCAGCAATCATATACTGGTCATCCTCGCCCCTGTTACTCTTCCATCCCAAGTGGGAAAGGCAGATGACCACGTCACATTTCTTCTCTTTCTTCAGCATCGAAGCCGTTTCCAAGGCAACTTTGGCAGGGTCGAGATACTTTACTCCGACACAATTCTTGGGAGACACAAGACCCTCTAACTTTGGAGAAACTCCGAACACCCCGATCTTAATCCCATTCCTCTTTATAATAATATAAGGCTTTACCAATCCTTCGCAAGGAGTACCAGTGAAGTCATAGTTGGCACACACAATAGGAAAAGTGGCAAGACGGAACACACGAGCCATCTCCTCCATACCGAAATCAAACTCATGGTTACCAATCGTCACGGCATCATATCCCATCCTATTCATCAACCCTATCTCCACATCACCCTTGAACAACGTATAGTAAGCCGAACCTTGGAAAAAATCACCACTGTCGAACAACAGCAAGTCTGGGGTTTTCCCTCTCTCTTCTTTCAGCATAGCAATACGACGCAGAGCCCCTGCCCTGCCCGCCTTCATCGTGTCAGGCAGCTGGGCGTTTACTGGCATGATAGTACTGTGCGTATCATTCGTATGCAGAATGACTAACTGTTTCTCTTTCTTTGCCTCTCCCGTCAGCGAAACAGCCAACATCAATATGAAAAAAAGCCATCTATTCATAACTCTCAATTCTCAACTCTCAATTCTCAACCACCACTCTGCCTTCCACCTCCGCATCCACTTCCTTGCCCTGGCTTGCTAGCTCACGGAAATAGTTCATGATAATAAAACGGGTATTATTCTCTACCGTCGAGGGTGAGTTGACATTCCTGCCTTTCTTAAACGCATCCATCTTATCGTTTCCAGTCAGCAGGTAGTCAATGGAAGCGATACGATAGTCCTTCGATGGGTCAATCGCCTTCCCATGGAGGGTTGCACTCACCAATTTTCCATCCCTGGTAATACTCATCCTCACCGAATGACTCACGCCCTCGCCACCCACAGTAGCCATCTGCGCAAAAAGAGCCAATACGTCAGTTCCGGAAAGTGTGACAAAAGCAATCTTATTCTCAAACGGGGCAATGTCCAGCACGTCACCATAGGTCACATCACCCTCTGGCAAGTCGGCACGTATGCCCCCCATGTTATAGACCCCGAAGTCTGGTTGCTCCTTATAGTCCTTCGCTGCCCATACCAAGATATCGGCAAGCAAGTTGGAGAGCTCACTCTCCGGACGGTGAGGGGACATATACTTTGCCGATCTGCCCACCTTCGGTCCCATGATACTGTCCACGATATGGCTATAATGCTGAAGAAACAAGGTGGCCTCCGTATCAGAATGGGCATCGTAACGGCTGTCCACCAATATCCTGGAGCGTTCCACCTTAGCCACTTCATAATGTGTCCGGCATGCAGCCAATCCCATTGCCATGACCATGAAGAGAACTGTTTTCTTTTCCATTTACAACGATTTAACGACTACAAAAGTACGAAAAAAGGGGCAAAAGTCAAAAAATCCACCGATTTTATTGTGAGATTAAAGAAAAAGCAGTACCTTTGCACCCGCTTTCCGCGTAATCGCTGGCAGGAAGTCACGAGTTGCCTGTTATGTTGCGTAGGAACGATACAACAATTTAATTTAAGGATACAATGGATTTAATTAAAGTTGCTGAAGAAGCATTTGCAACCGGCAAGAAGTTCCCAGAGTTCAAGGCTGGTGACACTGTAACTGTCGCTTACAAAATTATCGAGGGTTCTAAGGAGCGTATCCAGCTCTATCGTGGCGTTGTCATCAAGATCAGCGGTCATCAGGAGAAGAAGCGCTTCACTGTTCGCAAGATGTCTGGTACCGTTGGTGTTGAGCGTATCTTCCCCATCGAGTCTCCCAACATTGAGAGCATCGAGGTGAACAAGGTTGGTAAGGTTCGTCGCGCTAAGCTTTACTATCTGCGCAATCTCACAGGTAAGGCTGCCCGTATCAAGGAGAAGCGTCACAACGTGGGTGAGTAATCCTACTGACCTGTACAGCATAAAAAAGAGACATCGCAATGGATGTCTCTTTTTTATTTCTTAGATTTCTCTCCTACCTCATAGTTTTCCTCACCATCCCCCACACCATGCAAGGCATCCTGGAACGACTCCCAGTCCTGATAGCCTGCCAGCAATGACAGTCGGTCGAGCGTCTTCCTGTTCGGTTTGTGCAGCAGTTCCTTCTCTACCGCCTCCAGCAGCTTGCGCAACGCATGTCTCTTCTTCTCCATCATTTCTCTGTTCTATTTTTATAATACTATCCGTTCCAAATCTTCTGGCACAAAGATATTGCCACTGAATGCCGACTGAGCCTCAGCGGTATATCGTTTGCGACGAGTCTCGAGCGTCTGATCCTCTGTATGGTAGAGGATCAGATTCCTGACATGCAGACTCTCTGCAAGACGCGCCGCATCGAGTGCCGTACTATGATTCTTCTCATAGGGTTTGAAGCGGTCACGGTCTTCATAAAGGCAGAAAGCCTCACTCATCAACCAGTCTGCATTCTCAGCATACTGCTGGCACTGCGGACTGAAAGGCTCATCACCGAGGCAACATAAACGCTGACCATCGGGTAATAATGCTAAGAAGCCGAACTGCCGCTCTTTGGTAGACTGTATGTCGAAACACTGCAAATGCATATCACCCACCTCGAAGGCATCACCATCCTCCAGACAGTGCATGGTCACGATACTACCAATCCCATCCGTGTTTTTCTTGGGTAATATCTGACGACATATCCCTGTCAGGAGGTCAAGTACTTTCCGGTGACTCCAGACACGAAGGGGACGATGGAACTGCAGTGCCATGCGCATCATCCAGATACACCCCAGAAGGTGGTCGGTATGAGCATGCGTGACAAACAAGTCTGTGATGTCCTCACGCTGTATCCCGGCACGCTCCAGCTGTGTGAGTATACCATTGCCGCCACCGGCATCCACCAGCATCAACGCCCCACCCATACTATGTAACGTAAAGCAAGTGTTATAACATCGGGTCACCAGTGCGTTACCAGTTCCCAACATAGTAATATAGTTTTTCGCCTGCATATAAATACCTTAGATAAAGATGATTTCCTTAATCACCTGCAAAGGTACGCATAATTCTTCAAAATCTATTTTTTGCAACTGATAATTATCTCCTGAACCCTTAAAAAGCACCAGGACAAGCCTAAGGCTTTTAAACTTAGCTAAGAAAATTTGGTATTTCACTCAATTTGCACTATCTTTGACCTTCGGTCGAAGGTACTCCCGTTCGAGAAAACCCAAATAAGATTTGGTTTTCTTCTCACTTATTCGTCTTTGACCTTCGGTCGAAGATAGGCTGCACCTCGAAAGAAAAAATAAATGAATTTATTTTGTTCTTTGCTCGGTTTGCACTATCTTTGCAGACAGAAACAAATAGTATTAATATGAAAGAACTACAGCTGAAGTACGGATGCAATCCGAATCAAAAGCCTTCACGTATCTTCATGACGGAAGGAGAGTTACCCATTGAAGTGATTAACGGTCGTCCAGGATATATCAACTTCCTCGACGCTTTCAACGCATGGCAACTGGTGAAAGAGTTGAAAGCAGCCACCGGACTGCCCGCCGCCGCCTCGTTTAAGCATGTCAGTCCTGCCGGTGCCGCTGTTGGACTCCCTCTGACTGACACCCTGAAGCATATCTACTTCGTCGATGACATCCAGGGACTCGACGACTCCCCCATCGCCTGTGCCTATGCCAGAGCCCGTGGTGCCGACCGTATGTCGTCGTACGGTGACTTCGTGGCACTCTCCGACACCTGTGATGCCACAACGGCAAAGATCCTGAAGCGTGAGGTGTCTGACGGTGTCATTGCCCCCGACTATACCGCAGAGGCTATCGAGATTCTGAAAGACAAGCGCAAGGGTACTTATAATGTCATTAAGATAGACCCGGACTACCAGCCTGAGCCCATCGAGCGTAAGCAGGTCTATGGCATCACTTTCGAACAGGGACGTAACGAGATCAAGCTCGATGACCCCGCATTGTTCGAGAACATCCCCACGCAGAACAAGACCTTCACTGCCGAGGCAAAGCGCGACCTCATCATCGCCCTTATCACATTGAAGTATACCCAGTCGAACTCCGTATGCTATGTGAAGGACGGACAGGCTATCGGTATCGGTGCCGGACAGCAGAGCCGCATCCACTGTACCCGTCTTGCCGGTAACAAAGCAGATATCTGGTGGCTCCGCCAGCACCCGAAAGTGATGGCACTGCCTTTCAAGGAGGGCATCCGCCGTGCTGACCGTGACAACACCATCGACGTGTATATCTCTGAGGACGAGCATGACGACGTACTGCGTGACGGTGCATGGCAGCAGTTCTTCACGGAGCAGCCTGAGGTACTCACCCTTGCTGAGAAGAAAGAGTGGATTGCCAAGAATACCAAGGTGGCTCTCGGCTCTGACGCCTTCTTCCCCTTCGGTGACAATATCGAGCGTGCCCATAAGAGTGGTGTGGAGTTCATTGCCCAGGCAGGAGGCTCCGTCCGTGACGACCATGTCATCATGACGTGCGACAAATACGGCATCGCCATGGCATTCACTGGTGTTAGACTTTTCCATCATTAATACTATAGGAACTATAGGTACTATAGCAACTATATAAAGAATTATGAGTAAGGAAGACGATTTCCAGTCGATACTGGAGAATGGCATCTCGTTTGGTCGTGGCGGTGGACCCCGAAAGGAGGACGACAAGATAAAGACCAAGGCGAAGAAGAAGAAATACATCACCGGTGCTCACGGTAGCGGCTCTGCACGGCAGAAGGCGAAATACCGTGAGCAACGGAGAAACAGACATAAATAAACCGAAACACAACAATAACGAACTCATGAAGAAACATTTACTACTATCATTATTTACCCTGCTGGCACTGACGGCTAATGCCCAGAAATACGTGGGCGGTGACATTTCCTTGCTGACCAAATATGAGACCAATGGAGCAAAATACTATGACAAAGACGGAGTCGCCATCACTAATATGCTCACATTCCTAAAAGGACAAGGGCTGAATTCTATGCGTGTCCGCTTGTTTGTTGACCCTGCCAACGCCAGCAATCTTGAAAAAGGTGAAGGCGTATGTCAGGATCTTGCCTATGTGAAAGCATTAGGAAAGCGCATCAAAGAGGCAGGATTCTCACTGATGCTTGATTTCCACTACTCCGACGTATGGGCAGACCCTGCCAAACAATGGACACCCAAAGCATGGCTCGGGCTTAGCGACACAGAACTCTATACCAAAATATATGAATACACAAAAGACTGTCTGAAAGCACTCAAGGACGAAGGTGTTGTCCCAGACTTTATTCAGACAGGTAATGAGATCAGCTATGGCATGCTATGGGGAGAGGGCATTTTCGAAACCTATAATGAGACCAAAAGGGAATATAAGTATAAGAGTTCCAACAATACCTATTACGCTGGGGGAAAGAACAAAGAACGTTTTACCAACTTGCTGAAGAAAGCAGGTGAAGCATGTCGTGAGATTTGTCCCAAGGCAAAGATTATCTTGCATACAGAACGTGTCCCGAACACGAACTATCTCGACAATTTCTATAAGGACATGAAAGACAATGGTGTTGATTATGACATCATCGGATTGAGCTACTATCCCTATTATCATGGTAATTTTACTCAATTAGAAAGTTCCCTAAACCGATTAGAGACAAACTATTCAGATAAAGATATCATGATAGTTGAGACAGGATATTATTACGCATGGCAACCTGATGTCAAATCGCCTGGTGCTGACCTATCAAAGACCTATCCCATAAGTCCTGCCGGACAGCAAGAATTCACCAAGGCTCTTATAGAGACTCTCAACAAGCACCCAAAGGTAACGGGTCTATTTTGGTGGATGATGGAGGCTTGTGAGAACGGACTTGACTGGAATACGAAACGTGTTACTGACCGTTGGTATAATGCCAGTCTTTTTAATGATACCGATACCAGCGTGGGTACTGGTGCCGGCTATGCCATGCCCGCTCTCTATGAACTGAAGTCATTTCTCCCCAGCAGCGACGGCATCAGCAACGTCACAACCGGGAAGGTTACTGACAATAACTGGTACTCACTCGATGGACACCAATTCAAGAACAAGCCTGCATCGAAGGGCATCTATATCAACAACAAGAAGAAAGTGATCATCAAATAACAACAAGAAAGCGGAGCGTTATCACAACGTTCCGCTTTCTTGTTCATTACATCAAAAGAGTATTTACATATACTAAAAACTAAGTTCCTTACCGCGATAGAAATTCAACAGAGTGGTCTGGTAAAGGTATTCATAACGAGCCTGCACCAGATCACTCTCTGATTTCAGGAAACGGTTCTTCGCCTCGTTGAACTCGGTGATATTCGCCTTGCCATTCTCATACTTCGCCTGGGCAAGGCGGAAAGCGTCAGCACCCGACTGGCGGGCAGCCTCACTGCTTTCATATTTCGCCTGGGCGGCAATGGCATTATAATATACCTGCTGGATCTCCTTATAGAGCGTCTTCTTCACATTCTCAAGTTTCAACTGCTGGTTCTCGCGGTCGATACGTGCTGAGTTAATCCTGTTACGGGTAGAGAACCGGTTGAAGATGGGAATGTTAAGGTTCAGTCCGATATACTGCGAGAAATTATTCTTTATCTGCGTTCCGAAGTTATCCTGCTGCATGCCACTGGTCTTGTAATAGTTCGTCTGCAAACCACCATTCAGGGTGAGCTGCGGATAACGTGCCGCCTGCTCTATCTTAATGGTCTTCTCGGAAGCATCCAGACGAAGCTGCTCTGCCTTCACCTCGGGTTTGAAGGTCAGTGCCTCCGCATAGATCACCTCTGGGTTGGTCAGCTCAACGGCATGGAACGGTACGTCAGGCACCACGACCTGGAAACCCTCTGGGGTAGGCAGTTCCAGTAACTGCGTCAGGGTGAGCTTGGACAACTGCAGGTTATTATCCGCCTGTGTCGCCGTCAGGATGCTCTGGGCATGTGTCGCTTTCTGCTGTGACACCTCTGCCCCACTCGCCTTGCCGTTGTTAAAGAAAGCCTGCAGGCGCTCCACCTGCATCGAGTCGATGGCAACCTGTCGCCATGCCACATCGGCAATCTCGGTATCATATAGGATCTGTACGTAAGCCTTTGCCACCTGCATACGGATATCATTCTTCGCCTTCTCCAAATCCTCAATGGCTGCCTCAAGGTTCAACTGACTGAGACGGATATTGTTAGGAATGCGGAAACCCGTAAACAAGGGAACACTGGTGCCGATACCAAATGACGTAGAACTGGTACTGCGGTTGGTATAGGTATTATCCACCGTCAGACCACGTCCGAACGAGAAGGTCTCCCCCACAGAACCTGTCAGGTCCGGCAACCGGCTGTTCCTTGCCGTCGACAACCGCAACTCATTCTGCTGACGGGTCAGGTCTTTCTGTTGGATACCTATATTATGGCTCACGGCATAGTCGGCACACTGCTGGAGTGTCCATGACTGCTGGGCAGAGGCAGACTGGGATATAGAAATGATAGTAACTATAGTGACTATAGTAACTATAGTATTTGATAGAATCTTCTTCATCGCTTACTCCTCCTTATTATCTGCCACTATCTGCGGACCACGCACCTTGTCCTTGGCGGTAAGTCCCTTCTTGATCTCAATATTCACACCGTCGCTGAGTCCCGTCTCCACCTGCCGGCGCTCGTATTCCTTCTTACCGCCCTTCCCCTTGATGACATAGACGAAGGTAGAGTCGCCAGAGAACTCAATGGCACTCTCCGGAATGGTCAGTGCCTTCTGGACTGACGACAGGACAATCTCCGCATTGGCAGAGTAACCGGAGCGCAGCTTATCATCCTTGCCGACCTTCACCGCTGCCTTGATCTCAAACTGGTTGGCACCGTTATTATCCGTCGCCTTCGGGGAGATATACTCCAACGACGCGTCGAATGTCAGGTCCTGCAAGGCACCAATCGTGATCTTCATGGGTATACCGTTATATAGCCGTCCCACCTCCGTCTCGTCGATATTACCACGGAAGATGAGGTCGTTCATATTCGCTACCGAGGCGATGGTGGTACCGTCGTTGAACGTGTTGCTGTTGATCACGGAGTTACCCACCTTGACAGGGATATCCAGGATGACACCACTGATGGTGGAACGGATAAGGGTGGACGATGCACTGGCATTCGATTTCGACACACCGTCACGGACCACCTGTAACGCATCCTGTGAGGCAGCCACCTCCTCCTTCGCCTGGTCCATCTTCTGTCTGATCTTGTCAAACTCATCGGCAGACACCAGCTGCTGGTCGTAGAGACTCTTCTCACGCTCATAGTCCACCTGTGCCTGTTTGAGGTTCAGACTGGCAAGACGCACACGGCTCTCCGCAGAACTGAGCTGTCCCATGTCAGGGATCACCTTCACCTTGGCTATCACCTCACCCGCCTGCACATAGTCACCCGGTTCCTTATAAAGGTCGGTGATGATACCACCAATCTGCGGCTTGACATTCACCTCATTACGAGGTTCTATCTTTCCTGTGATAATCGTTGTCTTCTTCACCTCGTTCATCTCAGGAGTGAACTCGTTATACACTATCTCTTTGGGTTGTGACTTCTGCCACAGGAACACGAAGGTTCCGATGAAGATCAAAGCAATGATGGTTGCGATAATCAGTTTCTTGTACTTTTTCATATGATGTTGCTTTTTATTTATTCTTTCTAATGATTCTATAGTATCTAGAACGTTCTAGAATTATCTAGATTATTCATCCCGCATGGCATCAACAGGTTTGATACTCATGGCACGTGCCGCAGGAGCCAGTCCTGCCAGCACACCCATCAGACTCACCATCAGGGCTGCGACAATGGCTGTCCAGAAGCCGACCTGGAAGTGTGCCGTCAAGATACCGTCCTCTGTATTGCCTAACTCTAACATCTGTAATATAAAGACGGCAAAGAGGATACCACTCATACCTGCCACCAGGGTCAGTACGATACTCTCAGAGATGATCTGTGACAAGATCATCCTGGGGGTGGCACCGATGGCACGACGGATTCCTATCTCCGTTGTCCGCTCACGCACCGTCACCATCATGATGTTCGAGACACCGATGGCACCGGCAAGCAGCGTACCGAGACCCACCAGCCAGATGAGGAAGTTGACACCCTTGAAGAGATTGTCAAGCATCTGGAAGAGCACTTCCGTATTGAACACCATCGCACCCTGCTCATCCGTCGGGTCCACGAAGTGGGCTCTGGCTATCGTCTCACGAATGCGTGGTGACAGCTTACTCATCACAGTCCCCGGACGACCGGTTGCGGCGATGAGGTCTATCTCCGTCCCCCTGTTATAGGTCTGTTGCACCAGCGTCAGCGGCAATGTGATCTTCTCCTCGGCACGTCCGTTGAAATTGATGCCCGCCGAATTATAATCCACGCCGATAACCTCATAATAGGTGGAGTCCACACGGATGCTCTTGCCACAGGGGTCACCACCCTCCTTGAAGAGGTCCTTGTAAATCTTCTTACCCAACACGCAGACCTTTCTGTGCTCCAGGATGTCCACCTCGTTAATGAACCGTCCATAGTACATCTTGGGAGCAACCACATCGGCATACTCCGGTGTGACACCCTGTATGCGTGGTATCGTACGCTGCTCTCCATAATAGGCGGTATTGCTTTTCCCCCAAGGCGAGAACAGGATAGGTGCCACCACATCCAACTCTGGGACACGCTGGCGCAGGCGATCGATATCTTTCTCGTCCATGGTCCACCAGCGACCCTTGCGGAAACCCTTATAGGGCTTCGTCGTCTGCTGCGACCATATCATGACCGTATTCGTGGCAAAGCCCTCAAAGTTACTTTGCAGCATCTCCTTCAGTCCCTGCCCGCCACCTATCAGGGCGATGAGCATGAAGACACCCCAGAACACGCCGAAACCTGTGAGGAAGGAACGTGACTTATTACGAGTCAGCGTATCCAGTATTTCTCTGTAACTATCTAAATCTACTCTCATAATCAGTCTGCTCTTAATGCCTCGATGGGGCGGATTCGTGATGCTTTATAGGCTGGGATGAGTCCTGCGATGGTTCCTGCGATGACCATGACCATGGTCGCCTCGAAGCACACGTCGAGTCCTACGGTAGGGTTCAGGAACATCGTCGCCTTGAAGAGTCCTGTGTCAATGGTGTCATGTCCTACTGTCGCATCCATATACTCATTGGCACAAACACCCAATACCATTCCTATATATCCAAAGAAGGTGGTGATGATGACACTCTCCACGATGATCAGACGGAGGATGCTCCACGGCTTGGCACCGATTGCCTTACGGATGCCGAACTCATGGGTACGTTCCTTGACGGTAATCAGCATGATGTTCGACACACCCACGATACCGCTCAGCAAGGTGAATAATCCTACGATCCACAATGCCGTCCGGATAATACCGATACCCTGCTGCATCTGGAGGTTCTGCGTATAGCGGTTCCACAGCCAGACAGCACTCTCGTCCTCAGGGTGTACCTGATGGTTGGCATTGATACGGCGGCGGTAGCCCTCCTCAAAGTCCTCGTTTGCCTTCTCCGTATTCAGTCCATGGAAGGTAAACTCTATATTTCCCGCATCATCCGTATTGGCACCATAGATGCTCTTGATGGCTGAGTAAGCAGAGAAAGCCGTTGCCTGCTCATCCTCATCATCCTTATAGATGCCTACTACCTGGAACATGAAGTTATTCACTTTCACATATTGTCCCAGCAAAGAGCGATAGTCTTTGGGATTCAGTTCCTTCGCCTGTTTATTGCTCAGCACCAGCACTTTACGCTTTCCCTGCTGGTCGATGTCGTTGATAAACCGCCCATCCAGCATCTCCATCTTGTCAATCTTCGGATGGTTAGGATAGACACCAAGGACCGTCGTACTGAGATATTCCTGGTTATAGGAGATGGTGGCAGAGATACTGTAGCGTGCTCCCACCTCGTCGATATTCTCCTTGAACTCCGTATCGGTCGCTTCCACGTCCCTGGTCTGCAGACTGATGTAACGACCCTCCTTCATACCCTGGTACGGCTTGGTCGTCTGACCACCGAACACGACCATCGAGTTAGAGAGGAAACGCTCGCTCTGCTGCAGGTTCGCATTGATGAGTCCGTTACCTGCCCCCAGCAATACGATGAGCATGAAGATGCCCCATGCCACCGCAAAGCCTGTCAGTCCGGTACGCAACTTATTGCGCTGCGCTGTCTGCCATATCTCCTTCAATAACTCCATCTTTGATTCTGATGATGCGGTTCGTCTGTGCACCCACATTAGGGTCGTGGGTCACGATAATCTGTGTCATTCCCTCGTCGGCATTCAGCTGTTTGAGCAACTGCATCACCTCCACACTCGTCTTGGAGTCGAGCGCACCTGTCGGCTCGTCGGCAAGGATGATCTGCGGCTTGGTGATGAGTGCCCGCGCTATGGCGACACGCTGTTTCTGTCCACCACTGAGTTCGTTGGGATAATGCTCCGCCCAGTCCAATAAGCCCAGACGTTCCAGGTATTCCAGCGCAAGGGTGTGCCGCTTCTTACGCGACACCCCTTGATAGAAGAGCGGCAACTCCACATTCTCTACTGCTGTCTTGAAGGAGATTAGGTTGAACGACTGGAAGATGAATCCAATCATACGGTTACGATACTCAGCCGCTTTCGACTCGGAGAGGTTCCAGATGGGAACCCCATTGAGCAGGTACTCCCCACTGTCGTAGTTGTCAAGAATACCCAATATATTCAATAAGGTAGACTTGCCGGAGCCCGATGCTCCCATGATGCTGACGAACTCCCCTTTCTGGATATCGAGGGAGATTCCTTTCAGCACATGGAGCGGCTGGGCACCCTGATAGGTCTTGTTGATGTCTTTTAAGTGTATCATATCTGTCTCTTAGACGTTATAGTTATCGAAAAGGTTGCAGACCTCCTCCTTACTGATTCCCAAGAGTCTCATCTGCCGGAACATCTCCGGCATCTTCTGTTCCATGAACTCCTTCTTGCGGACCTGCAGGATCTGCTCCCTCGCACCAGGGGTCACGAAGTAGCCCAGTCCCCTCTTATTATATATAATGTTCGCGCGAGCCAGCTCGTCGTATGCCTTCACTGCCGTATTGGTATTCACCTCCAGCATCACGGCATACTCCCGGACAGAGGGGATGCGGTCGTCATCCTTATAGGTGCCGGCAAGTATCTCGTCACAGAGGCGGTCAGCCATCTGGACATATATCGCTTTCTCGTTGTTAAATGTCATACGTTCAACCATTTATTGTTAATCGCCTGTACGCGGCAGAAGATACGGTAACTCAACCAGTAGTTGAAGCAAGTCAAGAGATACAGACACACCATGATGACATACGTTGCCGGATGTACCTGGAGACCGTTCTGCTCATCATAACGCAAGAGGTTGATATTACCTTCAAAGTCGATGTGATGAAGTACGTTCACGATGATGATAAAGCACAACACTATGAACAATGTTGTCATCAAGAACTGCTGACGACGGAACGCAGTCCCTCCTAACATATACAGGGAGTGGAAAAAGAGAACGCACCCAGTCACTAAGAAGAATACATTCCACCAGTGACAGACTTGATCGGTATTGGTAGTTGTCACCAGCTCATGGATGTTTGGTGTTATCTGACTTAGGAAAGAGGGTACTCCCCAAATCATCTCACGTCCGAATGCTGGTGCCATCAACGTGCGGATAGTATCAGCACAGAAGAAAGCGACAAAGGTCACGATAGCGACTACGAAGGTCGACATGACCCAGCAACTGATATACTTCTCCAAGTTGGAGGCTGGGAACATCAGATAGGCAATACGCTTGCGAGTGTCTTTCAATACGGAGAAGATGCCTGTAGCACCAAAGAGCATGGAGAAGACGAAGAAGGTTATACTGAAATTGACGGCATTATCAACTCGCATCTTATAAATATCCTGACCATTGTAAATGACTTCCCCCACTTCTGTCATGAGCATCTCCATGAAGAACAACACGAGGAAGAAGATGAGGAACAGTCTCAACCAGAAGTTGCGTCCCATTAGCAACTGACTCTTAAAGGTCAAAGCGAATCTATGGAAATCGAAGTTTTTCATTTTGTCTGCGTTTTGAAGTTAAACAATAGTTCGAGGTTGATCTGTGTCTCCGCATCACCAGCCTTGCGCTCTGCGATGACGGCATTACCCTGCAGGGTTGGCTCGGCATAGAGCACGGTGTCGTCCATCTCCTGAGGGGCACGATACTCGAAGGTGTACTTGTCGGTAATCTCCTGCACGGATGCATTGAGCAGCATGCTGCGCTGGTCGAGGATGAGGATGTGGTCAAGCAACTGCTCCACGTCATGCACCTGATGGGTAGAGATAATAATGGTACGGTCCTCTGTCATGTGCTGTGCGATGACCTTGCGGAACTGCGACTTCGAGGGAATATCCAACCCGTTGGTAGGCTCGTCCATGAAGAGGTACTTGGTATTCGTGGCAAGGGCGAATGACATAAATGCCTTCTTGCGCTGTCCCATCGACAACTCATTGAGTTTCACATGACGGTCTAACTCAAAGTCCTTCAAGCAACTATCCAGTACCTCGTCAGAGAACTTGGGATAGAAAGGACGGTTGAGGTCGGCAAACTCTGACAAGCGGATAGGTGGCAGGTCGAACTCCTCGGTGACGAGGAACATGTCACGCAGTATCTCCGGCTGTCGCTTGCTGGTGGCAATACCATCGCAACTAACTACACCCTTTGCAGGACGAAGCAGTCCTGTGAGCAGATACAACAATGTCGACTTACCCGTACCGTTCTTGCCGAGCAGTCCATAAATACGGTTCTCCTCCAGCTGGAGACTGAACCCGTCAAACACAAGCGCCTTTTGACCCTTGTACTTGTAACTGATGTTCTCAACGTTAATCATACGTTCTTTCCTTTTATTGTTAATGCTTATTACTGTCTGTAATAGTGTACCACTTTAATAGTACACTGCAAAAGTAGTCATTAAAATGCTTCCCACCAAACTTTTCAGCGACTTTTTTCATTGAAAAGAGATATTTAACATTTCCACCTTATTTATTTATACGCATGTAAAGTGACATCCCTGATGTTGTAAATCAAATTGAATTACAAAGTAAATCAAATTGAATTACCGAGTAAATCAAATTGATTTGCAAAGTAAATCAAATTGATTTACAATTGCTCCGATAACTGTTGTTCGACGAATGGGAGTAGATTAACACTTATTGGGATGGTACCGGGAGTACTACCTGAACAAAGGCGACCTGCCCATGTACTACAAGGGGTGGATGCATGAGGTACTGTATGATGTCAACCACAACCATTTCTACCGTGCCTTACGCAAGACGAACCTCATGCATAACGACATGCGGCAGCGGCATGCGGAGAAAGAATACTATAACGCCACTCATCTGCAAGAATGTCGCTGACCATCATTATGAGGAGGCTATCCAGCTCACGAACCTGTTGACGAACTCCACAGACCAGTATAAATTCCAGACCGAGATCTATGAGTTGGCTGGGGACACGGCAAAGGCTTTCATCGCCCAGAAACACTACACTGCCGTCAAGGACTCGGTGAACAACGTCATCATGGGTGAGGAGATGGTGGGGTCGGCAAGCGACCTTGTCAGTTGTAATGAGCTGGCAAAACAGGTAGGGGACGCTTTTAAGGGGAATGAACAACAGAATGTCATCCGGTTCACGAGTAGTCTGAAAGACCATTTCAAGATCAAGACAAACAGCAAAGAGGCTGAGAAAATCCTTAACAACTTAATGAACAATGCCTGTAAGTTCACAGAACAAGGAACGATTACTCTGTCCTGCTACCAAGACCAGTTAGAGAATGATATTGTATGCTTCAGCGTGACAGATACCGGAAAAGGTGTCAAGGATGGTGAGGAGGATAAAATATTCGAACATTTTTACAAGGTCGATGCTTACAAGGAAGGGGTGGGACTCGGTCTTCCCTTGGCACGTCGCATAGCTCGTCAGATGGGTGGCGATGTCATACTTGACACATCCTACAAGGAGGGCAGCCGCTTCATCCTCAAACTGCCTGTCGCATGATCAGCTGCGCTGGTCGGCACCCCACATCATCTTCTCCCGCAGCGTGTGGAAATAACGCTGTCCTGCCCGCTTGACAACCTTCACATAATAAGGTGCCTTGCGCAGGGTCAGGCGGGTACCCTCACTGCAGTTCTCGGAACGACCGTCAAGGGCGACGAGGAAATTATGCGAACGGCTCTCTACCGTCAGACTGATCTCCGCATTGTCGGGGATGACGATAGGACGGATGTTCAGGGAGTGCGGGGCAACGGCAGTCATCGAGAACACGCAGGTACCGGGTACGATGATAGGACCGCCTACGGACAACGAATAAGCCGTCGAGCCCGTCGGTGTGCTGACAACCAGTCCGTCAGCCTGATATGTCGTCAGATAATCCCCGTTGATGGTCGTACGGATCGAGATCATCGCAGCATTGTCACGCTTCAGGATGGCGACATCATTCAAGGCACAATGGTAACCGGACAGGGGGGTGCCGTCTGTCTTGACAGCAATGGCGGCACGGGTCTCTATGGAGTAGTCACCCTCATAGATCGATTCAACGATATGCTCTATCTCTCCCGTACTGATGTCGGCAAGGAAACCCAACCGCCCCATGTTCACACCAAGGATGGGTATCTGCTTGTCACCCACCATGCTTGCCGCACGGAGGAAGGTACCGTCACCGCCCATGGAGATGACAAAGTCGGCATCAAAAGCAGAGCCCTCGAAAATACTTGCCACCTTCACATCCAGACTCCGGCTCTGCAAGAAATGGAAAAACTCTTTCTCCATAGAGACTTCTGCCTTGCGCTCTGAGAGACATGCCAGTATCTTCATGATGGATGCCGACTTCTTCGGCTGGTAGGTATTGCCGAAAATGGCGAACCGTAGTTTTCGTGAGGTCATAAAATTATCTCCTTTTTTTGCCGTTATTTGACAAACATTTTGTATCTTTGCCGTGTATTATGTGCGCAAAGTTACAGAATTTTAGCGAAAAAGCACATAACAAAAGGATAAAAATAGTAAGAAAATGACAAAACTAAGCGTAAATATCAACAAAATCGCCACCTTGCGCAATGCCAGAGGCGGCAACAACCCTAATGTACTATCTGTCGCACATGATGTGGAAACATTTGGAGCACAGGGTATTACCGTTCACCCTCGTCCTGACGAGCGGCACATCCGCTATCAAGACGTGCGCGACCTGAAACCGCTGATTACCACGGAGTTCAATATCGAGGGTAATCCCATCGACTCGTTCATCGAGCTGGTACTGGAGGTGACACCCAAGCAGGTGACACTGGTGCCTGACGGTCATGACCAGATCACGAGTAACCACGGTTGGGACACCATCGAGAACAAAGCGTTCCTCCAGGATGTCTGCAAGACGTTCAAGGATGCCGGTATCCGCACGAGTATCTTCGTCGACCCCGACCCGAGGATGGTGGAGGGTGCCAAGGCATGTGGTGCCGACCGGGTGGAACTGTACACCGAGCCCTACGCCTCCCACTATGCCGCCGACCGTGCCGCAGCCATCGCACCGTTCATCGCTGCCGCCGAGGAAGCAAGGAGGGTCGGACTGGGACTGAACGCAGGACACGACCTCTCACTGGAGAACCTGCACTATTATCATGAGAGGATCCCTTGGACGGACGAGGTGAGCATCGGCCATGCCTTGATATGCGATGCCCTCTACCTGGGACTTCAAGAGACCATTAAACGTTACTTACAAGCATTACAATAAGAAGATGAAGAAAGTTTATGTTTTCCTTGCAGACGGCTTCGAGGATGTCGAGGCACTGATCCCTGTAGACGTATGGCGCCGGGGTGGACTGGACGTGACAACAGTGAGTATCATGGGCGACTACACGGTGGAGTCGGCACATGGAGTACGGATGATGGCAGACACCCTCATCGAGGATGTCGATGTGAGTGACGCTGACCTGCTCTTCCTCCCCGGTGGAATGCCTGGTGCCAGCAACCTTTACGGCAACCAGCAGGTATGTGAGGCGGTGAAGGCGCAAGCAGAGAAAGGAAAGAAAGTGGCTGCCATCTGTGCGGCTCCGGCTGTCGTCTTAGGACAGCTGGGTATCCTCAACGGTAAGCGAGCCACCTGCTATCCTGGTTTTGAGAATATGCTGGAAGGTGCCACCTATACAGGCGGTCTTATCTCTATTGATGGCAATATCACTACTGGTGAGGGTCCTGCCGCCGCTTTCCCCTTCGCCTACGACCTGTTAGGACAACTCGTCAGTCCGCAGGTGGCTGACCAGATTGCCGAGGGTATGCGCTTCAAACACCTGATGGCATAATGGACTATATCATTATCGTGGCTGGTGGCAAGGGACTGCGCATGGGAGGAGATATCCCCAAGCAGTTTCTGCCAATAGGCGGGAAGCCCATCCTGATGCGTACGCTGGAGCGTTTCCGGGCATATAGCGAGACGCTGCAGATCATCCTTGTATTACCCAAAGACCAGCACGACTACTGGTTCCAGCTTTGTAAGGAATACCATTTTCCCCTCCCCTCAACAAGGGAGGCTGGGAAGGGGTCCTACCTGATGACTGACGGTGGCGAGACCCGTTTCCATTCCGTACAGCATGGACTGGCATTGATCCCGGACGATGCACAAGGAGTCGTCGGCGTTCATGACGGAGTACGTCCCTTTCCCAGCATTGAGGTCATCCGTAACTGCTACGAGACGGCGCGCACGGCAAAGGCTGTCATCCCCGTCATCCCTGTGGTAGAGACGCTGCGCGTTATAGACCCTATAGGCACTATAGTCCCCACCCACACCGTTCCCCGCAGTGACTACCGCCTGGTACAGACTCCCCAGACCTTCGACATCCAACTGCTGAAGGCTGCCAACCAACAACCCTATAACGACAATTTCACTGATGATGCCTCCGTGGTGGAGAGCTATGGGCATCCCATCACCCTCGTGGAGGGCAACCGTGAGAATATCAAGATCACCACTCCTTACGACCTGAAGATTGCGGAAGTACTGATAGGATGACGGATATACTGCAACAGGACATACAATACCTGCCGGGCGTAGGTCCTAACAGGAAGAAGATGCTCAACGACGAGTTGGGCATCCAGACTTTTGGTGACCTGCTGCAGTATTATCCTTATAAGCATGTGGACCGCAGCCGGCTCTATAACATCCGGGAACTCACGGGCGACATGCCTTTCGTACAGGTGAAGGGACATATCCTCAGTTTCGAGACGTTCAAGATGAGTGCCCGTAAGGAACGGGTGGTCGCTCACTTTACCGACGGCAGCGGGAAGGTGATGGACCTCACCTGGTTCAACGGGGGAAAATATGCCAAACAGAGTTATAAGATTGGGACGGAGTATATCGTCTTCGGACGACCGAATGTCTTTAACGGCCGCATCAACGTAACGCACCCGGACATCGACGCCGCCGATAAGCTGGAGCTCTCCGCCATGGGCATGCAACCCTACTACAACACCACGGAGAAGATGAAGAAGAGGGGACTCAACTCCCGTTGTCTGGAGCGTTTCGTCAAAACACTCATCGACACCATCAAAGAGCCTTTGCCAGAGACCATCCCCGACTTCATCATCAAGCGCCTGCACCTCATGAGTCGTGACGAGGCACTGCGGAAGATTCATTATCCACAGAACAGCAGGGAACTGGAACAGGCTCGTGTCCGTTTGAAGTTCGAGGAACTGTTCTTTGTGCAGCTTAATATATTAAGGTATGCGAGTGACCATCGCCGTAAATACCGGGGGTATGTGTTCTCCAAAGTAGGTGACTATTTCAACACGTTCTATCATGACCACCTGCCCTTCCAACTGACGGAGGCGCAGAAACGGGTCATCCGTGAGATTCGTAAGGACACTGGCTCCGGCAGACAGATGAACCGTCTGTTGCAGGGTGACGTGGGCAGTGGCAAGACACTGGTGGCTCTGATGTCGATGCTTATCGCCCTCGACAACGGCTACCAGGCTTGTATCATGGCACCGACGGAGATCCTTGCCGAGCAGCACCTGCAGACCATTCAGGACTTCCTCAGAGGCATGGACATCCGGGTGGAGCTGCTGACGGGTATCGTGAAAGGAAAGAAACGGCAGGAGGTATTGGAGGGACTGCAGGACGGCAGTGTGCAGATCCTCGTCGGCACCCATGCCGTCATCGAGGATACCGTCATCTTCTCTAACCTCGGTATGGTCGTCGTCGACGAGCAGCACCGCTTCGGGGTGGCACAGCGTGCCAAGCTATGGAGCAAGAACACGAACCCTCCCCATGTACTGGTGATGACGGCGACACCGATTCCCCGCACCCTTGCCATGACCCTCTACGGTGATTTGGACGTGAGTGTCATCGACGAGTTGCCACCCGGTCGCAAGCCCGTGGTCACCACACATGTCTTCGACCGTAGCATGCCGTCGCTGTATGACGGACTGCGCAAACAGATCAACCAAGGCAGACAGGTGTATGTCGTCTTCCCGCTCATCGAGGAGAGTGAGAAGATTGACCTCAAGAACCTGGAGGATGGCTTTGAGGTGCTGCGGCAGGTATTCCCGGAGTTCCGTCTCAGCAAGGTACATGGCAAGATGAAACCCAAGGACAAGGAGGAGGAGATGCAGCGTTTCGTCAAGGGCGAGACACAGATGCTCGTCGCCACCACGGTCATCGAGGTGGGTGTCAACGTGCCGAACGCCTCCGTGATGGTCATCCTGGAGGCTCAGCGCTTCGGACTCAGTCAGTTACACCAGCTCCGCGGACGTGTCGGACGGGGTGCCGACCAGAGCTACTGCATCCTCGTCACCAACCACCAAATGAGCGAGGACACCCGTAAGCGCATCGATATCATGTGTGAGACAAACGATGGTTTCCGCATCGCCGAGGCAGACCTCAAACTGAGAGGTCCCGGTGACCTGGAGGGTACCCAGCAGAGCGGTATGGCCTTCGATTTGAAAATCGCTGACATCGCCCGTGACGGACAACTCGTACAGATGGCTCGTGACGAGGCTCAGGTCATCATTGACGAAGACCCGACATGTGAGTCCGACAAATATATGATGCTCTGGAACAGACTGCGTCAACTAAGAAAAACAAACGTTAATTGGGCGGCGATTTCTTAACGGAAGTGTTAAAAGTCACCCAAATATTGTTAACGCACACTCGTTTTTTACCTTATAAAGAAATATTTTTATTACTTTTGCACCGACATTTTCCTATTAGGAACCATTAGAACCGAAATATAAAGATCTTATGCTTACTAAAAGACAATTTAAGAACATAGCAATTTCATTCGTATTAACAATAATGGCAACACCTGTTATGGGACAGGATCTGCTTGCCAAGCAAGCCCCTATCGACCGCAAGATGAAAGCCGTCGACAGCATGGCACTCAAAAGACTTTTCCAGGCTGAGAGTTATGAGAATCCCGCAGCCGACCTTTATAATGACTGGAACAACCGCTATGCCCACAAGGCTACCGTTCTTCCAGACTCTTTCCGCATTGACCTGCGTGACTTCTGCATGCCGACAACCAGTCGCGTGCTGACCAGTAACTTCGGTGCCCGCTGGGGACGCCAGCACAAAGGTCTTGACATCAAGGTGTATATTGGTGATACTATCCGTGCCGCCTTCAGCGGTAAGGTACGTATCGTACGCTATGAGGGACGCGGCTATGGTAAGTATGTCGTGATCCGTCACAATAACGGACTGGAGACCATCTACGGTCACATGTCCAAGCAACTGGTAACAGAGGATCAGGAGGTTCGCGCCGGTGAACCTATCGGACTCGGTGGTAACACGGGACGCAGCACGGGTTCTCACCTGCATTTCGAGACCCGTTTGTGCGGTATCGCCCTGAACCCAGCCCTGATGTTCGACTTCAGAAACCAGGATGTGGTGAACGACTACTACGTATTCCGCAAGTCTACTTACAACCGTGAGTCCGCTGAGGCTACCCGTCTGCGTGGTGTAGGTGGCAAGGCAGTCAACGGTGACCTCGATATCCCACAGCAGTCTTATGCTTCTGCTGAGCCAGCTAAAAGTCAGGGTGCAAGAACACATTCCACCCGCTTCCACAAGGTGGCAAAGGGTGAGACTCTCTCTTCCATCGCCCGCAAGCGCGGCATGACAGTCAGCGCCATCTGCAAGCTGAACCATATCAAGGCTACCACTCGTATCAGAGCAGGACAAATCCTCAGATATAACTAAACCGACAACCGTCCACGGCGTTATGCCGCTGACCAAAGACTTCTAAATGAAACAGAAAATCATGTTTTGCATCTTACTGATGCTTCTATCCTCTGTGGATGTCGCATTGGCGAAGGGCAAGAAGAAGAAAGCAAGAAAAGTACAACGTACAGAGATGTATGAGGAGATCGACAACTTCGATTTCCTTTACAGCAACGATTATGATGTCAATATGAGTTTTGCCACGACGGATGATATCCTCAGTCAGGCAACCTCTTTCATCGGCACCCGCTACCGTTCGGGCAGCAAGGGTCCATACGCCTTCGACTGCTCGGGCTTCACCAGTTATGTCTACGGACAGAACAACATCTCGATTGGTTGTTCCTCCCGTGACCAGTACGCCCGCAACATCCCCATCCGCACGGAGGAGATGCAGCCCGGTGACCTGGTGTTCTTCACCAGTCCTAACTCCGGTCGTGGTGTCGGACATGTGGGTATCATCATGGACTACGACCCCATCAACAACTCCTTCACGTTCATCCATGCCAGCAGCAAGGGAGGCGTGAAGATCAGCCACTCTACAGACGGTAATTACATGCGGCGGTATATTGGTGTGCGCCGTGTGGCAAAATAACACAAAATGAGAATCAAACTTTTTCTTTTGACGATAATGGCAGGTTACTCAGTAGCCTGCTTTTCTGATGATATCACCGTCGCCATGACGGGGGATATCATGATGGGTACGACCTACCCCGGTATCTCACTGCCTCCCAAGAACGGGGAGGAGGTTTTCCGTGACGTAAAGCCAATCCTGCAGCGTGCCACCCTTGCCGTGGGTAACCTGGAGGGCACCCTCCTGGATGGTGGTAAGAGCACGAAGGGCGGTGGTCGCAACAGCTATTCCTTCCGCACACCGACCAGTTATTCCCATCTGTTGAAGGAGGCGGGCTATGACTTCCTGAGCATGGCGAACAACCACGCCAACGACTTCGGACAGGAGGGTATCATCAGTACTGAGCAGCAGCTGACGAAGCAGGGCATCAAGTTCTCAGGCATCAAGGGACGTGTGGAGTCCGCCGTTGTCGTCCGCAACGGTATCAAGTTCGGGCTGTGCGCCTTCGGACATAACCAGTATACCCTCAAGCACCGTGACCTCCAGACCGTCAAGCGCATCATCGACGACCTGAAGAGGAAGTCGGACATCGTCATCGTCTCTTTCCATGGCGGTGCCGAGGGACGTTCCAAGAGTCACCTGCCACAGGGTGCCGAGAGCTTTCTGGGTGAGGACCGCGGCAGTCTCCGTGAGTTCGCCCATTTCTGTATCGACAACGGAGCCGACATCGTCTATGGTCACGGTCCCCATGTCGTACGAGCCACCGAGGTCTATAAGGGTCGTTTCATTGCTTATAGCCTGGGGAATTTCTGCACTCCCTACGGCATGAGTCTTGCTGGCATCTCCGCTTACTCCCCCGTCGTCGAGATCAAGATTGACAAACAGGGCCGTTTCCTCAGCGGAAAGATTCACTCTTTCCTCCAGCAGAAGGGTGTCGGTCCCCGCAAGGATGTCAACCAGCATGTGGCACGTGAGATAATGAACCTCACCAACAGTGATGTTCCCCACAGTGAGGCTCGCATCGACAAGGAAGGAAACATCACCCTGAAATAATTTACATATCGAACATTTTTCATGAGAGGATGTGGTATCACCTGATTATCAAATAGTCCTGCAAGGAAGCAACGGTTGCAAGGGTAAAAAAGAAGATACATCCTACAAATTATTTGTTACTCCTAAGAAAATATTATGGTGATGGAGTACATTGCCGAATAGAAAAATATGACTATCTTTGCACTCGATATCAATGAAAAATAAGAATATGAGACTAAAGACTACAACACTATTCGTACTATCCCTTATCGCATGGCTGAACGCCACTGCGCAACAAACCGTCAACATGAAGTTTGGCAAGCCTACCAAAGAGGAGCTGCAGATGACCACCTATGCCGACGACAGCAGTGCTGCCGCCGTGGTGCTCTGCCGGCTGACCGACGTGAATTTCACCATCCAGCAGAATGGGTATCTGGTGGACTACCATGAGAAGATACGCATCAAAATCCTGAAGCCGGAAGGGGTACGATGGGCAAACATGACCATCCCCTATTACAAGACAGACAAAGACAAGAACAAGCTGAAGGTATCGAAATTCTCACTGATGACAGGTGATGTGAACGGTAACTTCCTGCAGTCCGGCTCTTTTTTGGATAATGCCATGGGGGACTTCGGCGAGGAGAGCGTGGAAGACCTGAAAGTGGTGGCGTATAACCTGGAGGGCAGCAAGACGAAAAAGTCGTCGCTGAAGAAAAAGGACGTGGTGAAGGAACAGCTGAACGACGAGGAATACCAACTGCGGTTTACCGCTCCTGACGTGAAGGTGGGAACGGTCATCGAATGTGAGTATACGGTACACAGCGACCTGTTCTATATGATCCACGACTGGTATGCGCAATGTGAGATACCGGTGGTGTATGCCAAACTGTATATGGACGTGCCCTGCTACCTGATCTACCACATGGAGGAGCAAGGTATTCAGCGGCTGAACTGCCAGTGCATCACCGGCTCGATGAACTACAAACTGGAGAGCGACCCGCTGGCAGCTCCTGTCAATGTACGCACCAACCGCTATACCTGTGTGGGCAGGAACCTGAAAGGTATTGCCAGGGATGTGAATGTATGGAACGTCAACGACTATTATGCCGGTATCATCATGGAGCTGAAGAGTTTCAGTCTGCCGAACACCATGATGATGGACTGTATCAAGTCGTGGGAGCAGGTAGACCAGCTGCTGCTGGATGACGAGGACCTGGGGAAGCCCCTGAGTCATCACAGTCCGCTACGTCAGGAGATAACGGATGCGAAGATGACGGAGATTGCCAGTCTGAAGGAGCGGACGGAGGCTGTCTGCCAACTGGTGGCAAGCCGTGTCAAATGGAATGGGAAATATGCGCTGTGGCCCCGCAGCACCGAAGAGACACTGAAGGAAGGCAGTGGGTCGAACGCAGACATCAACATGCTGCTTATCCAGTCGCTGAAAGATGCCGGGCTGGACGCGTCACCCATCGTGCTCCGTTCCCGTGACAAAGGACTGCTCCCCCATAACTTCCCGTCACTCCGTAAGCTCACCACCTTTATCGTTACCGTTGAGAATGGCAGTTCACCCATCTATGTCGATGCGTCGATGGGAGGAAAGACGAATCTGCTGCCCGCCACCTTGTTAGTGGAGCGTGCCCGTCTGCTGCAGAAAGGGAAAAAGAGTCATTGGGTGAACCTGCGGCATGTCACCTCAGCAACACGCCGGTAAAGATACGACCTGAGTTGATGCCCAGTCGACGGGCGGAGAAATAATCATTGTATTGCTGGTAGGTACATATACCCGACATATAGATGTCGTTAACACCCATATCTTCTAACTGCAAGCGGTTGCACAATGGGAGGTCGATATGCCATTTGGCATACCGTCTTGCTATCCTGTTCATCTCGAAACCAGCGTCAGCAAACTGCTGATAGACCTCATCGCCCACCTCGAAACTCTCCAGCGAGATGCCGGGACCGATGACGGCACGCATCAGGGAAGGGACGGAAGCATAGGTGTCACACATTGCCCTGACAGCCACCTCGGCGATACGCTTCACCGTACCCCGCCATCCTGCATGGACGGCACAGGCGGCATGGTGCTGCGGGTCATATATTATAATAGGTATACAGTCAGCGGTCGACACCCCGATACACAATCCCGGCACATCCGTCATCACCGCATCGACACCCTCGATGACCTCCTGCTGGGGAGCGTCCACACGGCGCACCTCTGTGCCATGTACCTGATGGGGCATGACGATATGACTATCATCAATCCCTAACAGTCCGGCAAGCGCACGGCGGTTCTCCGCGATATGCGCAGCCTCATCCCCACAATAGTTATTGATATTGAACGCGGCATAGTTGCCCACGGAGCATCCACCATGACGAGTGGTGCTGAAGGCAACGACCTGTGCGCCTAAATCGTAATAGGTCAGTTGGGGGTTAGGCATCTTCTAGATCATCTAGAATTTCTAGATCGTCTAGATCATCTAGATCGTCTAGATCGACATACTCAATATCCTCGTCCTCACCCTCGTCGGCAAGTTCCTCGGCGAAGCGTGACATATCCTTGTCACGGTGTACCAGGGTATCTTCCGCAAGAACGGTGGCGAGCTTGTTGCTCTCGGCATTCAGTTCCCGCCACAGCACATCCTTCAGTTCGTCGAGTCCCATATTGGCAACCGCCGATATAAAGACCACAGGGAGGTCGTCAGGCAGTGTCTCCTTCAGCATCTCGATGAGTTCCGCATCCAGCAGGTCACATTTCGTGACGGCAAGGACACGGTGCTTGTCGAGCAGTTCCGGGTTAAACTGTGCGAGTTCGTTGAGCAGGATATCATACTCCTTCTTGATGTCATCCGTGTCACCCGGTACCATAAAGAGCAGCAACGAGTTACGCTCGATATGGCGCAGGAAGCGCAAGCCCAGTCCCTTACCCTCACTGGCACCCTCGATGATGCCGGGGATGTCCGCCATCACGAACGACTTATTGTCGCGGTAGCCCACGATACCCAGTGAGGGCTCCATGGTGGTGAATGGGTAGTTGGCAATCTTAGGACGCGCATTCGACAGTGCCGATACCAGTGTCGACTTACCCGCATTGGGGAAGCCCACCAGTCCCACGTCCGCCAGCAGCTTCAGCTCCAGGATGATGGTCATCTCCTCCATCGGCTCACCCGGTTGTGCGAAACGGGGAGCCTGATTGGTGGCACTGCGGAACTGGAAGTTACCCAGTCCGCCGCGACCCCCTTTCAGCAATACCACCTCCTGTCCGTCGTAGGTGACGTCACAGACATATTTTCCTGTCTCCGCATTGTAGACTACCGTACCACACGGCACGTCGATATACACATCCTTGCCATCGGTGCCATGACACTTGTCACGGCCGCCGTTGCCACCATGCTCCGCAAAGACATGCCGCTGGAATTTCAGATGCAGCAGCGTCCAGTAGTTATGGTTACCCCGCAGGATGACACTGCCACCCTTGCCGCCATCACCACCGTCAGGACCGCCGTTAGGGTTATACTTCACATGACGGAGATGCATCGATCCCCGTCCCCCCTTGCCTGAGCGGCAATAGATTTTGACGTAGTCTACAAAGTTGCTTTCCATCTTTTCTAGTTTTTCTAGATTATTCTAGATTATTCTAGAACGCTCTAGAACATTCTAGAACTTTCTATAAATTATCTATCACTTTCTGAATATCCCCGAAGATACGCTCCAACGTTCCCAAACCATTGATATGGTGATGCAGACCCTCCTGCTTATACCACTCAATCAGCGGCTGAGTCTGAGAGTGATAAACGACCAGACGCTTCTTAATCGTCTCCTCGTTATCATCAGCACGACCACTCTGCTGTCCACGCTTGATAAGACGTGTCATCAGCTCATCCTCAGGCACGTCCAGCTCTATCATCGCAGCCACCTTGTCGCCACGCTCCTCCAGCATCTTCTTCAGAGCCTCAGCCTGTGGGATGGTGCGGGGGAAACCGTCGAAGATAACACCCTTATGACCACGACCGAACGAGTCGTAGACACTGGCAAGGATGCTGACCATCAGCTCATCGGGAATCAACTGACCATTGTCGATGAAGCCCTGAGCCGTCTTACCCAGCTCGGTACCTTTCTTAATCTCATTACGCAGCACATCACCGGTGGAGATATGCCCTAATCCGTAATGCTCTATCAGCAAGTCACTCTGTGTTCCCTTTCCTGAGCCGGGAGCACCAAAAATCACAATATTCTTCATAACCACTTTCTTTTCTATCTTGTCTTGTTTGATTTGTGTTTCTTTTCCTTTCCATAAATCGACATAGAGGTCACCTTTCCGTGCCTCCACATCACTTGGCAGATGGGGTAGTTTAATTTGTCTCATCACTTATTCTGTTAATGCGTAAACCTCTTTCAACTGACGACCCTGCTGGTCATAGTCCAGTCCATAGCCCACGATGAAAGCATTGGGAATCTCGAAAGCGGAATACTCGATATTCAAGTCAACCTCCAGTTTCTCAGGCTTGACAAACAGGGAGCAGATATGGATGGAGGCAGGATTGCGGGTACCTAATGTCTCTATCATCCTGCTCATGGTTTTGCCGCTCTCCACGATGTCCTCGACGATGACGACGGTGCGTCCCGTAAGGTCCTCGTTGATACCGATTACCTCCTTGACCTTACCCGTCGATGTCGTCCCCTCATAAGAAGCCAGTTTCACGAATGACACCTCACAAGGGATGGTCATCTCACGAAGCAAGTCCGCAGTAAACATAAAGGCTCCGTTGAGCACACTGAGGAACAGCGGGTTCTTCCCTTCCAGGTCCTTGCTGAGCCTTTGTCCCAACACCCTCACGCGTTGTCTGATCTCCTCTTCCGTAATAGAAGTCTGGAATATCTTATCCTTTATTTTTACGGTACTCATAGTGTCTTAATTGCAAATTTGGCACAAAATTACAAATTTTTCGTCAAAGAATGACTATCAATTAGTATATTTTTCTTATTTTTGCACTTGCAATGAAGATATTCACCAGTTCACAGATAAAAGAACTTGACCGATACACCATCGAACACGAGCCGATACCCAGTATCGATTTGATGGAGCGTGCCGCCAAGGCTTTGGCACGTGCCATCACGGATACATGGAATAACACGGTACCTGTCGTTGTCTTTGCAGGACCGGGCAACAACGGTGGTGACGCGTTGGCTGTTGCCCGCATGTTGGGCGACCAGGGCTATCAGGTCAGCACCTATCTCTTTAATATCAGCGGTCACCTCGCTGAGGAGTGTGCCGCCAACAAGAAACGACTCATCGAATCGAAGCGTGCCAAGGCATTCGTTGAGGTCACCCAGGAGTTTGACCCTCCCCGCTTGGAGAAGGGTATGCTGGTAATCGACGGGCTTTTCGGCTCTGGTCTTAACAAACCGCTGGCTGGCGGTTTCGCCTCTCTGGTGAAATATATCAATGCCTCGCAGGCTGACGTGGTCGCCATCGATGTTCCCTCTGGTCTGATGACCGAGGACAACACGTATAACATACGTGCCAACATCATCCGTGCCAATGTCACGCTGACCCTCCAGCAACCCAAACTTGCCTTTCTCTTCCCTGAGAACCAGATGTTCATCGGACAGCTGCGGGTACTGGATATCCGTCTGAGCCAGGAGGGAATAGAGAAGATAGAGGCAAACTATACCATTGTGGAGGAGTCACAGATACGCTCCATGCTCTTAGGACGTGACCCGTTCGCCCATAAGGGACAGATGGGACACGCACTCCTGATTGCCGGAAGCTACGGCATGGCTGGCGCCGCTATCCTGGCAAGCCGTGCCTGTCTGTGTGCCGGAGTGGGGAAAGTGACTGTCCACACACCTAAGATGAACAGGAATATCCTACAGGTAGCAGTACCTGAGGCGGTTCTCCAGTTCGACCCGGAGGAGACAATCTTCTCGGAGGCTGTTGATACAGAGGACTTCGATGCCGTGGGTATCGGTCCGGGACTGGGACAGAGTGAGGCAACCGCCATCCCGATGATCGCACAGTTGCGCCGCACCACCTGTCCTATCGTCGCCGATGCCGACGCACTAAATATCCTTGCCAGCCATCGTGCATGGCTCCAGCAAATTCCCAAAGGAGTGATCCTCACTCCCCACCCCAAAGAGTTCGACCGCATAGAGGGACACTCCGCCGACAGCTATGAGCGGCTGACCAAGGCACGCCATCTTGCCGAGCGGATACAGGGGTATGTCATCCTGAAGGGACGATATACCGCTATATGTATGCCCGACGGTCACATTCTCTTCAATCCCACCGGCAATGCCGGTATGGCAACTGCGGGAAGCGGTGATGTACTGACAGGTATTATCACGGCACTGCTGGCACGTGGCTACAAAGCACCAGAGGCTTGCGTCGTAGGTACCTACCTCCACGGACTCGCCGGCGACCTTGCCGCCCGTGACTTAGGAGAGGAGAGCCTGATAGCAGAGGATATCATCCGATATCTCTCACGTGCCTTTAAACGATTGAAAGAATAACAATACCATGCGACTGCTGAGGACACTGCTCACCGCTTTGCTGCTGTTTGGCAGCATGACGATTGGGGCACAACCCGTCTCGTCAGCACTACTGCGGTCAGAGAAGATGCCGGAAGGTACCGTTTATTATCTCCCTAAGACTGCCGTCCATTTCCATCTCCTCACCGAGAAGAAGACCTATACCCCTGGTATCTTCTGCCAATATGCGGAGAGATACCTGCAACGAAAAGATATCCCGCAGGAGAAACAAACGGAACACCGTCTCCTCAAATTCCAGCTGAGCCTGACGGGGATCCGCGACACCTCTAAATGCTTTATCGTCAACCTGAAAGGGAAGAGTGCCACCTCCGAGATCAAACTCAGCGAGGATGGTGTACTGCTTGCCGTCAATGACACGCCCAAGCAGGTACAACAGCCGCTGCCGTTCCGTGCCGCACCCAGACAGACGACTCCTGACCCGCTGAAGTTCCTCAGTGCGGAAGCTATGAATGCCGGTAGCATGGCTAGGAAGGCGGAGCTAACAGCTCTCCAGATAGAGGAACTGCAGGAGCACCGCCAGCTGCTGATTACAGGGGAGGCGGAGGAGATGCCTACTGACAAGGCACAACTGCAACTGATGCTCGACGAGATTGACCGCACTCACGATGCCCTGCTTTCCCTCTTCACAGGCATCACGGTATGTGACACCACGGAACAGGTGGTCACCCTGTGCCCTGACAAGGAGATGAAACGGGAGGTATTCTTCCGTATCAGCAAACAACTGGGTGTCGTCGACAAGGACGACCTCGCCGGCGTACCGTTCTATGTGAGCATCGAGGACCTGCACCAGCAGAGCCAACAGCAATACGACTATCCGGAGAACAAGAAGGACGGCGGCTTCTACACCAACGTCCCGGGCATCGTGCGCCTCACCCTCTACCGGGAGGACCAGCAACTCGCCACTTACAATTATGCGTTCGCACAGTTCGGCTTCACCGAGCTTCGCGGCGGTTCCCTTTTCAAGAAATATCCCACGCAGATGATTCTCAATCCCATCACTGGTGCCATCGAGAAACTTCATGCGGAGATGCCGGAGAAAAAATAAGACTGTCGCAGACCCTCACGGGCTCACGACAGATGCGATACCTCCAATGGGAGGCGTTTTCCCTTCAAAAACTGACCTACCCTCACGGGCAGGCAGTTTGCTTTTAACATTTTAGTTTAACAATTAAACATCTTCTTGTTCCCAAGAAATGTCGCCGCAAAAGCGAGGAGTCGAACCTATCTGTTGCCCACCATCTGAGCCGCTTTGCGTACCAAAAAAATATACCCTACCCACGCTGTGACATTACACACGCCACGGCATACTACACCCAATGGGTATATATACGCAAAGAGAGTATCACCATCGCTGGCGTACACCTTATCATATATAAAGGGAATAATAGCCGCAGGCGTATATAAGAATCTACCCACGCGAACGTCTCTGTGCATTACCGCTGTCTATAGTTCAAAGTTGCGAAGTTTGAAGATGCAGACACGTAAAGTTGGAAAACGTCCTATCGAGACTGGCCGTACAACTGACCTGAAGTCTCTTTCCATCAAATTGTTTTAAAGTCGCCCACACATGGACACACTATCAAGTGCAAAGGTAGGAATAATTCCCGAATCCACCAAATATATTCCCGTTTTTTTCACGAAAGCGGGTAAGACTCCTTGCATCAATGACAAAATGGTTCATTCAGTCATCCCCGAAGTCGCTTGGTCAAGTGGATTAGGCAGAGTCCCCGATTTTCTGGGAGATACCTTGCATCAATGATAAAGATGCCTTGCGTAGGGGTAACAGGATAAGGGTGTTGGGGTGTCAGTGCCGCCCTTCGAGGGAGTTAGAAGCATCCTTTCAACCGTTCGCCTATAGCCAAACGACTGCACGGCTCCAGCCAAACAACTGAACGCCTATAGCCGAAAGCAAACCACTCAAAAAACAGTCGCTGTCTTGTAGCAGGGTTGTAGCACCATTGTAGCAGGATAAATCCCGATGGTGCTACAGGCTCTGCCCTTTGTACATCAGCATTTCAGCCTCCCTGTAGCAGGGATAGCAGGGTTAAAGTCGATTGGCGAATCTCCCCAGTACATTCAGTTCCCCATTGCGATTCTTGCAGATACAATTTCATTCAATTCCTTTGCTATTTCAAAATAAAACTGTATCTTTGCAAACAAGAATAGACTATCAACTATTCGACTATCATTATATGGAACAGGAAAAAAGACTAACAGGCAAGATCGTATTGTACCAACCTGATGAAACTATCAGGCTGGAAGTAAGGATGGATGATGAGACGGTGTGGCTGACACAGGCGCAAATGGCAGAGTTATTTGATAAAACGCCACAGAATGTGACCATGCACATTCGTAATGCTTACGAAGAAGGAGAAATTGAAAAAGAGTCAACCTGTAAGGAATACTTACAAGTTCAAGTAGAAGGGAAACGGAAAGTAAAGCGAATCCAAAAATTCTACAATCTAGATGTTATTATATCAGTTGGCTACCGCGTGAAAAGCCATCGTGGTACAGAATTTCGTAGGTGGGCGACTAAAGTTTTGAAAGAATATCTACTTCAAGGATATGCTGTTAATCAGAATATGCATGGGATACGTCAACAACTATGCTATCAGGACAAACGAATCTCTCAGTTAGAAGAAAAAGTAGACTTTTTCGTACAGACCTCATTACCTCCCCGGCAAGGAGTCTTCTTCGACGGGCAGATATTCGACGCATATCGTTTCGTGTCAGATTTAATTAGAAAGGCAGACAGACGCATTGTCCTTATAGACAACTATGTGGACGATACAGTGCTCTCCTTGTTGGACAAACGGAAAGAGGGAGTGTCGGCAACGATATACACCAAATCTATCACAGATCAGTTCCTACTGGACATCACACGGCATAATGAGCAATATACACCTATTGAGGTAAAGCAGTTTAATAAGGCACATGACCGTTTCCTGATAATAGACGACGAGGTGTACCATATCGGTGCCTCCATCAAGGATCTGGGTAAGAAATGGTTTGCATTTGCCCTAATGAACGATCTTGTTGCAGACAATTTCCTTGAAATGCTGAATCTTGTAATCGACAAAAGTCGTTAAGTGGATCATTCAGTCCCCGAGTTTCTATATTCTCTTGATTGATTAGTATTAAAGATTAATTATGTTATTAAAAAATTCTGGGGCACATGGCGCGAAGCTCCTGCGCCCCAGACAACTAATAAAGAATTAATATGTAGGGATTACTCCCTGATGTCTTTGAAAAGACATTTTGAAATAATTCTGGGGCGCAAGGCACGAAGCCTGCGCCCCAGAATGGATTGTTTATCTTTGGATGACGGTAGACCGTCACCAAATTCATACTAATGATTAGTATGTGATGTACTTTGAAGATTCATTGGCAGTAGTGTCACCATAGTAACCATTCCATACAGCAGTACCATTAGTGAATGTTCCACCAACATACATCTTAGCACCGAGATAAGTAGCTTGGTTGACTATAACATTCGTGTAAAGCTTGATGTTCACAGGTGAGAGAACAATCAGACCTTCATAAGTTGCAGTCACCGGCGTAGCGGAGGTGCCAGCTTGCCAAGCAATTTCAGTGTCATTCTCGTCGTCGAACTCAATATACTTAATTGCATTAGTCATTTCAGTTACGGTATCAATACCACCCTTAATGATGACGTAGTTGACCTTGTCACCTACTGCGGTTAAGTTGAGTTTCTTAGTTGCAGGAGCATCACTAGATGTTACTGTCACTGAAACAAAGCCCGAGTTAAGGGCACTTGATACAGAGATGTTGTCCTCGTCCTTGTTGCTATATGGCAGGTTGATTCTACCAATCTTCCTCAGAGTACCTGTAGCGCTAAATGGGGTAGCGAAGGTAGTACCAGCCAACTCGTTCGTTGTGATGTAAGTCTTAGCGGCATTAGCAGCATGCTCAATCAGACCGTAGTTGTTGATAATACCCTTTATAGTGGTGGTACCCGTTACGGCGAAGACACCCTTGTTTTCAACCTTACCAATCTCAGCGTCATCGCCACCGAAACGTGTAGGCAGGTCTTCTGCCTCGTTGGTGAAGGTAGTTGCAGCACCCAAAGCAATATCCTGATGATACTCAGCACCGCTAGCGATCTTTACAGTACCATAGTTGGTTACGTCGAACTGAACAGTGAGATCACCGGCAGTGACATTCCACTCAGCACCCTTAGCGTTTACGAATAGAGTGTTAGTCCAAGCTGCAGCAGCAGCGTTACAAGTAGCGATTGTAGCAGCACCACTTGCAAAAGTACCCTCGTTGATAATGCTCTGTACACCTGTACCAACCTTAATAGCCTTCTTCGTAACTGAAGCAATTGTAACATTATTTGTAGTCCAACTCCAATTCTGACCAGCCTTAAGTACTACATCAGCATAATTTGGAGTGTCACCTGCTACGATGAAATCAAGGTTAGGAACATTGCCACCATCTTTGATGACAATCCTAGTGCAGACTTCGCTTGTTGGAGCAGCAATATGACATGGCTTAACATGGAATTGGTTAGCAAAGGTTTTGCCAGTATTGATCTCGTTGATCTTAGCAATAGTCGCCTGTGAGATTTCGAACTCTCCAGTAGTAGCGTCACCATCGAGATAAACAGTTACACCAGGCAGATTCATCTGCTTCCAAACGCGAGCGGCATCACGAAGCTGTTTGTCAGTCTGGATGTGGAGATCTGTCATATCGAGGTGGGTCAGGAGAACCTTCACGTAGCGATTTCCGACAGCACCAGTTGGCTCATTCAGTACATAGCTACCTGCTTTTGTGGTTTTATTTGTGCTGAAGGCATTGATGACCTGTGCCAAACCAAGCGCGATATTGTTTGTATATCTAACATAATTTGCGTCAGTGCCAGTGCCACCTTTTTTAGTAGCAGTTTCAGTCTCGAGGGCTATGGCAGCTGAACTTGGAGCCTGATAACGATACCATGCGTCAGCAATCTCGGCAGTGGTATATTTACCACCATGTGCACCTCCGTTCTCCTCTATAATTACCTTACCATAGGTAGTATTTACGACAACAGCAGCATCAGCAACACCATCAGTGGCAGTGGCTACGGTAATTGCGTTCTGTGGCAAAATAAGGAACTTGGCGCTTTCGGTACCAGTGATACACTTAGTTCTCAACTGGTCTACGCCAACAGCACTAGTAAGGTCGAAATCTGTTACTTCTGTCCAATTATGGTTGAGAACAGATTTAGCAGGCCAACCAGTTGCAGCTGGCGTAAGAGTAGTTGGATTTTTGAATTGAAGATCAATCTCTTGGGTGAAATCAGTAGTACCTCCACCTGTCGTAGTGAGGAGGTCAACACTGGTCAGTGCGATATCATCGATAGGATCATCGCCAGTTTTGAGCGTGTTAAGCGTTGCATCAGTTCCATTATAGTCGGCATGCAAAATGAGCTGAGAAGCCATTGGGCGCATATAGACAGGGTACTTTCTCGCCAAACCTGCAGTGTTTTGGTTACCAATTTTAGTACCAGCAGGGGCAGGGTCGTATGCATCGATAGTAATAAGGTCAGATACATAAGGAATGTAGTTCTCAACACCTCCGTTTTTATTCTCCTCAGTTTTTTTCTCCAGAATCTGAGGAATCTTGATGGTGAGATTACCAGATGCAGCTGCATAGAAAGTAGTGTCAGCTGGCCAAACCATGATAGCACGACCTGGCTTAATCATCGAAGGAGTGCTCAGAACGGCTGTCCCCTCTTGGTTAGATGCCGTGTAGGTTGCATTCTCATAACCATTCAAAGCACCAGGAGCGGTAAATCCTGTAACACCATGATAGAGAGTGAAGAGGTCACCATCGGCTGCACTCCACTCGACCGTGTTTCCATTCATGGATGCCCTCATCGTTGCATTGTTGTTGATTACCTCGAACTGAATGGGACTTGTCCCCTCAGCAACCTGCTGCTGACTGTCGAAGTCATCATTCGTACATGCCGCAAGCGCTGCGAGCGACATGATGCCAAATAAAAGTTTCTTGTTCATAAATGATAAATTAAAATAAAAAATTAGGTTATACTTCTTCAGGTTCTTCCGTCATGCCATCAAATGGATTGTCAGAGTTACTTCCACTCAACAGCGTTGTAGAAGCTTTCAGCTCCACAACCTCCTGGCTGGGAGCCACATAAAATTTCAAATCTTTCTTGTCCATAATTTTTTGTTAAAAGTTTAATTTGTAAATAAAATATTGAATAAAATCTTGTTCTCGCCAGAGCACACGAAGGTGCTGGCCGACACTCCCCCTGCCGGTCATTCATTCGCCATTTTATAAACAGCCAAAATTATGGATACAAAAAAAGACGTGGGAGTAAAGTTTCTTTCAGTGTTTATCCCCATCTTCAGGCCTTCGCATTGCCCCTATAGAAGGATAAGCAACTTCAAGCCTGCCCACGTCGTATCTCTATCTATCTCACGCTACGGTACAGCAAACCCTATGCTTATATACACAAATACAGTAAACCCATCAATAGAGTTTACAACTTAATCATATACATATAGGGAAGACAGCCGCAGGCAGATATGATAATCAACCCACGCGGACGTCTCTGTTGCATTACCGCTGTCTATAGTTTCAAAGTTGCGAAGTTTGAAGATGCAGACAGGTAACCGTTCGAAAACGTCCTTTCGAGACTGGTCGTACAACTGACCAGAAGCCTCGATCCATCGATGTTATTAATTGTGCCCGCCCTCTCATGGACAGGTTTCGGGTGCAAATTTAAACAATTATTTTAAACTGACAAATAATTTTAAAGAAAAATCACACTTAAAGGCAAAAAAACTTGATATCCCCCTACTTTGTCGGAAGAAAAGCCCCGAAGAAAAAAGAAGCCCCGGACGGTCTGTCCAGGGGCTTCTTATATAATATAATAAGGTGTATTATCCTAACTTACCGTCAGAACCAAGTACCTCCTTGATCTTGTGGATGTACATCTTCTTCATGTTCTCACGAGCGGGCTTCAGATACTGACGAGGATCGAAGTGGTCAGGATGCTCAGCGAGATACTTACGGATGGCAGCGGTCATGGCAAGACGAGAGTCAGAGTCGATGTTGATCTTGCAGACAGCACTCTTAGATGCCTTGCGGAGCTGCTCCTCAGGAATACCTACAGCGTCGGGCAGGTTACCACCGTACTTGTTGATCGTGTCAACCTCTTCCTGTGGAACGGAAGAAGAACCGTGGAGCACGATGGGGAATCCAGGAAGCTTCTTCTCGATCTCAGCCAGCACGTCGAAAGCGAGTGGAGGAGGAACGAGCTTACCGGTCTTCGGGTCACGTGTGCACTGCTCGGGCTTGAACTTATAAGCACCGTGAGAAGTACCGATGGAGATAGCAAGAGAGTCGCAGCCTGTGCGGGTAGCGAAGTCAATCACCTCCTCAGGCTTGGTGTAGTGGCTTACCTCAGAGGCAACCTCATCCTCAACACCAGCGAGGACACCGAGCTCACACTCTACGGTAACGTCATACTTGTGTGCATACTCTACAACCTGACGGGAGATCTTGATGTTCTCCTCGTAAGGCAGTGAAGAACCGTCGTACATCACTGAAGAGAAGCCCATGTCGATGCAGTCCTTGCAGAGCTCGAAGCTGTCACCATGGTCGAGGTGAAGCACGATCTCGGGTTTCTCACAACCCAGCTCCTTAGCATAAGCCACAGCACCCTCAGCCATGTAGCGGAGAATGGTAGCGTTAGCGTAGTTACGTGCGCCCTTTGAAACCTGCATGATAACAGGTGACTTTGTCTCTACGGCAGCCTGTACGATAGCCTGCATCTGCTCCATTGTGTTGAAGTTGAAAGCAGGAATAGCATAACCACCAGCTACTGCCTTCTTGAACATCTCGCGGGTATTAACGAGACCCAAATCCTTGTAATTTACCATAATTGAATTTATTTTAAAAATAATATTTATAAATTTTCTCGTGCAAAGGTACGAAAAAGTTCATAGTTCATACTTCACAGTTCATAGTTTTTAAGTCCGTTTGACTGTTTTTTTTCATTGATTAACAAAACACGCCATCAGCAATCCGCAAAATGACAACTGCGTTTTACATTTTCCCCTATCGTGGCATTCCCAACTCTTTCACCTGCCGCTCAAAAGTCTCACGGTTGCCGACGGCACCGTTTTTGATGCGGGCACGGTAGTTATAGACCGTATTGACACTATAGTGCAGGAACTCAGCGATTTTCGAGGAGTCCTCGATGCCCAGACGGATGAGTGCGAAGATACGCAGGTCGGTGGTCAGCCGGTTCTCCTCCTTGGGATGAATCTGTGCCTCGGGCACCAGCAAGGCATTGAAGTCGTCAATGAAATTGGGGAACAGGTGCAGGAATACGGAGTCGAAGTTCTGGTTCAGCTCCTCTATCTCCTGCTCTTTCAGCTCCGTGGACTTCGAGATACGGAAGAGCTCGTCCAGTTCCTTGTTCTTCATCTTCTTATTCACCATCTTCCGGTAGTTGTCGAGTTTGTCGACATACTGCGCACAAAGGGAGAGGAAGCGTCCGATATACTCATCCTTCACACTGTTTGCCTCCTTCAGTTTAGAGTTCAGGACGGCAAACTGCTCATTGGTTGCCGACAACTGCCCATTCGCCTGCTGCAGCTCATCATTGAGAGCAGCCAGACGGGCATTGGTGTCATGCAGTGAGTTACGCGCCAAGGCAAGCTGTTTGTTCCGCCTGTGCAGGAAGAAGAGTACGCCGACGAGGAGCAGGGCAAGGACACTCACGACCACGACACTGCCGATAAGCACCTGCCGGTTGCGTTCCATCTCCCTCTGGTAGTTATTCTCTATGACCGTCAGAATAGGAGAGATCTGCCATGACCTCATGCGGGTGTTGAACCGGTTATTGCATTCCCATGTGAAACGGATATACCGATAGCTGCGCTCCAGCTGGCCCTCCCCATTCAGGACCTCCGCCAGTGCCAGCAATGCCGCCTGGTCCATCACCGCATACCTGACATCACTGAGGGCAGACTGCGCCAACCAATATTTTGCCTCAGAAAGCTGGTTAAGATGCTGGTAGATGAGATAACGGTAATAGCTGACGATAGCATATTCACGGGAGTTCTCCCGCACCAGCTTCATCCGCTTGTCGTTAACCTTCAGCGCATCCTCAAACTTCCGCTCTTCAGTGAGCATGACCTCATAGCTCCGCAAATAATCCTCGCTGGCAGGGTTGGCAGTCATGAATACCGAGTCGCGGTACTCATTACGCATCTGTCCGTATTCATCATGAGCAGACTGCAGACGTGTGTAATAGCTCAGTTCACCGCAGACATGCATACAGGCAGTGTAATAGCCGGGCAAGGTCTCTTTGTCCAACTGATGGCTGTCGATGGACCGGAGGATGCCAATAGACTCCGTATACAATCCCACGGTGGAACACTGGAATGCCTGCCGGACCTTTCCCTGATAGACAAGTTGCGAATGCCCCAGTTTCCCTGCCTGGTCAATATAATACTGTATATAAGCCAATGCCGAGTCGTTATCATACGCCTTATACAAATCGAAGATACGCATGATATGCTCCAACTTCCTCTCACTCGACCATTCACGGACATAGGCTTCCTTAGCCTCTTTGATCTTATTCTCATAGGCTGCCACATACTCGGGTGAGCGGCTGATAGCATCATCTATCTGACGATATAAATTCTCCAGATTCCTTTCCACTGCCGATGTCGGCATTACAATTGCCAGCAAAAGGGCGATAAGACCATATCGCATCATGTCTAAATGTCTCTGTTAGGTATTATGACGGCAAAGATACGAAAAAAAGAGAATAACGACTCACTTTCTTCTCTTTTTTTACGAATCGTCATCTCTTATATCACAAAGAGAGCGCATGCTCCCGCACACACCCTCTTAGCAAAAAGCCCTTTTGCAACTATTAACTAACTACTAATCATTTATAAACCGGAACGGCAACTTTCTGACGATGTTGCCAGATGAATTTCCTATTTTCGCCTCGAACTCACCATCCTCGGCAACCCACTGCTGGAGACGGTCGTCAAAGAAACTCAGCGAGCGTTTGTCCAAGGTCAGCACCACTTCCCTACTCTCGCCCGGTTGCAGGAATACTTTCTGGAAAGCCTTCAGCTCCTTCAAGGGCCGGGGCAGGGTACTCTTCTGGTCTGTCACATACAGCTGGACGGTCTCGGCACCTGCCTTCTTCCCCGTGTTCCTGACAGAGACAGTGAAGGATATCGTCTCATCGCCTTTCACGACCTGCTTGTCTGCCGTCACCTTTCCCATCTCAAAAGAGGTATAGGAGAGTCCGTGACCAAAAGCGAACATAGGTTTGATACGCTTCATGTCCGCCCATCGGTAACCCACAAAGATACCCTCTTTGTATTCTTCGTCAATGATCTGACGGTCAGGACGCCACACACCGGGGAAGGCGTTCAACGCATGGGCACCAGTGTCCTCCAGACGCTGATACCAGGTGTAAGGAAGTTTTCCACTGGGGTTGACATCACCACTGAGCACATCGGCAAGGGCATGTCCCGCCTCGGAGCCGATGAACCATCCCTGCAAAACGGCAGGAACCTTATTCATCCACGGCATGGCGACGGCATTACCCGAGATATTGACATACACCACGTTCTTATTGACTGCCGCAAGAGCCTCAACCAAAGCGTCCTGTCCGTAGGGCAAGCCGTACTCCTGACGGTCGTGTCCCTCACAGTCCTGATAGTCCGCCTTGTTCAGTCCACCGAAAACAACCACATAATCGGCAGTCTTCGCTTTCTCGACAGCCTCGGCAATCAATGCCTCCGGGGTACGCAGGTCATAGAGTGAGCGTCCTACGGTGACACCATTGTAACTCTGAATGGTGTCGCCCACATAGCCACGGGCATAGTCGACATGCTGGAAACGCTCCCTCATACCGTCCAGCGGCAAGACCTCACGCTGTACTTTCAACGAGGAGGAGCCACCACCCACGGTCATCATCTTGATGGCATTCTCGCCCACCACCAGGATTCGAGCCCCAGCTGGTATAGGCAGAATGTTACGGTCGTTCTTCAGCAGCACGACACCCTCCCCCGCTATCTTGCGGGCAGCGTCATAATGTGCCTCGGAGCACATCGAGCCATAGGGTCGCTGGCGGTTCATATTGGTACGGAACATCAGACGGAGTACCCGGCGCACCTTCTCGTCCAACTCACGGGTTGTAAACTTACCCTCCTTAATGAGACGCTTGTAGGCATTGGCGAGATAATAGTTATCATACGCATTGGTGGCACCCATGGTCAGACCGTCCGTCCATGTACCGAACTCCAAGTCAAGACCATTGGTGATTGCCTCCTCTGTAGAGTGCGCTCCACCCCAGTCACTGATAACGACACCGTCGAATCCCCATTCCTGCTTTAATATCTTGTTCAGCAGGATATCATTATGACAATTGTGTTGGTTCTTATAGAGGTTATAAGCGCCCATGATGCTCCATGCCTTTCCCTCCTTGACAGCAGCCTCGAAGGCTGGCAGATAGATCTCCCGGAGCGCACGGTCACTGACAATCACATTCACCTGATGGCGGTAGTTCTCATCGTTATTCAGCGCATAATGCTTCACACAGGCTGCGACTCCCTTCGACTGCAGTCCCTGGACATACGGAACCACCATACGGGAGGCAAGCCACGGGTCCTCACCCATATACTCAAAGTTACGACCATTCAACGGGGTGCGGTAGATATTCACACCAGGTCCCAGTATCACATGCTTATTGCGGTACAGTGCCTCCTCACCCAAACTCTCCCCATAGAGACGGGCAAGGGAGGGATTCCATGTGGCGGCAAGACAAGTCAGTGCGGGGAAGGCGACACACGAGTCATTGGTCTGTCCTGCCTGTTCCCACTCATCCCACAACACGTCCGGACGCACGCCATGCGGTCCGTCATCCGTCCACAAGTCAGGGAAGCCCAGCCGCTTGACACCTGCCGACGAGAATTTCGACTGCGCATGGATCACGGCAATCTTCTCGTCAAGGGTCATCCGCTTGAGAGCATCCTCTACCCGCTCCTCCATACCCTGCGACTCATCGAGGTAGATGGGCTGTGTCTGGGCTGCCGCTCCTGCGGCAACCCCACACAGCATAAAGGTTAAGGTCAGTATCTTTTTAGTCATTCCTCTTTACTTATTTCTGGAAAACACGGATGTAATCTATCTCCATGGTGCAAGGCAGCGCGCCCTCATCGATACCATAAGTGCCACCCCATGAGCCACCCCATGCGAGGTTGAAGATGACATAGAACGGATCGTCATAGGGCCAGTCGTCACGTCCCAGTCCCTTATTGTCGTAGCTCAGCTGCACCTGACCATCCACATAAGTGGTGATATTGTCATGTGTCCACAGGATGGCATAGGTATGGAAGTCATCTTCCGCACCCTCCAGGTACATCTCATGAGTCACCTGCGTACCATTGGAGTGGACATGGGCATTGGCATGCAGACTGCTCGACACATAGTTGGCATGACCGCCTACCTCTTCCATGATATCAATCTCACCATCAGCGGGCCAGCTCTTGAAGTTGACAGGCATCATCCAGAATGCAGGCCATGTGCCCTTGCCCTTCGGCAGTTTGATGCTTGCCTCGATATAGCCATAGGTCCAACCCTCCGTGACTTTGGCATAGACACGACCAGAGTAGATCTTGCCATCCTCCTTCAGACAAGTGATGCGCAGTTTGCCATCCTTGATCTCGGTGACCTTCGCTCCTGCTGGAGTCAGGTGATTGACATAGTTCTGCAACTCATCATTCACCCATCCGGCATTCTGCACCTCATGTTTCCAGTTATCAGGATTCAACTCGGTACCATCCTCAAACTCATCGTTCCACACCAGTTCATAACCCTCTGGTGCAGAATAGGCGTTCTTGGATGCTTCCTGCTTGACAGAGATATACTTACGTGCCGTACCAGACATGATGACCACAGAGCCCTCCAAGGCTTTTGCCGTGCCGTTCTCTGGTACCGTCACAGTGACGGTACCAGACTGAGCGGCAGTATTCTCTGCTGCTACCTTGATCCATTCCTCATTAGAGTAGGCGTTCCATTCCTTACCACTGGTCTGCACCTGCAGGGTATATGTTCCACCTGCGTCAGAGACCGAGATATTCTCCTGATTCACAGTGATGGTGGCATTAGGTGCTGCCTCCCCGGGATAACTGTAGGTATCCCCGCTACAACTGGCAAGCAATCCGCTGCATGCCATGAGTATCGAATATATAAACATTTTCTTCATTGTTCCTAATTTTACTTATAACCTATTACATCTCCTTGAAAATAATCTTACTGATCTTCACTTTCGTGCCAGCAGGAGAGCCGCCGAAGTCGAAGAACATACGAATGGCTGACGCATCCTTTTCTTCTTTCAGGGTAACACCCGTTCTGGTGAAGACGAACGGCTCGCCGGCAGGCACATCCACACGCTCCTCAAAGAAGAAGTTCGTGTCACCGGCATCCGTCAGTTTGAAGGTCACCTGCGGACAATCCTGGTCCACCTCCATCTCCAACTGGAAGGCATACTGCTTGCCGGCACTGGCTGTCAGTTTCGTGTCGATATGGAACTGACCCTGCCACTGGCTGCCGCCCAGTCCCTGGGGGAGCGTAATCTCATAGGCATTACCGCTATGTGTAGCCTCCGCAAATGCTATACCCTGCCAGCCGTCATCTGCGAAATAATAGCCAAAGGCATCGAACTTACTGCCATCATCCACTGCTTTCCACAGGTTATCCGAGTCATCGTAGTTCAGGCTAACGCCACCAGCACCACCATTCTCATTATGTTTCTGGATGATGATCTCGCTCAAACTCAGTTCAAAGCCTACGGGAGCGCCACCTAAGTCGATAAACAGCTTTGCCGTCTGGAACCCACTATCTTCACCATTCGTCTGGGCTTTCACACCGACGAACTCCACATATTGCTCACCAGCCACGAGTGACAGACTACCATTATATACTAAGGTGTTATTATCATCGTCCTCTGCGCAAATCTTAAAGGTATAGCGTCCCAAGTCAGCACTTGCCTCCATCTTGACACGGATGTCATAGAGCTGACCTGCCTCGATATTAACAGAAGCATTGTGGATAGAGCACTGTCCCTGCCACTCAGAGCCACCATTCTCCGTTGCTACTATGGTATATACCCCATTGTTATAAGAGAACTGAGGATCACCGATCTGGCTCCAGCCAGCATCAGCCCACCAGAACTTCATCGTTCCTATCTTATTGAAGTCCGCACCGAGGTTCTCTGCCGAGTTGACATCCACCCAAGTTACTGCGCCTGGGGTGTCAGGACCATCTGTCGGCAGGATAGTACCATCATCGTCGGCATGGTTCTTCAGCACGATGTTACGCACATTGACCGTAGTATTCTCCTGACAGCCACCGAAGTCGAGTACGAGCATCACCTTGCTCATGTCAATACCCGGCATATCGCTCTTCCAGAAGATATAGTCCTCACCAGCTTTCAGGTCGATGCGGTCAGTAAAGTAGAACACACCATCGTCACCATCCAGTACCAGTTTCACGGTAGCACCGTTCAGGTCCTTGTCACTATTTAAGATAGCGGAGAAGTCGTAGTTGTTGGCGGCGGAGGTCGTCAGGTCGGTATGGAACTTCACCTGTGCCTGCCACTGGTCAGTGGTTGCCTGCGGCAATACGATGGTATAGTCGTTGCCTGCGTCCGTAAACTCTGGATCGGCAATCTGTGTCCATCCCGGTGCATACCAGAACTCCATGGTCGGAGTGATACCCTTCCACATATTATACTGGCTATTGGCATCGAAGCCCTCAAACTTCTTCTCACCCTCCTTGCTGGTAAGGATGAAACGCCAGGAGATACCTCCAGCCTCATTCTCATAGACAAGCACCATCTTCGAGGCTGTCAGTGTCTCGATGCGGAAACGGGGATTCTCATACTGTGAGTCAGCAGAGATATAGGGGAAGAAGGTGTTAGGAGCCAACACAAGGTAGTCGACATCAATAACCTGCCCCTCGGCATCTGTCCATGGTCCACGCTTGAATTCGAAAGTACTGGTCTGTACCTGGTTGGGCATATCGAAGTCGGCGGTAGCACCACCATTGTCCCACTTCGTACAACCGATATTGATATAGGTCAGACCATCAGCACCCGGGTCATAGGTGAATGAGCCACCCTTGTTACTCTCGACGGTGAAGCTGATGCGGTCGTCATACACTCCGAAGTCTTTCTTCTCATCGGCAGCGGCATTCCACCAGCCCGTGCCGTCACTTCCATAAGGACCACAGGCAAGATGGGCAGGCTCTGCATTGTCAATACGCCACTCCTTGCCGGCAATGCGGTTGAGCAGGCTGGTGTAGTTCATCTTCGTCTCATTGAAGGTGAACGTCTTCTTGAGAGTACCTTGAGAAATACCATTACGGTTACCCAGTTTCATCTCTACGGTATAGGTACCGCGCTCCGCATTCGACCAACCGGCATTGTTGAGTGTTGAATAGGTCGCCCCGTTAAAGATCCAGATAGGATAGGTTCCAGCCGTCTCAGGATAGCTCACCCTGATCTGGTTCACCTCCTGATCTACTTCCAAGGTGAAGTCCTGACCGGCAACAGTCGGTATCTTCGTCTGGTCGGCACCGTCAAAGCTGTCAGGGGAGCAGGCAGTCAAGGCAAGTCCTGTGAGCAGTGCGCAGCCAATATATTGAAATATCTTTTTCATATATAATCGTGTCTTTAGTTATAGGATATTAATACTCATTTTGTTTCAAGGTAGGATCAGCATCAAGCTCACTCTGTGCCAATGGGATGTGCTTCTTGCTGGGTGTCCAGCTGTTAGTACGGTAGCCATACTTGTCTGGTACGAGTACTGTAGCAGCCTTGTCAGTACGGACAAGGTCGAAATAACGCTTACCCTCACCACAGAACTCCAGGTGACGCTCGTTGATGATATTGTCGAGGTTACACTCTGTGTAGCCTGTCAGACCGGCACGGGTACGTACCTCATTGAGGTATTGCAATGCCTCTGCAGAACTGCCACCTGTAGCGAGCAACAGCTCGGCAGCGTTCAACAGGGTCTCTGCATAGCGGTAGATGCGTTTGTTATTGTTGTAGTTCAGGTTCTTGGAAGTCGGACAGTCCTTGTTGTTGTCTGAATAGGGACGGTATTTCCCCAGCCAGAGATGGGTGTCCTGGTATCGCTCGGTATAGGTATAGCCACGGACATCCCAGATGGTAGCATCACGACGGACATCACCCTCCTCATACATATTATAAGTCTCCAGACGTACAGGCAGGAATCCCCAGCCGTCCTCACCGGTATTCCAACCGTCACCACCGGGCCACTTGTTAGGAGAGATCAGTGTGGGCAACACACTGCCACCGGCATTCAGGGCCGCAGCACCCCAGTCGCGCTGTGCCTGGTCATCATTGTAGTTTATCTCAAAGATAGACTCAGAGCACCATTCTCCACTCTCTTCCCACAGGTTGGCGAAGTTAGGATTCAGTGAATAGTCAGGAGAGGCTATCAGCTCCTTCATATAGGTAAGTGCCCTCGGATAGCGAGCAGTATCCTTCTGGTACATCACCATCTCGGCATAGAGCATATATGCCATTGCTTGTGACACACGACCTGCCTCGGAAGCCTCCCACCGGAGAGGCAGTACTTTGGAGGCGATAATCTCCTCCAGCTCCGGCAGCAGCTGGTTGTAGATCTCATCAGCAGTTATCTGTGGTGCTGTATATGGCAACGACAGGTTCTCCAGATAGAAAGGAACATTGCCATAGTAGTGCCACAAGATATTATAATAGTACACACGAAGCAAACGTGCCTGCATCTCGTAAGAGCGACGGTTCGCTGACGTTCCCCCACCCCATGAGCAGTATTTGATCACGTCATTACAACGCTTGATACCGCTGTAGAAGTCACCCCACAAGGTGGAAAGGGTGTTATTACCATCAGCCTCGAAGTTAAACAACTTATGCCAGTGCAGGTTATCGGTATTGTCACGACCACCTACCCAGAAGTCATCACCCAGGATCTCCGCGTCCACGGTCAGGTCGTTATAGGCGACGTTATCCCAGTCGGGCCAGTGCAGAGGGGCATAGGCGGAGGTCAGCGCCTCATTGAGGGTGGCATCATCCGTATAGTATTCTTCCAAAGGCTCACCGTCCGTCTTCTTGATTTCCAGGAAATCCTTGCTACATGAGCCTAACATCAGCAGTGTAGCCACTGCACCTGCGAATATAGTTATATGCTTATTCATTGTCTTTGTTGTTTTAAAGTGAGATATTGAATCCGACAGTCCATATACGAGCCTGTGGGTAAACGCCATAGTCAACACCAAGAGAAGTACTGCTGGTACCAATTTCCGGATCGAAGCCCCAGTACTTGGTCCATGTCACCAGGTTCTCTGCCATCACATAGAAACGGAGACGACTGATGTTCAACCGCTGAGTGAGTTTATGGGGCAGCGTATAACCCAGTGTGATATTCTTCAGACGCAGGTAAGAGCCGTCCTGTACATAAAGGTCGCTGACCACCCAGTTATTGCTGTCGCCGTCTTTTAAGATAGGTACACGGTTAGAGGTACCTTCACCCGTCCAACGTCCCAGCATCCATGTGGGATAGTTACCGGAGGCGACATCCTGACGGTAGGTGGCATCGAACACATCCACACCGCTGACACCCTGCAGGAAGAGTCCTAAGTCAAACCCTTTCCATTCCGCATTGAGATTGAAGCCGAAAGTCCAGGCAGGAGTACCGTTACCGATATTGGTACGGTCCTCGCTGGAAATCTTACCGTCGCCATTGGTATCCACGAAGCGCATGTCACCGGGACGTGCGTCCGGCATGATGAGTCCACCATCCTTATTGGTATAGGCATTCACCTCCGCCATGTTCTGGAAGATACCATTCGTCTTATAGCCATAGAAGAAGGGGAATGGCTGACCATTCTCTGCACGGGTGCCACCATCGCTGAACTGACTGATACCCCAGTTCAGGAAACCTGTGTCGTTACCCAAATTGTTCAGTTTGTTTTTCAGATATGAAGCGTTGCCCTTGATAGCGAAATGAGCATCAGCGATATGCCATTTATAACCTAACTCAAACTCTACGCCAGAGTTGGTCATATCACCGACGTTAGCCCATGGCTTTGCCTCACCGACATAGCTGGGGATAGGCATCTCGATAATCATACCGTTCGTCTTCTTGATGAAGTAGTCGACGGTGAAGGTCAGGGCATTGTTGAAGAAGCCGAAGTCCAGTCCGAAGTCGGTCTGCTCACTCTCCTCCCATTTCAGGTCCTCGTTGGCGAGGTGGTCGGACTTAGAACCATAGACCATGGTGCCTGCCTTACCGAAATAGTAGTTGCTGCTGCCACCTGTCGTAGAACTGGTGGTATAGTAGAAGTCGGGGATATTATCGTTACCGTTCTTACCCCAGCTGAAGCGCACTTTCATGTTAGTCAGCCAGTTGCGGGTCTTCTCCATGAATTTCTCGTTCATCACGTTCCAACCCAAGGAGACGGAGGGGAAGGTACCCCATTTCTTATTGGTACCGAAGCGGCTGGAACCGTCACGACGTACGGTAGCCTGGAACATGTAACGCTCGTCGTAGTTGTAGCTCAGTCGTCCAAAGAGAGAGGCAACCTTATGCTCATAGTAGGGTCCTCCCCATACACCGACAAGACTCTTCGCACCTGTAATCACGCCATCAGCATCTGTGGATATCTCCAAGTCACCGCCTGTGGTATAGTTGATGGACGGTTTGTTCGGGTTGATGAGGTTCCAGTGAGAGCCACCCAGTTCATCACCCTTGAACTTTGATGCCGACTGTCCCAGCACGACAGCGATAGAGTGCTTGCCGAACTGTTTGTCATAAGTCAGGGTATTCTCTATCTGCCAGGTAGAGTTATTACCTTTGTAAGAGGTGGCAGAGGTATGGTCGGCATTGTTATTACCAGAGAAATAATACTTCTCCTTGACGGCGGCGTCATAGCCCCAGAACGACAGCTCTGCACTCCAGGTGAAGTGGTATTTCAGGTTGTCCCACAACTGCAGGTCGAGGGAGAACTTAGGCATGAACTTATGCGACCAGTTCTTCTGTGGATTACGCTGCATCAGGGCAATAGGGTTGTTCTGCTCTGCGTATGAGCCGATATAGCCGGGGATGGTATAAGGATCACCATTCGCATCAGTATACAAGTCATACTGTGGATACTGGTTGATCAGGCGCTGACCTGCCTCTCCCTTCATTGTAAGGGGAAGGATAGGTGACAGATAGAGTGCCGATCCCAGCGGGGAGCCCCATGTGGAGTTAGCGTCAATACCTGTATTATGGACACGCATATAAGAGAGATTGGCTCCAATGTCAAGTTTGTTAAAGAAACTGCGCTCTTTACTGTCATCGAAAAGATTGATACTGTTATTCGAGCGGATGGTCAGACGGTCGTAGTTCGACTGACCATAGTTGCCTCCCACGATACCATCCTGTGTAAAGTAGCCCAGTGAGAGATAATAATTCACTTTCTCCGAAGCACCGCTGATGGAGAGGTCGTGCTGCATAATGGGGGCATTGTCATTGAACAGCAGGTTCTGCCAGTTGGTTCCAAAGCCCTTTACTTTTTCACCGTTGACATCTACGAGGTTGTAGGGATCCATGTAGACAGGAGCCTTTCCACCATTCACCTTCGCCTCGTTCTGAAGGATAGCATAGTCGGTGGCACTGGTCACGTCACGCTTCTTCCAGGCACTCTGCCAGCCATAGGAGAAATTATAGTTGATGCTTGCCTTGCCCATCTTACCCTTCTTGGTAGTCACTAAGATGACACCGTTGGCGGCACGGGCTCCATAGATAGCACCAGAGGCAGCGTCTTTCAACACCTCAATAGACTCAATATCGTATGGATTAACTGACTCCAAACCATTTTGGTCTGTCGGCATACCATCTATAATATAAAGAGGATCGGAGTTGTTGATGGTACCAATACCACGGATACGAATCATTGACTTTGAGCCCGGCTGTCCAGAGGCAGAGGTCACATTAATACCTGCGGCAAGACCCTTCAAGGCATCATCCGCACGAAGACGTGACTTTCCTTCCAGGTCCTCAGCACTCACCTTGGCAATAGAGGCTGTTACGACGCTCTTCTTTTGAACACCATAACCGATGACAACGACCTCATCGAGCAGTTGCTGGTCTGTCTTCAGGACAATACGGAGGTTATCCGCCGCTTTCACCTCCTGTGTGACATAACCAATGTAAGAGATCACCAGAGTTGCCCCTGACTCTACGGAAACCGAGAAGTTTCCATCATAATCAGTTATCGTACCGTTAGAGGTACCTTTCTGAACAACAGAAGCACCAATGACAGGCTCATTCTGGTCATCGACGACCACACCCGTATAGGTACGCTTCTGGGCAAGAGCAGTTGCTGACATCATGACGAATGACAGTAACAGGAATAAAAACTTGCTTTTTTTCATACGTTAATGTTTTATTGTTTTTTGGTTAGTGATTTTATCCACCCGATTTCGTCTCTTGAACGATTTCCGCTGCAAAGTTATTTAAAATAATAAGGTGAAAATTGGAAAGCGGTTGAAAAAGTGGATAAAAACAGCCCCATAAAAATTACAACAAACAGAAAATAAGCAACTTACGAAAAAGTGGACAACAAAAAAGAGTGGATAAAATATAGAGGTGTAAATAAAACAATTATCCCGATAAACGGGGTGTTTATCGGGATAATATATTATTAAATAGATTTCCTATTACTTCTCCTCAGTATCGATAACCTTCCAGACACAGGCAGCAAGAGCACCACCGATGAAAGGTCCGACGATGAATACCCAGAGCTGAGCCAGTGCCTTACCACCCTCGAAGAGTGCAGGACCGATAGAACGGGCTGGGTTGACAGAAGTACCTGTGTAGTTGATACCTACCAGGTGAATAAGAATCAGGGCGAGACCGATGGCAAGTCCTGCGAAGTTGTTGGTAGCACCATTGGTCTTAGAAGTAGCACCTAATACAACGAGTACGAAAATAAAGGTGAGCACAATCTCAGCGCACAAACCGTTCAGCACATTCTCTGAGGCACATGCGTTGGCACCTGTCGCTGTTCCACGAGCGAGACCTGGATCAGTGGAAACAAGGAAAGCAAGCAAGGCAGCAGCGATGATGGCACCGATGACCTGGAAGAGCATGTACATGCCGCAATCTTTAGAATTCATACGACCGCTGAGGAACACACCAAGGGTAATGGCGGGGTTGATATGGCAACCAGAGATACCACCGATAGCATATGCCATAGCTACTACAGAGAGACCGAAGGCAATTGCCGTTCCTACCACAGATGCTGTATCCACACCACAATTCAGGCTGACAGCAGCACCGCATCCTAAGAATGTCAGCACGAATGTGCCTACCATTTCAGCTAAATACTTTTTCATATCCTTTTTAGTTTAAGTGATTAATAAATCTGATATTTAAACGCAAAAGTAGTAAATTTATTTCACATCCGCAAGCAAAAGCGACGAAATCATTACTTTTCAGTATTTATAAATCATGTATGAAGGGGCAGTTCGACAATAAACCGGCAGCCCTCATGATACTCCGTGTCAAGAATCAGGTTACCACCAAGGTTGATGATATGACGCTTGGAAAGGGGTAGTCCTAATCCCAGTCCTTCTGACAGGTCATTCACCTTCGTAAAGGGCACAAACATCTCGTTGATATAATTCGCATCAATGCCTGGACCGGTATCCTCAAACACAAAACGGACTACTGACTCTGTCGCAGAGACGCACAATGAGATATGCTGCCCGTCGGAGTACTTCGCAGAGTTATAAAGGATCTCACGCAGGCTACGCATCAGATAGAGACGGCTCGTGTTGATACTCAGCGAATCCGGTATTCTTGTCTCAAAATGAACAGAGAGGTCAGGAAAATGAAGACTGATGTTAGCTATACAATCACGGGCTATCTCATTACATGAGACACTTTCATATTTCTGGCTATTCATCTCATCAGAAACACCTGAATCAGAACTGTCATAGAGCATCAGCACCATGCGGTTGAGGGTCATGGCATTATGCTCCATCATGTCTGCCATCTTCCTGACCTCCTCTGCTGGCATATCTTTCACATCATCACGGAGAACCTGCGCAAAACCCATGATGATATTAAGTGGTGTCCGTATCTGGTGTGTCATATTCTGGATGAACACCGTTTTCTGACGGTCTGACTCCTCTGCCAACAGACTGGCGCGTTGAAGTTCCTCATTACGTTTTTCCGTCTCTTCATGCATCTTCTTGATATCACCAATATGCTGGTTCAGGGAGTCTTGCATGACAGCAAAACTATTCTGTAGCCGTCCCACGGCATCTTGTCTGGAAATAGTCTTGATCATCTCGTCATACTGACCTGATGCCAGACGCTGCGACTGCTCTACTAGTCTATTCAACGGACGGATGGAATGAGCCACTATCCTGCGGCAGAACCATGTGATCAGTATCAAGCCGATAATGATCAGTATGGCTATGAGATTGGATAACTGGTAGTAGTTATACAGGATGTCGCTATCCGGACAAACCAAGGCAAGACTCCATTTCGTACCTGTCACACGACCGTAACACACCAAACAAGGCTTGCCATGAACATCTACCATCATGGCACCATGATGACCTGCCGTCATCTCATGTCCTAAGGCGATGATGTCCGCATGACGGCGAGCGTCCATATCAGTGAAGATAGTCTGGGTAACGAGTTTTGTAGAGTCAGGATGCACAAAATAGTGTCCATCCGCACCCAGCATAACGAAATAAGCATTCCGATAAGGCTTTTCAGCAGCAATGGCGTCGGCAAGACGCTGTAATGACAGATCGGTAGAGATAACACCCATGAACTGACCTTCCTTACCGTATAGAGGCTTACAATAAGAGGCTATCATCCCCGAAGCGGAAAGTGTTCCCTCATTATAGTCATTAAAAGGATCCACCCAACAAGCCTCTTTCAACTCCTTGGGAGTCTTATACCACACTTTGTCAAAATACTCATACTCTTTCTCACGAACCGTTGTAATACTATCGCCCTCACGGACAGAGTAAGCAGAGAAATACTTACCGTATTGGGGGAACAGATAAGGTTCCGTGGTAATAGAGCATCCGTTGACATTGGCATTCAACAAAACAACGCGGTTTGAGAAGGAAAGCAAAGAGTCCGGGTGCATGCTCTCCAACACAAGCCATTCTGTGGCATCCGTCGCCGTCTCCACCGTATTCAGATAACGCCTTACACGCTGCACCGACGTGTTAAGGGCACTGGTGGCATGCTCCACAGCCTCTTGTCTGATATGACGGCGTGACTGGACAAACAAGATGCCTAACGACACAATGAAGACAGGTACTGTCATCAGCAAGATGCTGAAACTGAGTTTCAGCGAAAGCGACTGGCGGATATGACGGATTATACTTCTCATCTCCTATTCCTCCATTTTCTCTTGTGAGACATCCAGCAGGTCGTTAAGCAACTTCGTGACGATCTTCCCCTGCTCCTGAATCGTCTCCTCAGTCTTATTTGCCTCTTGCTGGTCCATGTCCTGACGATGCTCACATAGCATGTTGACACTCGACTGAATAACACTTACAGGTTTTATCATCTGATCGGTCATGTTATGCAGGAACGCCGTCTTGACACGGTCAGCATCCTTGGCTTGCTCATAGGCTCCTGCCAATACTACGTTGCGTTCACGCAACTCTGTGGTCAATCGCTCCAGTTCTCCTATATGGACAGAAAGTGCTTGCTGCATCTGCTGGAAGTGGTCTTGCAAACGCCCTACCTCATCCCATTGATGACTGTCTGGGACAGGCTCGTCATAATGTCCTTCTGCGATACGCTGTGACGACTTCGCAAGCATCCTCAACGGCAACAGGCACCGGTGTGTTATCATCTGGCAGCCTGTCATTAAGAGGACCAGCCCTACCAGGGCGATGGCGATGACTATATATAATAATTGGTTATATTCACCGAAGATATCATCCTCTGGGTAGACAATACCTATACTCCATCCCGTTCTCTCCATGGAGCGCCCCGGAACATCCGCACGAATGAACGGTTTATAGAACACATAATTGTCAGTCCCATCCAGACGGAAGTGCTTATAGCCTGTCTCACCAGCCACCATCGCATCTTCCGCTGCCCTCAACTCTTTATTCGTCTGATAGCTGTCTGACATGTAGATCGTTTTATGTAAAACTTTCTCACTGTCTGGATGAACAATATAAGAACCGTCACTTCCCAACAAAGTAGCATAGGAGTTAGGGGATGGCTTTGCAGACAGTACAATGTCAGACAACAGGCTCAGAGACAAGTCAACGGCAAGCACACCGATAACCTTTCCTCCCTGTGCATAGATGGGCAAGCTGAAAGTGATGATCGCCTCTCCCTCTGCCTGATCATTTTTCAAAGGATTAATCCAACAAGGGCGTCCTGTCTCTACTGGTTTGCTATACCATATCTGTTCCGGGTATGGAACATTCCCGAAAGTCTCTGCTTGGATAATCTCAGAACTGACGGTCTCCAGCTTATCCTTATTCACATGATGGACATACGCCATGAAATACCGTCCTCGCTCCTTATAATAATCAGGCTCGAAGGCGATGGCACATCCTGCGACATAAGGATTCGTCTCCACCATCTTACGACTGTACAAGAACATACGCTCCGACTCGTTGAGATGAGTCAGTAAGTCCCAGTAAATATTACCAGCTGACTGTTCCACACTTAACAAGACATTATCCACTTGGCGCACGGTACGCTCCAGCGTCTCCTCCGCCTTTTGCCTGGCTTCTGCCTTTATAGCTTTCCTGGAGAAATGAAACATGATAAAGAGAGCTACTGCCAATAGCGTAGCCACTGCCGAGACAACCTTCAGACTTATTCGTACAGATAAGGTTTTGGTGATGAATTTAACCGGTTTTATCATCTTCGTTGCAAATTTACATTATTTCTCCAATATAGTCCTCTGTTTTTCTTCTTTTTTTGCTATCTTTGCAAAAATCAAATACACTTTTATGGGAAATATGGAAAATCCTTACGTTAAACAGTTCCCGGAACTGATGAAAGGCAAAACGGTTTTGTATTGCCATGGTTTTGGCAGCAGCGGTCAGTCTGGGACAGTAGAGCGGTTGCGCATCGTGATGCCCAACGCCAGGGTCATCGCCCCCGACCTGCCTGTCAACCCCCACGAAGCTATCGCCCTGCTTCACACCATTTGCGAAAAGGAGAAACCTGACTTGATTATCGGCACGTCGATGGGAGGTATGTATGCGGAACAGCTTCGTGGCTTCGATCGCATCTGCATCAACCCCGCCCTGGAGATTGCGGAGACGATGAGGACACACGGCATGACGGGCACTCAGCAATTTCAGAACCCACGACAGGACGGCGTGCAGGAGTTCTATGTCGACAAGGCTCTCGTCAAAGCATATCGAGAAGTGTCGGAACAACGGTTCGTCGGTCTTACCCCTGAGGATGAGCAGCGCGTCTATGGACTCTTCGGCGACAAGGACGACTTGGTAGATACAATGGGGATTTTTTGTCAGCACTACTCACAAGCCACCAACTTCCATGGTGAGCACCGGATGGACGACAAAAGCTACATGCACTCCGTCGTCCCCGTCATCCGCTGGATAGATGACAAGCAAGAGCACCGGCAGCGTCCTATTATATATATAGGTATAGAGACGATGATGGATGCTTACCAGAAACCGGCATCTTCTGTACAGAAAGCCGTACGCATATTGATAGAGCATTATGAGGTGTTCTTTGTGGCTCCACCACCATTTAAAGGAGGAAGGACAGAGATTGTATGGCTCTCTGACTATATCGACGTTCCTGCCTGGCAGCACACCATCTTCACGCCACGCCGTGAGTTGCTCTATGGCGACTATTTGATAGAAGTTCCCTCTCTGAAGGAGAGGGCGGAGGGTGAGGCTTTGGCGACCCTCCTTGAATATGGTTCCGACACTTTCAAGACGTGGGAGGACATCATCGAGTATTTCTCACATCTTGGTGGACAATAGGTATCAGAATTGCCAACGACTGGGCATCTGCCGTTCAGGCCACAGATGCTTGCAATAGCGGTAATGGTATTTGTCGTATAACTCCGTCATACGGGTCAGCCGGATGACAAAATCGTCGTAGTTCTTCCGTGACGGTTGTGTCCATTGCACTTCGGCAAGGGCTGACATACGGGGCAGTGCCTGATACTCTACGATACGCTCATTGGTCATGTATTCTGACCACAGGTTTGCCTGGACACCCAGGATATGTTTCTTGGCGGCAGCGGAAAGACTGTCGGGAGCCGGGTCGAGACTGTATACTTTCTCAATAGGGATAAAGCCCCCACAGCGACTGGGCTCAAACAACACATCCTTCACCTGCTGATAGTCGAAATAACAATGGGTGGTAGGTGCCATCACCACATCATGTCCCATCTCTGCCGCCTTGCCACCTGGCTCCGTCCCCCGCCATGACATGATCATAGCATCCTGCGGTGCTTTGTTCTCCAACAACTCATCCCATCCCAAAGCGCGACGGTGATGGGCTGTCAGGAAGTTAAAGACACGCTGGGTGAAATAACCTTGCAGCGTATGACCTCCCAAAGCGAGAGACTGGCATTTCGCACATTGCTCCCATTTCTCCGTAGGTGTCTCGTCACCTCCGATATGGATGACCTCCGAAGGGAAGATATCCATGATCTCCGTCAGCACATCCTCCACAAACTGATAGACCTTCTCATTACCCACACAGAGCACATCCTTATAGACTCCCCAGTAATGCCCCACCTGATAGGGACCACCCGTACACCCCAGTTCCGGATAACTGGCAAGGGCGGCAAGCATGTGTCCCGGCATGTCAATCTCCGGCACAACGGTGATATGACGTTCCTTAGCATATGCAACAATCTCACGTGCCTCATCTTGGGTGTAATAGCCTCCGTATGGTGTCTCATCGTCGATATCGGAATTGGTACCGATAATCGTTCCTGTACGATGAGAACCCACCGTAATGAGTTTCTGCCATTTCTTGATCTCAATACGCCATCCCTGGTCATCTGTCAGATGCCAATGAAACACATTCATCTGATGGAGAGCCAACAGATCGATATATTTCTTCACAAAGGACACGGGGAAGAAATGACGGGAACAGTCGAGGTGCATTCCCCGCCAAGAGAAACGAGGAGCGTCCTTGATGATGACAGGAGAAAGACTCTTCTTTCCACTGAGAGACTTACGAAGTGTCTGAATACCATAGAAGACACCTGCCGCAGATCCTCCTTCAATGCGTACATATCCTTTATCAACGGTCAGTACATACCCTTCCGCCTGGTGGATCTTTGGGGAAACAGTGAGGGATACATAACGCTCCCCTGCCCGCTGCTTTGATACGATAGGCAACGTCTCCCCAGTCATCTCGAAAAGATATTCCTTCAGGAAAACAGCCTCACGCTGCAGACCTTCTTGTGCCACAATCCGCACATCACTCTGGAAGACGAAAGGTTCACCTTTTTGCAGCTGCACACTTTGCGGCAGAGGCACCACCTGATAGTCGGCTGCACTTACAAGTAAAAAGGTAACAAGGTAAACTAATAAAACACAGGCTTTTCTCATATCCTCAGAATTGATATTCCACAAATGCTTCCATCGCCTCGTAACAGGCAAGACCTAACTCATCATAGCGTTTCGCCGTCTCACGGTTACGGTCTTGGGCACGCTGCCAGAACAGACGTGCGTCGTCGCCCATAAAGGGAGCACCCTCCATCTGACTCTGATGACGGAGGATGGCATTACGTTTCTCCAGCAGCTCCTCAGGACTCATCGGCACACACATATCAATATCAGCGATGTCCCATTCTGCCCATGCGCCACGGTACATCCATACCCTGCAGTCGTCCAGCCATCCACCACCAGACATCATCTCCTCCTGAATGGCAGCAAGGACGACATCCGTGCATTTCCGATGGGTCCCGTGAGGGTCAGCAAGATCGGCAGCCACATAGATCTGGTGGGGCATGATCTCCGCTATCAGTTGCTGGACTATCTGCACATCCTTCTCCGTGACAGGCAGCTTCTCTATCTTACCGCTCTCATAAAAGGGAAGGTCAAGGAAATGGATGTGGTCTTTGGGAATATGGTTATAATTGCAGGCATTCCGAGCCTCTCCCCTACGAATCAATCCCTTGACGGTCAGAATACTGGGATTATCCAGATCCCCTTCCTTCTTCTGCTTCAGATAGTTCATGATTTCCTGATAGCGGATCTTGATGACTTCATCGGAGCCATTGGCAAAGAGTTGGTTGAAGCCGTTGATAAAGTGCATGTAGAGACGTACTTCCTCATCAGCAACGGCAATGTTGCCACTCGTCTCGTAAGCGATATGTACATCATGACCTTGTTGCATCAGCCGGCGGATAGTACCTCCCATCGAGATGACATCATCATCGGGATGAGGTGAGAACACAATAATGCGCTTAGGATAGGGACGGGCTCGCTCCGGACGGTTACTGTCATCCACATCCGGTTTGCCGCCGGGCCATCCCGTAATGGTATGCTGTAACTCGTTGAACACCTCGATATTCACCAGTCCTGCTTTCCCATCGAACTGTTTCACGAGGTCACCCAGTCCGTTGTCCTCATAGTCTTTTGTCGACAGTTTCAACAGGGGCTTCCCTACCTTCTTACATAACTCAATGACCTGACGGCGTAACTGATGGTCAGGCATCTGAATGGTATCAGTTAAATGGAGATTCATATCATATTTGTTTCAAGTTTCAGGTTTCAGGCAGTAGCACCACACCATGCTGTTTCTTTCCGTCCATCATGATCTTCAAAGGACGGTCGAAACGGACATGACGCACGTATTCAGTCTCTTCCACCGCAGGCATGGCATCCAGCACATCCCGCTGGAGGACTCCGTCACCCGTATAGGTATTGATGGTGAAGTACCCTACCCCGAAGGAGGTGAGGTTCTGGAAGAAGTGGGTACCCTGCGAGGGGTCTACATGGTAGTTCTTCAGCCCTTCCTCCACGATGACACGGGCTGCGGAGATATGGGGCCATTTCACGGGGATACCCAGCCAGTAGTCACTGCTGCCCCAGCGTCCGGGACCGATGAGCACGTAGTTCTTGTCAGCATCCAGGAACTTACGGTTGATCCGTTCTATCTCATCAGCGATATAGGGGTTATTGGCGGCGGTGAAGTCGTCATCGGTCTTGACATACACTACATCCACCACATCCTCTGAGATACCATGTCCCAGGGAGTTATGGGAGCGTAACAGACACTGCTCGTCAGGAATGGCGGCAAGGTCTTCGTCCAGTACTTGCTTGGAATCGACGATAGGACGGATCTGCAACAGGTAGAAGTCGCCCGTCGTACCTTTCGGCGTACTGTTCAGGTTGCAAGCGAACTCTATCTCCACCGGTCGGCGCATCTCCTCAGAACCATATTTCTGTGCCATCTGCAGGATCTCCGGCAACGGGAAGATACCGTGCTGCAACACCCCGCAGAAGGAGATGACCTTCCTGCCACCCTCATAGATACCATCCCGGATAATCTGGTCATAGGGGTCGTAGGTGGAGGCGATACCGTTCAGGGAACCGTCCTTGTCCGCCTCCTTCACCCGCAGGCTTTTGATATTGAAACCGTCATCCACCTTGAAGTCATCACCTACATGCGACATATCCAAGGCATAGAAACGGGTCTGTGTCTCTTTGAGTGCCGTCTCCATCTCAGAGGTCTGCAGCACCTGATGGGGATGATAGGGCGATACCCGCAGGGTCTGTCCACCATCCACGATATATTTGCCTAATCCGAGTGCCAGGGAGGCAATACCCTCCTCCGCCGTCTCGTCACCAATAGGATAGTAGTTCAGGGAGCGCAGCACACCGCTGAACGTGGGATAGTAATGGTCACCGTACTGATGTCCCACCACCTCCTGCAGGATGACTGCCATCTTCTCCTGGTCGATGACATTAGAGGTCGCTGTCATATATGCCTTGGAGTCCTTATAATAGACGGAGGCATAGACACCCTTGATGGCACAGGCAAGCATCCGCAGCATCTCATACTTATCCTCCAGATAGGGTATCATATAGGTACTGTAGATTCCTGCGAAGGGCTGGTAGTGGCTGTCCTCCAGCAATGAGCTTGAGCGGACGGCGATTGGCGACTTCACCGCATCGAAGAAGGTGAAGAAGTCGGCTATCAGGGAGTCTGGCAACTGTGCACGGAGGAAGTGTTGCAGGATATCCTCATCGGAGGCATCACTCAGGGCGATACCCCACAGGTTATTCCTGTCCATGAACTCATCGAAAAAATCGGTACAGAGCACCACCGTCTTAGGGATTGACACTGTAGCATTCTCAAACTGATTGAGCTCCACATGGCGCTTGATGATATTATCAAGGAAGGCGAGACCACGCCCTTTTCCTCCCAATGAGCCCTCACCAATACGGGCGAAGTGGGCATAACGGTCAAACTTCAGACGGTCGAAGACGGCGACGACACCGATGTTCTTCATCCGACGGTATTGCACGATGGCATCGAAGATGATCTGCCGGTGGGCATCGACATCCTGCAGCTTATGCCACGTCACCGTCTTCAGGAAGGCGGAGACGGGGAAGATGGCACGGGCACACAGCCAACGGCTCATGTGGTTACGGGAGATATGGTAGAGCATGGAGTCATTGGGAATCTTGAAGATATTATCCTGCAATTCCTTCAATGACGACACACGCATAATCTCCTCACGGGTCACAGGGTCACGGAAGATAAAGTCGCCGAAGCCCATGTGCTCCTCAATGATATGGCGCAGGTCGACATTCATCTTCTTCGAGTTCTTGTCGACGAAGTCAAAACCCTCTGCCTCTGCCTTCTCCTTATTGACAATCTCACTGCTCTGCAGGATCAGCGGCACATACTCGTCACGCTTACGGATCTCACGCAGCAGTTTCAGACCAGCCTCAGCATCGCCTTCCTCCACGTGTGACAGTCTGCCTGCCGTCGTCTTCATCGGGAAACGGGTATCGCTGATAACACCCAGCACGTTATCGTGATATTTCTCATACCATTGCATCGCCTCCTCATAGTTGGTGGCGAGCACCACCTTGGGACGCCCTCTCTTACGCTGTGCGGCAGCATGGGGGTTGAGAGCCTCGGTAGAGAAGTTCTTCGACTGGGCGAGGATATAGTTGTAGAGGTTAGGCAGTACGGAGCTATAGAAGCGGATGTTATCCTCCACGAGCAGTATCATCTGCACACCTGCCTCCTTGATGTCGTGCTCGATATTCATCTTGTCCTCTATCAGTTTGATGATAGAGAGGATGAGGTTGGTATTCCCCAACCAGCAGAACACATAGTCGAAGATGGACATATCCTCGTGCTCGATACGCTTGGTGATACCATGTGAGAAGGGGGTCAGTACGACACAGGGAATCTGCGGTGCCGACTGCTTCACGTCACGTGCCACGGCAAAGGCGTCATTATCGGCATTACCCGGCATACAGATAATCAGGTCGATATCGGTCGTCTTCAGCACCTCCTCCGCCTCCTTGGTGGTACTCACCTGCGTAAACGTTGGCGGATAGCGCAGTCCCAGTTCCATATACTCGTCAAACAGCTTCTCGTCGATGCGTCCGTCGTCCTCCAGCATGAACGCATCATAAGGGTTGGCAACAATCAGGATATTGAAGATGCGTCGTGTCATCAGGTTGACGAACGACACATCCTTCAGATAAAACTGATTCCACTCGTTAGGTATTTTGTTGGTCTCTTCCATACTTCTTTGCTTCTGGATGCAAAGTTACGGAAAATATGCGAACAAAACAAAAAAGCGAACCTAATTCTGCTGATAAAAGGGAACAAGCGAAAAATTTTAATCCACATCGGGACCAATGGGTTTTGTTCTGGGAGGTATGATGGGGGACATACCGTCAATGAGGCAATGGTTGTCGGTCACGAGACTATCTATGTCGCCAATCCTGGGATGATGAATCTCACAACCAAAGAGACGGATGGGTTCGTTGGTCGAAAACAGTTCCCCTTCAGCCCAGTTGTCATAGATACGGCAACCACGAAACGTGGTATTCAGACTGCTGCCATTGCTGATCAGTGGGTTTTCCTTGTTACTGAAGAAGTCGCAATCTTCAAACGTCAGATTCCAGCAATCATAGAGATCCATGATACCGTATGTGCAGTGATGGATTTTGGTGCGTTTCACCCACGCATTCCCCAAACTACGTCCTACAATACCGAATGTGCCACAGCCATAGAGGTCGCAGTCTGAGATAATATTGTTCCGACCTCCCTCAAAGCCTATCACGCCCCCGTCACAATAGCCGTATTCCGTATGCCCGATAGTCAGATTCTCCACCCGGCAATCAAAACAATCGTAGAAGTTCAGACAGAAAGCATAGCGCGGATCCACCTCGATACTGGAATTGCGCTCACCGCGAATTGTGAGTCCTTCGAAGTGTTTGAGTGTCAGCTGCTGTCCGTCGTTGCACGACTCGCTGACGATGATTGGTTTATTGCTGATATCCTTCTTGACGATAGTAGCCCACGCACGTCCAGGCACCCCGGCAAACTTGTCCTCTTGTTCGAGTATACGCGAAAGGTTCAGATGCACGTCGGCACCAATCTGTACCGTGCGGTTGTTGCCAAGGGCATTGATAAACTGCTCCTCGGTAGTGACAATGATAACACCATCCACGACCTCTGACATTTCCTGTGCGACCTCTGCACGCTCATATCTCACACGCTCCCGGTCGTCTAATGACTCCTCATACTTCAAGAGTTGCAGATTGATGGTCTCTATCGGATTCAACTTAATGCGGCTGTTGTCGGCTACGGGCTTATACCAAGGCTGTCTGCCGAAGTGCTCCCGCAGATCCTTCGACTGGAATCTCCAACCATGACGTGCCAGAATCTCGTTGCGCATCAGCCGTAACTGGGGCTTTGAGAAGTAGCCCAGATAATGAGCGTCGAGCAGCGAGTGCTGCAACACCCAACTGACCTCCTTCGCCTCCAGTTCTTTCTGATGCGCCAGACATCCATCCAGATCCTCTGGTGTCCATACGAAGATACCGACGGCATCACCATGCGGATTGCGGACTGCCAGAAAGTCCTGTCGTCCCTGACGGACATAATCCACTTGCCAACCTACCTCTCCACGAACGAACAGCCAACCTTGTTTATTACCAGCATTAAGGGTATAATGACCGTTGCCCGCCTTCATCAAGATAAACGTGTCGCTGCCCATCCTTTCACTTTCCCCGTCCATCGTGATATTGCCTGCCCCATCAACATGGGCTGTATAGAGTCTCTCGCCATTCCACCAGCGTGAACCCTCGGTGATGGTCTGAGCCACCATAGTCTGCGTACAGTACGCAAAAATCATTGCTAATAAAAAAAACTTTTTCATCATCGTTATTTTTATTATGCTTGATTATTATTTACCATTTACCAATTTGCGCAAGTCTTGGTTATATGTAGAACCCGACGAATAATCTACCTCACCGGGGGTCGAGAACCCGTGACCATTCCATTTCAAGGTCGTCTGCCACTTCTCTCGACCGTTCTCACTCCAATGCGTCACGATGATGTCCTTGCCAAGACGGGGCAGTGCATACGAGATATTGAAGTACTTCACCTCAATACCCATATCAGTGTACTGCATCTGCTTCGTGGCATTGTCGTAGCGGTAGAACAACAGACCGTCGAATTGCCCAGGGTTCATGCGCTTGCCATTTTCCGACAACTCTACACACAGCGCAAACAACTTATGTTTCTTATCTGCCATGTTCCAGTAGCACATCTCCCACTTGTTCGTGAATCCGTCGTGTTTCGACTGCACCAGGATATAGCCAGCCTTCTTGTCGACGGTAATCGTGAAGCCATCGGGCTGAGCCTCGCCCTTGCGATAACATTCCAACGACCGCCGCAGTGCTGCCGCTGACTCGTCCGGAGTATTTTCTTGATCATCCCAGATTGAAGTCCACGACCATGCGAAATCCATGATGTCGGGAGCAGCTCCCTGAAATCCCACTTTGATACCGTCCTGTGCCGACACTGTCAGCATACAGCACACAAAGATCACTGCAAATAAAAAGGTCCTTTTCATCCTCAGTATCGTTTTTATATGCCTTTCATTATTCTGGACGCTTAAACGTCATCGACTCACCTTCTGGGTCTTTCAGGACCAGTTTGGTGTCCGTTGCCGAGACAACGGTATACTTGCCACTCAGCAGTCCTTCCTGCGCCATCTGCTGTTTATTCTTATCGAAAGCGTTGAATACGATTTCCTGCAACTGCTTCTCCTTCTCCGGATTATCCTTGACAGCAGCCTTTAGCTCGTTGATAAAGTCTATGCTATATAAAAGCATTTCTGTCTGAGAGGGGTCGAAGTGGAAGTTGAGGAAACCCGATCCTGGCGTATATTCCTGCGCAGGAACTGTGAAATATAATGAAACATTACCTACTCCCTCCAAAGGTGCCTCTGCTACCATTGCCTGTTTCATCCGGTTACCTCCGAACACAAGGATATAGGTCACCGTCTCTTCCGACTCCTCGTCAATAACGTGAGTAATCCAGTTTCCCGTAATGGTCTGTGCCTGCAATGACAACATCGCTGCCATCGCCAACATGATAGTCAAAATAGTTTTTTTCATACGTCTTATTTTAATGGTTATTAAATACTTAGAAGAAATTGAAGAAATAGATGGCGGCAACCGTCTTGACGTCGGACGATGTCATGTTGCGTGCATTGCCGACACACCTGCCGTCCAAATAGACATCACCATTGGAACGGACCTCACCGACACGCCTGCCATCCAAATAAATTTCACCATTCGACCGAATCTCACCGACACGCCTGCCACTCTTATAGACATCACCGTTCGAGCGGACTTCTCCCCTGTTGCTGCCGTTGACATAGATGTCACCATTAGAACGTGCCTCTCCGACACGGGAGCCACTGATATAAATGTCACCATTCGGGCGGATTTCGCCAAACCGACTGCCACTGCGATACAACTCAATCGACTGCTTGCTGCTAGAGCTACTAGAACTGCTAGAATTACTAGAACTGCTAGAATTACTAGAAACTCTAGAGCTGCTTGCAGCCCTGGCGGCAGCCAGTTCGCGCTCTTTTGCGGCACGGGCTGCAGCTTCGGATTTAGCCTGTTGTTGCAATAACTTAAATCTCCCGATTTGGTCTTTGGAAACCATGACTCCAAAGGTGGTGTATGCCACGAGTAACGGACTGACATAGCCGTCGAACGAGCTGAAAGTAGTGCCATAACAGGAGGCTTCATTGATAGTAGCAGAACCAATCACTTCGCCATCCATCGAGACCTCGTTTGTCTTAGGATTGAACTTGATAGTGCCCAGATTTGGTGTTTCCAGCGTTCCGTCATTGCTCATCTGTCCTGCCGGTCTACCTGCAATATTCGTCCACTTACCTGTAGCAGGGTCGAGCATGAAGGTGATATGCTGACCGGCATACTCGCCAGCGCTTTCATCATAGGTGTCGTTGAATACTAACATGAGAGTCGCAGGGTCCCATTCTCCCACCTTCTTATTCATCCATTTGATGGTGACAGGTTTCCCTTTCTTATCCGGTTGAGGGATTGTGGGTTTGAGGGCATCCATCGCTTTCTCCTTCTTCGTCTTAATGCCGAGTGCCTTACGTGCCTTGTTAAGATTGATAGAAAACTGTGCGTCAGCCGCTGTGCTGAATGCGAACATGGTGACGAGCACCATCATTGTTGTCTTGATAGAATGTCTCATAATCGGTTGTAATTAATTCATGTGATTTATTGATGTAGTTGGTTGATTATTTCCTTTAACTGTCGTGTCACCTCCGCTTTCACCATATCACGTATGGTAAACAGGAGCCTGGCTTGATCCTCAGTATAGCTACTGGCTGCCTGATGCCTGCGGTTTGGTTGAGTGTTCGGTGACTTCTGGTCCATTGACGTTTCGTAATTTGCATGCAAAGATACGGCAAAAACAAGGCACTATCTTCAGCAGAATGCGCAGAAAATTGTGCAGAATCTTCCCAAATGCACCATTTCAACGCGTTTTGCCTATGTTTTTCCTAATTTCGGGCTAAATAGTCAGTAGGCGTAACACCATAAAACCGTTTGAAGGCACGGGTGAAGGCACCCTGGTCTTCATAGCCGCAAGCGAGGGCAATGTCTAAGATGGTGACCTGCGGCTCGACATGATCAAGTAGCTGGCGTGCCTTCTGCATGCGGATATTCGTGATGTAGCCCTGTGGGGTCTCACCGGTGATTGCTTTCAGACGGTTACGGAACTGGGTGGTACTCATCGCCATCTGCGAGGCAAGCGCATCCACATTGACACTGCTGGTCTCTATCTGCTCGGCTATGAGGTTCATGGTGCGGGTCAGGAAGTCCTTGTCACGGGCAGAGAGTTCCTGCTGTCGGTTGGCACGATCGTTCTCGTATCGCTGGCGCAACTCATCGAGAGTCATGGTTACCTCGCTGAGTCGGCGGCGCTGAAGTGCTGAGCGGCGGCGCAGCATTACTACCAGTGCGGCGGCGACAGCCAGCAACACGATACATACTATCAGAATGATGGTACGGGAACGGCGGATGTTGGTGTTCTCCTCCGCCAGACGGGTATTGCCAAACTCGGCATTGTAGCGAGCCAGCAGGTCAGCAGCTCCGTTGTTGTAGAGCGAGTCCTTCAGCAGGTCAAAGCATTCCAGTTCCAGTCGGGCACTGTCGGGATTGACGGTCCATAGCGCCTGATAGAGTCCGTCACGGGCATGCATCTCATTATAGGGATTGCCCATCTCATGACACAGGCTGACGGCTTCACGCAGATAGGGCACGGCACGACGCTCCAGACGGTGTTTCTCAGCATCGCCACATCCTGGGTCCCGGCTCATGGAAAGTAGCGTATGTCCCACCTTGTTGAGCGATATGGCGAGTGACTGGCGGTTGCCCTCCTTACGGAAGAAGGGGATGATGGTATCGAAGATCGCCAATGCCTCCTGGTGTTGCTTCATCCCCAACAGGATGGCTGCCTTCTGGGCAAGACGCACACGCAGTTTCATCTGCCGCCCGTCCTCACGCTCCAGTTGTATGGCACGCTCGATATAACGCTGGGCAGCGTCAAAGTGGCTCATGGAGAGTTCTGTCTCTGCTGCTGCGCCGCAGTACATGGCAATACGGGCACGATGGTTGATCTCTTCGGCAAGCTGGAGTGCCTCAAGGATGTACTTCAGTCCCTCCTGAGGCTGCTTGGCATCGACATAGATGGCACCGATGGTGTTGAGCGACGAAGAGATCATCTCCTTGTCACCACTGGCACGGTCCATTGCGTTACATTCCTTGGCATAGCGCAGCGCCTTATGGTAGTCAGACTGCCGCGAGGTACACACGGCGAGGATGCTCAGCTCATCGGCTATCTCGTCAGTCATTCCCAGCTGGCGAAGCATGGGCAGTGCCTGCTCACCCACGATGACGGCACTGTCATAGAGTTGCTCTTCATAATAACGCCCACTCGCCTCATAGAGACGCATTGCCTCCTGCTTGCTGACAGGCTGCTTGCCAGGTGCGGCATCCACAGCCATGGTAGCAGAAAAGAGAAGGATGAGAAGGATCAGTTTGGTGAGATAATCACTCGGGGTGACACCGAAGAAGCGCTTAAAGGCACGGGTGAACGACGACTGGTCGTCATAGCCGCAACATTTTGCCACGTCAAGGATGGTCATGTCAGGGGTCGTATCCAGCAGGTGATGCGCCTTCTGCATGCGGATGTTCGTGATGTAGCCCTGTGGGGTCTCACCGGTAATGGCAGAGAGTCGCCGGCGGAACTGTGAGGTACTCATCGCCAACGCTGAGGCAAGGTCATCCACACTGACACGGTTGGACTCTATCTGCTCGGTGATGATGGTCATCATCTTGGTGAGGAACTGTCTGTCCTGCTCCGACAGTTCATGAGCGCCATTATCTCCAGTGCCGTCCTGTTGCTGACGCTCACCATGCAACTGCAGTTCTTCAAGGGTCCTGGTCTCCTCACTGAGGCGCTGCTTCTGCAGGGCTATCAACCGGCGCTGGCGCACCACCAAAACAACGGCAACAGCCAACAGCACAACACACATCAGTATAATATAGACACGCGAACGGCTCACAGAGTGGTTCTCCTCCTGCAACCGGTCGTTACCCATCGCCACATCATATTTCGCCTGTGCATCTCCAAAGGTCTTGTTATAAAGCGAGTCCTTGATTCGGGCATTGCGTTCTACCTCCATGCGGGCACTGTCGGGACTCGGCGCCTCTCCGTGAGCGCATGGAACCGCAAGCCACCACATCATAACCATCAGAACGGTGATAAGTGTACTTCTCTTCATAAGGAATCACAATTATGCGGACAAAGTTACGGAAAAAAGTTCATAGTTCATAATTATTTCGTAACTTTGTCGCAGCAATAATATTTAGTAATGAACAGTTATCTTATAAAAGTATGTCATTTCATGTTCGTCTTCCTGACGACCTGCCTCATTCATGTCCATGCACTAAGTGTGCAAGACTTCACCTATTCACACCTTGGACAGACAGACGGACTAGGCAGTCAACGAATATATTCCATTTTACAGACTGAAGATGGCGCTGTATGGTGGTCGACAAAAGATGGTGCGGAACGCTATAACGGTGTCAATGTCAAACATTATCAGATGGGGGATTTGAACATGTTCAGCAACTTTGCCGGACGTATCACCAAACTGACCAAAGGAAAGAATGCAGAATTAATAGCTTTTGATAATAAGGGAGGAATATTTTCATACGACAAACACGAGGATAAGTTCCAACTCTATATGGATATATCCAGATCCTTTAAAGGTGACGTATTAGTAAATGACATTTTAGTCACTGAGCAAGGGCTATGGCTGGCAATGAGAGAGGGCACTTTTTTCCTACATGACAAAAAACTTGTTCCCATTTACAAAAACGTCTATACAAACACCGTGATAGAGACAAAGGACGGTGTGCTGTTGTGTACTAGAGAGGGCGTGCTAAACTGCCTTTTAGGGAAAGGAACACTCCCCCGTGAGAATATGCAGTTACGTTCCATACTTCCCCATCAAATTGAAAGTGGCTATTATGACACAAAGCATCATAAGGTATGGTTAGGTGGTTTCTTAAATGGAGTACATGTTCTCACACTAGAAACAGGAAATGCCCTGACTAACGACATACAGACAGGTACCGCCATTCCTAATCCTGTACGATGTATCACTCCATACAACGACCAAACGATGTTGATAGGTGTTGACGGACTGGGTGTCTTTCAAGTCAATAGACTTCCCAACTCTTCTGGGGAGTATGAGAGTTCCCTGCTCTTTGACGCCAATGAGAGTAGCCAGGGAGTGCTTCACGGAAATGGAATATATGCCATCATCCGGGATTTATGGGGTAATATCATTATCGGGTCATATTCTGGTGGCATAGACATCGCACGACCTGTAGGAAGTACGCCAGCTATGTTCCAGCATATTCGCGACAACCAGCAATCTTTACTCAACGACCATGTGAATTGTGTCGCACAGTTTCCTGACGGAATGCTTGTAATGGGTACAGACAATGGTATCAGTCTGCATAATCCTATCACTAAACAATGGAGGAACGTCTGCCGTGGAGCCGTCGTTCTTAGTCTTTGTGTAACACCATCAGGAACCATGTTGGCAGCCACCTATGGAAAAGGGGTTTTTGAAATTAATGAGAATGGGCAATTACACCAACTTTATACAAAAGAAAACGGAGTATTGAAAGACAATCATGTGTACAAACTGCTCTTCGACAAGAAAAACAACCTTTGGATGGGTTGCCTGGATGGTGCGTTAGTAGAGAAAAACGGTTCTAGCACTCATTACTACCCCATTAAAAATGTTCAGGACATCATACAGCTACCTAACGGCAAGATTGCTGTGGGTACAGCCAATGGCATCAAGGTAATCTCACCCGAGACGGGGAATACCACAGAATTGAACTATGCTATTAATCCTGATGATGTCAATAAATTCATCCTTACATTATTTGTCAATGACGAAAAAGAGCTATGGATAGGCACAGACGGAGGCGGTGTATATGTCTACAACTTAGATACCCGTAGAAGTCGACAACTCACCAAAGCGAATGGATTGCCCTCAAACACAGTCAATAGTATTACCAAAGACAGTAACCAACGTATACTCATTGCAACAGACAAGGGACTGGCGTTCGTTTCACAAGATGAACCTGCCACCATTTATTGCGTGAACCACTGCTACGGTATTGAACGGGAATATTCTGCCAGGGCTGTCGTAAGTTTACAAAACAAACATATATTATATGGCACTTCTTCAGGTGCTCTAATCCTTAATCCTGATAATATCCAAAAAATCAACTATACTGCTAAGTTACATATCTTTGGAACTGACAGTAAGGTATTACGACTTGGATATAACGAACGTACTTTTGATTTACATTACGAGTGCATCAACCTTCGGCATCAATTCGACATCGTATACCAATACAAAGTGGGAGACGGGGAATGGAGCCAGCCTACAGAGCAGCAGTATATCCGTTTCACCAATTTAGAATCAGGCACTCATGAACTTTATCTGCGTAGTGTGAGTCGCACCTGTAACGCAACACTCGATGAACAGAAACTGACAATTGTTATTGGACAGCCTTGGTGGAACTCTTGGTGGATGTGGATAGTCTATATCTGTCTGATAGGACTTGCATTCTATGGTGCATGGAAAGTGTATGAGTTACATACTAAATACATGCGATTAGTCATTAACAACCCCAATATCAATGCCAATACCGACAAGCGCTGGACGCATGAAGATGAAGAAATAGAACAACAGGACAGTGAAGGAACCGAGTTCATTGATGAGGTGACGAAGATAGTGGCAAGCAACTTGTCTGATTCCGAATTCAATATAGATCAATTATGCCGTGAGATGGCAATGAGCCGTACTCATTTCTATCTGAAACTGAAGTCATATACCGGAAAATCCCCACAGGATTTTATCCGTGTCATCCGACTGGAGAGAGCCGCTGCCTTACTCAGAGGTGGACATCCTGTCACAGAGACCGCTATCCTTGCCGGCTTTGACAACCCCAAATATTTCAGTACGGTATTCAAGAAATATTTCGGTGTCTCTCCCTCTAAATACTGCTGAAGACAGGTATAATTTCTATCAGAAAAGGTTTCAAAACTGACATTTTATAGTTTTGAAACCTTTTTTGTACGCCTTCAAACCAAGCTTCTTTCTCCTTATACTACCTTTGCAGCACGAATATTTAAATAATTAAAAAAAATGAGAACCAGAACTAAATTCCTTTTTTTGCGAGTTATCATTATCGGAATGCTCACCTTTGCCAACACCATATACTGTATGGCACAGATAACAGCCAAGCAATGGAACAAAGATGTGGTGGGATGGAACCTCGGCAATCAGTTCGAATGTTCCGCTCCAGGACAAGATGGAGAGTCAATGGCTATTGGCAACCCTGAATTATCTATCAAAGCAGAAACCGCATGGGGTAATCCTGTCGTGACAAAGAAAGTAATCAAGGCTGTCAAAGATGCGGGCTTCAACGCCATCCGTATTCCTATACGCTGGCAATGCCACATCAGCAACGCTCAGGCAATGAGTATTGACAAGGCATGGATGAAGCGTATCAAAGAAGTGGTAGACTGGTGCCTAGACTATGATCTGAAGGTTATCATCAACACACACCATGACAAATGGCTGGAAGGACGACCTTTCCAACAATACAAAGAAGAGAACTGTCAGAAGTTGGCATTATTATGGTTTAATATCGCCAGCGAATTCGCTTCTTATGACTATCGCCTGGCTTTTGCTGGTACTAATGAGGTACATGTAAAAGACAACTGGGGCAAACCCACTGCAGAGAATCTGGATGTTCAGAATGCCTATAATCAGACATTTATAGATATTGTCCGCGCTACTGGCGGAAATAATGCGAAGCGTCACCTCATCGTACAAACTTACGTATGTAATCCAGATTTCGGTATCAACAACAATGAGTTTATCATCCCTACTGATATAGAAGGTAATGGCAATAACTTCATGAGTGTTGAGTTTCACTATTACAACCCATGGGACTATGCCGGCGAATGCAAGTATTATTTCTGGGGAGAGCCTTACAAACAGTATGGTGAGGTGTCTCCCAGCAATGAGAAATCGATGACTGATTTCTTTGACAAGGTCACCAACACCTGGGGAGCCAAAGATTTAGGCATCGTCATTGGAGAATGGGGCGTGACAGACCATTACAAGAGTGGGCAGATGGACATCATACATGAGAATATGACCTACTATTGTACGACTTTCGTTGCAGAAGCTCGCAAACGTGGTTTCTCCACATTCATCTGGGACAACAACGCATTCGGCAGCGGAATGGAGAAATTCGGTATTTTCGACCGTGAGAGGGGTATGAAAATCAAGGCTGACTGGATTATAAAAGGAGTTATGCAAAAAAACAATTAATAATATATCATTATGAGACAAAACAATTGGAAAACAACTTGTTTGACTGTATGCGCCATTGTGCTGCCATCAGCCATACAATCTATGTCTGCTTCCAATACCACAGTTTCGCAAGTGGTGCAACAAGCAGCAAAAGTAACTGGTTCTGTGACAGATGGCAAGGAACCTATCATAGGAGCCAGTGTAAGGGTAAAAGGCGGTAGCCAAGGTACCATCACCGACATGGACGGTAACTTCAAGTTAGACGTGGCTATCGGCACCGAACTTGTCATTTCTTATGTAGGATATAGGGAGGTGACCGTCAAGGCTTCCCACAATATGAAGATTGTGATGGAGGAAGAAAGTACCGCACTGAATGAGGTGGTAGTCACAGCCCTCGGTATCAAACGTGAGCGTAAGGCTCTCGGATACGGTGTTTCTGAGGTAAAAGGAGAAGAATTGACAAAGGCAAAAGAGACCAATGTCATCAACTCACTTTCTGGTAAGGTCGCCGGTCTTGTCGTACAAAACACTGCAGGCGGTGCTTCCGGCTCTACTCGTGTACTGCTTCGTGGTAATACGGAGATGACGGGTAACAACCAGCCGTTATATGTCATTGATGGCGTACCCTTGGACAACACGAACTTCGGAAGCGCAGGAGAGGCAGGCGGCTATGACCTGGGAGATGGCATTTCTGCCATTAACCCCGACGATATCGAGAACATGACCGTGTTGAAAGGACCGGCGGCGTCTGCTCTTTATGGCAGTCGCGCCTCGCATGGTGTCATTCTTATAACCACCAAGAAAGCTGAGAAAGACAGAATCAGCGTCGAATATAATGGTTCTTTTACTATTGACACGCAGCTGGCAAAATGGGATGATATTCAGCAGGTATATGGTATGGGCTATGGAGGAAAACTTCCCACATCAAGTACATCGGGCACCAACTCCAGTTGGGGTCCGAAAGCCGACGGTTTCATCTACAAGTACTTCGATGGCATAGAACGTGAATTCAAGATGTATCCCAACAATGCCGACGGATTCTTCCGCACAGGTTTCACCACTCAGAACTCAGCCATCCTGTCTGTAAACTCAGGGAAGACTGGTGTTCGTTTCTCTGTTACCGACATGCGTAACCGTGACATTCTCCCTAACACAAGGATGAGCCGCGATAACTTCAACCTCCGTGTCACTACTTCCGCGGGGCCTGTCGACTTCGATTTCACCGCCAACTACACACGCGAGGACGTAAAGAACCGCCCTGCCCTTGGTGATTCACAAAGTAATGTCGGAAAGAACCTCATGACACTGGCAGGCACCTATAACCAAGCATGGCTACAAACCTACCAGACGGATGATGGTGAGTATGCTAACTGGAATGGTAATGACCAGTATAACAAGAATCCATACTGGGACCTTTATAAAAACAAAAACACCACTGCCAAGGATGTCTTCCGTCTGACTGCCAAGGCTATTTGGAACGTCACTGACCATTTCAAACTTCAAGCTACAATTGGTACGGACATGAACTTCATGAAATTCGAGGATTACATTGCCAAGACAACCCCTGGCACTCCCGGCGGAAAACTGACCAACCAGTCGTTCAACAATAAGACGCTGAATGCAGAGCTGTTAGCCCTGTATAACAACCAGTTTGGTGACTTCGATATCAATGCCACATTAGGAGGCAATATCTTCAAGGTTAACAACCATACCACCACAAGCACTGGTATAAACCAGCAGATGAGCGATGTCATCAATATCATGAATTACCAGGAGCAGAACGTTCGTGAGGACATCTATAAGAAGCAGATCAACTCTATCTTCGGTAGTGCCAGTGTCGGTTACAAACACACCTATTACCTGGAGGCGACCTTACGTGGTGACAAATCATCAACATTACCTATTAGTAATAATATATATGTATATCCCTCCATATCCGGAAGTGTCGTCTTTTCTGAATTCATCAAAAACAAGAGTTTAATCAACTACGGTAAGATCCGCGCATCATGGGCGCAGGTAGGTAGTGATACAGATCCCTATCAACTGGCATTGAACTACGCCACGGGAAAATACAGTTATGCAGGTTATACGATTGGTATGATCAACAATAGTACACAACCGAACAAAGACCTGAAGCCGACACGCACCAATAGCTTTGAAATTGGATTGGAGATGAAATTCTTCCACGGACGACTCGGCTTGGACTTCACCTACTATAACCAATTGTCAAAAGACCAGATTATCGGTCTAGCATCAACGACAACGTCAGGATATTCATACCGACTGATTAATGCCGGCGAGATTGAGAACAAAGGTGTTGAAGTCGCACTCAATGGACGTGTGTTGCAGATAAAGGATTTCGCATGGGACGCAGGTGTCAACTTCTCAAAGAACATCAACAAAGTGAAATCACTCGTTGAGGGTATGGACTATTTCGAACTAGCAAAAGCAACATGGTGTGGTGTCAGCGTGGGTGCGAAAGTTGGAGAGGATTATGGAGCAATCCGTGGTAAAGACTTCTTACGTGCTCCCGACGGACAGGTGATTATCAATGCAGAGACTGGATTACCAGAAGTAGACCAGAAGATAAAGACTATCGGTAACTCCTCATGGGACTGGACAGGTGGTTTCTACTCTACCTTTACCTATAAGAATTTCCGTCTTTCTGCCGGTTTTGACGTGAAAGTTGGTGCCGACCTCTATTCCATGTCAATGAATTCAGCTTACAAGACCGGTAAGGCAATCCAGACACTGGAAGGTCGTGACGCTTGGTATGCCTCTGAGGAAGCCCGTGAGGCTGCTGGCATGACAGACGGGGAATGGCGCGCAGCTGGCAACTGCGAGGGCTTCATCGCTCCAGGTGTTATCGCCAATGGTGACGGCACCTATCGTCCGAATGATGTGCCTGTGAACCCTGAGACCTACTGGAAAGCTATTGCCAACAATGTGCAGAGTCCTTTCGTCTACGACAATTCCTATATCAAGTGTCGTGAGATCACCTTGGGCTATACCTTCCCGGAGAAATTGCTGGGTAAGTTTGCCAAAAGCCTCAGCGTATCATTCGTAGCACGTAACCCGTTCATCATTTGGAAGAGGATTCCAAATATTGACCCTGACTCAGGATATAACACTTCTGGTCTAGGACTGGAGTATGGCTCACTACCCTCACGTCGTAGCTATGGTATAAACGTTAATATTAAGTTTTAAGTTGATAAGAAGATAATATATGAAAAAGATATTTTTTGCAGTACTTACAGCCGGTCTTTGCCTGACTTCCTGCAGCGACAGCTACATGGAAGAACTGAACACCGACGACTCAAAGGTGTCAAAGCTTGACCCCAACGCCCAGTTGACCACAGCCTTGCTGCAGACATACGGTGACTTCAGCCTGATGGACACCTACCGTAACTATATCACGGGATTCACACAGCATTTTGCCGGTGGCTGGAATGTCACAAACTATGCGGGTGCCGTACATTTCGAGGATGATATCTCACGCCGTATCTGGGACCGTTACTATGAAGTGTCTATCAAGAACCTCGTAGATGCCATCCACAACTCTGAAGATAGAACCAACTTGAATGCAGCCCTTCGCATCCATCGCGTCTTCCTCACCTCTGTTCTGGCAGACACTTACGGTGATGTTCCCTGTTCTGAAGCAGGTCTTGGCTTTATCGAAGGTATCGCCACACCCAAATACGACACTGTTGAAGAACTCTACGACTGGTTCTTTACCGAACTGGAAGCCTGCGAACAGCAACTCGGTACAGGCACGGACCGTATCACGGGCGACGTGACCAGTATGGGTGGCGAGGTAGCCAAGTGGAAGAAATATGCCAACTCCCTCCGCATGCGATATGCCATGCGTATCTCTGATGTCAACCCCACCAAGGCCCAGCAGGAGTTTGAGAAAGCTATGAACAATGCCAGTGGCTATATTGCCACAGCCGACGATAATGCCTATATTGTCTACTCAGACTCACCATATACCTTCTATGACGGTGCTACAGAGTACGACTTCCGTACCAATGCTTTGAGTGAGATCCTTTACGGACAGGATCCGTCTTCTCCAACATTCGTCAGCTCGACTTTGTTCTATCAACTCCAGAATACCGGTGACCCTCGTCTCTATCGCATTTGCCGCCACTACTACAACATCAAGCGAAGTCAAATTAAACCCGACAAAGAGCAGAACATCGACCTGACAGACGAAGTATTGGCATACTTCGCCAACAGAGGGAAAGGCGAGGAACCCTGTAACCCCGGTGCCGCCTGGTATGACAACTGGATGGATGTTATCACGACTGCGGATATTCCGACACTGGCAAAATGGGCCTCCATGGATGCCAACGTCTACGACAACAGTGACTATCGTGCCCGTGCCACCCGCCCCTGCCTGAACATCGACTTCGAGATGCCGTCATGTCCTGGCATCCTGATAACATCAGCAGAGGTACAGTTCCTCCTGGCAGAGGCAAAGACACTGGGATGGGCTGTAAGCGGAAATGCTGACAGCTATTATGAGGCTGGTGTTCGCGCATCAATGGAAATGCTCAACGATTACTACCTTACCTCCAACAAGATTACTGAAGACGAAATCAATCTTTTCATCCATAACAACCCTCTGGGCACCAACCCTAAGGAGACAATCAATACGCAGGCGTGGATTCTACACCTGATGAATCCCTCTGAGGCGTGGGCAAACATGCGCCGCTCTGACTATCCTACCGTGCTTGACAGAACACGTCTCGCCACATTCCCCAGCGATGGCTTTGTCTATGATGACCCCGACCTTTCCATGCCAACGCGTCTGAAATATCCTGAACTGGAAGACCAGTACAACAATATCCATTACAATGAAGCTATTGAACGCATGGGGGGCAAAGACAACTGGCATAAACACCTTTGGTGGGACACCGGTGACTTGCATGTACAGCCCACCTTCACTCCTCCTTTCGGTAAGGGTTATGTCAACTAAGATAATTAACGGATAAAAGCATAAGAACAATATGAATAAGAATATGAAACAATACCAGCACAAGGGATGGAAAGTTATGACCATGTTTCTTGCCATGTGTCTCGCTGTGGCAGGTGCTACTGCCTTATCAGCATGCTCTTCCAACGACGACCCCTACTTCACCGTAACGGAGAACGACAATCCCCGTATCCTGAATACTGACTTGAGTGACAAGACGCTGGACCGCAAGACCAAGTTGAACATTGAGATCAAGGTCACCCCTATCCAATATACTACTGTGACATGGCTGCTGAATGATGTCCTGATCGCAGAAGGTACCGTCATCGACCAGACACTGCCTGTAGGTGATCATGTACTAAAGATAGTAGCAACCACTACCAAAGGAAAAACCACCTCACGTACCATTCATGTCAAAGTAACACCGGCAGAAGGTGACCCGGAGTTGGCAAGCGATCCCAAATCACGATGGCTCACCATAGGAACCACAAAGACGATTGACTGCATCAATACGACCAGTGTGACAAGAGTTATCATAGGCGAGACGGAAGCTTCTAACGTCTCTTTTGCCAATGACAAACTCACCTTCACCGTGCCTGACATGCCCGAGGGAGAATACATGGTAACGATAGTGAATGCAAACGGCGAGAGCTTTGGATGCGGACTGTTCACTGTAAGTAATGACACGTATCCTGATCCAGGTGTCAAAGAGACCGTACTCTGGGAAGGTGGCGTAGACATCAACTGGGGTGATGCCAATGTGAAGATCACTCCTGAGGAGATGGCTAACGTTCCTGTAGGCGCTACGATTCGTCTGGAGTATGAGATGATCGATGCGGAATACCACGCCATGCGTATCACTACTCCATGGTGGGGCGACACGTCAGCCGACGACTTGGTCAATCAGTTCGATATCACGGCTGACACTCCCAACCC